>CDYX01041260.1_pt1 | contig 118247 bp, 112 predicted proteins | sample 554871 | NCBI WGS metagenome assembly CDYX01 (sample SAMEA3182061, study PRJEB8094) | gut metagenome | biome: human; feature: gut; material: Stool; isolation source: human stools | place: Canada | collected 2013-01-14 | reverse complement strand
ATATTTATATTAATAATTAAATATTTATAACATGAAAACGACATTTATGTTCCCTCTGTTGGGGCTTTTCGTCGAAAAGCAGATGAGACGTTTCCGGATAACCGTACGTCTTTACAAAAGCGAACTCTCTGCCGGCAGCCGCAGCTACGGTGCGATTAAAAAAGGGGCGACCTCCGTCTGAGCTATTACGCCCGCCTCGTCGCTCTCCTTTACGATCTCGCCGGCGAAGAAGAGTTCCGCCGCCTGGCACATGAGGCGGTGGAGCTGTACATACGGGAGAGGGAAAAGGGGAAAAAAGCTTGATGATAAGATATAGGGCAAACATTCGGGCAGCCAGGAGAAATTTCGGTGGAGGAGCTTGGCTGTCATGTGGACGAAAGTAATCCGGTAGCTGTGATTGTCGAATAAAATCTTCTTGTTTTATAGCGAAGTCATAGAGATGATTTTGTTTTTATATTATCTTTGTGGTCGCAAACAGTCTAATGTAAATGCTTATCAATAATTTAATTATAATAGTATGAAAAACTATCTTGTATTTTCTATGGCAGCCTTGTTGGTCGGAGCTTCTTGCAACACAAAGCAGGAGAAGGCGGCCGAAGGCTTTACCGGCGCACCGGGAGAAGTGAAGTTGGTCACGCTCGATCCCGGACATTTCCATGCCGCATTAGTGCAGAAAGTGTCTTATCCGCAAGTTTCTAAAGATGTTTATGTGTACGCACCCACCGGTTTCGACGTGGACGAGCACTTGAAACGTATACAGGGATTCAACACACGTGCGGAGAATCCGACGGCTTGGAATGAAATCGTTTATACGGGAGATGATTACCTGGAAAAAATGTTGGCCGAGAAGAAGGGGAACGTGATGATCCAGGCAGGGAACAACGGCAAGAAGACCGAATACATAAAGAAGACGCTTGAGGCCGGCATCAATGTGCTTTCCGACAAACCGATGGCGATCAACAGCCAGAGCTTTAAATTGCTGGAGGAATGTTTCGCTATCGCCAAACAGAAAAACATCATGCTGTATGACATCATGACCGAACGGAATGAGATCACTACGATGTTGCAGCGCGAACTTTCTACTATCCCGGCTGTTTATGGCGAGCAGTTGAAGGGGTCTCCCGAAGAACCGGCTATCGTGAAAGAGAGTGTGCACCATCTGTTTAAGCTGGTCGACAACAAGCCGTTGACGCGTCCGGTATGGTATCTGGATGTAAACCAGCAGGGCGAAGGTATTGTGGATGTGACGACTCACCTGGTCGACCTGGTGCAGTGGGAAGCCTTCCCGGATCAGATCATCGACTATAAGAAAGATATCGAACTGATAGATGCCAACCGCTGGACTACCTCTATCAGCCCGGAAGAGTTCAAACAGGTGACAGGGACGGATGCTTATCCCGATTTCTTGAAGAAAGATGTCGAAAACGATACATTGAAAGTCTATTGCAACGGTGATATCGTTTATAAGATCAAAGGTGTGACAGCCAAGGTTTCGGTGATCTGGAATTATACCTTCCCCAAAGGTGGCGGTGATACCCACTTCTCCGTCATGAAGGGTAGCAAGGCCGACCTGGTCATCCGCCAGGGCAAGGAACAGAACTATCAGCCTGAACTGTTTGTCGAAGCAGTGAAAGGTGTGGATCTGGCCGCTTACGAAAAGGACCTGACCGCTTCTATGGAAAAGGTTTCAGCCGAATATCCTGGTGTGGCATTGAATAAGGTGGGCGATGGCGTATGGCAAGTCGAAATCCCCGCAAAATACCGTGTAGGCCATGAAGCTCATTTCGGTCAAGTGACGGAACATTTCCTTGACTATCTGAAGGAAGGCAAACTGCCGGATTGGGAAGTACCTAATATGCTGGCTAAGTATTACACGACGACCTCGGCGCTGGATATGGCGAAAGCGAAGAAATGATATCGGTTTTGAGCCGGAAAAAGAAGGCGGTATGTCAAAGACTGTCTTGTTCCTGTGCTTGATGCGGGGGATAAGTACATTTTGACATACCGCCTTTTTATGGCAGAGAGTTTGTTTCTGTTCCGCCTCTTAAAAGCTGAACTTGATCAACACTCCTTTGTGGTCCGTCGGCCAAATGTCTGCCGGAGTTGAGAAAGTATCTTGGCTGTCCTCTTCGACACGTTGGCTGCGGATAATGGAAGATTTGGGGCCGACGATGACGGCGTCTTCCACTTCCCAACCGGTTGCCGGTATATAATAGATAAAATCGATGCGGTCGCGTTCATCCGCTTCCGGCGCCCAGGTCAACCGTTCGACTGGCATCGCCGGATTGTCCGAAGGGAAGGTAAAGCCGGGATGGGTGATCGGATTCGGATATTTGACGCGATAGGCGTCGCGGAAGCCGGCTTCGTATAATAATTTGGAGCAGACCCAATCGACTACCGCCCCGTTGTGATCCCAAAGCCCTTTCGTCTCTTCCGTCCAATCCAAGTGGGAAGGTTCGTTGAAGTCACCGCCCAAGATTACGAAATCGGCATCTGACTTTGTGGCGTCTTCTATCACGAGCCGAATGGATTCGTCACGCAAAGATTCGTTATTGGCTTTTTCGATTTCAGCCTTGTCCGTTACCGGAGTTTCCAGTTTTTTCCATGTCACACCGCTGTATCCGCGTGGCAGGTAACAGGCGTAATGCGTATAATCCAAATGCCCTGTATAGGCTACTACCTGCTTGCCGTTCACATCCAAACGGGTCCTTAATACCCGGTCTTTATGCGGAATGTTTTCCGTTTGTTCCAGTATGGGGTATTTGGACAGCAGTGCGACATCCAGCGAACTGCCTTGTCCATAATAGATTTTCCCTCTTTCGCGCAAAGCGTCCAGCATGCGGGGAACGAACAACGCGCCTTCCTTGTTGCTGGCTTCGCTGAACATTACGATATCCGGATCTATCCGGGCCACTTCATCCGCAACGGCCTCGAAGCCGTTTTTGACGACTGTTCCTTCCATCCAGATGTTCAAGTGCAATACTCTCAACTCTTGTTTCTCTTTCGTGCAGCTGCCGCAGACCAGCATGAGCAGCCATAGCCAAATATAAAAACGTCTCATTGATATTTTCTTTCATTAAAAAAAGTCCCCGAACTTTTATGAGATCCGGGGACTTTTATGTTATTTGATTTCTTTCTCTTCCATCATGTCCAGTTCGTTCTTGTCGGAGTCGATGAATTTATACTCCAAGAAGCCCAGACTTTGATTCGGAATCACTTTAATACCCATCGAGTATTTCAGTTTCCATTTCCAACTGAGCGGGAATCTTCCGCTCTTGATAAATGCTGCAACATAAGGATGTACGTGCAGGGCGAATTTCTTCACGTTGTGTTTGTTGACCAAGCAGTCGATCTTTCCTTCCAGGCTGTCGGTAAACAGGATAGAGGGTTTGATGGTGCCTGTGCCGAAACAGGTCGGACAGGCTTCGGATGTATCGACATCCATTGCCGGACGGACACGCTGGCGGGTGATCTGCATCAGGCCGAATTTGCTCAGTGGCAGAATATTATGTTTTGCCCGGTCATTAGCCATCGCTTTCGTCATATGTTCGAACAGTTTCTGCCGGTTGGCAGCTTCGGCCATATCGATAAAGTCGACTACGATAATACCACCCATATCGCGCAAGCGTAATTGACGGGCAATTTCGTCTGCTGCTGCCGTGTTCACGTCGATAGCCGTTTTTTCCTGGGCATCGCTGCCTTTGGAGCGGTTCCCGCTGTTTACGTCGATAACGTGCATGGCTTCCGTGTGTTCGATAATCAAATAGGCTCCACTTTTGTACGTGACGGTGCGTCCGAATAGGGACTTGATCTGTTTGGTGATTGCAAAGTTGTCGAAGATGGGGAGTTCGCCGGTATACCGTTGCACGATCTCTTCCCGTCCGGGAGCAATCAGGCTGACATAATCGCGGATGTTGTGATAGATGTCCGCATCGTTCACATAAATGTTCTGAAAAGAGGGGTTGAAAATGTCGCGCAACAAAGCCACTGCTCTTGCCGTCTCTTCATAGATGAGTGCAGGAGCTTTTACTTTGGTGATCTTAGGAATGTTCTCTTCCCAACGTTTCAGTAATGTCTTCAATTCATGATCGAGTTCGGCAACGCGCTTTCCTTCCGAAGAGGTGCGTACGATTACGCTGAAGTTCTTCGGCTTGATACTTTGGATGAGTTGGCGTAGACGGGCACGCTCTTCGCTCGATTTGATTTTTGTGGAAACCGATACTTTATCGGCAAACGGTATCAGCACGATGTATCTTCCGGCAAAAGAAAGCTCGGAAGTCAGCCTGGGACCTTTTGTTGAAATCGGCTCTTTGGCGATCTGCACCAGCACTTCCTGTCCGACTTTGAGCACGTTGCTGATGCTTCCGTCTTTTTCGATTTCGGGAAGCAACTGCATTTTAGAGATAGTGGGGATTTTTTTATCTCCTTTTTGTTCTCCTAATGCTTGTTTGAGGAATTTCTGCTGGGTGTTGAAATTAGGACCTAAGTCCAGATAGTGAAGAAATGCATCCTTTTTATAACCTACATCAATGAAAGCAGCGTTCAAACCCGGCATCAGTTTCTTAACCTTGCCCAGATATATATCGCCGACGGCAAAAGAGACGTTGCGGGCTTCCTTTTGGAGCTCGACAAGGTTCTTATCCTCCAGTACGGCTATAGATACCTCTTTGGGTTGTACATCAACTACTAATTCACTAATCACTATAAAAAGAGGTGTTTAAAATGTGAGACCTTATTAAATACGCAAAGAACAAACTTAAAAGGTCTCTTATTAAGTTTGTTCTTCAGAGTTACTCAAATAGACTTATTTCTTCTTATGTCTATTCTTCTTTAGTCTCTTTTTGCGCTTGTGCGTAGACATCTTATGTCTTTTTCTTTTCTTTCCGCTAGGCATTGTTTTAAAATTTTAAATTAAACTATAATAACTAAATTACTTTACTTCGTTCAAGAAAGTCTTAGCCGGCTTGAATGACGGAATGTTATGTTCCGGGATGATGATCGTAGTATTTTTTGAAATATTACGAGCAGTCTTCTGGGCTCTCTTTTTAATCACGAAACTTCCAAAACCTCTCAGGTATACGTTTTCGCCCTGAGACAATGAACTTTTTACGATATCCATAAAAGATTCTACGCTGTTCAACACTGTCTGTTTGTCAATGCCAGTGCTTTTTGAAATTTCGCTAACAATATCTGCTTTAGTCATGTCTATAAATTAATTAAATAATTGATTTGGACCTATTAATTTTTTGGAATGCAAATATATAGCTTTTTATTTAAGTGGAAAAAGAATTGTCAGCCAAATTTTAAGAAAAAAGTTTCCTTACAATTCGTTAGAACTGTGTATGTTTGCAGTAATCAATTAGTTGCAAGTTTTGAAGAGGCAAAAAAGAACCGTATGTCGCAGATAGAAAACGAATTAGAAACCAGCCGTTTGTTGCGTGACTGGTATCGGATACATAAAAGGGAGCTGCCCTGGAGGGAGTCTTCCGACCCTTATATCATCTGGATATCCGAGATAATCCTTCAACAAACACGGGTGGCGCAAGGGATGGACTATTTTCTCCGTTTTACCGAACGGTTCCCGGATGTGGCTTCGCTGGCTTCGGCGGAGGAAGACGAGGTGTTGAAATATTGGCAGGGGCTTGGTTATTATAGTCGCGCCCGTAACCTGCATGCCGCGGCAAAAGATATTATGGAACGTTTCGGTGGGATATTTCCTGAACGCTATGAGGATGTGATCTCTTTGAAAGGGATAGGAGAATATACGGCGGCGGCCATCGTTTCCTTTGTATGGAACCAGCCGTATCCAGTCGTGGACGGGAATGTCTTCCGAGTGCTTTCGCGCCTGTTTGCGGTAGATACTCCGATCGATACGTCCAAAGGGAAAAAAGCCTTTACGGAACTGGCCGACTTGGTGATGGACCCGCGGTATGCCGGGCAACACAACCAGGCTATAATGGAATTGGGCGCCTTGCAATGCGTGCCGCAAAATCCGGATTGCGAAGCTTGTCCGTTGAAAGGGCACTGCGCTGCTTATGGGGCGGGCGATGTGCAGACCTATCCGGTGAAACAGAAAAAGACCAGGACGCGTGATCGGTATTTTCATTATTTATACATTATATATAAAGGAAAAACCTGGCTGTCTCGCCGGAAAGGGAAAGACATTTGGGAAGGACTCTACGAGTTTCCGCTTATCGAAACGGACAAGGCGATGGATTTTGCAGAGTTGCAGACGACGGATGCTTTTCGTCGGCTGTTTGCAGGAGCGGGCCGGCTGAATGTTTCAGCTGATTTGCAGGGGGTGAAACATGTCCTGTCCCATCAGATATTGTATACGGCTTTCTACCGGATAGAGATAGAGCGGGAGGGCGATGCCCTAAAGTCTTACCTTCCTGTGGCGACGGACGATGTGGAGAAATATGCGGTTCCTCGCCTGATACATATTTATTTGGAGAAATTAGAAGGAAACTTGTCAGAATGACTGAATTTGTGTTTCTTTGTAGACTAATAAAAGAATAGAGCTATGTCATTGAATAAAGTTATATTGATCGGTAACGTCGGACGCGATCCTGAAGTACGTTACTTCGATAGTGGCGCTGCTGTTGCCAACTTCCCGCTTGCAACTTCCGAGAGGGGTTATACGTTGGCCAATGGTACGGTTGTTCCGGAACGTACGGAATGGCACAATGTGGTCGTTCGCCGTGATTTGGTTTCCTTCGTTGAAAAATGGGTGAAGAAAGGTTCCGGACTCTATGTGGAAGGCAAGATCCGTACGCGTAGTTACGACGACCAGTCCGGCGTGAAGCGGTATGTGACGGAAATCCATGCCGACCGTGTCGAATTTTACAGCACAGGTTCCGGTACGGGAAATCGCGACAATGCTTCCGGTACAGGAATGACGGCGGCACAGCCTCAGACCGCCCAGCCGTCCACCGGATACCAGCAGGCGACGGGCTACCAGCAACCCGCATCCGGACAACCGGACACATCTTTAGATTCCAACAGTGCGGACGACCTTCCGTTCTGATATTGTTTAACTAATACTGTTCCCCTTGGACTCAGACTATTATTTATCGGGCTTATTCGACCAGGTTACTATACAGGCGCTCACAGCAGGCCCTGTAATAGCGTTAAGCCTTGCAATTCTTCTGCTGTTGGTTTCCGGCTTCGTGTCGGCTTCCGAAGTGGCATTTTTCTCGTTAACCCCGGGTGATATCAATGACATCCGGGAAGAGAATGCACCTTCAGACCCATTAATCCAGCGTTTGCTGGACCGTTCCGAGTACCTGCTCGCCGCTATCCTGATAGCCAACAACTTTGTGAATGTGGCTGTCGTCATGCTTTGTACCTACGGTATCAACGCGATCGTCGATTTCTCATCCGCCCCGATGTTGGGCTTTATTCTGGAGACGATCGTCCTGACCTTTCTCCTTTTGTTGTTCGGCGAGATCATGCCGAAGATTTACGCACAGAAAAACTCGCTGCGGTTCGTGCGCAGTTCGGCCCCTGTACTGAATGTCGTGGAGCGTGTCTGCCGGCCGCTTTCGAACATATTGGTCACGTCGACCAGCGTCATCAACAAGGCGTTAGTCAAGAAGAAGTACGATCTTTCGGTCGACGAGCTTTCCAAAGCATTGGAACTCACTTCCACCGAAATGCCGGAAGAGAAAGAGATGCTTTCGGAGATCATCAAGTTCTACAACAAGACTGCCGACGAGATCATGACGCCCCGCCTGGATATGGAGGATATCGACATCAAGACGAGTTTCCGCACCGTGGTCGATTTCATCATCCGATCCGGTTATTCCCGTATTCCGGTTTATGCCGATTCGGAGGATAACATCAAGGGAATCCTGTATATCAAAGACCTTTTGCCGTATGTGGAGAAGCCTGACACGTTCCGTTGGCAGAGCTTGATCCGTCCGGCCTATTTCGTGCCTGAGACGAAGAAGATCGACGATCTCCTGGAGGAATTCCGTACCAGCAAGATCCATATGGCGATCGTGGTGGACGAGTTTGGCGGTACTTCCGGTATCGTGACGATGGAGGATATCCTGGAAGAGATTGTCGGAGAGATTTCCGATGAATACGACGAAGATGAAAAGCAGTTCATCCGCCTGGCGGACGGCAGTCTTATTTTTGAAGCCAAGATATTGCTGACCGACTTTTTCCGTGTGATCGATGCCGATCCTACCGAATTCGGCAAACTGACGGAGGAGGTCGAAACTCTTGCCGGCCTTCTGTTGGAGATCAAAGGAGACTTCCCTCGCCGCCGCGAGATCATCGAATATGACGACTATCGTTTCCAGGTTCTGGAGATCGATAACCGCCGTATCCTGAAAGTCAAGTTCAACCGCATTTCGGACCAAGGAAAGGAGCGGCAAGAGGAGTAATGCGTATGTCGACCGGCATAGTGTGTGGGGGGCTGTTGGCCTTGTGTGTTTCCTGTACGGAATATACACCGAAGCCACGCGGCTATTTCCGTATCGAACCGCCTGCCCCTTCCTACCAGGCACTTCCGGTAGGGGATTTACCTTATACTTTCCGGCTTTCCAGATGGGCAGAGGTGGAGTTGCCTCCGGTCGGGAATCCGGCAGGGTGGATCAATCTCTCTTATCCGCAGTTGAACGTGAAGCTCTATTGCAGCTATTTCCCTATCACTCCGGCTACGCTGGGCAGGGCGGAGGAGGAGTGTCGCGCGTTGGTTGTCCGGCAATCGAAATATCCGGAACGGATCAAGATGCAGGCGTACAGCAATCCGGAGGCTTCGGTTTATGGTTCGCTTTTCATGCTGGATGGCGAATCCGCTTCGCCATTGCAATTTATGTTGACCGACAGTGTCTCGCATTTTTTCCGGGGAGCTTTGTATTATGATTGTATCCCGAATGCAGATTCGCTGGCTCCCGTCACCCGATATCTGAAACAGGATATCGTAGAACTGATCCAATCTTTTGAGTGGAAGAAATAATGCCTCTCCTGATGAAACATACCGGTCCGTTGTGGGGAATCTGGAAGATCGAGGAGTCTTCCGAAGTGCTTCTGTCCCTTTTGCGGAACAGGGAAGAATATCTTCCACAGCTGGAGCTGATCCGTGCGGAGCAGCGTCGCCGGGAATGGCTTGCCTGCCGTGTGCTTTTGCAGGAGCTTACGGGCGGCCCGGCCTGCATAGCCTATCGTCCGAACGGTGCGCCTTACCTGTCCGGCTCGTCTTTGCATATCAGCATCTCCCATACGAAAGGTTATGCCGCCGTTCTGTTGCAGAACCGTCCTGCCGCCGGTATCGACATCGAATACCATTCCGGGAGGGTGTCGAAGATACGCAGTCGCTTTATGAATCCGGAAGAAGAGGCGGGTATCGACAAAGAGCACGAGACGGAGCACTTGTTGCTTCATTGGTGTGCAAAAGAGACGCTTTTTAAGATGATCGGGCAGGAAGAAGTCGACTTCCTTCACCATCTGCATGTCCGTCCGTTTCCCTATGCGGAAGAAGGGAGTTTCACCGTCTATGAAACCCGTACGGAAGAAGGGGCGGTTTATCGGTTGGACTACCTTGTCACCCCCGATTTCGTATTAACCCGGAGTTGAATTGTTTTTTTCAGTATCGGTATATATATCCTAACCCATAGGGTTATGCCTTCTAAAGCTATGGGTTAGGAGTCGTAAAGCTATGCTTTATTTCTGCCAGATTTCCCAAGCCGCGAATGCTTGTAGCAGGAGCATTTCAAGGCCGTTCTTGACGACGGCTCCTTTTTCTTTCCCTTTCTTCATGAAGAGGGTTTCATCCGGGTTGTACAGAAGGTCGTACAACAGATGGTCCGGGGTGAGCAGGTCGTAAGGAATGTCGGGACATGCGTTGATATTCGGGTACATGCCTAACGGGGTCGTATTGACGATGACGGTGTACTGCTGCATTGTCTTCGGAGTGATTTCTTCATAGGTGATGCAGTGCTCTTTCGGTTTACGGGAAACCAGCGTGGCGCCGACACCCAATTGTCTTAATCCTTGGAAGACTGCTTTTGACGCACCACCCGTTCCCAGGATCAAGGCTTTGCGATGTGTCTCGTTCAGGAGCGGTTCGATGGAGCGCTTGAAGCCGATGATGTCGGAGTTGTAGCCTTTCAGTTTTTTGCCGAATATGCCTTTCGTAAATTTGATGACGTTGACGGCTCCGATCAGGCGGGCGTCTTCGTCCAGGTCATCCAAGTAGGGAATGACTTGTTCCTTGTAGGGGATGGTGACATTCAGACCGTTCAATTCCGGGTTATCTTTTAATACAGTCTTCAGATCTTTGATGTTCGGGATCTCGAAGTTCAGATAAGTTGCATCAATGTTCTCGGATTCGAACTTCTGGTTGAAGTAGTTCTTTGAAAAAGAGTGTCCGAGGGGATATCCTATTAAACCATATTTTTGCATGACCTGTAAATTTAAGATGATTTATACTGTTGTGGTGGTTTGCGAACCGCCCTTGCTGCCCGTGTATAGCGAACAAATGCCGAAGGTGAAAGTGCGCGAACGGGCTTCGCTGAAACCTACCCGGCTGAGCAGGTCGGTCATGACCTTCCCTTGTGGAACGACTTTGATGGAGGCCGGCAGGTAACTGTAGGCTGTATGCTCTTTTGATAGCAGGCGCCCGACGGTAGGGATCACGACTTTCGAATAGATGTTGTAGAGTTGCTTCATCGGGAAATGTACCGGTGAGGACAGTTCCAGGATCATCAGATGGCCCCCCGGCTTCAGAACCCGGTACATCTCGGTGATACCTTGTTCTATGTTTTCGAAATTCCGTACTCCGAATGCGGCGGTGACGGCGTCGAACGAGTTGTCCGGATAGGTCAGTGCCGTGCAGTCCTGGTATTCGAACGTGATGTGGTCCGACAATCCCGCTTCAGCGACTTTCTGCCGTCCGACTTCCATCATGCCCTCCGAGATGTCGGCCCCGATGATGCGGTCGGCTTTCAGGCGGCGGTGCATGGAGATGGCCAGATCCCCCGTGCCTGTGGCGATATCGAGAATTGAGGCGGGAGAAAAAGGACGCAGGAAAGCGATTCCTTTCCTGCGCCATATTTTGTCGATACCCAGCGAGAGCGTATGGTTCAGCTGATCGTATGTACCGGCGATGGAGTCAAACATGCGCCTGACTTGTGTCGTTTTGTGCTCCTCGTTGTTGTAGGGTAGAATCTGTTCTGAACCGTACTTCGCCATATCCGTTTATCTTATTTGTTGAGATATTCGGTTACGTTCTTTTCGATACGGGAAAGGAGATTGTCCGTATCGCCTTTTTCGAACTTCTCGCCTGTGATGTGTTCATACAGTTCGATATAACGTTCGCTGATACCGTCTACGATAGCCGGAGTCATTTCGGGAACTTTCTGGCCAGCCTTGCCTTGGAAATCGTTTTCCATCAGCCATTCGCGGACAAACTCTTTGGAGAGTTGCTTCTGCGGTTCGCCTTTGGCAAAACGTTCTTCGTAGCCTTCGCTGTAGAAATAGCGGGAAGAGTCCGGTGTATGGATTTCGTCCATCAGGTAGATCTTGCCGCCATGTTTGCCGAATTCGTACTTTGTGTCGACAAGGATCAAGCCGCGTTCGGCAGCAATTTCCGTGCCGCGTTTGAAGAGGGCGAGCGTGTATTTTTCCAACAGTTCGTATTCTTCGGGAGTGGCCAGACCCTTAGCCAGGATTTCTTCCTTGGAGATGTCGGCATCGTGTTCGCCGATCTCGGCTTTTGTCGTCGGGGTAACGATCGGTTCGGGGAAACGTTCGTTTTCACGCATGCCTTCCGGCAGTTTTACACCGCAGATTTCACGCACGCCGCTCTTATAAGCACGCCATGCACTTCCGCAGAGGTAGCCGCGTACGATCATTTCAACAGGAAATCCCTGGCACATCACGCCTACGGTCACCATCGGATCGGGAGTAGCCAGTTTCCAGTTCGGGCAGATGTCGGTAGTCGCATCCAGGAATTTGGCTGCGATCTGGTTCAGCATCTGTCCTTTGTAAGGGATACCTTCCGGCAGGACTACGTCGAATGCCGAGATACGGTCTGTTGCAACCATCACCAATACATCGTCGTTGATGTTGTACACATCGCGTACTTTACCATGATAGACACTCTTCTGTCCTGGGAAATTGAAGTCTGTTTTTGTTAATGCCTTCTTCATATCTTTGTTTTTATGGGGCGCTTATCGGGCGTCCTGACTGTTATTAATATTGTTCTTTATCTCTTCTTGTTGTTCTTTGGAAACGGTTCTCGAACCGCCTTTGCTATGCTTGCTGTCGAATTTGTCGTAGGCTTCGACGATACGTTGGACGAGTTTGTGGCGGACAATGTCCTTTTTCTCGAATTCGACTTTGCCGATTCCCTTTACGCCTTTCAGGATTTGCATGGCCTGTACGAGACCGGAGGTCGCTGTCGGCGGCAGGTCGATCTGTGTCACGTCTCCGGTAATGATCATTTTTGCATTCATTCCGAGGCGGGTGAGGAACATCTTGATCTGGTGGGTCGTCGTGTTCTGCGCTTCGTCGAGGATGATGACCGCATCGTTCAACGTCCGCCCGCGCATGAAAGCGAGTGGGGCGATCTGGATCACGTTGTTCTCCATGTATTCCTTCAGTTTGGCTCCGGGTACCATGTCTTGCAGGGCGTCATACAAGGGTTGGAGGTACGGGTCGAGTTTGTCCTTCATCTCGCCGGGGAGGAATCCTAATTTCTCACCGGCCTCTACTGCCGGACGGCTTAGGATGATCTTGCGGATTTCTTTGTTTTTAAGTGCTTTAACGGCGAGGGCTATGGCGACGAATGTCTTGCCTGTTCCGGCAGGGCCCGTGGCAAAGACGAGGTCGTTTTCTTCGAATGCTTTGACTAGGCGTTGCTGGTTTTCCGTGCGGGCGACGATCGGTTTGCCGTTCATCCCGTGAATGATCAGGTTCTCTTGTTTGGTGATCACCGGGGCTTTGCCTTTGATGATGTCCAGTATGACATCTTCGCTCAGCGAGTTGAATTCCTCACAATATTTTTCTACCTCGCGAATTTTCTTGAGAAAGAGCTCCGATTCGTCTTCGTCTCCTATCACTTTCATCACATTTCCCCTTGCCACAATGCGTAGCTTGGGGAACAATGTCTTGATCAACTGCATGTTGACATTGTTTACTCCGTAGAATATAACCGGGTCTACGCTCTCAAGAATATAAATTCGTTCAATCATTCAATTTGTTTTAGTTTTGCCTTTGTCGCGAGTTTTCTACCACTCTCGTTCAGGCAGACAAAATTAGTAATATTCTTTATGTAAAGATAAATTGTGGGGCATTTTGTTGTCTCTTCACGAAGATTATTTGAACATTTCTTGCAGGTGCCATCCTTCCTGGCGGCAATCCCAAACGGCATGGATTTCGATTAGTTCGTCGGTAACCGTGTAAATCAGCTTGTAATGTTTTTCGACGACAAGGGAACGAAATTCACAATCATATCCTTTCAGTAACGGTTCGATAGGGCCCGCTTGCGGAAAAATGCGTAAAGGTTCGGCAGAATCCAATAGTCTGTTGTATAAACGGATAGCTGCGGTCTGGCTTTTTTCACTGTAGAATCTGTAGATGTTGTCAAGTAAGGTAATGGCTTGAGGTAACCACTTTATTATTATTCGCATAGTGGGTATCGTTTACGTAATTCTTCCGTTGTCATACCTAATCCTTTTTTGGATTCTTCTCTCGATTTCTTCAACACTTCCTTTAATTCGTCCAGCGTCATCTGTGCCGGATAGCGCGTTTCTTTCTTTTCTGTTGCTATGCTGATCAAATTTTTGATCTGTGTCAACAGTTTTACATCGTCGATCGTTTTCAGTTGTTCGATAAGTGACAGTTTTAATTCCAATGCGTCCATACAATTAACTATTTTGGTTTATATTCAGAATTCACAAAAATAGTCATAAATATTTTGAAATCAGTGAATCTTGGTTACTTTTGTTTCCGCTAAAAGAAAAATGATGAAAAAGATAATATGTAGTATCGGGTTGATAGTGGCTGCTTGTTCGGTGGCAGTGATATGTTCGTCTTGTGGAAAAAAGGAAGAACGCGGAGAGTTGAAACGTATCTGGTATAACGGAAGCTATAACCGCGATTTCAAAGACCTGAACGATGTACATCTGGCCGAAGCAAAACGTATCGGCATTCAACCTGCATCGAACCGTGAAGAAGCGGAGAAAGTAAAAAAGGAGATGGAGGAGATCGAAACTAACGAATATTATGAAGTGGAAAAGCTGACGCATTCCATCCCCTATCTGATCCCCTCTGCCGCACAGTTGCTGGAAGATATCGGACATAATTTCCAGGATTCCTTACGCAATCTGAATGCTTCGGTCTACAAAATCAAAGTGACCAGTGTCACCCGTACGGTCGATGATGTCAAGAACCTGAAAAAGAGAAATACCAATTCCTCCCAAAATTCGGCCCACCGCTACGGAACGACTTTTGATGTCTCCTGGGCCCGTTATACCAAAGTAGACGAGAGCGATACTCTGAATATCGACAAAGACCGGTTGAAAATGGTATTGGCAATGGTTTTGCGCGATTTGAAACGGGAAGAGCGTTGCTATGTCAAACACGAACGCAAGCAAGGTTGTTTTCATATAACCGTCCGGGAAAAGAAATAGAAAGAGACAACAAACGGCTTACTGATCGAATGGACAAAAAACTACTGAAATACTGGAAAAACTGCCTGCTGGATGCCGAACGAAGGAGCAGGTCGCTAAAGAAAGAAGCGCGGGTTACATTGCGGATAGGTGACAAGGTTCCGGAATTTATACTTCGTAAAGACATTCCCTTGCTTTTCCCGAAAGGGAAGCAAAAGACGGATGACGAGAAACGTAAAATACAGATTGCTCCTTGTGTCTTTCTTCCTGAGTACGAAAACGGGTGGGCTTCCGGACAGAATACTCCGGAGTACCCCTTCCTGATTTCCGCGACATTGTTGCCGGACGGCACTTTCCAGGTCTGCGACAACAAGTCTGAACGTATTCCGGTTTTTGTCCGTAAGTTTTTGTCTCCGAATGCGCGCAATGACAGAACGATTGCATCCCTTTCGAATGTGGACCGGCTCTTGAGCGAGTTCGATACCGAAGAGACGGACTGGAAGATATATTGGAGTGCCTGCGAAAAACTGTTCCAAGATGCGACCGGCTTGACTTTCCGGGAAATGAATTATGCCGACAAGCCTGAAATCATTGTCGTGAAAGCTTCCGGACGAGGAATGGCACAAAAGATCATCAATCTGTATGACAAGCTATTGGAAAGTAAATCTTCCCATCCGTTACTGGAACTTCTGATCCGTAAAAAGCTGGAAACATTGCTGCCTGTGCCGGATAGACAGCAAGTTTATTGCAATAAAGACCATTGGGCACAGATGAGCGGCGAGTTTCCGCTGTCCGTCTCCCAGCGTGAGACGCTTGCCATGTATACGGACCCGGACAGTTCCGATATCTTTGCCGTTAACGGACCTCCGGGAACAGGCAAGACGACCTTTTTACAGACGGTGATTGCTAACCGGATCGTCCATGCCGTACTGGAGCATCCTGATGATCCGGATATCATCGTAGCCAGTTCCGCCAATAACCAGGCGATTACCAATATCCTGAAAGATTTCAAGATCGAACAGCCTTCTGGCGATAAGCCTGCAAACCTGTTGACTCTCCGCTGGCTGCCCGGTTTGGATACGTTGGGATTGTATCTGTCAGGCAAAGACGAACAAAAGGATCAGTACAAAATGATGCTCAATACGAAAGGTGAAGGCTTTCCGAATGATTATGACGATCCTGCCCGGTTGGAAGAATATCGCGGGTTCTATCTGGAACATTTCAATCGTTTCTTTCAGACATCTTGCCGGGATGAAGTTGCATGCCAGCGTTTCCTTCGCAGGCAAATGAGGAAGATGCGGGATGAGATTGGAACCTGCTTGAATGTTGCCAGTCTCAAACAATATGGAAAAGAGATGGCGGATAAAGGTTTTCTGAGTAAACTGCTCCGTAAATTTCAAAAACTTCCAAGCTATGATGATGTGATATGCGGCTGGGAGCAGACGGAAGATTTTAAGGCACGCTATGACAAGTTGGTTGCCAATCCGGAATATAATGCCCTTCCTTATACGGAAGATATGGCGGTGCGGCTGGATATCAGTTACCGCTATCTTTTGTTCTGGTATGCCATCCATGACCGGGAAGCCGAGTTCATCCGCCGCTTGGCCGGATGCGATAAAGAGGAGGAGACACGTGGCCGCGAGGATTACACCGAACGGTTGAAACGTTTGGCCTGTGTGATGCCCGTCTTTATTTCGACTTTCCATTCTTTGCCGAAATACATGGTTTGTGCGGACAATGGGGAGTGGGATGCGCCGCTCTATGATGCGATTGATTTGCTGATTGTGGATGAATCGGGGCAGGTATCTCCCGAACTGGCTATTCCGTCTTTCAGCCTTGCCAAGCAAGCTATTTTAGTGGGAGACGTGGAACAGATCGAACCGATATGGTCCATCTCGGACGAATATTCCAGTATCAATCTGAAACGTTTTGGCTTAGTATCCTCCGAGTCCGATGATCGGTATGCGTTTCTGCATGAAAACGGTTTCTTGTCCTCGTCCGGAAGCATCATGAAGATGGCGCGGAAGAGTTGCAGTTTCGAAGTCGCCGGCGAAAGAGGCGCTTTCTTGACCGAACATAGGCGTTGTCTCGATCCGATCATTGCTTATTGCAACGACTATGTGTATCATGGTCGTTTGCTGCCGAAAAAAGGAAACAAGGTGAAGTATAAAGACTTGCCGCCTAAAGGGTATGTCCATGTAAACGGAGTCAGTGAAAAAGGGGCGACGGGCAGTGTCTTGAACAGAGCGGAAGCGGCAGCAATCGTCTCTTGGCTGGAAACGGAAAAAGATAAGTTGGAAAGCGCTTACAAGGAGCCGATCCGTAAAATAGTGGCTGTAGTCACCCCATTTAAGGCGCAGGAAGAAATCATCCGTAGTCTTGCGGAACAGTCGCCGGAGGCGGAAGCGTTTGCCGGTATGACGATCGGTACTGTTCACTCTTTGCAGGGGGCGCAGTGTCCGGTCGTGATTTTTTCATCGGTCAATTCTCCCGGTGATGCTTCTTATTTTATGGAGCAAGGTGGAAAGTACAATATGCTCAACGTAGCTGTTTCGCGTGCGCAGTATCATTTTCTGGTGTTCGGGAATATGAATATATTCCATCCCGAACGAAATACGCCTGTCGGTAACCTGGCAAAATGGTTGTTTGACGATCCAGCGAACGAAGTGTCCGGCAATTTCATCTATCGGCAAAAGGAACCGCTTTGCCGCTACCAGCCGGCCGAACGTTTATCGACATTGAAGGAACACACCGGTTTGTTGCGGCAAGCCTTTAAAGATGCGACAAAAAGGTTGCTGATCGTATCTCCTTTTATATCGATCCAGGCGATTGAACATGATAATCTTATTCCTCTGATGCGGGAAACGGTGGAGCGGGGTGTGGAAGTCGTGGTGTATTCGGATTTCCGCTTGGATTGTGACAAACAAACCGGTGTGTTGCGGAAGGAGGCCGTTGCCGGGCGGAAGGCTTTAACCGAAAACGGTGTTAAGTTGATTCTGTTGAAAGGCATTCATAATAAATCGCTTGCGATTGATGATTCGGTATTGGTGGAAGGTTCCTTTAACTGGCTTTCTGCACGTAGAAATGGGAGTTATTCCCGTCATGAATGTTCCGTGAAACTGATTTCTCCAGAAGCAGCGAAGCATATTTCAAACTTAAGGAAGGAGTTAGATGCAATAGAACCGGAATCCGTTCTTTTCGAACCTATTCCTGTCTCTGTACCGAAACAGGAACAGGTCGGGAATAAGATTTGTCTGGGTTTCTTTGATGCCGATCCGGTAAACAACTGTACGGATGAAGATCTGGCCGGTTTCAAAGAGCGTATCCGGCAATTGGGTATCAAGAAAACGGATGTATCCGAGTCGATAATGAGAGTTCGTAAACAATATCCCCGTCATTATGAAACATGGTCGGATGAGGAATGCCGGATATTACAGGAGTTCATGCAAAAGACGAATGATCTGAATCTGTTTTGTTCCTGCTTCCAACGGACTCCAGGCTCGATCCGTATAAAAGTAGAAGGCATGAATCAGAATTAGCGCTTGGCTTTCCTGATTCATACCTTCTGTATTCTAATATTTGATAGAGACATTATAAGATGCCTTCGATCACTTTGCGAAGTTCCGGTTTACCCATCGTGCCGAGCATCATTTCTTTGTTCCCGTCCATGCGGCAGAGGAGCAAAGTCGGGATCGTCCGGATCTTGAAAGCAGCTTCCAGTTCTTCTTCGTTGTCTACATTGACTTTATAGATGTAGAGTTTTCCGTCGTATTCTTTTGCAAACTCATCGAGTATCGGCTCCAAACGTTTGCAATAGCCGCACCAGGGAGCATGAAAGTCTACGATACAAGGTTTGTCGCCTACGTATTTCCAATCTTTGGGGCTTTCTTCGAAGTTTCCTACTCGCTGTATAAATTCCGTTTTTGTTAATTCAATCGGTGTCATGTTGTTTCCTTTTATTATTATTAAAACAAAGATAGGGATAATATGGTTGCATTGTAAATGGCAATATTGCTTATATAGTTATCAATATTCCCCTTCTGCCGGCATTAAATGAAAAATATCTGTATTTTTGCTTTTTATAAAACAACAAATTCATGTCAGGAGAGATATATGTTCAGGATTTTGCAGCCTTGGAAACACTGTTCAAGCGTTTCTACAAACCTTTGCGGGCGTATGCTTTCCGTTTTGTGAATGATAAGGATTTGTCGGAAGATATTGTTCAGGATGTTTTTTATGAACTTTGGAAGCGGCGTGAAAGTATCCGTTTTGAGGATGAATCTGTAAAGTCTTATCTTTTCAAAGCCGTATATACGCATGCTCTGAATGCGTTGGATAAGAAACAACAGGATGTATACCCTTTGAAACCTGAGAGAGAGACGGATATATTGGATCAGTACGTTTCCTCTTATATGCAAAATTCCGAGCAGAGCTTGTTATTGAAAGAACTGGAAGAAGAAATCATGTCTTATATAAACACGCTTCCCCCTCAATGCCATAAAATATTTATGTTAAGCCGGAGCTATGGATTGAAGAACCGTGAGATTGCGGAACAACTGAGTATTAGTATCAAAGCGGTTGAAAAGCAGATTAGCAAGGCTCTTTCCGGGTTGAAAGAATATCTTATCCAAAGGGACTTATTCCCTTTATTAGTGTTGGCTGTCACTTGTCTTTCTCTTTAGACAGCCAGAGGGTGGAACGAAAGTTTCATGCCGGAGAATAAAAAGAAACGTTAATTCTTTGTAGGATGAAGGTAGGGTAAAACTACCTTTTTTTGTATTACTAATAAATGAATCTGTAATGAAAGAAGAAACACACGATATCAACGAAATCATAATCCGTTATCTGGATGGCTCGGCTGAACTGGAAGAGAAGAGGCTATTGCTTCGATGGCTGAAACAATCGGATGATAATCGGGATGATTTTATTGCAACTCGTGACCTGTGGCTGTCTTGTAATGTCGCTGCCGGAAACGAGCTGGAGATCGATATCGCTTTGGGGAAACTGAAAAACCGTATCTTGCTGGAGCAGGGACGGATGGAGAGGAACTTGCCTGCGAAGAGAAATACATTATCGGTGGTTTTGCGTTGGACGCGGATTGCTGCCGTCTTGTTGCTTTTGCTGGGAATCGGTTATGGTATCGGCAGTTGGAAGGAGCATTCCGCTCCTGATGTCATCGTGCAAAACCAACTGATTACGGCAAAAGGAAGCAAAGGCCGGTTCACGTTGCCTGACGGATCGGTGGTTTGGCTGAATTCGGAAACTAAACTGACTTATCCGAATCAATTTGCCGATGACAGACGGTTGGTCTCTTTGGAGGGAGAAGCATATTTCGAGGTGGCGAAAGATGCGAAAAAGCCTTTTGTCGTACAGGCGGGAGAGATAGATGTAGAGGTCTTGGGGACCTGCTTCGATCTCGATAGCTATTCTTCCGGTGAATTTGTAAAGACCGCTTTGCTGAGCGGTAGTGTAAAGATATCGGGAAAAGCCTTGAAAGATCCGGTTTACTTGAAACCGGATGAACTGTTCAGATACCGTAAGTCGGATCAGATCGCCTCTGTCGAAGAAGCCAAAGTCGGTTTATATACCGATTGGATCAAAGACCGCCTGGTATTTGACAATGACTGTCTGGCTGATATATTAATCAGTATGGAGGGACGCTATAATATGGATATCGAATGTCCGAGGCAGTTTGCCGCTTCCACTCGTCTTTCTTTCACAATCCGGCAGGAGAGCATCGAAGAGGTGATGGAGGCGATGAGTCTGATTGCTCCGATTAGGTATGAGATAAAGAAAAATAAAGTATATATAACTCCTCGAAAATAAATGTTTAACTTTAAAAACAGATTGCTTATGGGAATAGACAAATGATGTTATTGTGAAAAAAGAGGATAGGTGTATGTGGGTTGCATTCGTCTGTCGAAAAAAATAATTAATCTATCGTCCGGTATTTGGTTTCGGCGATAAAGTTTAACTGAAAATCTATATAGAATATGATTTATTTTAACCGAAAGGGTCTTTTGTATTCTTTTATTCAAAAAGAAACCAGGGTGATGAATTTAGCCCTGTTTATGTTAACTTTCATGTTAAGTGGGCTTTATGCTACAGAGTCTTATTCTCAGACTGTCCGGATTAGCCTCAATATGAAAAACTCAACAGTCAAAGAGGTATTAAAGAAAATTGAAAATTGCAGTGAGTTTACGTTCTTTTATAATGACGAAATAATAGACGTGGACAAACGTGTCACATTGAATGCTGAGGATCTCAGTATATCTGATATACTGACTACAATTCTCCCGAATTGTAGTTATACGATATCGAATAAAAACATTATCATAACTGTCAAGGAGGCTGGCGTTCACCAGCAGGGAAAGATTGTCACCGGAGTTGTCCGCGATGTTAATGGCGAACCGGTTGTCGGAGCGAATGTTTCGGTAAAGGGCACTACCAACGGAACAATAACCGATATGGACGGGAAATTTACGCTGGAAGGCGTTTCTGCCGATTCTAAACTTTCGGTATCCTATATCGGTTACATGGCCCAAGAGATTGTAGTGGGTAATAAAGGGGCTTTCGAAATCGTATTGAAAGATGACACCCAAGCTCTTGAAGAAGTTGTTGTTGTCGGTTATGCTGCTCAGAAGAAGGTGAATTTGACCGGATCTGTAGCCAGTCTAAATTTTACGGATGAGAAGCTGAGCCGTCCGGTTACCACGATCGCCGCATCGTTGTCAGGTATGGCGGCCGGTGTCAATGTGATGAATACTAGTAGCCAGCCGAATGCCGAAGGTTCTTCCATCTTGATCCGTGGTGTGGGTACGATGAACGATGCTGGCCCACTGATCCTTGTGGACGGAATGGAGATGAGCCTCAATGAAGTGAATCCAAATGATGTGGCTTCGATCTCCATCTTGAAAGATGCCGCTTCTTGTGCCATTTACGGTAACAGAGGGGCTAATGGGGTAATCTTGGTTACGACGAAACGTGGTTCGGATGGAAAAATCAATGTGACCTATTCGGGCAAGTTTTCTTACCAGACTCCGGCCAAGCTGATTCGTCAGGTAACGGATTATGCGGATTATATGGAGTTTGTCAACGAAGGTTATCTCAACACGAACCAGGCGGCCAAGTTCTCCCAGTCGACGATCAATGAGTGGCGTGAAGCAGCTAATAACCCGAACGCGACGAATGTCGCTGGCATACCGAATTATGTGACGCATCCGAATACGGATTGGTATGATGTCGTTTATGACCCGAAATGGATGCAGGAACATACTATCAGCTTGACTGGTGCGGAAAAGCGTACTAACTATGCGATTTCGGGTACTTACCTGAATAATCCAGGTTTGGTTATCGAGTCGGGGGTAAAGAAATATTATTTGCGTAGTGACATCGAGTCGAGAGTAACCGATTTCCTGACTGTAGGAATGCGTGCTTGGGGGTATAACGCCGATCAGGATCGCAATAATCTGGGCGATATGTGGGGATTGAACATGCAGAAGGTGACCCCAGGTGTTTATCCTTATTATGACGGCAAATATGGTGGAATCGAAACTAACGAAGAAGACGGGCAGGCAGGAAACCCATTGCTGAATATGAGTAACTCGTATGGTTACTACAAGCAGAACAAATATTTCGTGAACCCGTATATAGAAGTGAAGTTCTTGAAAGACTTCAAGTTTACAGCCAACTTTTATTATGATCAGTTTACAAACCATCACAGATGGCAACCTTCTGATTATAAAGAACAGTACAGTTTCAACCGTACAATGACTTTGAGTACGCCTCCGACTTCTACGGATATGGCTACTTATAAGGTGTATGATTGGGAAAGACGTGAAAAGTACTGGAAAACCAATATGCTGGTGAGTTGGGCGCATACTTATGGAAAGCACGATGTGGGTGCATTGATCGGTTATGAAGAATCGCGTAACTGGGGAGACGAAGTGGATATTTGTAAGGAAGGTATGTCAAGTGTCAATTTGACAGACTTTGATGCCATGACGGATCCTTATTATATTAAGGGTTCTTCATACGAATATTCTTCTCGTTCTTGGTTCGGTCGCATCAATTATGCATTTGACAATCGTTACTTGTTCGAAATGAACATGCGTTATGATGGTTCTTCTCGTTTTTCTCCCGATTCTCGTTGGGGTCTGTTTCCTTCTTTCTCTGCCGGTTGGCGTATATCTGAAGAGGAATTTATGAAAGATATAGATTGGTTGAGTAATTTGAAGCTGCGTGCATCTTGGGGGAAGTTGGGTAATAATTCCATTGGTAATTACGAGTGGCAGGCACTTTACGGTTCAGGCTACAACTATGCGTTCAATAGCAATAAATCCAATGGTTTAGCCATGACTACTTTCTCCAACTACGCTTTGGAATGGGAGGAAACGGCTATTACCAATATAGGTCTTGATTTCGGTGTTTTGAACAACCGTTTGAACGGAACGATCGAAGTATATGACAAAAAAACGGATGGAATCTTATATCGCCCGACGCTTCCGGAATCTCTGAACCAATTTACTTCTCCGCTCCAGAATCTGGCAGGTGTTAACAACAAAGGGCTTGAAATTACTTTGGGTTGGAATGACCGTGTCGGAGATATCTCTTACTCAGTTTCAGGAAACTTTACTTATAATAAGAATAAAGTGACGAAATATAAAGGGGAGTTGGTCCGCGAATGGCGTACGGATGCCAACGGCAATAAAGTGTGGTATCAGAATGTTGGTACGGTAGCAAACGGTTCGTCCAACTTGATCGTGGAAGGCCACGAGATGAATGAATATTATATGATGAATCCATACAAAGGTAACGGTTCTTATTTCAATAGTGATGGGACAGTGAATATTAATGGGGGACCGAAAGACGGAATGATCCGTACTGAGGCTGATATGAAATGGTTGCAGGCGATGTTTGATGCTGGTTATAAGTTTTACCCAAACCAAGCGATCGGCAAAGATAAGATTTGGTATGGGGATATGATTTATGCTGACTATAACGGAGATGGTATTTATGGTAATGATGACGATCGCGATTTTCAAGGTGTTTCTTGGAGACCGAAATACTACTTCGGCTTGCAGGCAAGCATGACATGGAAGGGCTTTGACCTATCGATGAACTGGGCGGGAGCAGCCGGATTCAAGATCGATTATTACAAACAAACGCAAAACAGCGTCAGTGTTACGCACGGATATGGTCTCGGATATGACATTGCTTATGATCACTATTTCTTCGATCCTGAAAATCCGAATGATCCGCGTACGAACATTTATTCCGAAACGCCACGTCTCGTTGGTTATCAGAACAGCGGTCAGGCAAGTGCTACCAGTTCTTGGCATCTGAAGAATGGTAACTACATAAAGCTGAAAAACCTGACGATAGGCTATACCTTTCCGAAAGAATGGATGAAAGTAGCCTTCATTCAGAATGCACGAGTTTATCTGTCTGGCGAAAATTTACTGACAATCACTAAGTTCGAAGGTAGCGATCCGGAACGTATGGCCGGTGACGGTTATATGCCGATCCGCCAGTATACGGTTGGTGTTAATGTGACATTCTAATTAAATTGTGAAAAAAAGTATGGACAAGAATAATTTGGGAATTATAAAAGACATGGCAAAACTTTTTTCAGCAACAATTTTGTCAGGTTTGTTCTTTACAGGTTGTGTAGATATGGATTTGACTCCGAAAAACCAGCCGAGTGAAGGAGAGGTATGGGCAGATGCCACGATGGCTGAACAGACTGTTACCGGCTTATACAATGGATTGAACCATTTGTATAATGATAACTATAATATGTGGTTCGATTGCTTTTCGGCAGTGATGGATCGCGATGCGAACTGGCGTAACTTTGGTATGCTGTTTGGCAACCAGACGACATCAGGAGATGGTCCGAGTTGGATTTGGCATGACAACTATAAGTTTATCATCCGTTGCAATGATGTGATTGCTAATATGCCGGATGTGGTAGGGCTTCCGGAAGCGAAGAAAGCACGTTTGATTGCTGAAGCCAAATTTCTCCGTAGCTATTGGTATTATGAATTGAACTTGCTGTTTGGTGGTGTTCCTTATTATACAGAGCCAATCAAGAACATCGAAGAAGCGAAGGGTAGCCGTCTTTCTATGACGGATCTCTGGAATGAGTTGATTAAGGATTTGACTGATTGCATCAACGAGCCAAATTTGCCGGATAAATACAACAGCGGCGACAATGATTATGGTCACATTACGAAAGGTGCAGCGTATGCGCTCAGAGGCAAGATATACCTGTGGTTGGAGAACTGGGGGGCTGCTGAAGCTGACTTCAAAAAGGTCGGTGATTGTGGTTATCGCCTGTTTACTTCCGGTGCGAATGCCTATAAGATGTTGTTCAAGGAGGTCAATGAGCAGTGTGATGAGATGATCTTCTCTGTCCAGTGCATCGAAGAGGATGGTTATTGGAATTCTAAGAACCGGGGATTTGGTAATCGTTGTACTTATGGTTCCATGTGGAATAACTATTTGGTCAATCCGGATTTCGTTGATACCTATGAGTGTGCGGATGGAAGCAAGTTCGACTGGTCGAAGATCATTCCCGAGTATTATAAGTTGACGGTCAATGAACGCCGTGTCTTTTTCTTGCGTGATAACTTGACGGAATCAGAAATCGCAAATGCGAAAGAGCAGGGGGCCAATATGGATTATTATCTGCCGAGTGGCAATGAAGCTCGTATTCGCAAGGCCTACGAACAGCGTGATCCGCGTTTAGAAATGAGTGTCATTACGCCGTATGCCACCTATTTAGGAGGTGACGGAGGTGCTGATAATTACTTTACAAACCGCTATCCGTTCCGTAGCCAGTGGATAGAAACACAAAATGCGGATGGTACGATTACGCGTGAAGCGAGTGATTTGCGTACTGATACGCAGGCGATGTTTTATTATCTGAACCGTAAATTCGTGACGGAAGGAGTCGGTGAAGGTAGCCAAAAAGGTACTGGTATTGATATGCCGAAAATCCGGTATGCTGATGTTCTGTTGAACCTTGCTGAGGCATTGAACGAACAGGGCAAGATAGACGAAGCGGTTACTGTTGTCAATCAGGTACGTGCTCGTGCCGGTGCCCAATTGCTCAACTCCAATGTCCCAACGACCGTGATGGGCCAAGCTGATATGCGTGAACGTATCCGGAACGAACGGTATTGGGAATTGCTTGGTGAAGACCTGATTTACTTTGACGAACTTCGTTGGAAGACTTGGAAGGACAAAAAGTTTGCCACATATGACGACAACGGCAAACAGGTGGTGAACGGTCTGCGACAGGTTTGGGGACAGGCAACTTATCATTATGCGTGGGGGGGAGACCATTATTGGTTATATCCGATTCCGTATAACGAAACGCAGATGAACCCGAATATGGAACAGAATCCGGGTTGGAAGTAATGATTTTGTAAAGAAGAAGCTGTTGCAAAAGTTTATATTTTTGATATGTACTATTGTAATAGCTTCTTCATAAAAATAGATAGAAAATGAAGAATGTAAAAAAATTTTTCTTGTTGTCTTGTGCTATTTATTGCACTGCTTGTAGTGGAAATGGTAATACTGGAAATTCGGATGGGCAGGATATTCCGAAAGTTGATGATTCACAACTAGCTTATCATAATCCGGTGATACGGATTGCTGCACCTGATCCGACTGCCATGCGAGCAAAAGATGGTTATTTTTATTTATATGCGACTGAAGATATCCGTAACTTGCCGATTTTTCGATCAAGAGATATGGTGAAATGGGAAGAGATAGGAACTGCCTTCACTGATGAGACTCGTCCAGACTTCTTGCCCGACAACAAGGATGTCAAAGAACGTGCTCATCTTTGGGCCCCGGAGATTCGCTATGTGAAAGGCAAATATGTTCTTTTCTATTCTTTGGCGCAATGGGGTAATCATTGGGTTAGCACCGTTGGTTATGCCGTTTCCGATTCTCCCGAAGGTCCGTTCACACCGAAAGGCAAAGTATTTGACAGCCGTGAAGTGAATGTAGAGAACTCCATCGACCAGTATTTCTATGAGGAAGACGGCAAGTATTATATGCTTTGGGGGAGCTTCTTCGGAATTTATATCATGGAACTGGATGTGACAGATGATGTGATGATCACGCCTAAACTTGACACCAAGCGCCAGATCGCTGGCAACGCTTACGAAGGAATCAACCTGTGGAAACGCGACGGGTACTACTACCTCATCGGCTCTATCGGCTCTTGTTGCGAAGGACAGAAAAGCACCTACACCACAGTTGTGGCGCGTTCGAAAGACCTTTTCGGCCCGTATGTCGATAAACAGGGAGGACAAATGTTGGATAACAAGCATGAAGTAATCCTGCATAAGAATGACCGCTTTGTTGGGACCGGCCACAATTCCACCCTTCTCGAAGATGACGAAAAGAACACGTGGATGCTTTACCATGCTTTTGAACTGGAACGTTTGGATGCGCAACGGCAAGTTTTGTTGGACCGCATTTTGTGGGATGAAGACGGCTGGCCTTACGTTGATAAATTGGAGCCTTCTTACGGTGCGTTTCGTCCTGTTATTAAATAATTAAACTGATGATTTTATGAATAAGAAATGGATTACTTTATTGTTTTCGTTCTCCCTTTGTTTTTGCATGAGTTGTTCGGATTCCGAATCCGATAAAAAGGAAGAAGGAAAAGTAGAAGAAGAAAAGCCGGTAACTGTCTTGTCCAAGACGGTCCCTCTGGCTGATCCTTACATCTTGGTACATGACAGCCTCTACTATATTTACGGGACGAATGTCGGAACCGGTTTTGACGTCTATTACTCCAAAGACCTCGAATACTGGGAACGTGCCTCGGCTTTGTCGCTTAGCCATGCGAACTCGTACGGCGAATCGATGTTCTGGGCGCCGGAAGTCTATTATGTTGAAAAAGATAAGAAGTTCTACATGTTCTATTCGACGGAAGAGCATATTTGTGTTGCTACGGCAGATTCTCCTTTGGGTCCGTTCAAGCAGGACGAGCATAAGCCGATCCGCGAGGAAAAGAGCATCGATACTTCCGTCTTTTTTGACGAAGACGGAAAAGCCTATCTATATTTCGTTCGTTTCAACGACGGCAATGTCATCTGGTGCGCAGAGCTGAAAGAGAACCTGAAAGAGATCAAGGAAGAAACATTGACACAATGTTTCAAGGCCGAAGAACCGTGGGAATTGGTTCTTCCCAAAGTAGTGGAAGGTCCTTCCGTCTTTAAACAGAATGGCGTCTATTATCTGATTTATTCGGCAAACGGCTATACAAGCCAGGACTATGCGGTAGGCTTTGCCACATCGGATTCGCCTTTCGGCCCGTGGAAAAAGTACGAAGGCAATCCCGTGTTGCATAAGTGCGATGGGCTAGTTGGCGTCGGTCACGGTGCTCCTTTTGTTGATATGGAAGGTAAGATGCGCTATGTTTTCCATGCGCACAAAAGTGAGTCTGAGATACATCCTCGCAATTCGTTTGTCGTAGATATGTTTGTCAAGGATAGTATTGTTTCGTTAGGAGGAAATATTGTTCGTCCGATGGTGGTAGACAGGCTGCCATCCGGTAAATAAGGTATAGAAAGTAAGGCATCGCTTTACAAGTGCTAACCCTATGAGTTACGATGGCTAATGCATAAGGTTAGCCATCGTAATGCAATTGATACAAAATCCGGGTTATAATTCCCTTCTTATCCTGATCTGGGAAGGGAGTTATTGTATAACATTGTTTCATTAACAACAAAACACATTCGTTTACTATAGGCAATTCTCCGGGAGTTCAGCTTTTCCACAATGTCAGGTTATTCTGTTTTTTGAGCATAAAGGGATTTTGTTTTTCGATTTCCTGCCGTGCTCGTTTTGCTGGTTGCTTATTAATTTGGGTATAAAAGAGAAAAATGTCAGACACGGATTGCTTGGGGTTTCAATCCAAACAGTAAAACGTCCCAATAAGGGTTGTTGTTTGTTTTGCTAACATAGCTTATCCTCTTTTTTATGGCAAGCTTTTGAACCTTTCAAGATTATAACTCTCCGATGTAATAATGGGTATATCGGATATCTTTTCCGTTAAAAAAGGCCGAAATGGATAATATTTAAGTATATTAGCCCTTTGAGCATTGTATGCCTTGAACTAATTTTGGAGTTATGAATAGATTAAAGCTGTTAACGATTTGTATGTTTGTTTCCGGAGCCGTCTTTTCCCAAGAATGGAAGCCGCAAACATGGCCGGTTTTGAAACAATATGACCGGGAACATCTTTACCAGGTGGCATTGCCTTTGGGAGGAATCGGGACTGGAACGGTCTCTTTGGGAGGCCGGGGAGAGTTGCGGGATTGGGAGATTATGAATGTCCCTGGTAAGAAATATAGTACGGTGACGACCGGCAATAATGCACCTTTCTTTGCAATTTATGCAAAACCGCAGACGGGAGAGGCTATGACTACCCTGCTTGCAGGTCCTTTATATCCGCAGGAGTATTTGCATTATGAGGGGCGGCCGGTGAACCATCACGGTATGCCGCGTTTTGCCGATGCTACTTTCGAGGCGGCTTATCCGTTCGGACAAGTGCATCTTTCCGACCGGCAATTGCCGGTGAAAGTGACGGTCAAAGGATTCAATCCGTTGGTACCGGGAGACGCAGATGCCAGTGGCATGCCGATTGCCGTGTTGGCTTATGAGGTGACAAATACGACCGACCGTCCTTTGGAGGTAGCCGTTTGTGGTTCGATGCGCAATTTTATCGGGAAGGACGGCAGTAAGTTCAGGACTGACTGGAAAGGAGATTACATTCCGACAGGCGCGAAAGACAATAAAAACCAGTTTCGTAAAAAGAACGGCTTGCAAGGCCTCTACCTATATTCGGACGGGGTAGATAAGAATGATCCGGCTTATGGAACGGTGGCCTTGACCACTCAGGCAGTAGAAGGGGTCACCTACCGGACTTCTTCGCGGGCGGATAATTGGAATAATGGTATTCTTAACTTTTGGGATGATTTTAGTGCTGAGGGCGAACTGACGGAGCGGGACAGACAGGAGGATGAAGACCCGATGGCTTCGCTGGCGGTAAAGAAGACAGTGGGACCTGGCAGTACGGAAACGTTTACTTTCTACCTGACTTGGAATTTCCCGAACCGGAAAGCTTGGTCGGAAACAATTGTCGGGAACTATTACAGCACTCGGTTCCCGGATGCCTGGGAAGCGGCCGAGGCAATCGTACCTCAGATTCCGGAAATGGAAAGGCAGACGCTCTCTTTTGTGCATGCCTTCCTGAAATCGACTTATCCTGATGTTGTCAAAGAGGCTGCTTTGTTTAATCTGGCAACATTGCGTTCGCAAACGGTCTTTCGTTTACCTAGCGGACATTTGATGGGATGGGAAGGCGTGATGGACCGTTTCGGTTCTTGTGCCGGCAGCTGCACGCATGTTTGGAACTACGAGGTGACGACACCGTTTCTTTTCGGTGAATTGGCAAAGACGATGCGTGATGTGGAATTCAACTATGCGACGAAAGAAAACGGGCTGATGAATTTCCGGGCTTCCTTGCCTTTATCGGAAGCAGCGAAAGGTAATTCGGCTGCGGCGGACGGCCAGATGGGATGTGTCATGAAGATTTACCGGGATTGGCAGTTGTCGGGAGACGATGAGTTCCTGCAAAAGAATTGGGGGCAAGTAAAGAAAGTGCTTGCTTATGCCTGGACCGACAAAGGTTGGGATGGCAATCAGGATGGCATCATGGAAGGTTCGCAGCATAACACGATGGATGTGAACTATTTCGGTCCGAATCCTCAAATGGGCTTCTGGTATATGGGAGCCTTAAAGGCGGCTGAGAAAATGGCTTTAGCCATGAAGGATAAGACGTTTGCCAAGAAATGCAATACTTTGTTCCGGCAGGGAAGCATCTGGATGGATGCCAATCTGTTTAACGGGGAATATTATGAACATAAGATAACCGATCCCGAAACATTTGAATATCTGGATATGCGGAATCCGGACGTGAAGGTTCCGCCGTTTCAATTGGGAAAAGGTTGCCTGGTCGATCAGTTGGTCGGACAGTATATGGCCCATATATGCGGTTTGGGATATCTGGGAGATAAGGAGCATATCCGTACGACATTGGGAAGTATCATGAAATATAATTATGTGAAGGATTTCAGCCGTTACTTTAATAATATGCGTTCGTATGTGATGGGAGATGAGTCCGGTCTGCTGATGGCTTCCTGGCCGAAAGGACGACTGGAAGTTCCTTTCCCTTACTTTGCCGAAGTGATGACCGGTTTCGAATATTGTGCCGCTGTCGGCATGATATACGAAGGTATGGAAAAGGAGGCCTTGACTTGCATCCGTGCGATTCGTGACCGTCATGACGGGGCGAAACGAAATCCGTTCAGCGAGGCGGAGTGCGGACATCACTATGCCCGTTCGATGGCAAGTTGGGCAGCAGTAATCGCGTTGAGTGATTTCCAATATTCAGGAGTGGATCGACGGATGCATTTCACGGACCGGCCGGGATGTTATTTCTGGAGCAATGGTTATGCCTGGGGTACTTGTACCGTTACAGATGATACTGCTACGATCGAAGTCCTGAAAGGTTCTTTACAGTTGGACAAGTTGGTTATTGGAGATAAAGAGAAGCGGTTGAAGAATTTCAGACTTGCTTCAGGGGAAAATCGTATAATAAAATTATCATGAAAAATTCAAGAAGAACATTTTTCAAGCAGGGGCTTGCAGGTGCGTTGGCTTTAGGTTCGGCATCTCTTTCCATTCCTGCTGCTGCTATGACGGATGGGGTTGGCAAAGCGAAAGCCAAGCGTGTGGTCCTGATATCTCTCGATGGTATCTGTGTGGAAGGATTTCTGAAAGCAAGAACTCCGAATTTGGATGCCTTGCTGGCTGATGGTTCCCTTTCGCTTGATACGCGGGTGGTTATGCCTTCGGTGACTTTGCCCAATTGGACAAGCCATTTGACGGGAAGTGGTCCGGAACAGCATGGAGTTGTTGACAACAGTTGGGAAATATCCAAATTCAAGCTGCCTGCCATCCATACGGACAGTGATGGTTATTATCCATCGGTATTTAAAATCCTTAAGGATGCAGTTCCGCAGATGAAGACGGCTTTTTATTATAACTGGATAAATCTGTTCTATCCGTATAACAAGAAGTATTTGGATGAAGTCAGCTATTTAGAACAGGATGCTTATGTCCCGAATTATGAAAAGGCATTTTCTTTTCTGAAGGCTAATGAAGGTAATCCCACTTTGGTATTCCTTTATTCCGTGCATACCGATCATGCCGGGCATAAACATAAATGGATGTCTCCGGAATATATCAAGTCTATTGAAGAAGCGGATGTCGAGATCGGAAAATTTCTTGAAAAGATGAAACGGGACGGCTTGTATAAAGACACTCATTTTATGTTCCTGACGGATCACGGAGGTATTGAATACGGACATGGCGGAGTCAGTACGAATGAGATGATTGTTCCCTGGGGGATCACCGGTCCCGGAATACGCAAAGGGTTCAAGATCACGGAACCCAATAATACTGTGAATACGGCAGCTACGATCCTCCGTTTGTTTGATGTGGAGAAACCTTTACCTTGGACAGGGGAGGTATTAAGCTCTATATTCAAGTAAGTTGTATCTGTAAGTAAACCTAAATAAAAAAGAGTATCCGACTTTCCCGGATACTCTTTTTTTATGAATAGTCTGTCTCTTAGTTCTGTTCCTTCAAGATCACGTCATGCGCTCCGCCTTCCACGATACTGGTTGAGGAAACCAATGTGATTTTGGCGTTCTTCTGCAAATCGGGAATGGTGATAGCTCCGCAGCTGCACATCGTGGCGATTATTTTGCCCAATGTGAGGTTGAGGTTGTCTTTCATCTTTCCAGCGTATGGCACATAGCTGTCGACGCCCTCTTCGAACTTAAGTGCTTCGCTGCCGCCCATGTCGTAACGCTGCCAGTTCTTGGCGCGGTTCGAACCTTCGCCCCAGTATTCCTTTACGAAATTGTTACCGATCTTCATCTTCTTCGTCGGAGATTCGTCGAAGCGGGCGAAATAACGTCCCATCATCAGGAAGTCCGCACCCATCGCCAAAGCAAGAACCATGTGATAGTCATGCACCAGACCGCCGTCGCTGCAAATGGGCACATAGATACCTGTCTTTTTCATATATTCGTCGCGTGCCTGTGCCACGTCGATCAATGCGGTAGCCTGTCCGCGGCCGATACCTTTCTGTTCACGGGTGATACAGATGGAACCGCCACCGATACCCACCTTGATGAAATCGGCTCCGGCTTCGACCAGGTAGTCGAAACCTTCCTTATCGACAACATTACCGGCACCGACCAGCACTTTGTCACCATACGTTTTCTTGATCCATTGCAGTGTTGCCTGCTGCCATTCGGAATAGCCGTCGGACGAGTCGATACACAATACGTCGACACCCGCTTCAACCAGCGCAGGAACACGTTCCATATAGTCGCGTGTGTTAATCCCCGCGCCTACGAGCAGTTTCTTATCGCTGCCGGACAACTCTTTCGGATTGTCGCGGTGGCTGTCGTAGTCTTTGCGGAAGACGAAATATTGCAAGTTCTGTTCTTTGTCGATGATCGGCAACGTGTTCAGTTTGTGATCCCAGATGATCTGGTTGGCTTCACTCAATGTCATGCCCAGTTCGCCGACGATCAGTTTGGAGAACGGAGTCATGAATTCTTTCACCTTCTTGTCGGGAGAATCCTTTTCGGCACGATAGTCGCGACTGGTCACCATACCCAGCAATTTACCGTTAGGAGTACCGTCGTCCGTCACACCGATCGTAGAGTGTTCGGTGCGCTGTACTAGAGCGATTACATCTGCCAACGTATTTTCAGGCGTCAGATTGGAGTCGCTGATTACAAAACCGGCTTTGAACTTCTTTACTTTCCGGACCATTTCGGCTTGGCTGTCGATAGGTTGTGAACCGAAGATGAAAGACAGTCCTCCGTTGCGGGCCAGTTCGATGGCCAACTTGGGACCGGACACGGATTGCATGATCGCTGAAACAAAAGGAATGTTTAGTTCGATCGCAGGCTTTTCGCCCACTTTGTGTTTCACAAGCGGAGTTTTCAGCGAAACGTTGGTTGGCACACATTGTTTGGTTGTTAAACCTGGAATAAGCAAGTATTCGCCGAATGTTCTTGATACATCGTTTAAGTAAACTGCCATAGTGTTTATATTTACGGGATGATTTTATTAGGGTACAAAAGTACTCAATTCTCTTGTATCATGTATTGTCGAGACTAAAGAAAATTATGTTTTTGCCTATTTTCTCTCTTTCGTGTATGGGGAAGCCAAGAATATCCGGACATCGGTGCCAGCCCGTATCAGCAACTTTTCCATAATCCGGAGTGTTATATAGATGAAATTAACAAAGGAGGATTATTTATGAAAACAGTAGTGGATAAAGCCAATACTCGCGGGTATGCAAATCATGGATGGCTGAAGACCCATCACACTTTTAGTTTTGCCAATTACTACAACCCGAAGCGAGTACATTTTGGCATGCTTCGGGTCCTGAATGACGACTCTGTCGCTCCGGGAGAGGGCTTCGATACACATCCACATAAGAATATGGAAGTCATCTCTATTCCGTTGAAAGGATATTTGCGTCACGGCGACAGTATCCGGAACAGCGAAGTGATTACTCCGGGCGATATCCAGGTGATGAGTGCAGGTACGGGGATTTTCCATAGCGAGTTCAATGATAGCGGTGAAGAGCAGCTGGATTTCCTCCAGATCTGGGTGTTCCCGCGTGAGGAGAATACAGCACCTCATTATAAGAGCTATGATATCCGCCCCGTTCTGAAGAAGAATGAGTTGGGAGTGATGATTGCGCCGGACGGCTCCGCCCCGGCTTCCATCAACCAGGATGCCTGGTTCTCGATGGGTACGTTGGATGCGGGACTGGTGAAGGAATACAAACTGCATGGCAAGAAGAACGGCGTTTACCTGTTCGTGATCGAAGGCGAAGTGGAGGTTGCCAACACAGTCCTTTCCAAACGTGACGGCGCCGGTTTCTGGGACACCGACAGCATTGCCATAGAGGTATTGAAACATGCGACCGTGCTTTTGATGGAAGTTCCGATGGAATGATCTTTGTCAAAATGACAAAACGTCAAACAGACTCCGGTTTCTATTGGCTGTAGCCGGGATAAGGATCGGACGGCTGTGTTTATCGTATTCTCGCGGAGATAAGGATTTCCGTTCTGCCACCGGAATGGAGTCATATGAATCTTTTTGTCTGCTGAAAGGATGCCGATCAGCTTATGTCTGCCGGCCGTGATAGAAATAGTCGAGGATAGCAGGCAAAATGATTATCCGGAACCGTCCGTCCGACGGATGCTTCCAGACAAAATAGAACGTTTCCGGCAATGTTTTTTCTCAAAATAGGGGACCGGATCTTATAAAAGTGCCGACTTTCTTGCATGAAGGTCGGCACTTTTGTCGTAAAAGGTCCTTATCTTTCTATCCGTATGTGCCTATGTATGCTCGAATACATGCTTATGAAACCTGGAACATATGCCTATGGAGCAGGGAATACATGCAAATGTAGCTTGATTTGCCTTGCGGGAGAGTCTGTAAGGGCGGACTTGCTATATTGAAGTGTCAGCCTAATTGTTTGATCGGTAATAAAATGTCCGGTAAGATAGAGACGGGGTGTTATTTTGATTTATCAGAATACTTGTGCTGGCAGAAGTACAGAAAAGCCTTTTCATCCCTTTATAAAAAATCAATCGGAGAAACTTCTTGTTGGAAAGAAAAGAACTACAGTCTTAATAGAACTACGGTATTTTTACAAACCTACCGTGTATTGTAATTGAAAATTCATTAAAAACACATTACCAAACTCTTACCTCGGATATGTTTTAACAATACCATTCAGTTGGGCGTAAAATTAAACAAAAATATCCAAATAAAAAGATTGATTTCCAAAAAGTTTCAAAGGAAGAGACATTGGAAAGTTCTCAAACTGCTTATAATGTACTACTGCAGATATACTTATTTGTTTGGAAAACTTCGTTTGAGGGGATGAAAAGTAAGACCTATATCCGCTTCTGTTAATATTCAAACCATATCATAAAATCCGAAAACAAATACCGTAGTTCTATTAAGACTATAGTCATTTTAACTGCCTGTATTAATTAAAAATAGTTTATATGGACAACTTAAATATATAGGCCTATGAGATAGGAATAGAGAAAACTGACAGAAAGACTTTAAGTCTTGTTTAGAGTGTGATAAGCCTCAGGCTTAGATCGATTTATTATTAACCTTTTTATAATAATACAGAAAATGCAACAAAAACAGAATTGTGGCCATCCTCTAAGAAGGAAAGGTTCAATATCTCGAGTATCGAAAGTCACTTGCGGACTGCTCTTTTGTCTGACGACAGGAGTATTTGCGGCTGGTGAGAATGTTGAATTGTTAACCTCGGATCGGATAGAGAATGCAGTGCCTGATCAAGTAGGAAAGACCGTGACGATTATGGTTCAGGATGAAATGGGACCGGTAGCGGGAGCTAATGTTGTTGTGAAAGGAACTACGAACGGAAATATCTCGGATATGGACGGAAAGGTCGTTTTGCAGAATGTTCCCAACAACTCGACTTTAGTGATTTCCTTTATCGGTTATACAACTCAGGAAGTGAAGGTCAGCAACCAGGCAACCATCCATGTGAAGCTGGTTGAAGATGCCAAAGCATTGGAAGAAGTTGTGGTGATCGGCTATGGTTCTTTGGACAAGAAGCAGGTGACCAGCGCCATCACCTCGTTGAAGGCCGATGACCTGATGGTCGGTGTGAGCGGGGCGGATATCTCGGCGTCCTTGCAAGGCAAGATCGGCGGTTTGGTGATGAACAACTTGGGAAGTGCCAATTCCGGTACGACATTCCAGCTTCGCGGTATGACTTCCATCAATTCAGGAAAAGCTCCTCTTATCGTGATCGATGGTTTTCCTGGTGGCGATATCCGTTCGTTGACGCAGGATGATATCAAGTCTATCGATGTTTTGAAAGATGCTTCTGCCGGTGCTATCTACGGAACACGTGCAGCCGCCGGTGTGATCCTGATTACGACCAAGAGCGGCTCGGATACGAACGGGAAAGTGAGACTCACGTACAGCAACGAGTTTACGAAAAAACAAAACTACAATGCTCCCGAAATGTTGTCCGGCCGTGAATATGCCGAACATAATATCGGTACGGATTACGGTTCCGATACAAACTGGTGGGATGAGTTGATTAATAAGGGCAACTTCTCCCAAAAACACCATCTTGCATTGGAAATGGGTACGGAAAAGGCACAGGTTTATACTTCTTTCTTCTATGAAAAGAACCAGGGTATCGCGTTGCAGGACGAACGTCAGGATTATGGCGGACGTGTGAACGCATCTTTCAAGTTGTTCGATGATTGGCTGGAAGTCCGTCCGGCCGTGGATTATCGCCAGGCTGCCCGTAACAACCACTATCCGAATTTCCAGCAAGCCATGCGTAACAACCCGACCCGCTCGCCGTACGATCCGGATAGCGAAACAGGCTATAACGTATGGATCAACGAATCGTTGGACTATAACGTCGTTGCGGATGCCATGCTGGAAGATTACTACGGATTGGATAAATGGTTCAAGCCGGAAGTAAACCTGAAGTTGAATATCAAGCCTATTCCGGGTTTGAATTACCAGCAGGTTGTCGGGTATGAAAACCGTCAATGGGAATTGCACCAATATTGGCCCAGCACACACCGAAGCGAAATTGACAATTCGCGTAAGGGGCATGCCCACCTGGCTTTCAGCAAGACGGAAAACCTGACTTCGGAAGGATATTTCTCCTATGTAAAAGACTTTAAAGGAGGACATAATCTGAATGCAACGGCCGGTTATTCTTATTTTGAGGTCAACGGGGAAAACTTCGGTATGGACAACTATAATTTCTCGGTCGATGGCATCAAGTACTGGGATATAGGCCAGGGCAGCTACCTGACGGATGGCAAGGCCGGCATGAGCTCCGGCAAATCGGTTACGGAACGTCTGTTCTCTTTCTTTGCCCGTGCCAATTATTCCTACCAGGATAAATATATGCTTTCTGCCTCTATCCGTCATGAAGGTTCTTCCAAGTTTGCGGCCGACAACCGTTGGGCGAACTTCTGGTCTGCAACGGCAGGATGGCGTATCTCGAACGAAGAGTTCATGAAAGACTTTGACTGGCTGGACGACTTGAAGATCCGTTTCGGTTACGGTGTGACCGGTAATAATGACTTTAGTGCGACTTATATGGCCAATATGTTAGGCTCGGACACGAACTGGATGATGCCGAACGGAACATGGGCGTACTCATACGGTAAATCGCAAAATGTCAATCCTAATTTGGGATGGGAAGAAAAGAAGGAGTGGAACTTGGGTGTCGATTACTCTTTCTTCGAAGGACGCTTGTATGGCAAGTTCGACTACTATCGGCGTGAGGTGGATAACCTTCTGTTCAGTGTGAAGGTCCCGCAACCACCTTATACGCAGGGCAGCCAGATGCAGAATATCGGTAGTATGGAAAGTAAAGGTTGGGAGTTCGAAGTCGGTGGCGACATTATTCGTACAAAAGATTTCACTTGGTCTTCCAGCATGAACCTGAGCCATAATACCGGAAAGATCCTGACGTTGGAGGGTGACAACTCCTATCATAACGGTAATGGTTTCGTGGCTCCGGGAACTCCGGGCGATGCAGCCCGTATGGAAGCCGGTTCGACAATCGGTTCTTTCTATATGTGGAAGTTCGCAGGGTTCGATGACGAGGGCAGTTTCTTGCTGTATAACAAGGATGGCGAGGTGATCCCGGCTGCACAGAAAACGGAGAACGACAAACAGTATATAGGCAACTATACTCCGAAACTGATTATCGGGTGGAGCCATACCTTGACTTATAAGAACTTCGATTTAGGCATCAACCTGCGTAGCTGGATCGATTTCGACGTGTATAATACGATCAATATGTATTACGGCATCCAGGGACAGGGCAACCTGAATGTTTTGAAAGACGCTTACGGCAAGTTCAACCACATCAAGGGCGAAAAGCAGATTTGCGACTATTTCCTGGAAGACGGTACATTCCTGAAAATCGATGCGATCACGCTGGGTTATACGCTTCCGATGAAGAAGTACACGAACAACCTGATCGACCGGATTCGTATTTATGGTACGGTGGGTAACGTTTGCACGATCACCGGCTATAGCGGCATGAACCCGGAGGTGGATATCACGGGCTGGGATAAAGGAACGGAAAAGTTCTGGAGCGATTTTTATCCGGTCGTCCGTACTTGGACATTAGGTATGCAGTTTAACTTCTAATACAAGATTGTAAGATGAAAAAGAAAAATATATTCCAATTGTTTTTATCCGGAGTGATCTGCCTGCTATGCACTACTTCCTGTAGTGTCGAACCTGATTTTTATTCGCAGGTGGTCCCGGAGACTTTTTATAGCTCACAAGATGCCGTATGGCAACGTTTCAACCGTCCGTTTACTCACTGGCGCTGGTACATTGCCCACGACAGTCCGCGTTGGTTGTTGCAGGAACTGGGGACGGACGAGTTCTGTCTGCCTACGCGTGGTAGCGACTGGTATGACGGGGCCGTCTATCAGAAATTCCATCATCATGAGTATACGGAAGACATGACGCGTGTCGAGACGGGCTGGACCAACTTTGCGATGGGAGTCGCTTTGGCTTGGGATGCATTGGAAGATTTGGAAAATGTCGATTTCGATGCATTGGGCTTTGAAGAGGGTACGCGCGAATCCATGTTGAACCAGCAACGTACGCTGGCGGCTTCCTTCTATTTGGACGGTTTGGACTTCTTCGGAGGGGTGCCTTTGTACACGACGACACAGAGCGAAGTGAAAGGACGTTCGACGGATGTCGAGACATTTAACTTCATCGATTCCTTGTTGAAAATAGCCGTTCCGAATCTTCCGATCAAGGAAGAGCTGGGAGGGATGGAAACCGGTTCGATCCATCGTGCAGCCGGTGCAGCCTTGCAGGCCCGTTTGTATTTCAATGCCAAATCTTATATCGGCAAGGAGATGTTTACCGAAGCCGCCCAGATCTGCCAGGACATTATCGACGGTAAGTACGGACAGTATGCATTGGAAACGGATTGGACGAACATATTCGGATTTGACAACGAACGTTGTCCTGAGCTGATCTGGTCCGTACCCAGCCAGAATGCAAAGACCGAGACGGATGCCATGTATTGGGGCATGATGGTTCCTTACAACTATAAGAACTATCTGGGTGGACTGGAAGGTTCCGGTTCGGACAATGCTCTCGGACTGGTGCCGAGTCTCGATCCTACGGGTAAGCGTTATCCATATAAGCTGGGTGGAGCGTATGCGAAGTTCAATGATAAGGATATCCGTAAGCAACCTTATGTATATGAAGGCAATGGCAAATATCGCGGTATGTTTATCGTTGGCGAATTGGTGAATCCGTTGAATCCGGAATGGGTTTGCACAGGTACGCGCGAGTATGCCGGAGAGGTGATCACGGTTGTCGACCAGATCGCTCATTTTGCCAAGGTAGGAAAAGATCCGCTTTATCCGGATGTGGCTTCGTTACCTTCGACGGTTGCGACGGCAGAAGAAAACTCCGGGGTACGTGTGACGAAACGCAGTCCGCGTCCGACTCAGGAAGAGTTCAAGCGGAAAGGCGATCCGGACGTACCTGTGATCCGTTTGGCCGAGATCTATTATATGCTGGCCGAATGCAAGATGCGTGCCGGTGACAAACAGGGGGCTGCCGATCTGATCAATACAGTCCGCAAGCGTTATTTCGAAGACGGAGTCGATCCCGATCCTGTAACGGCTGCTAATCTGGACAAATACCGTATGCTGGACGAATGGCAATTGGAATTCTTGGCCGAAGGGCGCCGCCGTACGGACTTGATCCGTTGGGATGCCTATGTGACGGAAGACTGGTGGGATCATAAGGCGACGAACAATCCGAACCTGAATCGTTTCCCGATCCATTACAGTCTGATCGGTGCTAATAACCTGCTGGAACAGAACCCGGGTTACGGCAGTAAGTAGAATGTGAAAGACTATAAGGTATAATTTTACTCTTTAGACCGGGGGAGAGAGGAACAGTCGTCAAAAGGCGACTTCCTCTCTTCTTTTGTTTCATTTCCTTTTAACGAAAACGATGGGATTATGACTGGGAGGACGCTTGTATTTTGGCTGTTCGTATTTATCGGACTTTGGTTTTTCTTTTGGTCGTTCGGGACTTCCACGTTCCAACGGCAGGAAGAGGTGCAGTTGTTTATTCCCGAATGGGTGGTTATCCGGGATATGCTGTCTGTCCCCGGTGGCTTTTGTACGGTGGTCGGGCAGGCTTTGGTTCAATATTATACTGCTTCCCTGTTTGTCTTGTGTGTTAACAGTATTTTCTTATGTGTGGCCGGTTTCTTGTGTTATCTGCTTTTGCAGGAAATCGCACCGCGCGGATATAATTTGTTGCTTGCCTTGTTTCCTGTTTTAGGATTGCTGAAGGCCCATACGAGCTCTTTTTACGTGTTGGACGGGACGGTCGGGCTGATCCTGCTTCTGCTATTCTCTTATGTTTTTATCCGTATACGGAGAATGAAGGTGCAGTTGTTTTATGGTGTGGTGAGTGTGTTTCTTATCTATGGTTTGACTGGCCAGTTGGCGGCACTTTACGGTCTGGTCGTGGTTTGCATGAGTCTTTTGTGCCGAAGGAGGAAATGGTCTGGTTCGCTTGCTGTGTTTTTGGCTGGGGTGTTGTTGGCTTATATCGGTATTCGTTTGGCTATCGGTATTCCGTTGACAGACGGGATTTATTCGGAAAGGTATCAGGAGTCCCAGTTGCAGCCGGATTCTTATGTCTATTTTATCTGGATCCGTTTTGTCGTCTTGCTTCTGATTCTGTTTGCAACGGCTTATACGATGAAGGTTCTTCCCAAAGGAAAGCGTTCGGTGAAAGTATTTGTTGCGGGAAGCTTGTTGGTCGTCCTGTTTTGCTTTTCCGCATTTTGTCTGCCCGGACCGTATGAAGTCCGGAACAACCGGATGAACGAGTTATCCGTTTGGGAGCAAAGGAATGACTGGGACACGATTATCCGTGAACATCCGGAGAAGGAGGAGACGGATTATGTCAGCCTAAACTATTTGAATATGGCATTGGCTCAAAAAGGCCTTTTGGGCGACCGGTTGTTCCGTTATGACCAGAAAGGACCGCAAAGCCTTCTGGCTTCTTGGGACCGGACTTATTATATGAGTTGCCTGTTGAGTGATATCCATTATATGATCGGGGATATCAGCCTTTCGGAAGGATATGCGATGGAAGGATTGACACTTGCCAAGCGAGGAGGAAGTCCCCGCTTGCTTCAACGGTTGGTCAAGATTAGCTTGATACGGAGAGATTTTGCTTTGGCGGATAAGTATCTGGGTATACTCGGCCGGTTGCCTGGCTATCGGCGTTGGGCGGAAAAATATACCGGCTATGTTCGTCATCCCGAAAGGATCGGGCAGGATGGAGAACTTGCCACGAAGACAATACCGGCCTTCCAGCCGGACAATTTGCTTTGCCTGACCGGCATCGACAGCCTTTGGGTTGGACATCTTTCGGAACCAGGCGTAAACCGGGTTGCATGGGAATATTTAGGTTGTTCCTATCTGCTGGCGAAGGAAATGGAGAAGTTCAAGATATTCCTGTCCCATGCCGGTAGATTTTTGCCGGGACAGTCCCTTCCTGTTCATTTTCAGGAGGCGGCATTGGTTTTGGCGACTGAGGACCTTTCTGTCCTTGACTGGGTTTCCATCCGGCCTGAGATAGTGCAACGCTATAAACAATTCCAGAAAGATATTCTGAAGATCAAGAATAGTAGTGACGGACTTTCTTGGCTTTACCGGCAATATGGAGACACTTTTTGGTTTTATTATTATTGTAAGAATTTGAATGGATAGTCTATGAAGTATTTATATTCTCTGTTGTGGCTTTGTACGGTTTTCTTTTTCTCTTGCAATGGTGGATTGCCCGATGCGGAGGAAACGGAAGGTGAAATAGAAATCTTTCCCGATTATAAAGGGGTCGCGGTCCCTTGTAATATCGCTCCGCTGAACTTCAAACTGAAAGAACCTTGCGAAGCAATCGCCTTATTCTCCGGCAAAGATCAGCAAATACGGGTGGATTCGGATAACGGTTCTTTCCAAATCCCGGAGAAGAAGTGGCGCCGGCTGTTGGACGCATCGGTTGGAGGAGACCTTACGGTCGGGATCTATATATGCAAAGATGACAGATGGTTTCGATATCCTCCTTTTTTCATTCAAGTAATCAAAGATAAAATCGATCCCTATTTGGTCTATCGCCGTATCGCACCAGGCTACCGGATGTGGAACAGGATGGGGATTTACCTGCGTTGCCTGGAGGATTTTACGGAAGAAACCTTTCTCGACAATAAGCAGACGAATAATAATTGCATGAACTGCCATTCCTTCTGTATGCAGAATCCGGACCGGATGCTTTTCCACCAACGTGCGCTACATGCCGGGACCTACATACTGACGGATGGTGATATCGAGAAGCTGGATACGAAGACCGAACGGACTATTTCCGCTTTGGTCTATCCCGCCTGGCATCCGTCCGGGCGATATGTTGCATTCTCGACGAATGATACGAAACAGGATTTTCACCTTTCGGATGCGAACCGGGTGGAAGTGTTCGACAATCGATCGGATGTCGTGGTCTATGATGTGGAGAAACATGAAATCGTAACAGCTCCCCATTTATCTTCGGAGGAGAATATGGAGACTTTTCCGGCATTCTCTTCGGATGGCAGACGGTTGTATTTCTGTTCTGCACCGGCGTGCCGGATGCCTGAGTCATATCGGAAAATTCGTTACAACCTGCAAAGCATAGCTTTCGATCCGGAAAAACGGAGTTTCGGCCAGACGATAGATACGTTTTACAACGCTAATGAGGAAGGACGGAGCGCGAAGCTGCCGAGAGTATCTCCCGATGGCCGTTTTCTGATGTACACGGTTTCGGATTATGGCAACTTCTCGATCTGGCACAAGGATGCGGATTTGCGACTATTGGACATGTTGACAGGTAAAACAGATTCCCTTCTCCAAGTGAACAGCAACGATGTCGAAAGCTATCATTCCTGGAGCAGCAACAGCCGGTGGTTCGTTTTCAGCAGTCGTCGGGATGACGGGCTGTATACACGGCCTTACATTTGTTATCTGGGTGCAAATGGTGTTCCCGGCAAACCTTTCCTGTTGCCTCAGAAAGAGACGGACTATTATGAACGTTCTCTCTTCTCTTTCAATATTCCCGAATTCATTCGCGGTAAAATCAAGGTCGATACTTATAAATTGATCGATATTAGCAAATATGGGGAAGCGGTACGGTTAAAATAATTATATCTTATAATGAATTTTCCCGAAGCAGACACTTCGTCTTCTCGGTGAAAGATGACAGATAATCAATCATGGCGTTTTTCAACACTCCCGTTCGAAAAGACATTCGACACGAGAAAAGACCACCATAAAGCTATGCTTTGGCATCCGTAACCCATAGCTTTACAGAGGCTAAAGCTATGGGTTACGGTTTGCTGGGCGCCTATAGATTTTATTACTTGTCTGTCAAGAAATCGACCATCTGAAGAATGGCTCGTGAGCAAGCCGGACAGAATGGGGCGTAGTCGCGCATCATACAGTGATCCATCGGGCGATAAATGCCTTTCGACAGGTAACCGCCTCCTTCGAACACGCCGGCTTTGTCCTTATGTCCGGCATCGAGTGGGGTAGGAATAGGAGTGTCTGCGGGCAATAAGTCTTTCCATTTGCTGCCGAAATCGACTAAAGTTGTGATATTCGGTTCCCACGGTTCGTATTTCAGGTTATAGAAATCCTGGTAGGCGACTTCCGAAGAAAAATATTCGTCTGCCAGGCCGGCGAAGCTATGTCCGAACTCATGTGTAAAGACGACAGGTGTCCGTGGGTTGTCGGCTGTCCCGCAGGCATAGAAGTTGTACATGCCGCCACCGCCGTACATATCTGTGTTTATCAGCAGGAATATTGCATCACATGGTACGTTCCAGACGGCATCGCGGATCGATTTCATATCCGGTGTTGTCAGATAACGGTCTACCCCGAATGTATAATAACCGGAATTGAGGGCAGTGTTCTTGAAGATACCTTTACCCGAAACATCCGTGCCCGATTCTTCCGATACCAGGCAGACTGCCCATACGTTGAAGTCGTTTCGACGTGTCGTGAAAGGAGGAGTCGCGAACAAGGCTTCTGTAAACCTGTTTGCATCTGCTACGAATTTCTCCTGTTCATCCGCCGTGTATCCTTCAGCAATGAAAACAAGGTCCACTTTTTCTGTCGAATCGCCGCTTTTCTGTATCTGATGCACTTTATTGGCTTTCAGTTTTCCCCGGTCGATGAAGATACTTTTGGGATCGACCTCTTGTTTCAGCAACGGATGGAATTGCATGTCGGCCTTGTCGCGTGCCGTGATCTCGACATAGACAGGTACTTTCGGGAAAGGAACGGAAGCGCTGTTTGTCCACGATTGTGTTTCTGTCTTGGCCTGTTCTGTCGAGCGCCATTCTTCGAACAACGTATTGAAGCCGCGTGAGTAAATCAGCTTATTCGTAGCTTTGTCATAGACATTAATATAATAACCTCCGTAATTGAACTTATCGATCAGGTTCTTGACCGGACCTCCCCATACCGGTTCTTCACGCAACCCCTGGATAGCAGCCGATTGTGACTTTAGATTACCGCTCAAGGCAAAATCCACCCGGAGACTTTTCTTTTCGAAATATTTGTCGAAGTCACTCTGGGCAAATACGGAGATGTTGCATAGAATGGCAAGAAGTAAAAGTGAAATCTTTGTTTTCATATTAGTATGTGTTATTATGTGTAATTCTTACTCGCAAATATAAGACTTTTTGTAGATTAACCGGTCGATATCGTTTAAATATGTAGCTTTTTTGTTCCTTCTGTTTTCTGCCTGTAACGTAATTGTAAAAAGAATGAAGTGTTGCTGTTATCCGCACCTTCTACTTTTGCGGCGGAAAAGAAAAACAAATAATGAAGCAATTACTACTCGTTTTATTTCTGACTTTGACTCCGGCTGCTTATCTGACCGCTGCGACAGTTAAAGGTTGGGTTAAGGATGCGCAGACCGGCGAAGAACTGATCGGTGCTGCTGTGTATGTGAAAGAAAATCCGGCGATGGGAACGACAGCCGGGCTGGACGGGACATTCGTCCTGAAAGATGTGCCGGAAGGAAAAAACATCACGTTGGTTTGCAGTTATATCAGCTATGAGACACAGGAACAGAACGTAAACACGCTGTCCGGCCGGGATGTACTGTTTAACATGAAGCCTTCGGCCATGAACCTGGAAGGTGTCACGATCATAGCCGCCAATCCGGGACGTACCGAAGCCGGTGCCCGCGGGATTGAGAAGCAGGCGATGAATGTGGTCAACGTCATGAGTGCGAAAGCGATCGAGCTGTCACCGGATATTACGGTTGCCAATGTGATCCAGCGTATGTCCGGCGTGACGGTCGAGCGTAACAGTAGCGGAGAAGGTCAGTATGCTATTTTACGGGGTATGGACAAACGGTATAACTATACGTTGGTGAACGGTGTGAAGATTCCGAGTCCCGATAATAAGAACCGCTTTGTGCCGCTTGATATCTTCCCCTCCGAGATGCTGGACCGTCTGGAGGTGACCAAATCCTTGACGGCGAATATGGAGGGAGACGGCATTGGTGGCGCTGTCAATCTGATCATGAAAGATGCTCCTTCCGAACGCCAATTTACGGCCAACTTGTCTACCGGTTATAACGCGATGTATTTCGGTCGTGACTTCCAATCGTTCAACCGGGGCGGTATCGTAAAGAAATCTCCTTACGAAGCGTTGGGGAAACCGGAAGATTACAAAGTGACGATGGAAGACTTTACGACTTCGAACCTACGGATGAAATGGAAGAAACCGCTGCCGGACCTGACTGCCGGACTTTCGTATGGCGACCGCTTTTTTGATGATAAATTGGGCGTCATGTTGGCGGGGAGTTTTCTGAGTACCAGCCGGGGAAAGGAAAGTCGGCTCTATTATCAACCGGGAACGAGCCATAACGGGATAGAATACCGTAATTATTCATCGGAACAGACACGTATCGGTGTGCATGCCAAACTGGATTACTCCTTGAACGACAACCATAAGCTGACTTGGTATAACGGTTATATGGATATGAGCGAAGCCGAAGTGCGCGATGGGGAAGATGAAAAGGAACGGGCTGTCCGTATGCGTTGGAACCACCAGTATATCATCAATTCGACCTTAAAAGGCGAACATTTGTTTCTGTCTGGCGGAGCGTTGCGGTTGAACTGGTCGGCTGTCTTGTCCAAAGCATTCAGCGAAACGCCCGATAATGCGGAAATATATCTGTTGGGTTCCCACGTGTCTACTACGGATGCAGCCAAACGTCGTTGGGAACATAACTCGGATAAGGACAAAGCCGGATATGTCGATCTGGCATATAAGTTGAAATTGGATGGCGGGGCGGTCCTGGATTTCTCGGCCGGAGGTATGTACCGGGATAAGAAGCGTGACAGTTTCTTTAATGAATATACGTTCAACTCGGCTACCGGTTCCAAGAATCCGCAATATATCAATAAGGACTGGTTTAATTTTGACGAGATACAGTTCGTCCCCCGTCCTTATGGCAACATAGGGGACCCTCTGAATTACGATGCAACGGAAAAGATCGGTGCCGGATATGGAATGGTGAAGTATACCTTGAAGGAATGGGAATTGATCGCCGGGGTGCGTGTCGAGCATACGAATCAGGGATATGTACTGAAATTTCCCCGCGATGTTGATCCGGAAGGGAACCAGGACTATACGGATGTATTGCCGAGTTTCCATGCCAAATACGGTATCCATCGAAATGCCAACCTGCGTTTCTCGTATGCGCGTGCCATCAATCGTCCGAGCTTTTTCGAGATCGTGCCTTACAGCATCATTAATGAAGATTATAAGGAAAAGGGAAATCCGGACTTGAAGCATACGATTGCCGACAATATCGATTTACGTTATGAATTTTTTCCAAAGTCTTCCGAGCAGTTTATGGTCGGCCTGTTCTATAAGAATATCCAGGACCCGATCGAATACGGGTTGTTGAACGAAGGCCAGGATACCTATTATAAACCGATGAACTTCGGTGACGCCAAGAATCTGGGGATGGAAGTCGATGTGATGAAATACTTCAACTGGTTCGGTATTAAGGCAAACTATACCTATACACATTCGAAGGTCACGACAGACAAGCGTATCATGGAAGGATCGGAAGTGAAGTCGGTGCGCCAGTCCCGTCCACTGTTCGGACAGGCGGCCCATGTGGCAAATCTCTCCCTGCTTTTCAAAGAGACCAGACACGGCTGGGAGGGCCAGGTGTCTGCCAGCTATACGGGAAAACGTCTGAGCGACATTTCGAACTGGTATGAAGATGATATATGGGAGGACGGCTACGCCCAGCTGGATGCTTCGATAGAAAAAAGTTTCAAGAACGGCATCAGTATCTTTGGCAAGGCCTCCAACCTGTTGGATATCCCGCTCTTGCGCTACATTCAGAAAGGACCGCATACGGAGAGTGTGGATTCAGACCGGCATAATGGGAATGTGATCGAACGGAAAGAATGGCACGGTCAGTCATTTATGCTCGGCATCCGGTATAAACTTTAACATAGCAATTATATTAATATTTACATTAAGCATTTATTTTATGAAATTCAATGCATTATTAGTGAGTGCAGCCATGATGGTCATGACTTTGGCTGCTTGTGGTGACAATGATCCTGTTAATCCGGATAATAATCAGGGTGGAAATGAAGATACGGAGACTGTGGAGGGGGATGTCGAGGGAACTTGGAAAGCCAATTCCATCATATTGGTATCAGGCCATATCACAGTACCGGCCGGTAAATCCCTGACAATAGAGGAAGGTGTGCAGGTTATCTTTGATGACAAAGGTGTCGGAGCCAACCATGTCCCTGTTGAATTTACGGTAGACGGCAATCTTTACTGTAAGGGAACAGCTGAAAATCCGGTCCTTTTCTCCGTAGCTGAGGAAAATCGCACGAAAGAGAATACGTTTGCCGGCTTATGGGGTGGTATCGTCGCTTCGAACAGTTGCGAGGAAATGTTGATCGACCATACCGTTATCGAATATACGGGTGGCCAGGTGGTGGAAGGTTCTCCGGCTGCGGCCAACGGTGTATATACGGCCGGTGACGACGCTTATCCGCAGATCACGACTAACAATATCAAGGGGAAATATGTCATCACTAATTCTGTTCTTCGTAATGGCTGGTCTGACGGTATTTATTTGATGGGCGGACAGGCAATCATAGCTGGCAATACGTTTGCCGCCAACGGATATGACGGGGCGGAAGCTGTCAATGTAAAAGCCGGATGTACGGTGGATGTCGCCGGTAATATCATGTTCAGCCCGAACACTAACGGATTGAAACTGTCCAGTTCAGGCCAGAGCGAAACGCGCGGCCAGGCTAAGGTTCAGGCCTACAATAATACAATCGTCAATGCCGGTTGGCGTCGCGACGGTGAGAAGGGTGGTTGTGTATATGCTGAAAAGAATGTGTTGGCGAATGTTTTCAACAACTTGATGGTAAATTGCAAGTTCCGTGCCATGACCCCGAGCTTCAAGAATCCGAACGACCCGGAAGAGGGTTATAGCGACCAGTCTGTGATCGATTATAATTTTTATGCTTCCGGTAGCCAGAAAAGTGATATTGTATATGAAGAGGAAAGCGGTGTCGCCTATGCATGGGCCGGTTATAACTACGAACATAAGAATTACAACTCCGGAGTAGTGGATGTGCATAGCATTATCGCTACTGAAAATGATTTGAAGGACCCGCTGTTCGAAAACTTTGTCGTTAACGAAGTCGCTTTGACCGAATATGTATATGATGAAGGATGGGATTTCCATGTCAAATCCGGTTCTCCGGTATTGGTAGGCGCTAATAGCGGAACAGATGCCAACTTAGTTCCCTACTTTTCGACAAACGGGCTTTCCGTAAATGGTGCCATTTACCATTCGCCGGCGGTGAAAGCACAATTCGGAGCTTTCGGTTTAAAATAAAAGAACATGATGAATAGAAGAAATTATTTACAGACCTTATCGGCTTTGTTCGCAGTCTCCGCTTTTGGGGGCTGCACTTCTGCCGGTAAGCAGAAAGATGCGTCGAATTCGGAAACGGATATTGCCGGTCCTGCTTTAGCAGGGGAGGCATTCGACGTTCCGGCCGTATCGGAAGAAAGCAAAAATTTTTATCTGGTCAGCGACTTGGGACGGAACGGTTATTATGAACAAAAGACGATTGCCGAGTTGATGGGAAACCTGGCGGAAAAGATAGACATCGAATTTATTGTCGCGGCCGGGGATACTCATCATTTCGAGGGAGTAGCCAGCGTCGACGATCCGTTGTGGATGACAAACTACGAGCTTGTTTACAGCCATCCTGAGCTGATGCTGGAGTGGTTTGCCGTCAACGGGAACCATGAGTATCGCGGTAATACGCAAGCGGTATTGGATTACGGCAAGAAAAGCCGTCGTTGGATCGTCCCTTCCCGTTATTACTCAAAAGTCGTGGAGGCGGGTGAAAATGAGAAAGCCTTGTTGGTATTTATAGATACTTCGCCTCTGATTGACAAATACCGTGAAGATACGGAGAAATATCCCGATGCCGGCAGACAGGATATGGAAGAGCAGCTTCAATGGATCGAAAAAACGCTTACCTCTTCTGCTGAGAAATGGAAGATCGTAATCGGCCATCATCCTGTCTATGCCGATACGCCGAAAGAGGAAAGTGAACGTGCCGATATGCGTAAACGTTTGGAGCCTCTGTTGGACAGATATGGTGTCGATATGTATTTTTGTGGTCATATTCATAACTTCCAGCACATCCAGCCTGCTGACAGCAAGGTTGACTATCTGGTAAATACATCCGGTTCACTTTCCCGTAAGGTAAAGACTGTCGAGGGTACGAAGTTCTGTAATCCGGAAGCCGGGTTCACTGTAGTCAGCATGGAAGATAGTAAGTTATCCTTTTATCTGATGAATGGAAAAGGGAAAATACTGTACGAGTACAGCCGAACAAGATAATACCATCGAAAAAGAACATATTTATTCCTTGTTAGTCCGGAAATCTCCTTGTATTTCATATGCAAGGCGATTCCGGACATTTCCTTTTGGTCGAAAATATGAATGATTGATTCTTTTGATTTTGTTGTTTTATTGTTTGATTATAAGTGATTTATTATACTAATAAAGACGAGCGAAAAACCGAACTTATTGTCTTTTTTAAACTAAACGCGTTTTTCCCTGTTTATTAAATAGACACCACATGCCCGGTCCTGGGAATTACTTCTAAACATGACCAAATATAATTTTTAAAATATGACGAAAATAGAAATAAAAGACTTATCGATTCTTTTCGGACCTGAGAAGGCCAAAGCGAAAAAGATGATTAAGCAAGGTAAGAGCAAACAGGAAATTTTAAAAGAAACAGGCTGTACCATAGCTGTCCGTAATGCCAATCTGGAAATAAAGGAAGGAGAGATGTTCGTGATAATGGGGCTCTCCGGTAGTGGTAAGTCGACGTTGGTGCGTTGCATTAACCGGCTGAACGAACCCTCTATGGGAGAGATATGGCTGAGCGGTAGGAACATCACATCTCTGTCGGATAAGGAACTGTTGCAAATACGCCGTAAGGAGATGGCGATGGTATTCCAGCATTTTGGCCTGTTGCCTCACCGGACTGTATTGAGCAATATAGCTTTCGGGCTTGAATTGCAGGGAGTGCCTAAAGAAGAGCGCGAAAAGAAAGCATATGAAAGCATAGCCGTTGTAGGATTGAAAGGATATGAGAACCAGCGTGTGGACGAACTCTCCGGAGGTATGCAGCAGCGCGTCGGATTGGCACGTGCTTTGGCGAACGACCCGGAAGTCCTGTTGATGGACGAGGCTTTTTCTGCCCTTGACCCACTTATCCGCGAACAGATGCAGGACGAGTTGCTGGACTTGCAGGAGAAGATGAAACGTACCATTGTCTTTATCACACATGATCTGGACGAGGCCATCAAATTAGGCGACCGTATTGCCATTATGAAGGATGGCGAAGTCGTACAGGTCGGGACGCCCGAAGAGATATTGACCGATCCGGCGAACGACTATGTCACCCGTTTTACCGAGAGTGTGGATCGTGGGCGTGTCGTTACGGCCTCTTCCATCATGCTGACTCAACCGATCGTTGTCCGTATCCGCAAAGATGGTCCGGAGGCCATAATCCGCAAGATGAGGGAAAAACGTTTGTATGCATTGCCCGTGATCGGTGCGGACGAGCAGTTCCTTGGTGAAATACGGTTGAAAGATGTGCTGCGGTTGCGTAAGGAAGGGGTGCGGGATATCAGTTCGATTGTCATGAAAGAGGTCCCTTCCGTATTGGAGAGTATGACAGTCGAAGATATGTTGCCCCTCTTGCCGAAAGTCCAGCAGGCTTTGCCGGTGGTCGATGAGAATAACCGTTTGAAAGGTGTCGTATCGACCTCAGCCATCATTATCGAGATGACCGGAAAAGATCAGAGAGAAATAGAAGAAATCATTCAAAACGCAATAGATTTATGATAAATATCGGAAAATATATAGAAATGGCCATTAATTGGCTGACAGAAAACTTTGCTGGCCTTTTTGATGTAATCAACCACATCGTAGGCGGCTTTATCGACGGCTTCCAGGGAATACTGATGTGGGTCCCGTTCTACCTGATGATTGCGGGAATAGCAGCTTTGGCTTGGTGGAAAGCCGGAAAGGGAACTGCTGTCCTGACCTTGCTCGGTTTACTTTTGATTTGGGGGATGGGGTTTTGGGTACAGACCATGCAGACTGTGGCGCTTGTCTTGTCGTCGACGATCATCGCCTTGTTGTTCGGTGTCCCGCTGGGAATCTGGACCGGGCGAAACGATAAGGCGGCTAAGGTGATCCGTCCGGTTTTGGATCTGATGCAGACGATGCCCGCTTTTGTCTATTTGATTCCGGCTGTCCTGTTTTTCGGACTAGGACCTGTTCCGGGCGCTTTTGCCACCGTGATATTTGCCATGCCTCCGGTTGTCCGTCTTACCGACTTGGGAATCCGTCAGGTTCCGGAAGATATTGTAGAGGCGACCCGTTCGTTCGGGGCCACTTCGGGACAGCTTCTTTTTAAAGTACAGCTCCCGTTGGCTTTACCTACCATTATGGCAGGAGTGAACCAGACAATCATGATGGCTCTCTCTATGGTTGTGATTGCGGCCATGATCTCGGCTGGCGGATTAGGTGAGATCGTATTGAAAGGAATCACACAAATGAAAATCGGACTTGGTTTTGAAGGCGGCATAGCCGTCGTGATTCTAGCGATCGTTTTGGATCGTATTACACAGGGCTTTGTCCGTAGAAAGTAAAACAGATAAAAAGAAAAGTATTTATGAGAAGATTGATTATCATTATAAATTTATCCCTTATTGTAGCCTTCATGATGATGTTCGCTGATTGCAGCGATTCCTCGAAAGACAGGAAACAGGTTTCGATCGGTTATGTAAACTGGTCGGAAGGCATAGCCATGAGCTATCTGGCGAAAGTCATGCTTGAGAGCAAGGGGTATGATGTGATGCTGCGAAATGCGGATATTGCACCGGTCTTTGTCTCGATGGCGGCCGGTAAAGTCGATGTTTTTATGGATGCATGGCTTCCGGCTACACATGCCGATTATATAAGGAAATATGGCGATAACTTGGAAGCGTTAGGAGTAGCCTATAAAAATGCCAGGATGGGGCTGGTAGTCCCTTCGTATGTCACGATCCGTTCCATAGAAGAATTGAATGAGCATAAAGAGAAGTTCCGCAACGAGATCATCGGTATCGATGTCGGGGCCGGCTTGATGAATGAGACTGAGCGTGTCATCCGGGAATATCCGGTCGAGCTGACGTTAAAACCTTCGAGCGGTGCGACAATGGTCGCATTTCTTCAGAAATCGATTGAGAACAAAGAGTGGATCGTGGTAACCGGCTGGACTCCCCACTGGATGTTCTCCCGCTACGACCTTAAATTTCTAGATGACCCGCAAAAACAGTACGGCGATGCCGAACAGATTCAGATTATGGCAACCAAAGGCTTTTCTGACAAAGATCCGTATGCAGCCGCTTTTTTCCGGAACTTTTCTCTCGATAATGACCAATTGAGCGAATTGATGGATTTGGTGGAGGCTTATCCGATGCACGAGGAAGAAGGTGCTAAAATTTGGTTATCGGAACATCCGGAAGTGAATGAATTTTTTCCTACATTCGCAGAAAAGTAGAAAAATTGAATTATGAAGGATATCCGGAAAGTTATAGGTTTATTGTTGTGTATGACAATCTGTTGTTATATGACGGGCGAGGAAAAGAAAAATCTGAATATAGTATTTATCGGAAACAGCATAACGCAAGGCGCTTTGTTGGAAAATCCGAGACATGAGGCTCCCCCTGTGAAGGCCGCTTTGTATCTGCGCAGGCAGCCGTCTGTCGGAACTGTCCGCTATTCCAACCAGGGGGTAAGTGGAAGTACGACTTTTGATTTTCTGCCTCAAACCGATTTGCTATTCCCGAAGGTGGTCCGGGTCGCCGACCAGTTCAAAGATGAAACTTGGGCGACTTTGATCTTTTCTATTATGCTTGGGACGAACGACAGCGCTATTACAGGACCGAACGGAGCTCCGGCCTCGCCTGCCAAGTATTATGAAAATATGAAAACGATTATCGATAAGTTGCTGGCACTCTATCCGGAATGCAAGATCGTATTACACCGGCCAGTATGGTACAGCCCGAATACATACAACGGAGCCAAATATCTGGAAGAGGGATTGAATCGTCTGCAAAGTTATTATCCTGAATTACAAGCGTTGGTTCTCGATTATTCCAAACATTTTCCTGGACAGGTCTTTATGGGAGATACGGATGGTTTCGATTATTTCAAGACGCATTATAAAAACGAACTCTTCCCTGAAAAGGGAAATGCAGGAACTTTCTATCTACATCCTAACCGGAAAGGGGCTTCTGCTTTGGGAGAGCTGTGGGGGAAAGCGATACTTGTGGCAATTGACAATTGACAATTAATAAGAATGTGTCAACTAATTGTCAATTGTCCATTATCAATTGTCCATTGTTTTTATCTTTTGCCCAATCTGTGGTCAAGGATACCAACATGGCATTCGCCATAGTTCTTCAACTGTTCTACGATTTCTTTAGCTGTAGATTCTTCTTCAACCTGCTCGCGAACGAACCCAAAGAGGAAGTCTCTTGATGCATGGTCTTTATCTTCTTCTGCGATATCGACCATTTTGTCGATCAGTTCGGAAACGTAGCATTCGTGTTTGTAAACATGTTCGAATAATTCTGTGACGCTGCCCCATGCAGTAGGAACGACATTGATCTGCCCGATTGTGATATCACCGCCGCGGTCGATAGTGAAGTCGATCATTTTGTGGGCATGCTCCATTTCTTCTTCTGCTTGCTTTTTCATCCAGTGGGCGAAACCGTTTAATCCCAGTTTCTGGAAGTGCACGGACATGGACAGATACAAGTTGGATGACCACATTTCTGCATTAACTTGTGCGTTAAATGCTTCGGATAATTTCTTGCTTAAAATCATAATTTTATTTCCTTTCTTTCAATTAGATTTATAATACGATACAATGTTTATATAGGCAAAGATATAGATAAAAAGATAATGGTTTGCTTTAACCGGATAATATTTTTCCAATAAAACAAACCATTATAGCCTTTAGTTTATATGAGACAACAGATTATTTGATTTCGATAATCTTTTCAGCTTTCTTGGCTGCTTCCTCGCTCATTTTCGGGATGATGATGTTCAACACGCCATTCTCGACTTTTGCTTCGATCTTTTCTTTCTCTGCGTTTTCGGGAAGAACCATTGTCTGCTGGAATTTGCTATAGGAGAATTCGCGTCTCAGATAGCGTCCTTCTTTTTTGTCTTCATTCTTTTCTTCTTTTTTCTCCATCGATACGACCAGATTGTCGTTCTCGTCGATGCGGATGTTGAAATCGTCTTTTGTCATACCAGGAGCAGCAACTTCTACCCGATAGTCCTTTTCCGATTCAATCACGTTGATGGCGGGAGCTGTAGAGTTCGCTTTAATCATCCAGTCGTTGTCAAATAAATCATTGAATACATACGGTAACCAATTTTGACTTCTTCTCATCGGTGTCATAATACAGTCCTCCAATTATTTAGTTAAACATTTATATTCTTTTCCGCTCTCGTTTCTTCTAACCCGAAAGCACTATATCAACTTCAAAAGACATGCCAGAACAATATGTCCGGCGTTAATATGAATAAAGGATGATAAACGAAGTTGAAAATCCTTTCCGGAGGCCATGATTTTAGGTAAAACAGGCTTACTCGTATGGATATATGTGTTTGAAAATGGGATTGTTAATGGAGAGTGTCTGTAGGAAAATTTGGCAGAAAAGGAACCATTTTGGCATGTAAATAGTGGCAGAAAAGCAATAACGCTTATCTTTATGGCCTAATTATAAATATTGAAGGTATGAAAAAGAAAATAGAGGCTCTTCTCAAACGTTTACAGATAGCAGTGAGGCACAATCCGGCCGAAGTAGTTCTGTCTGTTTTATTTTGCTGTTTCGGTTGCGCGCTGTATGAGACATCTTGGGCAAGACTGGCTGTTGTCGTTTATTACTTCCCGGTCTTATTCTTGATTACCTGTACATTGAATTCGATGACGGAAGGATCGCGCTGGCGTTTTGCCTATTATCTGTCTGTGTTGTTCTTTATTCCGTTTTTCTGGAAGGAGAAAGATTTCTGGTCTGTTTTCTATTGGGTGACGCTCGTAGTAGTGCAACTGCTATATCTGGTGTGCGACTGGAGACGGGATAACGATAGGTTTGTCAGGAAAGGGCTTTGTTACCTTCGGGCGATGCTTTCTGCCGGATTGCTGGCTGGGATTGCCTGGCTGCTTTCTATCTCCATCTATTATTCGATCCAGTATATTTTTGAGATATGGCAATATGGGGAACGGCGGTTTATGGCCTATTCGTCCAGTATCGCATTTGCAGGGATATTGCCGTTGTTGTTCCTTTTGTTTAACCGGGAGAAAGAGGAGGAGGAAGGCGTGAACAAACTGTTTGATGTATTGCTGAATTACGTCCTTTCGCCGGCCTTGCTGATATATGCGGTTATCTTGTATCTCTATTTTGTCAAAGTGGCCGTTTTGTGGTCCTTGCCCAAAGGTGCGGTTGCTTATATTGTCGTTAGTTTTATTTCGGCTACATTCATTCTGAAAAGTTGCCAGCCGTTCCTGGAGAGAAGATATTATGATTGGTTTTACCGCTATTCCGGTTGGGCTGTACTTCCGGCGTTGGTCATGTATTGGGTGGGAACTTTCTACCGGATCAACCAGTACGGATATACGGAAGCGCGGGTGTATCTGGTGGTGGTAGGCGCTATCCTGACGGGGACTGTCCTGCTGTTCTTTTTCCGACGGACCGCACATTATTTGTATGCGGTTGTGCTTGCCGTCGTTTTGTTGTCCTTTGTCACGTATATACCGTGCATAACAGCGAGGGACATAGAACGGATCTCGCAGGAAAAGCGCGACAATTATCCGATTCCGGCAAATCCGGGCAATTATTATGAATATGTAACCATTACCGATTATTCACCTTTGGATATTACGGGATATGAAACGCTCCAGGCTGTCGGCCGCTATGACGAAGGCCCGATAAACAGCATGATACAGATGGACACCTTCTATTTATGCGATAAAAACTCACTAATTCTTTTTGAAGCAGAAAGAGATTCTTTGCTTTTCCGCCAGATGGAGAAGGTTGGGTTGGCTCCGTCCGATTCGATCCCGGATGATTTATATCCGGATATTCTCCGGCTGGATCTGGATTCGGCTCTGTATGTGTTCGGCGAGATTTCTGTCTACCGCAGTTCGCCGGATTCGGCTTATACGGTCTCTTATATGGGAGGAGGGTATTATCTGAAAAAAAGAGTATCTTTGCCGACTCGTAATAAATAGCAAGCATGAAAAAGAATAATCAGAAAACTTTGTTTTCCGCTCCCGGAGGGAAGTCTTATCTTGTCCCGTTTATATTGATCACCAGCCTGTTCTTGTTGTGGGGTTTTGCTCATGGTCTGTTGGACGTATTGAATAAGCATTTTCAAGGTGTCTTTACGATGACGAAGGCGGAGAGCGGCCTTGTGCAGTTCTCCACTTATATCGCTTATTTCCTGATGGCGCTCCCTGCCGGTATGTTCATGAAACGGTTCGGGTATAAGAAAGGGATTATTTTAGGGTTATGCCTGTTTGCTGTTGGTGCGTTCGCTTTTATTCCGGCGGCTTATCTGCATTCGGCATCTCCATTCCTGATCGCCCTTTTTGTGATTGCCTGTGGGCTTTGTATTCTGGAAACGGCAGCCAACCCTTATTCCACGATTTTAGGGCCGGAGGAATCGGGGGCGCAACGCCTGAATTTGTCTCAATCGTTTAACGGGTTAGGTTGGATATTAGGCCCGCTGGTCGGTGGCATGCTGATATTCGGTGGCGAGGAGAGCGATCCGTTTACGCTGACGAAACCATATATCCTGGTTGGCTCGGTTGTTTTACTGGTAGCCATTCTTTTCATCTTTACCAAACTACCCGAAGTACAGGTGGAAGAAGATACGGATGCGGAAGAAAAAGAATATGTACCCGCATCCGGTACTGCCTCCATGTGGAGACATCCGCAGTTTGTCCGGGCTATTATTGCACAGTTTTGCTATTGTGCTGCCCAGACGGGAATTTTCAGTTTCTTCATTAATTATGTGACGGAAGTCGATACTTCGATGACGAATATTGAGGCTTCGCGTATCTTGGCTTTCGGAGGAATGGCTTTGTTTATGATCGGCCGTCTGTCCGGCAGTTTTACGATGAAGTGGATGTCTCCGGCCCGTCTCCTGACATGGTTCGCTTTGGCGGATGCTGTCTGTATGGCGTTGGTCGTCGTGTCTGTCGGTACGGTTTCTTTGTATGCGCTCTATCTTTCTTTTTTCTTCATGTCCATTATGTTCCCGACAATCTTTGCACTCGGCCTGGAAGGTATGGGTTCTTCTACAAAGAAAGCATCATCCTATATCGTTATGGGAGTAGCAGGCGGAGCCTTTGCCCCAATGCTGATGGGATATATCGGGGCCGATAACATGGCGATTGGGTTTGTGATTCCGTTGTTGTCTTTCCTGTATATCCTGTATTTTGCTTTGCGGTGCAAGAAGAAATAACATAAAAACAATCTCTATTTATACTGTCATACTATCATACTTTGCTTTATGCCAATTGAATATTAAGGTGTACAAAAAATGATAGGAGGCATGATGGTTGTTTTTCCACTATCATATTATCATAAAGACAAGCACATTTTTTATCAAAGCATATAGCTTATTTTTAAGTAACTACCTATCTATTCTTTTTGAGACCCGGATCTCGGTTCCTCTGATACCTGGGTCTCGATACCGTGCAGATGGGGGTCGGAATCCTGCTGGAATAAGGGTTTTCACGAGAAAACTTGCTTGCTTTTTGTTAAATTTGTCCGTTACTTTTGAAAGAAACAAAGGTAACGGACAAATCGCGGTAGCTGCCTTCCTATGAGTGCTATTGGTTCAACATTTGATATAACTTATCCAGCTTCGGAGCCATGATGATTTCGGTACGGCGGTTTTTAGCACGGCCGTCGGCTGTCTCATTGTCGGCAACAGGCATGAATTCGCCGCGGCCGCAAGGTTGTATCTGCAAAGGTTTGACACCGTAGTCCTTTGTCAGGATGCGGACGACCGAAGTGGCGCGGATGACACTGAGATCCCAGTTGTCTTTAAACTGGGCGGTGTTGATCGGCTTGCTATCGGTGTGCCCTTCGATATAAACGTCGATGTCGGATTGTTTGTTAAGGACTTCGGCGAGTTTGGCCAAAGCCTCCTTGCCACGCTTGTCGACACGGGCGCTTCCCGATTCGAAAAGAAGTTTGTCTGACATGGCAACGTAGACTTTTCCGTCTTTTTCGCGGACGGTCAGTTCGTCGCTACTGAAACCCAGGAGGGCATCCTTTACACTGTTGAGCAAGTTCTGTACCCGTTCAGTCTGTGCATTGATCATATCCTGTAGTTCGTTGATCGTCCGTTCGCGTTCATCCAGTTCGTTCATCTTCTGGCTCAGGAGTGAATTCAATTTTTCCTGCTCCGTCATGTTGGTGTTGAGCATGCTTTGATAGTTGCGGATGTTCTTGCCCATGCGGGTGGTATCCCGTTCAAGTGAAGCAAGACGTGAAGTGAGGCCGTCGTTGTTGTCACGGCAGTTTACAAGCTGATTCTGCAGGTCGTCTCCCCGGGCAATGGCTTCTAGGCGTCCGTTCTCGGCTAGCAGATACTTTTTTTTCGTTACACAAGAAGTGCAGACAAGCAGTACGGAGACTGCAACTAATAGAACTTTTTTCATTTTGTAGACAATTTTAGCGAATGTAATATTTATTACACATAACTAGTACTGGGTTTAGGATATTTGCAAATAATTAAACTATAATTAAGGCAGTATGAAAGTAGGGGAAATAATGGACACCTCTGAATAATATGCTATATTTGCTTCCTCATAGCAGAATAAGAAGATGGGAAAAGTATTGATTATCGATGATGAGAAGCAAATTTTAAGCCTCCTGTCCCGTATTATCGGGCTGGAAGGTTATGAAGTGTTCCAAGCAACCAACTGCAAAGTAGGTATCAAGCAGCTCGAACAGAACGATCCCGAAGTGGTGCTCTGTGATGTTTGCCTGCCAGACGGGAGCGGTGTGGAGCTTGTCTCTGAACTGAAACGCCTGCGTCCCCTTTCGGAAGTGATCTTGCTTACGGCCCACGGTAATATCCCCGACGGAGTACAAGCTATCAAGAACGGTGCGTTTGACTATATCACCAAAGGTGACGACAACAATAAAATCCTTCCCTTGATTGCAAAGGCGATGGAAAAGGCTACCGTTGCCTACAGCCAGCAGAAGGCTGTAGGCAAACAGTATTCGTTTGCCACTGTCATCGGCCGTTCGCCTGCTATAGAGGAGGCTGTTTCTTTGGCACGCAAGGTTGCCGCCACGGATGTTCCCGTCTTGCTCACCGGAGAGACCGGGACTGGCAAAGAAGTGTTTGCACAGTCCATCCACCAGCACAGTTCCCGCAGTGATAAAGCCTTTGTCGCTATCAACTGCTCCTCTTTCAGTCGCGACCTGTTGGAAAGCGAGATGTTCGGGCATAAGGCGGGAGCTTTCACCGGTGCACTCAAAGAGACGAAAGGACTGTTTGAGGAAGCAGACAACGGCACGATCTTTCTCGACGAGATCGGTGAGATGGCGTTCGATCTTCAGGCCAAGTTACTCCGTATTCTCGAAACCGGTGAATTCCTCAAGATTGGAGACACGAAACCTGTCAAAGTGAATGTGCGTGTGATAGCCGCCACCAACCGTGACTTAGCAAAAGAAATTGCCGACGGCCATTTTCGTGAGGACTTGTTTTACAGGCTTTCTGTTTTCCATATTCACCTGCCGCCGCTCCGCGAACGGGTGGACGATATTCCTCTGCATGTCGAGGCGTTTGTTTCCGCACTGTCTTCCAAGATAGGAAAGACCATCCGCACGATCTCGCCGGACTATGTCCGTATCTTGAAACGGTATCCTTGGAAAGGGAATGTCCGTGAACTGCGCAATGTCGTGGAGCGCAGCCTCATTATCTCCGATGGAGACACCTTGACTGCAGACACCTTGCCGCTCACAATACAGAATCCTCAAAATAATACCGACAGCAGCTATTCCGGCTTCGACCTTGACGGCGTAGAGAAGATGCATATTCAAAAGGTATTGAAGTATACCAACGGCAACAAGACGGAAACCTCCCGCCTGTTAGGTATCGGCTTGACGACCCTCTACAGGAAGATCGAAGAATATGGCCTTTGATTGTGAAATAGAATTGGCGGTAGGGCGAAAAGGCGCTGGTGTGTTGAGAGTGTCGAATGCATTTTGGAATCCCCGGTTGGAAGATGCACATTTAAAGTCTGCATCGGTATGACTGCCGGTGTAGACGAGTCGTACCGGGTGCTGTCGGTTTTCCGATACAGGACATTGCTGGACAGTTTGTTGCAGTTGAATATTGACCAGATAATAATAGCATAAGCGTATGGATAAGTTCTTAAGACTGAAAATAAAAACGAAACTGACCTTCGGGATCGGCCTTTTGTTTACGATGATCGTTCTGCTGGGCGGGTTGGCTGTGCAGAATATTACGGATATGTCTTCCGACACGCAGAATATCTTGGCGGATAATTATAATTCGCTTCTTTATTCTCGCCGGATGCTGGATGCCCTCGAACGGATCAAGAACGATCCGCAGGCACGTGCGGAGTTTGAAAAGAACCTGGATTTGCAGCAGAAGAATATCACGGAGATCGACGAGAATGTGGCGACGGCGCATCTGGTCGCACAATACGAGGCGATGCACCGGGACCTGAACGATACGACTATACAGCGTGTCAGGATGGCACTCAACGATATCATGAGTCTGAATATGGCGACGATCTACCGGAAAAGCAAGGTAGCCGAGCGTACGGCGGACCAAGCATTGTTATGGATTTGCATTATCGCGGTGGCTTGTGTCCTGATTGCTTTTGCTTTCCTGATCCGCTTGCCCCGTTCCATTACGTCGCCGATCCGTAAACTGACCGACGGGATCTTGGAGATTGCCAACCACAATTACGAAAAGAGACTCGACTTGGGCGATAACCAGGAGTTTGCCGAAGTTGCCTCCTCGTTCAACCGGATGGCGGAACGCTTGACGGAATATAGGAAGAGCACGTTGGCTGACATTATCCAGGCCAAAAAATATATTGAAGCGATTGTCAACAGCATCACTGAACCGATAATCGGGCTCGATCGGGACCGTTCCATTCTTTTTGCTAATGATGAGGCGCTCACCATCCTGAATCTGAAACGTGAGAACGTGATGGGAAAGTCTGCTACCGAACTGGCGTTGAAAAACGACTTGCTGCGCCGGCTGGTACGCGAACTGATACAGCACGACAAGAAAAAGGAGCCCTTAAAGATCTATGCAGATGATAAGGAAAGCTATTTTCAGGCCAAATATATCCCGATCCATGTGATGGATGGTGATGGACGTGAGACAGAGTATGCGGGCGATGTGATCCTCCTGAAAAATATTACCGAGTTCAAAGAGTTAGACTCTGCCAAGACGACTTTTATCTCTACTATCTCCCATGAATTGAAAACCCCGATCTCTGCTATTCTTATGAGTCTCAAATTGCTGGAGGATAAACGTATAGGAGATATGAACGATGAGCAGATCGCGCTTGCCGGAAGTATTCGAGAAAGCAGCGACCGCCTGCTCGAAATTACCGGTGAATTGTTGAAAATGACACAGGTGGAGGCAGGCAAGTTGCAACTGAATCCGAAGATCACGAAGCCGATTGAACTGATCGATTATGCAATCAAGGCGAACCGTGTGCAGGCGGAGCGCTTCAATTGCCATATCGAAGTGGAGTATCCTGAAAAAATATCCAAGCTCTTTGTAGACAGTGAGAAGATCGCCTGGGTACTCACGAACCTCCTTTCCAACGCCATCCACTACACGCCGGAGAATGGCCGTATCGTTATCGGTGCGCATCAGGTGGACAAGAAAGTGGAAATATTCGTGCAGGACTTTGGGAAAGGAATTGACCCGCGTTACCATCAGAGTATCTTTGACCGTTATTTCCGCGTTCCCGGCACGAAAGTACAGGGAAGCGGCCTCGGTCTTGCCATCAGTAAAGACTTTGTCGAAGCCCATGGCGGCACGATTCGTGTGGACAGCGAAGTCGGCAAGGGAAGTACTTTTGTCATAACCTTTGATGTTTGATATCGCTTGGAAGTGACAAAAGATCTCTACATTAAAACAACTGGATCATCAACAGTCCCAACGCCACCGACACTCCGGTAGCGACCAGTCCCGGCATCATGAACGAATGGTTTAGGACATATTTGCCGATATGCGTCGTTCCGGTACGGTCGAAGTTGATGGCGGCGACCACGGTCGGATAGTTGGGAATGAAGAAGTAGCCATTGACTGCCGGGAAAAGGGCGATTAGCATATAAGGAGAGATTCCGAGGGCGATTCCTAACGGCAACATGGCACGGATGGTTGCTGCCTGGCTGAACAAAAGTATGGACATCACGAACAGGGCCAGACCGAAAAGCCATGGCATTTCTGTTACGATATGTTCGATCGAGCCTTTCAGTTCCGCCATGTTCCCACCGATAAAGGTATCACCCATCCAGGCGATACCGAAAATCGCGACGACCGCTTGCATACCGGCGGAGAAGACGGAACCTTGTACGGCTTTTATCCCGTCTGTCCGGGTGACGAGCAGGATAAGGGCGGCAGCCGAGAGCATCAGAATCTCGATGATATGCGCCATCTGCATTTGTCGGAGACTGCCATCGGGCAGGCTGAACCAAGGGCGCAGTTCTGTCATCGAGCCGAACAAGACGATACCGATTGTCGCTGCTATGAATATAATCACCGACAGGAGGGCTGCATGATGGTTTTCGACTCCTTTCGCCCTATATTTGTCACTTGTGAATTCCTCGTTTGCGACACGGCGCAGGTATTCGGGGTCTTCCGCCAGTTCCTTTCCGACATGTAGCGAGCAGAATGCTCCTACCAGGACACCGATCAACGTGCAGGGAACGGAGATCATCAGAATGTCCATCAATGATATATTATGTCCCGACAACATACTGAGCAATGCTACGGTTGCCGCCGAGATCGGGCTGGCCGTAATTGCCTGCTGAGACGCGATCACAGCAATCCCCAACGGCCGTTCGGGACGTATCTTTGTTTCCGTTGCCACTTCCGCTATCACGGGAAGGACCGAATAAGCCACATGTCCCGTTCCCGCAATAAATGTGAAGATATAAGTAACCAACGGGCTTAGAAGCGTAATCTTGGAGGGATTCTTGCGCAGCAATTTTTCCGCCCACTTCACCATCAGGTCCAGTCCGCCGGCTGCCTGCATGCAACTGGCAGCGGCGATGACGGCAACGATCATCAGCATTACATCGATGGGAGGGGAAGTCGGTTCCAAGCCGAATACGAAAGTGAGGATGGCCAGTCCTAAGCCACCTAATACTCCTAAACCGATACCGCCGAGACGGGCTCCGATGATAATTGCAATTAAAACGAATAGTAATTGTAACAACATGTCTTGTAAAATGCAGATTTAGTTTGTAAAGGTTGCAAATTTAATTATTTTTGTTGCGCTAAGTACTACAAAAAACAATTAATACGAATGAAAAGAATCTATTTTGCAGCTTTGGTAGGCTTGTTTGGGTGCGTGTCGGCATTGTCGGCACAAGGACGGAGTGAGCTTCTGTTGGAAAAAAACTGGAAGTTCACTCGCGAAGACAACAATGAGTTTATAAAGCCAGCTTTCGATGACAGTAAGTGGCAGTCCGTGACTGTCCCCCATGATTGGGCGATCTACGGCCCTTTCAGTTCCCTGAACGACAAACAGGAGGTCGCTATCTCGCAGGACGGCCAGAAGGAAGCGATGGAGCATGCAGGACGTACTGGCGGGTTGCCGTTTGTCGGTGTGGGTTGGTATCGCACCGAGTTCGACGTTCCGCAGTTTCAGGCAGGCAAGCGGGCAACGATCCTGTTTGACGGGGCGATGAGCCATGCCAATGTCTATATCAATGGACAAAAGGTCGGTTATTGGCCGTATGGTTACAACTCCTTCCACTTCGATATCACGAAATATCTGAAGCCGGGCGAGAAGAACACGTTGGCTGTACGTTTGGAAAACCTGCCGGAATCTTCCCGCTGGTATCCAGGTGCCGGACTTTACCGGAATGTTCACCTGATCATTACCGAAGACGCCTATATTCCGGTTTGGGGTACCTATATCACGACTCCTTCGGTAAATGAGAAGTTTGCTAAAGTGAACGTGCGCACCAAAGTGGTGCTTCCCGAAGGCGCCGATCCCGCCAAATATAGCGTGGAAACCAGCGTGTGGAATCCGAATAAGCAGAAGCTGACGGCTGTCCGCACTTCTCTTGCGCAGATGAAATATAACAACAATCAGGCAGAGCAGGAGTTTGTCATCCAAACCCCGTCTTTATGGTCTCCTGAAATGCCTGCATTGTATTCAGCGGAAACCCGTCTGTATGAAGGCGACAAGCTGAAGGATATTTATACAACTCCTTTCGGTATCCGCTCGATTGAGATAATCCCGGATAAGGGTTTCTTCCTAAATGGTAAGCGTACTGTCTTTAAGGGCGTTTGCAATCACCACGATCTCGGTCCGTTGGGGGCGGCCGTCAACGATGCTGCTATCCGTCGCCAGATACGGATCCTGAAAGACATGGGGTGTAATGCGATCCGTACTTCCCACAATATGCCTGCTCCTGAATTGATAAGGGCTTGTGACGAAATGGGTATGATGATCATGGCGGAGAGTTTTGACGAATGGAATGTGGCTAAATGCAAGAACGGTTATAATCTGCTCTTCGATGAATGGGCGGAGAAAGACCTTGTGAACCTGCTTCATAATTTCCGCAACAACCCGAGCGTTGTCATGTGGTGTATCGGTAACGAAGTGCCCAACCAGTGGAACGAAGGGGATTGCAAGATTGCCAAATGGTTGCAGGATATCTGCCATCGTGAAGATCCGACACGTCCGGTAACTCAGGGAATGGATGCTCCGGATGCCGTGGTTAACAATAATTTTGCAGCCGTGATGGATGTGGCCGGTTTCAACTATCGTCCTTTCAAGTACAAGATAAACTATAAGAAGTTGCCGCAGCGGATCGTTTTAGGCAGCGAAACAGCCTCGACAGTAAGTTCCCGCGGCGTTTATAAATTCCCGGTCGAACGCAAGGCGATGGCGAAATACGATGACCACCAAGCTTCCTCTTACGACGTGGAACATTGTGGCTGGTCCAATCTCCCGGAAGATGACTTTATCCAGCATGAAGATTTACCGTATTGTATCGGTGAGTTTGTGTGGACTGGCTTCGACTATTTGGGTGAACCGACTCCTTATTATACGGATTGGCCAAGTCATAGTTCCCTGTTCGGCATCATTGACCTTGCGGGTATTCCGAAGGATCGTTTCTATCTGTATCGTAGCCATTGGAACAAAACGGCACGTACGTTGCATATCCTGCCTCATTGGACCTGGCCGGGACGTGAAGGGGAGGTGACGCCTGTATTTGTGTACACGAATTACCCTTCTGCCGAGCTGTTTATCAACGGTAAGAGTCAAGGAAAACGTACGAAAGATCTGAGTGTTGAATTGGACAGCAGCTATACGGAGGCCGCCCAAAAGAGCTTCGAGCGCCAGAAACGTTACCGCCTGATGTGGATGGATACGAAATACGAGCCGGGAACCTTGAAAGTGGTTGCTTATGACAAGGATGGCAATGCTGTTGCCGAAGAGGAAGTTCATACAGCCGGCAAGCCTCATCATATCGAACTGACTGCTGACCGCGACCGCCTGAAAGCCGATGGCAAGGATCTCTCTTTTATCAATGTCCGTGTTGTTGACAAGAACGGTAACCTTTGTCCCGACGCCACCCACAAGGTGAAGTTCAACGTCCGTGGTTCCGGTTCTTATCGTGCGGCCGCCAACGGTGATCCTTCGTCACTCGAATCTTTCCAAGCTCCGCAGATGTCCCTTTTCAAAGGACAGCTGACGGCAGTCGTACAGACAGAAGAAACACCGGGTGTCATTGTCTTCGAAGCCTCTGCTCCGGGTGTGAAAAGTGCAAAAATAGAACTGATCAGCGAATAAGTCGAATTTCGTGATCATCCCGATAAAAGCGAATAGGCATCGGATTGGAAACGGGCAGGTATCCGTTATGAATCCGATGCCTATCTGTTTTTTATTTGTTGGTAACGATGTTTCCAAACACATCGAACTCGACCGTTACAGCCTGCCCGTTGTGGATGACATTGAATTTGTGGAATGCACCGTTGGCATCGGTAAACATGTAAATGGATTCCACTTGGTCATTTCCGTATTCGGAAGCCTTGAATGCATCCATGATAACTGTCGGGACTTCCTGCTCTGAAACTTTCCAGGTCGTACTTTTCCATGTATATATCTGGGTTAATTCGACAATCTTTAAAGTCTTCCCGTCGAGGATTGCCAACTGTACACCGAAAGTCGTGTTTTCTATATCCAGCAACTCTGCTCCCTGGAAGGTCAGTTCCATCAGGTCGGCCACTTTTTCGGGGACGGAGATAGGTCGGTCAACATCATCTTTAGCATTATCGACCGCTTTGATCAGGTCGCCGTATATAGTGTAATACAGGTCGGTCTCCTGTTCTGCCTTTTCAACTTCTACTTTATATACGGTTCCCATTCCGGCTCTGCCGATGGTATCGGCTTCCTCGATCTTCCAACCGGCATATTTGCCTTGTTTGATATCGTTCGAGATAGCCGTAGGCAACTGGTTAAGCGGCAAGTCCGTCTTAATCATGGCCCATACTCCGAGATGGTCGAACCAGGCGGTGTTATCGAGCGAGTTGTTTTCAAAGTCAATTACATAATAATCGTCATTGACTGTCCATTCTGTGTCGCGGGCATCCGGATATTTGGCATTGAAAGCGTCCAGGATGGTTTTAGGAGGTTCGATGCCGCCCGGTATGTTTTCGTCGTCTTTGCTACAGCCGGCAAAGAGCAGGGCGAACCCCACGAAGATCGTAAAGACTGAAATTTTAGTGTTCATAATTTATCGTTTTAATTTGTTACGAATAAACAACAACCGGGATGGAAAAGTTTTCTCAAAACCGAACACACTGTCCGATATTGAACACTTGTTTTGAAGTGTATTCCCATATAATCAATGATTTATGTTTTTGGCACGGAGTTTGCCCTGTGAAAGCCGTCAAGGTAGAAATGCCGGGAAAAGAAGAATTAAAGCAATATTAAATATGGACAGAGAGATTTCAAAAGAAGTACAGAGAAAGGAGCAACGTAAACAGTTTATCAGGATAGGGACAGCTGTCGGCGGTTTTATCGTCCTGATCGTAGTCGTGATCTCCATGCTTCAGACCAGCCTTAAACGGAAAGACCTCAATATTTCGACAGTCGATAAGGGAGTGATAGAAGTTTCGGTCAGTGCGTCTGGCAAAGTGATCCCCGCGTTTGAGGAAATTATCAATTCACCGATCAACTCTCGTATTGTGGAGGTGTATAAGCGAGGCGGGGATTCGGTCGATGTCGGCACGCCTATCCTGAAACTGGATTTGCAGAGCGCCGAGACGGAATATAACAAGCAGTTGGACGAGGAACAGATGAAGAGCCTGCAACTGGAACAGCAACGCGTGACGAACCACAACAAACTTTCGGAAATGGAAATGAACCTGAAAGTCTCCCGCATGGAGCTGGATCGTAAAGCGGTCGAACTCCGTAACGAACGCTATTTAGACAGCTTGGGAGCTGGTACGACCGATAAAGTCCGCCAGGTGGAACTCGATTATAATGTGAGTATCCTCAAACTGAAGGAAGACGAGCAGAAATATAAGAACGAACAGGCGCTGGCCGAAGCGGATCTGAAAGTAAAAGAGCTGGAACTGAATATCTTCCGTAAAAGCCTTGCCGAAACTCGGCGTACGTTGGAAGATGCCCAAATCCGTTCACCTCGTAAGGCGATCCTGACCTATGTGAACAACGAGATCGGCTCGCAGATAGGCCAGGGAGCGAAGGTGGCAATCGTTTCCGACTTGTCTCATTTCAAGATCGAAGGTGAGATTGCCGATACCTACGGAGACCGTATTGCTGCCGGCAGTAAGGCGGTTATCAAGATCGGCAGTGAAAAACTGGACGGGACGGTCAGCGATGTTACTCCTTTGTCGAAGAACGGCGTGATCTCTTTCACGGTCCAATTGGAGGAAGACAATCATAAGCGTCTTCGTTCCGGTTTGAAGACCGATGTCTATGTGATGAATGCTGTGAAAGACGATGTGCTCCGCATTGCCAACTCTTCTTATTATGTGGGAAAAGGGGAATACGAACTCTTTGTCGTAAACGGAAACCAGTTGTTGAAACGCAAAGTGCAGTTGGGAGACAGTAATTTCGAATATGTAGAAGTGGTTAGTGGCCTGCAGGAAGGTGACCAGGTCATTGTCTCGGACATGAACGCTTATAAAGACAAGAACAAATTGAAAATAGAAGATTAACGTGTAATAGTAAGTCTTATGATCAAGCAATATATCAAGCAATCCATTCAGATGCTGAAGGAGAATCGTCTTGTCAGTGTCATTTCCATAGCGGGTACAGCCATCTCCATTGCTATGATTATGGTGGTAGTCCTGGTGTTCCAGATACAGTTCGCCAATTTTTATCCGGAGAACAACCGCGACCGGATGATGTATGTGGATAGTGGGACGGAAGTGAAGACCAGTAATGGATGGAACCGGGGAAACATGTCTCCTGAAGCAGTGAAGGAATGTTTCTATTCATTGGAGATACCGGAAGCGGTTTCTGGTTATGCCATGCAGTTGAAGCCTTTATCCATACCAGGGAAACGGATGTATAAAGGATATCAGATCAAATATACGGACACCGGTTTCTGGAAAGTCTTTTCTTTCCGCTTTCTGACCGGTAAACCATTTACGCAAGCGGATTTTGATTCGGGGATTACACAAGCAGTCGTGTCCGAGAGTGTGGCCCGGAAATTATACGGAACGACAGACGTTGTAGGAAAAACTGTGATAATCGATTTGACAGCCTATACGGTTTGTGGTGTGGTGAAAGACGTCAGCCGTGCCGCCGATACGGCTTTCGGTGACGTGTGGGTCCCCTATACGACCGACCGTATCCTGATGACGAATACCAGTTCCGAAAATATGGCCGGCTGGTTTTCTACCTGCCTGTTGGCAAAGGACAGCCGTGATTTCGAAGCGATCCGGCATGAATTGTTGAAGCAGATAGAACGTTATAACGGGATGAAGCAGGATGCGAAGATTAATTTCTTCGAGAATCCTATTACACGTTTTGACATAGCGATCGGTTCGATCGGGCAACGTAAGGTGGATGTGAAAGATTATCTTTTGGAAACCGGTAGCCTTTTGTTGTTTCTGCTGCTTGTGCCTGCTTTGAACCTGTTGGGTGTAACACAGTCTGCCGTGCAAAAACGACGTGCGGAGATGGGAGTGCGTAAAGCATTTGGAGCGACTTACGGCGTGTTGGTTCGCCAGATATTGTACGAGAACAGTGTGATTACGTTGATCGGCGGTCTGGTTGGTCTGCTCCTTTCCCTGTTGCTTTTGCCTGTTTGCAAAGATTTTTTGCTACAAAGCCGTGATACGGCTTTAAGCGGGGATATGATTTTCCAGCCGGCTGTGTTTTTATTGGCTTTGTTTTTCAGCTTACTGCTGAATCTGCTTTCGGCAGGCATACCGGCGATGCGCATTGCCCGTCAGAAAATTGTCATATCCCTGAAAGACGGAGAATAGTTTAACTTATAAATTAAGAAGACGATGATCAAGCACATATTGAAAATAATCTGGCATCAACGGCGGAATAACGGTTGGATATTTGTGGAACTATTATTGGTTTTTGCCGTGTTATGTATTATGATGGATTCTTTGTTAGTGAATCTGTATACCTATTACAAGCCGTTGGGTTTCGATATAACGAATGTTTATAAGGTGAATATCGGCAAGATGAGCCCTGAAATACCGGGATATGTCCCGGATTCGTTGCTTACGACTACCGATGGAGAAGATCTGGTCCGTTTGGTTGACAACATCCGTCGGGCTCCGCAGGTGGATGAAATATGTTTGGCGATGAATTCTTGTCCGTATACCTGGTCGAACAGTTGGTCCCAGTTGGTACGGGCGGATGCTGATACAAGCGTAAAGGCCAATTATTACCAGATGTTTAATGTGACTGTTTCTTATTTCGATGTCTTGCGGATTAGTGACAGGGAGGGCCGTCCGATACGTCCGATCGTGGAGGAAAGTACAGGCGATATTGTCATATCGGGGGATATGGAGACTGATTTCTTCCAAGGGCAGTCCGGCAAAGGTAAGCAGGTGAAATGGGGTTCCAAGAGTACGACTTCCGAAACGGTTGCTGCTGTTACCTCTCCCATCCGTCAGAACGAATATGTGAAAAGCGAACCTTGCTTCTATTATTTGATGAGGACCGACGAAGATATTGCCAAATCAGCTTCCGATGCAAAGCCTCAAAATATGGACTGTCTGGTCCGCATGAGAAACGGGTTTCGTATGGAAGATATGGATAGTTTCCTGGAGAAAATGGGTGAACGGCTGTCAGTGAATAACCTGTATGTATCGAGTGTCATCCCGTTGGAGGAACAACGTCCGGTTATACTGAAAAGCAGTATAGACAATCTGAAGAAGAAAATAGCTCTTGTCGGTTTTATGCTGGTGAATGTCTTTTTCGGTATTGTCGGCACATTTTGGCTCCGTACGCAGTATCGCCGCGGTGAAATGGGACTTCGTTCGGCTCTTGGTGCTTCCCGTGGCACATTGAAATGTTTTTTGAACGTGGAAGGTCTTTTCTTGCTGATCTTTACGATTCCGGTGGTTTTGGTGTTTATATTCAATATGCTCTATTTCGATTTGCCGGACACAGACCGATTGGCTTACACCTGGTGGCGTTTTCTTGTCACTTTCGGAAGCAGTTGTCTGTTGCTGGCCGGTATGATCTGGCTCGGTATCTGGTTCCCGGCACGCAGGATTGCAAAGATGAATCCGGCGGAGGCTTTGCATTATGAATGAAAAGATTTATGGGATGTTCATCATTGGCCATAAGCAAGAAATCATAAATTATAAATCGTAAATATCTTTTCTCATGTTCAGACAGTATTTTAAACAAGCTATCCAGATATTGAAGGAGAATCGCCTTACCAGTGTGATCTCGATTCTTGGAACGGCACTTTCGATTGCGATGATACTGGTGGTGATTCTCCAGTTCCAAATCAAGCTGGTCGGTTTTCGACCGGAGTCGAACCGGGACAGGATGCTTTATATCATGGGGATACGGGCAGATTCACGGGATAGTGAAACCCGGAATTCGACCGCCATGTCCGATGGTGTCGTGAAGGAATGTCTTTATCCGCTTCAAACCCCCGAAGCGGTGACGGCGATAGCGAGTGGCAAGGTGATCGTCTCGCTGTCGGACCGCCAGCTGTTCGAGGAGTATGTGATAAAGTATGCCGATCCCGGTTTCTGGAAGGTCTTTGATTTCCGCTTCATTTCCGGCAAACCGTTTACGGAGGCGGATTTCATTTCCGGCTTGCCTCGTGTGGTCATTACGAATACGTTGGCCCGCAAGCTTTTCGGATCGGAAGACCCGATCGGAAAAGAGGTGTTGATGGGCTATGTGCCGTATGCCGTTACGGGAGTGGTGGAAGCTCCGACGCGGGCAGCCAACAGTGCTTATGCGGATGTTTGGGTTCCCTATACCAGCAATACGAATTATGTGAACGGTAGGTCGTGCGGTGGTGTCTGCGGTAGTTTCCAAGGGGTTATCCTAGCTTATTCGGCAAGTGATTTCGAGGCGATCCGTGCGGAAATCAAACAAGCGGTCAGCCGTTATAATGCTGCCGGCCGTGAGTTTGTCTTAGGAATGAACTTCGTGTTTTCCCGCTTGGACGTAGCGTTGGGATCGAATGATATGGACGGAGGTATCCGGAGGGGATGGAAAGAATATCTGACGCAAACGGCTCCTTTGTTGTTGTTCCTGTTGTTGGTGCCGACATTGAACCTGACAGGTGTCGTCCAATCGTCCGTTCAAAAACGCCGCTCCGAGGTGGGGCTTCGTAAAGCGTTCGGGGCAACGAAAGGACGTCTGTTGATGCAGGTCTTATGCGAGAATCTGATTATCACTCTGATCGGGGGCTTGATCGGAATCGTCCTGTCTGTTATCTTGCTCCAACTCGGCAAGTCGTTCCTTTTGACAAAGGATACAGTGGTTACTTTCGAGATGCTTTTCAAGCCTGTCCTGTTTGCCGCCGCCCTTTTCTTCACTCTGCTGTTGAATCTGCTGAGCGCCGGCCTTCCGGCAATCCGGATCTCCCGTGAACAAATTGTGGAAGCATTGAACAATAAATAAATCCAATACAATGATCAGACATATTTTAAAGATAATGTGGAACCAGCGCTGCAGCAACGGCTGGATATTTGCAGAGTTGGCAGTGGTGGCTGCAGTGCTCTGGATGATGATAGATACGTTCTGGGTGGATTACCGGACATATCATGCTCCTTTAGGCTTCGATATCGGAAACGTATGGCGTTTTAAGTTAAGCGATTTGGATGCAAAGGCGCCGGGCTACGTGCCTGATTCTCTCTATCATTCGTCCGATCCGGAAGATTTGACGCGGTTGATGACTCAGATCCGTCAGAACCCGGAAGTGGAGGATGTTTGTGTCACTTTCTATTCTTGTCCCTATTCGAACGGCAATTCCTGGAGGGAAGTCAAGCCGGTGGATGGCGACACGATCTATGCGGCCCATATGGAGTCGTTCCAAATGCGCAATGTCACACCGGAATATTTCCGCCTTTTCCGTATCCGGACGGTCGACGGAGAACCGGTCTACGACAAGGTTGCCGGACGGCATAACGTGATTGTGATCACACCGGAAATGGCGGAAGGTTTCTATCACGGTGCCCCGAATATTGTCGGTCGTCGCGTGTATCATGGCGGTCATGATCTGTCATCCGAGATCGCTGCGGTTTCCACTTCCATCCGCACAAACGAATACGAACGTCCGGAAGCCTCTTATTTCCAGTGCTTGGAAGGTGAAACTTACAATTCAACTGTCAGTAGCTTCGGTGCCAGCAGCGCAGAGTTCTGTGTTCGGATGAAACGTCCTTATACGCAGAACGAGATGAACCTGTTCCTGGACGGAATGGGAGAGAGGCTGAAGGTCAACAATCTTTATGTCTACGGCATTACCCCGATCTCCTCTTTCCGTGAACAGCAATTGAGTCAGAAAGAACGGGAGGCGAATAACAAAATCTCCTTGATGGTCTTTATGTTGGTAAATGTCTTCTTTGGCATCATCGGCACTTTCTGGCTTCGTATGCAGAACCGCAAAGGAGAGATCGGGCTCCGGATGGCTTTGGGGGCTCACCGTATCACGTTGGAACGCTATATGTATACCGAGGGACTTTGTTTGCTTGCCTTTACATTGCCCTTGTTGATCATCTTTGCCTTTAATATGGTTTATATGGACCAGCTCGATTCTTACCGCCAACCGCTTACATTTATGCGTTTTCTCATGACTTTCGGTTTTACCTATCTTCTGATGGGTGTCATGATCTGTATAGGTGTTTGGTTCCCAGTGCGCAAGGCGGTACGATTGGCTCCGGCGGAGGCGTTACGTTACGAGTGATGCAAAAACGGACAATGTGTTCAATATTGGACACATTGTGTTTTGTCTGATAATTGATTAATAGATATTTACTTCTTTGGTACGCAATTTGCCGATTGGAAGCACATACAAAGAATATAATAACAACGGGCAGCTTCAACCCTGTCTACAACAAACAATAACGATTATGATAACACTTACAAATCTTGAGAAGATCTACCGGACGAAAGAAATCGAGACGGTTGCCCTGGAGAACGTGAACCTGACGGTCAATAAGGGAGAATTCCTGAGTATCATGGGGCCTTCCGGTTGTGGTAAATCTACGTTGCTGAACATCATCGGGCTACTGGACGCTCCGACTTCCGGCACGGTCGAGATTGCCGGAATCAACACGATCAATATGAATGACAAGCAACTGGCTGAATTCCGTAACCAGAAGTTAGGTTTCGTCTTCCAGTCTTTCCATCTGATCAATTCGCTGAACGTACTCGATAATGTCGAACTGCCCCTTCTTTACCGTAAGGTCAGCGCCAAGGAACGCCGTGAAGCCGCCGTCGCCGTGCTCGAAAAGGTCGGCCTCTCGCACCGCATGCGCCACTTCCCGACGCAGCTCTCCGGCGGCCAGTGTCAGCGTGTCGCCATCGCCCGTGCCATCGTCGGCAACCCCGACATCATCCTTGCCGACGAGCCGACCGGTAACTTGGACTCCAAGATGGGAGCCGAAGTCATGGAACTGCTCCACAAATTGAACAAGGAAGACGGACGCACCATCGTCATGGTCACCCATAACGAAGAGCAGGCGCGCCAGACCTCACGCACCGTGCGCTTTTTCGATGGGCGGCAGGTGATGTAAAGAGCGCAAAGCGTTGCGCAGCTCTCTGAACACAGATATCTTGCAGGCTCGATGGTTACCTGCATCCGACATGCCTCATTGCTATGAGGTGATAAACCTCAAACCTGTGAGGTGTGTAGCCTCAAACCTATGAGGTAATAAGCCTCATAACTATGAGGCATACTCAATGCAGGTAACCATCGAGGTGTCACACAACGGTAAAGGTGAGATAGCCGTAACGTTCCTTCTTATATAAATGATAAGTAGGAGTGTACTGGCTACCAATGATCGCTTCCCATTCACCGGGCGTAAAGTCGATGTCGGTGGGGAAGCAAAGGCGGTTCACCGAGTTGACGGACATCTTGCTGGAGGGATAGAAATATTCTTCATCGGTAGCGACGCACCGGAGTCTGACGCCGACGCCGGGCAGGCCGCCCATCAGCGTCAGGCGGCTGCCGTAGATCGAGATGAACGGATGGCGTCCGGCAGGAAGCTGATTGTAAGGTTCGGTGCTGTCAGCAGTGCGAGGTTCGATCTTGAGGCTGACATAGGCCGGACGCGGAGCATTGGCGAACGTTTCCTGTGTGATGTTTTCGACCGGGATGCGTGCCGTGCGCTGCTTCAGTTGAGGCGAAGGACGGAGACAAGGCGTGAGGGTATGTTTCTTGCGGTTGAACTTCTCGCCCAGGCTTTCGAAGCTACCGCTTGCAGTGATCTCCGTACGGCCGAAACCGAAGTCGACGTTAAAGCCTTCTTCGATGGCCTCATAGATTTCGTTTTTGATTATATTGAAAGCCGTGACAAGGGTTTCTTTACCGTATACGTTTCTTTTCTTGACAATACGTTCGGCGATCGTTTCAATGCCGATCGTACTGCGGAAGATGACACTGGCTTTATAGCCTTTGTAGCCAGGCAGATTACTTTTGCTGACGCGGATATACGACTTGGGAGGCTTGATGCCTAATGCTGATTCAGGTAATTCTTTATCCATAATCGTTTGGATTTCAAAAGCTCAAGGCTTAATATGGCTCACTGTTTGTATGAAAAAGCCCGGCTTTATGATCTCTGTGAAGCCGGGCTTAATTTTCTAAAATGTCATGGAAGCATATATGCCGAAGTGTTTATCACTCGCAACAGGGCTGATAGACAGGTTATGCTTCGTGGCAAACGGACGGGTGAAAATGTAAGCGCTTCCGGCTCCGAGAGCGGCTCCCGCCACAACGTCCCACCAGTCGTGCTTTTTGGCATACGTCCGGCTCCATCCGACATACGAGGCAATCGCATAGGCCGGAATTCCCCATTTCCAGCCATAACGCCGTTGGATGAATGCAGCTCCCGTAAATGAAACTGAGGTGTGCATGGAAGGAAACGAATGTTTGTCGCTACCGTCCGGTCGCTCTTTCTTGATCAGATATTTCAGGGCGTATGTCATACCTATAGTAGAAACTCCTGCCAAAGCGCCTTGCTTCAATCCTTTCCAATCCTGCAACACCAATACGGTGGTCAAACTCGCTACAGGCGTTACAAACGCCAACACGTCACCTGACGTACGGACAGCCTTGCGGCTTCCGCTTATCTCAACCTCCTGCGCCTTTCCCGATAAACAAACGAATAATATGAAAATCAGGGTAAGAATTCGTTTCATTTATAGATATGTCTTATTTGCGTTTATTTGCTTTTTTCAAGAATAAGGCGGCTGATACGTGCCTGTACTTGCATTAGTGTTACAACGTCGATATTTTCAAAGTCAATGTCAATGAGTTTGATTTTGTCTTTTTTAGACATTCTGTGTGGAGAATGTCCCATTTCCTTTACTAAATCATCAATCATTTCTTTAATTTTTTCCGCTCTTTTGGGATAATTTACTGTGCGTGCCATAATCTCCTGTTTTAATGTTTAATTAATAATGGCACAAATATAGGAAAAGAGAATTGTAAAACAATGAAATAAAGGACTATTCTTTTAAATAGTCATTCAGAATCCCAGTTTAGGGAAAAAAATAATCGATCCGACTATGGCGGCTGCTATTGCCATAATTAAGACGGCTCCTGCCGCGAGGTCTTTCGTTTTTTTTATTATTTCGTTGTATTCGGGTGAGACTAAATCTGCCAATGATTCGATGGATGAATTGATTGCTTCTGCCAATAATACGGCTCCGATTACGATCACGACCGCTATCCATTCTGTCTGGGATAAACCGAAGAAAAAGCCGGCAATAACCACACAAATAGCCGCAAAACAATGTATCCACGCATTGTGCTCTTTTTGTATCAATAAACGGATGCCGTTAAAAGCATACCGGAAACTGGCTAGTCGTTTACGGAAAGTGAAGCCGCTGTTTTTCATATTATTTATTGTTTTGAGAGAACGAGACAAAGATACTAATAATACTTCAAAAACGGACACTATGTTCATTTTCGGACACTGTTGTTTGGAACATGTTGCAGATAATCAGTTATATATCTTTTTGGCATAGCTTTTGCCAACGGTAGATCAAAACATTTATTACGATGAAAAAGATCTATATAGCCATCATTTCTCTCCTGTTATCGGATGTCGGATTGCAGGCACAGGAACAAGATACTGTCAGGCTGACCCTCAAAGAAGCGATTAACTTGGCACAAATGCAATCGGTGGATGCTGCAGTTGCCTTGAACGAGCTGAAAACGGCTTATTGGGAATACCGTACACATGTTGCCGACCAGTTACCGGAGATAAACTTCAAAGGGACGCTTCCAGCTTATAGTAAACAGTATACCAAATACCAGCAGTCCGATGGTTCGTACACTTTTGTCCAAAATAATTCGCTCGGCTTGAACGGAGAGATTTCGATTGATCAGAATATAGCTTTGACAGGTGGTAAGATATCGTTGAACTCTTCTCTCGATTTCAACCGGCAGTTGGGGAAAGGGGCTTTCAACGAATATATGAGCGTGCCTATCGGGTTGACGCTTACGCAACCGATTTTCGGTGTGAACGATCAGAAATGGAAAAGGCGTATCGAGCCTGTACGCTATCAGGAAGCGAAAGCCGCTTATATCGAGAGTGTGGAAGGGGTGACGATCAACACGATCGGTTATTTTTTCAATTTGTTGCTGGCGAATGAGAACTTGCATATTGCCAGGCAGAACCTTGAAAATGCCGATAAATTGTACGAGATAGCTGTTGCCAAGCGTAAGATCGGTCATATCTCCGAGAGTGAACTGATGCAGCTGAAGTTGTCTGCCTTGCAGATGAAAGGGAAGTTGACTGAGGCGCAGTCCGGTCTCAATGCCAATATGTTTCAGCTCCGTGCTTTTTTGGGGTTGAGCGAACAGGAAGTGATCGAGCCGATCCTGCCGGAGTCCGCTCCTTCTCTACGGATGATTTATGAGGTTGTGTTACAGAAAGCACAGGAAAACAATTCGTTCGCCAAGAATATTCGTCGTCGTCAGCTGGAAGCCGATTACGAGGTCGCGGCTGCCAAAGGAAACCGCCGCAGTATCAACCTTTTTGCCACGATCGGTTATACCGGAAAAGACCATACGTTTGATGCTGCCTATCACCGGTTAAAGGGAAACCAGGTGGTGGAAGTCGGCATGACGATCCCGATTCTCGACTGGGGTAAGCGCCGGGGCAAAGTGAAGGTTGCCGAATCTAACCGCGATGTGACATTGTCCAAGATTCGTCAGGAGGAAATCAGTTTCAATCAGGATATTTTCCTGTTGGTGGAAAACTTTAATAACCAGGCTGCCCAATTGGAGATCGCTCAGGAAGCTGATGTGATTGCCGAGAAGCGCTACAAGACTTCTATCGAGACATTCATGATCGGAAAGATCAATATTCTGGACCTGAACGATGCACAACAATCGAAGGATGAGGCTAAACAGAAGCATATCCAGGAATTGTACGACTATTGGAACTACTATTACAATATACGCAGCGTCACTCTTTATGATTTCATCAATGACCAGACTCTTGATGCGGAATTTGAGAAGATCGTGAGGCGATGATTGATTTAATTCTATAAATTTGCAAATCATAAATTTGAAATCATAAATCAATGATCTTGATAATAGACGATGATGCTGCCGTTCGTTCTTCGCTAACTTTCTTGTTGAAACGAGCCGGGTTCGAACCGGAAGCTGTTCCAGGGCCGGAAGAGGCGTTGGTTGTCGTACGCCAGACGACGTTGCAGCTTATCCTGATGGATATGAACTTTACACTGACTACGACCGGTGAAGAGGGTATACAACTACTGAAGCAGGTGAAGGTATTCCAGCCCGATGTCCCGGTTATTCTGATGACGGCATGGGGATCTATTTCGCTTGCCGTACAGGGAATGCAAGCAGGAGCTTTCGATTTTGTGACTAAACCTTGGAATAATCTCGTACTGCTGAAATCTATCCGTACGGCGATCGAACTAAGTGAACAGAAGAAGGAGCAGAAAATGCCATTGAACCGCCTGGATGCCGATAATAAATTTCATTTTGACAAGATCATAGGCCAGAGCGCTCCGTTGATGGATGTGCTGGGGACGGTTTCCCGGATTGCTCCGACCAACGCTTCAGTCCTGATAACCGGAGAGAGTGGAACAGGCAAAGAACTGATTGCCGAGGCGATTCATACGAACAGTTCACGTGCGAAGGAGCCGTTCGTAAAGGTCAACCTTGGCGGACTTTCGCAAAGCCTTTTCGAGAGTGAGATGTTCGGGCATAAGAAAGGAGCGTTTACCGATGCTTATATCGATCGTACCGGACGTTTCGAGATGGCAAATAAAGGGACGATCTTTCTCGATGAAATCGGCGATCTCGAACTGTCTTGTCAGGTGAAGTTGTTACGTGTTCTGCAAGACCAGACGTTCGAGGTTTTGGGCGATAGCCGTCCTCGCAAAGTCGATATCCGTGTGGTTAGCGCGACAAACCGTAACCTGCGTGAAATGGTGGTAGAGCGCATGTTTCGGGAAGATTTGTTTTATCGCATCAACTTGATAACCGTCCACCTACCTGCGCTTCGTGAGCGTAAAGACGATATTCCTCTGTTGGTACGCTATTTTGCCGACAAACAATCGGAGATAAACGGCTTGCCTACCGTCCGCTTTTCGTCGGAAGCCTTGACCTTCCTGCAAAAGCTGCCTTATCCTGGTAATATCCGTGAGTTGAAGAATTTGGTGGAACGGACGATATTGGTATCAGGCAAGGCTGTTTTGGAAGCCTCTGATTTCGAGAGCCAGTGCTTCCATACGATGCTGTCGGCAAAGGCTGAGGCTGCTTCTTCGCTTGAAGGCCTGACGTTGGACGAGTTGGAAAAGCAAACGATTCTCCAGGCACTGAAGACACATGCCGGTAATCTTTCACACGTTGCTACGGCGCTCGGCATCAGTCGGGCAGCTCTGTATCGTCGTCTAGAGAAATATGATATACCTGTAGACAAGTAAATCGTCCCGGCTGATGAGAATAAAAGGACTGTTTTGGATATTGACTGCATTGCTGTTGTCTGTATTGGCAATCATTACCTATCATGCTTTCTATACGGAATCGGTTTCCCTGTTCTTCTTGGTGGAAGGACTCGTACTTCTGACGGTTCTCTATTTGTCTGTGTTCTATCGCCGTATCATCAAGCCGCTTCATATCATTGGGAACGGTATGGAGCTGTTGAAGGAACAGGATTTCAGTTCCCGTCTGAGCCGTGTGGGACAGAAGGAGGCAGATCGTATTGTCGATATATTCAACAAGATGATGGAACAGTTGAAGAACGAACGACTGCATTTAAGGGAACAGAATCATTTTCTGGATCTGCTGATCAATGCTTCACCGATGGGAGTGATTATGTTGAATCTCGATAAGGAAGTCCTTTCGGTTAATCCGGCGGCTCGTAAGATGTTGGGGATCTCTTCCTTGCCGGATATTGTGGGTAAGCGTCTGTCGGAATTGGATTCTTCTTTGGCTGCAGAGTTGGAACCGATCCCCCTGTACGATTCGCAGACAGTTCGCCTGAACGATGCCAATATCTATAAATGTACGCATTCATCATTTGTGGACCGTGGCTTCCATCATTCGTTCTATTATAAAAAGAAAAACGAAAAATCAAGGGTAAAAATGTAATACATTGATATACAAATAATAATGAAAGATGTGAGAAAAAACGAAAAATCACAATGCTTCGCATTTGGTTCGCATTTAAACGTAAATTGTAGGAGGAAAATGGGAAATTTGTTCACGTTGGGGATAGTGATATTGCCATTGTGTTTTTTTTGAAGTTATTTTGGGCACAATTTAGGTGCTGCGAGGCGTTTTGGGGTTTGAATGTGGACATCAGAAGGAGGCTTTAAACGGCCTCCTTTTTTGTTGTCTGAAGGATGGGTATAAGGAGGGTGCATGGTGGATGAAAGAAAAAAATATTTTGTTCAAAAACTTCCAAATAATAATTGTTTGGTATATTTGCAATGTGAAACATACCAAATAAGACATGACGAAAGTTATACACGTACATCTGATATTTGAGAAGAAGAACTACTATTTCGGGTCTATTTCGGCGATCTTCGATACCCTCACAGAGGAGGAAATCGGGATCACAAAAAGCAGTCTTTTGCATGCCGGCATGACGGATGGAAGCTGCAAAGTGACCAAACGGGCAATGATCATACAATCGCACCTGATTAGAGGTGGTAAATAGCTATAATACAATAGTTTAAACATGCAATTCCGTTTCAATCCGTTTTTGGCGGTATTTCGGCTTTTTTTAGCTGGAATGCCGCCTTTTTTATCCCCAACCTATACATTTCGTTTTTGGACGTTTTTGGGGTTGGAGATAGTGTTGGGGATAGTGTTGGGGATAGTATTTTCATGATTTTCGAGCCGTTCAAGGGGGGGGTATTGGGTTAATTTCGGTTAAAACGATAGGGTTTACAGGTGATTGACGGGGGGTATTTCCATGATTTTAGAGGGTTGGTATGGTATGATTAATTATATTTAATTGATATATAGTGTGTTATATTTGTTTTTATTAATATCAAGGTTGGATAATACCGGGGAAACGGCTAAATTTGCAAAAAAAGGAGGTATTTTATGGCTGCAAGTTTTAGTTATTGGAAAGGTTTTATTGATAAAACACTTAAAGATCGGAAAAGGCGTTTGCCGCTGGACGACATGGACAATATGGTAAAGAGAAAAGACATTATACGGACGCTTATTGACGATCATCGGGATGTGGCCATGTATAGGCATGCTCTTTGTGCCATACACTTGAAATTGATAGGCATGTCGTCAGGTGCTACTCCTCACTATGAAGACGGAACCGGTTTTGTTCGTCTTATTTTCAAGGAAATAAACCGATTACGGAAACGTATAGAGGAGTTGGAAACGACAGTAAAGGAATATGAAGAGAAAGGAGTCTGCATACGATGAATGTACCTGTATTATCAAAAATAAAAGCCTGGAAAGAAAAGCGCCTTAGAAAGAAAATCGTTCTAAGGCTGCTTGCAAATCGTAACCATAATCCTAATGGCAATCGAACTGCGTTTGAAGCTGATAATATTATTCATTATATCAATAACGGTACGACCTATCGTGAGGAATGACAATATGAGGTAGTTGCATATTTCCATTGTCTACGGGTGGAAATACAACAGGAACACTAAAAGATATATTTGTATTTGAAGTGTTTCCATCTGATGATGTCTTGTTTCCTCCTATGCCAAACGACCCTAACATAACGCCTATTCCTGTTTTATCCTCAGAATTGGATGTACTTGTTAGAGCTATATTAAAACTTACATCCTGAACAACGTGCGCTTTGTTTTTTATAATAGCTTTAGCGTAATCTCCCTGTTCTATATTTCTCGGATTGATTACACATTCAGTTTCTTTCAGAGCTTTTTGTGCATCGTTTATTCCTTGTACAATCTGAATAAGTGTCTCACTTATAAAATCTCTCAGTTCCATATATTTTTATTTTATTGGCTTTCGCCGGTTATTACTTCCTGATCTGTATTGCGCCATTGCTATACTCTTTTGTCACGCAGCCCAACACAAGATAGATATACCGGATCGCATCTTTAGGAATAGAAAATGGCGCATGAATTTGGCGACCATCCGGATAAGTCTCCCGATTGGTGCTATAAGCCATAAAGTGGTCTCCGTCGTCTTGAAGTTGTTTTGTTACTCTATATTCAGAGGTCTCTATTACGTAGTTACGCCCATTCATTATTAATCGTTGGTCATTTACCCGTCTCAGAGCAAGGATAGAACCACTGGAGTATTCTACCATACTGTCGCCATAGTGACGGATGGCGGCTGTCGCTTCCGGGAACCAGTCACCGGCATCGATCCACTCGGATGGAGAGTTGGGGTCAGTGTTCGCAACACGGTCGTTCAATCCACCGATGGTGGAAACATCGTCATAAAACGGAATCAGGTTCTTTTTGGCAGGTAAAACCGCTTCCTGCTCACCCATGGGTGACTTCCCTTCGCTTTTCAGCATAGAGCCGCGACCGGTGAGAAGCCAGTCTGGGTTAATGTCTGGATATACGCTTAGAATATTTTCTAATTTATCAGATCCGATTGCTCCATTATTTTTAAGGGACTTGCCAAATGAAGCATTGGACATACCAATGCTTTTCTCAAAAGCCGCTATACTCAGGTTGTTAGCGTCAATAAATTCTTTTAGCCTCTTTAAAACCATATAGAGTTCCTCCTAATTGTTTTTACCTTGTGAATAGAATTTATCCTATAAATATTTGCTTAATTAGAAAATATCCTATAATATTGCACCGTCATTACAAATGTAACTGACGCTGTAAAGATAATCATTAATCATTAATCATTAATTATTGAATATGGCAAAGATTTTAGCAGACACAGAAATCAGAAAAAAATTAGAAGAAATCTTCCAGTGTAGTCGTAAAGCGGTCAGCGAGGCATTGAACTGTCGGTCTAATTCGGAGCTATCGAAGAAGATTCGGGCGATGGCTATCAAACTTGGAGGGGCAGTCAAAAAAGAGGAACACGTAAAAATAATTTAATAGCCATTTAAAACAGGATTGAAAATGGAAACAAATCTGAATTTATTCTACAACGAGGAGGCGAACGTAACAATTCGCACGCAGCAACTGAACAACGAACCTTGGTTTGTAGCCAAGGATGTGGCAAACGCTTTAGATATCGCTTGGAGCGGTGCTACATTATCCAATATTCCAGATGATTGGAAAGGGATGATGAGTTTTAACACCCCTTCTTATGGTGATCGCGGCGGAGGTGTGCAACAGTTGTCAGTCATCAACGAAGCGGCCCTCTACAAACTGGCGTTCCGGAGTAATAAGCCGCAGGCGGATGCCTTCGTCAACTGGGTAGCCGGTGAGGTTCTTCCCCAGCTCCGCCAGACCGGGCAGTATCGGATCAAGGGCGAGGCGGAGTGCATGCGGGAGCAACAACAGCGCCAGCGCCTGCCCCTTCCGAAGTACCGCCCGTTCTTCGAGGAATGGAAGCAGCGGGTGAAGCCCTATATCAGCCGGAACGAGTTGGCAGAGGTGGCAGAAGGTATAGGTGTTAGTTATCCGCACGTGCGCAAGGTCTATGCCGGGACATCTGTCAGCAAAGACGTGGTTCGACGGATCACCAGCCTGGCCAAGCAGAACCGAAGTCAAGGTATCACCTATCCCGACCCTGTGCCAATCTGCGAGCAGATGTGCATCGAGTGGGACGAAGAGAAATCTTAATCGCGACATATAAAGACTGCTAACCCTTACACCCGGCCAAGAGAGCTTATGACTCGCACATAGCGGAGCGAGACCGCAGCCGGGACAGACAGATAATTCTAAAAACGACAGAAAAAGATGGAAACAAAGAGAATCGACTACAAAGCGCTGTGTGAGGCACTGTTCGAGATGGACGCGCCGTATGAAGACAACTTCCGTATGCTGGTCTATACCGGCAGGAAGGAGGAGGAACGCCCGGTGTTCCGCGTAGTGATCGCGAAAGGCGCGTGTAAGGTTGTCATCGGGCAGCAGGGTAAGGAGTTCTGGGGAATCACCGGGTTGGATACGAAGACAGGCGAAACGCAGTGGTACAACTACAACGACTGCGTCAGCTTGGAGAACTGGGCGGTGTTAGACCGGCTGCTGAAGACACGCTTCGGCTGGATGGAACTGACTGATCCCGCTCTCGTGATTGAAACCAAGATGCTGGCAAAGGCACAACTGGGTAATTGACAATGGAGAATTATGAAGGCGAAGGTGATACTTTACGGATGGGCATTGAGTTGGCTGTCCCTGTTTGCCGGAATCGGAACGATGGAACACGGCAGCATGCTGGCGGGAAGTCTGCTCTGTTCGGTCTGGTTCTTCTTCAGCTACATGCTGATCGGTAACGAAGCGGCTTGCTTATGCGAGTTGGACCGCTTCGAAGAATGGATGGTTCGGCTGCTTGGTGGCAGCGACAAGGATAAACAATCGGTTTAGGTCTCAATTAAGATTGGTTTTGGTTTAGCATCGGTACGTGGCCCGCGGTACGAGGGTGGTATCCCGGATAGTTCAGTCAGGCAGAACAATCGGAACTGGTAATTCAGGCGATATGGTCAGCGGTTCGAATCCGCTTCCGGGAACAATGATAAATTTCTAAAAACGGAACGATATGGAATTCTACAAGAATCAACTGTGCATATCATACACTGAGCTGACGGCAGGCGATCCGTTGGCGGTTGATCCGCTGAAACGGCCGATCCTGTCGGAGTCCAACTTCAAATATTACAAGAAGACGGGCAAACTACAGGTGCTGAACCGTGCCTGTTACGGTACGCCCGCTTTGGTTCTTTATGCCTCCTTGCCCGACAGCGTCAAGCAGGAGGTAGAAGCCCGCAAGGGGGAAACTTTCGAAACCGAACCAAAACGCTATGTGCTGAAAGAGATGATCCGACGCGACCCAATGGCAGAGCAGTTCTTCCGAGGCTGGACTTTCGAGGGGCGTCCGCACGACCACCTGAAGCCGGAATATGTCGAGTTGTACGTTGCCAACGCTTCGGCGTTGAACGCCGTCTTGGAGCTGACGGGCAACCGTTCGCTCTTCATCAAGCAATACGGCAAACCCTACAACCGCGTCTGGCCGGAGACCAGCCGTGAGCTGAACGAGATACAGGATGTCGTCGGCTGCCGCCTGCCCAAGAACCACCTTGCCTTGAAACGGGTTGCCCTGAAGTACAGCGAGGAGGGTTACGAGAGTCTGATCAGCGGCAAGATGAAGAACAACAACGCCCGCAAGAACAAAGAGAGCCGCCAGGAGGCACTGATCGTCGAACTGATCGGTGACGGACGCAACATCGACAACGAGACGGTGGCACGGCTCTACAATGCCGTTGCCGGTCGTATGAACTGGAAACCTATCACCGGTGCAACCGTTGCCAACTACCGCAAGGAACATCCCGAATGTTATGCCGGACGCTACGGAAAGAGTGCACTTGCCAACAACAAGCTGATGCAGGTGACACGTATGGCCCCCACTGCGCCGATGTACTTCTGGTGTGTCGACGGATGGGACACGGAACTGTTCTACCAGGCACGTGCCACTGACAGTCGTGGCCGAAGCGTTACAACCTACCATCATCGTCCCACAGTCGTTGCCATTGTCGATCCTTTCAACAAATACATCATCGGTTATGCCATCGGTCGCCACGAGTCGGCCGCACTGATCCGCCAGGCTTTCCGCAACGCCTTCGAGCATGTGAAGGAGTTGTTCGGATCTTATTTCAAGCCCTGGCAAGTGCAGACCGACAATTACGGCCGGGGCCATCTGAAGTGTTTCTACGAAGCGGTCGGCCACTGGTACACTCCGGCAGCTGTAAAAAACGCAAAGTCGAAGATCATCGAACCTTTCTTCAACCAGTTCAACCGGCAATGGCTGCGCCTTCTGCCCAACAGCAGCGGCCACGGCGTGAAGAGCCGCCAAAAGCTGCAAGTGTCCGATGACTGGATCGAGACTCACAAACGTGACTTCCCCGATTTCGAAGGATGCTGCCGGCAGTTGGTAAAGATGATCGATTTCGACCGCGCCACCAAGCGCGAGGAATACATCAACCGGTGGATCGATCTTCCCGAAACCGATCGCCAGCTGTTTGCCCCTGAAGACTTCCTGTTGGCTTTTGGCGAGACAGCTGCTCCGCGCCCGCTTAGGGGTGATGGCGTGCATCTGCAGGTGGGCGGTCATCGTTTCCAGTATGAATGTTTCGACAAGGAGTTCCGCAGTTATGGGCACACGACTTTCTTCCTCAAATACGATCCCTCCGACATGGACCGGGTGATCGCTGTCGAGAATATCGGTACGCAGAAAGAACCGAAAGAGGGAGGCGTGAGGTTCGTCCTCGAACGCAAGTACGAACAGCCTATGGCACTGAAAGATCGTGAGGAGGGTGATGCCGAACAGCTGCACCGGGTGTTCAACTTCAACAAGGAGTATGTGGATGACATCGTTCTGAAACGTGCCCGTAGCGGCGAGATCGTCCGCGAGCTGTTTGAAGAGAACGAGGACCTGTCGAATACCCTCACTGCTCACGTGATCACCGACTCGCTGGGCCGACATAAGGATGTACGCAACGAAGTAGCCGGGCGTAAGGAACCGATCGTCCTGCCGAGAGTTCCAAAGCAGGAAGAGATCACAAACGAAGAGGACGATTTCACTTTCAGTGATGATTACAGTGACTTTTTAAATGATTTTTAAACGATATAAAAAACAGACACGATATGAATAGAAACGGATTATTGAAACACGTAGGTGACTGGATCACCCGGCTTGGATCACAGAGTAAGGTTGCAGAGAAATGTGGCATATCAGGTACCGCCCTTAGCCAATGGATGAACGGGAAGTACGGCGCGAATAGCGCCGAGCTGGAAAAACGCATCGCCTCCACTTTAGGCTATCAGGAAGACGGCTGGCAGGTGGTGACCACCATCCAGAACTACCGCAAAATCGAGTTTGTTTACCACTCCTGCAAGCAGCAGGCTTTGTGGATGGCGATCTCGAATAAGGCGGGAAGCGGCAAGACACAAACCTTGGAACACCTCTTCAACCAGGATCTCACCGGCTCGGTTGTCTTCATCCAGGCAGAGGAGTGGAACTCCAGGCAGTTCCTCGTTGAGCTGGCCGAACGCACCTGCGGTGTACCCAAGCGAGGCTATACCGATATTCCTACCTTGCTGAAGATGATAGCGGAATATTTTAACGGTATGGCCGGTGATCACCCGGTACTGATTATTGATGAAGCCGACAAGTTGAAACCGGCCGCCTTCCGCAAGCTGATCCCCCTTTACAACCGTACCGAGCACCGTTTGGGCTGTGTGCTTGCCGGTACGGAGAACCTGCATAAAGAGATCGCCCGTGGTGTGCGTAACAACACCAAAGGCTATGACGAAATCGACAGCCGCTTGGGACGCAGCTACATCGAATTACCCGGAGCCACCGAGCAGGATGTAAAGGAAATCTGCACCGCCAACGGATTGGACGATGCCACCGCCGACCGTATCTGGAACGAGGTTGACAAGATCAAGCGCTACGTGAAAGTAACCAACAAACGGGGCGAGACCAAGGAGAAGAACCTGTTTTTCTGCGAAGACCTGCGCCGGCTGATGCGACTCGTGAAACGTGAACAGATCGCTAACCAATTCGGACAGATGTAGCGATGGGAAAGATCTTAGGCATAAAACAATTCCTGCAGGAAAGGAAAAAGGCAATGGATTTCAGCGGGTCGTTCTATCATCTGCTGGGCCGTCCCGAACCGCAAGGCGCATGGATCATCTGGGGACAGTCGGGATCAGGGAAAACCACCTTCACCTGTCGTCTGGCGAAGTATCTCGCCGAGTTCGGCCGTGTCGCCTACCTCTCGTTGGAGGAGGGCGACAGCCTCTCACTGCAACGTTCATTTCAGGATGCCGGAATGATGGAAGTGAACGGACGGGTGGTGCTCCTGGACATGAACTTCGATGAGATGGTAGAAAAACTTGCAAAGCCGAAGAGTTGGGATATCGTTATCATCGACTCCTTGCAATATGCCCGCATCGACTACGATACCTATCGCGACCTGCGTTCCCGCTTCCCCCGTAAGCTCTTCATCTTCATCAGTCACGCCGACGGCAAGAACCCCAAGGGTGGTGTGGCCGACAGCATCCGTTACGACTGTTCGTGCAAGATTTACGTGGAGGGTTTCCGTGCCGTGGCTGCCAGCCGTTACCTTGACCACGGACAGAAGTCGCACCCCTTCATCATCTGGGAGGAGAAGGCAGTTCTTTACTACGGACAGGATTTTGATCAAGTTAAATAACATTCAGAAACAATATAGTATGGCAACAACCAAGAGACAAACGAAAAAACATTCCCACGCCCTCTTCTGGACTTTGTTGAAGGAAACGCCGGGTTACGATCCTTGTTACAAGGAAGTGATCAAGGAGGGTATCGTACATGAACATAGCGGTGGGCGTACCACCTCGCTCAACGAGATGTATGAGAACTATCCGTCGGAGTACAGTCGGATGATCGATGCGATGAAGCCCAAGGGAGAAAAGAGGCTGATGGCCTACGAGGAGCGGCGCGACCGGTCTGCCAAAAGGGTGATCGCCGCCATCTGCCAGTGGGTCGACAAATTGGGCTACAAGTTTCGTGACGACCGGCATAAGTTGATGTATGTGAAAGGCATCGCCTGTCGGGCGGCCAATTGCGGCAACTTCAACGCAATACCGGACGACAAACTGACAGCCATCTACAACCTCTATCGTAAGCGCAACAGCGTAGGCATAGAGGGTAACCCTGAACTGGACCACCCTGTCGGCAAAAACTAAGGAGCTATGGGTTACATTCCAATAAAGGACAAACTGGAAGAGATCGAGCGGCGTGGACGGCAGATCCGTCGCCGGCAGGAGAAACTGAAGGACGACGCAGCATTTCTTGCCGATATGCTGCTCACACGCGCCACATCCGACATGGAGGCACAGCGCCACCTGCTTCGCGAATGGGAAGAGGAGATCGAGCAACTTGAACAGTCGCTCACCTTTCTCCGGGGCGAATACATGAAATACAAACATAAATCAAATTCATAATTCATAAATCAAAAAATCATGGAAGATTTAAGCAAACTGACAAGTAAAGATTTAGAAGCATTATTGGCAAAAAAGAGAGAAGAAGAACACCGTCAGGCGTTGGACAAACGTGCCGCCTATGAAGGCATCCGTGCTGAATTAGTACAGAAAGTTGAAAACAAAGTGCGTTCCGTGTGCGACGAAGTGAAAGGGCTGCACGCTTTTTGCGTGGATGAAATCGGAGCGTTCCGCCAAGTGCTCGCCGAGTACGGCCAGTTGCGCCGCGAGGGACAGATGTCGTTCACCGTCCAGGAGGGGTGCTTCCGTATCGAAGTGAGGTCGAACAAAGTGAAACGTTTTGATGAGCGTGCCGATATCGCCGCTTCGCGCCTGATCGAGTTCCTGCAGCAGTGGATCGAGGGTAAGGATGCCGGAAGCGACGACCCGATGTACCAGTTGGCGATGACGCTTTTGGAGCGCAACAAGTATGGTGATCTCGACTATAAGTCGATCTCGAAACTCTACGAGTTGGAAGATAAGTTCGATGATCCCGAATATACCGCGATCATGAACCTTTTCAAGGAGTCACACCTGGTCGAAGGGACGGCGACCAACTTCTATTTCTTCGAGAAAGACAAGATGGGCGTATGGAAGAAACTCGAACCGTCGTTCAACCGACTGTAAAACGGGTAAAATCCACTACCCTCACCCCCGGTCGCTGGATATACGTCTGCCCCTGTGGTTTCAAGTACACCGTCTGCCGGGTGGTGAGGACTTCGAACAAGTGGATGGTCTATTGTTTCAAATGCAAACAACAAACAGGAAAATATTACAAAGTCATGGACGAACGATTGGAATTTGAAGAGAACTTCAATGGCAAGTTGAACTGCCGCTGTTTCACGACGATCCGTCTGCATCATCCGGTCAGGAATGCCATCGGGGCAGTGAAGCAAATCTATTTGAAGGGTATATGGAAAGGCAATGCGAAAATCTTGCAAGCCTCGACCATCACACTCGACCGTATCAACCTCCCGATGGCGAAGCTCGACTCGGGTCTCATGCCCGAAGAATGCCGACGGTTGATCCGTAACCTCTATCGGAACCGCCCCGGCATCAACTGGGAGGCACAACAGTTGGACTACCTCCTTTTGGAGTATATCAACGAATCAAAAGAACCTAAATTATTTTAAGATGAAAAAGAAGAAACAATCCTGTGCCGCCAACCGGCACAAATGCCGCCCAGTCTTTCTGATCGAGCAGGAGTTGCGCGAGGCGATGAATGATGCCGCCTCCTGTCTCCGAAACCGGAACTACGCCCGCCATCAGCAGGCCATGCAGCGCATAGCACGTTTGAAAAAGGAGCTTGAAGACTCCCGGATCGACCAACAGTTCCACGATGACAACCGCAATATGGACCGGGCCGAACGGGCTTTTTTCGGTAAGATCCTGCACTTGTCGCTCAACGAGGCCGACCTGGCGATCTATCATATCGAGATGTTTTTTGCCTACTTCAGCGACCGCGGCTTCAAGCCCGTCCCCGAATGGGAACACCGCAAGGGAGAACTGATCCGTGCCATCAAGGCTTATCGTGAGTTCGTGAGGGTATTCTTCGAGGGAGCCGACCTGCGCGTCGGCAATGAGCTGAACTTCATGAAGCTCCTTGACCTGATCTCAGACCGCTGCTTCACCGACCGTGAACGGGTCTATTACGACAAGTATGAAATCAAGGCAACCAATAAAATGGAGGACGGGGTATGATTATTGCAGTTGATTTTGACGGAACCCTCTCAATGGGGCCCTATCCTGAAATCGGGAATCCCAAACCATACGCGGTAGAGATGATGAACAAATTGAAGGACGATGGTCATTACATTATATTATGGACCTGTCGTCGGGGTGAGCGGCTGGAGGATGCTCTGAACTGGCTCTTGGAGCAAGGTATCCCCTTTGACCGCATCAATGCCCATGAACCGCAGAACCTCGCTCGCTATGGCGATGATCCCCGCAAGATTTATGCCCATTGCTACATCGATGACAAGCAGGTGGGCGGTCTGCCTACCTGGCCGGAGATTTATGAATATATAACGAATGAGGAAAAGAAATGGAAGGAGAATCTGAATAAAGTATAGGTATGAATAAAAAAAATTTTGGCTTAATAGGTCTGGCTGGTTACATATTGTTTCTTGCCGTCTTGGCTGAAGTGGCTTTTAAAATCAATTTTTGGCTTGGACTTCTTGTCGTCTCTGTCGAAATGATGGTTACATGTGCTATTGTAGTAAAAGACAATAAGAACTAACACAACTAAAAAAAATATGAGCGGAAAAAGATATTTCATAGTGTCATACAATTTTGGCAATGGCAAAGTACATGGTTCTGGGCAAACCACTTTTGTGACAGATGGATGCTACCTGAACAGACAGATAGCAATAGAGCAGATAGCATCTACACTTGAATGTGAAAATGCTGAGATTGTAATTTTGAATATTATTGAATTGCCTGAATCTGATTATAATGTTTGGAGTGCCCAAAAAACAAACTAAATATAATTGAGTCATGAAAACTATAAAGAATTTGACCGTAACGGTTACTTACACAGTAGGCTTAGAGGATATAGAAGTTCCAGAAGAAGTATATGATGATCTAATAGAAAACTACGATAGCGGAGCGTGGGAAGTTCCTGAAGATTCCATTGCAGCTGGATGGCTTGCTGATAACATCATAGAAAAAGATGCGATGAGTTGGAGTTATGAAATTGATGATTTAAAATAATATTTAAATAAATTGTAATTAGAACCTTATGGTGTATAGGCAAACCGTAATATAATATGAAAAAGTATATTGGGACAAAACTTATTGAGGCAGAAGCGATGACATTAGGTGACTTCGTCCAAAAAACGGGTAGAAACCCCTATGGCAAGAGTATTGATAACCATGAAGAAACCGAGCAAGGTTATCACGTTCGTTACGAAGATGGATATGAAAGCTGGTCACCAAAAGATGTGTTTGAAAGAGCATACAAAGTGGCCGAAACTCCTCTTGATCGTATGTGTATTGAATACAATGAATTGATGGAAAAGTATAATAAATTGGTATTGTTCCTTGGACGAAAAGAAGCAGTTGAAATAGCCGGTGAAATGCAAGTAGCACTGATGGAGCAGCAGAAAATCGAAATGCACGACTATTTATTGACTTTAAGAACCCGCATTGAATTAATGAAAAAGTAGTTATTGTTTGCTCCCGTCTCAAATGTCGGGAGCAACAACTTAAATAAATGTGAGATCATGAAGATTGGAATGATTGATGTTGACGGACATCATTACCCTAACCTGGCACTGATGAAGTTGTCTGCCTATCATAAGGCGAAAGGAGATCAGGTAGAATGGTATACCGGTATCGATTATTACGATCGGGTTTATCTTAGCAAAGTTTTTGGTTTTACGTTGGATGAAGAAAGGGTAATACAAGCCGATGAAGTAGTAAGAGGTGGATCTGGATACAAGTTGTTCGATCAATGGTTACCGGAAGACATTGAACATATATGCCCGGATTACTCGCTATATCCAATGTTCCCGGAAGCGTATGGTTTTCTTACTCGCGGATGTGTAAACAAATGCTCTTTCTGTATCGTTCCTCGTAAAGAAGGTGGGATCCGGAAACATTCTGACATCACAGAATTTTTGGACGGACGTAAATCGGCGATATTGATGGATAACAACGTGATCGCATCCGACTGGGGACTACAACAGATAGAGAAGATCATATCGCTCAAAGTAAAAGTAGACTTTAATCAAGGGATAGATTGCAGGCTTATAGCTCGCGATAAATCAATTGCTAAGCTGCTAAAACGTGTAAGGTGGATTAAGTTTATAAGGATGGCTTATGACCACTCTGCCATAACAGACGAAGTGGAAACAGCTATCGCTTACTTGAAAGAAGCTGGGATCCCTGGCAGGAAGTTGTTTTTCTATATGCTTGTAAAGGATGGGCAAATCGAAGATGCCGAAAGAAGAGCCTTATATCTTGATCGATTAGGATGCGTCCCTTTTGCTATGGCATACCGGGACTTGGACACAAACATACCACCTACAGCCGAACAAAGACGTTTTGCCCGGTGGGTCAATATGAAAGCAGCATTTAAAAGCTGTGCATATCAGGATTATAAATAATACATAATTAAATAATAATTGAATGAACAGTTTGCAAAAATCAGTACGAATGCGTTGTTAGGATTACCAACATCCGCCACATAAGAACCATCTAATCCCGTAAATATCGTGATGCGTTGGTAGTACGTGTACAGATAGCAAACAGGCGTTGGGATAAAGCATTTGGCAAACATTCACTCTAAATAAGAAATAGTAGATATGAATACAGAATTTGAAAACATGGCTTTGCTGAATATAGAAGACTACAATGAGCTTAAAGCTAAAGCCGAAGCAACAGATGAGCAGATAAAGAAACAAGCCGAAGAAATGGCTAAGCCTGAAGTTGTCACATTGAAAGTGTGCTTTGATACATACGGATTATTATACAGTCCATATACTTGTGTTGGTGTTGAAATACCATTCTATGATGATAAAAAAATCAGAGATATGCTTAACAAAGCAAGTGCTGATATAATGAAATGGTGCGACAAAAATATGGTAAAATACAACAAAGAACTCAAAGAATCCAGATCTACAAAAAAACATTGCGAAGGACTAAGAAAGCATATCGCAAATCTCGAAAGGCGCCTCTTAAAGCATGCATTGGCAAACGTTATTTTATCTATTATATCAGTTGCGGCTATAATTGCTCTTTTCACATTAATTCAAAACTAATAAAATATGAGCGGAAAAAGATATTTCATAGTGTCATACAATTTTGGCAATGGCAAAGTACATGGTTCTGGGCAAACCACTTTTGTGACGGATGGATGCTACCTGAACAGACAGATAGCAATAGAGCAGATAGCATCTACACTTGAATGTGAAAATGCTGAGATTGTAATTTTGAATATTATTGAATTGCCTGAATCTGATTATAATGTTTGGAGTGCCCAAAAAACAAACTAAAAAGACATGAAACAAGATATAGAAGTGGCGTCAAGAATTGAACGTGAGAAAATTATACAAGAACTTCATGTTGCATATAAAATTCATAAAGACGTGAAACACTACATAATATCCAGTGCAGCAATTCAAAAATATGCTGTTCCTCTTTTTAAAGCTGGTGCAGAGTGGCAATCAAGGCAAATGGCATGGATAAGTGTGAACGATAAACTGCCCGAAGACGGACATATCATTGACGATCTCACTATTTATTCTCACACAAAAAATGTGATTGTGCTTTATAAAAATGGATGTATTGGAAAAGGGAAACGCATTTATGTGAATGAGATAAATAAGAAAGGCTGGCAATGGTCTTGCTTAAAAGGTGAAGATATTACCCATTGGATGTATTTCCCGGATTAACGAACAATTAAAAAGAAACGAGGTTGAACCCTATCAAGAACAGCCTCGTTTCGAAAAAGCTCAAACTACTTAAAGTATTTTTCTCTAATAGTAGTTTTAGGATGTTTCTTAGCGTAACTTTCAGTTACATACAAACCGGTTATCGCACTGCGATAACGATAATAATAATATTTTTTCATATCTTAAAACCTTATCTTTTGTAATAAGGTATCGTAAATATAGAGAGTCGATTTCATATGATAACAATTACAGTGAAAATGTTTAATGCTTCAATAATTAGGCTATTAAGATTAAATATCTTCAAATTTTATTTGATATTTCCAAATAAAATTAAGAATTTATTAATCTGTTTCAGATTTGGTTACATAAGATAAAATGTTAAGAACATGCGCAAACAACAATCAGTATATTGGCTTCGTATAAACGGTTTCCGTCCGGAGCAGTTCGGAACCGGCACAAAGTGGAATCCGATTAGGCTCATATCACGAAAAAATTGAATATAGCTCATGAGTATGAAAGATTATAGGACAAATCCCCAATGTTCTTCAATGTATCAAAGACACAGAAGGAAGAACAGGAAAAATCAAAAATAATCATTTTGGGAGTAAATATAGAAAGGGCGAGGGGAACAGGGGGGCGGATATGTTTTTGACTGGGAAAGAAGGTTATTCAATTGGAAATATGTAATTTTGCGATAAAGAGTTTGTGCCATCATGTCTAAGGGAAGAAACAAAAGATTGATATCGCTGCGCGATGAAACGCTGATACGCCGATATTACTACTGGACGGAGATCGAGCGCCGGCGGTTTGACGATGCCCTGAAGATCCTCTCCGAACAGGAGTTCTTCATCTCGGAAGCCCGCATCATGGCCATCATCCGTCAAAACTGCGACAAACTGACCGATATCGAAGTGAAACCGGTTCCGAAAGTTCGCAAGCCGCGGATCAACGCCCGTCAACTCACGCTCTTCCCCGGTGGATAGCCAGTATCAGGCCGGTTCTTCATCCATGATACATTCGTAGGTACTCTCATACACTTTGATGGCTCCCGGCAATGAATACCAGCGCGACCCGGTGCGTTCCAATTCCGTCGCCTTTTCCGATTCCACATGCCGTACAATCTCATGCAACCGCTTGAACATTGCGATACGTTCCGCCACCTTACCGGCCGTTCCACTCGTGTAATGGGTGTCATCAAAGCAGTCGATGCAGAGCTTCACGATGATCTGGGCCGTTCCACGCTGGTAATCGTCGGTGACTGTCTCCCAATCCACCTTGTCCACGCTGATCAGCACACAGGGGAACGTGACCGGGTAGGTATCTTCGTCGGTCTGCAGTTGCCCGTAATCTTCATCCACTAAAGTCAGTTCAAGCATGCCGTCAGCTACGGCAGTTTGTATCAAATTGAATAATTCTTCCATTCTAAAAGTCTCCTATCAATTTTTTAAGTTCCTTTTCAGTGTATTCGTTTATCTTTTGTTGCAACTCTTTGCTGTGCCCCATGAACTTGCGTTGCGGGATATGTACCCGTGAAGTCTGTTTGGGGGTCAGGGCGAGCCTTTTCCACATCCAATCTGCCGGGTTCATGGCAGACTCTTTGCGTTTGCGCACTTTGGGCGAATCGCCTTTTTTGATTCCGGCGGCTTCGAAGAAACGGTGCCAGGCATAGCGTCTCATGCGTGGGGTGATCCGGTGGGTGACCACTCCTCCGTTGTTGTGGATGGGGGCGTATTTCACCTCGTTCGAGACGATGACCTTACCGGCACCGGCCTTGTAGGTGAATCCGCCATAGAGGTTGTTGCTGCCGCTCAGCAAGGGGGTACGGTTGTAGTAGGCAGCCTTGCCACCCTGTTCCTGCCGGCGTGTCTGTTTCCATTTCTGGACCGAACCGTTATCGCACCAGCCTCCCTCACGGAAGTTGCGCTTGAAATGACTGATCGCCATTTCGCCCACCCGCTTCGGCCATCGGCTGTCGCGGAAAGCAACAAGGGCGGACTTCTTTTGTTCCAGTTTGCGAACTAGTTGGTTTAAATCCATGAGAATTTTGATTGATGAATGATGACTTGTAAATTATATTGTTACCTTTGCAAAAAGAAGAGTGATCGATTGTACTGGGTTGGATTGCATATCCTTCGCTAAAGGCTTTCGGTCACTCTTTCTTTTTTATCTTTTCGACAATGGAATAAAACATTAATTCTCCAGTTTTTAATTCCCGTATTACTACGTAAGAAGGTTCATTGTTGATCTCTATCTTATAATAATGATATCCTTTTACCATTTGGTTATCCTTGACATCCGGATCAAAACGGACATAGTTCCCCTTTTCCAGTAACGATTTGATAGACCTTACTGCCTCATTCTTTTCCAGTAAATACTTATGAGGCTGGTTCAATGCCTCCTTGATCCCAGTCGAGGTGAACGAGATGGGCATATCCAAGCCCGGAACGGACATCTGTTTCCCGATCAGGTTTTCCTTGGCCCACTCGCGTATTTCCGCTCGTTGGCGTTTGATATCCTCTTTGAATACGTAGCCGTTTCCGAAAATCGTCTGTTCGGTTATGAGCCTCTCCACCGCCTCTCTTGCTCCCTCGTATCCATTTTTGATATAGGGGTGCGAATCGCTGAAGAGCCTGGCATCTTTGGCGGGGTTATTGTCGAGTCCGGGGCTGGGACGGTCGGCTTCGCCACCTTCGGGCGGGTTCGCGGTCGGCTCTTCGTCTGTAGCCTCCAGGTCGCACTTGCAGTTCCATCGGTCACCCGGACGGTGCTTCGACCAGAACGGATCGTCGATGAGCCGGACGGTGTTCCAGAACACACGGTGGTCCTCGCCCGGATGAATGCTTGTACTTTCGATCCATTTGAGGCAAGGCAGATCCTCCCGGTTCGCCTCGAAACGCCGCCACTGCACCGCCTGGTGTGCCCGATTGACCGCCGTGGCATATTCCGTCTGCAGCCATGCCTTGAGGTGTGTCGGAGCGATCAGCGTCCGCACATCGTAGGCGAACCGTTCGAACGGCTTCAGCTCTCCCTTTTCATCCAAGAGCTGACGGGCAATGTCGTTCTGCAGACGGTGGGTGCGAAAGGCGGCAAAGACACCGTTGTTGTAGCGAAGCTCCCGGTAAAATCCACGGTCATCCTCATTGAATCCCGCCAACCGGATTCCTTTGTCGGTAGCCTCGTTGAAGCTGCGCCAGAACTCATGCCAGGGGGCAAGGGCAATGTCGTTCACCACATCGACCTCCTTCAGATAGATATTGCGTATCAACTCCTCCAACACTTTGTTGTTGAAGACAAAAGCCTCTTCATCACCGCTATCAATGATCGGTTCGTCACACTCATAGTAGAGCCAGTTCATCACCAGTCTAAAGCCCCCTTGCCGGTCGCTTCGGGGGCCTCTCCGAAAAAACGGCTCAGCAGGTTGGCAAAGGTAGGTTTCTTGTTACCCCCGTTTGTTTTTGTTCTTTTTGATTTATTGTCGGGGAGCAGAGGATCGGCTGTCGGTATTGCTTTCTGTTCCCTTTTTTCGGCCATCTGCCGGTCGTAGTCCTTCGGCATGTTCAGTCCAAACTCTTCATATAACTGGTCATGATCGAGAGGCAAACCCAAAGCGCTGAGCTTCGAGATAATCTCGACACGACTTTTTGGATCGGTGTTTTTGGGTGAGACAAACGAGAATTTCCCTCCACGCACGTGATAGCCGAACGACTCCAGCAGGTCGGTCATCTGATAGTTGAGCACATTCATCACGAACCGCTTGTCCTGCTCCAGCAGCAGGTCTTCCGCTTTCTTTTGTACCGTACCGAGAGCCTGGGTTCCCTTTTCTCCCGCTTCAGTGGTCAGCGTATTGCCTAAGATGTGTTTTGAGATCTCCTGATTGCAAAACTGTGCCAGTCCCTTATAAAGATCAGATGTCCCGCTCTTGCTGCCGATATCATGCAGTGTGAGGTTGCTTCCCTCCGGATGCAGAAAAACAGAAGCCCCCCCGCTATCAAAAATATCATTGATAAGGTTGTATCGTTGTGAGTCGTCACCGGCATTGTAGGTGTATTCGCGGATGGGTTGACCGAACAGTTCGGCAAACTGCGACCAGTCGGCCACATCCCCCCGTTTATAAAGCACCCAGGGAATATCTTTCACCAGATCGCCTAAAGCTCGCGGTTTACCCACGAACAGCAGATCGTCATAATCGTCCCATCGGGTACCGTGAATATCAGTCTGCATCCGGAGGATCAGTTGTCGGACCGGCTCCACGTGTTTGCGGGGGATCAGATCATATCCGAGCCATCCGTCACTCTCTTTGCGGAACTGGAAGAGCGAAAACCCCCAATGACCGGTATCAAGCAGGTCGTTCAGAAACTCGTAAAACCAGGGTGATTCGAGCATGTCATTAATCGTCTGATCGGGCGAACCGTTACGGTTGAATTCGATCTTTGCCGACAGTACGGCCGATTTGCGTTTGCCGATCACGCTGGTGAGGTGCGTATCCATCAGGATGGATTCGTAGAGGTCGTACAATTTTACCCGGTTAGGGAAATCTATCCGGTCGGCTTCGTTGACTGCCTTTTGGAAATGCTCGATCTCGCGATTCCATCTGACAGCCTGGGTTATCAATATAGTGTTGCCTCCGGCAGGCTGGTTGAAAAAGCCTCCTGAGGTGATTTGCCTGTTCTTCTTTTTTCGGCTCATGTTTTATTGCTTTTAAATTCGATTTACACCATGTTTAAATCAGATCAGAAACGGGTCGATCGTTTCGGGTTGCTTTTCAAAAAGAAGGGGGACTGCTGCAGATCATCTTCTAAAAGAGGCGCCCCGTTAATACTGACTGATCCCTTTTGAACTCCTTTCATCCATTCGACGGCACGCTCGTAGCGGTTCTGTCTGATACCGTTCGTTAATTTTTGCGGATTGCCGACCGAGTAAATATGATAGGTCGCAATGTCAAGGCACATCATCAGCACTAACGGATGTCGTTCAGTTCCACGGGCGGAGAAAATATTTTCCACGTCATAGCGGGCGGACAGGTATGATTTCATCTCTGCGATGGCCCGGTCTTCGCAAATATCCAGGATTGAATTGTCGCCACGGGTCAATGAGTCTATAATGTCGCGATGTACGGTAGCATCATAGTCTTCAGGGTCAATAAAATGCGTCATAGTCTATATTTGTTTTTAGCGCGGAAAGCCCTTGCCGGAATCGTCATCGGTGGAGCCATACGCTGTATTTTATGATCTATAATTCGTTTTCCACCCTCCACACAGTCCGGACCGTCGGCGGGAAACTTCAGTTGCAGGGTAAACAACAGGAACTGGTCGGCGAGCCGCTGCATATGAGGGTTTTCCTTTTCCGCCACATTGAGCACCAGGCGTCCTTCACGGTTGGCCGGTTCCAGATTGGCCTCGATACGGGTTGCCTTGTCTGTCTTCTTCTCTTCATCCGGAAGAATAGATATATTTTTACCATGCTCCTTGCGCTTATCTGAAAGCAACGGAATAAAGACCTGCTTAAAAAAAGGATCTTGTAAAGAGTTGTTTTCTATATAGCAGTAGAGCGGAACTTTCCCTCCCACATAATCATCAAGCAGGAAATACCAGTCGATGAAATCCGAATTAAGTCCACGATCCAAAAAACCTTTGATCACGTAATAGACCCCGTCCAGCTCGCCAATGAGCCATAGCGTCTTAGTGGAACTTTTCTTTGATCTGTTTTCTCCCGGGGCCGGGTCACCGTAAGCCACTAAAAATTTGAATTTACTGAGCGGAGGGATTTTACCCCATGTCAGTTCCTTAAAGACTTCCCCCTCACTTACCGGGTTGTTGAAGTATTCGGTCTGCTGGGCGGATGCACTGATCTTGGACAATGTTTCATCGATAGCCTCTTCACTGTTTTTCTCCGGCCAGGTGCTACGCCCCTCCTTGTCACGGATATTGACGATATCCCAATGGTCGGCGATCGCTCCGGCACGGGTCACGCAGCAATCCTTGGCGATGATATTCCCACAGAAAATCACCAGTACGGGTACAGCCGGGTCGCGAGTCCCGTAGACCGCTTTTTCCCAGAACTTCCACATATCGTTCACACGGTCAGGATTGCGGCAGGCTTCATCAGTGTCGAAGTCGTCGACCAGCAGCACATCCGGCCGGTACTGCTTGTTGCGCGAACCACGGGGTGCATTGCCATAGCCGATGGCACGGAACGCTGCGTCATTCTTGGTGACAAACTCCTCTTCCGTCCATTTGTTTATACCCACCTGTTCGCCATAGTAGGCACGGATACGCGGATTGTTTTCCAGTTCCTTTTTGTAAGGATCCAACAGCCGTTTTGCAGCATCCTGCGTGGCAGAGGTCATCATTACATTGTGTTTGCGCAGGGTCAGCACCAAGAATAATACAATGAACATGACAATCGTGCTCTTGGCAAGGCTTCGCGCCCAGCTCAGAACTTCATACCATTCGTCATGTTTCAAGCACCGATTTATGGCACGGATATGGAAAGGGGCGAATTGGCTCTGTGCGTATTCAGGGAAGAAATATTGTATCCACTCGATCGGATGAGCCTCCAGATAAGCCTTATGCTTCTCCAGTTCGGTCCTGTTCTTGTGCTCCATAGGCAGGTCGGCCATGAGGTCCTGATAGAACGACTCCCACCTGCGCAGGGCTTCCCTTTCCTCGGCAATCATATCGCACTACGGATAAAACGGTCCCACAATTCACCGAACTCCTTTGCCTTGTTGATATCGACAGCCCGCAGCCACACCAAAAAGCGGGTTCCGGCGCTCACGAGGTCTTTCAGTCCGGCATCTTTCTCCAATTTGTCAATCGCAGCTGACAGTTTCGCGATGGTGGCCGCCTCGGTTGTTGTTGCATAGCGTTCACCCACGGGGCGTTCACCGATCACCCGGTTCACCTCGGCAATCTGTCGTTGCAGGTTCATGATCTGCTGTTCGCGCGTCATGGTTATACCGGCTTTCAGTTCCTCCCATTTACCGTCGGCGATCCATTTGCCCACAGTCCGCCGGCTCACGCCCACCTTTTCCGCAATTTCCTGTTGCGTCAAGTTCTCGCGCAGGTAGAGCACCCCGGCATATTCTTTCTTTTGTGAATTGGTTAGTTCTGCCATAACATTCTTTTTTAAGCAAAATTGCCCCTAAAACAGCTTGTTCGCAAATCCTTTTTTTATGCTGATGTTTTATTTTAATATAGTTGATTTATAAAGTTTTATCATAAAAATACGATTTGCAAGGCTTTGTTTTATCTTTCAATTTTGTGTCAAAACAAGTGCGAAATGACAAAACAGTTTTTCAATATGATCGCATCGAAAGACGGCACAGCCTGTATTCTTCTATATGGCGCTATCGGCAGTTGGGACGATGCGGATGTGCGTAGCGGTGACATCGTGCGCGAGTTGATGGAAATCGAGGGTTCCTACAACAAGATAGACGTTCGTATTAACAGCATGGGTGGTGAAGTATATGCAGGTATTGCGATCTTCAATGCGATCCGTAACACCGCAGCCGACATTACAATTTATGTGGATGGTATAGCGGCAAGTATGGCGAGTGCGATTGCCTCCTGTGGCAAACCTGTTTATATGAGCCGGTATGCGCGACTGATGATCCATGGCGTATCGGGTGGTTGCTACGGCAGCAAAGAGGATATCCGCCGGTACATCGAAGAAATGGAGTCGCTGGAAAAAACACTTACTCATATATACGCCAAGCGAACCAACAAGACTGAAGAGGAAATCAAACAACGGTTTTTCGATGGACACGACCATTGGCTTACGGCAGATGAAGCATTGGCGGAAGGGTTGATCGATGGCATTTATGATACCGATCCGATACCGCTTGACAGTACGCCGCGCCAGGTTTATGACATCTTGCAGAACCGGCTAACTCCAAATAATATGCTGATAGATGAATTAAGAAAAAGACCGTCGTTTGCCGGAAAGTCAAACGATGAAGAGGTGGTCGCCCATGTTGACCATCTGGTAAGCGAAGCAGGTAGAGTCTCAGGACTGGAGACAGAGAACACTGAGTTAAAAGCCCGTATCGCTGATTTCGAGAAAAAAGAAGCAGATGCGGCCGAGGCTGCTCGTAATGCGATGGTGGAAGCTGCCGTGAAAGATGGACGTATCAAAGAAGTGCAACGGGAGGTCTACCTGAACCTATTGAAGGCTGATCCTGTCAATGGAGAAGCTGCGTTGAAATCGCTAAAGCCGGTGCGCCGCGTGATGGACGACATCGCGGACAAAGGTAGTAAAGAAGAGAGCCCTTGGAAAAAACGAATGAAAGAAATTCAGGATAATTTAAAATAATCGCAGAATATGATTCAGATTAATGGAACAAACTATTCGGGTGAGGTATTAGAGATGCTGCTTACCCGCGCCGCCACTGGAAACGAACTGGTAGAAAAAGGACTGATCCACGTTGTACCAGAGGTGGCCAAGAAGTTTTCAATCCCCCGCCTGCGTACCGGCAAGATGCTGCAGAAACGCAAGGAGATGCCGACCGATTCGGACAGCAAGGGCAACTTCGATTATGACGAACGTGAACTGGTGCCGGTAGATTTCATGGCCTTTACGACCTTCAATCCGCGCACCTTCGAACAGATCTGGCGTCCCTGGCAGCCGAAAGGGAACTTGGTATTTGCCGAACTTCCGACGGAAGGTCAAAACGCCCTGCTCCGCGAGTTGGCCAAATCGGTGAAGTTCGAGTTGGGCTTCCATTTCGTAAACGGCGTGTATGGTGAAGATGACGACCATCTGTTCAATGGCATCGTAACCCGTATGTTGGCCGACCGTGATGTGGTAAGAGTTTCTTCGAAAGAGACAACAATGATCAAGAAGCTGAAAGCGGTCAAGGACGCTATCCCTGTTACACTGAGAAGCAATCCGGGCTTGCGTATCCTGATGAGCATCGCAGACTTCGATGCTTACGACGAAGAGTTGACACAGCAGCCGAACAAGGGGGCGAACTACACAGATATGAATGTGGAGCGTTATAAGGGGATCCGCATCATTCCACTGGCCAATTGGCCCGACGGTTTGATCGTGGCTACGGTTTGCGGTATGGATTACGATACCAACCTGTGGGCGGGTGTCAACCTGGTGGACGACATGGATGTGATCCAGATCGACAAACTGACGAACGCCGGTGAAAAGTATTTCTTCAAGATGCTGATGAAAGCTGATACCAATATTGCTTGGGGTGAAGATGTCATCCTGTTGGATGGCCGTGTTGCCGCAGAAGCCTCTGTATCCGGGACAACCATTACGATGAAGACTCCCGTAGAAACGGTAGAAGTGACACCGAGTGCGGATTCCACCTATTCCGTAACCGGTGACGGGGTAATCATCGGGGCTTCGTTGACACTGGCCAACAAGTCTACCGACAAGAAAGCGACCATCGACGGCATTGATGTGAAAGGTGGCGAAACTGCCTCTTTGGGCTATGATGGTAAGAAATGGTTTAAATCCTGATCCCATGCCTTACACCTTGAAACTCTTGGTTATCCACTGCACCGCCACCCCTGCAGGTCGTGAAGTATCGGCGGAAGAAATCCGCCGTTGGCACACAGCCCCTCCAAGTGAAGGAGGCCGCGGCTGGAAGCAGGTCGGTTATACCGATATGGTCCATCTGGACGGTACGGTGGAACGGCTGGTGACAAACAACGAGGACGACGTGGTCGATCCGTGGGAGGTTACCAATGGGGCGAAAGGGTATAACCGGACAGCCCGGCACATTGTGTACGTCGGCGGTGTAGACCGTGACGGGAAAACTCCCCGGGACACCCGGACTTCTGAACAAAGGGAAGCCTTGGAGGCTTACGTGAAGGATTTCCACCGCCGTTTTCCCCACGTGCGAATCGTTGGGCACAACGAGCTGGCGGCAAAGGCCTGTCCCAGCTTTAATGTACAAGAATGGCTTTTTAAAATAGGTATCAACAATAATTCAAATGTAAACGTATGAAAAGAATCAAGGGGATATTCATTTTGCTCATCGGCATGCTCGCAATGTCGATGTCGCTCATGGCACAAGACGTCGCGGCAGTGACGAATGGGGTGCCGGAAACAAACTACGAGGACCTTTTCGCTTCGCTGGCGACTATCGTCGCCGGAGTACCGGTGATCGTCGAAGCGATTCGTGGCTTCTGGAAGTCGATGCCGGGATGGGTGTCTATGACGCTCAACTGGGTATTGGGCATCGGGGTATGCATGTTCGGATGGTGGCAGGATCTTGGCTTCCTGGCCGACCTCGACTGGCAGATTGCCCTGATGTATGGCATCGGTGCCGGTATCGCGGCAAGCGGGTTTGCTGAAACTGGTCTGATACAATGGCTGATCTCGCTCTTCGCCCGCAAGAAAAAGAAAGGGGCGTAGGCTATGGGATGGGACGCGCTTTTCGACTTCCTCGGTGCAGGGGGTGGATTGCTTATCCTGCTTCAGTGGCTTTCCGGCATCCCCCGGCGGAGGCTGGAGCTGAAAAGGGATCGTGAAAAGACGTTCCGCGAGCTCCTGGATGATGACATGGAGCAGATGAACGAATTGATGGAACTCTATAAAACGCTGCAAGATGAAAACATCCAGATCCAAAACAGAGTGTCGGCCCTTGAAAGGGTTGTGTTACTTATTGAAGGCTGTCCTACTTACCATCGTTGCCCTGCTCGCCGCCTCGTGCAAGACTACAAAGCACAATTCTACTATGCACGCACGGGACAGCCTCGCATGGGACAGAAGGGTCAGCGTTACCCCCGTGATAATCCCACCAAGCCTGGCGACACTCCGGGTCCCGACGGACAGCCTCCGTAAGCTCCCCACCGGAGCCGGATATACAAAGAAAAACGGCCGGGCGACGGTCAGCCTCTCTTACCGGGACGGGCACATCATCGCTTCTGCCCGTTGCGACAGCCTGGAGGCACTGATGTTCTCCCTCGAAGAGCAGCTAAGCCGGGCACAGAACCGGCTGGCGGAAACGGAGAAGACAAAGGAACCGCCCCTCGTACCGTTTTGGACGAAATTCAAATGGTATTCGGGCGGCATTTTAACAGGAATCATTTTAATGGTAATCATCCAATTTATTCGAAAGATATGGCAGAAAAGAAAACAACATCGGTAGGTTTGAAGAAAGCGCTCTTCGGGGAGGTGAACCCTGAAGGCGGCATGCCGACCGAGATGAAACAGTTGGCACGTACCTTTAAGGGAACGGCCAGTTTCACAACTGAAGCCGACACCGTAACCAACTTTTACTCGGAAGAAGAGCCGACAGTACCCGTGGAAACAGTGAGTTCGGAAACCGGTTTGAAACAGGTCAAACTCAACTTCATAGAATGGGATAACGATGTATTGGTAGAGGTTTTCGGTGGCTCCATCGCCAAGGCACAGGAGGTGACCATCGAAGGCAAGAAATACACTGTCGACAAGTTTAAAGCGCCACGCGATGTAGTGCAGATCGAAAAGGCACTACGTGTCCTTACCAGATATAACGTGGTGATCGACATCCCCCGTGCGAAGATCCTCGCTCGGTTTATCTGGAATTTGGCAGCCGACCAGATCGCCCAGATCGAAATTACCGCTACCGCCATGAGTTCGGCAAGCGAAGAAGACGGGGCCTATGAGATCTACAAATTAGGAGAACCCACGGCATGACCCCGGTAGAAGCCATGGCCGCCGACGCCCTGTTGGACCGGCGGCTCAAAATCAACCTCCCTGCCCCGTGGCTGCTCCGGATCTTCGGTCGCAAGACGATCCCCCTCTGGGTGAAACTGCCCACGGCAGGCAGCCTCATTCGGATGTCATCGCTCTTTGCCCGCATGGATATCGACCTGCAGCACCTGCATGACGGCAACTTCGGCAGCGTTTTGGAACAGATTGCCAAGCACGGCGTCACCACCTCGCGGATCATCGCCTATGGTCTGCTCCGTGGTTCGTGGTCGGCACGCCTGTTGAACCGCCCGCTTGCCTGGTACATCCGGAATCACATGCCAATGCAGGGATTGGCGGAACTGGCCAAGATCATTGTGCTGATGAGCACGAGCGAGGCTTTTGTGAGCATTATCGCATCGGTCGCTTCGCTGAACCTGATGAAGCCGACGGAGGCGAGCCAGCCGACAGAGACCGGGAGTTAAAGGAGGAGTATGATCCTCCCCATAGCCCGTTCGGACAGATCTACACCCTCGTGCAGCAGGGGGCATTCACGTATGATGAAATCATGAACCGTATCCCGTGGTGCGTCGTTTTGACCATGATCAGCGACCAGGGACGGATGCGGAAGAAAAAAGAAAAGGAAGAGACCCTCCAGAGCGAAGAGGAGGAGCTTGAATTTTTCGGATTAAAGTAGTAAAAGAGACAAATGGCACAGACAGATCCCGTATATATCACCTTTGAATTTCGTGGCGACATCGATAAAGAGGTCAATAAAGTGACGCTCGGCATCAAGGGGCTGCGCGACGAAGCGGCAACGACCTATAAAAAGTTGATTGCCGACAGTTCGGCCGCCTACAACGCCATGAGCGCCGAGAGCCGCAAGCTCGCCACGACGATGCAGGAGAATATCAGCAGTCTGCGTTCGCTTTCCGCGATGCAGGAACAGCTGGACCGGGAGCTTGAGGCCGGGACCATAAGCCTTTCGGGGTATACGCAGGCAAAAGCAGCCTTGGCGCTGCAGGAGAGCAACCTAAGAGTGGTGATCAGTCAGGGGATGCAGCAGCTGCAACAGCAGATGGCCACCGAACAGGAGGCGTCAGACAGCGTGGTCGCCCTGACACGTAAGTTGCAGCAACTGACCGAGGCCTATTCCCGGCTTTCCAAAATGGACCGTGAAGGTTCGGCCGGAAAGGAAATTTTGGAACAGATCCAAAGCGTGGATAATGAACTGCAGACCGCGCAGACCCGTCTGTCTGCGTACAGCCGTACGGCCGGAACCGGTTTCAACAGCCTGCAGATGTCGATCCAGCAGGTGGCACGTGAGCTGCCCTCGCTCACCATGGGGGCGAACATGTTCTTTCTCGCCATCTCGAACAACTTACCTATCTTGGTCGATAACATCAACATGGCTCGCCGGGAGTATCAGGCAGCCATCAAGGCCGGACAGCAGGCCACGCCGGTCTGGAAACAGCTGCTCGGCGGGATCGTCAGCTGGCAGACGGCCCTCGTCGTCGGTATCACATTGCTGACCGTTTATGGCAAAGAGATTACTGCCTGGACCAAAAGTCTGTTCGGCGCCCGGCAGTCGCTTGCCGATGCCTTGGAAACGCTCGAGGAGTTTCAGGAGTCGGTCGCCAAAACATCCTCCACAACGCTCACACAACTGCAGAGAATGTCTGCCGAATGGGAGAAACTGGGCGACAACATCCAGGCGAAAGAACAATACCTCCTAAAGAACCGCACTGCCTTCGAGCACTTAGGTGTCTCGATCGGCAAGGTGACGGATGCCGAGAACCTGTTCAACCAAGGCAAGGAGGCGTTTGTCGCCTCGGTGATGGCGCGTGCCCGTGCCTCCGCCGCGATGACGCTCGCCACCGAGAAATACAACGAAGCGATCCGCAAGCAGCTGGAGGTGGACCGGATGGCTGATACGCAGAGCTATGCCATACAGGGTGGCCAGTTCGGGCAGACCACCTATGTGTCGGGTGAGAACCTTTCGAAAAAGAAGGCTCAGGCAGAAGCAGACAGCCTCTTCGACGAAGCCCGCAAAGTATTGGAAAGAGGGCTGGAATACAGCGAAGAGGAGCGCAAATCCTTGGAAACTGCCAATCTGAAGACTATCCATACCCTTGAGCAGGGAAGCGTGGAAGCGATCAAAGCATCCATCGCGGCAAAAGAAGCTGCCTTGGACAAACTGACCAACAAACAGGACTATGAAGCGGCCCTCAAGGAAATAGAGGCGGAAAAGAAGAAATTGGAAGCAATCATCGGAGAAAGGAAAGACGGCAAGGAACCGGCCCCGCTTGGATCGATTGCCTATTATAACGAATTGATCGCAAAGATGAAGAAGCTGCGCGATCTTGCCACAACGGACAAAGACCGTTCCGCCTTTGCCGAGCAGATCAAGGAATACGAAGAGAAGGTCGCGGATATGGAGAACCAGATCATCATTTCCGGGAAAAAGATCGCTATGGAGACCCTGCAATCCTCACTCGAAGGAATCAAGGTCGATGTAAAGTTTGACAACCGCAACGTGTTGGAAAAGGCGTTCGGCAAGTTCGACACAAGCGACCTTGACCAGATGCAGAAGAAGATCGACAAGGAGCTTAACCGACCGATCAAGGAGGCTCGCGAGGGAATAGTCCTTCTGATCGACCAGTGGGACAGACTTTCGGATGCCGACCAGGCAAGCCTCTTGGCCGAGGAGTGCTATAAAGTGGCTGATGGTATCTCGATGGCTGCTGACACTGCCGAACTCTTTAACGAGGCTTTGGGCAGTTCCCTTGCCACTGTCGCCCAGTTGGTGGGCAGCGTCGGCGATATGGCCGGCGGGATCGGCCGCATCATGAGCGGTGACATCATCGGAGGTGCGTCGGGTGTCATCGGCGGAATCACCGGGATTGTAGGCAGCTTCAAGAAAAGGGTCGAAGAAAACAAAAAGATATTGGCGGAATACCAACTGAATCTGGTCGAAACAGCCATGAAGGAGTTGGAGTATAACGCCATCCTACGCGAACGGCTACGCATCCAGCAGCAGATTGGCGAAACCTCACTCGAATACTTCAACCGTCAGTCTCTCGAACTGAAGAACCAAGCCGGTCAGATAGAGAAAGAGTACAAACAGGTGTGGGAGAAATTGCAGCAGGAGCAGTATATCACAGCTACGCACTACAAGCATGGCACTTGGTTCCGCAAGGCGAAGACCTGGAACGATTACGACTCGCTCGCCGGCAAGACCTACGAAGAGATGGAATCGCTCTATACGCAGGACAAACTGACCGAATCAGCAAAAGTGCTTTTCGAACAACTACAGAAACTGAAGGACGAAGGAGAAGATGTCGCCGGAATGATCGACGACCTGAACGAAGAGATGAAGGAGGCTTTCACCGGAACGAATACGAACGCCATCGCCGACACCATCCTGCAGGGCTTTGCCGAGGGCAAACGCTCTGCCAAGGACTTTGCCGACGACTTCCAAAAGATGCTGAACGATGCAGTGCTGCAGGGGGTGAAGATGAAAGCACTGGAAGAACCGCTCCGCAAATGGTATGAATCCTTTGCCGCCGCCTCGCAAAACGGGCTGACCGCTGAAAGCATCGCCAGCCTGAAGGCACAGTATGACAAGATTATCGAGGATGCAGCCAAACAACTGGAAGATATGGAGAAGGTGACCGGCACCACCATCGGTGATGTGATCGACCGCACTTCTACGGCTAAGGGGATCGCTTCGATGAGCCAGGACAGTGTCGACGAACTGAACGGCAATTTCTATGCCCTCCTGATCTATGCCGACCGCACTAATCAGGGGGTGACGAACATCCAAGGGCAGTTGGTAGAGGGATTGTCCCTACTGCAACGCATAGCAAGCAATACCGACCGTCTCGAAGCCATCGAGAAGGATATCCGGCAGACGCGCAGCTCGCTGCAGAATATCGAAAACCGTGGGTTAATACTGAGAAAGCAATGAACAACAACCTATACATAGATGATCTGAATGTGCTTGGCCGTTTCGGCTGCCGGGTGACGCGGGGAGGATATAACGACCTTCTCGCCTTCCCGGCAATGAAAGAGCCGGAAAAAAACGATTGGCCTGAAGAGGATGGCATCGAGGTGGATCTGAGCGACCCGAAGTTGCAGCCGCGGGAGATTGCCATCTCTTTCCTTTCGGATAGCAACTCGCAGGCTTCCGACCTGATTGCCTACCTCTCAGACAAAGGGCTGCACACCTTTCGGGTGCCTGCTTTAGGACGGGAATGGCAGCTGCGCCTCGCCGATCATCCCGGCAATCGGGTTTATCCATCGGCGACCTCTTTTACCTTGAAGTTTGTCGAGGATCTTCCGGTGAGACCGACAGCCGGTGTGTGTGATCCGGGCGTATGGTTACCCGAAAGCCGCTACAAACTGGATGGTAAACCGATAGGCAGATACGGCGTGTATGTCTATGAGAGCCGGAACGCCCTGCTGCGAAATCCGGCGGCAAAGGTGAACCTGCAGCGCAAGATTGCCTCCATTGACGGGCAAATCTACGATGCAGAACACTTGGTCTTCCAGCCGAAAGAGGTCACTTTTAAATGCTTTTTAAAAGCTATTCGAAAAGATGCCTTTTGGCAGTGCTGGGATAGTTTTTTTGCCGACCTGATCGCTCCGGGCGAACGGAGGCTCTTTGTAGAAGAGATTGGCAAGTCCTATCCCTGCTACTACAAGAAGATGAGCAATTGCAAACTGCTTACGCTGGGCGAACCGATGGTGATGCAGTTTGATCTGACCTTGGTATTCACCTCGTTCAGACTCTTTGAAACCGATTATTTCTTGGCCACGGAAGATGACATGTTTATTGTCACGGAAGACGGCCTGAACTTTATAGATATGAAATAGGCAATGACAGGACAGGAACAAAGAATAAAAATCAGCGAGCTGCCCACCTCGGTCAGTTTCTCAGGGCTGTGGACGTTGGGTTACCAGATCGTTGACGGTAAGAAAACGAGCGTAAAAGTTTCATTGGATGAGATCGAGAAGGCGTATGAGGATGCAGTCGCGGCAGCTTCGGCTGCAGGAAAAGCCGCCACCAATGCCCTTTCTGCTGCCGCCCGTGCTGACTCGGCAGCCGGTAAAGCTGAAGGGATAAACGTCGCTATTTCTGAAGCCGAAAGCAAGCGCATAGAAGCTGAGACCGCCCGTAAAGAAGCCGAAGCCGAACGTGCCAGGATAGAGAATTTACGCCAGGAAACGGAAAAACTTCGTGAAGCGAATGAGATTCAACGAATCGCCGACGAAAACACCCGAATCTCCAAAGAAAACGAACGGCACGCAGCCGAATCTCTCCGGATAGAAGAAGAATCGAAACGATCCACCGCCGAGGCCGCCCGATCCGAAGCCGAACAGGCACGATTCACCGAAGAGACGAAGCGAGCCGACAACGAAGCCAAACGCGTCGCCTCCGAAACCTTGCGTAACCAGTCCGAAACGAAACGCCAGGAAGCGGAAACTCTCCGCGACCAGGCTGAACAGGGACGTATTGCCCAAGAGACCGACCGCGATACAGCTGAACAGGAGCGCATTTCCAAGGAAAAGGAACGGATTTCAGCCGAAACAATCCGTGCCGAAAAAGAAAAAGCCCGTATCATCGAAGAACAACTTCGGGAAACATCGGAATCAACCCGCCAGGCAAACGAATCAACCCGCCAGGCACAGGAAGAACAACGGGAACAGATGACAGCCCAGGTTATCCTTGATGCTGAACAGGCAACCGGCGAGGCCAACACAGCCGCCGACCGCGCCAATCGTGCAGCCGAAGCCGCCGAAGGAGTCATCAGTGGACTACAACCCGACTGGAACGTTACCGATCCTGTCAATAAGAACTACATCAAGAACAAACCGGAGATCCCGACGTTGGAGGCTATCCCGGACGAAAATACATTGAGCTATGTCAATACTGACGGTACAACCATCAATTTTCGTATCGGTGATGATGTGCGTGTAGCGGAAGATGGCGAATATGTATTCTACCGGCTTTATGATCTTGCCGGGGGAAAAGCCTCGTGGCAGGAATCCGGCAGCGGTACAGCCTTGCCCGGTAATGTTTATCTGACAGGAGCCAATTATTACAATGAATCAGTACGAACGATAAAACAAGGATATTTAAGCAATGAGTAAGAAAGGTGCATTTATTTATCAACAGATCGAACTGACGACGGCTGAATGGGCCGATAACGCAACCGTCTACCCTACATCAGTCTGGTTATTTGAACGTTTGGAAAATGGTAAATTCAACATGAAGCTGGCTGATGGCGTTCATACGTTTGCCCAGCTGCCGGCCGTCATGCAGGAGGTGAAGGTCACAGTTAAAACGAATGATGCCACGACCTATATCCTGACGATCACGACGGCTGAAGGTAAGTTTGACACCCCGAACCTTCGGGGAAACGATGCCCCGGTTCCTTCGATCGATCCGGAAACCAAGCATTGGAAAATAGGCGAAGAGGATACGGGTGTGGTAGCCGAAGGACAGGACGGGGAAAGCTACGACGACACGGAAATCAGGAACGCGCTGACAGCCTTGCAGCAGCAGGTCAACACGCTCGTTTCGGGTGACGCATCGAGTGCCATCGAATCGTTCAACGAGATCATTGCCTTCCTTGCCAGCGTGGAGGACACACAGACGTTGCAAGGGATCATTGCCGGGCTGAACCAGAGCATCACAAACGTCCAGCAGGCGATTCCGACAAGGCTATCCCAGTTACAGAATGACGACCATACGGTCAAGGACGCTGCTTATGTCCATACCGACAATAATTACAGCAATGAAGAGAAAACGAAGGTATCGGACTCTTTGAGGTTGAAAGAGTATGTCGATGTCGAGTCTCTGGCGGCTCTTCCGTCATCACCGTATAACCTTCGCTTCAAATACACAAGCAAATCCCCGCAAGCGATCAACTTTGCCGATATCGCCAGCGTACCGGAAATGCAGGAATTCTATCTGTCGATCTTGAACAGTTCCGGGTCGGACTTTGACCAACCGGTCCCTAATGGTTCTGGCTGGCAGTCCGAGGAATCAAGTGTAACGTTACCGAACGGGAAACCGACAGGTGTATCCTTGAAGAAAGAACACGGGATAATAGTAGTTAGGGTATAATTCAAAACAGGAAGAGATGAAACGTAGATTGATATCAGGTAATCTATATAATACAGTGCCTAAATTGGTAAAGCTGGTAAGTCCTTTAGGTATCCAACAGAATTATATAATAGAGAAAAAATATAAGTTTGTGGATTTGCTAATCGTTGGAGGTGGCGGCGGAGGTGGCACAAACAGTGGTGGCGGTGGAGCTTCTGGAACAATAGCATTTGCTCGTAATATAAAAATCTCTTTGTTACCGAAAACTTTGACTTGTAAAATTGCAAAGCCTGTAAATGCACAAACTGATGGGGATAGTACAACTCTTGAAATAAACGGGGATACGATAATCTGTGCTGGAGGGCAAAGAGGTAATAGTGAGGGAGCAGGAGGGCTTGGTAATGGCTCTAAAATACCAGACAGTATATATACCATTCTATCAAAGTTGGTAGAAAACCCATCTTCCGATATCGCGATTTGTAATAATGGTGGAGGCTCTCCTGGTTATTGGAATGGTTCTTACGGTTATGCTGGTGGTTCAGGCGCATCTATGTTGGGTAATGGAAATTCATCGTCAGGAATGACCGGTGGAAACAGTGTAAGTAATGCAGATGGTATGGGCGGTTATAAAGGTGGAAATAGTCAATCTTATCAAGGTGGTACAGGATATAAATATAACAATGTACTTATTCCTATTGGCCTATTTGGAGGAGGTGGAACTTCGGGGAAAGGCTCGAACGGATCTGGTTCGGATGGATCTGGAGCAGGTGGTGGGGCGGCAGGTCTTGAATCAGGTGGAAATGGTGGAAATTCAGGGTCAAGCAATCCTACGAATGGCGGAAATGGTGGCATTGGAGCTGGTGGCGGAGGAGGTGGTAGTCTGTCACGTAAAGGAGGAAAAGGAGGACAGGGTATAATTTGTTTATATTATCACAATTAAGAATAGCAATATGATATACATTCATAAAGACATTAATTTTTGGAAAACGAAAGTAAAACTTCCTGATTCCTATCTCATAAGTACAGATATAGACGATTATGAGGTTGGGGCTTATCTTCCGCTCTCAGAAGAACAGGAACAGTACCACAACGAACATCCGGATGCAACCCCGTTGGAGTGTTGGCACATGCAGCCCACTCCAGAACCTGAACCGACTCCGGAAGAATTGCTCTGGCGTGCCCGTGATGCCAAACGGCAGGAAATCTACGACAAAGACATCCATCATTACTACATCGACGAACAGGATGCCTATGCCGGTGATACGCTTCGTCTGAAAGACAAGTGTGGCCGGCAGGAAGAAGTCGAAGTAGGCGGTCATCTGTACGCCTCGAATATCTTAACGGTTGCTCTTGACGAAATAGCGGACTATTCGGAGCAATGCGGCAAGGTGACAGACGGCTTGCTATCCCGTATCGATGCCGCCCAAACAGCCGGGGAGGTCGAAGCTATCGTAGTGGAAGGCTATCCTGAAATGATCCATACAACAACGGCAGCCTTGCAAACTAAAGCAGATAAGGCAATCGCTAAATCCCCGGAAGCGCAGGCAGTGACCTTTGCCCGTGCGATGATGAACAGCGTGTCTCTCACAGCCAGCCAAGCGTTGGAGATGCAGGTCTTATTCCCCATTTGGGGTGAGAAAGATGCGGAGTTTGGCAAGGAAGTTGAAATAGGCTTCCGGCTTCGAGTAGTGGAAGGAGAAAGCGACACTTTGTTTGAAGTGATACAAAAGCACAAGCTGCAAGCCGATTGGAAACCGGGCATAGAAACTGCTTCACTGTATAAGATCGTTGAAGCTGAGCACGCAGGCACGCTTGATGATCCTATTCCATACGTGCAGGGTATGGCATTCGAGAAAGACAAATATTATGAACAATACGGTGTGATCTATCTCTGCATTCTGACAACCGTTACAGGTTATCCGAACGACTTGAAAGACTTGCCCACAATTGTACAGGAGGTAAAGCAATGAAACAGATTATGTTATTAAAAGTTAAACGAGGGGGGGGTAAAATACTCTCTAAATAAAGAAGTTACGACCTCTTATCGTAAGAAAGGAGGGCGTAGATGAGACGGTCGATGATGGGACGGAAGAAGTTGCAGTTGTTCACCAAGAGGTTCTATCCTGCCGGGAATTATACCTGGATCGTACCTAAAGGATGTAGGGAGGTTGATGTGTTTCTTGTCGGAGGAGGGGGTGCAGGACATAATGGAAGCGGTGGAGGTGGCGGCTATACTAAAACCTTCAAAAAAGATACATCCGGATGGAGAGACGGTGATGCTATCTCTGTTGCACCGGGTCAGTCAATTCCGATAACAGTTGGGAAAGGAGGAATTGGAGGGTATTCTGAAGTTGCCCCCAACGGTGGATACTCTCAATTCTTAAATTCAAGTTATAGAGCTAATGGCGGAAATGGTGCGGGTAATGGTTATCCAGGCGGAAGTAATGCCGGAGCATATACTGGTGGCAACGGCGGAAGTGGCGGAGCAGGAGATGATTCAGATACGGCTAAAGCGGGTTCTGATGGATCTAACGGAATCGGCAGCCGCAATGAAAATGGCTCTCTCTATCCAGCTGGTTCCCTATATGGCGGAGGAAAGGGTCAAAGGCATACAACCCGCGATTTTGGCGAACCTACTGGGAAACGAAATGCCGGAGGTGGTGGTTCAGACAGAAATATAAATGGGGGCATGGGTGGAGAATCCGATTACGACAAAGGATGCGGAACTGGAAATGGCAATAGAAAAAGTGGCGGTTACGGTGGTGGCGGTTGTGGTACTTACGGTAACGGCGGTGATGGCACTGTCCTGATCCGCTATTGGGCTTACGAAGAATGATCTGCCGTTGAAAAAGATGAAACAAGATATTAACGACTAAAAAATAGGAGATAAAGTCATGAGAAATAATTGTTTACAAATGTTAATGGGGGGGGGG
>CDYX01005474.1_pt1 | contig 135876 bp, 122 predicted proteins | sample 554871 | NCBI WGS metagenome assembly CDYX01 (sample SAMEA3182061, study PRJEB8094) | gut metagenome | biome: human; feature: gut; material: Stool; isolation source: human stools | place: Canada | collected 2013-01-14 | reverse complement strand
TATTTTTATTAATTAAAAAATAATCAGATATCGGATTAATCGGATTATCGGACGCGCATACGCACGCACACGCGAGGGACGGATCGTCTTCAGGCTCAATCTCCGGCGCAAGCTGCAAATTTTCTGTTTCTTCAACAAAATCAACGGGTTGTGATTCTTCGGTTGTAGCAAAATTTTCGTTTGCTAGGGTTTTGCCAAAGGTTTGCTTGGTGTTTGCAACAACTTTGCTAGAACTTTGCCAGCCGTTTGCTACAGTTTTGCTAGGAGTTTGGTAGCCGTTTGCTAGAGGTTTGCTAGAAGTTTGCTTGGCGTTTGCTACAACTTTGCTAGAACTTTGCCAGCCGTTTGCTACAGTTTTGCTAGGAGTTTGGTAGCCGTTTGCTAGAGGTTTGCTAGAAGTTTGCTTGGCGTTTGCTACAACTTTGCTAGAACTTTGCCAGCCGTTTGCTACAGTTTTGCTAGGAGTTTGGTAGCCGTTTGCTAAAGGTTTGCCAGAGGTTTGCTTGATCTCTTCCGGTTCTTCGCCAATTGTTTGCTGCTCTTCCGGAACTTCGTTGACAGAGATTTCTTCATCAAAAACGGGAGAATTTTGATTTTTTCGGTTTCGGGCTTTCGTTAAGCCGCCTTTCATTCCGGCCAGAGCTCGGGCGACTCGTTTTTGAACTTCTTTTTCGATTAAATTCTCTAATTGTTCTGACTGGCTATCCACTGAAGGAGACTTCCATAGTCCTTCTTTGGTTTGAACGAAGTAGTTATTTAAGAAACGTAGTAAGTTTTCGTCCAATGGAATTTCCACATTTGCGATACCTGCTATCTCAAATTCGTTTAATGGTTCTTCTTTAAAACAGTAAGAGGTTTGTAACTTAAATAAGAGAATCTTGTACTTATCTGGCAGCGATGAAAATTCCCTTGTAAAGTCTTCTAGTGTCAGTTGATAGAGTCTCATATAAGTTGAACCTTTTTGTCCCTGCATAAGAACCTTTTTGTGTAAGGACAAAAACTGTAATAAATTAATATTGAGATTAGTTTATATGAGATGTGCTAATATTGCAAATGCTGATATAATTATTTTGTATCTTTAAAGGAGCGTCTCATGAACACTATTTTGAAAATTTCGCTACTTGCCTCTTTATGCTTTTCCTTTAACTGCATAGCAGCACTTCCCTCAGACCCAAAACAATTATCTTTTGAGGAACTGGCAAACGTTGTTGACGATTTTCAATTAAGAAGAGAGGATTGTCAGCTTTTACAACTTACGGCCATTGCTAATAAGTTCCTTAACCTCAAGGTTACCAAGAAAGTTTCTTCGCAAAAGGCTAACCCTTATATAACTAAAGTAAATCAACAAATTAAGGATTGCAAAAAGGCTCGCCTAGCACATTTTGGTGAATAAATAGGGTGGTTCAAAGGTGATTGAACGGCAATTCCTATAGGACTAGACCTTCACATTCAACCAAATATTGGTAACTTTTCCAATAAAATAAATTGAGTTGAGTTCTTCTGCAATTTCTTTTTTCAAATCACTTTCTATCTCATAGTTTCCGTTGATTAATTGGGTAATTTTTCGAAACTTATAGAAACCGTTGATGCGTAAGAAATAAAGACCATCACCAATATATTTTTTTACGTTCGTGTCAACCAGAACGATTGAGCCTAGAGGGAGGGTTTTGAACATTGCAGCTTCAGTTGGAATATAGCCCTGAAGATTATGCTCTCCGCCTTCTGAAAATTGATCAATCATCATATTAGGCAATTGAATTTCTCCTTTAAGTTTAGGATTACAGTTGCCAGAGAGATCTTTTTCAGGCTGAATAAACACCGGAATTGACGTTATTTTTTGTATTTCTGAGAGCGGAATTGGTTCGGTTGTATCCTCTTCTTGTCTGGGCTGAATCGGGAGTTTGTCCTCGTGAATCTTGTCCATCCAGCCAACGGGGAGATGTAATTTTTCTTCAATACTTCGTGCCATAGCAATACCCATAGAACGAAGCCCCTTTCGTTTATTTATTTTTACCTGATTCCGAATTTGACTCAAGGTAGAGTCGTGACGTGGTCGGCCTAGAGCCAAATTAAGGTTAGCTATTGTTTGGTATTGCTCTATTAAAAAATTAAGGTTTTGACGCCTTATTTCAGTGACCGTTTCCATGTTCTCTCCACCATATTTTCCTTTCTTCCTTTATTAGCAGAGATAAGTTTTTTATATGAGATTCACTGAGCTGATATATGATATGGTATAATATTACATATGCTGATAGATCTACTGTCCGACGATATGAAACTACATGAATATTTTTCAATTGAAGGAGCGAAGACGCCGTATGCCCTTGCCAAATTTTTAGGAATTACTCCTGCGAACGTCTATGACTGGTTAAAAAATGGACGGCCCATTCCTATAAATCATTGCGCAAGAATAGAGAAATTCACCAACAACCTCGTTTCATGTGAAGAACTCGCGCCTAACTTCCGGTGGAATGAACTTTGGAATATTTACGAGTTAAGACAAGAAAAAATAAACAGGGATCGCGCTTAGTTAGCCGCGAGTTCAAGAATAAGGTGTAGCAATGAATTTGAAAGACTATTGTTCGTTTCTAAAAGAAGCTGGGGTTGCTGATCCTAGACGGTATTTAGCAACCGAGCTGGGGCTTTCTAAAGCGACGATTAACTCTTACATCTGCGGGCGTCGTTTAATTTCACCCGAGAATTGCCTGACATTGGTCAACCTTTCTCGTGGACACCTAACTTGTGAAGAGTTGCGTCCCGATATCCCTTGGAAGTTCGCTCAATTAGATAGAAGTAACGCTGAAACCGGCAGATTAAAAAAAGAGATTAAGCAGTATTTGAGCTGCCCCGGAGCAGAAGCGTTAACCGCTTGAACTTTGAAAATAAGAACAAGGAAAAGCAATGACAAACACAGGCTGCTTAAATTTGAGGGGAAAAAATGGAAGCCAATCTTCAATCACCGTTAGGTGTGTTTACCTTCCTGCTTCTTTTTTTAACGCTTGCTCTTCTGATTATCTGCGTACTGAACGCTTGTTTCTTCAAAGACCTTTCGCTTCTCAAATGGTTTCTCCTGTTTTTTCTCATTTCGCAGCTGTGCTGTTGGAAATTAGGAATATTGCCTTTTTCATTATCAGATTCTCTAATTTGACGAAAGGCAGAGTTTTCTCTTCTGAGTCCAAACAAAATGTCAGATTCAGACTTTTTCAGAACGGTTGTAATCGCCGTAACGACAGCTTTTATTCCTTTTTATTACTGCCTAAAAGCGTGGCCGCAAATAACAAAAATTTGTATCGGACGGCCTCTCTCTTCGAAAGACAAGCTTTATTTGCTGATGCTTTTGGTTGCCTCAATAGTTGGTTCAACCCCGGCAATCTTAGCCGTCGTCTTCTCCGAAGAAATCTCCTCAGCAATATTGGATTTTTTACCCTGAACCAATTGTCTGCTAATGGAAAGAGCCAGCCAAGGACATCCGACAGAAAGTCTCTAATTGGAAATAGAAGAGATCATTATGATTTCATGCGAGTTTTACCTAGAGTTAAAAGATTACGCGCCGAAAATCATTGTTGCAGTTCTCTTCTGTGCTCTGACAGTTTATTCGTGTTTTTTTCTCCGGCCGCCTTTTATGCGCAAGGTCCGAGAATGGACAGACAAAGAGTTTTTTCTATATTCTCTTCTGGTAATTCTTCTTTTAGGGATTGCTTTTATTATTTTCAAAGTGCTGGAATCCGGTTCGAAGCTCTTTTGTTCAATTTGAATCTTCGTGTCTCTCACTTCTGCAACAGTAAGAGCCGAAAACAAAGCGCAAAACATAGACATTGCAGTACACAAGAAATCTGTAAGTTTGGGTTCTTTGTACCAACAAAAAATCAGTGCGAAAAGGCTGACTGCCAGCCAGCACATAAATTTATCAGCAGAAGTAATTTTCACTTTTTCCTCCGGGTATTGGGTTTGGATTTTTGTCTGACAGCTCAAATTTTACCCAGTACACCGGAGACCAATTTCGTGAGGATGGGATGATGGCGGAACAGAAATTTTTCTTCATCCTTCTTCTGTCCGGCCCTTGCTGTCTGGCAATTGCGCCTCTTTTCCTGTTTCCAAAGGGCGAAAGAAACTCTGTGTCCTTTACCGCACCCGGCCTGATGCTTGTCGGCATAGCTTTTGTCCTTATCGGCTGCTGCGGTTTTGTGGGACTGGACAGTTACGGGGGCTGATATGAACAGTTTTCAAATAATGAATTTCCTCGGACTCTCGATGAAGGAATCGAAACAGGCACCCACCCCCCGTCTGTCCGATTCTTTAGAGGGTCTTCCAGCGCTAATAGTGCTTCTGAGCATCGAGCCCGTTACTAGGCTCCTTGGGTTAATTGATTTGTATGTACAACTCCTTCATTTTCAGAACATTGTCCGGTTATCCGGCGGCGCTGCTTTTTATTCCAGATCGGAGGCTCTATGAGTAACTTAAGCCTCAATCAATTAAGACCTCAGCAAGTCTGCGAACGCCTTGGCTGCGGTAAAACTCAGTTATATGAATTGGTAAAAAGCGATCCTACGTTCCCGAAACCGATTCAATTGTCAAAAAAATGGTGTTTTTGGTACGAGTGTGAGATAGATGCTTGGACGATAAAAAAAGCCGCCGAGCAGCAAGGCATAAGCATTGAAGCGATGACGGAACGTTTAGCGAATGCAAGCGCTTTTTCCATGAAATTCAAAGAATTGATGGCAAGCTGAAAATGAAAATAAAAGTCTCAAATCCCAAAACATTATTAGCTTTGACAGCCGTCAGCGCCCTGCTGTCCTGCGCGGGTTTCAAAGTATTGGCCGATACGACGGACTATTCTCAGATTCCGGGTATGCCGAAGATCGAATTGATGACCGGCAACGACCGCTGGGGATGCGAAGTCCTGCTCTGTTTAGCTAATCCGAACGGACCGAGAGCGGTCAGCGAATGCCGTCCTCCGATTGACAAACTGTTTGACTGCCTTTCGTGGCGTCACCCGTGCAAGTTCCCTTCCTGTCCGATGGCCGGTGAAGGCAACTATGCCAAGCAGCTTTCAGACGGTTTTGATCCCTGCATTCTTCAGGGGATGGAGGATGCCCCCGAAGGCTGGATCGTCGAGGGAAACATTAACGACAACAATCAATTCAAAACCGACCGTCGGAAAAATAAGATTTTGAGAAAACGCAATGCAAGCTACAACTGGGGCGGTGAGCATTGGTTCAAAGCAACCGAAGACTCTCCCGGTCATTGGGGCGGAACAAAGGCTTGCGTTAAGGGCTATCAGGGCACGGCCTATGAGAGCTACACCTGCTATGACAGCTCGGGTGAAAGCAGCAGCTCTTCCACTTGTTACCGACCTGTCCGTGTCTATGAACAGGTGAAATGGCAGAAGTATCAATCCAGACGAGCCATTGATGTCTTCATCAACGGAAAAAACTGGACACGCGTGCATTGGTAATTAAGGGTTAATTATGGTTGAAATCACGGCTTCCGATATTTTTTGGATCGGAGCAATGGACAAAATAGAGATCGGCTTAATTGTAATGTTCCTGTTTGCTCTCCTTTTGGTCTTTATGGCTGCCGATTCGAGTTCCGTAGCTGTTTTCTTATTTGCTCTCCTACTTGGTATTTTTTCTATGACTGCTTGGGTCTTTATTCCAAGTTCGAAAACTTTGGCTGCCATGAAAGTTCTTCCGGCAATCGTTACCAATCAGCGAATACAAGGTGTCGCCGAAAGCGCCTTGGAACTGACGGAGCGGTTTCTGCAAGACAATCTGGAAACTTTGAAAAGCAAAGAAAAATCGGGAGATAAAAAATGAGAATCAATAATGTGGAATACCCGAATGTTTCCATCCGCGTCATCGAGTCAAAACGCGTTGTGGGTCTTACCGGGCCGAAGTCGATTCACCTTTATGAAGCAAATATCAAAAGAGGCGCAGTAATCCAGAAAAGAACTTCTGAAAACATAGCCGAACTTCAGGACTGGATTCTTTTGAAGGTCGGAGGCCGATTGCGATCAGCGTAACAGTTAATGCCCGGAAGCAGACGGCCTGATTGACAGGCGCGGTTGCATCCTTGGCGGGACAATGCAGCCTCCGGGCACCAATTATTCTAATCGTCCCGCCCCGTTGAAAGAACGGTGACAGTTGATCTTTCGGTTCATAACAGTCTGCACAGAAAGTCCCGCCAGATTTTTTGAAATAAGAGTTATGAACAACAGACAAATCTCAAGGTTCGGACTTTCCTTCTTTAAGGACGGTTCGGCTTTTTGCGCCCTTTTTCCTCCTCAGTTTCTTTAGGAAAAGGCTTTCTTCCCAAGCCCTTTCCCAAATCAACTTCATTCCTTAAGGAGGAAAAAATGGCAGAAGCAATTCACGTCCAACGAGTGACTATCCATCTCAAAAACGGAACAAATCTAGTTCTTGACCTTAAACCCGAAGATCATCAAACGGTCGATCCGCAGATAACCGCTTTGCGAGGTGTCTTAGCCGATTCCGAATCCCAAGACAAAGTATTCCAGTTTCGGGGAATTCGCGGCGACTGTTGGATTCGCATCAAAGAAATCGTCGCTTTTGATGCCGTCCCCCTCATTTTTACGCCGGCTGAAAAAGAACCGGCACAGTCGGCTCAGACCAAATAAATAGCACAACCCGAGGAGGTCTTATGAACAAAATCTTTAAGAAGGTTTGGAATCGGAGGCGGGGATGCTTCGTCGCCGTTTCCGAAGCGATGACGGCTGCAAGCCAAAGCTCCAAGACAAGTGTGATTATTGGATCGGCGTTGCTATTGTCGGGCATGATGGCTGCAAATGCTGCGGTTACGGTCAACGGCAACACCTCTTGGAACGATATTGATTACTTATTCCATGACAATGGTTCCAGCATGATCCACTCGGATTATGTAATCAACGGCAGTCTGACTGTGCCTTATCGAGGATCAGGCTGGACGTTCATAGCCTTTGATTGTTCACACGGGGATACCGGACGACCCATTCAGTCACTGACTGTCAGGGACAATATGACGCTTGACAATCAGACGATCTTCATATTGGCCGGACACGGGTCCGGCAGAGGAGGCTCCAACGGCACTCTATCTGTAGGAGGAGACTTAAATGTTAACGGCTCTCTTTTCTTTGCTGGGGATCGCGGAGGAGAAACTGGCTCTGTGCAGGTAAACGGAATCCTACGGGTGGGGCAGTCAGGTACTCTTGGCGATAGTATTTATGGGAATGCAAGCCCAAAGATCTCGTTGAATGCAAATGTTTTAGACACTTCAGGAAACGTCGACTTTAAAACGGGTACCGGGTCTATAAATTTTGGAAAGGTCATTGTCCGTGGCGGAAACTATGTAGAAAGTTCTGCTGTTCCTATGACCATTTCTCAGGGTCTCGAACTTCTGGGCGGTACTTTCGTAAACCGCAATCCCATTGTGGTTGGTCAAAATGTTGGAAATTACCTGATTCTTGGCGGCGGTCATTTCAGCAATGCCCCAACGTTAGGTATTAAGAACAACAGCACAGTTTCGGTTACTGGCGGAAGCTATAACTTTACTACTCTCAGCAAAGAGAACGGATCACTTTCCAATGCCGCAACTCTTTCGATAACGAACTTCAACCAGTCCAACGGTTCAAGCTCAAACTCCGGCAATTTATCCATCGGCAACGCGAACCTTTTTGGAACTTTGGTAAATAACGGAACACTGACACTGACCGGTAATGTCACCAGCCGAGGAAATCTAACCAACAGCGGAAATCTGAACAACCGAGGCAACTGGACGGAAACCAACCGAGTCACGATTGCCGGAAATTTAAACAACACCGGCAGCGTGAATTTCCAGAACGGTTTCCAATTCGGAAACGGACGCCTGACCTCTTCAGGGACAATCCAAACGAATAACGCTTTGGATATTTTCGACTCTTTGGGTACCACCGGTCAGCAGGATCTACATTATGTCGCTCTAAATTCAACGGTTCCGCAAGAAGCCAAAACAAGTCTCACGGACTTTTTCCTGAAGTATTTGCCGGGAACCGTTGCCAAGAGTTTGGCCGATCATGCGTCGTTTACGGGCGGAAAAGTGATCGTGACCGGCGTCAATTTGACTCAGACCCAAGCCGCCGATTTGGCAAAGGCATTCAAAGAACAATTTGGAAGTGCAACGACCCTCGAGTTCCAAGGCACGATAGCGGGCGTTTCACATGATGATAAATTAACCGTCGCAAAAACCAATGAGCTTTATGACAATGTAGAGCACTTGCGCGATGTCATTTTCGTAGACCGCAAGCTCGAGGCTGAAAACGGAGCTGTGGTTGTTGGTAATTCCGGGCTGCGGAACAACACCGGCTTTACCGGTATCAATGAAGCAACCGGCACTACAATTCAGGACGGAAAAGAACTGACGTTGATCGGCGGCAAATCCGACGGATCAGGAAACCGATTCAATCTTGCCGAAAAAGTTATTTCTGCTGTAGGAGACGGTGCAAAACTGATTCTGGGCAGTCTCGGCATTAAGGATTCTTCCCTTTATCAGGGTCAGGCCGCAGAGGTCAACCTGTCCAACGGCGGAGAATTGAAGATCACTGCCGGTGATTATCTTGTAAGGAATCACTCCTCCGCCGGTGGTACGACGACGGTAGATAAAAACTCTACATTCCGCAGCGATAACGCGACATTCACTGATAAAGCCGTTCTTGAAAATAACGGTGAAACTATCCTCGGAGCTTTAAACGGTTGGAACAGTGCAGAAGTTCGCAACAATAGCAAGCTTACAGTCAACGGAAATACTCAGTTTGGCGGCCGGTTTATTAATAATGCCAATGCCAAATTAGTCGGAACAGCAGATATCGACGGAACCTTGCAAAACAGCCAAGGCGCTCGGTTAATTGCCAATACGGTTAACGTCAACGGCACACTCAGAAATTTCGGTTACATGGAAGCGCTGGATAATTCAACCGTATTCGGCACTCTTGAAAATCCGGGCGAAATCCGTCTTTTCAATACAACTATCGGTTCCCGCGGTGACGGCAACATTGGCACCATCGGAAATACTTACACTCTTAAAGCAACGGGTAAAACACAGGTATCCGGTTTGATCGCCAATGCTTCAGGCGCTGTTGCAGAATTTACCGGCGATGATTCGGAACTCACGGTTCTAAGCGGCGGTGTTGTTTCCAACAATGGCACATTGATTGCCGATTCGTTAGTTATTAATAACGGCGGCTATTTTATTAATGGAGACAACGCGCAACAAACTTTCGCTACTTCTCCTCTTCGCTTAAGAAAAGTAGCCAGAGCTGTTGCAAGGGCAACCGAACAATTGAAGAATTTGACGGTTTCTGAGGGCGGTAGCAAGACTAATAACGGCATTGCTTATTACGGAACCGGTTCGATTGCGGGTGAATTTATCAATGCTTCAGGCGCCGAAGCTTTCGGCGGCGTGTCTGACATTTTCGTTGACGGCAGCGGATTAGGTATTACGAATACCGGCGCGATCAAAAATGCAGGTACGTTTACTTTCGGCGGTACTTTGAATAACTCCGGCTCGATTACTGGGGACGGTCTGATAGTGTTCAAACGCGCCGGTCTTGGCAACGATACCTTTACGAATGCCGGACAAATCAAAACCGGAAGCCTTGAGGCTGACAATATTAAATATGTACAGACGGCAGGCAGTCTTTCGAGTGCTTCGGGTTGGTTCAGCAATTCAACAGTTGATCTTACCGGCGGAACGATTGAGCACGCTGTTCTCGGTTCCGGCAATACCTACAATCTCGGCGCGGGCTCCGGTTCCAATGATGCAGCAACATTTACGGTCGGAACACTCGACAGTTCTTCTGTCGTGAATATCAATCGCGGTGCAACACTGAGAACCGAACATATTGCAATGGACGGTCACAAGACCACTAACTTGCAAGGCGGCCGTCTGTCCACAACGTTGGATCAGGTCTTTGCCGATCTGGATTATTCAACACTTAACCTAGATGCAGTAAATCCTGAAGATAAAGTTGAAGTCAGCAGCAATCCTCAAATCGTCACGGGCATCGGTAACGTTATCGGTTCTGTTGCACAGGGTATCGCTTTTCAATGGGGTACTGTCGCGTTTGACGACGCCTCCTACAGTGCTGCTCTTGCCGGTGACGCAGTTAATAAGCTCGTAGCAATCGGAGATGTTCCTGCGGATCGCCGCGGAGAACTTGAAGTTGCATTTAACGGCAAAGCTGCTGAGAGATTTAATGTAGATCTCGCAAATTCCATTAAAGCCACTGCCGCCGGAACTCTAGCCTACGCAACGTTTGCTAATGAAACGCTTTCCAATGAAAGCGCTGCAAATCCGGGCGCAACTTCTTTGGTTGTAGGTGTTAATGACAGCGCAGCCGTTGTTGTTCCGACTTCCGGTACGCCGAACGTTTTAAACCAGTCAATGGGGTTTATGAACGTAACCGGCGTTTCTGACGGCCTCTATATTAATAGTGGCAGCCACTTCGTTTTGGTTGGTCAGGCCCAGCCCAATCCCAATCTCGCTCCGGTGGAATTAGCTGACGGCGCTGTTTGGGTAGGAGGCAACCGCAACGACAACGGAAACTTGACTCCTTCTAAGTTAACGCTAGGCTCTTACGGTTCAGCCGCTGCAACGAAGGGACATCTTGCAGAACTCAATATCGGTATTTCCCCGGCCAATAACAAAATCGGAGGTGCCGGCGGTCAAGTGATTGTCAAAAATGGCGAGTTTACCGTTGACGTCCTGAACAACGGCTCTGCCGGTTACGGTAATGACCGAGAGGGACTGGTTATCGGCAATGCCGATGACACAGCCACTCAGCTGATTGTCGGCAGCTATACGGCTGTTGACGGCAGTGCTATGAGCAACCACGGCATTTTCAAGGCTCAGAATATCGCATCCCGAAACACCAACAACTCGTTCGTTAATCACGGAACTTTTGATATCGGCACTGCGGATATTAGCGGATACCTAGAAAACAACGGTACCGCAGAGTTCAATGAGCTGACTCTACGCGAATACGGTTCTGTTAATAAGCAAGGTGCTGAACTGACAGCCGGAAAACTGACCGTTTCCGGTAACGCTCTTGCCGGTGCTTCGGGAACTTACGGCATTCGTGGATCGCTGGAAAATCAGGGCAAACTGTCCGTTACGGATGAGCTAACTGTTGCCGGTGATATGACCAACAGCGGCGAAGTGGACATTGCAAAACTCACCGTTCAAGCCGCGACGCCCGTTCAGGATGCAACTGCGGGCAGCTTCATTAATAATGCGCTTGCCAAAATGGACTCGCTCCTGACGGAAGCAGGATCTCTTGTTACTAATGCAGCGGATGCCGTCCTGACAATTGCCGGACTTAACGGAGCCTCCGAACTTAACGGTACTGTTACCAATGACGGAACCCTCAAAGTTGACGGAACTCAGAGTGTCACGGTTGCTTCAGGTGAACTCAACAACAACGGCACAATGGAAAATACCAATGCGCTCAATGTCACAGGCGGCACGGTTGGCAACAATGGCTCCTTAGCCTTGAATGGACTGAATGTCTCGGGCGGTCAGGTTCAAAACGCAGCCGAAGCTCAGTTCAAAGATTCAGGGACAACTAAGATTGAAATGGCTGATGCCGCCGATGTCGGCATTGCCAATGAAGGCCACCTTGAGCTTTCAAACCTCATGTTATTGAAGGGCATGATTCAGGGCGGTTCTGTCGGCTCCAAGGATGTGACACTGGCTGATGTTCGACAGGATGCCTCGATTGAGGCTGAAAAGGTTCAATTAAAAGAACTGAACAATGCCGGAACGGTAAAAGCTACCGAATTTGCGGCTGCCAAGTCTGAAAATACAGGCAACGTTGAGGTCGGAAATCTTATTCTGGCTGAGAACGACCGCTTCTTTAACCAAGCAGCCGGTTCAGTCAAGGCCGATCAGCTGGTTCTTAACGGCGGAGAATTTGTCAATGCCGGTGGAAACACCTCGGATATTGCTTTGACGCAAATCGCGACCGGCGGGCAGTTCACTTCCGACGGAGACAGCAACCTTCAGAAGGTTGTTTCCAACGAGGGAACGATTAACCTTAACAAGGGCAATCTCAATATTGCCGAGCTCGATGCGAAGAACTCTGTCTATAACCAGTTGGGCGGTCATTTCAAAGCGGATAAAGGATTCTTTGAAGATTCCACGCTCAACATAAAGGGCGGTATTTTTGATGCTTCCGAAGTTCGCGATTCCGAAGGAAACGTTACCGGCCTCCTCGGCAATAACACTGTTAACATCTCCGGCGGCAATCAGACTCCGGTGATTGATAACGAGGATTCTGCTGAGAATAAGTCCCACTATAAAGATAATTTGACGCAGGTTATCGCGGGCGTAGTCAACAGCGATACGACTGTCAATATCATGGAGGGCGGCGTTCTTGACGTTGCCAAGATCGAACTTGACGGAACGAAGGCTGACACTATTAATCTTCAGGGCGGCGTTCTTCAGACAAGTGCCGATCAAATTTTCGGCTCTGTAACGACTGAGGCTATTCGTATCGACGCATCGGACGCCGAAACAGGCACCGTACAGCTTCCGACCACAGTGCTTTCTGCAACTACCGTCGGCGCAGTTAAAGATGAGATCAAAATCGGTCTTAATGTTGAGAGCGGCAACCTCGCGTTGGACGACGACTATTTCAGCGCTTCGCTGATTGTCAGCGTCACCGACAAAATTGCGAATGCATTTGAAAACGCAGCTAATCTGACCATCAATTTCTTGGGACAGATGACCGCGCCCTTCACTATCACAACTGCCAACGATTTGGAAAAAGAAGGACTCGATGTCGTTCTGAATCCGGGCATTGTGCTCAACACCACCACTTTGCACAATGAGTCTGCCGATGAGTACAACAAAGACACCGATACAGCCCAGACGATCAAAGGTTTAGTGATCGGAGCCGAGTCCAATGATCCGAATACCAATTCGATCAATATTAGTATGGGATTCAAAGATGTCTCCCATACCGATAAAGTCACAATCGAAGGCGGTAAGGAATTGGTTCTTGTCGGCAATGCCGTCAATGCAATTCCTGAAGGTTCTTTTGGTGATGATGCCAATAAACTGCTGAAGGATTCTGCCGACGGCGGCTCCATTGACGTGAACAACGGTACGTTTACGTTCGGCTCTCACGGCGGAGTTACTCCGACGGTCGGATGGATTCTCTCCTCCAATATCGGAGAAAACGGGGCTTTGGAAGCCAAGAACGGCGAATTTGCGGACTGGACGATTGCCAACAACGGTAATGTTCATGTTCACTCCAACGCGATCCTTCATACAAACAGTTTGACCGGAAACGGTGCTGCTGTTAACGAAGGCAAGCTCTCTCTGGATGAAAAGGACGGTACAGGCCCGACGTTTGACGTTGCTGGCTCTTTCACGAACAAAGGCGGAAACTCTGTTCTGGACGCCTCCAAGGTCGAAAAAGTCACTGTCTCGGGTACTCATATCAACGAAGGTCAGGCCGACTACAAGGATATGCTTGTGGCTGAAGGCGGATCTTCGACCAACAGCGGAACCGAACAGGGCAACATCCTGACGGTTGAAGGCTCTCACGTCAACACCGGCACTTCGATCTGGAACGGTGTCACCGTTGCCGATAAGGGCAAAGGCGAAAACGCAGGTAAGCTCGATGTCGGCAGTGTGTTCGACGTTCTCGGTGAGTTCGTCAACAAGGGCGCTGAAGCTGTTCTGGACGCTACCAAGACGGCAGTTGCCAACGTTGCAGGCATCCTGCGCAATGAAGGTACGGCCAACTATGACGACATGACGATTGCCGACGGCGGTAAGTCTGAAAATGTCGGCTTTGAAAAAGGCGACATTCTGACCGTTGCCAACGGAGGTGAGCACAGCAACAGCGGAACTTCCATCTGGAACAACGTTACTGTCGAAACCGGCGCTTCTTCCTCAGTAGAAGCCGGTGGTAAAGAAACTATTAACGACGCATATGTTATTGCGGGCGACCGTGTTAACAAGGGCGAAGTTGATGCCACAGGTGTTGAGAGTACCGAAGTTACGGGTACGCTCGACAATCAGGGAACCTCCAACTACGACGATATGACCGTCGGTGATGGCGGCAAGTCCAACAACAGCGGCTATGAAAAGGGTGACATCCTCATAATCGAGGACGGTGGTGAGCATATCAACTCAGGCACCTCGATCTGGAACAACCAGACCGTACAAGTTGGAGGCTCGGCCACTACCGAAGAAGGAGGCAAAGAGACCATTAACGACAAATATGTCATAGCCGGTGACAAGACCAATAAGGGTGAAGTTGACGCTACCAAGGTTACCGATACTCTTGTTTCCGGGACACTCGACAACCAAGGCAAATCTGAATACGACGATATGACGATTCAGGGCGGCGGTACGTCGAATAATTCCGGGTACGAAAAAGGAGATATCCTGACAATTGACCCGGACGGTGTACACGATAACTCCGGCACGTCTATCTGGAACAACGTGGTTGTTGCGGGCGGCGACGTGAACAATATCGGCGACATTGAAACCGGCAAGCTCACGATTGACGACGGCCTTGTCAAGATCGACGGAGGCAGTCTGAAAGCCGAGGAAACCGATCTTAACGGCGGTGATCTCGTGATCGGAAACGATAGAGAACCTTCTGAGGAAAATCACGTTAAGGCTGAAATCAATCCTGAAGGCGACGTTATCGACACGAACATCTACGTGAAAAATAACGGCGACCTCAACCTCGGGCCGACAGGCGGATTGGATTGGGCCGATTCCATCGGATCACCGACCGTGCCGAGCGGCACACCGAGCCGCTTGGTTATTACCAATAACGTGACAACGGGCCCGGGAGGAGGTATTGCCGTCGGTCCCAACGTTTGGTCAGATAAGGACAACCATGTCCAAATTGGAAACGGTGATTTGTTTTTCGCCAAAGACTCTTTGACCGTTATTGACAGCTCTATCCTTACAGACGGTAAGAGCGCATTCAATACCACAAGCGATATTGCCAAGGTAACAGTTGAACAAGGTGCAAACCTCGTTCTCGGCAATATTGACGAAGTCGGAGACTACACGATTGTCAACGGCTACATCACCGGAGGTAATGAATCCGACGATGGTATGTGGACGGGTGGTTGGACAGGTGACAACCTCTACGCTCTGCCGCAGGACGGAAGTGGCATCAATTGGATTCTGACGCTGCACAATGACCCGAGCAAGATTTGGGTCAATGCAACGCTGGCCGATGTCCGCACAGTCTATCCTGACATTGCAATCCCGAATATCGCCAACGACGATCTGCTGCACTGCAAGAGCGGTGACGCAGGAGCTGACTTTGTTTGCCGCGTTCTGCGCGATAAAGAGCTTGATGTTGCAGGTAAGACCAAAGTCATCAACTCTGTTGCCAATATCGCCTTTGCGGGCGGCGCTATGAGCGTTTCCATGAACGACCTCAACACGGCAGCCGACTCCATCGAGGGCAGAGTTTCCATGCGGAACGAAGCCTTTACCGAGTACGGTGTTATGCGCGAATGGGATCGCGGAAACGATCTTTGGGTCGATGTTATCGGCGGTAAGCAGAAGTACAAGAGCCTGAGTGCCACCGGTATTTCTAAAGCCGGATTCGATACGAACGCCTACGGTCTGGTTATGGGCTACGACCGCAAGTTTGCCGGTAAATCCGTCATCTTGGGCGGCGCTTTCAGTTATAACCACGGCTCGCTAGATTCCACCGGCGACGTGCTGAAGACCAAGAACAAGTATGACAGCTTCGGTCTGCACGCTTACGGCGCTTACGCTCCCGTCGATAGAGTCAATCTGATCGGAACTTTGAGCTGGATGCACAACTCCTCTGATATTACACAGTCGATTAATGCAGCCGGATTCAACAAGGCCGATGCTGATGTCAAGACAAATCTGTTTAGTCTCGGCGCTCGAGCCGAAGCTAATCTGCCGGTCGGCAAGGCAAACGTAATTCCTCACGCAGGACTGCGTTATGTGTGGGCCAAGTCCGGCAGCTACGACACCAAGGTGGACGGTAAGAAGGTTTGGGGCAACACACCGGACGCTACCAATACTTTCCAGCTGCCTATCGGTGTTGCGGTTCGAGGCGACATTATGACCGCTTCAGGTTGGAATGTTCGTCCGCAAGCTGATCTGACGTTCATCCCGCAATTCGGGGATACCGAACAGAAGACGAAGCTCAGCAATTTCAACGGTGTCAGCGACAAGCTGTCGGGAGAATTTGCGGGCAAATTCGGCACCAACGTCAATCTTGGCGTTCAGGCCGATAAAGGTCCGGCAACGTTTGGTGTCCGCTACGGATTCACGGGGGGCACCAAAGGCAAAGCAGATCACGCCTTCAAGTTCGAGGCCAGATACCGCTTCTAAACAAATCTAAAAACAAACGCGGGCTCCTCAAGGAGTCCGCACAACCCCGATGAATGAAGGATTCATCGGTGAGCGCTCTAAGAGGGCGCTGACCAATGAGTCTCAACCCAAGAGAAACAAATGACAGTTCTAAATTATCAAAAACTGCTTTTGGCATTTTTAGCTTTTTCGGTAATCGGACCGGTCTTCGCCGATGATTTTGGAGAGTTGGCCAAACGCTGCGCACCGGAGGTATCTGAAGACACGCTGCGCGCATTGGTCAGAACCGAATCTAGTTTTAATCCGTATGCCATTGGTATTGTCGGCGGAGGCTCCCGGCAGCCGAAAGCATTCCATGAGGCAATGGCAATCATTGCACAGCTGGAACTCGAAGGAAAAAACTATTCGGTCGGGTTGGCACAAATCAATAAAAAGAATTTTTCCAAGCTCGGTATCAATGCCTCCGGGGCACTGGATGCCTGTACCAATTTAAAGGCAGCATCAAAAATCCTTTCCGACTGCTACCAAAGAGCACAGAACCGCAGCGGCAGCAATTCGCTTCACGATGCCTTGAGCTGCTACTACTCAGGAAATTTTCAGACCGGCTACCGCCACGGCTACGTGGATAAGGTGCGCGCCAATGCCGGCATTTCAACCTTAACAGCTCCTGTCGTTCCGTCCATCCGGGAGGCTGAAACGCAACAAAAAGAATCTTCAACCCTTGTCGCTAAAGGCGACAAACCATCAACCGGATTGATTTTTTAATCCGATTAACTTTAGGAGTTTAACTATGAAAAAAAACAACTTCTTATTCCCCGCTGCGCTGGCCGCGTTGATTCTGAGTGATCCGGCACTGGCTGCTGCCGGAACCCAGAGTATCAACACCCTGTTTCAGACGATTCTAACGACATTGCAGGGTGTCTCACTCGTCGTTGTGACCATTGCACTTGTATGGGCCGGTTACAAAATTATTTTCACAAGTGCCACTTTGCAGCAGGTTGCCGGTCCTTTCTTGGGCGCCGTTTTAGTGGCTGCCGCTCCTTGGCTGGCCGATTTGCTGGTGGGCTAAATGGAAACGTCAAGCCCGCTGTTTAAAGGCGCTACGCGCCCGGCTTGCGTCGGGGGCGTTCCGCTCAAAGTTTTTGTTTTGAATATCGGTGTCATTGCGCTTTTGGCTATTTGGATTTGGATTCCATTGATGCTGATCGCTCCGTTTACACATCTTTATCTAAAGATGTTGGCCGATAAGGACGAGCAGATTTTTTCCCAGCTGCTCTCCTACATTCGCATCAATCTCATTCAAACCAAAAACCGCAAGTTTTGGGGAAACGTCACAAGTTTGAGTCCCAAACAAGAAAAAAAAGAGCTTTTCGTTTTTGAAAAAAGCAAGGAGTAAACAATGTTTGCCCAAAGAAAATCGCTTGATAATTCCGAGAAAAGCCTCTCGCAGTTTATTCCCTATTCGGCGGTTATTGCGCCCGGCGTGGTGATCTGCCGAGATGGGGATTTGATTGCGACAGTAAAGATCTCAGGAAAAGTATTTGAGGCGGTTTCCAACGAAGCGCTCCAAAGAGATGCGGAGCGCCAGAACAACTTTTTAAAAGTAATGGCAAGCGCGTCCTCAACGGACGAAATGTCACTCAAGGTGCATAGAATCCGGCGCGTTGTCCATGATGAACTTTCCGTGCCGGACGAAAATTTAAGCAGCCGTTTTGTCAAAGACTTCGTCCGCGCCTATAACCGTGAAATCTCGGAAAACAACCTGATGGCGACCGAGCTTTACGTATCGTTGGTCAGTCATAAAGCGACTGTTTTAAAAAGAGACAAGTACAAAGAATCGGAAATCCGGGAGGAGCTCAAAGAGCGCTTGGATATTTTCGGAAAAGTCTTCGATCAGCTGGTGAGTTCACTTAGGGATTATGAACCCGCAGTGCTCGGAGAGTATTCGGATGAGCACGGAACTGTTTATTCTCATCAGCTCTCCTTCTACAACTATCTGATTACCGGACAATGGCAGAAAGTCCGCGTGCCCTTCATGCCGTTAAACGAAGCTCTGGGAAACGTACAGGTTTTCGGCGGAGCCGATACCCTTGAGTTTCAAACGGCTTTGGGGAAATCTTATGTGCAGTCGATAGAGCTTAAAGATTATCCGATGGCAACGTATTCTCGGCTTCTCGACGGACTGCTCTACAGCACCAATTTCGATCAGAGTTCCTATCCCTTTATTGAGACACAAACCTTTACTGCGCTTTCAAAAAACAAGGGATTGAAAGCCCTGAAATTGCAGCAAAACCAATTAAGGTCGGCTCAAGACGATGCCGTTTCGCAAATGCAGCTGCTGTCATTGGCACGAGATATGGTAGCCAACGGTCAGATTGTTATCGGCGACTACAGCTATTCACTGCTGGTGTTTGGCAGCGAAGATACCGTTGTTGCCAATGCAAACGACTCGGTAAAAAAGTTGCAGGACGCGGGATTTTTACCGATCAAGTCCACTCTCGCGCTGGTTACGTCCTATCTGCATCAGCTTCCCGGGAGAAAAGATCGTCCGAGAGTCGCAAAAATCTCAAGCATGAATTTTGCTCATCTCGCCAGTTTTCATAATTTTCCATGCGGGAAACGCGACCGGAACCCTTGGGGAGAAGCTGTCGCGTTAATGAAAATGCCGAGCGATCAGCCGTATTATTTTAATTTCCATTACACCGATCCCGAAAAAGATTCTATAGGGGACGTGCCGCTCGGGAATACGGCAATCCTCGGAGCTTCCGGCGCGGGCAAGACGGTATTGCTGAATTTCCTTTTGTGCTCGGCGCAAAAGTATCGCGATAAAGACCATCAGCTCTCAGTCATCTTATTTGATAAGGATAAAGGTGCTGAGCTTGCCATTAAAGCGATGGGCGGCGGATATTTGGCAATTGAAAACGGAAAACCTTCCGGCATCAATCCCTTCCAGTTGGAGCCGACGGCAGAGAACATTCAGTTCTTGATCGGATGGACAAAGCGTCTGATCGGACGCGACGGACTCCAGATCACTCCGTTGGATGAGCAGAGGATCGCAACAGCAGTTGAGACGGTCATGTCCATGCCCGCAAAATATCGGAGACTGGCGGTGCTTCCGCAAAGCCTTCAGACGGGTGACCGGGTTGAAGACGCGCAGAACTCGCTTACGATGCGCCTGTCTAAGTGGATTGAGACCGGGCCTCTTGCATGGGCCTTTGACAATGAAATCAACACGCTTGATCTCAATGAATTTCCCAACTTCGGAATTGACGGTACGGACTTTTTGGAAAATGAGGATGTCCGCGGCCCGATTACGGAAATTCTCCTTTATCTGATTGAAACTCAGGTAATGAAGGACAAGAGACGAACCATCATTGTGATGGATGAGTTCTGGAAGTATCTCTCCGACCCGGCTACGGCTCAGTTTGCGTTCGACAAGCTCAAGACGATTCGTAAACAGAACGGTATTTTTGTGTTTGCTTCTCAGTCTCCCGAGGATGTTCTGAAAAGCGAAAGAGGTTCCGCGTTTGTGGACAACACGGCTACAAAAATTTACCTGCCCAATCCCTACGCGAATGAAAAGGATTACACGGAAGGGTTCAAGTGTACGAAGGATGAGTTCTCGATCATCAAGGGCCTCGATACACAAAGCCGTCTGATGCTGATTAAGCAGGGGCCTGTGTCCGTGATGATCCGGCTAGACCTCGGAAATTTCAAACGCGCTCTGAAGATTTTTTCCGGAACAGCCGGAACCACCCAGTTCGGTGAAAAGTTGTTTTCTCTCGTAGGAGACGACCCTGAAGTTTGGATTCCTTATTTCTTCGGGGACAAACCGCTGCCTACGCAGCCAAGGGAAGAAGTATGAGTCAAGATAAAAAAACTATTCCCGCAACAGAGAGACTTCCTATAGTCAATTCTGTTTTTAGAAGCGACTTTGAGTTTCCCGGAATAAAGACTCTTTTTCGTGTTTCTCACTCTAACGGCGATTATTTGATCAGTTTAGCTGCGGTTCTCGATGTTTTATATCACGTACTAGAAGCTGATCTTCAGACTCAATGGAACATCATTCCTCCGATAAAACCGGAGTGGTGGAAATTCTTAGGTTGCAGCCCGGAAAAATTCTTCTGCTTGGATTATTGCCACGAAGGGCATTGTCTTCTCGGAATAAGCTCTCGATACCTGGACAGCAACTATTTCCTCATTGAACTCGTGGATGATAAATGGTGTCGGCACACGATGTCATGTGAGTGTTTTCTGAGCATTTTGTATGCTGCCTCTAAAAAGGAACTGGTGCCGGTTCCTGAACCGACTGAACAAATTAAAAAGATTAATCCTCGCAACTGGTTTGAACTGGCGCGGTGCCATTTCAGACTGCCGATTATGAATTTCATGAACTCCTCGGAGGGAACTTCACTCTATCAAGCAGATAGAGGTTCCTACGAAGTGATTGCAAGTGAGTATTTTCGAACTGAGGATTTGAAGAATGGGTAAGGTTGTAAAAATAATCGGGCTTTATTTCCAAAGTCTTGGAAAAAAGAATCTCATTAGAAGGAAAAGTTTCGGAAGCAATTTCCTTTTTAAACCAACAATCCATCTTTTTGGCCACAATGAATTTGATGGTTTCCCGAACGTCCTTCCCTGTGGAATACGAGCGGTGATGGATTGCACAAAATCCCAAACTGGAAAACCCGTCGTGCTCAATAATATTTTCATTTCTTTCGTTAAATTCAACACCCTTAATTTTCTTAATTTTTTCTCTAAGGTCACCGTCTTTAAGCTCGCATTTCCACAAAGAATGAAAATTCGAGCAGTAAAGAAGCATCCAAGGGACATTGAGCAGAGATATTTCAGGGTGCAGCCAGCCTCGGTAACCGACAAAATCTTTAAGGATGGTTTCTTTGGCTTGCCAAGACAACTTAAACGGGAGGTCTCGCTCAAGAATGTAGAAGATCCTATCCAGCTGAGTCCAAAACAATTCAATAACCATAGAGGAAATTATTCCGGGAGTCCGGTTCGTGTATCGACAGTTCTTAGGCTTGGATTCCGGATCGGAATAAGGACAGTTTCTATAAGCGATTTCATCCTGAATTGCATCCAATTCGGGAATCTCAGCGAGTGTGTGTTTTGCGTAAGGGTCAGGCGTATTTTTCAACTCCGTCCTGATTCCGAGGATTTGAACCGCATTAAGGCAAGCAGGACAAACCGCATAGTTCCTGTAGTTGAACGTAAAAGGCGGCTTGCTCAGCGTATCTGCCTCAAACGCTTCACGAGTCAACCTAAAGGGCTGTCTGTTTTTCTTTCCAAAGCAAATCCATTTCATGGTTTTGTACCTGTTTATGACTATTCCCAATGGTAGATGATTATGAAATATAAAAAAATCGTTTTAACAATCGCTCTGTCCGCCGGTTTGTGCTCCGGCACTTCCGCTTTAGCGTCTGGCATTCCTACCGTGGATGCGGCTGCCATTGCCCAGATGGTGCAGCAGCTCACGCAGATGCAGCAAATGTACTCGAACATGGTTCAGCAGTACAACACAGCGGTCAACACGCTTCAGAACTTCACCGGAACCCGAGGTTTGGGATTGGTTGATTACAACCTTAATCTTAGAAATTTGATTCCGAGTGCCGCCCGCAGTCGGCTGAACGGAATCATGAACGGGACATCTTCCCTCAGCAGTTTGGGTAGGGAAATTTTCGACCGACTGAAACTCGGAGACGTTTGCAGCCACCTTGACGGCGAAGTTAAGCAAAACTGCCTGAAGGCCCGTGAATTTGAAGCTGAACAACAGGCAGTATTGGAAGAAGCAGCCAACACCGCCAATCAGCGTCTTCAAAACATTGAATCACTGATGAGCCGGATCAATACCGCCACGGATGCTAAATCCATTGCTGATCTTTCCGCCCGCATTCAGGCCGAACAAGTTGCGCTTCAGTCTTCTCAGCTTGCCGCCCAATTTCAGCAAGCCCAGATGACCAAACAGAACGAGTTCGTCCGTCAACAAGCAGCAAGGGAGGCACATCAAAAAATGTTTCCTCGCATGACTCAAGCCGACATTGAGCGAGCAATCCGTCCGCCGAAAAACTAAAAGGAGAATCCTATGGCGGGTACTTTTGAAGCGTTCGGCAATGAGGTCAGAAGCACGATGGCGGGATTTGCCGAATCGGTTTCAGGCGAAATCATCTCGAGCATCAGTCCGATTATTTACACCGGCATCATGATCTACTTTTTTGCCCGGGCTTATCAAATCACAACAGGACGTGCCGAAGGTGCAATCCCCGATCTGATAACACAGTGCGTGAAAATCGTATTGGTCGCTTTTTTCGGACTGAATGCCGCGAATTTTGTCACCTACGTCATCCCGGCAGTTTACGGCATCGAAAATCTGCTTTTGAATGCAATATCCCACGCCACGACCGGAGGTGGCATCAGTAATGCATGGGGTGCCGCAGATCAAACGTGGGAAACTTTTATGAGCGGGTTTCAGGCTATTTACAACATTTGGTCGAACAGCTCTTGGAGCGTTTGGTCTATCGGTGAAAGCATAGCCACAAGCCTCTTCATTATTTTATTGATGGTTCTCATGCTGGCTGTCTGCATCTACTTCATGTTCCTTGCCGTCGGCTACCTGCTGCTCTACGAAATTTTTCTAGTGATGGGATTAGCCTTCGGGCCGCTGTTTATTTGCACATTGATGTTCACTGTGACTCGGACGTGGTTCGACGGATGGCTCAGGGCCGTGGTTTGCTGGGCATTTACGCTGGTTGCGGTGGCTGGAACCCTCATGTTAATTAACGGAATATTTCTAGAACGTGTTCAACAAGTTTCAGATTTTGCCTCGGCAGCTGAGGGTGGAAAAGATTACGGTGTCTTGCTTGTAAACCTTGGCGTTTTTGCCGTTGTCGTTCTCGCCATAGCGACCGTTGTGAAATCCATTCCCTCTTTTGCCGCCGGTCTTACCGGAGGTGTTGCGCTTCAGGCTGCCTCGGTAGCAGGTATGCTGCAAAGTTTCGGCAGAACGATGGCTGCCGTCACGGGCGGTGCTATGCTGGGTTACGCGGGCGGTATGTACGGACGCGCTAATGCTCAGGATACCGATTACGCTAAAGAAAACCGAGATGCTCTGAAGTCTCAAGCCCAGCACCTCCTTGGCAGCGGCGGCCTTACTAATCCCGGTTCATTTGCAGCAGCGACTGCCGGTTACGCGGCCGGCGCAGTCAGACAGTTCTTCACCGACCCGGACAAATTAAGAACTCCGGCAAACGCGGGTTCTGACGGTTCTTCCGGTCCGACAGGAGGAAACAGCTCGGGCTCGCAATCCGGTTCTTCAAGCGCTCCTGCCCCTGCATTTACCGGCCCGGCAAACATGAACCAGACGCCACAGCAGGAAAAGGTGGCGGCAGCCAATGCTGCGGCGCTCGGTGCTGCATACGGAGCACAACCGTCTTCCGTTGCACCGTCGATATCTCCTTCAGGAATGACGGGAACAACTAGTTCGATGCCCGCTCAAAGCGCTTCCCCGACTCCTGCTTCTTTTGGAGCAACTTCAGGGACTACAGCTTCAGCAGCGCCCGGCGATTCCGGTGCAGCAGATCCGGCATTTGATTTCTCAGCGGATCATTCGCAGTTTGACCAAAGAGCTCAATTCAACACCCCGTCACCCGAACCAAGCATTCCGCAGTCTTCGGCACAAACCTCCGGGTCTTCGGAACAAGTGAACGAGGCGCAGAGTCGGGAAAACGAACGGATCGCCAATGAAATCTTAAAAAACAGAAATACAGAGGGATAACTACGTGTTAATTCAGAATCAAACAAAGGTAATCACAACGCGTTTGCCGAGCGCGCTTGCGTACTTCACTAATGAAGTATGGGAGGGAAGAATGCCTTTACTCAGCTTCATCTCTAAACGGGCAACAGAAGATTGGGTAGTACCCATCCTTTCTGCAATGTCTTCTTGTGTTAAGCCGGCTTCTTTGCGAGCCTCCATAGCATTTTTAAATGTTGCATATTCGGCACCGGCCTCATCAAAGCATTTTTTGAATTCGGGATTTTTTAATTGTTCGTTTAAAACGTCCTCAAAGTCTTCTTCGGACTTTCGAAAGTTCATAACCAATTTCATCCTTCCAACAATCCAAAATCAAAATATAGCAAACTTGCTATAAAAGGAACAAATATGACCGACAAAAAACTTTTCTCAGCAAGAGTGCTTTGTATTTCAGTTTTGTTTGTCCTCGGTTTAACCGGCTGCGGCGCCACAAAACCACCGACACCTTCCGGCATTCGCGTCCCTGTAACTGAATTTGCACAGCAAAGACAAAAGAAAGCAATGCAGAAAAAAGAGGAAGCAAAATTCAACTTCGGAAAAGACCGGGCTACACGTAATTTCAGTTTCGGTTATGAGGAGACGGAGCAATGAAAACCTTACTCCTCTATTCCGAGAATGGCTGCAAGCTTGCCCAAAACTTCATCAACAACATACTGAGGAGCGGTCTCAATGAAAGTAGCTTCCCTTGCTCGGACGTCCATCGTGCGAAGCTGATCACAAATAATGACACCGGTCGTTTGCAGTCCCGTTCCAATGAGAGGAACGACGAGACCGTACTTTCGATTAAAACCCGCACCGTTACTGATAGCCGCAACAATAACGCGGTTAGAAAGAGCGTTTACCGGCTGAACGCTGACTACAAGCGCTGGACGAACGCCTTGCTGTTCCTGTCCCAGCGAGGGATCGAAAGCAATACGTATGATGTCACCTTGCTGAAGTACCTTTTTCATAATAATTCGGTGCCCTTACGTTTATCTTTTCCCCAAATTTCATACTCTTCTTCCAGCAAGGGCATGATCTGTTTGTGCTCCTCGAGGAGTTGGCTGAGATCATATTTCGGAAGTTTTCTGCGTTTCTTTTGTTTGGACTCAATAATCAGCTTGCCGTCGTCAAACGTATATTCAACGGTGTCGCCTTCTGTTGCGTTCAAAAGTTCAAGTAAAGCCTTGGGAAATGTGGCTACTACCGATCCCCCGACTCTTCGTAATGTCAAAGAAGCCATATCTTTCTCCTAAAAGATAATTTTTAGATAACGAATATTATACAGATAGGAAACAATATGTTTTTCAAGAAAAAGAAACCAACGCCCCAAGCAGAAGCCGCTCCTTCAGCTGCAAAAGAAACCGTGAACAAACCGGCTTATCCCTATCACGAAGCTCTAGATTGGACCGTTGAGCGTATGGCGCTGAAGGAAAAACAGGCCAAAGCCGGTTGGACAGCCGCCAAGATTATGGGGTGCCTATTAGTGCTGGTGAGCATTATCTGCATTGTGATCGCGGTGAAAAAGGAGGCTTATCCCTTTATCGTCGAGCTGGATAAGAGCAACGGCACTACCCGGGTGATCGACATCCGTGATCCGCAAAACATCCCGGCCGATGAGATGATGGACAAGTATTGGCTCAATCTGTACACGCAGAGCCACGAAAGCTATGACTACCGCACGCTGGAAAACGACCATGCACGAGTCCGCCTGATGAGCGTTCCTGAAGTATTCAATCCTTATGACCATCAGTACGGACTGGATAATAAGAAATCCCTTCAGAATCTTCTTAAAGACAAAAAGAAGATCATCTGCAATGTTGAGTCCGTCGTTCCCAACGGAAACGGAATCGCAACCGTCCGCTTTACCAAACGCCTTGTTGATACGTACAGCAACAATGAAGAAGCTAGAAACTCTTGGCGTGCAACCATCGGATATGAATACAACCCGAATTATTCGATGGACGAAGCACAGAGGCTTGTAAACCCATTTGGTTTTACGGTCACAAGCTACCGTGTTGACCCGATCATTGAAGGAGCCGCCCCATGAGAAAAAGTCTTTGCTGTCTTTTGCTGGTTACATCTTTCCTCGGCTGCGGGCTCTCAGTTAATGCTTTAGAGCGTCCGACGGCAAGTCAATATGACGCACGAGTGATGTACACGGACTACAAACCCGGTCAGGTGTATCCGATCCGGGCCGCAAACGGGCTGATTACAACCATCACATTTTCTCCCGGAGAAAAGATTCGCGATTTCGGTTCCGGGTATTCAACCGCTTGGGAGTTTCAAGCCCGAGGCAATAATTTCTTTCTTAAACCTAAAGATTTCGACGGAGCGACCAATCTTGTGATTGTGACGGATAAACATACGTATCTCTTTGATGTGCATCCCGGTTCCAGAGCCAAGGCAACCTACAGCCTGACCTTCCGGTATCCGCTGGAAGAAGCGGCCAAAGCTCAGGAGAATGCAAACAAGAAAACCGTGGATTCTCTGCTGAACCAATCCGATAAAGAGATTTCCGATAAGACCGATTCCGAGAACCGATCTGAAGTTAATAAGTTTTACAGCGAAAATTTCGGCTCCTCTCCTCTTTCAAAAGAAATCGCACCTCTAGAAGTGTTTGACAACGGAAGGTTCACGTACCTGAAGTTTGACCGGCACACCGACTTTCCGGCTGTGTACAGAGTCTCTGAGAACGAAGAGGAAACACTGCTTAACTCTCACATCAAAGGCGACTGGCTCGTTGTTCACGGCGTTTACAGAGAACTTAGACTCAGAGCCGGACAAGCTGTCGTCGGCATTTACAACGAAACCTACAGCGGCGGCGGAGCTCCGAACGACTCGGGTGTGTCGGTGCCCGGACTGAAACGAGAACTCGTCAAAGAGGTGAACTAAATGAATGAAAACACAACACCGCAGATTTCCGGTTCTCAACCCAATCCTGCTGAAATCGGAATCCCGAGCGTTGCCGGGAAAAAATCATCCCCGGCAAAAAACAGAAACTTGGCTTTGATGGCAGCGTTAGTCGTGTTCATGCTGATTTGCATTGCCTTCGGTTTCTATCAGAAGCATTCTTCGAGAAACGCGCAGCCTAAGCAACAGGAGCAAGCAACTCCGATGCTTTCCGGACGCACGCTCACGCTTCCTCCTCTCTCGCAGATTCAGCCGCCGGAGGCGCCGCCCGCACCCGTGGTGATAAAGGAACCGGCTGAGCCGAAACCGGAAAAAGAGGCCGGGCTGATTCAGGAGCCTCCGGCGATACAGACGCAGCAAGCTGCAAGCAGTCCGATGGTCAACAGCACCAAAGAAAAACCTGAACCGACACTCGCTGAAAAGAGAAACATGGCCCCCATGATGGGCGATGGAGGAGCCTTACAGGGAACGGAGGAAAGTGGGGAAAAGGGATTTGCAGCCACCCTCCGTGAAGAGGGCTACGACTCCGGTTCCGGGCGATCTTCAGGCGGAAAATTAGGCGGACTGCTCTCCAGCGTTTCGACTCCTCCGACCAGTGCAATCATGATGCCGGACAGAAATCTGCTTCTTCCTAAAGGCACGTTCATAGACTGCGTTTTGGAAACCAAGCTTGATACGACCGTCCCGGGCATGACTTCGTGCGTCATCCCCCGCGACGTTTACAGTGCGAACGGTCGCGTACTTCTGATTGAGCGCGGTTCAAAAGCCATCGGCGAATATAAAGGTGCCGTGGAGAACGGGTTGAACCGAATTTTCGTTCTGTGGACGCAGATTCAGACGCCTAAAGGCGTGCGCGTCAATATCGATAGTCCTGCAACCGATGCGCTTGGCGGCTCGGGTATGGCAGGAGAAATTGACTTCCATTGGTGGGCTCGCTTCGGTAACGCACTGCTCTTTACTTTGATTCAGGACGGTTTTGACTTCGCAATGACCAAACAAACCGAAAACAACGGCGGGGTTAATTACTACCAGAACAGTGAAGACGGAATGAATCAAATCATTCAGGAAGCCATGCGTCAATCCGGCAACATTCCTCCGACGCTGACCAAGAATCAGGGCGAACGTGTCGGCATCTTTGTTGCCAGAGACGTGGACTTCTCCAAGGTTTATCAGTTGAAACCCACAAGCCGATAAAAACTCAAACATAGAAACACTTGAGCCCCGCAGCTTTCGCTTTGGGGCTCTTTACCTAAGTGCCTAGCAAGCCAGCAACAAAAGCAACGCAATGACTAATTTGAGTAGCCATCGCAGAATGCGCTTTGCTATACTAGAGGCGTGAGATTTATTTACGAGCATGATCTCAACCTTATAGGCGGCTCCGGACTGCAATCCGAGAGCCGTTTTGCTTGGTTTCTTCACAGACTGGAAAGGTTACCAGCAACTTCCCAATTCCATTCTCGCCATGCTCTACCGAGTTTGGTTTTTGCATTTTATCAAATCGGGTTGTCTGTAATTTTTGAATAGGCCAGCAAAAATAAGACCCGCACAGTGCGGGCCTTGATGGTGTTTTATTTCGGCTTTCAGCCTAGCTAAGTTGAGGTAACGTCACCGAACCCTTCCCGAAGCTCCGTGCTTCAAGGCTTCTTAGCACCCTCAAGCACCTCATAACCAGATCTGCACACTTGTTGCAGATTTACTTCTTTGTATATATTTTATCCGCACTATCAACTTCCAAAAATCTCTGCACTGGGTCTATTGGTGTGTTTTTTGAGAGGGCCCCGAAAGGGATCAGATACGGCAAAACCCGGTTGGGCCCGGGCTTTTGTGAATCTAAAAATTCTTATGAAGAGCGAGATGGTACCAACATTTCTAACCTCGTGGGAGATTATATCTCATAACACGATTCTTCCAACAAGTCCCTCGAAAACGTGAAATAATTAACAAGATCAAGTTTAACGATCAGTTCGTAAACGTCTGCACAAGAAGTCCCGCCAAGATTTTTTGAATAAAGCGTTATGAACTTCTTTAATGCAGCCGGGCTTCATACCTGTCGGGAAGTCCCGCAGACCATCCTGTCATTTCCCTTTTCTAAACAACTTCTCTTTTCTGCTGTAAAAGCCGTCACGAGCCTCAGCACCTCTTGCCCGGGGGTGTCCTATGGACTTTAACTTAAAAGCGCTAGGGGCGGAAACGGTCATGGTTGATAGACGGCTTGTCGCTAAACTCGTTGAAGAGGAACTTCTTTTAAGAGATGGTGAAAAACTTCCGTATGAAGTGGAACTAAATCAGTTTATCCGTCAAAACAGCTTTATCGGCGTTAATCCTTCAGAGCGTTTATTCACGAAATGTGCCGTCACCGGTAAAAATACTGAATGCATTGGAGTGATGGTTAAGCCGAGAGAGATAGTGCTTGCCGAAGAGGTCTATTACCGACTGCAAGAACTGGAAACAGCAGAAAGCATTCAAAAGGAATACTTAAGAAAATCCAAAGACGGCACTCCTGTAAGGCCTTTGTATGAGGTTCGCGCCGATTTTGCGGACAATCCTTCTCTCTCTGAAGAAGAAAACCGCTTTATAGATACAATCCGACCTCGAGAATATTGCTTTGAAGCCCGGAACGCTTCTGAAGCAACCAGAATTCTGGGAGGTCATGAATATGCCTTTTTCAGCCGAGTCCATCAATTTCTTAAAGAAGAAAAAGAAGCAGGAATTATTGAAGACATCAGCTCCCGCGCTGTCTCCATGCCGGGATTTTCTGACTTCTGCGGTGTTCGGTACGGTAATTTATTTATAAAAACTGATTTCATTAAGAATCCCGTTAAGTCGTGCGTTTACGAAAAAGATAAAAAGGCATGGAACTTAACGCTAGAACCGAAAAAACTTTTGAAGTACGATCTGGGGGCAATACAGAAAAACGTCGAAAATCTTCTTGAAATCGGTTATCGTCGGCTGACAAAAATCGAAAGTTTCTGGACAACAGAGGCATTGCCGGAAGTAAAGAAATTCTTCGACAGCTTTAAAACTGATTCCGTCAATCTTCAGGTTGGTGAGAAAGACAGCTCTCTTGAAACCGTCATTCTCAATAACTGCGACCAAAAGGTTTTTGACAAACTTCCCTTAGAGGAAAAAATCGGGATTGACTCTCTCCGTTTTCATCCGAAATTAAATTCCGACGAGATTGAACCTCCGTCTTTAGACGACAAACCCGATTGTGTTCTGAAGGTTGGTTTTTCCTTAAATGAAAAGGAAGCTGCGAAGCTGCCGGAACCAGTAAGAGAATTGGTTAAAAGAATCTCGGATGTGGAGGTCAGACATACCGTCGAAGACGATAACGGGGTACGGTCATTTGTCAACCATGACAAACAGCTGCTTCAGGAATTGTTTACTGAAGCTGCCGAAAAACAAGGGGTCGGCACGAAGGGTTTAGACCTTTTTTCCGGGAGCAATCCGGTATTGAAAGAAAAACTCGAAATTACTTACGGTTCAATGTCTTTGCCTCTGGACAACCCTTCAAAGCCTCCGATTTCAATTTCCGGCATTCAGCCTTTCAACGAAGAAAAAGGCTGTTATGAAGCCGAATATATTCCGCGTCATCTTTACGGCTCTAAAGCCTTAAAAGACGCATTTGAACAACTGGGAATGGAAGGCGGCAAACCCTTCCCGTTCTCAGACGCGGCGCTTAAATCCGGTATTGACAGAAAAGTAATGGAGGAAGCCGCAGAAATCGTCAGGAAAACCGTCAAAGAAGACATCGAAGACTTCAGGTTTTCCTTTGAGAGTCAAAAACTCTTCATCCCCAAAGACGCCAAAGATTTTACGGATGCGCTGCGCTTCACCGTTGAAGTCAAATCCGTCGAGCTCGCAAAAGAGATGCTGGAACGAAGAAAGGAAGCCCCTCTGAGCAAAGAGCACCGGGAAAGCATTGAAAAGATTGTCGGCAGTTTTTCAAAGAGCCGGGAATTTCAGGAGCATCCGCAACTGTCGGAAGCTCTGAAAAACAGGCTTGAAGAAAAGTTCAAAGCAGCCGAAAAAGCAGGTATCCGGCTCGATCTGCGCCACAGGGACGACCCAAAGAAGCAATCCCAAGATCTCGAACGTTAAAGGTTAAACAAAATGAACTACGAAGAAAAAATCGAATATGCGGAACCGCTCGTTATTGAAAAGCGACTCATGCAGCAGCTGATCGACCCCGGCACCGATATCCGGCCTCTTAATGCCGAGGCTGCGGAAATATTTCTTGCCGAGTATGAGGTACTTAGATTTGAGAATCCGCTGGAAACTCAAATTTGCAAACCTTTTTGCGGAGAAAAAGAAACCGAATGCGTCACAGCACTGGCGGTGAAGAAGGAAACGATCAAAAAGATTGATGCGCTTGAGCACGATTTAGATGAAGCAAGACAGAACCAATGGCGCACCGAGTACCTCCAAGACTGTAAGTCCGGGATGGAGGTCAAACCTCTTTTCGGCGTTGATATCGAGTACGACAACATTTCATGGAATAACCCTCTCGATGAAGAGGAAATGGATTATTTGAACCGGATAACGCCGACGTCCTTTGTGCTCGATCCGAAAGCCGAACCGAACAGAGTCGATATGCTGGACTCGGCTCTGGTAACAAAGTTCGGCGCATTTCTCAATAAGAAAAACGGAGAAATTGAAGATGACAAATATTACTGCGCGCCGGAATTCCGCAGAAATGAGGTGTGCTATTACGGTACGTTAAGACTTCGCCTCTATGAGGCCGGAGATCAGGTGAAATCGTTTGGAAATTGGAACGAACAAACGAAGTCTTGGAGCGGAGTTTTTGATCTTTCTCAGTTGAATTTTGATGACAAGAAAGACATTGAGTACGCTCTGAAAGATCTCCCCGAAAAGCTATTGCGGGAGAAAGTTTTTCATGGCGCCAAAGAAGACGAACTTTTCTGGCGGGAAAACATCACTGCTCCGATTGAACAAACGCTTAATCTGCTTAAAGAACCGAAACAAACAATCAAGCTTCAAGTAAAAGAGAAGGATCAAAGCATGGCGGATGTGTTGGAGCGGGATATCCGTGAAAAAGCCGAGGAGCGATGGAAAGCCATTGAGACCGAGCGCAATCAGTCCAAAGCAGTTTTAACACCGGAAAACCGAAAAGTTTTCGACGTTCTTTTCGGAGCTTATATCGCGACCGAAGAACTACAAAACCATCCTAGGCTGCAAAGTGCGCTTGAAAAGCGGCTGCTCGGGATGTTTGTTGCAGCTCAGAAAAAAGGCGTCTCCCTCGAACTCAATGAATATTCGATGGACGCTCCGAGCAGAAATCAAACAATCATTCAGGTCAAGCAGCCCGCCCGCGACCGGGAAAAACAATAAGAACAGGAGAAGAAGATGGCAATCAGTTTTAAAGAACAAATTGACAGCTTCAGCAACGATTTTTACATCAATACGGCCTACATTCCGTACATCGTCAACGGGCCGGAGTGCGCAGACGGTTTGTCTGCTGATGAGCTGAAAAAGATTGACGACTTTCTCGATAAATGGTCGTACGTCGATTGTTCGCAAGAAATGCTCGACTCCCCGGACTTCAGAGAATGCCGCATTTGCGGTATGCAAGCGGCGGTGACAAAGACCACTTTCATCAATAAAGAGGCCGTCCGGGAAGAAGAGCAGCGGAGAGAAACCAATGAGAAATTATCGCAACTGTCCTCGGAAAATGCCGAAACCTTTAAGCAGGTCTATGAATCCCATGTTTCGCGCCCCGAATTTAAAGAACATCCCCGCATGAAGGAAATCTTCAGGGCAAAACTTGCCGACGTCTTTGTTGACGCGGAGCGCCGGGGAATTGTTTTAAAGCCGGAGGAACGCGCCATTGACTCAAATCTCAGCAAACCAGATGGAAAAGATATGGAGAGATAGCATGGCCCGATTATTGCCCGAACAGCTTGAATTTGACTTTTTCGCACCACCCACGGAACAAGCTAAGAAACCGGAGAAAAGAGCTGTATCAGCTGCATTTAAGGATGCAGATATTTTGAAATTTCAATTAAACAAGGATGGCAGCCGAAAACTGGAAGACTTCGGAGAAGACCTGAACAATACGAGAAAAGGAAGATCGGTTCACAAAAAAGGCGACCCTTATCAATTTCTCACTGCATCTCAGGATGAGATTGAAGAACGACTAGCTACAGAGTCGCTGGATAGAGTCTGGCCTAAAGAGGCCGTTTTTGATCTGCATAAGCAAAATCCGAAAGCAGCGGCTTGTCTTTGGATTGTAAGAGCTTCATTAAACGGACGGAGGCCCCCGAAAAGCTCAAGCAAGTACGGGCGTTACAAGTACATTGCTTCGACCGCTATTGCCCTGCATCGTCAGGTTGTAACAGGAGAACTTGCACCTGAAGCTGAAGTCGAAGCCTTTGATCGTTTTTATGAAGCGCGGGATAAATATGAAATTTTCTCCCACATTTCTCCGAAGTACTGGCCTTTTATCAGTGCAAACAGCGTTGGAAACGCAAAAGGCATTTGTGTGTGGAATGCCTACAAACTGTCTGACGACTCCGACATCAATTCCTACCGGTTCCAATGCACTTTACCGGGAAGATCCGACAATGAACACTTATGTCTAAAAGACTCTGAGGGGAGGCTTTTCCCCTACTATGCCGTGGCGGTCGGTCACACTGAGAAAGAATTTGAAGAAAATATTGAAAAGCAGCTTAACGCAACTTTCGGAAGGCTGCTTAATTCACCCAACCAAGCCGAAAAAGCACAGGAATCCAAGCCCAAACCTGAATTACTCGTAAAGCTGTACGGACGCGGTATCCGCAAGACTCATACTTACGAGGTTTACGGAAAATCCGGCTCGATTGAGTTCCAGCTTACCGACAAGATTGCTTTTGAATCCGATGACGCTTTCTGGAAGTATGTTAACGAACACAGAGCCGAGCTGGAAGGAAAATACCGAGCCTTCAGAGAAGAATTTTCCAGAAGCGAAAAGGATTGGAGAAGCGGCAATCCGATCAGAGATCGAGTGGGCCCGGACTACCGTCAAGGGAAGGACGCCACACCGGAAATGTTTCAAGAGACCTTCGGATTCCGAGGCGTTGAATTCGGAAATTGGGTCAAACAAGGCAAAAACGGCAGAGAGCGCCAATGGATGCTCAACAATGCCTACGATTCTCTTATGGATCTGTCGAAGATTTTGGACATTCCGCCGAAAGCCGTTGCTTTGGATAATGAGCTGGGGCTGTGCTTTGGTTCCCGAGGCTTCGGCAGCGCCTCTGCTCACTACGAACCGTCCAACCGCCTGATAAATCTCACTAAAACCAAAGGCTACTCAAGCCTTGCGCACGAATGGTTCCATGCGCTCGATCACTATTTAATGAGAACAAATTACAAGGAGATTCAAGACCCGAACACCCGGTATCTCAGCCAGCAGGTGGACTCCGACATTACGTTCCAATTAACGGACGAGGCAAAGAAAGAAATATCCAAGCGCGCCGAAGCGGTTTACCGGTCGGCTTACTGGACACCCGCGCACGTCCAGTACAAATTAAAAAACGATCCGAAAGTATTTGAGCAAGCGGTTAAGTGCGCTCAAGGCGACATTGACTCCTTCAGCATCGAGCTCAATTATCAGGAGCGCTCGAACTCACCCGCAAAATCAATTACGTTTGAACTTACCCGCAAGGACTTCAAAGTTAAAGAGGTCGGTCAAAACGACGTTATCCGCTTCCCGCTTCATGATGCATGGGCCGAAACCATCAATGCGATCCGTGAGAGCGATATGCACAAACGCATGACGCACAAGAGCGAGTACTGGCATTCAAAAGTAGAGGAAGCCGCACGCAGCTTTGAGGGTTTTGTAGAGCTGCGCTGCAAAGAAATCGGCCTTACAAACGACTTCCTTACGAACGGAGCCTACACCGAAAAGTCTCTCGGCAAAGAAGGTTTTTATCCGTACTTAGACGGAAAAGACGTTGAGAAAGTAACGAACGGATTCAAGAGAATTTTCAAGGTCATTAAAACCAAAGAAACGGATAAAGGCGTGGCTCTTTTTTCCAAGGCCAATCAGGAAAGCCTGAAGACACCCAAGGCCGAGATCCGAGAGGCCTTAATTAAAGCGTTCGGAAAAGAAGGTCTCGTTAATCTCGTCAACAACAACCGCTTTTATCTGGCCCAAACGGAATACGAAGCGCTGACCGTTGCTTCGATTGAGCAGGAGAAAAAACAGGGATTCTCGACTATTGCGCTTCCGCAAGATCCGACGCGGATTCTCGGATTCCACGATAAGGTAAATCACCGGACATTTCTCATTGCCGACAACCTCAAACCGGAGACCGCTTGCGCGGTGATGCTGCATGAGGTCGGCGTTCACATGGCTGCCGACTCCGATTTAAGAGCTAAGACCCGGAAACTGATTGACACGGCAGTCAACCTGTATGAAACCGGATTAAAAACTGAAGATCCTTTGATGAAGACCGTTGAAAAACGTCTTCAGGAAAGCAGAATCTCCCGCAGTTCCTTTGATTACCGGGAAGAAGTCTGCGGATATCTTGTCGAAGAAGCGGCAAAAGCTAAGGCCCGAGCTCCGGCTCTCGTCCGATGGTTTAACGACGTTAAATCTACAGTCAATGTCTGGCTGGTCGAGCACGGCGTCAGAGATACCAGCAAGCTCTCAGCGCTCGATCTCGCGACGATAGCCAAAGCGAACGTCAAAGAAATCTCGAAGATGCCACAGGAGTATGAACTAAGTCCGAAGGGCCGCGAGATTCTTGCAAAGCACGTTCAGGCTTTGTCGTCTAAGTATTCAAAGCTTTCGGATGCTGAAGTTGAAATCAAGGGACTTTACAAGCGGTTCGCCGAGCTAGAACAAGCCGGAAAACCGCTACCGGAAGTGCCGAAACCTAAAGATAAAGGTGCCGAAAGATAGCAAATCGGCAATTGTTCAACCGAGGAATAAAGAAAACTTTTAAATTTCAAGGGGTTAACCATGATTAATTTTTTAAACTTGTTTAAATACATTACTTTTTGTATGGCTCCGGTTGTTTGCGGAAACGCTTTGGCTGCCGAGTCTGACGGATTGCCAGAGAAGGCCCTGTTTGATGCCCTTATTTCAAATTTAGGAATTTACTTTTTCTCTATGGTTTGCTGCTTCGCCGTTTACGGCATCTACAAAATTAAACAATCAAGAGCCAAGAAAAATAAGAAAGAATAAATAAGATTGAGGCGTCCGTCCGGGAACCCCCGGCCCAAGAGGTGGCCTCGAAAGGCACTTTGCAAAAAACCGGTCAACCGACCGACGGACGCTCAATCTTAAGAAGTGGATGTGTGAGATTGTCAGGCGCACTTGAGATTCCTGACCACGCAGCTTCCGTAACAGCGCCCTCTTTTGTACCAGCCTTTGAGCAAGATCAAAACGGAACTCAACCCGTGAAAGCGCACAGAGATCTTCACACCGATTCGAATTATAAGCAGGAAAAGCAATCTGCCGGAATTTTCTGCATTTGCCAAGGGATTAAACCTATGAAAGAAAATCAAGCATCCGTCGAAAGTTATTTGCCTGTTGTGGCTGAAAAGGAAACTTTTTTTAAGGGTCTTCGCAAAGTACGGTCATTGCCGTCACTTGAAAAAAAACAGTTGAAATTGGAAAACACCTTGAATGCTTTGCAAAAAAGAGTGGAAGAACTGGAAGAAACCGTTGCGAGATTCAATTCGGCTGCAACCGAAGGTTCTTTGAGTCAAATTCCGGAGAGAAAGGACGATCCTGCTTCTTTATCACAAGCGCCGCTAGCCGTCAACGGATGGTCCGAAGAAGAGATAAACCATTACGTTGACAACTTAATAGCAAACGATTCATTTATAAAGAAATCCCTAGAATCCGCGATTAAGGAAGATACGAAAGATTCCGGAAGTGGCCTAACTTCCTCTGATAGGTTGATCGATGTTGAGCTTCTTAAATCGCTAACAGAATTTGAAGATAAGGATACCGCTCACTCTAATAAGATAACTTTATTTGAGCTGCGTGAATACGATTTGAAAGACAGGGATCTGACTGAAAAAGAAAGGGAAGACAAAGCTTTCTGTATCCTTGCGCAGTATTTAACCGACTTGGAGACGGCGAGAAGAATCCATACAGCTTTTATCACTTTGTTAGGCAAAGAAAACCTTCAGCTCATTGAAAACATGTATCGGAACGCCTTTACAGAAGCGAAAGTTGACCAAAATTCCATTTCTTTTTATAAATCGGACTTATCCTCCCCAATAAAGACAATATATCTGTCAATTGATTTTCTCAACGAGCTACAGTGGCTTCCAGTTAAAGAAATATCACTAGAAGAGAATATTCAAAGCAAATTAGGGCCGGAGGTAAGTACGGAAGCCACAACAACTTCTGAAATGAAGAGAGAAAGCCCCTCCCCACCGCAGGAAAAACCCTCTTTAGCCGTATCTTCTCAGCAGCCGACAGAAGTTAAAACCTCAAATACAAAAACACAAAATAATAAAAGGGATTCTGAATTATTAAAAAGGCGCAGGAAGAGAGAAGCTGCAAACCGAAAAAAAGTCTCAGAGTACAATTCCACGTTGCGCGAGATCAATGCCTGTATTAAAACCACCGGAGTTCGTTTTAAGAATCTTTCGGAAGTGGCGGAGTTTATAAAAGACCGGGAGTCAGAAGGTGATCTTTTCAGCTCTTGGGCAATTAGCCGGCCCAAAGCTTTAAAGAAAACAAGTTTTCACCCGGAAAAATAAAAATAGAAATTAAAGAATTGGAGCTTGCGCATAAGTCTTTTGCACTAAACATCGAAGAACTGCAAATCGAGCCCCGACCGAGTACGTCGCACGAGGACGATTAGAATTTTAACGTGTCTTGCCCGGTTACCCGGGCACGCTCTTTCACGCTAGCAAGTCAGCATCAACAGGAGCGCAACTATCAGTTTCAAAAGGAACTGACGGTGTCTCCACACGAATGCTAAAATACAGGAAAGAATGTTACGTGTACGAGACATAACATTCTCCATTGCAAAGCCGTTTCGCCCTCGCCACAGGGCTCGACGGCTTTAGCTTTATTCGGCCAGCACCGTGAAACTCGCAGTCCAGCGCACGCGCATCTTTCGTTTCATGATAGAGAGTGCAGAAGTCAAAGGACAAGAAAACAAGACTGAGGCGTCGGTCCGGGAACACCCGGCCCAAGAGGTTGCTAGAGCTAAAAGGCTCAGCACGTTGTAAAACCGGTCAACCGACCGACGGACGCCTCATTGAAAGGTGTGGCCGGGCGCGCTCATCTTTCCCGACCGTACCGATTCGGCTTCGGTACCTTCATTGAGACCGGACGTTGAAGAACTACAAACCGAACAACAACCGACGACGTCGCATGAAGACAATTGTAATTTTAACGTGTCCTGCCCGGTTCCCGGGCACGCTAGCAAATCAGCAGTAAGAGCAGTTTCAAAAGAATCCAACCCGGAAAACACGCACGAGTCCCTATGCAATTTTGGATCATACCCGATTCAACGGACGTAAGTTCCTGTATAGCCGTTTTTGTTACAATAAACAAGTGAGTCTGCAAGTGTCCCGCCAAAACATTTGCTCGGTTCAACATGATGACTTCAAATCCCAATTTGGCGGAGGACGGTCCTTTCTCAAATCTCCGATACTCGCGAGCTTTGGAAACTGCCGGTTCAAACACAGTTCAAATCAAATCAGCCCTTGTTCAAAAATTTGGGCTAAAAACTGTCCAAGGTCTTATTGACACCGGACGATTGGTGATCGTTCAGACAGCGGGAGAGCTTCGTTCAAAACTTGACGGTCCAGCGCTTCTTTCCCAGAAAAATAAGATAACGGGATTTCTCGTTCCCGACTCAGAAGCGTGTGTTGTTAATGAATTCGGCTTATTGGGGCGTTTTAAGAAACTGAGTTTCAATGAAGAAAAATTAGAAAATATCGGAGTCATCGTCAGAAAAGGTTTCCATGATTTTTTTAATGAGCACAGAGGAAAAGGCGGTATTCATCTGACAAGTTCTTTGCTTTTATACCCTAGTAGAGACGAATTTAAAGAAGAAATTAATAAAACTGAGAGTTCCTTAAAGACCGTCAGACAAACTCTTGAAGAATCGGATTTTGCCTACCGCTTACCGGGAATAAAACCTACCTACTATTTTTTCGCGGGCAGGAACAGAAATAGAGTAGCAGTTGCAAACCTATTTCACTCAGAATTGCTAAACGAAGACTTATTGGAAATTATTACGGAATTTCCAATTCATTCCAAAAGAGACCTAGACAGGAAAGCGGGAAGTGACTGTATAAGGGTGTCAGGCGCATGGTTGTCTCCTGACTTTGACGCTTCGGTTTCATCAAACTCTTGGCCCCAGCCAGCCGAAAAAATTCACACCGAATTCGACCCGGAAAACACGCACGAGACCCTGTATACACAGGTAGATTATACAGCCGAGAGTAAAAACAAACTAAGCAGATTGAGAAAATCTGTACAAGAAAGTATTCAGGGCTGCTACGACGTCAAGTCTCATACGGCCTTCTTAATCGCAGAAAACCTTTCTCCTACTATTGCCCCAGCAGCTTTATTGCATGAAGTGGGCATTCATATGGCATTTGACTCTGAATTGAGAAGCAAGATCTATCCTTTAGTCCTCGCTGCTCCCTCTGTTCTGGACAAGGCTTTTTCTAATAAGGAACCTGCGGCTGTGTTGGCAAAAACATCTCTTTTAGCCAACGGAATCAATTCTGCCTCGCCAAATTATTGCGAGGAAACTTGCGGATACTTGGTTGAAGCTTGCGCCGTTTTAGAAACCAGTGAGTCCAAAGTCACAAATTTCTATAAAGACGTCATATCCACAACTAATGTTTGGATGATTAATCACGGATTCAGAAGTTGTAAAAAGCTCTCCTCTCATGATTTATTGGTTGCAGCTAAAGCCAATGTTGAAGCCCTATCAAAACTTCCAAGAGAAAAAACACTCAGTTCTGAAGGAAAAAAAATTCTCGCTGAGCACGTAAAAAATCTTTCTACCAGATACAGCAGCCTTAAAGAAGCCAAAGGGGAAATACAAAGTTTGCTCAACTATTTTTCTGATTTGGAAAAAAACGGGAAACCACTTCCAAAAGTTCAGGGATCAGTTCATTTAAATGTACGAGATTCCGTCTCTTCTCAAGCAAAAAACGAAAAAGAAAGGGAGTTGGTCAGATGAGTTCTCCCGTTGAAAAAGACCTGACGGTGCGCGTCCAGCTTCAAAAAGGTCTGCAGAAGTACCTTGACCGTAGCGATATTACGGAAATTGCCGTGAATCGCCCCGGCTTCGTCTGGGTTGAAGAGGCCTCCGGGTGGAAGCGTTATGAAGACAAAAATTTCACCTACGATTACCTTGCCAAGCTCGGAAACGTCTGCGCTGTTTACGGAGGAGAAAACAAAACCCTCGATTCCGCCCATCCGGTGCTCTCCGTGGAATTACCGGACGGTGAACGAGCCCAGTTCGTGATGCCTCCGGCGTGCAAGAACGGGACCATCAGCCTTACGGTCAGAAAAATCTCGAAGGACGTTATCGGACTGGATTCTTACATTCAGAACGGATATTTTTCGCATATCCGCCCAAAAGACTCCCTTGACCCGATACATGAGGAATTATCTGCCCTTTACAAAGGAACCTTTGACGCCAGTAAAACACCGGACAATCTTAACCTTCTCCGGGCAGAATTTTTAAAGCGCTGCGTGGAAACCGGCAAAACAATAGTTATTGCCGGAGAAACCGGTTCAGGTAAGACTACGTTTATGAAAGCTCTGATGCAGCATATTCCGACGGATCAGAGAATTATTACGATTGAAGACGTACCTGAGCTTCTTTACGGACTCCCAAAGCACGAAAACCAAGTCAACCTCTTCTACCCTTCGGAAGCCACGGATAAATCAACGGTTACCGCTGCAAGCCTAATGCGTTCTTGTCTCAGAATGAAGCCCGACCGCATTCTGCTTGCCGAGCTGCGCGGCGGCGAAACTTTCGACTTTCTGAATGTGTGCCTCTCCGGGCATTCCGGCTCAATTACCAGCTGCCATGCCGGAAGCTGCGGACAGGTTTTTGACTATTTAGCCCTTAAAGTTCTTCAGTCCTCAACGGGACGCGAGCTGCCTTATGCGGTCATTCAGCAGCTTTTGCATCAGGTCATTGACGTGATAGTTCACGTCCACCGAAACAGAACTTTCGGACGTCATATCACTGAGCTTTTCTTCAACCCTCATACTGAGGAGAAAAAGAATGAAATCCTCTAAGACGCTTCTGAAAGTCCTCTTTGCAGTTTTTGCCGTCCTGCTGTGCGTACTCGTGATTCTTTTTGTCAGCAGCTTCGTATTTATGCGGATCTTCAATCTTCCGCTTGAAGCGTGCCGACCGTGGACGATCATTCAATACTTTATGATGTACCGCCATGCTCCTGACAAAGCGGTACGCCTAGCCGTCCACGCGTGTCTTTTTCTCCCGTGGATTGCGCTGGTCGGTGTCGGCATTGCAATCGTGATTAATCGAGACAAACGTGCTCTGCACGGGGCGGCAAGATTTGCCAATCTCGGCGAAGTAAAAAAATCCGGCCTGATTGATCCTCCGGGCGGTCTTGATAAAACCATTCTGGTCGGAAAGTACAAAAACAAATATCTGACCTATGCTGGTTACCAGTTTGTTCTGCTGGCTGCGCCAACCCGTAGCGGCAAGGGCGTCGGTATTGTTGTTCCGAATTGCCTCAACTATTCCGATTCTCTGGTCGTTCTCGATATTAAGGGTGAAAACTTTGACATCACCTCCGGCTTCAGGAAAGCGTGCGGACAGGAAGTCTATTTGTTTTCTCCTTACGCGGACGACGAAAAAACACATCGCTACAACCCGCTGGATTACATCAGCAGCAGTCCTGCCGAACGGCTGGGTGACATTGACGCCATCGGTCAGGCGCTTTATTCGGGAGAAAACAACAACGACAAATTTTGGAGTGAAAATGCTAAAGACTTCTTTCGCGGCGTAACTCTGTTCGTTCTGGAAACACCGGGACTACCTCATACGCTGGGAGAAATTCTCAGACAGGCGTCCGGCAAAGGAAAACCGGTAAAAGAACATCTCTTAGGAAAATTAAAAGAAGCTCAGGATGCCGGGCATCCCTACTCAAACAACTGCGTTGATGCGCTCAACCGAGTATTGAGCAACTCGGACAATACGCTTGCAGGTATTATCGCGACATTCAATACCGCGCTTTTGTCCTTCCAAAATCCGAAGGTGGATTTGGCAACGAGCGCCTCGGACTTCGATTTAAGAGAAGTCCGGCGCAGACGAATGAGCATTTATTTCAAGATCGAGCCTACGAAACTTAAAGACGCCCGGGTACTTATCAACCTTTTCTTTGATCAGCTCTTAAACCTGAATACCCGGAAACTGCCGTCTCAGGACAAAACGCTCAAGTACCAATGTCTTGTGCTTTTAGACGAGATGACGTCCATCGGCACGGTCAACATGATTAAACAGGCTGTTTCCTATATGGCCGGTTACAACATGAGACTCTTGACCATCATTCAAAACAAGTCGCAGCTTGAGGATGTTTACGGCAAAGCCGGTGCCGTAACGCTTTTGTCGAACCATGCTTTGATGATTATGTATGCCCCGAGCCCGGCCACCCAATCGGATGCGAATGAATACTCTGAAATGCTGGGATATGAGACCGTCAAATCGAAATCCAAGTCCCACAGCAAAGGCGGCAATTCCACCAGTGAATCCGATCAGAAGCGCGCCCTGATGCTTCCGCAGGAAATCCGGGAGCTGGGCAAAGACAATGAGATTGTAACGCTTGAAAATACCAAGCCTATTTTCTGTCAGAAGATTAAGTATTACCTCGATCCTGCTTTTAGAGAAAGGGCAAATTGGGCGGTTCCCGAGATTCCGCAGCAGGACGTTGAACTTTTCGTTGCTCAGATGGAGCAGCGGATAAAAACCGCTTCAGCATCAGACTTAAATGAAACGAATGCAGCAAGCCGTATTGTCACCGGTAATACCGAACTGCCGGACGATATGAAATCGGTTCCTGACAACCAATGGTCCGAAGATCAGGTTAATTGCTACATTGAAAATCTGATCTCCAATGAGATTGTCAAAAAGTCGATTTCTAATTTTGATGCACTGGAAGGTATCAGCGCTGCTTCCGCCTCGGCACAAACCGGCATTCTGCGTCAAATGAATGATGCCGCAGCAGCACCCGTCACCGAAAACGCCGGGCAGATTTTGTCCGACTTAACTGAAGAAGCAAACGGCAGCCCGACTTCGGAAAGAAGCACTGAAGGCGAAACTTCAGAGGATTCAGAAGATTCAGAAACCGCTGATCCTGCGCTTTTGGCATCCCTTGAAGAATTTTCCGACGATACCGATTCGGAAAACAAGGTTGAATCCATAGCCATTCATGCGGACATAGAAGAAACGAATTTGAGTGAAATAACGGAGCCCGATACAGAGCCGGAAGAAACTCAGACGACAGCGCAACACATTACGGACATTACTGCCAACATCACAGCTGATGTGACTGCCGACTGGGACGAAAAACGCTGTGCGGATTTTGCTGCCTCTCTGATTTCACAAATCAAATTGCAGCTGAAGGAACAAAAAATTCCCGAAACGACAGCGCAGGAATCTACTGAGGCAGAACAAAAAGACAAGACCTCCGGCAGTGAGAATCAGACGTCCGTGGACGAGGATGACAAACAAAAAGAATATTTCAGACACGTTCAAAGAATCAGGAACGCTTATCGGAAAGTCGCGAAGAATCCGCTTGCTTCGCGAAGAAAAATTTCCTAACGAAAGCGGGCAGCAACTCTTAAAGGAGAAAAAATGACTGAATACAAAGCCTTCAGCAATACCGTCGTTGTTTTCAAAGAACCGACAATTTCGCAAATCGTCCCCAAATCCGGCCCCAATGCCGGAAAAGAAACGTCCGTACTGGAATTCAAAGCCTATAAGCCTCACTTCGTGAAGCAGCAAGACGGCTCCTTCCAGCAGGACAAAGATGGAACCGAGTTCTTCAGCGTCCGTTACTACGGCAAAGAAAGCTCGGCAAAAAGAATGGCTGCGGGTATCAAAGAAGGAATGATGCTTGAAGTTCGCGGGGATGTCTCAACTCGTGAATTTACCGGGAAGAACGGTAAACAGATGCAGGAAAACGTCTTAACCGCGAAAGGAATTGCGGTATCGCTCAATCAGCCCGGTTTGAAGATTGATTACTCGCGTCCTAAAGCTAAAGAGCAGGAAGCCGAGCGTTAAAACGCTCCGAATATGACAGACCGTCCGCGCTCGCGGACGGTTCCGAGGAATAATCATGAAAACAACCAACCGAGAAACCCTAAAACTAACCGTAAATATTCTCATCAGGAAATTTTGCGAAGACAAAGCTGCTAAAAATTTTTCCATGAGTAAACAGGAAGCCGAGGACTACGGCGCTTGCGAAGAGACTTCTTTACGCGAAGAGGATAAGGACAAACTCTTTGAAGATTTTGCATTGGATTGTTTTACCCGCCCGAGCTTTTCCAATAACGGAGAGCGGCTATGAACGAAAAATACAATGCATACGTTCGATCCGTCGCCGATTACTTTATTGAAGAGATGAAAAAAGGCACGGCTCCGTGGCAGCAGGACTGGGATAACGCAGCAAATGTCGTGCCGGTAAGTGCCGTCACTGAGACCCCTTACCGGGGCACCAATGCTCTTTTGCTGATGGCTGTCAGAATGAGCCAAGGGTACGGAGACAATCGTTGGCTCACTTTTCGTCAGGTTCAGGAGCTCGGCGGGAAAGTAAAAAAGGGTGAACACGGCACCAAGTGCATCTTCTGGAAGCACTTAGTGGAAAAGGACGAAAAAGATGAGGACAAAACCGTAGAACGTCTCATTCCTTGTCCGTTTGTCGTTTTTAATTCCGAGCAATGTGAAAATCTGAAACTCAAGAAATTTGAGAGGCCTGAGCACGAATGGACTCCGTTGGAGGCCGCAGAACGTATTCTCGACAAGTCAGGCGCCAAGATCGAAGAGATAGAACAAAACCAGTCCTACTATGTTCCGGCTTTGGACAAGATCGTTCTTCCTCTCAGGACTCAATTTAAAGATGCTGAAGGTTTTTATGCAACGGCTCTTCACGAACTCGGCCACTGGACCGGACACAGCTCCCGTCTCAACAGACCGATACTGAATAAATTCGGCACACCGGATTATGCAAGAGAAGAACTTCGGGCTGAAATATCTTCAATGATGGTATGCAGCGGTTTGGGCATTAGACATAAGTCCCGGAACAGCGCCTCATACGTGAACAACTGGATCGAGGTTCTCAAAAAAGACCCAAAAGAATTGTTCCGGGCGTGTGCGGACGCCGAAAAAATTAAGGATTATTTATTCGGCATAGACAAATCCTTGGGATTAACACCGGAGCCTCCGGCTAAGAAAGATAAAAGCCCGGACAACAATGAGGTTAAAGCAGCTCTTCAGACTTACCGAGGTCTTTCTAATTTTCACCAGAAAAACATTCAGAACTTAATGCTGAATTATCTGAAGCAGCCGCTATCCAATCCGTACCAATTCCAAAAACCGTCACAAAAAATCAGAGCCATTGATATTGAAAGGTAGTCATTATGCAATTATGGATTGCTGAAAAACCCTCTGTTGCCAAAGCTATTTGCGCAGAGTTGGGAATTGTAAAAAAGGGAGCCGGTTTTAACGAATGCAAAGGCGGCAATACTGTCACTTGGTGCTTCGGTCACCTGTTGGAACAGGCGGGCCCCGATGCCTATACGCCTGAAGATGTTCCCGTTACCAAGAAAGGCGGAAAAATATGGCGTATGCAGGATTTGCCGATTTTCCCTTCAGTTTGGAAACTCAACGTAAAACCGGACAAAGGCGTCAAGGCACAGCTCAGAACCATAAAATCACTTCTGGGCAAAGCTGACAGCATTGTCAATTGCGGCGACCCTGACCGAGAGGGACAGCTTCTTGTTGACGAGATTTTAGAGTTTTACAAGTGCCGAAAACCCGTCAGTCGTTTTTGGGTTTCCGCACAAGATCCGGCGTCCATTAAAAAAGGCTTGAAATCTCTTAAGCCGAATAGCCAATTTCAGGGAATGAAGCTTGCAGCGCTCGGCCGATCCAGAGCCGATTGGCTGCTGGGAATGAATCTGACCCGGGCTTTAACGCTTACTCACGGAGCTAAGGAAAGGAAACTCATTGCCGTGGGGCGCGTCCAAACTCCTACGCTTGCCTTAGTTGCCGAAAGAGATAGAACGATAAAGAACTTTAAGGCTGTCCCCTATTTTGTTTTAAAAGCTGACGTTTCCGCAGCACGCGGCAGTTTTACGGCGCTCTGGAAACCATCCGACCGACAGGAAGGCTTGGACTCTGAAGGCCGTCTGGTAAATCCGGCAGTCGCAAAGAGTCTGTCGGATAAGCTTAAACCGGCAAAAACGGCAGTTGTCCGAAAGACGGAAACCCTGCCAAAAAAGATGGCACAGCCCCAGGCCTTTTCGCTCGCGGACATTCAGCTTGAAGCAAGCAACAAATACGGTTTCTCAGCTCAGGAAACACTGGATACCTGTCAAAGTTTGTATGAAATCCATAAAGCCGCAAGCTATCCCAGAAGCGACTGCCAATACTTGCCGGAATCCCAGTTTAATGACGCGCCGAAAGTACTTGCAGCAATTGCGAAAACTTGCCCAAATCTGAAGGAGTTGGTCTTAAAAGCCGATCCGACCATTAAGTCTCAAACTTGGAATGATAAGAAGATCACTGCTCACCACGGAATCATTCCTACGCAGCTGCCGGTTGACTGGGCTGCTTTAAGCGATAAGGAACAAAAGATTTATGAACTGATCGGACGCCGATATTTGGCTCAATTTTTTCCGGTTCATCAATTTAATTCATGCTCCATCGACTTGGAACTAGGAGGTGAGACGTTTATCGGCAAAGGAAAAACCGTTACCGCCCTTGGCTGGAAAGTTGTTTACCAAAATCAAACCGACCCGGAAACCGATAAAACCGAATCCGATCAGATTCTTCCTTCCGTAAAGAGCGGCGATATTTTGAAAGTCTTAAAGACTGAAATGAAGAACGAACTTACCAAGCCGCCAGCCTATTTCACCGAGGGTACGCTGATTGCAGCTATGGAGAAAATTCATACTGTAGTGGACAACCCGGAATATAAAAAATATCTGAAGGAAGGCGACGGGATCGGCACACCGGCAACCAGAGCCGCGATTATCAGCGAACTGAAAAGAAAAGGTTATTTGGAGGCGAAAGGCAAAAAAATCTGCGCCTCTTCAGACGGGATTGAATTGCTGAAGCTCGTGCCCGAGCTCGTCCGCAACCCGATTCTTACGGCTGTATTTGAAAGAAAACTAAGGGATGTGGAATCCGGCAAAAGCACTTTGAGTTCCTTTATTGAAAGCCAGCAAAAATTCATTTTGCAGGAAATCAATAAGGCAAAGGCAATTAATAATGGCATCCAATAAGAATCCTTTTCTTGACGATCTTTTTCCTGATCCGATGCGTGCCAGAAAAGCACGCATTTTCAAAGGATATGAGAAGGTTTCAAATACTGCCGCTTTCAGATTTTCTGCTCTCAGCTCAAAAGTTAAAGCCGAAGGTGTTGTCGATAAGCGCGCCGAGGTTATGTTTCGGTTCGGACAGGCAAACATAAAAAGTTATCTTCATACGATCAAAGCAGCCGACTACATTGCGCGAAACGGAGATATTGAACTGATCGACCAGACCGGAAACAGTTTGCAGGGCAAAGCGGAATATCGAAAAGTTCTCTATGAGTGGAAGCTGCTTTCAGAAATGGGCGACGGAACGTCCAAAAGGGGCCACGCCAGAAGAGTCATACTTTCAATGCCTGCCGGGACTGACGAAGAAAAATTCAAGAAGGCTTGCAGTCAATGGGCTAAGGATATGCTTGACGGATACGATTATCTGCTGGCTTTTCATTTGCCCGGGAATGATAAAAAAACTAATCAGCCCCACTGTCACGTTCTTCTTCGCACAAAAAACCGAGAGGGCAAAAGAATTCATCTGGCAAACGACGAGCTGGCAGCAATGCGTGAGCATTTTGCCGCTTGTCTCCTTAAAAACGGCATCGAGGCCAATGCGACCCGGAGGTGGTCAAGAGGAAAGACGCAGCAGGGAATTTCTCAAGCGGAACACCATGTTTTAAATAATCGCCGAATGTCTGAACAAGATCGAGCTCGAGTCTATGCAATCGCCAAAAAGAGAGAACTTTTGAAACGGCAGCAAGCTCAGGTTGAAAAAGTTCATTCTGCTTTTAGGGATGGAAAAGTAATACCGGATTCCCCGTCCATTCAAAAAACCAAAAAAACGCGAAAGACTGTAGTTTATTTGGCTGAACAAGCCTCGAGGAAACTTATTGACTCTCCCTATGCCGAGGAGCGGCAGCTCGGTAGAAAAATGCAGAATTATTACTCTAAGCTCGAACCTGTTGAGAGCGCCGAGCAGAAAACACTGCGTCAGCTTAACGAGGCAAAGCAGCAGCAAATCAAGCGGATGCAAGCCATGCGTAAACGGCTGAAAAAAGGTTCACAAAAACCGGAACGATAGGCTTCAGCCGAACACTTCCAGATTCTTGCAAACTTTTTCCCGGCTGCTTTCCGCACGAAAATCATAGCGGGCTGTGGTAGCTACCGACGTATGACCCATCGCTCTTTGCAAAATAAAAAGGTCACAACCCTGTTCCAGCATCCTCGTTGCAAAGGTTCTGCGTAAATCATGCGGCCGGACTTTACCGATTAGTGCAAGTTCAGCTCTCTTTTGAAGAATCATATAGATTGATGACGGCTGCATTTCTCTAAAAATGAACTTGCTGTGATCTGCGCCCGGGCAGATCCGAGGAAAGAAAATTCCGTCTTCCAGTCCTCGAACCCCGAGCCATTCGTCTATAATCCGGTTCAATTTTTTCGGCAAAAAGACGCGACGTTCTTTATTTCCCTTACCGATAAAGCAGAAGGATCTGCTGATACAGTCCCAATTTTTCATCTCCAACCGGACGCATTCTGCCCTTCTCAGGCCGCAGCCAAGCATTAAAGCAAATAGAGCCATATCACGTTTTCCTTGGTTTGTGCCGTCGTCGCAAGCCTTAAGAAGCCCGGCGGCTTCTTTGACTGTCAGGCTTCGACCTTTGGGCAGACGTTCATATTTAACGCCTTTTAAAGCTTGGATTTTTAAGTACGACGACTGAGGCAGCTGATCCAATGTCCAAGCCTCTTTTGCCACAGTTTTGAATGCCGTCAAATAGAGATTTTGTGTTGATCCACAGCAGCCCTGAGCAGCCAGTTGTTTTTGAATCTCTGTCCAATGAGTACGTTTCAATTTTGACCAATCGGCTGTCTCTATATCTTTGGCACCTAAAAAGTTAGCTATGTGCTTTAAACAGTTTGAAATCGTGATAACTGAGCGGGACGATCCGAGTCTTGCCAGATAAGCGAGGGCCGGATTCTTTTTCACGGATGATATTGTGGTATCGGTTGCAATCATTTTCTTCAAAAAGTCCAATGTTAGATAGCAAAGACACGAAAAAACTGTTCTTTGAATGCCTTTGTAGAGGCCCACTCTTTCTTAGAGGAGCTTTAAGAATTAATTATTGAAAAATTTTATTTTGCTTACTAATAATTTCTAAGTGAGAAGAGCCCTAACCGTTCAATCAGAACGGCACCGTTTCCATTAAGAGCGGACCGATGCGGGGCAAATCTTTCCAACAGGTTGTATATCCCGGGCTCAAACGCGCACGGGACATTTCCCAAGCGTCTTTGCCTAATTTAGAAGCCGCAAAGCAGAGCGTATTTTTACCGTAGCGGGTGTTGATGGAATCCATCAGTTCACAGATGATCTGCTGTTGTTCGGTTTCCGTCTCTTCAAAAAGATCCTTGGTGACAGAGCCTTTCGGGACGACTTCTCCGACATAGACACCGGCGCGTTTATAGAGGCAGTCTCTACGGTAAGTTTGATTAAGCAATCGCCGAGCGTAATGAATAATCGTATTGGTATCCGAAATAGGATAAGGAAGGCCAACGCACGGATAAGCGTGCTGCTGGACATCCTGAAGGCGGAAAGGATTCGTGTTTAAGACAATACCGACGGTGTGCGCTACCGTACCTTCGCGGCGCAAGGTTCTTCCGCATTCCTGTGCATGGAACGTGATGGCGCCCAGCAAGTCATCTTTGTCGCAGACTAAATGACTGAAGCTGCGGCTTCTCATGATTTGCTGTCTTTTTGGTTTTACAAGTTCCAGTGGAATGCAGGACGTTCCCTGAAGTTCTCTTACCGTCATGGAAAGCGTAATACCGAACCGATCACGGATGGCTTCCGCATCTGCACGGGCTAAATCCAGAGCGGTACGGATTCCCATCTTGCCGAGATGCTCGGTATAGCGTCTGCCGACGCCCCAAATTTCAGAAACTGGCTCGCAAGCAAGCGCTTTTGCCTGTCTTTGAGGTGTTAAGTCGAGCCAATTGCACACACCTTTAAGTCCAGCGTAGTGTTTGGCTAAATGGTTGCAGTATTTGGCTAAGGTTTTTGTCGGTGCGATGCCGACGCACGTGGGAATGCCGACATCTTTAAACACTTTATCCTTGATCTGAAAGCCGAGCTGAGTCAGGTCGGTGCCTAAACCTTCGTACCCGCTCATGTTGGCGAAGCACTCATCAATACTGTACGGATCGATACAGTCAACTTGGGAGGCGATGGTTGACATCATGCGCCCGGAGAGATTGGCGTAGAGTTCGTAGTTGCTTGAGAAAACGGAGACGTTTTCCCGTATACAGAATTCTTCGATCTGAAAGTACGGCTGGCACATTTTGATGCCGAGCTGTTTGGCTTCCTTCGATCGAGCAACGACACATCCGTCATTATTACTGAGCACAATTACGGGACGGTCAGTTAAGTCCGGACGAAAAACTTTTTCGCAGGAGGCGAAGAAGGAGTTCCCGTCCACCAGCGCGAACACCTGCATAGTTAGTTGCTTTTGATTGTGTACTTCACGACGCCGATAAAGCGCCATTCATCAAAATCTTTCGGGAGGATAGGTTTATAGATCGGGTTCGAGCTCTCGGGTAGCAGCCGCAGCCCTTTGTCGTCTTTCCTGTAGCGCTTAACGGTAAATTCGTTGTTAATGCTCATGATGACGATGTCGCCGTTTTTAGGTTCCGGCGAGCGATCGACGACCAAGAGGTCGCCTTCGTCCATACCGGCTAAGTCCATTGAGTCGCCTGTCACGTAGACGAAGAATGTCGAGGCAGGATTGGAGACTAAGAATTCATTCAGATCCAGTGACTTGTCTACATAGCTTTCTGCCGGAGACGGAAAGCCGGCCTGAACGCCGCATTCGTAAACTGGAATGCTCAGGTGCGTCGGATTCATGGCCGGAACAAGAATCTGGTCTGTGTCGAGGGTACGAGCAGGTTCTGCGACACGTTCAAGTTCACAGCGAAGCCATTTTGCGCCGCCTAACTGCTTGAAAACAGGAACCAGTTCATCTGTAAGGCAAATGGAAACACGTTTTGTATTACCAAGACCTTTTCGGCCGGCACCTTCACGAGCGCCCCCGCGGTTTTCTTTTTTAGTTGTTTTATCCATGATGAAGTAAAAAGAGGAAAAATTTTGAAATAATCATACTATTTCAAAAATCTGTAGTCAATTATTCCCGTTGCTATGAATCAAGGATACCAACCGCTTTAAAAGCCTTAGAATAGTCCTAGACGAACTCCGACCGGTTTTAGTGTCTTCTAGGTCGGCAAAGGTTAGCCCTGCATCAGCAGGGCTTTTCCTTCTAATAATTTTACAATTTTAATTGGTCACCAAACTGGTCACTAAATTCTTCTTTAAGTTGCTATCTATTTGAATTTAAATTAGTTTAAATTCTCCCCCTCTCCGCCAACCGATTCTAATTATTCAAATGGTTAGAGTTCTTCTTCGAAAAAAGCACCATCGAAAACACCACCGTAACTGGTAGCTTTTGTTTTTTCTTTTCTTCAGACTTGAACTGTCCAATCTCGGCTTGCGGTTGGAAGAAGTGTTTTTTGCCCCTCAATCTTTATTGGGGATTCTCGCAGACCCTTAATATCTCTGAATTTTACGCAGTAAGCATCCTTACGATTTAGACTCGTTTCTTTAACGGCGGGTGCAGTAGCGATACTGAACCTGCTGGACTAGAAGAATCAGGAACGGAGGAAAAGGACCCATGAAATCTCTGCACAGCTTCTAGTCCTTTCGTTATCAATTTCCTAAAAACAAGCCATATAAACAAGTCACCCGGGGCTTATTTAGCTTATTTAATTAGTGAGAGTTATCCTTGTTCACAGGAGCCTTTCTATCTAACCCATTTATCCTTTCGGATTGCTGATTGCCTAAATTCCTTGGGCGTCATACCTGTTCGCTGCTTAAAGAAACGCGTAAAGTGCTGAGGATGCGTAAAACCTAGATCGTAAGCAATAGTGCTCACAAAATCTTTTGACAAAACCAGTCTCTGCCGCGCACACTCCAAAATGTGGTTTCCGATTAATTCTTGCGGCGTTTTACCGGTTTCTTTCTTTATGAGCTCGCCAAAATAACCGGGGGAAAGATTCGCTTTTTCCGCAAAATAAGAAACCGAAGGAAAACCATTCGTGCTACGGCCCTCAACGTAAAAACCTTTGAGCTGGACTCGGAAGTTTTGCAATATCTTGAGGTTAATAGCGTGCCGAGTCCCGAACTGTCTAACATAGAAAGAATTGACGCAATCCAGCAAAAGTTGAATCCGGCTCGCCAAAATATCTCTTGTATGCCATGCCGCCGGAACTCTAAGATGTTCAGCGATTTCCTGAAGGGCCCTTCTAAAAATATCCCTTTCAGAATCAGATAAATGCAGAGATTCGGCCTCTTTATATGAAAAGAAGGTGTACTTCCCCATCGTTAAACCCAAGGGCGTCCCTTCTATTAAATCGAGATGAAACAAAAGTCCGATGACGTCGGGTCTTACCTGCGCTTCAGGACTATCAAGACGTGCTCGCTGTCCCGGAGCAAACATAACCAAAGTGCCGCTCGTATAGTCGCAGGGATAAGCTCCGTACTTTAACGAACACACTGACACATCCTTCAAATAGAGAGCATAAACCCCGTACTCCATCTCAAGGTTGTTCGGCGACTTCTGAGCTGTTTTAAAATCAATTACTCCAATTAAAGGTGATTGATCTTTCAATCCGTATAACTCTGAAAACGTTTTAGCCGAATCAAGTTTGACTTCTTTCAGTTTTCTTTCCATTGATGCAATTTACGCCAAAAAATTGTTTTGAGAAATTGCTAAAAGAATCTGGGTATGAATATCCGAAAGAAAGGTAACCCACGCCACGGCTTTATTCTCAGGTAAACGACGGTGGGAGTATGTTTTCCATCAAGAACTGGGTGTCTATTCCATTAAGTAGGACGGCTAATCAGACAATCCAATGATGGAAATTCACATTTTTTTGGAAAGCTAACTTTGCGATTGTTTTCAGAAATACATACAACGCCAAGTTAGAACTTTCAACCTGTTATGGCCTCAAGGCTTTATCCTAGGAGTGGCATAATTAAGAATTAACGATTTGTATCTTTCGAAGGACAAATCTTAGGGCGCTTTTTTAGAAACGCCCCTAACTATAAATTTTTAGAAAGATTGCCATGACTTATAAGAAGCACATTTCGCAAAGCAACGACTTGTTAGACGGATTCTCGTCGGCTTTTGCGGGCATAAAAAGTCATTCCAATCTTCCGAGCGGTACAACTCCGTTCATCTGGGCGATCGCGGTCCTCATTGTCGTCATCTTCTCGGCTTTCTATTTCAACGTGCGTGCCAATAACGAAACTATTCTCAGAACTAATCTGATGAAGAGCACGGCAAAGGTTGCCGATAACATTGAAATGAGAATGCGGGGCATCTCCGCCTCCATGGCCCGCATGATCGAAAAAATGGAGCTGGACGGTATCAACCCCGCCGTTGTAAATAAGTACGGCAGAGAAATTATCTCGTCGAGCCCCGAAGTTATTCTGCTTCGTGTCATTGAACCGAGCGGCAAAGGCCTGGAGTCTGTTGTAAATCCTCGGCTTGGCAGAAGCGATCTTCGTCAATATAACTATCTGGATTATCCGCAGGTCGTCCGCGATGCGATCGGAGACGCCTTCCTCTCTAACCGCGTTTCTTACTCTTCTTTCTGGTTTACGTCCGGCGACATTTCTTCGCCTTCTGTCGTCATCATTTATCCCTTTGCCATCGGCGAAAAAACATATGCTCTCCTCGCCAGACTGTCGCTGAACAAACTTTTGGAAGTTTCAACTCCTCAGTCGCTGCTTTCCGATTACGAATTCTCATTCCTTCACGGAACAAAAGAAATTGCCGGCCGAGCTGCCTACAACCCGCCGGATGACTACACCATCCCGAGTTACGTACGCGCAGCTGACCCGCTGCCGCCTTCCATTCAGTTGTACGGCTGCAACGTTCTCGAACGCCCAATGATCTTTGCCAGCCCGCTGATTTATTGGCTGGGCGCTCTGATGCTGTTTCTGCTTCTATCACTCTTTTTCCTCAACCGCGAAATACGCAGGAATCAGTCTGATCTTGAACGCGCATTAAAAGAACTGGAACTTCGCCGCTCCATCGAAGATTCCATGAACCTGGCTTTAATCATCACCGACTTGGACAACAAGATCGTCTATACAAACGGTCAAACTGAGGAAATTACCGGTTACTCAGAAGAAGAACTTTTGGGCAAGACACCGCCTTATCCCTTCTGGGGAGACGGATCTGAACTTCCATCACAGCTGCTGAAAGACCGTCCTCATGAAGAACCCGGTAAGCCGTACCGCTTTGACCTGACGATCCGCCGCAAAAATGATGAAACGCTTGAAGCGCTGATGCTGGCGATGCCTTTCTACTCGGCATACAACGAACATATCGGCTGGATTTATATGATCCAGGACAACACTGTCGAGGCTCAGTCCATGAACCTCACGAACGACTCTATCGCTTCCTACGAAAGACTTCTGAACTCTGTCTTGTCTTGTATTTCCGCCGTGATGCAGAAACCGACCGGGAGTATGTTAGGTATTCACAATAACCACTACACGGAACAGCTGGGAAATACCGCAGACGGTCACTTAGAGATTTCCAAGGCCTTTAAAGAACCGTTCGATCCGCAAGGCAATCGTCAAGGAGAGGTTTGGGTCGACTCTCTTGGCCGCTGGTTCTCCGTAGCAGAAGCCAGAGTGACACTGCCGGGCGGCTCTCACGTCACCCTTCAGTCAGCGCTGGACATCACTAAGAGAAAAATCAATGAGCAGGAATTCGAAGAGCAGACCAGTAAGATGGAAAACTCTTCGCGCCTCATTACGCTCGGCGAGATGGCCTCTACGATTACACACGAAATTAATCAGCCGCTCACCGCGATTACCGCTTATGCCAATACAGCACTGGAAGTGATTGACAGGGCGCCGGAAGTAAACAAGGCTCAGGTGCTGGAGATCTATCGAAAGATTGCTAATCAGGCTGCACGCATCGACAAAATTATTAAGAACATCAGAGCGTTTGCCAAACGCCGCCCGACAACATTGGAGTACGTGTCTTTGAATAGCGTATTCTCTGACACGATGGAGCTCGGACGTCTGATCGAGAAGAAATATGCCGGTGTTCAGGTGGTTTACGAGCTGCCTGCTGTCGTGCCTGATGTAATTTGCGATCCGGTCCAGATCATGCAGATTCTCATGAATCTTATTCGTAATGCTGCTGAGGCTATTTTGGAACACGGCAGTGAGGACAAAACCATCACGGTCAGTGCGAAGGTCGGCGCTAAAGACGTTGAATTGTCTGTCGGCGATCACGGCCCCGGAATCAGCGATACGATGAAAGCAAGCCTGTTCACACCCTTCTTTTCTACTAAGAAGAACGGCCTCGGCCTAGGTCTGAGTACTTGCCAGACAATAGCAGAGTCTCATAACTCAAGGCTCCGTGTAAGAGACAACGAAGGCGGGGGCGCCGTATTTTTCTTCGACCTGAAGATTTGTTTCACGAAAGATTCCGAGGCACAGAAACAAAAATAATTGTGTTTCAATTTAAAGAGATACGCCTTCTGTACTATCCAGGGGTGTGATTAAGATATATAATATCTTCACGTGATACAAGATATCTCAGTTAGCGATTCTTATCATCCTATAGATTAAGATAATGGATTGCTTGTAAGAATATATTAATTAGAAAGGCACATGATGATTCAGATGACCTCGAAACCCTACACTCAGGAATCTCCGGATACCGCAGGTGTTGTGTATATCGTTGAAGACGACGAAGCCGTACGTGATTCTCTCAAGTGGCTTCTCGAAGCTTCCAGCTACCGCGTTGAACTTTTCGAAAGCGGTGAAATGTTCCTCGCCAAATTCGATCCGAACGCTATCGCCGTTCTCGTCCTTGACGTCAGAATGCCGGGCATGAGCGGTTTGGAAGTTCAGGAACACCTTATCGCCAGAAAGTGCGATATTCCTATTATCTTTATCTCCGGTCACGGCGACGTTTCTATGGCAGTCTCTACCTTGAAGAAGGGGGCGGTTGACTTCATTGAAAAACCCTTTGACCAGGCCGCCCTGCGCTCTTTAATCGAAAAAATGCTGCAGGAAGCCCGTCAGCGTAAAGCCAAGGCTGAACAGCGCTCCTTGAACGACGCTCTTCTGAGCAAACTGACTCCCAGAGAGCAGCACGTTCTTGAAAGAATTGTGAGCGGCCGTCTGAATAAACAAATCTCCGCTGACTTGGGTATTTCTATTAAGACCGTTGAAGCCCACCGTGCTTCCATTATGGATAAAACCAATTCCGGCACCGTTGCAGATCTGATGCGCGTCGTCATGAATGCAAACAGACCTCCTGTCAAAGACTCCGGATCTATGAGATAGTCTTTTAGACAGCGTCACAAAGGAAGGCACACCGCCTTCCTTTTCTTTTTACGGCCTCTTCTCGGCCGAAGATCTTTTGTTACTCGTTCTTGTGAGCAAAGGTTTTAGGCTCTGTGAATATCCTTACAATGGATCGGTCTTACTTACTCTTTTCATAACAATGAACGCAAAAATAATTGATGGAAAAGCACTCGCACAATCCGTTCGAGCCGGCTTGAAGGAAAAAGTAGAACAATTCAAATTAAGTTCGAGGGCTCCCGGACTGACGGTCATTCTTGTCGGTGATAATCCGGCAAGCCAGGTTTACGTCCGCAACAAGATCAAAGCCTGCACCGATGTCGGCATTACCTCTAAATTGGAAAAGCTTCCTGCTGAAACTTCAGAAGCGGAGTTATTAGCACTTTTGGAGAAACTCAATGCCGACGATTCCGTGGATGGAATCCTTGTACAGCTCCCCCTGCCCCGTCATATCAACGAGCAAAAAGTCATTGAGACAATCCGTGCAGATAAAGACGTTGACGGTTTCCATGTTGTCAACGTCGGTTCTGTCGTGACCGGCATCGGCGGCTTCCGCAGCTGCACGCCATACGGCGTCATCAAAATGCTGGAATCCGTGGACTATCCTCTCACCGGCGCCCACGCTTTGGTCATCGGCAGAAGCAATATTGTCGGAAAACCGATGGCCATCATGCTGCTTGAAAAAAATGCCACCGTCACGGTCGCGCACAGTAAAACCAAGAATTTGAAAGAGCTCGCTCTTCAGGCCGATGTCATTGTCGCTGCGGTCGGTAAAGAAAAAGTCGTCACGGCTGATATGGTTAAACCCGGCGCCGCCGTGATTGATGTCGGTATGAATCGCAATGCCGAAGGAAAACTTTGCGGAGATGTTGACACCGAAGAAGTCGCCAAAGTTGCAGGCTATATTTCTCCGGTTCCCGGCGGTGTCGGACCGATGACCATCGCAATGCTTCTCTCTAATACGGTTGAAGCTTATGAAAAGCGTCTGCAAAAAATATCTCGGTAAGGAATCTATACATGTGTGATTTAATTAACATCCTGAGCATCATTGACGATAAGACCCAGCTGATTAATTTTCCCAAGCTTGATCCGAACAGCTTTAAACCGGCGGTGCTTGCACTGATTCAACGTCTGAAAGACACCGTAGCTTCAGTAAAAGCTTCCGATAAAGAACCGACTTGGGACACCTTAGTTACGCCGATTGAAGATGCTTCTGAAAATCTCTCCTATGTTTGGTCGGTTGTCGAACATTTGAACAGCGTGGCCGATACGCCCGAGTTGAGAGCTACGATTAATGAACTTCTTCCTCCGATTTCCGAAGTATTCAGCGAACTCGGTATGGATGAGGAACTCTATGCAAAGTACAAAGTCTTGAAAGCCGAGAAAGCTTTTGAGAAATTCTCCTCAACCCGTCAGAGGATCATTAACAAAGAGTTAGAAGGCTTTGTTCTCTCCGGCGCCGAATTAGATGACGCCGGCAAGAAGAAGATGGCCGAGATCAATCGAGAGGAAGCCGAACTTTCTCAGAAGTTCTCTGAAAATCTTCTCGACTGCACTAATGAATTTGCGCTTTACCTCCCGGAAGACACAGATGAGCTCAAAGGTGTCCCTGAGGCCGAATTGCATCTCTATGCCCAGCAGGCTGCAGCCGAGGGTGCCAAGGGCTACAAGATCACCTTGCATATGCCGAATTATCTGCCGATCATGCAGTACGCAGAAAATCGAGAGCTTCGTGAGAAGATGTATCACGCATACGTGACTCGCGCCTCTGAGTTCTCGCCTGCTGGCAAAGACAATCTGCCGATCATTAATCGTCTGCTCGAACTGCGGGTCGAAGACGCTCATCTTCTCGGCTATAAAAATTTTGCCGAAGTCTCCTTGGTTCGGAAAATGGCAGAATCTCCCGAACAAGTCGTTTCTTTCCTGCGAGAATTAGCGGCCAAGGCCAAACCAGCTGCAGAGAAAGAAATGGAAGAACTTATCGATTACGGCAAGAATATGCTAGGAATTAAGGATGTTCAGACTTGGGATCTTTCTTTCATCAGCGAAAAACTCCGTGAAGCAAAATTCTCTTACTCTGAAAATGAAGTAAAACAATACTTCACGGAACCTGCTGTTCTCCAAGGAATGTTCGGACTTGTCGAGAAGATGTTCTCGATCAAGATCAAAGAAAAGAAAGCGCCCGTCTGGAACGATGACGTCAAATTCTTTGTCATTGAAGACAAGGAAGGCAAAGAGATCGCCGGATTCTATATGGACCTTCATGCCCGCAACGGAAAGAGAGGCGGCGCATGGATGAATGACCAGATCTCCCGTCGTGAGGTTGACGGAAAAATCCAAAAACCGATTGCTTACCTTGTTTGCAACTTCGCCGCACCCGTCGGAGACAATCCTTCTCTTCTGACGTTAAGAGACGTCGAAACGATTTTCCACGAATTCGGTCACGGCCTGCATCATATGCTGACCCGCCAGACAGAATTGGCCGTATCCGGCATCAGCGGCGTGGAATGGGACGCAGTTGAAATGCCAAGCCAGTTCATGGAGAACTTCGTTTTGAATTGGGATGTGATGCAGACCATTACGCATCATGTCAAGACCGGCAAGACCATGCCGCGCGAACTCTTCGACAAACTGGTTGCTGCCAAAAACTACGGTGCCGGAATGGCAAATGTTCGCCAGATCGAATTTGCCCTCTTCGATATGCTCCTTCATATGGACACACATCCGGAAAAAGATGCGGTCCAAAAGATCCTGACTGCAGTCAGAAAAGAAGTCGCGGTCACTTTCCCGCCTGAGTACAACCGTTTTGCCAACTCCTTCTCTCATATCTTTGCGGGCGGCTATGCCGCAGGCTACTACAGCTATAAGTGGGCTGAAGTGCTCTCTGCGGATGCCTTCTCCCTCTTCCAAGAGAAAGGTATTTTCAATCCTGAGGTCGGAAACAAATGGCTGGACGAAGTTTTGTCCCGCGGCGGCAGCCGCCCGGCAATGGACAGCTTTGTTGCTTTCCGCGGCCGTAAACCTTTAGTCGACGCACTTCTCCGTCAATATGGCTTGCTGGAGACCAAATGAGCATCACGATTACGACTTGGAACGTCAATTCTCTAAAGGTTCGTCAGCCGCAGGTTTTGGACTTTCTGAAGGAAACAGAGAACAGCATTCTCTGCCTTCAGGAACTCAAGATGCAGGAGGCAGACATCGATGCGGCCGCCTTCAAAGAAGTAGGATATACGCTGGATGCATTTGGCCAGAAAACCTACAACGGTGTCGCCACAATCCTTCGTGACCCGCTGACCTTCCTTCCGGACGAAGAAGTTCGCAACATCCCCGGTTTCGAAGATCCGCAAAGCCGTCTCTTAGCCACAACGGTCCAAGTCGGCAGCGAAAAACTCCGCGTCATCAACGGATACTTTCCGAACGGTGAAACAGTTGAGAGCGAAAAGTTTCCTTATAAGCTCGCTTGGCTGGAAGCTCTGGTTCAATGGCTTCCGAGCCAGCTGGAAGAGTATCCGAACTTAGTGCTTCTCGGCGACTTTAATATCGCCCCGGAAGATCGCGATGTTTGGGATCCGGAATCTTGGTCGGAATCCGTGCTTTGCACGCCTAAAGCCAGAGAGGCTTTTCAGCGTCTTATCGATCTCGGCTTAACGGACTCTTTCCGCGCCTTTGAACAGCCGGAAAAATCCTATTCCTGGTGGGATTACCGCATGATGGCTTTCAGAAGAAACCGAGGCCTTCGTATCGACCATATTTTGATTTCCGAGGCTCTTGCCAGCAAGAACCTCGGAGTTGAAATTCACAAGAAAGTCAGAGGCAATGAACGCCCGAGTGATCACGCGCCCGTGACACTAACGCTTGATCTTTAACTCTTGAGCCGGCTGTAACGCCGGCTTTCTTTTTAGCGCTCTGGCGCGAAGCTGACCGCAGCCTCCGTCAACATCCTGGGCGGCTGAGTCACGGAATTTAAGCAATATTCCATTTGCTCGGCATGCTTCCTTTATCTTATCGATCTGCTCTGTCGACGGTCGCCGGTATGGACTGCCGTCAACAGCGTTGACGGGGATCATGTTGAGGATAGCCTGCCGAGACCACAGAGGAGTCAGCGCTTCAATCTCATCAATCCCGTCGTTGATGCCGTTAATCAAGGTCCACTGATATTGAATCGGATATTTCCCGACCTCTGCGTATTTTGCACCGTACTCTAAAATTTCTTTCACGGTTAAATCTGCGGCTCGGGGAAGCAAACTTCTGCGCTTCTCATCCATTGCGCTGTGCAGAGAGATTGCTAATGCCGGCTTGATTTCTGATTTCAGCAGCGCTTCGAAAAGTCGCCTATCACCGACAGTAGAAATAACAACCTCTTTGTATCCGATGCCGGAATACCGAACGATATGTTCAACCGCAGAAAGAACGGAACGAAGATTATGAGAAGGCTCGCCCATTCCCATCAAAACTACTTTCTTCACAGGCGCATTTCTCATGGCGTATTGGACCTGACCGGCAATCTCCAGATCGCTCAACTGTCGGATCAAACCGCTTTTTCCGGTCATACAGAAGACGCAGCCGACAGCACATCCGACTTGAGTGGATACACAGACGCCTTCTCGAGGAAGAAGCACGCATTCAATCAGCTGGCCGTCGGAGGCTTTGAGAACCCAGCGCGTGCCGGTCTCGGATTCGGCTTTTTCCTGAGCCATCAATTGATGAGTTAAGAATTCCTCTAATTGAGGCAACAGTGCCTCTGCCGCCGCAGGCAGGCGTACCTTGCTTCGGTTCAGAGGTTTGCCGGAATACCAATTGCGCCAAAAGCGATCGATGTGAACGCTTTTGCAGCCGGCTTGGATAAGTTGTTGTTCAATATCAGCGATCTTCATAACCGCCCATATTATCAAGGCCGTTAGTCTTCGCTTTCAAGTTTGAGCTCGGCGATTTTGCGTGTAATTGTATTTCGGCCGACGCCGAGTCTTGTCGCAGCATCGACTCGCCTTCCGTGCGTATACTCAAGCGCCGTCCCGATTACGATACTTTCAAAAGTATCCGATAGCTGCTTCATGAGATCGGGAGACTGACTTTTGAGCATCTCTTTGACTTCAGCTTTGAGCAGTTCCTCCCAGCTTCCGCCGAGAGTCTCCTCGCTTGAAACCTCGCTGTTTTTATGAATCTTTTCCGCTTCGCCGCGGCGGATCTCCTCAGGAAGATCCGTCACTCGGATGTGCTGGGAAGGCGCCATCACGACAAGCCAATTGCAGAGATTTTCTAATTGACGAACATTGCCGGGAAACGGGAAACGTTTTAAAAATTCCATCGCTTCCTCAGACATGATCTTGGGCTCAACGCCGAGATTCTCTGCCGACTTCTGCAGAAAATGATTGACCAAAAGCGGAATATCTTCCGGCCTTTCCCTTAAAGGAGGCAGGCGCAGGCGAATGACATTGAGACGATGGTACAAGTCTTCGCGGAAACGATTTTCCCGAACCATCGCTTCCAGATTTTGGTGCGTTGCCGCAATGATTCTGACATTGGCTTTGAGAGACTGATGGCCCCCGACGCGATAGTAATAACCGTCGGACAAAACTCTCAGGAGCCTGGTCTGAAGTTCAGCAGGCATATCACCGATTTCGTCCAGAAAGAGCGTGCCGCCTTCTGCCTGTTCGAAACGTCCGTGACGGATCGCACTGGCACCGGTGAAGGCGCCCTTTTCATGTCCGAAGAGCTCTGTTTCCATTAAGTCTTTCGGAATTGCCGCCATATTGATTGCGACAAAAGGAGCATTGGCGCGGGGACTGTGTTTGTGAAGCGCTCTCGCCACCACTTCTTTGCCGGCGCCGGACTCTCCTGTTAACAGAACGGTTGCCTTGCTTTGAGACAAACGTCCGATGGCGCGGAAGACTTCCTGCATGGCCGGCGCCTTACCGATAATTTCAGAAGCGGTTTCTTCTGACGGAGTCTGCTCTTCTTCCTCGTTCTCTTCGGTTGCTCGCCGAACGAGTTCGATGGCTTTATCGATGTCGAAAGGTTTGGGAAGATATTCAAACGCTCCGCCTTGAAAACTGGCTACGGCACTGTCCAAGTCCGAATAGGCCGTCATGATGATGATCGGAAGCTTCGGATAGGACTTCTTAATTTCTGAGAGCATTTCCAAGCCGCTTTTGCCCGGCATATGGATGTCGCTCAAAATCAAAGCAGGCTGCTCTTTCTTGATCGCCTGCAGCACGGACTCTGCTTCACTAAAAGTTTTGCAGGGGATATCTGCCTTTTGAAGTGCTTTTTCTAATACCCATCTGATGGAACGATCATCGTCCACGATCCAAACATTTTTCATAACGATAAGGGAAACAATATGCTGAAATCGGTACGGCCGGCTTCACTGCTGACCGAAATACTGCCGCCATGCTGCTCGACAAAAGTCTGAACCAGGGAGAGTCCGAGTCCGCTCCCCTGTTCCTTTCCGCTGACCAGAGGATAAAAAATACTGTCGGCTAAGTCTTTGGGTATGCCTTCTCCGTTATCGATCACATGGATATTTAATGCCGTGCGGCAAAAACTTTGACCGACTTGAACATGATGGACAACACGGGTTTTAAGCGTGATACATGCCGTGCCCTGTGCTATTTGCTCGGATAATGCTTCGGCGGCGTTGCGCATTAAGTTCAAGGAAATTTGCGTCAGCTGACCTCTGTCAGCCATCATTTCAGGCGCACTGATGTCGTAGTCGCGAACGACCTTCAGCCCTTCCGGAAATTCCGACTGCACCAGGAGGCGAACACGTTCCAGGATCTCGTGAACATTAGTTGGCACTGGATGGTAAAGCTGACGGTAAGGCGCTAGGATCTTATCGACAAGATGCTGAAGACGGTCTGCTTCACTGATAATGACCTCGGTAAATTCTTTATTTTCCGGATCGTGAAGTTCTCCCTCCAGGAGCTGCGCAGCGCCTCGAATCCCTCCGAGAGGATTCTTAATTTCATGGGCGAGATTTCGCAGCAGGCGCCGAGTATTTTCGGACAGCTCATTCATATGACGCTCTCGCGTCATTTGAAGGGTCTTATCTGCCGGCACAATCTCAGCCAAGAGAATATTTTCGTCATCCGGGAAAGGATGAATGGTGACCAGAACCGGAATCGGTTCTGCCGGAGGACGCAGAAAATGGTCTAACTCATTCGGAACCAGAAAGGAAGGCTCAGGATGCGCACGATAATTTGCGAGCCATTCATCCGACGAATTCAGGTAAAACTGCAGTTTTCGTTCTTTTAAATGCTTCAATGACTGCCCGGAAAGGAATTGGGCTGCCGTATTGGCATAAAGAATATCGCCTTCTTTGTTACATACAAAAAGACCGAGCCTGAGGAGATCGAAACTTTCTAAACGCTTGGCATCAAAACTCACGATTTCCTCCGCTCGGTCATCCAGCTGTCTTTGCGCAGACAGACTTAAATTACGCTACTAGCTCGAATAGTACATGTCGTACTCTTCAGGTGTGACGGCCATCTGAGTACGTACGACTTCTTCATGCTTGAGTTCGATATAAGAAGTGATCAGATCTTCGCTGAAGACGCCGCCGGCTGTCAGGAATTCATGGTCGGCCGCCAAAGCATCCAGGGCCTGTTCCAAAGAAGAGCAAACGGTCGGAATCTTTGCGTTTTCTTCCGGCGGCAGATCATAGAGGTTCTTGTCTGCAGCTTCACCCGGATGCAGCTTGTTCTGGATACCGTCCAAACCGGCCATCAGCATGGCGGAGAATGCCAGATAGGAGTTAGCCATCGGATCGGGGAAGCGAACTTCAACGCGACGGGCCTTTTCGCTGGAAACAAACGGAATACGCAGAGAAGCGGAACGATTGCGAGCCGAGTAAGCGAGTTTGACAGGAGCTTCAAAGCCCGGGACCAGACGACGATAGCTGTTGGTTGTCGGGTTTGTGATCGCGTTCAATGCACGAGCATGTTTAATAATGCCGCCGATGTAGTAGAGGGCCAGATCGGAAAGGCCTGCATAGCCGTTGCCTGCGAAAAGGTTCTTGCCGTCCTTCCAGATTGACTGGTGAACATGCATACCGGAGCCGTTGTCGCCGACGACGGGTTTCGGCATAAAGGTTGCAGTCATACCGTAGGCCGCTGCAACATTCCATACCGTATATTTAAGAATCTGAGTCCAGTCAGCGCGTTTGGTCAGAGTGCTGAACAGTGTGCCGATTTCGCACTGGCCGCAGCCGCCGACTTCATGATGATGAACTTCAACCGGAACGCCTTGTTCTTCAAGAAGTTCGCACATTTGGGAGCGGATATTGTAGAGAGAGTCGACCGGAGGAACCGGGAAATAACCGCCCTTAACGGTAGGACGATGGCCGCCGTTGGCGCCGTTCATATCCTTTCCGTTGCTCCAATAGCCTTCTTCACTTTCAATCTTGAAGAAGCTGTGATTCATTGTGGTGCCCCAGCTGACACCGTTAAAAATGAAAAATTCCGGCTCGGGTCCGAAGTAAGCGGTATCGCCGATGCCGGTGCTCTTTAAGTAAGCTTCTGCACGATTGGCAACGCTGCGGGGGTCACGATCGTATCCCTTTCCGGTAGAAGGCTCAACGACGTTACAGGTCAGAATCATTGTCGGAATATCTTCGTCGGCGAACGGGTCCATACGGGCACTGTCCGGATCCGGCATCAGCAGCATGTCGCTGGCCTCAATGCCCTTCCATCCGGCGATGGAAGAACCATCGAAAGCGTGACCTTCTTCAAACTTGTCTTCATCAAAAGCAGAAACCGGTACGGAAACGTGCTGTTCTTTGCCTTTGAAATCAGTAAAGCGCAAATCAACAAATTTGACGTTGTTGTCCACAAGCATCTGCATGATTTCAGCGCTGGTCTTAGCCATGGATATCTCCTTAGTAAATTTGGACGTGGCAATCAAAAAATATGTTCAACAAAGCTTATGCAAATTTCGTGCCAATTTTTGACATGCACGAAATCATGCATTCTCAAAGAACCTCAGTAAGCAGTCGTAAAAACTTTTGTAATGATGCACCTTTTTAGTGCAAATTGGAACATTTTGGGGAATTTTTTTATTAATTTTTGAACAGAGTTAGAACACTGCTGGAAGTGGTGCATTTCTTCAGAAAGAAAGAATTAGCGGCCGAAATCGGCCGCATGATTTGATATTTGAATGTCGGAATTCGGCTAAAGAAAAGCCTCAAGCACTTCATTTAAAAAGAGCCAGCCTTTCTCCGTTGTTTTAATCCTCTTGAGGTGGTCGCAGACAAGGCCTTTCTCTCGAAGTTCCGCCCAAATCGGTTCAATAACATCGAAATCAAGACCGGTCCTCTCGGTATAAAACTCAAAGGGGACGCCTTCCCTCAAGCGAAGTGCATTGAGCATAAATTCAAACGGCAAATCTTCCGGAGAGATCGGTTTTCGTTCTGCGATTTGTGTTTTGTGTTCTTTAAAAGAGAGGAGCCAGCGAGCCGGGTCACGGTAGTTATAAAACCGTTCGGGAATGCTTTGCAGCGTCAGTTTTCCATGAGCGCCCGGGCCCACTGCCAAATAATCTCCGAATTCCCAATAGTTCAGGTTGTGCCGACAGCGTAAACCTTCCTTAGCATAAGCAGACACTTCATAGTGATCAAAGCCTCGGGCCGCGGTTTTATCCCTGACCAAATCCGACATGTCTGAGAGTACGTCGTCGTCAGGCATCCCTTTTGGCGGGAATTTGGCAAAGTAAGTATTCGGCTCCAGCGTCAGCTGATAACAAGACAAATGCGTCGATCCGAAAGAAAATGCCGTTTCCAGCTCTTCGTCCAGTTCCTGAATAGTTTGGCCGGGAAGCCCGAACATTAAATCCAGGTTGAAGTTCTCAAAGATCTTTCCGGCGCTTTCAGCGGCCCGCTTGGCTTCCTGTGAATTATGAACCCGGCCTAAAGCCTTCAATTTAGAGTCATCAAAACTTTGAATTCCGATCGAAAGCCGGGTGGCTCCGGCTTTTCTGAAGTCTTTGAATTTCTGCTCTTCAAAAGTGCCGGGATTGGCTTCCAGCGTAATTTCGATGTTTTCGTGGAACGGAATACTGCGGTCGGCCGCTTCAATGATTCTGCCGATGGTATCCGGCGCCATCAGAGAAGGTGTTCCTCCTCCAAAAAATATGCTCTTCAGCTTTCTTCTCTGAACACGGGCGCCCTGCTCTTTGAGCCCTTCAATAATAGCGGCCTCATAGAGCGCTTCCGGTGCCGGCCCCCTCAAGCCGTGAGAATTAAAGTCGCAGTAAGGACATTTTTTAAGGCACCACGGCCAGTGAATATATAAAGAAAGCGGGAGTTCTTTCAATTTACCAATTCCAACGTTCGGTTAATAAACTGCGCATTTTTCTCATGGCTTTGCCGCGATGGCTGACAGCATTCTTTTCTTCTGCCGTCATCTGAGCAGCGGTCTTTCCATCCGGCGTCACGATAAAGAAAGGATCGTATCCGAAGCCGCCCTCGCCTTTCGGTTCGTATCCGATCGTACCGTTCCAAAAATCAATCGCAATCAGCGGCTCAGGATCGTTTTCATCACGGACGGCGACAATAACGCAGGTGTAATGCGCGTTACGATTGTCTTTGTCTACAAGTTCTTTAATCAGCTTTGCGTTGTTTGCGGCATCCGAGCTTGGTTCACCGGCAAAGCGTGCGCTCAGAACGCCGGGTGCGCCCTTTAAGGCATCCGCACAAATTCCCGAGTCATCGGCAATGGCCGGAAGACCGGAATGCTTCGCCGCCCATCTGGCTTTCGTCAGCGCATTTTCCACAAAGGTACCGAAAGGTTCTTCGGCGGATGGAATTCCCAAAGAACCTTGCGAAATCACTTCGGCGCCCATCGGAGCGAGAAGCTCCTGCATCTCTTTCATTTTCTTTTTGTTATTGCTGGCGAGAACAATTTTTTTTGACATGTCTTTTACTCCTCGGCGAGGGCTGCTCTCTGAGCAGCAAACAGCTGTTTCAATCCGTCTTCAGCCAGCTTGAGCAAGGCATCTAGGTCTTTCCGACTAAAGGGTTCTCCTTCGGCGGTTCCCTGCAGTTCAACAAATTTGCCGGCGTCTGTCATCACGACATTCATATCCGTATCACTTAAATGATCTTCGTCGTAGTCGAAATCGGCAACCGGAACACCTTCATAAATACCGACTGAAAGTGCAGCGACTTGTCCTTTGAGCGGAGATTTTTCCAAGGAGCCGTTTTTGATGAGCCAATTGACGGCATCAGCGAGTGCCACATATGCACCGGTAATAGAAGCGCATCTTGTACCCCCGTCGGCCTGAATCACATCGCAATCAATTTTGATCATTCTTTCGCCGAGTGCTTCCATATCGACAACGGCGCGTAAAGATCTGCCAATCAAGCGCTGGATTTCCTGTGTGCGGCCGCTTTGCTTTCCTTTGGCGGCTTCTCGGTCCGTGCGAGTGCCGGTAGCGCGAGGCAGCATTCCGTACTCCGCAGTCACCCAGCCTTTTCCCTGATCTTTGAGCCAGCCCGGGACCTTTTCTTCAACCGAAGCGGTGCAAATGACCTTGGTACCTCCGACTTCAATTAAAACAGAGCCTTCGGCGTATTTTGTGTAGTGACGTGTGATCTTTATCGGGCGCAGTTCGTCTGCTTTGCGGCCGCTCGGGCGGCTCCATGTCTCTTCTGGCATTCCAATCTCCTTCAATAATTTCTGTCAATTCTAATGAAGGCAAAATCTCAAACCGCGATTTTCACCCGATACGAACCTTATAAAAGTTAGAGTCGACTTGAAGGAAGGTAAAATACAGCGGCAGAAAGACCGTGCATTCCAGTTCGATGAAGCGCGGCAGTAAAGGAGTTATCAATGAGTAATATTTCGAGTATGACAGGTTACGCGAATGCAAAAGTCCAAACAGATATGGGCTTACTGAGCATCGATATAAGAAGTGTCAACTCTCGTTTTTTAGATTTGAGTTTCCGCGCTTCCGAAGAAATTCGTTTCCTCGAACCGAAATTCAGAGAAATCATCTCCGGCAAAATTGCTCGAGGCAAGATGGAGTGCCGTTTAAATCTGGTGGATTCCGGCCTATCTGCAGATACGGCTTTAAATGAAGAAGCCCTCAATAAACTTATGGCTCTTCAGACACAAGTCTTAAAGACTGATCCTTCCGCCACGGCGCTCCGTGTTGCCGACATCCTAAATTATCCCGGCATCGTTGCCGCTCCGGTTCCTGACCCTGAGGTCTTTGCAAAGCAGGTTTTAACAGGCTTTGAACAATGTCTCGAAGTCTTTAACGAAAGTCGTCAGCGTGAAGGCGCCGCCCTCGCCCAAGTTCTGCTCAAATACTGCACGCAGATTGAAGATCTCGTTAATACGCTTCGTCCGAAGATTCCTGAAATTCTTCAGGCACAAAAGGACAAACTCACGGAAAGACTTGAAGAAGCCTTAGGCACCACGTTGGCAGACGGTGCTCAGATCACCAAAGAAGAAGTCAATGAGCGCATCCGTCAGGAAATCACGCTCTACGGTATCAAACTTGACGTCAACGAGGAAATGGAAAGACTTTGCACTCACGTTAAAGAAGTGAGAAGAACACTCGACCGGGGAGGCCCCGTCGGCCGTAAGTTGGACTTCCTGATGCAGGAACTCAACCGTGAAGCCAACACGCTCGGCAGCAAAGCTGTATCCATTTCGATGACGGACACCTCCGTCAATCTGAAACTCGTGATCGAATCTATGCGTGAGCAAATCCAGAATCTCGAATAATTTATCTTTTTCAGATAATCAAAGGGGCGCTGATCGGCGCCCCTTCTCATTTTTTCAGCGGTTCAAATGATTAGTTCTTGCTGCGGTCGATATGACGGTGAGCAGAGATGAACGGCATCATGGAACGCAGGCGAGCGCCGACGACTTCAATCGGATGAGCAGCCGTCTGAGCGCGGATGGAGCGCAGCATCGGAGCGCCGACCTGGTTTTCAAGGAGGAAGTTCTTAGCGTAAGAGCCGTCCTGAATGTCGCTCAGCGCCTTTCTCATGGCAGCGCGAGCCTGATCGGAAACAACCTTCGGACCGGTGACGTAGCCGCCGAACTCAGCGTTGTTGGAGATGGAGTAGTTCATGTCTGCCAAGCCGCCTTCGTAGATCAAGTCGACGATCAGCTTCATTTCATGGCAGCATTCGAAGTAAGCCATTTCAGGAGCATAACCGGCTTCGACCAGAGTCTCGAAGCCCATCTTGATCAGTTCGGCGATACCTCCGCACAGGACGCACTGTTCGCCGAACAAGTCGGTTTCGGTTTCTTCTTTGAAGGTGGTTTCAATGATGCCGGCTTTGCCTGCGCCGTTGGCAGCAGCGTAAGACATGGCGACTTCACGGGCTTTGCCGGATTTGTCCTGGTAAACAGCGATCAGCTGAGGAACACCCGAACCTTCGGTATAAGTGCGGCGAACGGTGTGACCCGGAGCTTTCGGCGCAACCATCCAAACGTCAAGGTCGGCTCTCGGAGTGACCTGACCGTAATGAATGTTGAAGCCATGGGCAAAAGCCAAAGCAGCACCTTCTTTCAGGTTCGGTTCGATTTGTTTTTTGTAGACTTCGGCGATCTTTTCGTCGGGAAGAAGGATCATCACAACATCTGCGTCTTTAGTCGCATCTTCGATCGTGGCTACCTTCAGACCGGCAGCTTCGGCTTTCTTCCAGGAGGCGCCGTCTTTGCGAACACCGACAACCACGTCAACGCCGGAATCATGAAGATTCTGAGCGTGAGCGTGGCCCTGGGAGCCGTAACCGATGATGGCGACTTTCTTTCCTTTGATTAAAGAAAGATCGCAGTCTTTGTCGTAATAAACTTTCATTTTAATTTTCCTCAAGTTATGAAGGTTGGAAGAATAAATTAGAGGTGGAGCATTCGATCTCCGCGGCCGATGCCGCAGGAACCGGTGCGAACCATTTCAAGGATGCATTCCTTATCCACTGCTTTGAGAAATGCGTCCAGTTTGTCGGAATTTCCGGTTAATTCGATGGTGTAAGTCTTGTCGGTTACATCGATAATTCTTCCGCGGAAAATGTCGTTTAGACGTTTCATTTCCTCGCGGTCTTTGCCGACGGCACGAACCTTAACAAGCATGAGTTCACGTTCCGCGTACTCGCCTTCCGTCAAATCAACGACTTTAATGACTTCGATCAAGCGGTTAAGGTGCTTGGTAATTTGTTCAATGATTTCCGTGCTTCCCGGACTGACGATGGTCATACGGGAAACCGTCGGATCTTCCGTCGGAGCCACGGTCAAAGATTCAATGTTGTAGCCTCGAGCGGAGAACAATCCCACCACGCGGGAAAGTGCTCCAGGCTCGTTTTCCAAAAGAATAGATAGAACGTGTCGATTCATCAGATTTTCTCCGAGCCTAAGATCATTTCCGTAAGTCCGCGTCCGGCTTTCACCATCGGCCAAACGTTCTCCGTCGGATCCACATGGAAATCAAGGAAGACGAGTTTGTCTTTGTATTTGCCGAAAGCATCCTTCAGGGCTTGTTCAACGTCTTCCGGACGATCGACCACAATACCGACGTGGCCGTAGGCTTCTGCCAGGGCCTTAAAGTCAGGTGTTACTTCCATGTGGGAATGAGAGTAACGGCGGTCATATTCAAGTTCCTGCCACTGACGAACCATACCGAGATAGTTGTTGTTGAGCAGGATGATCTTGGGTGCAACACCTAATTGTTTCGCCGTCGCCAATTCCTGAATATTCATCTGAATAGAACCGTCGCCAGTGACACAGACCACCGGTTTATCCGGATGAGCAACGCAGGCACCGATCGCATAGGGCAGGCCCACACCCATAGTGCCCAAGCCGCCGGAAGTCAGCCAATGGCGAGGCTTACGGAATTTAAGGAATTGAGCACACCACATCTGATGCTGACCGACGTCGGTCGCCACAATCATGTCATCACCGCCGATTTCCTGCAGCTTCTGAAGAACATACTGAGGTTTGATGACCGAAGCGCTGTTTTCATAATGAAGACAGTCTTTTTCACGCCAGCCGTTGATTCTGTTCTGCCAGGCAGCGAGCTTTTCCGGATCAGGACGCTTGTCGGTAGTTTCGAGCAGATTGAGCATGTCGGCGATGACTTCCTTCACGTCGCCGACGATCGGGATGTCGACTTTCACGCGTTTGGAAATCGTGGACGGATCGATATCAATATGAATAATCTTGCGGCCTGTCTGTGCAAAGTTAGACGGCAAGCCGACTACCCGGTCGTCGAATCTGGAACCGATTGCGATCAGAACGTCGCAGTTCTGCATCGCCATGTTAGCTTCGTAGGTTCCGTGCATGCCCACCATACCGAGGAATTTTTTATCATCGGACGGCATGGCACCCAAGCCCATCAATGTTGAATTAACGGGAATGCCGAGTTCAAAAGCTAAACGCTGGAGCAGTTCGCTCGCATTGGCAGAAACGATACCTCCGCCGATATGGATCAAAGGACGTTCAGCCGAGAGAATTAATTGCAGTGCCTTTTTGATCTGACCCAGATGGCCCTTCGTCAAAGGTTTATATGAACGAAGTTCCATATTTTCCGGATATTGATATTCGCAGATCGCTGCGGAAACATCCTTCGGAATATCGATTAGTACGGGGCCGGGACGGCCTGTTTTGGCTATATAGAAAGCCTTCTTAATCGTCTTGGTCAAATCTTTGACGTCTTTCACTAAAAAATTGTGTTTTACACATGGACGAGAAATGCCCACGATATCCACTTCTTGGAAAGCGTCCTGACCGATCGCGCTGGTATTCACCTGACCGGTAAAAATCACCATCGGAATGCTGTCGGCATACGCAGTTGCGATGCCGGTGACGGCGTTGGTGGCGCCGGGGCCGCTGGTGACCAAGGCAACGCCGACCTTGTTGGAAGCTCTGGAGTAGGCGTCCGCAGCATGTGCTGCCGCCTGCTCATGACGAACAAGGATGTGTTTGAATTTATCCTGTTTGTAGATCGCGTCAAAAATATTTAATACGCTGCCGCCCGGATAACCGAAGACGTATTCCACGCCTTCTTCGGCAAGTGCGCGTACAAGTATCTCCGACCCGTTCAGACGTTCTGCGGCTTTAGACCCTTCTTGAGATTTCATTAGGAAATATCCTTTCAAAGTCCACGGGAAATTGATTGGAGGCGAACACTCTGCTTATGACGGAGGCCCGCATGTTCTAGTACCGACACCGGCTCATTCTTGCGGAATGGTTAGGTTCGGGTTTTTTATTCTTCTTGTAGAAGATTCTTTCAATATAGCGCAATAAAGGCGAGAACTTTAAATCTTGGAAAGAAATTACTTCTTTTCGATTTCGCGGTGAATAATCCGATTAATCTCAGTCGGCGTGACCGGCTTCTGTACGATAAGTGGAAGTTCCATCAGGTTGACCGCCGAATCCGCAAAGTCCAGTCCTTCGGTTTCTTCTTCGTACTGGGCCATAATGGCATCTCGAGAAGTGGCCGTGCTGATAATCGCCGGAATCTTGCGCCCCAGGACGCTTCGAATACGGAAGATCGATTGAAGACCGGTCAAGCGGCCCGGCCCCAAGTTAAAATCCGAGAAAATAATATCCACCGGCGCTTCCTCGATTAACTGAGCAGCGAGTTCTGCATCAAAGTATTCAGCCCTTCTCACCTTAGCGCCCCAGCCTTCTAGCAGCGTTGCCAGACTCTCACGGATCAAAGGATCGTCTTCAATTAAGAGGACGTTGACATTTTCCAAGGAAAAAATCCGATTCGGCTGTACGGGCGGCTGAACCTCTGTAGTATCCACAGACGTTTCAATTGCCATTTCCAAGCGGAAGATAGAACCCTTCCCGACTTTTGAAATGAGCTTAAGTTCAATATTCAGAAGTTTGCAGATCTTATCGACAATCGAAAGACCTAAGCCGAAGCCTTCTCGAGATTTATGACCGGCGCCGCCGCGGTAATAGGCCTGAAAAAGTTTTGCCTGATCTTCTTTCGTAATACCGCAGCCGGAATCAGAGACCGTAACGACCAGCGTATTCTTTTTTGTTTTCTTGGCCCTCAGCAGGACACCGCCGTGCTCGGTATAACGTACGGCGTTTCCGATAAGGTTACGAAGCACCCGTTCAAAAAGCAGTTCGTCGGTGACAATCATCAGGGGCTCGGCCCTCACTTCAAATGTCAGTCCCCTCTGTTCAGCCATCGGCGTAAATTCATTGGCTAATTCAGAGAAGATTGAACGAATGGAAACTTCGGATGGCCGAATCTTCATCGTCTTGGAATCCAGCTTCGAAATAATCAGAATCTGATCCACCAGCGTCGCCACCGTATTGCAGGCCTTCGACAAATTATCAATTAAAGGCTTAGCCTGTTGATCGGCCTGCCCCTGAAGAATAGAGATAAAAATGCCCATAGCCTGGAGCGGTTGACGAAGATCGTGGTTGGCCGCTGCAAAGAATCGTGTTCTTGCAGAGATCGCCATTTCGGACGCTTCGCGGATATAGTCGGCCTTCTGCCGCTGGAAAATCAGCTGCTCCATCAAGAACTCTCGTTCAAACGAACGATAGATACCTTGGAGATAAATCTTATTCAGACGGACGCCGAAGTAGAAAATAATGAGGAAAAGAATAAGCGTCCAGAATAAAGCGATAAACAAGGACGGCTGGTATATCAGGACGAGCTTCAGAATCGTCGGAAGCAACGTCGCCGGAACGAATATCCAAAGGGCTGGAAGCCAGATGGCGTAAAGCGGCACACTGCCGAATGTCACGCCCACAATCATGGCCAAGAGAATCATCTCGACAATGACGTTATCCGGAACCATGAAATAAAAGCCTGCAAAACCGATAGAGAGACCCGACACCAAAATCATCTGGAGCGTGCGGTTCTTCCAGTAATGGAAACGCTTGTCCATGGACGGTTCATTGAAGAAGTCGTCCGCAGATTTCATGCTCGCCAGCGTATGCATCACATTAAAAGCCAGCCAGAGCGCCATGACCCAGCCCCCGACATAGCTCCAGCAAGTCAAGGTAAAGATGAGGTACAGCAGCATGCGGATGGCGACCACAGCTGTCGTACGATGCTTCAAAACCGACAGCTGGCGGAGCTGCACCTTTGAAGCTAAACGAGCGCCGGAAAGATGAAGATGATAATTGGTCGCCTCAGGAGGGTCCGGCTCAAAAATGGTTTTTAGGCGCTTAATCGCAGAAAAAATCATTTCTGCACCCCAGAAGCTTTGAAGTTAGGACAGCCGGTCATCCTGAGTTCGGCCATATTTGACTGAACGTTGAGATGAGCCTCGGCGCCGACCACAAGCGTGGCGGTTTTCATTTCGTGCCCAAACGGCAATCCTGAGATAAACGGTGTTTTCGTTTGGCCTGCGATATAACTCAGAGCGTCTTCGAGCCCGTATCCGAAATCGTGCTCAGAGGACTTAATTTTTGAGAAGTCCCCCAAGATCACGGCGTTTTGATTATCGATCACTCCAGCCTGCAGAAGATGATTCAAATCACGTTCTATTTTGTAGGCCGGTTCAGCAATGTCTTCAACAAAAAGAATGCCGCCTTCGACTTTCGGAAAGTATTTAGTTCCGAGCATCGAACACAAGACGGTCAGATTTCCTCCCCATAGCAGTCCTGATGTTTGAAGGTCCGGGAACGGCGTCGGAAAAAAGAGTTTGTATTCCTCTGCCGCTAATAGTTCAAAGAAAGTTTGAATGGTGTAAGGGTCGCACTTGAGATCGCCGAGCACGGAAGCCGTCGGCGCCTGCAGGCTCTTTCCGCCGGTGAGCGCCAAATAAGCCGTAGTGAAAAAAGTAATATCGGAAAAACCGGCAACCCAAGTTCCATTAGATTTGATTTTGTTGAAATCAAGGTTCGGTAGGAGCCGGGAAAAACCGTAACCGCCCCGAGCGCACAAAACAAGTTCGGTGTCGCTGCAGGCCTGCTGAAAATCATTCAAACGAGCGGAGTCGCTGGAACCGCCGAAACGGCCGAAGCTGGTGTAAACATCTTCTCCGATCGTTACGTCCCAACCTCTTTCTCCGAATAGTTCGGCCGCCCTCTCGACGGATTTGAAATGAATGACATTACCGGAAGGGGCGTTAATACCGACTTTATCCATTTGATTTACCACGGCTCTTTCTTAATTCGACAAAAAAACTTCGGAGCATCCGGAGACAGTCTTCCTCCAGTACTCCTGCTGTCACATCAGTGTGATGATTGACTCTTCTCTCGTCAAATAGTTTAAACACACTTTCGACGGCTCCCGCTTTTTGGTCTTTGGCCCCGTAAACCAATCGGGTAAGTCTGGCACCGATAATCGCGCCGGAGCACATCGGGCACGGTTCAAGCGTCACATAGATCGCGCAGTTATCGAGTCGATAGTTTTTAATATTTTGAGAAGCATTCCTAAGGGCAATGATTTCAGCGTGTCCGCTCGGATCATGACCGGCAACCACCAAGTTATGACCTCTGCCGATGATTCTGCCTTCTTTATCGACAACAACTGCGCCGACCGGAACTTCTCCGGCCTGATGAGCCTTTTCTGCCTCGGCGAGGGCTTCGCGCATGAAGTATTCATCACGTGACCGATCGATTCTTGAAAGTCGAACTTCTTCTTCTCGACTTAAAGCCTGCTGTTTTCTTTTTTGCCGAATTTCTTCTCGAAAGACCTCGACCGCCGAAGTTAACTCCGAGAGCGAAAATTTGTTGACATGCTCATTGGGTGGGGAGACCGAAGCATCCAAAAGATTTTGGGCTGAATCGGTTATCCAGCTACCGGCTTCGACTAAAAATTTTTTTGCATCTTCTTCGTCCGGATCAAGCGGATCACGGGCCGTTGCCCTAAACGCATCTACAACTGTACGGAGATGTTCGGGAGATTTTGAAAGAGAAGCAAGAGAAGAGCCTCGCCGAATAGACAATTTCACAAATTTCGAAATTAGATCCGTCTGCTGAGGCATCTTGTCATAGAAAATTAATTAAGACGCGGCTGTTTCCAATTAATATAGGTGCTTTGGTTTGCCACGCCTTCCTTGAGCTCACACTCAAGGCCTTCTTCGTCGCTGGTTAATTGACCAAATTTCTTTAATCGTTCTAAAGCATCCAGCATTGTTCTTGCGCCGTGTTCTCCGACATAAATATCCATATCGTCGCAGCCGTACTGATTTTCTTCCATGGCAGCCAGCGCAGAAGATGCTGCCTCATATCTCTTAGTTAACTGTCGGAAATCCTCTTCGAGAAAAACCATCAGTTCTAATACGGCAATATAAGGCGTGCCGGAAAGCTCCGGATGCCTGACAAAAACCGTAAAGACTTCAGTCAGCATTTCATCAACTTCTCTTCTGGTGCTAAAGAGCTCATCGATATGATTCTCGGCGACTTCCATAAAATCGTCTAAGTTACTGTAGTCTTCCGGCTGAGGCGTGTGCCGCTCATACGATTGTATTCTTCCGTTCGCCATCGCGTGAACCTTATGGCCTTCTTCTATCATCTTTGCCAGGTCAGGCGTGGTTTTAAATTGCTTTATTCCGATCTTTTTCATGGCCAAAGTATAACTGAGTTGCCCGCCTAGCATGTTAACGCGCAGACCTCAAAAACGAGGGGAAAGCCGTGCGAATCGAGTAATTTAAATTCTTTTCCTGCAGTTCTTGTTTCGAAATTATTCTTTTATCGAACCATGAGTAGAAACAACTTTTTGATGAAACCATGGCAAAAAACTCATGGCCCTAAGAATTACGGTCCGTCGGAACCATGAAGAAATAACTTGAAAAATCCCCGTCCCGCAAATAGAGCTATCTTGAAGCATCAATCTTTAAAATCTCTAACCTATTGAAAATTAGTACAAAAAAGGGCGCCCTCAAGGCACCCTGATGCTTTTATTAGCGAATTAAAATGCTACCTGATCACTCCCACTCTATTGTAAACAAGACATTTTTATCTTTTATATTCAATGGCTTATTTTCCTGCTAATTGGTAATACCATGAAAAATACCATGCTCAGAAAAGGCTTAACAATATTTTGAAAAATTGCCTACTGAGCGCTGCCGCACAGCTCCATAGGCCGCTTTCCTGGCTTTGCTTCCAGATGTATGCTATTCTGCTCCTGCAGCTAATGGATCACCGCAAACAGGTTACTCGCCTGGGGATTCCCTTTCGACCCGAGCATCCGTATGAGACTCATGCTCGATTATTATTATTATAGAAGCCCCCATGAATAAATCGCTCATCATTTTCGGCATCGTCAACATAACCTCGGACAGTTTCTCCGATGGAGGCCGGTATCTGGCGCCAGACGCAGCCATTGCGCAGGCGCGTAAGCTGATGGCCGAGGGGGCAGATGTGATCGACCTCGGTCCGGCATCCAGCAATCCCGACGCCGCGCCTGTTTCGTCCGACACAGAAATCGCGCGTATCGCGCCGGTGCTGGACGCGCTCAAGGCAGATGGCATTCCCGTCTCGCTCGACAGTTATCAACCCGCGACGCAAGCCTATGCCTTGTCGCGTGGTGTGGCCTATCTCAATGATATTCGCGGTTTTCCAGACGCTGCGTTCTATCCGCAATTGGCGAAATCATCTGCCAAACTCGTCGTTATGCATTCGGTGCAAGACGGGCAGGCAGATCGGCGCGAGGCACCCGCTGGCGACATCATGGATCACATTGCGGCGTTCTTTGACGCGCGCATCGCGGCTCTGACGGGTGCCGGTATCAAACGCAACCGCCTTGTCCTTGATCCCGGCATGGGGTTTTTTCTGGGGGCTGCTCCCGAAACCTCGCTCTCGGTGCTGGCGCGGTTCGATGAATTGCGGCTGCGCTTCGATTTGCCGGTGCTTCTGTCTGTTTCGCGCAAATCCTTTCTGCGCGCGCTCACAGGCCGTGGTCCGGGGGATGTCGGGGCCGCGACACTCGCTGCAGAGCTTGCCGCCGCCGCAGGTGGAGCTGACTTCATCCGCACACACGAGCCGCGCCCCTTGCGCGACGGGCTGGCGGTATTGGCGGCGCTGAAAGAAACCGCAAGAATTCGTTAACTGCACATTCGGGATATTTCTCTATATTCGCGCTTCATCAGAAAACTGAAGGAACCTCCATTGAATCGAACTAATATTTTTTTTGGTGAATCGCATTCTGACTGGTTGCCTGTCAGAGGCGGAGAATCTGGTGATTTTGTTTTTCGACGTGGTGACGGGCATGCCTTCGCGAAAATCGCACCTGCTTCCCGCCGCGGTGAGCTCGCTGGAGAGCGTGACCGCCTCATTTGGCTCAAAGGTCGAGGTGTGGCTTGCCCCGAGGTCATCAACTGACAGGAGGAACAGGAGGGTGCATGCTTGGTGATAACGGCAATTCCGGGAGTACCGGCGGCTGATCTGTCTGGAGCGGATTTGCTCAAAGCGTGGCCGTCAATGGGGCAGCAACTTGGCGCTGTTCACAGCCTATCGGTTGATCAATGTCCGTTTGAGCGCAGGCTGTCGCGAATGTTCGGACGCGCCGTTGATGTGGTGTCCCGCAATGCCGTCAATCCCGACTTCTTACCGGACGAGGACAAGAGTACGCCGCAGCTCGATCTTTTGGCTCGTGTCGAACGAGAGCTACCGGTGCGGCTCGACCAAGAGCGCACCGATATGGTTGTTTGCCATGGTGATCCCTGCATGCCGAACTTCATGGTGGACCCTAAAACTCTTCAATGCACGGGTCTGATCGACCTTGGGCGGCTCGGAACAGCAGATCGCTATGCCGATTTGGCACTCATGATTGCTAACGCCGAAGAGAACTGGGCAGCGCCAGATGAAGCAGAGCGCGCCTTCGCTGTCCTATTCAATGTATTGGGGATCGAAGCCCCCGACCGCGAACGCCTTGCCTTCTATCTGCGATTGGACCCTCTGACTTGGGGTTGATGTTCATGCCGCCTGTTTTTCCTGCTCATTGGCACGTTTCGCAACCTGTTCTCATTGCGGACACCTTTTCCAGCCTCGTTTGGAAAGTTTCATTGCCAGACGGGACTCCTGCAATCGTCAAGGGATTGAAACCTATAGAAGACATTGCTGATGAACTGCGCGGGGCCGACTATCTGGTATGGCGCAATGGGAGGGGAGCAGTCCGGTTGCTCGGTCGTGAGAACAATCTGATGTTGCTCGAATATGCCGGGGAGCGAATGCTCTCTCACATCGTTGCCGAGCACGGCGACTACCAGGCGACCGAAATTGCAGCGGAACTAATGGCGAAGCTGTATGCCGCATCTGAGGAACCCCTGCCTTCTGCCCTTCTCCCGATCCGGGATCGCTTTGCAGCTTTGTTTCAGCGGGCGCGCGATGATCAAAACGCAGGTTGTCAAACTGACTACGTCCACGCGGCGATTATAGCCGATCAAATGATGAGCAATGCCTCGGAACTGCGTGGGCTACATGGCGATCTGCATCATGAAAACATCATGTTCTCCAGTCGCGGCTGGCTGGTGATAGATCCCGTCGGTCTGGTCGGTGAAGTGGGCTTTGGCGCCGCCAATATGTTCTACGATCCGGCTGACAGAGACGACCTTTGTCTCGATCCTAGACGCATTGCACAGATGGCGGACGCATTCTCTCGTGCGCTGGACGTCGATCCGCGTCGCCTGCTCGACCAGGCGTACGCTTATGGGTGCCTTTCCGCAGCTTGGAACGCGGATGGAGAAGAGGAGCAACGCGATCTAGCTATCGCGGCCGCGATCAAGCAGGTGCGACAGACGTCATACTAGATATCAAGCGACTTCTCCTATCCCCTGGGAACACATCAATCTCACCGGAGAATATCGCTGGCCAAAGCCTTAGCGTAGGATTCCGCCCCTTCCCGCAAACGACCCCAAACAGGAAACGCAGCTGAAACGGGAAGCTCAACACCCACTGACGCATGGGTTGTTCAGGCAGTACTTCATCAACCAGCAAGGCGGCACTTTCGGCCATCCGCCGCGCCCCACAGCTCGGGCAGAAACCGCGACGCTTACAGCTGAAAGCGACCAGGTGCTCGGCGTGGCAAGACTCGCAGCGAACCCGTAGAAAGCCATGCTCCAGCCGCCCGCATTGGAGAAATTCTTCAAATTCCCGTTGCACATAGCCCGGCAATTCCTTTCCCTGCTCTGCCATAAGCGCAGCGAATGCCGGGTAATACTCGTCAACGATCTGATAGAGAAGGGTTTGCTCGGGTCGGTGGCTCTGGTAACGACCAGTATCCCGATCCCGGCTGGCCGTCCTGGCCGCCACATGAGGCATGTTCCGCGTCCTTGCAATACTGTGTTTACATACAGTCTATCGCTTAGCGGAAAGTTCTTTTACCCTCAGCCGAAATGCCTGCCGTTGCTAGACATTGCCAGCCAGTGCCCGTCACTCCCACTCGATTGTAAACAAGCACACAAAACCCTTTAGTGACAACAATTTGCAAGAACTATCAGGCTCAGTGCCATGAAAAATACCATGACCAGATCATGAGGTTGAACACGGCTTGCGCCGGCAGCGTTCACGCTCCTGGTCGGCGATCTCGCCCGGCTGCAATGCTAGCTCAGCATCGGTCATGCGCTCCAGCACGTCGCGTAGGCGGATGGTGCAAGGAATGGGCGGCAGCTCGAACTCATAGCCGCCGGCGATCATTTCGGCCGCAATCTCCTCGGTGATGAAAAACGGCTCGTCGTCTTGGTTCGGCTTCTTCATGCCCTTTCCTCCTGGCGCTCATCCTGGCCGACAGCGGCCAGGGCATCGGCTTCCGTCAATGCGTCCTCCACGAACGCGCCGTGCTGCTTCGCTTCGGCCTGGCTGACCTCGGCCCATATCCGTTTCACCTGGGCCGCACTGTACCCGGCCAGCTCGGCGGTCTTGTTGATGCTGTAGCCGGACTTGCGCAGCGCGACAACTTGGGCGCGGCGCTTCGGATCAGCACGGCGGCCCTTGTACCGCCCGGCCTGGCGGGCCAACTCAATGCCTTGGCGCTGGCGTTCGCGCCTGTCCTCGTAGTCGTCGCGGGCCATCTGCAAGGCCAGGCGAAAAAGCATGATCTGCACGGCTTCCAGCACGATCTTGGCGACGCCCTGGGCCTCGGCCGCCAGGTCGGATAGATCGACCACGCCAGGGACGGCCAGGCGTGCGCCTTTGGCCTGTATCGAGGCCACCAGGCGCTCGGCCTCGGGCAAAGGTAGGCGGCTGATGCGGTCGATCTTCTCGGCAATGACCACCTCGCCGGGCTGTAGGTCGCCGATCATGCGCAGCAGCTCAGGCCGGTCGGCGCGTGCGCCGGATGCCTTCTCACGGTAGATGCCGGCGACGTAGTAGCCGGCGGCCTTCGCGGCCGTAGTGATCGCCTCTTGGCGTTCCAAGTCCTGCGCGTCGGTGCTGACGCGCAGATAGACCCGCGCCACCATCGGCGCGGCTACTGGCTTCGTCCTGCGCATACTTGCGGGCTCCTTTGGGCATACTCAAATGCACCCATCTTAAACTGGCAGGCCAATTTATCACATATCGATCTAAATGCGCCTAGCTCATTTTTACAGCTTAAATGAGCTATTGAGCACACTCCATATTTCGACTATTATTGAAACATGGAAACGATAAATGCTGTAGCCGCCCTGGCGGCCATCGCTCAAGAATCGCGCCTCGCGGTGTTCCGGCTTCTCGTCCAGGCCGGCCCCGCCGGCATGGCCGCCGGAAAAATCAGCGAAGCGGCCGGCATCCCGCCGTCTTCGCTATCCTTCCACCTGAAAGAGCTGGCACACGCCGGCATGGTCACGTCGCGGCAAGAAGGCCGATTTGTGATCTACGAGGCGAACTTTTCGACGGCCACTAACCTGGTGGCCTTTCTCACGGAAAACTGCTGCGGCGGCCAGGTGTGCAACCTGTCTTGCACCACGGAAGCCGGGAAGGTGTTGGCATGAGACTTCGCCATCTTTCCGACCCCGATTCTTTGCCCGCTTTGGACAAATCCTTTGCCATCGAGCGCCCGGCGCTCGGGCTGGCACCCGACGCCCCGCCGGTGCGTATCCTGCTGCTGTATGGCTCGCTGCGCGCCCGCTCGTTCTCACGGCTGGCCGTCGAGGAAGCGGCCCGGCTGCTGCAATTCTTTGGCGCAGAAACACGCATCTTCGACCCGTCCGATTTGCCGTTGCCCGATCAAGTGCAAAGCGACGATCACCCGGCCGTCAAGGAGCTGCGCGCCCTGTCCGAGTGGTCAGAGGGACAAGTCTGGTGCAGCCCGGAACGCCACGGTCAGATTACCAGTGTCATGAAGGCGCAGATTGACCATCTGCCGCTTGAAATGGCCGGCATCCGGCCGACCCAAGGCCGCACCCTGGCCGTGATGCAGGTATCCGGCGGCTCGCAGAGCTTCAACGCCGTGAACACCTTGCGTCTGCTCGGCCGCTGGATGCGAATGTTCACCATTCCGAACCAGTCGAGTATCGCCAAAGCGTTCCAAGAGTTCGACGCGGCGGGCCGCATGAAGCCCTCGCCGTACTACGACCGAATAGCCGATGTGATGGAAGAACTGGTGCGCTTCACGGCGCTGGTACGGCCGCACCGTGAAGCACTGACAGACCGCTATTCCGAACGGAAAGCGGCCGGCCACGTCATCGACGAGGCCACCGATCTTTCATCCATCGCCATTGCTCCCCAGCCACTACCAGAAAGCGAAACATCATGACCGAAAGAATCTATAACGTCCTCATCCTCTGCACCGGCAATTCGGCGCGCAGCATCATGGCCGAAGCTCTCATCAACACGATGGGGCAAGGGCGCTTCCGCGCCTACAGCGCCGGCAGTCACCCAACCGGCAAGGTCAATCCCTTCGCCGTCGAAAAGGTGGAGTCGGTGAATTACCCGACCGAGAATCTGCGCAGCAAGAGCTGGGACGAGTACGCCACGCCCGACGCACCGAAGATGGACTTCATCATCACCGTCTGCGACAACGCCGCCGGCGAAATGTGTCCGGTGTGGCCTGGTCAGCCGATCTCGGCGCATTGGGGATTTGAAGACCCGGCCGCCGTCGAAGGCACTGACGCCGAGAAGCGCCAGGCCTTCGAACAAACCTTCCGGCACATGATGAACCGCGTCCGCCTGTTCTTGAATCTGCCTCTCAAAATGCTTGACCAGACGGCCATCAAGCGCGAGCTGGCGAACATCGGCAAGACCGAGCAGGAAGCATGAGCGCCGGCGCACAGGCCATCGCCGCGAAGCCGCGCCAGGCCCCGATGAGCGGCTTCGAGCGTTACCTGACGCTGTGGGTGGCCCTGTGCATCGTCGCCGGTGTTGCGCTCGGCCAGGGCCTTCCTGACGTGTTCCAGGCCATAGGCCGCATGGAAGTGGCCCAGGTCAATTTGCCGGTGGGCCTGCTGATTTGGGTAATGATCGTCCCGATGCTGGTCAAGATCGACTTCGGGGCGCTGCACCAGGTCAAAGAGCATTGGCGCGGCATCGGCGTCACGCTGTTCGTGAATTGGGCCGTCAAGCCATTCTCGATGGCCCTGCTGGGGTGGCTGTTCATCCGACAAGTGTTCGCTCCGTTCCTGCCGGCCGATCAACTGGACAGCTACATCGCGGGCTTGATCTTGCTGGCCGCCGCGCCCTGCACGGCAATGGTGTTCGTGTGGAGCCGCCTTACCAACAGCGACCCGCTTTTCACGCTCTCGCAAGTGGCTCTGAACGACGCCATCATGATCGTGGCCTTCGCGCCCATCGTCGGCCTGCTGCTGGGCATGTCCTCGATCTCGGTGCCTTGGGACACGCTGCTGATTTCGGTCGTGCTCTACATCATCGTGCCGGTGATCCTGGCGCAGCTCTTGCGGCGGCATCTGCTCAAGCAAGGACAGGCCGCCTTTGAACGGGCCATGCAGAAGATCGGGCCGTGGTCGATGGCCGCGCTGCTGCTGACGTTGGTTCTACTGTTCGCCTTCCAGGGCGAGGCCATCATCCGGCAGCCGTTAGTGATCGCCATGCTAGCCGTGCCGATCTTGATTCAAGTGTTCTTCAATTCCGGGTTAGCCTACTGGCTGAACAAGCGGGCGGGGGAAAAGCACTCTGTCGCCTGTCCTTCGGCCCTGATCGGTGCCAGCAACTTCTTCGAGCTGGCCGTGGCGGCCGCCATCAGCTTGTTCGGTCTGCACTCCGGCGCTGCATTGGCAACCGTGGTCGGCGTCCTGGTCGAAGTGCCGGTGATGCTGCTGGTCGTGCGCGTGGTGAATCGCTCGAAGAGCTGGTACGAACGAGGTTGAACATGAGTAGGAAAAAACTGAGGAAATGATTGCAGATTGCCGCGCCGGCCGCTTCCTGGCGCATTCGATCACTGACCTGGAACACCTAGTATCCATGCTTGCTGAGGTCGCCCGATGACAGACCCAAAGAACCTAGAGAACAGGCTGCATGAGAAGGCCGACCCGGCCCGCGCCGTTTCCACTGGTCGGGTGCGCTACACACTGGCCGAACTACTGGCCGACGCGGAAGCATCCGGGGCTTACCCGCTGCCGCCGGAGGAACGCGAATGGATGGATGCGCCGTCTGTGGGTCGGGAATGGCCAAACAGTGAAGATTGAAAAAGGCGGCCAGTTCGAGTGGCCGCCCTTTCGTCATTAGCTGCACGCTTGGCGCAAGGCGTTCATTGCTTCTTGAAAATCAGCCTGTGTCGCCCGGCCCGTTTCAGCTTGGTAGTACACCACCATAAAAGCATTAGCGACGGCTTCGGCCAATGGCCCAAGGCTCCGCGCTTCCGCTTGGTTGATGTACTCCAAAGAAGAAAGAATAGCCGCTGCTTGATGCACTGCTTGCCCTGGTTCGATAATATGTTGTGTTGTCATAATTCACCTCTCCAGTAGGTGTTGATTGAAAGTGCCGGGCTGGTTGTGGCCAGCCCGGTGCGCCTACAGGTACAGCCCCGCCGCCTCCGCGAATGCTGACCGCTCATTCCTGCCGCCATTAACCTCAATACTTATCGGCTTAGTTTCGCTCTCTCTCATAGGGTCTGGCCGTGATACAAAAGCGGCTGTTTCTGTCTCTGCATCGACCTCGGTCGATTGATCACCCAGCGGCGAAATAAATACCTGGCTGACTTCTTCCCTTGGCGCTTCATCCAGGGCCGCCAATGCGGCCATGTATGTTGATGTCGTCATCGTGCTAACTCCTGACTTCGTTACTATCTGGGCCAGAATCGGCGCCCAAGCTATTGCCCTCGAACTGGCCAGATTGGCTTGCTTCTTTCGGCTCCATGCTTTCGCGTATCGAAGCAGCCAGTTTTCCGCCTGTGGTTTCGCTCACTCGCTCCTGGAATCCCTGCTTCACTTGAGAGCCGACACCCTTGGCTAACTCGGAGGCCGTGCCTGTGGCCAGCTTCGCGGCCTTGGCAAAGCCGCCACCGCTTGAGCTACTGCCGCTGTCACCAAAGCCAGCCGCTTGGGCGAATGGGCTACTGCCAGCAGTACCCGCTTCACCACCACCGTTTCCGCCACTGCTGACAACTGACCCCATGCTGGACATGTCACCGCCGGTTTCCATACTCGCTGATGCTTTCTGAAAAGCCGCTTGGAGTGCACTTGCACCTCCGGCTGCACCGGCTGCGGCACCCATAACCGCTTTACCTGCCAGGGCAGCGCCGCCAGTTGCCATACTGGCCGCCGTCACCGCCGCCCCAACTGCCGCACCCGCACCGAAGTTTCCAATTCCACCGGCTGCGCCAATACCACCACCAGACACAAGACCAGAAATCATCGGCGGAACTTTGTTGACCAAGAAAAGCAAGATGACCGATATAACCAACATCACGGCCAGTTCCTGGGATGCCATGTTCTCGCTGATTTGCGTGTAGTAGTGATTGATGAACTCTTTGCCAATCGCAACCAGAAGCACCATTGCCATAAGCTGTGCGGCCAGGCCCAGCACGGTCTTGTAGTAATTGATCGCCATGTCGGAAGTCCAACGACTTCCACCAAAGCCAAGGAAGAACACACCGGCATACAACAGAATCCAGGCTGATGCGAGCAACAGCAACAGGTTGACCGCAATCAACGCCAGGACAAACAAAACAGCCAGGGCCATTAGCTCCATGACCAGAGCAGTTGCCATCTGCCGCCATCCCAGCTCCGAGGTGGCCTGTACTGTGCGGTTGTATAACTCGAAACCAAGATCAAGGATGCTGGAGGGCCCAAGATTGCTATTGGAAAGTCCCCCCGCCTGCGCGCCCAGAGTTTGCAATGACTGAACAATCGTACCGGCGATATTCATGCCCTGGTTCGCATTCGTCAGCAACCACCAGAAAAAGCCGGTGAAGATCGTGAAGCGAACGAACTCCGCGAAGAACTCGCCAATGTCGGCCTTGCGCAAAGCCATCATGCCGAATGTCCAGACCATCGAAATCACAACCAGCGTCCAGAACAAACGCGATGCAGCGGACTCAATAGCTGGCCCCCATGTTGCGGCAGCATCATGAAAACGCTTGAGCACATCATTCATAACACCGCTGCTACTTAGCTCCTGCGCCATTGCAGGTTCAGCCAGCACCATTGTGGCGACCATCATCAAGCCACCTAGAGCAATTTTCTTTCTCATGGCGACCACCTCAATAATCATCTTTAGGGCTGGGCTTGAACTCCCACTGACGCATCTGCTTGGCCTTCTGGAATGCTCTGCATTCCTCGGTAAAGGCCTCTCGGTTCGCTTCGCTGCGCATTTCATTCAGTGCTGCCTGGAACGCATCGGGGGCACACGTCGCCGCATTTGGTTCGGGCATCCTTTCCTGTTCACATCCAGCCAACAACAGCAACGTAGCCGCGGTAGTAAAAAAGATTTTTTTCATCTCACCGCCTCCCTAGTAGTTGTCTGCCGGACTCGGGCGAAACGTCCAGGTACGCATTTGCTCGGCCCTGGCATCACCTCGCGCCTCGGCATCGAGTTCTGCTGCAATCCGGGCTGCCTCCGCGTTGTGTTGGGCGGTCAACATGGTGCGAATCTGCAAGAGCTGATTGGCCTGCTGGCTGGCGAGCTGGTTGGCGTAGCCGATGGCCTGTAGCTGGCCAGTTGCACCCTGGGCCGCGCCTTGCAGCCGCTCCAGGGTACGGGCGTCATCCTTCAAAGCCTTTTGCTGGTCGGCAACGGTCTGGAACAGGGCATCGTTGGCCTTCTTTTGCGACTCTGACGCCAGGCGGCGGTTCTCTTCCATCGCTGCCTTTTCGGCCGGCGTGCATCCGCCGCTGCCGTTGAAGCATGGCGAGCTGCGGTAATAGGCCACGTCCTGAAACTTGGCCAGGTAACGATCCAGGCTGCCTAGCTGGTTCTCGTAATAGGCCAGCGTGTTTTGCGCGGCAATCAGCCGGTTGATCGTAGTCTGCGCCTGATCCCAGATATACGCGGCTGGGGCCATCGTGTTCTGGAGCTGATTTTCGTACTGCTGCAACTGGGTCTGGTACTGCTCAATCTGCTTGAGCGTCTGCGCCACCGACTCGATGGCCGTCATGATGTTCTGGGCCAGGTTGCCGCCGTCGATGACGGGGATACCAGCTTGCACAGGGGCGGTGGTAGTGGTGATAAAGCCGGTTGCGAGTGCAACGGCTAGAGCGGTTTTTTTAGCCGCTAAAATTTTGGACTTCATGGTCGTACTCCGTCGATGAAAAGAAGGCATTGCCTTGACCAAGCGTTGTGCTTGTTCTCGGCAACGTTTCATCGAAGAGCTACGCCACTAGCTGATCGGTATTGCCCTTGGCGCTGAGGCCCGGACTTACAAACGTAAAACTACTCTGTTTTTTTATCGCTTTCGGACAAGCCAACTTCCCGGCCAATCTCTTCAAGCTCTAGCGGCTGTACTGCCGCCGTCAGTATTTCGCGTATTTCCGCGTCGGTGCTCCTATCGTTGAGCGCTGCTCGAACTTTCAACGCACGGTGCACCTCGGCGGGTAAATTCCTGATAAGCACATTTGCCATATCAATACCCTTTTGGTGTACCCGACAACCATGCTATCAAAGATATTAAAAATAGCAAGACCTATACTCTTGCAACCGGCGGTAGCCGATCAGCCCCGCAGGGCAGGATTCCCGTTGAGTGCCCCCGGCGCGAATAAGGGACAGTGAAGATAGATAACCGGCTTGCCGGTTAGCTAACTTCACCCATCCTGCCCGCATTTCACCCACTATTGAAAATCTAGCGCATATCGAACGTAAAGCGTTTTATCGTCAAACAAACACCGATTCTTGGCAACATAACCGTAATCGTCACCAAATCGGCCTGCAATCGACATAGTCGCTTCAAAATCGCTGCTCAATCGGCTTTAAATCGGAACCTAAAATGCCAACAATCGACACAAACCATTCGCCCCGATGGGGCGAGTTGGACGCCAAAAAAGAAGGGCATAACCCGCCCCTCAAGTGTCAATGAACACAAGAAATTTGCCTCCCCTCCCGTCATACCACTAAGGCGACGTATTGATACTTGAGGGGCAACCTTTCCTGATGTTGACACCTTCACGCAGGTTACTGGTTATGGGCGTCCAACACACACGGCTCATTCCTGCTTGGTAATAATAAGAATAATAATCTTCTTATTATTCTTACCGAACGAATGGGCACTGCTTAGCCATTTCACGTTTCGAGCCAAGGTTTCAGTACAGATAACTACAAGTGCACACAGCGGCCCTCCAGCACCGTTAGACGCAGATTCTGCTTCAGCTCATGGAATAAGGGACTCCGGGTTGTTTTCCCCTCTCACAAGGCGTTTCAGCGGCCACTGAAGCCGCCTTCTCTTCTTGGCGTTAAACCATCGGCCTATGGCCGATTGATAAAGCCCGCCAGGGCTTTATTGGCAAGGTCAGAACGCGCCCTCAAGGCGCGAGCTGCACCGCGCATGATGGATTATCTTTAGATAATCTTGGATGGATTTCCCAAACTGCCCGCAAAGCAGCGCACCGTCTGGGTTTTCCAAATTGGGACGGGGAACGTTACGACGGCAGAAGGGGAGCGTTACGACGGTAACAAGGGAACGTTACGACGGTAAACGGGTGCAGTTGCCGTGGGGCCAGGCCTCTTGATCTCCCATTTTCCCTTGGCGTATTCGTTCACTACCCAACCCACGGCGGCAAGTTCGGCCAGTGCCTTCCGGGCAGTCTGACGGCGTTTTTTCATAGCTTCGGCATTGGCTTCATCTGGCCAGACATAGCCGCAAAGCGTGTCCAGTTCCACGCGCCCGGATTTGCCGGGGTCGATCCAGCCGCATAGCCGTTGGTGCATCAGCCGTGCCGGATCAGTCTGTAGCACCCGCACTTCCGCCATGTCGATACGGGCATATGGACGATGCCCCAGGATCGCTTCGGCAATACGCGGATTCAGGGCAACCCATAGCCTGCCGTCCGTCTCGTCAAAAGCATGACTCATCAGGTGGAACGCGGCTTGCCGCCGTCCCTTCGTCACAAGGATGGTGACGTTCGACATGCGCAGCAGGCTGGCTTTGAGCGCCTTGATGTTGTCGCCGCTATCCGTCATGCCCGTTTCTGAGAGCAGTTTGGTCAGGCTCTCACGAACCACCAAGCCGTCTTGCTCAATGGCTTCGAAACGGGGTTCAAGGAATAGCCGTAGCTGTCGCCCCGTCTCACTGGTCGGTTCCGGGGTTAGCAAGATGCCGTTCGGGCCGCCAAGGGCCACGATGCCTTGCAAAAGACGCATATCATCGGCCCCGAGAGGTTCGAATCCGACGAAACGCATGGATTCGTCCTCGCCAAAGGTGTAGGTCACGTCCAGCTTGCAGCGTTTGCGATCGCCACGCTTGAGGCTGCGGAACAGGCCAGGTGCCAAACAGTGCGCGGGATCATGTCGGACGTGGGTCAGGTCGTGCTTAGGCTTCTTCACGCTGTCTCCTTTTCACCTTGCACTGCCGCTCCAGTACAGCAGGCTTCAACACGCCGCCGTCGTGCCGTCTAAACCAGAGTTCTTGAAAAGGTGCGCCATAGTTGGCCTTGCTGACGCCAAAGCGGACAAAATACCCACGCTGACAATCATCGACCCCCAGTATCTCGGCCTCGCCTTGCGTCATGCCGGATAGGTACGATTGCCAACGGATGTTATCAACCAGTACGGACGATCCACGACTGGCCTGCTGTTGATCGCCCGACCCCATCATGGCTGCGCTTTTACTCGCGTGGTGCAGAAACACAATGGAGCAGCCTGTATCAGCGGCTATGGCCTCCATGTGCCCAACAACCTGCGCCATCGGCCCGCTAGCGTTCTCCTCCTCAATGTGGAAGCGCCGCAAAGTGTCCAAGATCATCAAGCGACGACCTTCAGCGGCTCGTTTGAGAGCATCGAACCAGCTAGCAGCCATGATGTTTGGGCATTTACCGATCAAGGGTTCAATGAGCAAACCATCAGCCACGGCTTGCCGTTCCGCTGCGCTGAGGTGTGCCCCAAGGGCGTGCAGACGATGGTGAATAGCGGCCGGTGGATCTTCAGCAGGCAGATAGACCACTTGCCCGGTGGGAAACTCGCCTATTTCAAGTAAATCAGGCCCGCCTGCAATCTGTGCAGCCAATTGAAGGGCCAACATGGATTTACCAGCCCCACCAGGCGACACAAGAGCACCAACAGTGCCAGCAACCATATTAGGCAGAACATAATCAATGGGTGGCGGCAATTCCGTGAAAGCCGCCATAAGATCAAGAGCCATATAACTAGCCCTCTATAGGGCCAGGTCGCGCAGCTTGATCACCCGATGATTTACGTGCCTCAATCCACTCTTCGACCTCTGACAAATCCCAGGCGACATTTCTACTGGTTAACGCGATACGGCGTGGAAAATCCCCTCGCTGCTCCAGGTTATAAATTGTTCGTGTCGAAAGCGGGATCATCTCCAGGAGCTTCTTCCTGTTGATGAGGGTCTTTATATTTTGCATGGGTCAATACCTCTCAAATGAATAGTTGCTATTCATCGAGTAGCTGCGCGAAGCAGCTAATCGGTAATTGACCTGCCCGATGCCAATGGCGGCCTTATTTATAAATTCACGGCATCAACTTCAATGCTATCAAAGATAGCAAAAACATCAACCCTTACTGCCTCCCGAAGTCCACTCATCAATCATATCGGCCCAATCCTGCAACATCGCCGCCCGCTGCTCGCGGTACTCAGCCTTGTTGTAGACAGCCCTCACGCCCTTCTGCTCGTGCGCCAGGCACTTCTCGATCCAGTCGGTGTTGTAGCCGGCCTCATGCAACAGCGTGCTGGCTGTGCGCCGCAAATCATGCGGTCCGAACTTGGTAAGTGACTTCCCATCTTTCTGCGCCGCCTTGTAAGTCAGCGTCAGCACCTGGTTAAGTGTGGCAGCGCTCATCGGCGCATCCGAGTCGTACCGTGATGGCAAAACGAAGTCGGAACCACCGGCAAAGGTTTTCATGGCAATGAAAATATCCAGAGCCTGCTGGGACAGAAATACCAGGTGCGGGTTACGGCGTTTCATCCGCTCCTTTGGAATCGTCCACAACGCTTCGCTGAAATTGATCTCGCTCCAGGTCGCATTGGTCAGCTCGCTCTTGCGCACCATCGTCAGCAATAACAGCTTGGCCGCCGCACGGTTTGTTGGGCTTGTGCCCACTCGCTCCATGTACTGGTACATCAGCCCAATTTCTTCTGGCGTCAACGCTCGGTCACGTGGCTCGAATCGAGCGATGCTTGTTGGGCGCACCAGTTCTGCCGGGTTTTCGACCTTCTGCCCACGCTCGATGGCCCAGCGAAATACCTGCAACACGATTTCACGCACATGAACGGCGGTGGCCGGTGCGCCTCGCTCAACAATGGCATCAGCCAGCGCCCGCAAGTCTTCGTGGGTGATCTCCACCAGCTTCTGATTGCTGAATTTCGGCTTCAGCTCACGCTCATAAACCGAGCGGCGCATATCGCGGGTGGAGTCGGCCATCTGGTAGCCACGCAGCCACTTCTCCGCCCAGGCACCGAACGTCTCTGCATCTTTCACCCGCGCCTTGTCTCGGGCTTTCTCCTTGGCCGGCGACTTGCCCGCCGCAACCATCTTCTTGGCGTCACCCAACAGCTCGCGGGCTTCGGCCAGGGTGATGCCACCGACACCATAACGCCCAAAGGTGATGGTCTCCTGCCGACCGTTGATTGAGTAGTTGTAACGGAACGAGATGGAGCCGGCTGGAGTCACTGCCACATAGAGACCTTCCCGGTCATTCACTTTGTAGAGTTTGTCCCTGGGCTTGAGATTGCGCAGCTTGGTATCGGTCAGCATGTACCTTGTCCTTCTTCGTCTCCGATACCATGCTGAAAAAATCTCGAATTTATCGTATTTTTTCTTACGAAACAGTAACTTATAGAATATTAATACCATGAACACACAAAAGAACGCAGCATGGTATCGGCATCAATCATGGCATCGCCAAACCATAATACCAGCTTTAATGCCATGCTCAAACGGTGCTTGGCGCTTCCTCCCGTTGCCAGATCGTGCCAAACACAAACAAAAAAAAGCCCGCAATTACGCGGGCTTAGCGGCATTTCATGCCATCAGGTGCCTGGCTGTGCCAGACGCGGAATCATTCCCACTCAATCGTGGCAGGAGGGTTCCCTGATACATCATAAACGACGCGATTAATGCCCTTAACCTCGTTGATGATGCGATTGGAAACCTTGCCAAGGAGATCGTACGGCAAATGTGCCCATTTAGCAGTCATAAAGTCGCTGGTCTGAACAGCTCTCAGGCTGACAACCCAGTCGTATGTTCTGCCGTCGCCCATCACACCGACGCTCTTAACCGGCAGGAAGACAACGAAAGCCTGGCTGACTTTGTCGTACCAGCCGGCGTTGCGAAGTTCTTCAATGAAGATCGCATCGGCTTCTCTCAGAAGATCGGCGTATTCGCGCTTGATAGCGCCGAGAATACGAACACCGAGGCCGGGTCCGGGGAATGGATGGCGATAAACCATTTCAGCCGGCAGTCCCAGAGCGATACCAAGTTCACGAACTTCGTCTTTGAAGAGTTCGCGAAGCGGTTCGAGAAGCTTCAGATGCAGTGTATCGGGTAAGCCGCCGACGTTATGGTGAGACTTAATCGTCTGAGCCTTCTTAGTCTTAGCACCGTTGGATTCAATGACGTCAGGATAAATGGTGCCTTGAGCAAGCCACTTAGCGTTCTGAAGTTTTTCAGCTTCTTCCTGGAAAACTTCGACAAACAGACGACCGATGATCTTACGTTTGGCTTCGGGATCGGTAACTCCGGCTAAAGCATCCATGAAACGGTCGGAAGCATCAACCACAATCAGCTTCATACCCATGTTGTCACGGAAAGTCTGGGCAACCTGCTCTCTTTCGTGCAGACGAAGAAGACCGTTATCCACGAAGACGCAGGTCAGCTGATCGCCGATAGCACGATGAATCAAGGCAGCGGTAACGGAAGAATCGACGCCGCCGGAAAGACCGAGAATAACTTCGTCTTTACCGACCTGATGGCGAATTTTTTCAACCGCTTCCTGTGCGAAGTTGCCCATAACCCAGTCGGGATTGGCTTTGCAGATCTTAAGAACGAATGTCTCAAGAATTTCACGGCCCTTTTCAGTATGTGTGACTTCCGGGTGGAACTGAACAGCGTAGAAGCCTCTTCCCTCATCAGCCATACCGGCAATGGGGCAAGTCGGAGTCGAGCACATCAGTTTGAATCCCGGCGGCATTTCAGTGACTTTGTCGCCGTGGCTCATCCAAACCTTCAGATAGCTCTTGCCGTCTTTATCCGTAAAGTCGGATATATTCTTCAAGAGTTTTGTGTGGCCGTGTTCACGAACTTCTGCGTAGCCGAACTCACGCTGAGCACCGTTTTCAACCTTGCCGCCGAGCTGCTCAGCCATTGTCTGCATGCCGTAGCAAATGCCTAAAACCGGAACACCGATTTCAAAGACGGCCTTCGGAGCGCGGTCCGTAGATTCTTCATAAGCGCTCATGTGAGAGCCGGACAGGACGATGCCGCTCGGCTTGAATTCTTTAATAAATTCATCCGATACGTCGCAGGAGTGGACTTCGCAGTAAACGTGAGCTTCACGAATACGGCGCGCAATCAATTGCGTGACTTGGCTTCCGAAGTCAAGAATTAAAATTCGATCGTGGTTCATCTTCGCTAAATATCAATTAAAAACAAAAGTCGGCCCGAGTCTATAAAACTCGAGTCGACTCTTGTCCGTCATATTAATCCGAAATTTCAGACATGTAGGGAAATTAATGTTCCAGTCTGTAGTTCGGAGCTTCCTTCGTGATCTTCACATCGTGAACATGAGATTCACGCCAGCCGGCAGATGTGATTTCAACAAAGCAGGCTTTGCTGCGCATCTCATCAATCGTACGGCAGCCGCAGTAGCCCATAGAAGAACGAAGGCCGCCGCACATCTGATAGATGATGGCAAGAACGCTTCCTTTGTAGGGAACCATACCTTCAATACCTTCCGGTACAAACTTATCAACATTGCCGTTATTGTTGTCCTGGAAGTAACGGTCGGCAGAGCCTTTGTTCATAGCGCCGAGAGAGCCCATACCGCGGTAGCTCTTGTAGGAGCGGCCCTGATACAGAATGATTTCGCCCGGAGCTTCGTCAGTACCGGCAAACATACCGCCCATCATGACGGTATTGGCACCGGCTGCGATGGCTTTTGCGACGTCGCCGGAGAAGCGGATACCGCCGTCAGCGATCAGAGGAACACCGGAGCCTTGAAGAGCTTCGGCAACGTTAGAGACGGCAGTAATCTGCGGAACACCGACACCGGCAACAACGCGAGTCGTACAAATAGAACCCGGGCCGATGCCGACTTTAACAGCGTCTGCACCGTTTTCAACGAGGGCCAGAGCAGCAGCGGCAGTAGCAATGTTTCCGCCAATAACCTGAACCTGAGGATAGTGCTGCTTAACCCACTTGACGCGGTCAAGCACGCCCTGAGAATGGCCGTGGGCTGTATCAACAACCAATACGTCGACGCCGGCGTCAACCAGCAGTTCGACACGTTCTTCCGTACCGGCTCCGACGCCGACAGCTGCACCGGCAAGCAGTTTGCCGTGTTTATCTTTGGAAGCATACGGATGTTCGGTTGCTTTGATGATGTCTTTGACGGTCATCAAGCCGCGAAGGTGGAAGTTGTCGTCAACAACCAGAACTCTTTCAAGGCGATGCTCGTGCATCAGTTTCTTAGCGTCGTCGAGTGTGGCGCCTTCTTTAATCGTGATCAGGCGCTCGGCCGGTGTCATGATTTCACTGATCTTGGCGTCCATGCGGTCTTCGAAGCGAAGGTCGCGGTGTGTAACCATACCGAGGACTTTTTCGCCCTGAACAACGGGAAGACCGGAAATGTTGTGTTCGCGAGTCAGACGAATCACGTCGGCAACAATCATGTCCGGACCGATGGTGATCGGGTCGGCAACCATGCCTGCTTCGTGGCGTTTAACTTTATTAACTTCGGCAGCCTGAGCCTGGGCTGTCATGTTTTTATGAATAATACCGATGCCGCCTTCCTGAGCTAAGGCAATGGCCAAATTAGCTTCAGTAACCGTATCCATAGCTGCAGAGCAGAACGGGATGTTTAAACGGAGGTCTCTGGTGAATTGTGTGGAAAGGACGGTCTCGCGGGGAAGTATGTTCGAGTATGCAGGAACGAGGAGAACGTCGTCAAAGGTTAAAGCCTTTTGAAGGAGTCGCATTGTTGAACCTCTAAGCACAAAAAATAATTATACGTAAATTGACGATGCTGTTTTTGCCACCAGCAATAGGTATTTATTCGAAGGGTGAAATTTTATTTTGCATGTTTCCGACCTCGAGTTGCCAAAAGCGGTTTATTTAAAGCGCGAAGCCGTCTGGCTTCTTTAGGATCGATTCGGAGCGGTTCGGTTAATTCAATTCGGTCACCGTCCTTGAGGAGGTCTTCTTCTTTGCAGCGCCGACCGTAAATACTCAGACCGATTTCCTCGGTTTTTTGCCAGTTGAGTGCACGCAGTGCGTCCCCGACCGTTGAACCTTCGGGAAGCTCAAGAACTTTTTTGAGCAGTCCGGAGGGTGTTTGTTTTACGGCTGATAACAGCAAATGAACCTCCCGTACCTCGAATAAAGTAAAATTGTGCAGATTTTACTCGGCTTTCAGCCCGTTTTCGGCCTTGGCCGCATCAATTCGCTGTAAGCCATTATTACTTGGAGAGCAACCTTGGCAATTATTCAAAATAAAAAAGCCAGATTCGACTACGATATTGAAGAAAAATTTGAAGCCGGTCTGGAACTAAGAGGATGGGAAGTGAAATCCATCCGTGCCGGCGGCGCTTCCATTAAAGAAGCTCACGTTTTCGTCAGAAACGGTGAACTATTCTTATTGAATGCAAACATTACGCCTCTGAAAACCGCCAGTACACACGAAAAAGCGGATCCGACGCGCAACCGTAAGCTCCTTCTTCATAAGCATGAAATCATGCGTTTGATCGGCCGCGTTGAACAAGCCGGTTATTCGCTGATTCCTTTGGACATGCACTTTAAAGACGGCCGAGTCAAACTCGAACTCGGCCTCGGCAAAGGCAAAAAGCTGTTTGAAAAACGAGCCGATATCGGTAAGCGGGAGTGGAAACGCGAACAAGGCCGTCTGCTGAAAAACAGAACGCTTAATCGAAAATAATCTTTCTTCGAGCTGCCAATCGGCAGCTCTCTTTTTACATCGTTATGAAACACATCTTTTTTTGTTTAGTTCACGCTGCTGCCCTTTCCCTAGCAGCTCCGGCTTTCGCCTCTCCTTTCTATCCCACGGAAGCCGCGGTCTTCTTCTCTCCGAACGGGGGAGCAGAAAACGCCATCGTGAGATCCATTGACAGCGCAAAATCCCGCATTCGTATGCAGGCCTTTCTTTTCTCCAACAAAGAAATTACCGGGGCACTCATCCGCGCTCATCAGCGCGGTGTGAAGGTCGATGTCATCATTGACAAGAAAATGCCTAAGAAGAAACCGAATACGACCGAAGATCTCATCGAAGCCGGCGTCCCGACTTTCTTTGATACCGCTCACCGCACCGCGCACGACAAAATCATCATTGTTGATGATGATATCGTTCTTACAGGCAGCTTCAATTTCGTCAAAGTTGCAGAAACCAAAAACGGGGAAAACCTCTTAATTCTTAAATCCAAGCCGCTCGCCGAGGAATATGTCAAAAACTGGGAGAAGCATTTCACTCACTCCGTTCCGGCAGCGCCAGAAAAAGAGAAAGGCACCGAAGTGCCTCTCACAAAAACTCAAAATTAACGCATCAGCTTGTAGATCTTGACGATGTCCTTCTCATAAAGCGGGAGGAAGTTTCCTAATTTTCCGGGGATTTCCACCGCTTTTTTCGCGAGTTCTTTTGGATCGGCTTTCTCTGCGCCGAGTTCCTTCAGATTCTTAGGCGCACCCATCTTCTTCAGGAACCTTCTGAAAGTCTTGATGCCTTTCCGAATGATTTCTTCATCGGAGCCTTCGCCTTTTACGCCCATGACGTTGCGTGCAAACTGAACAAAGCGTTTAGGATTGGCACGCCAGACGTACTTCATCCATGCCGGAATCACAACCGCAAGCCCCTCTCCGTGCGTAATTGTCGTATCCCAGGCGCTCAGTTCATGCTCCATGCCGTGAGATGCCCAGTCTTCAACCTGTCCTAGTCCGTAATATCCGTTGTGCGCAAAAGATCCGGCCAAGCCGATCTGACACCAAGCATCGTAATCCTTGGGATTCTTTTTGAGCTTCAAGCCGTTTTTCATGATTGTCTTCATAGCGCTTTCAGCCTGACCGTCTACAAAGTCTGTATTCTTAGTTTGAGTAAAGTAGCGCTCCATGATGTGACTCATCATGTCGATCACACCGGCCCGGATTTGCTTTTCCGGAAGCGTAAAGAAAAGTTCGGGATCAATGACGCTCACAAACGGACGGACCAGCGGAGAACCGGCGCCGAGCTTTCTGTCTCCGTTCGAAATCACAATACGGATACTCTGTTCGCTGCCTGCAGCAGGAAGCGTGAGCACAGCGGCAACCGGAAGCGCTTCTGTCGGCATAATTTTCTTTGTAAAGAAATCCCAAACATCGCCAACATAAGGAACGCCGATGGCTATTGCCTTAGAAGCATCGATGACGCTTCCACCCCCGACAGCGAGGATCGCTTTAACTCTGTGCTCGCGGGCCAAAAGGATACCTTTCTGAACAAAAGAAAGCTGCGGGTTCGGAGTCACGCCGCCCAATTCAATCGGCACAAGGTCGGCAGCTTTTAACGATTCGGAGATGCGTTCCAAGAGCCCACTGGCTTTGGCAGAACCGCCGCCGTAAACCACCAGCACGGGGCTCATCGCCGGCACACGGACACGCATCAGCTCACCGATACGGCTTTCTTCTCCTTTGCCGAAAACTAAACGTGTGGGATTAGAGTATTCAAAGTTATTCATTATTTTCTTTTTCCTATTTTCAGTTTTAGTTATTGCTGCCCATCGGAGCACCGACGAACAAAAGGGTCCAGGATTCGACAAAAGAAGCGACGGGCGCCGGTAATTCATCGGCATCCAGCAGCGGGAACCCGGCTTTCAGAGCATCATGGATAGCCTTATAGGCTTCCCCGACAAAAATCGCGCAGGCTTTGACGACGACCTCATCAGAACTCATTCCCCCGCCTTCCGGGTTCTCCTCTATCTGGGGGAGAGCCTGTTTGATGTATTCTGCCAAACCTTCGGTTGTCCAGTCTTCAGGGCCCGGTTCAAAATGACTGTTGTTACCGCAGAAAGTCTCCCCGAGCCACTCCATGAGCTTCATATCCTTCTCTGCGAGCTCATCTCTCGTCAGTTCGCCTTCCGCACACGCAATAGCCCGTTTGCACATGTTCACAATGGCCTGGGAGAGAATTTTTCTGACGACTTCAATGTCCACGATAGAAGGCGCCTGCTCCGCCTTGGAGCTGTGGTCGTGGCCGCAGCAGCCGCGGTTGCAGCTCGGTTTAATACATTTAGGCATCGCACTTCTCTTTAGTTAATTTTTTCACCCAAGACTCAAGAAGAGCGTCGAGAGCCTGCGGACCTTTTGCTTCGATATCATCCGGATTTTTCTGCAGTTCATTGATGAGTTCGTGGACTTGGTTTGTGAACAGAAACATCACGAGCTGCATAAAGACAGCCGGATCAGCGGCCTCTTCCTCTTTGATCCCGAAGCCTTTCAAAGCCTCCGTGAATTCGGCGCGAAGCAGCTTTTCAATTCTTTCGGGCGTGTTTACAGACGCCTTTGCATAAGCGGGATTTTGACCTAAAAGCGTTGTAGCCAAGAATGCGGCGGCTCTCTGGTCGGCTTGAACGACTTCTTCTCGACGAACATTTTTATGAACGGCTTCAGCAAGGCGTTTAGAGACCGCCATTGCATGAGCTCTCAATAAATCTTTAATGACGAGAGGATCGTCAAGATTGGGGAGGCTGACGCCCTCCGGGATTTTTCCTTCTACGGAATCAGAACTAGCCGGTTCGAAAGCATTTTCCATATTTTGTATTTCCCTGCACGAAGATTACCGCCCGCATTAAAAGCAATCTCGGCTTCCCAAACTCGCCCGTTGTATTGGACGGTCGCGTACCGATTGTGCCTCCATTCGTGAACCGTCACGGTTTTACCAATGTGCCGGCGGAGAATTTCGGAATAAAAGTCGACTTCTCTCAAGTGACGCTGCAAAAGCATCAGATAACTGATCACTAAAAGAGAAATGACGGTGAAGATGGCGACTTGTAAATAAACGGAACTGAGGAAGAAGGAAAAAAGGGCTGTCGTAAAAGCGGCAGCTGAAATCACCAATAGAAAAGCATTGCCGAAGTAAAGATCCATCGCGCCGATCACTGCAGCGGCAATAAACCAAAAATACGACAATCCCATAATGCGTTCCCTTCTTTGAGGTCTCTCTTTTGACCGTGAGTCAATTATAGGTTAAGAACGCGAAAACGGCCGCATCCGAAAGGAAAACGGCCGTTTGGTAAGGCTTAGAAACTAAGAATTATTTCTTAACGTCTTTAGCCAGTCTGCGCCAAGTGTTGACGACAGTATCCGGGTTCAGAGAAATGGACTCGATACCTTCTTCCATCAGCCACTGAGCTAAGTCGGGATGGTCGGACGGGCCTTGGCCGCAAATGCCGACGTAAGCACCCTTCTCACGGCAGGCCTTGATGGCGCGAGCCAAGAGGACCTTCACTGCTTCGTCGCGTTCATCGAAGAAGTTGGCAACCAGTCCGGAGTCGCGGTCCAGACCGAGTGTCAGCTGGGTCAAGTCATTGGACCCGATAGAGAAGCCGTCGAAGTGTTCAAGGAACTTCTCGGCGAGCAGGGCATTACTCGGGATTTCGCACATCATGTTGAGACGAAGACCGTTCACGCCGCGCTTGAGACCTTGTTCGTTCAGACGTTCGTTAACTTCCTTGGCTTCCTTCACGGTTCTGACAAACGGGATCATGATTTCGACATTGGTCAGACCCATTTCGTCGCGGACTTTCTTCAGAGCTTCGCATTCCATTGCAAAGCATTCTTTGAAGTCTTCGGAAACGTAACGGCTTGCACCGCGGAAACCGAGCATGGGGTTTTCTTCTTCCGGTTCGTAGAGCTTGCCGCCTAAGAGTTTGCGGTATTCATTGCTCTTGAAGTCGGACATACGAACGATCACTTTCTTCGGATAGAAAGCGGCAGCAATCGTGGCAACACCTTCGGCGATCTTTTCTTTGAAGAATTCACGCGGGTTTTCGTAACCGGCGGATGCTTCTTCAACGGCTCTTCTCAGATCTTCAGGAAGATCCGGATAAGCTAAGCAGGCTTTCGGATGGATGCCGATGTTGTTATTGATAATGAATTCAAGACGAGCCAGGCCGACACCCTTGTTCGGGATGGACTGGAAGTCGAATGCAAGCTGAGGATTGCCCACGTTCATCATGATCTTAACGGGGATCTCAGGCAGTTCGCCCTGTTTCACTTCTTTGATTTCGAACGGGATCAGGCCGTTGTAAATATTGCCTGTATCGCCTTCGGCGCAGGAGACGGTAACTTCCTGACCGTCTTTGAGGACTTCGGTAGCGTCTCCGCAGCCGACAACAGCGGCGATACCGAGCTCACGAGCAATAATAGCTGCGTGGCAGGTACGGCCGCCGCGGTTGGTAACAATAGCGCTGGCCTTCTTCATCACCGGTTCCCAGTTAGGATCGGTCATGTCCGTAACAAGGACGTCTCCTTCCTGAACCAGGTCCATCTGTTCCGGACCGGCAACAATACGGACCTTACCGGCGCCGATCTTCTGACCGATAGCGCGGCCGGTTACCAGGATTTCGCCTTTGCCGAGAAGAACGAATTTCTGCTGAACATCAGCCTTCTTCTGACGGCTCTTCACGGTCTCGGGACGAGCCTGAAGAATATAGAGTTTGCCGTCGATGCCGTCTTTGCCCCATTCAATGTCCATCGGACGGCCGTAGTGTTTTTCAATAATACGGGCGTACTTGGCAAGCTGAATGATTTCGTCGTCGTTCAAAGCGAACTTGCGGCGTTCGGATTCGGGAACATCAACCACCTTCACAGAGCGTCCACTGGACTTGTCTGTGTCGAAGATCATCTTGATCTTCTTGCTGCCGAGAACTTTACGGATGATCGGGAATTTGCCCATTTCCATGATGGGCTTGTGAACAAAGTATTCGTCCGGGTTCACAGCGCCCTGAACAACGGTTTCACCGAGGCCGTAGCTGGCTGTAATGAAAACGACCTGATCAAAGCCGCTTTCGGTATCCATCGTAAACATAACACCGGCAGCACCCTTATCGGAGCGAACCATTCTCTGGACACCGGCGGAAAGGGCTACATCAGCGTGATTAAAGCCTTTGTGAACGCGGTAAGAGATCGCACGGTCGTTGTAGAGAGAAGCGAATACTTCCTTCATTCTTGCGAACACTTGTTCGAGACCGACGACGTTCAGGTAAGTTTCCTGCTGGCCGGCAAAGGAAGCGTCCGGAAGGTCTTCGGCAGTAGCGGAAGAACGAACAGCAACGGAAATTTCCTTCTGGTCGCCCTTGAGCCACTCATAGTGTTCTCTGATTTCTTTTTCGAGCTGGGCCGGGAAAGGAGCTTTTTCAATCCATTCACGAATTTCAGCGCCGGCCTTTGCCAGCTCTTTAACATCATCAACGTCTAACTTGCTCAGACGATCTTCGATTCTTTTATCAAGACCGCCTTCTTTTAAAAAGACTCTGAAGGCTTCAGCCGTCGTTGCAAAGCCGTCAGGTACTCTAATGCCGGCTTCTGTAAGCTGGCTAAGCAGTTCGCCAAGAGAAGCATTCTTGCCGCCTACGATGTCAACATCTGTCATACGAAGTTGGCTGAATGGAATGACGAAACGTCCTTGTGTCATGTTTACCTCGAAATTGAGTGAAAAAATTTGCTAAATTTTAGCCGTTCTTTTAGCGTTAAGTTCGTAACTTCATCTAACAGCGTTAAATTTTATGAATTCAAACGTAAACGAAACCCCTGACAAACCGACTCAGCGTACCGTGTTTTTTGTATCTGACGCTACGGCAATTACTGCAGAAACTTTGGCAAATGCTGTTTTAGCGCAGTTTCACGGTCTTAAATACCTGCGCTACCGCATGCCTTTCGTGAACACGGAAGAAAAAGCCAAGGCTGCGGCCTTGAGAATCAACGAAGTCGGCAAAGAGAACGGCGTGCGGCCGATTGTCTTCTCTACCCTTGTCGCAGGCTCCTTAGCTTCTACTTTTAACGAATACTGCAACGCTTTCGTCATCGAGCTCTTCCGCTCGTTCGTCGGACCTCTGGAACGTGAACTTGGCGTCCCGAGCGACCACTCCGTCGGCAAGAGTCACGAAATCGGCGACCAAGAAAGATACAACCGCCGTATTGATGCGATTAACTACACGCTCGCACACGACGACGGACAAACCAACAAAGGCTTGGAAGAGGCAGACGTGGTGCTGGTAGGTGTCTCGCGCAGCGGTAAGACTCCGACCAGCTTGTACTTAGCCATGCAGTACGGTGTCAAAGCAGCTAACTACCCGCTTATCCCGGAAGATTTCGAACGAGGCGAGCTGCCCCCTGCTCTGGAAAACTGCAAAGACAAGATTTTCGGTCTGTCCATTTCTCCCAAACGTCTTTCTGAAATCCGCGGCGAGCGACGCCCCAACTCCAAATACGCTTCAATAGAAAACTGCGAATATGAAGTCGAAGAAGCCCAGCGAATGATGGATCGTGAAGGCATCAAATATCTTTCCTCCACTTCTAAGTCCATTGAAGAAATTTCTGCAACGATTCTGCTTGAGCTCAAGATCAACATCGACCCGCACATGGGAATGTGATGACTGAATGAGTTGATTTTGGATATGCGGCCGACTCGGCCGCATATTATTTTTCTGTACGGTAAGCCAACCGGCGTCTGCGCTGTTCAAACAGACAGACGGAAGCCGCTGTTGCAACGTTGAGGCTTTCCACTCTGGAATCCAAAGGAATCAACAGCGTCAAATCGGAGAGTTCCAGGGCTTTTTCAGAAACGCCTAGGCCTTCGCTTCCGAACACCCATAAGGTGTGGTCTTTTCCCCATTTTTCTTCGTAGAGATCTTTTCCGCCTCGGGCGTCAGCAACTAAGCAAGCGGCGCCCGTTTTTTCTTTGATCTCTTCGAGTTCGACGGAAGAAATAATGTTGCAGAAGAAATGAGCTCCCATGGCGGAACGCAGAACTTTTGGGGACCAGACGTAGGCGCATTGCTGAGACAGAGCAATATTCGTCACGCCCGAAGCCAATGCAGAACGAAGAATGGTTCCGACATTGCCGGGATCTTGGACACCGTCAAGATAAATCCAATCTTCGTCTTTTTTGATGTTCCCATCTTCAGGAATACGGATCTCACAAATAATCCCGGCACTGGTGTCCACAGGAGAAATCGAGCTGTAGATTTGGGAAGACAGCTGAACCACAGGAATCTTTAACGACAGATATCTTTGTAAGATTTCAGAGATTTCAAAATTCTTCTCCGCCCCTTCTCTTAAAAATACTTTGCGGACAAGCTCGGAATGCAAAAGAAGTTCTCGGGCCAAATGAATTCCTTCGGCAAGAGATAAACCTTCTTTTCTCGCCGCTCTCGGGTGCTGCGCCAAATTCTTTGCAAGTTTTATTGAAGGATTGGCTGCGCTTGTGATCCGCATGAATTCCATTTACTGTCCCTTTCGCTTTTTACGGTCGGCTCGGCGCTCAAATTTCTTTGCAATCAACGCCACGGGACCGAACGTCATTCGGTGCACCGGACACGGCCCCCATTTCTCCAGCATTTTGAGATGGTATGCCGTACCGTATCCCGCATGCTGCTCAAAACCGTATTTCGGATACATTCCGCCGAGGATTTTCATTAAGGCGTCCCGATAAGTTTTTGCCAAAATAGACGCTGCGGAAATCTCCGGAATCAAGTCGTCACCCTTGACAATGGGCTCTGCCCGGAACGGAAGTTCCGGAAGACGGTTGCCGTCCACCAGCACCAAATCCGGTTTCGGATCAAGCTGAAGCACGGCTTTGCGCATGGCTGCCATCGTCGCCTGCAGAATGTTCATACGGTCGATATCGGCCACTGAGCTCTCAGCAATCGCCCAGGCGAGCGCATGCGTTTTGATCTGCTCCGCAAGAACCTCTCTTGCATGAGCAGTCAGTTTTTTTGAATCCCTGAGTCCTTCGATCGGATGATCGGGATTCAGAATTACCGCTGCGGCAACAACCGGTCCGGCTAAAGGGCCGCGGCCGGCTTCGTCCACGCCGCAGACAAGCGTGGCAATCGTTTCTTCGCCGTCAAATAAATAATCAGCCATCAGTGTTTTAGAACCTGATCGATTGCTTCTGTCGCCAGCTGAGCGGTCGGCCTCAGCAATGTTTCATGCATTTCTGAAAATACTTCTTTGAGATATTCCTGCCGCTTCGGCTCAAGTGCGTGAAGCAAATGAGACGAAAGAATTTCAGGCGAACAGAACATCTGAACGCACTCGGGAACTAAGGTCTTCTGCGCCAAAATGTTGGGCAGACTGATCCACTTTGTCTGGCCTTTGGAAAGAATCAACATTGCGGAAAGTGCCGGCATCGCGTAACCGACGACTAAAGGCTTTTTATAAAGCGCGGCTTCAAGCGTCGCAGTGCCGCTCGCCACCAAGATGGCATCGGCCGCTTCCATCGCCAAATGCGACTTCCCGTCCAAAAGCACTGTATGGTCTTTGACGTCGGGAAAACGGTTAAGAACTTCTAAAATCTCTTTCTTTCGCTGTTCATCCGCCGCCGGGACAATGAATCGAGTTCTCGGTTCCTGCTTCAGAACTAAAGAGGCGGAGCCGAAAAATGCCGGAGCGCACCAGCGGATTTCGTCTTTTCGGCTGCCGGGAAGTATGGCAACCACAGGGCCTTGCGCAACGATGTTCAGTTTGCGTCTCGCACCTTCCGTATCCGGCTCCATCGGAATAATCTCTGCCAGAGGATGACCGATGTAAGTGCTGGGTATACCAGCTTCTTTAAAAATTTTCTCTTCAAAAGGGAAAATCAAAAGCAAATGATCCACCGCACGTTTGATTTGGTGAATTCTCTGCGGACGCCAAGCCCAGACGGCTGGAGCCACCATGTGAACGACCGGAATACCCGAAGCTCTAACCTTCTCTTCAATCGACAGATTAAAGTCAGGAGCATCAACCCCGATGTAGGCAGCAGGGCGAAACTGGATAGTACGGCGCATCATTTCGCGGCGAATTTTTAAAATTCGCGGCAGATGGCGGATCACTTCCAAATAGCCTCGGACGGAAAGTTCGCTGGCATGAAACCAAGGATCCAAGCCGTCCTGGATCATTCTGTCTCCGCCGATACCTTCCATCTTTAGATTCGGACGAGATGCGGCAACAGCCGGCAGAACACGCGAAGCTAAATAATCTCCGCTGTTCTCTCCGGCTGCCCAGATAATGCTGTTATTAGTCAATTGCTCCATTAGCGAGCCAATCCTCGAGTTGCCTGCTCTGTGAATTCGCACATCAGTTCGCAGACTTTCTTAGCCTGTTCATCTTCTAAGGTTGATGCGTAAGCCTTGATGGCTTCCACTGCCTCCGGAACGGTCTTGCCTTCACGGAAGATCAGTTTGTAGCTTTCGCGGGCCGCATGCATGGCAGCTCTTGAATAGCCGTGGCGCTTCATGCCTTCGAGATTGATGCCGAAGGGAGATGCCGGGTAACCTTGATACATACCGTAGGGGATGCAGTCCTGACGAACCATGCTTCCGCCGCTCAGCATCGCGCCCTTCCCGATCTTGACGAATTGGTGAATCCCGGACTGTCCGCCGACGATCACGTCGTCAGCAACATGAACGTGGCCGGCAAAGCCGACGTTGTTGGCAATGATGGTGTCGTTTCCGATGACGCAGTCATGGGCGACATGGACATTGGCCATCAGCAGATTGCCGTTTCCGACAATAGTTACTCCCTTGTCTTGTACGGTTCCTACAGAGAGTGTGCAGTGTTCGCGAATAACGTTATTGTCACCGATAATCAGCTGAGTTTCCTCGCCGCGGTATTTTTTATCCTGAGGATCGATACCGATCGCTGCAAAGGCATAAATCTTGTTGTTCTTACCGATCTTGGTATGGCCGGTAAGAACAATATGGCTCTGCAAAGTGGTTCCTTCACCGACTTCAACGTGGGGACCGATCGTGCAGAGCGGACCGACGACAACGTTCTCCGCAAGTTTGGCTTGAGGATCTACTAAGGATGAGGGATGGATCTGAGCCATATGTTTTCCTTTATTTAGGTGAACGATAGGAGCACATCATGTCGGCACATGCTGCCAGCTGACCGTCAACTGTTGCATCGCAGTGCATTTTGATCATGCCGAGTTTTTCACGCAGGAATGTGCACTCAAAGCGAAGCTGGTCGCCCGGGATCACAACGCGTTTGAAGCGAGCGTTGTCAATAGAAGCGAAATAAAAAAGTTTCTCAGGATCTCTTTCGCCGCCCATTCTTGCAAAAGCCAGCATTGCGCAGGCCTGAGCCATCGCTTCGATGATCAGAACGCCGGGCATGACAGGAACGCCCGGGAAGTGACCGGTAAACTGAGGTTCGTTGACGGTGACGTTTTTGATGGCAATCAGCTTATCGACACCGTTCGTTTCCAAAACTCGGTCAACTAAAAGAAACGGGTAGCGGTGAGGCAGGAGCCTCATGATGTCATTAATGTCTTGCATTTTTACTCTTTCTTAAAGGAATCAACTTTTTCTGCCAGATGCTTCAGCTGTCTGCGCATCTCAGGCAAACGTTTAATTACGGACAGAATGTTATAGAACTCTCTGTGAGGCATGGCAGGCATGTAGCCGGCATAGTAATCAGGCTTATCGATCGTGCCCGGAACACCGGCGCCTCCGCCGATGATCGAACCTGCGGCCACCTTGAGGTGTCCTGCAAAACCGGATCCGCCGCCGGCCTGAACGTTGTCGCCGATAATCGTGCTTCCGGCCAAACCAGTTCTTCCGGAAAGAACCACATTCTTGCCGACTTGACAGTTGTGACCGATCATGACTAAGTCATCAATCTTAGTGCCTTGTCCGATCGTGGTGTTCTGCAGAGCGCCGCGGTCGATACAGGTGTTGGCGCCAATTTCAACATCATCTCCGGTTTCAACCGCACCGATCTGAGGAATCTTCACATACTGTCTGTCTAAAGGCGCAAATCCGAAGCCGTCGGCACCGATTACGGCACCGGAGTGAATGATGTTGCGTCTGCCGATGCGGCAGCCGTAGTAAATCGTCACGTTCGGATAAATACGAGTGTGTTCGCCGAGAACCACGCCCTCGCCGATGACGCTGTTCGCGCCGACAAAGCAGTACGGACCGACCTGTGCGCCTTTGCGGATTACGGCACCGGCTTCAACGGTCGCAGTCGAGTCAATAACAGCACCGTCTTCTACAACAGCTCTGGTATCAACGCCCGGTTCCGGCTGTTCCTGCGGAAAAATGATTTGGAGGGCATATGCAAACCAAGCATACGGATTGCGCGTAATGACGACAATACGGTCAGGTTCTTTTTCACCCCAGATGGCCTGTTTATCTTCTTCAGTCAAAACCAAAGCTGTTGCTTTGCAGGCAGCGGCTGCGTCTCGATATCTACTGTTGGCTAAAAAGGCGACATCGCCGTGTCCGGCAGTCTCCAGCGGAGCAATGGACTTAATCTCAGCTTTGCCTCCGTTGGCACTGATCGTGCTTAATAAAGTGTCGTTGCTTTTTTCTTTAATTCGGTCTACTAACTCAAGAAGAGTCATCGGCGCTGTTTGTTGAATCATTTGATCGCCCTATTTAAAAAATTTATGCGGCCGATCTGAGAGGGAGAGCAAGTTTGAAGTCGCCGAAACCCGAGTCAGGTCATGCCGCACATATTGCACTAAATGGCAATTAAGCAACAAGCAGACATCCTGTCTGCTTGTGCCCGATAAAAATTACTTGAGTTCCTTGAGAACCTGATCAGTGATATCAATCTTCGGGTTGACGTAGATGGCCTCCTGAAGAATGAGGTCATACTTTTCGCGCTGAGCGATGTTCTTGATGACCGTATTAGCCTGACGAAGAAGCTTCTGGAGCTCTTCATTTCTGCGCTGATTGAAGTCTTCGCGGAGTTCGCGCTGACGACGCTGGAAATCGCGGTCTCTTTCAGCCAGATCACGCTGCTTGCGAATTCTTTCCTGCTCAGTCATTGTTCCGGCATTCTTTTCGAAGCGCTCGACGTCGTTTTTCAGGCGCTGACCGGCAGCGTTGAGTTCTTTATCACGCTTAGAGAATTCTTGTTCAAGTTTTTTACTTGCGGCCTGAGCAGCTGCAGAATCGCGAAGAATAACTTCGGTGCTGACGACACCGATCTTAACTTCTGCCTGCACTGCTGTCGCAGCAGAGCAAACCAAGGCGGAAACTAACGCAACCGCTAACCATTTTTTTTGCATGAATGTATCTCCTACACAATTGTTTAATTGTGCCACAAATTTATTAGAAACCTGTACCAATTTGGAATTGGAATCTCTGAAGCTCGTCGCTGTCCTTCTTATTGAGCGGGAATGCGAAGCTCAATTTAAGCGGACCCATCGGAGAAATCCAGGCTAAACCGAAACCGACGGAGTAACGCAGATCGCCGAGGTCAAGCTTGTCCTTCTTGTAACGGTCCACAGCGTAGCTGCCGTCAGCAAGCTGTTTGTAGAAGGCTTTGCGGCCCCAGACCCAGCCGCCGTCCAGGAAGGTGAACATACGAAGGGTTCTGTCAGCACCGGGGATCGGCGTCAGCAGCTCAAGAGAGAAATTCAGTTTGCGGTTACCGCCGGAGGCATCACCGTCGGTATCACGCGGTCCGAGAGAAGAAGTATCGTAGCCGCGGACGGATCCGATACCGCCGCCGTAGAAGTTCTTGAAGAACGGATACTGCTTGCCTGCATAGCCGTCACCGTAACCGAGCTCTGTGTTAAAGGCGAAGGTAATGGATTTCGTGACAGGAACGAACTGCTGGAACTGATACGTCGCACGGTAGTACTTCAGATCAAGGACCGGCAGAGAGATTTCACCGAACAATCTCTGGTAACGGCCGCGTGTCGGAGCCAAAATGTTGTCTCGGGTATCACGGGACCAGCCGATCGTAGCTGCGATGCTCTTCGGCTTCTTGCCGTAATCGTTGACGTAGTCGACATAACGGCGCGGAGCACCGGAGCCGACCGTCACATCGGTCATTTCAAACTTGCCACCCAGGAAGATCTGGTCGTTTTCCGTAATCGGCACACCGTAGGTCACGCCGGCGCCGTACGTTTCGTACTTAACGTCATCGGTAATTTCGAGTTCGTCCAAGTCGAGCTTACGGTCGTAAATTTCGAAGGACTGGCTGATGCCGGACGTTGTAATGTACGGCTGTGTAAAGCTGGCTGCGTAAGTTCTGGAACTCTTAGAAGTATTGACTTCCAAAGAAAGAGAATTACCGGTACCGAACACGTTGTTCTGAGAGAAACCGCCGGAAAGAACGATACCTTCGGAGGTGGAATAGCCGGCACCGATAGAGATGTTGCCGGTCGGACGTTCTTTCACGTTAACAGCCAAATCAACTTCGTCCGGAGAGCCGGGTACGGGCTCAGGTTCTGCAGTAACCGTTTCAAAGAAACCGAGACGGTCAATACGGTCGCGGGAGACGGCAACTTTATCGCTGTCAAACCAGCTGGCTTCATACTGACGAACTTCGCGGCGGATCACTTCGTCTTGAGTACGCGTGTTGCCGGTAATGTTCACTTTACGGACATAAACGCGGCGGCCTGGGTCAATCGTGTACACGACACTGACTTCATCCGGATTTTCCGGATCAACGACAGGATTCGGAATTGCTCTTGCAAACGCGTAGCCCAAGGCGGAAAGACGATCCGTAAATTTCTTTGCCAGACCATTTACTTCGGAAGCGTTGTAAACGGAACCCGGCTTGATATCCACAAGATCTTCAAACTCGGGCTCAAGGCCGAGCATATCACCGGTTAAGCGGATATCTTTGATTGTGTACTTTTTACCTTCATCAATATTGATGGTGACAAAAATCTCTGACTTATCGGGACTGACAGATACTTGTGTCGAGTCAATCTTGAAGTCAAGATAACCGTTGTTGTTATACAGAGCGCGAATTGCCTCTAAGTCGGCTGTGAGCTTCTCTCGGGAATACTGGTCACGTTTGGTATACCAAGAGAACCAGTTCGGCGTTCCGAGCTGCATTTCATCGCGAAGATCGCCGTCGTCATAGACTTTGTTGCCGACGAAACGAATCTGCTGAATCTTTGCGGCCGGACCTTCATCAACGTCGATGTTGATGCGGACGCGGTTGCGTTCCACCGGCGTAACAGTGACTTTGACATCAGCGGAGTAACGGCCGCGAGAGAGGTATTGGCGTCTTAATTCCTGAACGGCGCGATCCAATACTGCGCGGTCAAAAATAAAACCTTCGGCTAAGCCCACATCACGGAGAGATTTTTCAACACCTTTGGCATCAAACTCGGAAATACCGGTAGTGTGAATGTTTGCGACCGTCGGACGCTCCTGAACTCGAACCACTAAGACGTTGCCGTCCATGTCGAGCTGAACATCCTGGAACATTCCGGAAGCATACAGTGAACGCAGAGATTCAGCGCCCAGCTCCGGAGAATACGTGTCTCCCACTCGGATCGGCAGATGCGAAAAAACAGTACCCGCTTCCGTACGGGAAATGCCCTCGAGTCGAATGTCTTTAATCACATGACCCTGTGCAAGCACGGTCGTCGCTGCCAAAGCTAAAGCGCAAGCTAGCGCTATCTTCTTAGGATGAGGCATATTCTATAAATTAAAAAATGACCCTGCGTGATTGAAATCACGGCAAAAGTCGCGTCAAATCATTAAATAGTGCAAGTATAGTCAAACCAAAGAGAGCTGCGATGCCAATCTTTTGTGCAGACGCTTGTACAGCCTCAGAAACCGGCTTACCAGTCACTATTTCGAGAGAATAATACAGGAGATGGCCGCCGTCTAACATGGGAATCGGTAACAAGTTCAAAATTCCCAAGCTGATGGAAACCAACGCTAAAAACGAAATAAAAGGAAGAATACCCAGCTGAGCAGTCTGGCCGGCATAGTCGGCAATCGTCACAGGACCGGAGATATTGCTGATAGAGACATCACCTGTAAACATCTTTCCGATCATTCGAACAGACATTGCTGCGGTATCCCACGTTTTTTTCACGCCTTCAGCCAAACTCTTTAACAGTCCGTAAGAAACCTGAGTGTGCGGGAAGTCCACTCCGATTGCTGCGCCGATTCTGCCGATTTCATTACCCTGTTCATCCTTAGCATAGGCAGGTGTGACTTCTACCGTATGTGTCGGCCCGTTTTCATCTCCGACGAGAAGATTGACGGGCTTGCCGGGGTACTTCTTAATTTCAGCCACAAAATCTTTGGGCATCTTCACCGGAACGCTGCCGACCTGATAAATGTGATCACCGATTTTGATTCCGTCGCGCTGCGCGGCGGAGTTCTCAACAAAAGATGAGATAAATGGATGGCCCATATTCAAATGAAGACCGACCTCATCAAAAGGATCGACATCTTTTGCTTTTGGGTCCAGACTCATCTTCGTGAGGTCAATTTCTTTCGTTACTTCGCTGCCGTTGGGACTGTGAACCAAAATATCCGTCGTACTTCCGAACTTATTCAGCATCTCCATACGGAGATCCGTAAAAGTTTTAATTTCTGAATCGCCGACTTTCAGAATTTTGTCGCCGGCGTGGAGTCCGGCCACCGCGGCCGGCGTACCGGCCGGGGGCTCGGCAACAACCGGCGTCGGCTGCGTGCTACCTATCATGAAGATAGAAGCATAGAGCAGGACGGCAAGCAGAAGGTTTGCAAATGGACCTGCAGCAACAATGGCGAATCGCTGCCACACATTCTTAGCCCCGAATTCACGATTTTTATCTTCCGGTTTGATAGGCAGACAGGCAGGATCTCTCGCATCGAGCATCCTGACGTATCCGCCCAAAGGGAGCGCACTGACCGCCCACTCCGTTGCATCAGGATCGTTCTTGCGTTTATAGATAAAAAGCGGTTTCCCGAAGCCGAGAGAAAATCTCAGAATTTTTACGCCGCAAAGTCTGGCGACTAAATAATGCCCGAGCTCATGAAAGGTAATCAAAATACCGATCGTTACCGCAAAGGCAGCAATGGTCGTCAACAATGTCAAGGTTAGTTCTCCAATTTGTCGCAAAAACCTTCGACCCAAGACTGAGCCAGTTTTCTAGCCTGTTTATCCGTATCCAGAATCGCTTCCAAGTTCCTCGGAGAAGGCGGCTGGAAGCCGTACATCATTGCGTGGCATAGGCGTGCAATGTCGGTAAAGCCGATCTTGCCTTGAATAAATGCCTCGACGCCGATCTCGTTGGCTGCATTCAAGACGATCGAAGCAGCTCCGCCCAGCTTCAATGCATCGTAGGCGTAGCCAAGCTGGGGAAAACGTTTTAAGTCCGGTTCTTCGAAGGTTAACGTTTTGATTTTTGAGAAGTTTAATGGTTCTACCCCGGCGTCCAATCTTTCCGGGAAGCCTAAAGAGTAAGCAATCGTGTTTCTCATGTCCGGAGCACCCAGTTGCGCAATGACTACTCCGTCGGCATACTGAACCATAGAATGGATGACGCTCTGGGGATGAACGACAACCTGAATGCGTTCCGGCTCGAAATCAAAAAGCCAGCGAGCCTCGATAACTTCCAGGCCCTTATTCATCAGCGTCGCAGAGTCAACGGTAATTTTCTTGCCCATCGACCAGTTCGGATGATGCGTAGCTTCTTCAACCGTGACATTGGAAAGGTCCTGTCTTTGACGGAAAGGCCCGCCCGAGCAAGTCAGAAGGATATTGGCTTCACATCTGGCTTTTTGGGTCGCTCCGACAAGACACTGAAAAATAGCATTGTGTTCGCTGTCGACCGGCATGAGAACAGCACCCGAGGCCTTAATCGTATCCATCAGGATTCGGCCGCCGCAAACGACACTTTCCTTATTGGCCAGCAGAAGCTTTTTACCGGCTTCGGCAGCCTTAAATGTCGAAGAAATTCCGGCAGCTCCGACGATAGCTCCTATCACGATATCGACTTCGGGGCTGGATGCGATTTCATCAATTGCCTTAGCACCGGCCAAAGCTTGCGCCCTACTTCCGGCGGCCTTAAGTTCATCCTGCAGAGCTCCTAGAAGCTCTTTATCTGCAATTACCGCGACTTTAGCTCCGCTGTCTTTAGCCGCCTGAGCGAGTTTCTTGACGCTGGAATTGGCCGTCACCGCGTACACGGTGAACCGGTCCGGATAACGAGAGATGACATCTAATGAACTTTTACCGATCGAGCCGGTCGCACCGAGGATCGCAACGCTTTCCATGACTGAAACTTAGTAACCTTGGAGGAAAAGAAGAATGAAGACGGTAAGGGGAAGAACGCTCATCTGAGCATCGAGACGGTCATAGAAACCGCCGTGTCCCGGAAGAAGATTGCTTGAATCTTTAACTCCGGCAGTGCGCTTAAGCGCACTTTCAAACAAGTCACCGGCTATAGAAAACAGCACTACCAGAATCAGAATCAAAGCTGAAGTCCAACCGGTCAAATGAGAGATAAGCGCGTTGGTCCAAAGTGGGAAAGAAGGCTGAGCCCAGTAAAGGACATACGAAAGAGCAAGAACGCACACGAATGCTGTCAGCGCACCTGACCAAGTCTTCTTCGGGCTGATTCCCTGAGCCATTTTAGGACCGCCGAAGCAGCGGCCGCCGAAGTAGGCCATGATGTCTGCAACCCAAACGATAGCCAAGACGGACAACATATAAATGGTGCCCTTCTCACGGAACAAGTACATCAGAGAAAACCAAGCGGCCGGCACAAAGATCCAGCCTAAAAGGGCCCCGATGCCTTGGGGGACCATCCAACCGGAGGTGCGGCGGGTAAAAATAACCGCGGTAATAACCGCCCAAAGCACAGTTGCCGTGGCGGTAATAATCATTAGCCCGTTGCCGGACTGAACTGTCTGGAGTGCAGCAGGTGAGGCATACTCTAAGAAGAAAAGGGATGCCCCCAAAACAACGCCGCAAACCATTGCGACCCCGTTGTTCCATTTACAAATGCGGAGCCACTCCCAAAAGCAGCATCCGATAGCAATCGCGGCCACCGCCGTGAAAGCCAAAGGAGAAATTAAAAGCGCGCCGATGATGATAATTAACAACACAACGGCTGTAATGACTCTTTGCAGCAGCATGAACTATTCCTTTTTCGCTTCCTGTTGAATTTGTTCGGAAGTCTTACCAAATCTACGTTCTCTATAAGAGTACCAATTTAGCGCATTTAAAAACTCGTTCTCGGTGAAATCGGGCCATAAAATTTTTGTGAAATACAGCTCTGCGTAAGCAAGCTGCCACAGCATAAAATTGCTGATCCGCTCTTCCCCGCTCGTACGGATAAACAAATCCACATCGCCGGAATCCGCCAAAGGAAGCAGCGAAGCAAATTTTTGTTCCGTCAGTTCTTCGAGCGGAATATCACGACATCTTTTTGCCGCCTCAAGAATTTCCCAACGCCCTCCGTAATTCACGCAGACGTTCAGTGTCAGACCGGTGTTGTTTTCCGTGATCTTCATTGAATCGGCGATTTGCTCCTGAAGTTCTTCAGAAAAAGCGGTCAGATCGCCGACAAGACGAACCCGTACATTGGCTTTGTTTAGGGCTGCAATCTCTCTGCGCAGGCTGACGAGAAAAAGCTTCATCAACCCTTTAACCTCATCTGCCGGCCGGTTCCAGTTTTCACTGGAAAAAGCAAAAAGCGTCAAATGCTGCACGCCTGTCTTGGCTGCGGCCTGGATCGCTGTGCGAACGGACTCAACCCCTTTTTGATGGCCCATAAGACGAGGAAGTTTTCGAGCCTTGGCCCATCTTCCGTTGCCATCCATAACAATAGCCACGTGACGGGGCACCCTCTCACGTGGCTTTGCAGTCAATTCCTGACTTGTCATAGGATTTAAACCGATTAAACGGTCATGATTTCCTTTTCTTTTTCGGCAATCAGCTTGTCGACTTCACCGATGTACTTATCGGTGAGTTTCTGAATTTCTGTGTTGGAGCGGCGTTCGTCGTCTTCGGAAATTTCTTTTTCCTTCACGAGCGCAGCAACCTTGTTGTTTGCATCGCGGCGCAGATTGCGGATGGCAACCTTAGTTTCTTCGCCTTCAGAACGAACAACCTTCGTTAAGTCACGACGGCGTTCTTCGGTCAGAGGAGGCATCGGAACGCGAATGATTTCGCCGGAAGTCGCCGGATTCAGACCAAGATCGGAGTTGCGGATTGCTTTTTCAACCACGGCAACCATTTTCTTTTCCCAAGGCTGAACAGTGATGGTTCTGGCGTCAGCCAAACCGAGCTGGGCTACCTGAGAAATCGGAGTCGGGCAGCCGTAGTAATCGACGGTGATGTGTTCGAGCAAACCGGTATGAGCGCGACCCGTACGGATCTTCATCAGGTTTTCTTTGAGCGTCTCAATGGAACGCTTCATATGGTGTTCGGACTGTGAATAGATGTCTTTAGTTGTCATGTCAATTTCCAATCTCTGCAGATTTCTCGGCTGCAAGTCACAAAACTTAGTCGCACGCCGGTGAGCAGAAAATCACGGACGCGGTCAAATCCGCCGAAATAAAACAACGGCGGCAGTGACAGCCTTTATTAATTCGTTGAGTTTACCACGGAGCGCAAAAGCCTCAAACCGCTCGATTCGAGTTGGTTTAATAGGCTCTTCGGCTAAACGCGCTTAAGCTCAAAACATCTGATAAGGAGTTTGGACTATGGCAAAAATTGAAAAAATGTTCGGCGCAATTCTGAAAGACCAGGAACAAAAGAGTGATGAACTGCGGGACAAGATTCACGCAGAGAACAAACTTAAGAAAGAAGAAGCCGAAAAATCCTGCGAACGTGAAAAAGCAGAAAAGTAATTCATCGATCAAGAAAGAAGCTCCGGACCCGCTGATGCAGGTCCGGAGCTTTTTGTATCCGTTTTTTCTCGGTTAAACGTGAACGAGCGTGCCCTCGTCTTCACCAAGCACAACGCGCTTGAGCGCACCGGGCTTATGAAGGTTGAAGACTCTAATCGGCATGCCTTGATCGCGGCAGAGCGTAAAAGCTGTAGCGTCCAGAATCTTGAGCTTCTTCTGAATGGCTTCGTCAAAAGTCAGAGACTTATACATTTTTGCGCTGGGATCTTTCTTGGGATCAGCGGTAAAGACACCGTCAACCTGAGTGGCTTTCAGAACCATATCGGCTCCGATTTCAGCACTTCTCAGCGCTGCGGCAGTATCCGTTGTGAAGAACGGATTACCGGTACCGGCAGCAAAAATCACAACCCGGCCTTTCTTCAGGTGGCTCAAGGCTTTGCCGCGAATATACGGCTCGGCAACCTGGTCGATATCCAGAGCGCACTGAACACGGGCTTCAACACCGGCGTTTCTCAGTGCATCCTGGAGGGCCATTGCGTTCATGCAGGTAGCCAGCATGCCCATATAGTCGCCGGTGGCACGATCCATACCGGTGGAGCCGAGTGCGACTCCGCGGAAGATATTGCCGCCGCCGACCACGATCGCAAGCTGAACGCCTAAGTCAACTACTTCCTTAATTTCACCGACGATACTCTTGAGCGTATCACGGCTGATGCCGAAGGCGTTGTCCCCCATAAGGGCTTCGCCGGAGAGTTTCAGCAGAATTCGTTTGGTTTTAGGCGTTTCAGACTTACTCATCGTTTACTCCGAAAAAAGTTCAACAATTAGGCACGTGCGGCAGCAGCCTGAGCAGCAACTTCGGCAGCGAAGTCGTCGTTGCGTTTTTCAAGACCTTCACCGACAACAAACAGCGCAAATGCAGATACTGTAGCACCATTGCTCTTCAGGAGTTCGCCGACGCTCTTAGAGTCATCCTTAACGAACGGCTGAGAAAGAAGTGTGACTTCCTTGAGGAACTTGTTAACGGAACCTTCGGCGATCTTCTCGATCAGGTGTTCCGGTTTGCCGTTTTCGCGAGCTTTTTCAATCGCAACGCGGCGTTCTGTTTCGATCAGGTTCTGATCAACGCCGTCTTTGTCGAGAGCCTTCGGCTTGGAAGCAGCGATGTGCATAGCCACGTCGTGAGCAACTTCGTCGTTGCCGCCGACCACGTCAACGATAACGCCGATCTTGGCACCGCCGTGGATGTATGTGGAGAGCTTGCCTTTGCCTTCAATGATCTGGAAGCGGCGGATGGAGATGTTTTCACCGATCTTGCCGATCAGGCCTTTACGAACTTCGTCAACGGTAGAGCCGTTGAGCGGAAGAGCGGAAAGAGCAGCAACGTCAGCCGGTTTGTTTTCGGCGACGAGCTTAGCGATGTCGTTGGCGAAAGCGATGAAGTCGGCATTCTTAGCAACGAAGTCGGTTTCGGAGTTCAGTTCAACGATAGCGCCGATCTTGCCCGGTTCGTCGATGTAGATAGCGACAACGCCGTCAGCGGTAATGCGGCTGGCAGCCTTAGTGGCCTTGTTGCCGAGCTTAACGCGAAGAATTTCTTCAGCCTGCTCCATGTTGCCGTCAGCTTCTGTCAAAGCCTTTTTGCATTCCATCATCGGAGCGTCGGTTTTAACACGAAGTTCTTTAACCATTGCGGCAGTGATAACAGCCATTGTTTTATCCTTAAAAAATAATTGGTTTAAAAAGAAAGGGGCGCGAACGCCCCTTCCCTTGGTACTTCAGACAAGAAGAGGCGAATTACTCAGCTTTTTCTTCGACAGCGGCTTCTTCAACGAAGTCGGAGTCTTTAGCAGCCTTGACAGTGTCTTCAAGGTTCTTGTTCTTGCCTTCAAGAATTGCGTCAGCAAATCCTTTAGCGTAAAGAGCAACAGCGCGGGCGCTGTCGTCGTTACCCGGGATGACATAGTCAACACCGGCAGGATTGTGGTTCGTATCAACGATACCGACAACAGGAATACCAAGCTTGTTAGCTTCCTGAATAGCAATCTTGTGGTAGCCAACGTCAACAACGACCAGAGCGTCGGGCAGACCGTTCATTTCTTTGATGCCGCCCATAGCTTTGTTCAGCTTTTCGAGTTCACGAGTGAAGTCGAGAGCTTCTTTTTTGGTCATCTTTTCAAGAGCGCCGTCGGCAACTTTCTGTTCCATTTCTTTAAGACGCTTCAGGGAAACCTTAACCGTCTTGAAGTTGGTGAGCATACCGCCCAGCCAGCGCTGATCAACATAAGGCATCCCGGCGCGTTTGGCTTCAGCAACGATGGCGTCGCGGGAAGTGCGCTTTGTGCCGACGAAAAGGATGGTGCCCTTCTGAGCAGCCAGGTTTGTTAAGAACTTGGCAGCTTCGTCGAATTTAGCAACAGTCTTTTCGAGGTTGATGATGTGAATCTTGTTACGAGAGCCGAAAATGTACTGGGACATTTTGGGGCTCCAAAAACGAGTCTGGTGACCGAAGTGTGCACCGGCTTCGAGCAGTTCACGCATGCTCAGAGATGACATATCTTTAATTCCTTTAGGGTTTAATTCCAACAGCCTCACGATTTCCGAATGGAACCCTGTTGTGAGACTGCGCTATTTAACAAAAAAGTCCAAACGTTTCCGTTCGGATCGGGGCGAAATTCTATCATGCTTTTTCAAAGAGTTAAGCGTTTGAAAAGAGGCGTTACAACCTTTTGGATTTTCTATTTGGGATAAATCAAATGAAACCTTGTTTTGGCGAGGATTTGAAGACTGATTGTCACCTTTCTTCCGGTTGACCTATATAAGGCTGAAAAGGCACCGCTTAACGGTGAATCCACTAAAATTGCCGCATTGAAAAACTTTTTCGAGTCAGATTTAATCAATGTTTGACAATATCCTTATTAAGACCCCGGAACAAATCGAAGGCATCGGGGCTGCCTGCCGCGATGCGGCTTTGGTTCTCGACTACATTGAACCGTTTGTTAAAGCCGGCGTCACCACCGAGTACCTCGATGATTTGATGCTCAGATATACCGAAGATGTCCTCAAAGACAAGTCCGCTTGCCTTAACTACGACCCGGACGGCACCAATCCTTATCCGAAAGCTACTTGCATTTCCGTCAATCATCAGATCTGCCACGGTATTCCGAATGAGAAGGTGCTCAAAAACGGCGACATCTTAAATATTGACGTGACCGTCATTAAAAACGGTTATTACGGCGACACCAGCCGTATGTATTCCGTCGGCCATATTTCCGTTGCTGCTAAACACCTCATCAATGTCACTTTCGACTCCATGTGGAAAGGCATTGAAATCGTGCGTCCCGGCGCCCATTTCGGAGATATCGGCTATGCAATTCAGCATTTTGTCGAGCCTCAGGGCTGCAGCGTCGTGCGTGAATTCTGCGGGCACGGGGTAGGTGTCGGCTTCCACGAGGATCCTCAGGTCTGCCATTACGGCAAGCTCGGCACCGGTGCTGTCATGAAGCCCGGCATGATCTTCACGATCGAACCGATGATCAACGCCGGAAGGAAAGAACTTCGCATCCTTCCGAACGGCTGGACCGCCGTAACCAAAGACAGAAGCCTTTCCGCCCAGTGGGAACATACGATTCTCGTCACTGAAACCGGATACGAAGTTCTGACGGTATCGCCGAAATGCCCGCCTGCCCCCTCGTGGGTAAAACCTTCTGCCTAAATTCATAAAGATAGAATCCCAAGGCTATGGAAATCAACGAAATCGTCAAAAAGTTTAAAGATCAGCGAGAAGTTTTAGCAAAGAAGTTTTTGGCGGACGTTGACGCCGATGCCTATCTTTCTGCGCACTCCAAGGCGGCCGATGAGGCAGTTTTGGAGATTCTCAAACTCAACGGTCTGTCTGAAGCGGTTGCCGTCGTCGCGGTCGGCGGTTACGGCAGAGAGCAGCAGTTTCCTTTCTCCGACTTGGACCTGCTCTTTCTCCTGCCTGATGATGTCAAAGATAAAGACTTAAAAACAATCTCGGAAGTTATCGGCAATCTATGGTCGCTTGGTCTGACCGTCGGCTACTCTGTTCGGAAAATCGAAGAGTGTCTTGAACAGGCAGATATCGACATCACTGCACAGACCGCGATGCTCGAATCCCGGCTCATCTCGGGGAACGCAGAACTCTTTAAGACCTACTCCGATACGATAGAAAGGAGTCTGAATCTTAAAAAGTTCTATCGGGCAAAATTCATCGAACAGCAGCAGCGGCATTTGAAGTACCACGAGTCCTCTTATGCTCTGGAACCGAACATTAAAGAAGCCCCGGGCGGCCTTCGAGACCTGAATATTTTGATCTGGGTGCTTAGGGCGGCCCGTCTTGGCAACACTTGGCAGGAAGTCTTTGAAAAGGGTTTGATCACTCGCCGAGAATGCGAACTTTTGGAATCCGTTACGAAAAGCCTTTACCGGCTGCGGATCCATATGCATCTGCTCACTAACCGCCATGAGGATCGATTAATTTTCGAAATTCAGGAACCGCTGGCTAAAGCGCTGGGCATTGTCGGGACTGTCGGCAGGCGTCCTAGTGAAGTGATGATGCAGCACTTCTATGTCAATGCAAAAACCATCGGCCAGCTCAATTCCATCATTCTTCAGGCCATTAAAGAACGCTACTCCAAAGAACCTGAACAAACCGGCGAACCCATTTGCAGCGGTTTTGTACGGCAGGGCGACGTGCTCGGCCTTGAGTCTCCGGACGTCTTCGTTAAAAACCCTGAAAGAATTCTCGAGGCCTTTTTAATTCAGGAACGTCATCCGGACATTCCGATGAAGTCTTCACGGCTTTACCGTGCCTTATTTGAAGCTCATTCTCTGATGAACAAAGAATGGGCTGAAAATCCCGTCAACCGTCAGACATTTTTGAAGATTATCCAAGGACGCCGAGGCGTTTGGCATGCCCTGGAAGAGATGAATCGCTGGGGCGTACTCGGAAAACTGCTGCCAAGCTTCAACCGAATCATCGGTCAAATGCAGCATGATTTATTCCACGCCTATACAGTGGATCAGCACACCCTCCTTGCGATTCGTTACCTCAGAAACTTCACACACAGTGAAAACGCCCACGAGCTGCCGCTTTGCACCGAGCTCATGATGGCGATGAAAGGAAGCTGGCGTTTGGTTCTTGCCCTTCTCTACCATGACATCGGCAAAGGCCGAGGCGGAGACCACAGCAAAATCGGGGCGGAAATCGTTCGGCAAATGTGCCGCGACTTTGAAATCACCGGTGAGGACGCTGACTACATTGAGTTTCTTGTTCGTGAACACCTGACCATGAGCATGGTGGCCCAGAAACAAGACATTTCTGATCCGGAGGTTGTTGAAAACTTCGCCAAGAAGGTCGGAACGATGGAACGCCTCGTCGGCCTTTATCTGCTCACCGTTTGCGACATCCGGGCGACGGGACCAAAAATCTGGAACGCCTGGAAAGCCCAGCTTCTTGAAGATTTGTTTTATTCGACCGCCAGATTCCTTAAAGGGAAAGGCATCGACCGAGATTTATTGGTTTCCCGGCGCCGTAAAGATGCTCTGCGCATGACGCGCTTTACACCGGAGCAGCGGGACCGGATCAATAAATTCTGGGATAACTTTGACGTTGCTTACTTTATGAAGCACTCGGTGCGGAATATCGTTTGGCATGCCAAGGTATTGCTGCCGCATCTCGATTCTTCGAAGTCATTTGTGGCATCCAGACCGCTGCGCGGCATGGAACACGCGCACGAAATTCTTATCCTGACGCAGGACCGCCCCGAACTTTTTGCCCGCATCGTTTCTAATCTGCAGCAATACGGTCTGTCCATTGCCGAAGCTCGTATCCACACGGGACGAGACGGACGCGTTGTCGACTCTTTCATCGTCGTTGACGACGGCTCAGACCCCAACTTCGAACAAGAGTTCGCTCGCTTCCAAGAAATACTCGCGGAAAAACTGGATTTGGCAGAAAAACTTCCGCCCCCTCTTCGCGGACGCCCTTCACGTCAATCCAAGCTCTTCCCGATCTCACCGCAGGCTTCATTAAGGCCGGATGCCGCCGGAAAGCAATACATGCTGTCCATCGTCACAACCGACAGGCTAGGTCTTTTGGCATCCATCGCACGTGTGTTTGTGAAGTATGGAATCAATCTTGTGACGGCCCGAATCACGACACTGGGCGAAAGAGCCGAGGACGTCTTTCTAATTGAAAGCGCTAAGCTGCGGGATCCTGTCTTCTGCGCCGAATTTGAAAAAGCCGTGTTAGAAGCCCTTGAGCTTTAGGTTAGCCGGTCTGCATATTCAAAACCCGCCTCATCAGCGGGTTTTGTCACTTTCAAATGATCTATTTTGCCAAAGATCGGAATGTGGTTAAGGCCAAGTCAACACTTTCCTTGGTTGCCTTTGTTAAGGCTTCCTTTGTATCTGCCAGCACGATGCCCTTTTCGGAAGACCCGCGGCCGGCAGCCGTATTGACGATCTGACAAATCGCTGCGTACTTGAGATTCAACTCTCTGGCTAAGCAAGCTTCGGGCATCAGCGTCATACCGACATAGTGACCGCCGTCATTATCAATACGGTCGACTTCTGCCGCCGTTTCGAGTCTCGGACCTTGTGTGCAGGCATAAGTACCTCCGTCGATAATCGGAAGATCCAGTTCTTCGGAAGCGTCAACAATCGCTTCTCTCAGATCCATGTCGAAGGGATAAGTGAAGTCAATAAAATTAATAAACTTCTCTTTGCCCGTGTTGTAGCTGGTTTCGCGACCCCAGGTGTAATCAATGATCTGATCAGGTACGGCAATGGCACCGATATCGTCCTCAGGTAAAACCGCTCCGACAGAAGCCAATGCAATGACGGCCTTCGGCTCGAACTGCGCAAGAGCCCATATGTTGGCACGATAGTTAATCATATGAGGCGGCTTTTTCTCAGTCGTTCCGTGCCGAGATAAAAATACAATGTTCAGACCGTCAATCACTCCGCGGCAAATTTCGACCGGCTCCTTACCATAGGGAGTGTCAATTTTCTCAATGACCTTGCCTTCTAAAAGAGACAGCTGGTCCAAACCGCTGCCGCCGATCAACGCAAAATTAGCCATCCGCCTTTACTCCTTGATTGATCATTTTGAATAACTCAGGTTCGTCTATGATATTAACGCCTAAAGACTCGGCTTTGGCGAGTTTGGAGCCGGCAGATTCGCCTGCCAACACATAACTCGTCTTCTTCGACACTGAGCCGCTTACCTTTCCGCCGGCTTTGCGAATAATATCGCTGGCCTCATCTCTGGAAAGCGTCGGCAGTGTGCCGGTCAGAACGAATGTCAAACCGTTCAACGGCAGTTCCTGGTCACTCGTGCCCGTACCCTCTTCCCACACGACGCCGCGATCCATCAGGTCATTGATCACCGCGATGTTCGCCGGTTCGGCAAAGAAGTGCAGAATGTTTTCCGCGCCCGACGGTCCGATATCTTCAACTTCAAGCAGCTGCTCTAAAGAAGCATCTTCCAGCGGCTTTAAGGCGCCGAAGTGAGCTGCCAGGTTTCTTGCCGTCGCTTCTCCGACTTCCGGAATACTGATGGCGTAAAGAAAGCGTTCGAGCGTTGTCTTTTTAGAGGCTTCAATTGAGGCGACAAGTTTTTCTGCCGATTTCTGTCCCATGCGATCCAGTCCGACCAGCTTGTCGACGGTCAAACGGTAAATGTCCGCAACCGTCGTTACCAAATCATGTTCAATCAGCTGTTCGGCCAGCTTTTCTCCGATTCCGTCAATGCCCATGGCTTTGCGGCTGACAAAGTGGAGAATGCCTTGGGCTCTCTGTGCGCGGCAGAACAGACCGCCGCTGCAGTGGCGATCCTTTTCTCCGTCTTCTTTATAGGCGTGAGAACCGCAGACCGGACAGAATTCCGGCATCACGAAATCTCTGGCGTCTTTCGGCCTGAGTTCAGGAATCACTCGGACGATCTCCGGAATGACGTCGCCGGCACGATGCACGACGACAGTGTCTCCGATCTTGATGCCCATGTTCTGCAAGAATTCTTCGTTGTGCAGAGAAACGTTGCTGATTGTGGTTCCTCCGACAAACACCGGTTTCAGACGAGCGACCGGTGTAAGTTTGCCCGTTCGTCCCACTTGAACAGTTATATCCAAAACCTGGGTCTGGACTTCTTCCGGCGGATACTTATGAGCTACTGCCCAGCGCGGCTCTCTGGAGACAAAACCCAGCTGTTTCTGGCGGGCAAAACTGTTGACCTTGTAGACCACGCCGTCAATATCAAAAGGTAAGTCGTGACGAATACGAGCGACTTCCAGATGAAACGCTTCCAGCTCTTCCGGCGTCTGCACGACAGTTCGATTACTGATCACCGGGAAGCCCTTGGATTTCAGATAATCAAGCAAGCCCGACTGGGTGTCGGCCGGCATCTCACTTACTTCACCGTAGCCGTATGCATAAAAGTTCAAGTTGCGTTTGGCAGTTAAAGAAGAGTCCAGCTGACGAAGACTTCCTGCCGCAGCATTGCGAGGGTTGGCAAAAAGTTTCGCTCCGGCTGCTTCCTGCTCTTCATTGAGCTTGCGGAACACTTCTTTGTGCATGATAACTTCGCCGCGGACTTCAAAAATCTTCGGGAAGCCCTCGACTTTTAAAGGAAGTGTCTTAATCGTCTTGACATTTGCAGTAACGTCTTCACCCGTGTAGCCGTCTCCGCGAGTAGCTGCTTGAACGAGAACGCCGTCTTCGTACCGCAAATTAATGGCGAGCCCGTCGAACTTCAATTCGCAGTCGTAGTCGACCGTTTGATCGGATGTCAGCTCCAGTTCTCTTCTTACGCGGGCATCAAAATCATAGGCGCCCTGCGCTGTGTAATCCGTCTCAGTATGAATGGAAAGCATCGGAACAGCATGCATCACTTTCTTGAGTTCGCTCTGGACCGTCGCACCGACGCGCTCGGTCGGAGAAACCGCACTTTTGAACTGAGGATATTCTTTTTCCAGTCGTGCCAGTTCTTGGAACAACGAGTCGTAGACTTCGTCAGACACCGTCGGAGCATTATCGATGTAATAAGCCTTGTTATGCTTTTCAAGCTCCTCAGCCAGCTTCTCCATACGGAGTTTGACTGCCTCTAATTTTTTCTTATCTTGCTCTTCCATTTCGTACCTGAACCAAATAAAAACACCGGATTCCTTACTGTACTCGTACGGAATCCGATGTTCTTAATCAGAATGATAATTTTGGGAAGTTATCAGTCTAAAAGCTGATGTGCTCTGACACTGCCCGGTTCAATATTGTTCTCACGCATCTGTTTATAGAAGCGATCAAGTTCCTGCTTCAGCAGAGAGACCGTTGCACCCGAGATCTCACATCCCTTGGGATCCACGATCTTGGCATCAAAAACCGCCGCGAAAGCGTTGGCAGCCGTCATCAGGAGACGAAGAGGATCGCTTTCCGGAGCAATCAGCGGAACATTCAAAGAAATCGCAATATTTCTGTCGTCTAACCAACGAAGCTCAATGGTTCCTTTTCTGTTGCCCTGACGCTTGCCGTTCTTATCCAATACCAGTTCACCAAGTTTTTCATAATGCGTCATGCTTCGGCGCTTTAAGCCCAAGAGCATCGTCTCTTTCTCGAAATCATCGATGGAAACCGGCTCCAAGGGACGCAGCAGAAGCGTAATCTGCACGCCGAAATCCTTGATGAGTGCGTTAAGCTGATCCGTATGGTTGTTCAGCAGCTGCATTTCCTTCATTTCGGAAGTGCCGTCCAGGTTCATTTCCATACGCAGGAAAACCAACTGGTACAGATTCGACAAAGAAACCTGGTCGAAAGAAGCTTTTCCCGAAGCCAGCTGAATATAGAAGGCAATTGCCGAGAACATACCGATGGCATCCGGCACAAACCAGCGGTTGCTGTTTGCTTCGAGAGCCAGAATGCGCAGCAGCCCCCTCGGAGCATTTTCCATCGCCGTTTTGACGAACGGTGCAAGCTGGCTGCCCGTTACCGGTTTTTTGAAGGTAATACGGACGAGTTCAGTGACAAAGGGATCATATTTCGGCAGACCGCTGTCATCAATCTCTTCCAACATCGGGGAAGTTTCAACAGGCTCCTCTTCCTCTTCGGGTTCTTCTGGGAGAATTTCCCGGACTTCTTCGACCGTCTCTTCTGCCTGTAACGGAGACTGCGATTCAGGCTGCGGCTCTTCAACAGGAGGTGAGGTCTTAATCTCGTCGACTTTGATGTCGCCGGAATTGATCAAATCTTCGCCGAAAATCGGCTCCTGAGGAATCCTCGGAGGTGTCTTATCTTCGACTTTTTCATGACTTGCCGTCTCTTTGATGCGAAGCCAATACCAAACGCCGACGCCGCCGACCGCAAGGATCAGGACTATCGTTACCCCCATTCCAACCATATTCATCTTTCTTTAGCTAAATCCTGGACCCGCGGCCACGCTCGCCGCAGGCTACTACTTAAGACTCAATATTCTACAGGCTTATGAAGAAAACCACTGTATTACGAACTGATGCAATTTTGTTTTTCTCCGGGTTACCCACAGCGGTTCAAATCGTTTTGTCTTTCTTTTCGCGACCTTATAATTTGTGTCCTCTAATTAAACACATAGCGGAAAAATAATTTTCATGTCTACTGCACCTAGCAAGAATCTTGAGACTTTCCCGAATCCTCAGCCAAATCGGGATTATTTAATTCACATTGAAATCCCAGAGTTCACGTCGCTTTGCCCGTTAACCGGGCAGCCCGACTTCGCCACACTTCTGCTCGATTACATTCCGGACCAGAAGAATGTCGAACTCAAGGCTCTGAAACTCTATATGTGGAGCTATCGTCAGGAAGGTGCTTTCCATGAGGCCATCACCAACAAGATCCTGGACGATCTCGTTGCAGCCACCTCCCCGCGTTTCATGAGACTTAAGGCTAAATGGTGGGTCCGCGGCGGCATCTACACGACAGTTGTTGCCGAATACCGTAAGGAAGGCTGGACACCGGTCAAGCCGGTTGAACTGCCAGAATTCGAATCAAACGATCCGACTCGCGGTTAATTCGATTTTTCCTCAGCGGCCCGTCATCGACGGGCCGTTCTTTTTTGACCGCTTCATTTCGTAGTTTTCAAGCGCGGCAAGTGCTTCTTCCTTCGCTAAAATTTTGTGGATATTCCAACGAGAAAGATCAGCAAACATGAATCCGCTGCTTAATACACTTCAGCCTTATCCCTTTGCGAAGCTGCGCAAACTTTTGGAGGGCGCAAAACTGCCGGAAGGACTCAAACCGATTTCCCTTTCCATCGGTGAACCGAAACATCCGGCGCCTGAAACCGTCAAACAATCTCTCTTCGATCATCAGGCCTTGTTTGAAAAGTATCCTCCGATAGGCGGTTACCCTGAGCTGAAAGAAGCGATTGGGAACTGGATTGAAAAGCGCTACGGCGTAAAACTCGATCCGGCTTCCCAAATCCTGCCGACCAACGGATCGCGTGAAGCTTTGTTTGCACTGACCCAAGTTGTCATCGATCCGACTAAAGACCCGGTCGTCGTCACACCGAATCCTTTCTATCAAATTTATGAAGGCGCAGCAAAATTAGCCGGTGCCGAGCCGTATTTTTGCCCGATGACAGCTAAGACAGGCTTCAAGCCTGACTATTCCACCGTACCGGAAGAAGTTCTAAAACGCACTCAGCTGCTGTTTGTCTGCTCTCCCAATAACCCGACCGGAACGGTACTTTCACTGGAAGATTGGAAGAGGCTTTTTGACCTTTCCGACAAATACGGCTTTGTGATCGGCAGCGACGAGTGTTACTCGGAAATTTATTTTGACGAAGACAATCCGCCTCTCGGCTCTTTGACCGCTGCCAAACTTTTGGGCAGAACTAACTTCGACCGCCTGATTGTCTTCTCGAGCTTGTCGAAGCGCTCCAACATCCCGGGCATGCGTACCGGTTTTGTTGCAGGTGACGAAAAACTGATTAAACCGTTCCTGCTCTACCGAACCTACCACGGCAGCGCAATGGGGGGCGCCGTACAGCACGCAAGTATTGCGGCTTGGAATGATGAAGAACATGTGCGGGAAAACAGACGCCTTTATGTCGAAAAATTCAAGGCGGCTGTTCCGCTTCTGAAACAAGCACTAGAAGTAGAAATGCCCGATGCAAGTTTTTACTTGTGGGCGAAAACGCCTATAGACGATAAACTTTATGCAAGACGGCTTTATGAGAAAAAGGGCATCACCGTTCTCCCGGGCAGTTTTCTTGGCCGAGAGGTCAACGGTGTCAACCCCGGGTCCGGCTACATCCGTATCGCTTTGGTTGCCACCGTGCCCGAAGTCACAGAGGCCGCTAAAAGAATTGCAGAATTTGACCCCTTTGAGGAATAACTATGGAAGCATTGAAGCAAATTATTGAAGAATCTTTCGGCCATCGTCCCGAACACTTTCCACCTGAAGTTCAAAACTCCGTCGATGAAGTCATCAAACTGCTTCAGCAGGGAAAACTTCGCGTCGCGGAAAAAATTGACGGCAATTGGGTCACGCACGAATGGATCAAAAAAGCCGTTCTTTTGAGCTTCCAGCTTTATCCGAACAAAATGGTCCGCGCCGGCGACCTGTCCTTCTTTGACAAGGTGCCCTCCCGCTTCGATCATTTTTCCGAGTCCGATTGGAAAGAATCCGGCATCCGCTGTGTTCCGACCGCAGTCGCCCGCCACGGCAGCTACATCGCTCCGAGTGTCGTGTTGATGCCCTCTTTTGTCAACATCGGTGCCTACATCGGCGAGAACACCATGGTCGACACTTGGTCCACAGTGGGCTCCTGCGCACAGGTCGGTAAGAACTGCCACCTTTCCGGCGGTGTCGGTATCGGCGGCGTGTTGGAACCTTTGCAGGCCTCCCCGACAATCATCGAAGACAACTGCTTCATCGGCGCCCGCAGCGAGATCGTCGAAGGTGTCGTTGTGGAAGAAAACAGCGTAATCTCCATGGGTGTCTTCATCGGACAAAGCACGAAGATTTATGACCGTACGACCGGCGAAATCCATCGCGGCAGAGTGCCTGCCGGTTCCGTTGTTGTCCCTGGAAGCCTGCCTTCTGCTGACGGCAAGTACAATCTTAACTGCGCGGTTATCGTTAAGCGCGTAGACGCCAAGACGCGTTCGAAGACAAGCATTAACGAACTTCTTCGCGACTAATTTTACGGGCCTTGAAATTTCAAGGCCCTTTCTTTAGAGCCTCTGTCTTTCCCGGCAGAGGTCTTCGCATTTTTTCTCTACTTCTGAATTTGAGAATGTTCAGCATGCAGCAAGACCCTCTTGAACTCACTAAAAAACTCATCGCTTGTGAATCCGTGACGCCTTCGGATGCAGGTTCTTTAAAGATCTTTGCCGATCTCCTCACGCGTTACGGCTTTATTTGCGAAGAGATTAATCGAGGAAACACAAAAAACCTGTGGGCAAAGTACGGTTCAGGATCTCCCGTATTTCTCTTTGCCGGACATGTGGACGTTGTGCCGCCGGGGGCGGACGGATGGAAGTTCCCGCCGTTTGAACCCACTGAAGACGAGGGCTTTTTGTACGGACGCGGCACTCAGGACATGAAAACCTCCGACGCTTGTTTTGCTGCGGCCGCTTGTGAGTTCGTATCCAAGCATCCGCAGTTCAAAGGAACCATTGCAATGCTGTTCACAAGCGATGAAGAAGGCGACGGCAAAGACGGCACCAAGTATGCACTTGAGGTTTTAGCCGAACGCGAAGCCGCACCTGATTTTTGCATCGTCGGAGAACCCAGCTGCTTCAAGCAGCTGGGCGACACTATTAAAAACGGGCGCCGCGGCTCTTTGAACGGCAAACTCACCGTTCGAGGCATTCAGGGACACGTTGCTTATCCAGAGAAGGTTAAGAATCCTATTCACAGCGCCGCACCTCTGCTTGCCGAACTCTCTCAAACCGTCTGGGATGAAGGTCTTCCTCCTTTCCCAGCTACTTCATTCCAAATCAGCAACATCCATGCAGGCACAGGAGCGGTCAATGTGGTTCCGGGTGAATGCATCATTACCTTCAACATTCGGTACAACCCCAAACACACCGCGGCGTCACTGGAGAAACAGATCGAAGACATGTGCCGAAAACATGATTTGGATTTCAAGATTGAATGGCAGGAAAGCGCCTCGCCGTTTTTCTCAGAAAAGCCTTACTTCAGAAACGAGCTCGCCCGGGCTGTTCAGGATGTGACCGGCATCAAACCTGAATTCTCAACTTCCGGGGGCACCAGCGACGGCAGATTTATTCGACAGTGGTGCCCCCAAGTTGTAGAGTTCGGACCGGTGAACGATCGCATACATAAGGTCAATGAGCGCATTCCGACAAAGGATATCGCCTGCTTATCTAAAATTTATTTCAGAATACTGGAACGCATTTTTTTAAGTGAACATGATGGAAACTAATACTGAACCGCTTAAAACCATCCGGGATTTCATTCGGTACTGCACGACGAGGCTTTATTCTTCTGAAGCCACATTCAATCACGGCTACCAAAATCCGGAAGAAGAAGCCGCGTTTTTGGTCCTCCGCACGCTCCGTATTCCGCTGGAGTACGAAGATAAATTCTTAGACGCCGCACTAACCAACAATGAACGGGAAACGGTATTAAATAACATTTCCCGCCGCTGCGACGATCTCGAACCGACAGCCTACATTACGAAAGAGTGGTGGCTCACAGGTTTCCCCTTCTACGTAGATGAGAGAGTCTTGATTCCCCGCAGCTACATCGCGGAACTGATCGAGAAAAATTTTGACGGTCTTCTTCCTGACCCTGCTCACATCCGCTCCATTTTGGATATGTGCACCGGTTCCGGCTGCTTGGCCATTCTGCTGGCAGAAAAGTTTCCTCAGGCCGAAGTCGATGCCGTCGATATCAGCAGCGAAGCACTAGAAGTGGCAGAAATCAATATCGCCGACTACGAACTCGAAAATCGTGTCTATCCGATTCAGAGCGATCTTTTCGAGAATCTGCAGAACACGAAATACGATCTCATTATTTCTAATCCTCCCTATGTCACCGAATCCTCGATGGAAGGACTGCCTCAGGAGTATCGTTACGAACCTTCTTTAGCCTTGGTCGCAGGAGCCGACGGCATGGATATCATCGACCGGCTGCTTAAAGAAGTTAAAGCGCACTTAAATGACAACGGTGTTTTAATCGTTGAACTCGGAGACGGAGCCGAAAACTTCAAGGAACGTTTCCCGAATATTGAGGTCACCTGGCTGCCGACTTCCGGCGGCAAAGATCAAGTCTTCATGATTAAGAAAGAACAGCTTCCCAATGCTTAGACTTCAGAATGTGAGCCTGGTTCGAGGCGTTAGAGTTTTATATAAAAACGTCAATCTCACGACTTCGGACGGAGAAATTATCGGATTGGTCGGGCCTAACGGTTCCGGCAAGTCCACCCTTTTCGCAGCCATTCTGGGCGAGCTTTCCACCGAGGACGGCGACATCCTTGCGCCTCCTTTGAACCGCATCTCGCACGTCGCTCAGCGTGTCGTCGAGACAGATCTTCCGGCTTTGGAGTACATTCTGGAAGGACATGCACCTTTGATGGAAGCTAGGGCAGAGCTCAAACGCGCAGATAAAGCCGGCGACGATATGGCTTATGCGCAAGCCGTCGCCCATTTGGCCGAAATCAATGAAGGCGCTGTCGTCGCCAAGGCCGAAGAAATTCTCTACGGCCTGGGTTTCAAGCCCAATGACTCATCCCGCAAGGTCTCCGAGTTTTCCGGCGGCTGGAGAAACCGAATCGCGCTGGCCCGTGCGCTCATGCGTCCGGCCGATTTGCTTCTGCTGGACGAGCCGACCAACCATTTGGACATTGACTCGGTCATCTGGCTTGAAAGTTTCCTGAAGCAGCAGGAAGCCACCGTCATTGTCATTTCTCACGACAGAGAATTCCTGGATCGAATTGCAAAATCCATTTGGTCGGTTGAAGACAACACGATCAATCGGTACGGCGGCAACTACTCTCAGTTTGAGGTAACCAGAGCTCAAAAACTTGCGCTTCAGCAAGCCGCCGCTAAAGCTTACGAACGCACCGCGTCGCATCTCCAGGCCTACATTGATCGATTCCGCTACAAGGCCACGAAAGCTCGTCAGGCCCAGTCGCGAATCAAAATGCTGGAAAAACTTCAATCCGTCGAGCCTGTCTTGGCTAAGAACGAATGGAGGTTTTCTTTCCTGCAGCCGGAAAAAGTGCCTCAGCATTTAATCACCGCTGAAGGGGTTGCCTGTGGATACGAACCCGACCATCCCATCCTGACTCAAGTTAAATGCAATATTTCGGCAGGCGCTCGAATCGGTATCCTAGGCGTAAACGGCGCCGGGAAGTCGACGCTTGTGAAGACCCTCATCGGCGAGCTTAAACCTCTAGCCGGAGAAATCCGCTACGGACAAGGTCTGGAGATCGGCTATTTCGCTCAGCATCAGCTCAATGACTTAAGAGACGACGAGTCTCCTCTGCAGCATTTAACGCGCATTGCTCCTCCGAATATGCGCGAACTGGACTTGAGGAACTTCTTAGGCAAATTCCGCTTTTCCGGAGACCAGGCTCTTTCACCGGTCGGTCCCATGTCCGGCGGAGAAAAAGCCCGCCTCTCCCTGGCGCTTATCGCTTGGAACAAACCAAATCTTCTCGTGCTGGACGAACCGACCAATCACCTAGATATGGAAACTCGCGAGGCTCTAACCGTCGCCCTCTCCTCTTATGAAGGCGCCGTCCTCCTCGTCTCTCACGATCGTCATTTGCTCAGAGCCAGCTGCGACGAACTTTGGTTAGTTCGCGACGGCAAGCTCTCTGAATTTGACGGAGATTTGGATGAATATGCCGAAATTGTCTTAAAGGACAAGAAAGCGAGGAATGCGGCACCTGAAGATTCCGGGGCACCTGCTCCTGTGAATCGTAAGGAGCAGCGCCGAAACGAGGCTCAGGAACGTGCCCGCATCAGTGCCCTGTCTAAACCGCTCAAAAAAGAGCTCAGCAAGATCGAGAAAGAACTCGATTTAGCCAACAAAGAGAAGAGTGCTTTGGATCTCAAACTTGCTGACACTGATTTTTATCAAGGAAATCAGGAAGAGGTTGCAGAAGCCTTAAAACGTCACGGCGAACTCTCTTCCAAGATTGACGAACTCGAAGGCCGCTGGCTCGAAATTTCCGAAGAGCTTCAGAACATCAGTTCATCGAGCGATCTTTCTTAAGCCCAATCTCTAAAACTTCAATTCCTTCATCCCGGAGTTCTGAAACCTCTTCCGAGGTCGGAGTTCCGGTGATGAGGCGGTCCGGGGCGTCTCCTCTGTGAATGGAGCGAGCCTCATCGGCAAATCGATCCCCGACAAATTCGCTCTCATCCAGTATCTTTTTAACCGTTTTATAGACGGTATGCATTGCCTCCACGGTATTTTGCGGGACGTCCTTTTGTGTAGAAGAGGCCTGGATGTGGGGCGCAGAAAGGGCTCTCGAAATGACATTCGAATTACACACAGGACATGTGAAAAAACCGTTCTTTTTTTGTTCCTCAAAAGCTTCGATGCTGGGCACCATCGCCTCGAACGTATGTCCGTTTTCGCAAATAAAATTAAAAACTTTTAATCCCATCTTTATTTGGAAAAGTGAATAGTCCTCGCTTATAGGATAAAAGAAAAGGCGCCGATTTTCCACCGAAAAACATTGGGTTTTTCACCGAACTATTTGAAGTTAAAAGACAAATACGGGGAGAAATCTGCGACTCTAAAAGCGTGTTCACAAATATAAACATTTCCCTTTCAAAGTAATTTCCTCAACTCGTTTGACAAGTCCAAAAAGCCTCTGTATAGTGCAACTTCTGTCGCGGGAGTAGCTCAGTTGGTAGAGCGCAACCTTGCCAAGGTTGAGGTCGCGAGTTCGAGACTCGTCTCCCGCTCCAATTTTCAGTTATCTGATGTTGGCGCGATAGCAAAGCGGTTATGCACCGGATTGCAAATCCGTTGAGAGCGGTTCGACTCCGCTTCGCGCCTCCAGTGACGCGGGAGTAGCTCAGTTGGTAGAGCGCAACCTTGCCAAGGTTGAGGTCGCGAGTTCGAGACTCGTCTCCCGCTCCACACTATTTCTGAAAATAGTGTAGAATCACGCTCCATGCGGGAGTAGCTCAGTTGGTAGAGCGCAACCTTGCCAAGGTTGAGGTCGCGAGTTCGAGACTCGTCTCCCGCTCCAATTTTCAGTTATCTGATGTTGGCGCGATAGCAAAGCGGTTATGCACCGGATTGCAAATCCGTTGAGAGCGGTTCGACTCCGCTTCGCGCCTCCAGTGACGCGGGAGTAGCTCAGTTGGTAGAGCGCAACCTTGCCAAGGTTGAGGTCGCGAGTTCGAGACTCGTCTCCCGCTCCAA
>CDYX01008102.1_pt1 | contig 182136 bp, 154 predicted proteins | sample 554871 | NCBI WGS metagenome assembly CDYX01 (sample SAMEA3182061, study PRJEB8094) | gut metagenome | biome: human; feature: gut; material: Stool; isolation source: human stools | place: Canada | collected 2013-01-14 | reverse complement strand
CCAAATAAATTTGGTTCTGCGCTCGGCTTGCACTATCTTTGTCCCATACAATAACCCGCTCCGCGTACCAATGAACATTCTCGACATCATCGTCTGGCTCGCACTGGCCGTCGCCGTGTTCAACGGCTGGCGCAAAGGCTTCATCGGCAAACTCTTCTCGCTGGCCGGACTCGTCGGCGGCATCTGGCTCGCGCTGGGCTACGGCGCCCGCTGCGGCGAGGCGCTGCACATGGAGGGAACGACGGCCGCCGTAGCGGGACCGATCGTCGTCTTCGTCGCCGCGGCCGTCGCGGCCAACCTCGCCGGCCGGCTCGTGAGCAAGGCATGCAGCACGATCGGACTGGGCGGTCTCGACACGCTGCTGGGCATCGCGCTGGCGCTGTTGCAGGCCGTGCTGCTGCTGGGACTCGCCTTCAAGGCGACCGACTATTTCGATCCCGAACTCATCGCCCGTTCCACGCGCGAAGAGTCCAAATGCTACGCACCGGTGATGTGCGTGGCGGACAAGATCTTCCCCTCGCTGGAGGAATACGCCCGCGAGTACCTGCCCCGACCGGAGCGGGAAGAACCCGCGGAAAAGCCGGAGACAACCGAAAAACTGCAAAACGCATGAGCACCGAGATCCGAGGAGTCGTCACCCGTGCCACGGGGAGCTGGTACGACGTGCTGCACGAAGGGCGCACGATCGCCTGCCGCATCCGCGGCCGCATCCGCCTCAAAGGCGTCCGCTCGACCAATCCGGTCGTCGTGGGCGACGAGGTGGTCTGCACCGAAGGCGGCGACGGAGAGTGGGTGATCGAACGCATCCTGCCGCGCCGCAACTACATCATCCGGCGCGCCTCGAACCTCTCGAAAGAGTCGCACATCATCGCCGCAAACATCGATCAGGCACTGCTCGTGGCCACGCTCTCGCAACCCGTGACGGCCCCCGAATTCCTCGACCGCTTTCTGGCGACGTGCGAAGCCTACAAGATCCCCGCGACGATCCTGCTGGCCAAATACGACCTCGCTGCGGCCGACCCCGAAGCCGCGGCGGCCTTCCACGCCACCTACGAAAGCGCGGGCTACCGCGTCGTCGACCTCTCGACGCTCGACGGCACGGGGCTCGACGCGGTGCGTGCGCTCGTCACCGGCTGCACGACGCTCGTGGCGGGCAACTCGGGCGTCGGCAAGTCGACGCTCGTCGGCACACTCGAACCCGGACTGGCGCTGCGCACGGGAAGCATCTCGGAGAGCCACCGCAAAGGACGGCATACGACCACCTTCTCGGCCATGTACCCCCTCACGGGCGGCGGGTTCCTGATCGACACCCCCGGCATCAAGGGATTCGGCCTGATCGACATCGACGATCACGAACTGTGGCACTACTTCCCCGAAATGATGCGCATCGGGGCGGGCTGCCGCTTCTACAACTGCACCCACACCCACGAACCGGGCTGTGCCGTGCGCGAGGCGGTCGAACGGGGCGAGGTGGCGCGGTCGCGCTACGAAAGTTACCTGAAAATCCGCGACGAAGATGACAAATACCGCAAATGACCGCCCGCAGGAGTGGTACGACGCGCGCGCCGACCACCTCGCCGAGTTCCTCACCGACGAACGGCGCCGCACGCTCGCAACGGCGCTCGCCGAGCGGACGCGCTACATGACGCTGCTGGCCGAAAACACCTTCCATCCGCACAACGCCTCGGCGCTGATGCGCCACTGCGACGCCTTCGGCGTGCAGGAGCTGCACACGGTCGAAACCCTCTGCAAGTTCTCGCCCAACGCCTCGATCGTGCGCGGGACGGACAAGTGGGTCGACGTGCGCCGCCACGCCTCGACGGCCGAAGCGATCGCCGCATTGCGGGCCGAAGGCTACCGGATCGTGGCCACGACGCCCCACCGCGAAAGCTGCACGCCCGAAACGTTCGACGTCGCGCGCGGTCCCTTCGCGCTGGTCTTCGGCACCGAGCACGCCGGCATCTCCGACGAGGCGATGGCGGCGGCCGACGAATACCTGCGCATCCCGATGTGCGGGCTGGTCGAGAGCCTCAACGTCTCGGCCTCGGCGGCGATCCTCGTCTACATGCTCTCGCAGCGCGTGCGCTCGAAGGTCGAGGGGTGGCGGCTGCCGCCGCTCGAAGCCGCGGCGCTGCGCCTGCGCTGGATGCGGGCCGCCGTACGCGACGCCGAAGGGATTCTGGCGCGGCGCTTTCCCGAAGAGTGAAATTTCCGAAGACAACGATGAATACGATTCTACGCAAACAGTTTCTCGCCCACGTGGGACAAACCTCGCCGTCGCCGATGCTCGTCGAGGTCGCGCGGGCCGAGGGGTCGTTCTTCTACACCCCCGACGGGAAACGCTATTACGATCTGGTGGCGGGCGTCTCGGTGAGCAACGTCGGCCACTGCAACCCCGACGTGGTGCGCGCCGTGCAGGAGCAGGCGGCGCGCTACATGCACGTGATGGTCTACGGCGAAATGGTCGAGTCGCCGCAGGTGACCTATGCCGCGCGGATCGCCGCTGCGCTGCCCGCACCGCTCGACAGCGTTTATTTCGTCAATTCGGGCGCCGAGGCGGTCGAAGGGGCGCTCAAACTGGCCAAGCGCGTCACCGAACGCACGGAACTCGTCTCGATGCGCCGCGCCTACCACGGTTCGACGCACGGCGCGATGAGCATGATGGGCACCCCCGAAGGCGAGGAGTGGAAGGCGGCTTTCCGGCCGCTGCTGCCCGACGTGCGCGCGATCGAATTCAACGATTTCGAGGCGCTCGACCGGATCACCCGCCGCACGGCCGCCGTACTCGTCGAGCCAGTGCAGGGCGAAGCGGGCGTGCGCCTGCCGGCTGCGGGCTGGCTCGAAGCGCTGCGCGAACGCTGCGACCGCACGGGCGCACTGCTCGTCTTCGACGAAATACAGACCGGACTGGGGCGCACGGGAGCGCTCTTCGCCATGCAGCGCTACGGCATCACGCCCGACATCGTCTGCCTGGCCAAGGCCTTCGGCGGCGGAATGCCGCTGGGGGCGTTCGTCGCGGCGAAGCGGACGATGGATGCCTTGCAGACCGACCCCGCACTGGGACATATCACCACGTTCGGCGGCCATCCCGTCTGCTGCGCAGCGGGACTGGCGGCCTTCGACTACCTGACACGCAACCGCGTCGTGGAGCAGGTCGAAGCCAAGGGAGCGCTCTACGAGGAGCTGCTCGCGGGACATCCGCAGGTGTGCGAAATCCGCCGCAGCGGGCTGTTGCTGGCCGTCGAGCTGGGCGATTCGGCCAAACTCTACCGCATGATGGAGCTTTTCAAGGAGGCGGGGATTCTGAGCGACTGGTTCCTCTACTGCGACACGGCGTTCCGCATCTCGCCGCCGCTGACCATTTCGGAAGAGGAGGTGCGCGACTCGGCCCGTATCGTCGCCGAGTGCCTGGACAAACTGTAAGTGCATCCGCAGCAACCGAATAAAAGCGCCGTGAAGTCAGCTTCACGGCGCTTGTTCGATCCGGTCGATCGCCACGGGCGCATTCCTACCTGCCCTCCGCGAAACTTTTCAGCAGGGCGATCTCCTCCGGCCAGCGGCTCTCGTCGGGCGTCTCCAAAATGAGCGGAATACCGTCGAAACGGCTGTCCTCGGCGATATAACGGAAACATTCGAGCCCGAGCATCCCTTCGCCCAGCGGCGCGTGACGGTCGACACGGCTGCCGACACCCTTCATCGCATCGTTGAGGTGCATCCCGCGCAGATACTTCATCCCCACCACCTCGTCCAGTTCGCAGAAGGTCGCCTCGCACCCCGCGCGGGTCGAGAGATCGTAGCCGGCGGCGAAGGCGTGGCAGGTGTCGATGCAGACGCCCACGCGCGACTTGTCCTCCACGCGCTCGATCAGATAGGCCAGATGACGGAACGAAAAACCGAGGTTCGACCCCTGCCCCGCCGTATTCTCGATCACGGCCGTGACACCGTGCGTGCGGTCGAGCGCACGGTTGATCGACGCGGCGATCCGGTCGAGCGACTCCTCGGGCGCGATCTGCCGCAGGTGGCTGCCCGGATGGAAGTTGAGCCGGTCGAGTCCCAGCGCCTCGCAGCGCGCCATCTCCTCCTCGAAGGCGCGGCGCGACTTTTCGAGCGCTTCGTCGTCGGGGTGGCCCAGATTGATCAGGTAACTGTCGTGGGGCAGAATCTGCGCAGGCGCATAACCGCACTCGTCGCAGGCGGCGCGGAAGGCCGCGACCTGCTCCGCCGTAAGCGCCGGAGCGCTCCACTGCCGCTGATTCTTGGTAAAAAGGGCGAATGCCGTCGCCCCGATGGCACGGGCGTTGCGGGGTGCGTTCTCGACGCCGCCCGCAGCGCTCACATGTGCTCCGAAGTATTTCATAACAACTCTTTTACCGACAAATATACGGGATTTCCTGAATAATTTCCTATTTTTGCAAAAAATAAATCGCGTATGAACAAGTGTACGACGCTTCTCCTGACCACGGCGATCCTGCTCGCGAGGCCCGCCGCCGCGCAAATCTCCATAGACCGCGTGGAACCCCAGTCCGGAGAAGTCAGTTTCGCCGACTCGATCCGCCGGCAGCAGGTCGAACGCGACGCCTTCTCGCTGGCCAAGTACCGTGCCGAACGGGCCGCTATCCGCAAGGAGCGCAACTACCTCGAAATATCGGCTTCGGTGCAGGGAACGCTCACCTCGTTCAACGACCCGTGGATCGAAGTGTCGGGCGGCGACAACTCGATCGCCGCGATCGGCACCTTCTTTCTGGATCATATCTTCACCAAGGACAAATTCTCGATCGAGACCAAGGCGAGCGCCAAATTCGGCTACAACCGCATCAAGGCCGTCCCCGAAGGCGAAGAGGGCGAGGTCGGCATCTGGTACAAGAATCAGGACGAATTCTGGGTACAGACCGCCCCGTCGTTCAACTTCTCGAAAAACTGGTCCTACGGCGCGATGCTCAAATTCCGCACCCAGTTCGCCAACGGCTACAAGGCCCGCACGCAGCAGAAGGAGATCCACCGCAAGAGCACCTTCATGTCGCCGGGCTATCTCGACCTGTCGGTCGGTCTGACCTACAACTGCCCCAACAAGAGCTTCCCGGTCAAAATCAACATGTCGCCGGTGGCCCTGAGCGCCGTATTCGTCGAGAGCAAGCAGATCCGCGAAAACTTCGTCTACGATTTCAGCGAGGCCAACAAGGAGGCCGGCACCCGCAAATACGTCGAACCCTACGGCGTGCCGTCGAACAAGACGTCGAAGTACGAAGGCGGTTCGTCGATCCAGATCGACTTCGACCGCAAATTCGGCAACCGCGACGTGCTGCGCTACCGCACGACCTTCTTCTCGTTCTACGGTTGGATCTCGAACCTCGGCCAGAAAAACAAGATTGCGAAATTCTCCGACTACATCGCCGCCTACGACAAGTGGGAGGCCGACGGGAAGGATCAGGAGACCAAACCGACGCTGCCGATCCACCCCACCGTCCGCTGGGAAAACACGCTCGACATCAAGGCGACGAAATACCTCACCACGAGCATCTATTTTCAGCTCTACTACAACCGCGCCCAAAGTTATGCGGTACAGACCCAGGCCATTCTGAGCGTCGGACTGAGCTACACGTTCCAGAACAAACCCAAACCCAAGAAATAAGCGCCGCGCATCATGTACAAAAACTCCCGTTCCACCGTTTTGCTTCCGCTCGTCGTGGCAGCGGCAGTCGCCCTGGGCATCTTCCTCGGACAATTTCTGGGGAGGTCGTCGGCCGAATCCGACATCAAGGGCATCCTGCGCTCGCTGGCGCTGCCTCAGAACAAGGTATCGCAGACGCTGTCGCTCATCGAGACGCAGTACGTCGACTCGGTGGCCATCGATTCGCTCGTCGAACGGGCGCTGCCCGTCATCGTTTCGGAACTCGACCCCCACTCGGTCTACATCCCCGCCTCGGAGATGGCCGAAATCAACGAACCGCTCGACGGCGAATTCGACGGCATCGGCGTGGTATTCAACATGGCCACCGACACGGTGATCGTGCTGAACGTCATTCCGTCGGGGCCGAGCGACAAGGCGGGCGTCGTGGCGGGCGACCGCATCGTGCGCATCAACGATTCGCTGGTGGCCGGACAACAGATCGCCCAGCGCGAGATCATGCGCCGGCTGCGCGGCAAACGCGGCTCGGAGGTGCGGCTGGGCCTCGAACGGCGCGGCATCGACGAACTGGTGGAGGTGACGGTCGTGCGCGACAAGATCCCGATCCGCAGCCTCACGGCGGCACTGATGCTCACCGGCGACATCGCCTTCGTCAAACTGGACCAGTTCGCCCGCACCTCGCACACCGAACTGCTCGAAGCGCTCTCGACGCTCCGCACGCAGGGAATGCGCAAACTGATCCTCGACCTGCGGGGCAATTCGGGCGGGTTCCTCGACCAGGCGATCGCCATCGCCAACGAGTTCCTGCCCGCCGACAAACTGATCGTCTATACCGAAGACCGCAACCACCAGCGCATCGAACAATACAGCGACGGCACGGGCAGTGCCGCCGACCTCGACCTGGCGGTGCTCGTCGACGAGGGAAGCGCCTCGTCGAGCGAAATCCTCGCCGGAGCGTTGCAGGACAACGACCGCGGAACGATCATCGGCCGCCGTTCGTTCGGCAAGGGGCTCGTCCAACAGCAGATTCCCTACGCCGACGGTTCGGCGCTGCGGCTGACCGTCGCCCGCTACTACACCCCCACGGGGCGCTCGATCCAGAAACCCTACACCTCGGGCGACGCCGAGAGCTACGACGCCGACATCTGGAACCGCTACCAGCACAACGAGTTCTTCTCGGCCGATTCGATCCGTTTCGACGACGCGCTGCGCCGCACAACGCCGGGCGGCAAGGTGGTCTACGGCGGCGGCGGCATCATGCCCGACATCTTCGTACCGCTCGACACGACCGACCTGACCAAATATTACCTCGAAGTATCGGGACGCAACATTCTCTACCGTTATACGATCGAATACGCCGACGCCCACCGCAAGGCGCTCAACGCCGTCCGGACGACAGCCGACCTGCGGGCACTGCTCGACGCCGACCGGGGACTCGTCGACGACTTCATCCGCTACGCCGCCCGCAAGGGCGTCGCCCCGCGCTACGGCGACATCGCCCGCTCGCGGCAGCTGATGGAGGCGCAGCTCAAAGCCTACATCGGCCGGAACACCTCGCTCGAAGACAGCGGCTATTTCCTGAGCATCTATCCCGAAGACGAGGTGATCGTGCGCGCGATCGGAGAATTGGAACATCCCACGATTCCGACGGTAAAGGCCGCAGAGGCCGTCGCCGAGGGAGAACCGGCGGAGGAACAGCCTGCCGAAGAAGAGCCTGCGGAGGAGGCGCCGCATGATTAAGCGCATCGTCGGACTGCTGGCCGCGGCAGCCGTTCTCGCCGTGGTTGTCTTCGCCATCCTGGGTTCCGGCACCTATTCTTCGTTTATCGGACGGGCCGGCCGATCGGCCGCGGCACCCGCCGCGACCTCCGTTGCGGCACCCGATTCGACGTCCGACAGCCTCGTGAACGCCCCTGAGGATACGACTGCCGCCGGAATTCCTGCGGATACGGCAGCGGTTTCCGGCACGGCCGACACGCTCTCCGCAGGGAGATAAGTCCCTGTCATCGAGCCGACCCGCCCGATTGACCGCACCGATCAAAGCCGAAGCTGCTGCAACCTTTTCGGTTGCAGCAGCTTTCTTACCGCCCATGCGCCTCACCTGCGTTCCCGTCCGAAGCGCAGACCGACGCTAAACCCGAAGGGAAACTGGTCGCTGGATATGTATTTCTGGGGAATTCGCGTGAAGATATGTCCTATTCCGGTAAAAGCCACATCGGCATACAATCCGCGCGTCAACCGAACGTAAGCACCCAAACGATAGTTGAATTGATAGGCCCAACGCGAGGTAGGATACTGGTTTTCGAGCTCTTCCCGCTTGACATACGTTTCCAGCCATTCCAACTTGGCATCATAGCCATCGCCCCATTTGAAATGGTGATAACATCCTCCCAATCCAAAATCGACATAGAAAAAAGTTTTCAACCGCCGGCTATACCCTCGGATTTCAGTTTGAGGCCCGAAAGCAACCGCTCGATGATCGTATGTAGAAATTCTGACATAGTCGTCACGGGACGGATTCGTCGAAAAATACCGGACAAACGCCCCCACACCGATACGGTTATTGCGATTCATCATCCGCATCGCCGACGCATCGATCGACCAGCCGTCGAGAATCGTGCTCCACGACGCGGCATAGAGCATCCGATGCTGCGGTACCTCGTTGAACGTACGGCCCCGCCACGGCTGCCAGCCGCGGGTTTTGCCGCGGTAAAGCATCCGGCGATCGCCGTCGCTCAGGACATATTCAACCCGACGGCGCGGAACGAACAGCAGCAGCGAGTCGCCCGACGACACCGCACTGCGGTAGAACAGGCTGTCACCCTTACTTTTCTCCCACAGCACACGCCCCGTAAGCTTGTTCTCCTTATGCAAAACGATTACATCCTGCGACTTGCAGGGAAGCACGCCCAGAAGGACGCAACCAAAAAATAGCAAATATCGGCTCATTTATAACAGTTTTAGGTTTTTAGGTTCAGATGCACTTTCCCCGCGGAAGCCGATACCGCACCGGACTACCGAAGGGGGGGGGTATCGAGGCCGCCCTCGCAGGCGAACTCCTCGACCGAACGGATATAATGAGCGATCGTCTCGTCCATCGAGACATAGGATTTGCCCCCGGCGGCATTCTTGTGTCCGCCGCCGTCGAAATATTTGCGGGCAAAGAGGTTGACGTCCACATCGCCGCGCGAGCGCAGCGACACACGGATGAACTTGTGGTGGCCGAGGAACATGGCCGACATCTTCATCTTCTTGATCGTCAGCGGATAATTGACGAATCCCTCGCTGTCGCCCTGCTGGAAACGGTAGCGGCGCATCTCGGCCTCCGTAAGCGACATGTAGGCCGCCGTCCCCTCCTGGATGATGTTCATCTTGCGGTGGATCGCATAGCCGAACAGACGGGCGCGGTCCTCCGTATAACCGTTGTAGACGCTGTTGTGAATACCGGCCACGTCGATCCCTTTCTCGACCAGGACGGCCAGGGCGCGGTAGAGCGCCGGCGTGAGGAACGAGAAGGAGAAGTTGCCGGTATCGGTCATCATGCCCACATAGAGCGCTTCGGCCATCTTGCGGGTGATGACCTCCGTTCCGCAGAGCTGCTCGATGATGCAGTAGAGCAGGAAGCAGGTGCTCGACGACTGCGGATAGGAGAATTGCAGGTCGAAGCCTCCGTCGGGCGAAAGGTGATGATCGATCAGCACGCGCCGCGCCGCCGTATTCTCGGCCAGCGCGTCGCTGAGCGCTTCGAGGCGCGACAGGGAGTTGAAATCGAGGCAGAAGACGATATCCGCCCCGCGAATGGCTTCGAGCGCGCGTTCGGGCGCGAAGCGGAAGATCACCACTTCGCGGATGTCGGGCATCCAGTCGAGAAAATAGGGGTATTTGTTGGGGACGATCATCGTCACCTCATGCCCCATCGCCGCGAGCACATCGCGCCATGCCGTCGAGGCCCCGATCGCATCGCCGTCGGGGTTGGTATGTGCGACCAGCACGATCTTACGGTGAGGTGCGGCGAGCAGTTCGCGGAGCGCTTCGATTTTTGCACTGTCGATCTTCATCGCTTCAAAGATACGAATAAGTGAGTACAATGTCAAATTTATTTGAGCATTGTCGAACGGGAGTATCTAAGACGAAGTCAAAGGTAACAAAAGGTTCGGAAATTTCCTACTTATCCGCCATTTTCTGCTTCTCACGGCTCTTGCACCACGGCGCGATCCCGCAGGCGTCGCACTTCGGAGCCCGCGCCGTGCAGACGTAACGGCCGTGGAGAATCAACCAGTGATGCGCCACGGGCAGCAGATGCGACGGGATGTTCTTTTCGAGCTGCAACTCGGTCTGGAGCGGGGTTTTAGCGCCGCGCGTAAGCCCGATGCGGGCCGACACGCGGAAGACGTGGGTATCGACGGGCATCACCTCCTTGCCCCAGATGACCGCCCCCACGACGTTGGCCGTCTTGCGCCCCACGCCGGGCAATCGCTGCAAGGCGTCGAGATCCGACGGCACCACGCCGCCGAACTCCGTGCAGAGCATCCGCGCCATGGCGGCCAGGTTCCTGGCCTTGTTGTTGGGATAGGAGATGCTTTTGATGTAGGCGTAGATCTCTTCGGCCGTAGCCTGCGCCATCGCCTCGGGCGTAGGATAGGCTTCGAAAAGCGCCGGCGTAGTCATGTTGACCCGCTTGTCGGTACACTGCGCCGAAAGAATGACGGCCACCAGCAACTGGTAGGGATCCTTGTACTGCAACTCGCTCTCGGCTACGGGCATGTTGGCCTCGAACCAGCCGATCACGCCCGCATAACGTTCCTTCAATGTCATAGCTTTATCGTTTCGGCTGCCGTCGCAGCCATTTCTTCACCAACAGTCCGTATCCCGCCGCATCGAACACGAGCAGCGGCGTGCGCCGCACGTCGCGCCACCAGCGCGAAAGATACTCCGCCGTCGTACCGTCGCGCGACAACACCCACAGCGCCACGCGCATCCGACGCCGACGCAGCGCCCGCAGGTGGCGCCCCGCGCCGTAGCGGGCGTCGAACCAGAGCGAGATGTCGCACAGCGAATCGCAGAAGGCGATGCGCGCACGGTAAGCCCGACTCTGGCTGACGCTTTCGGGCAACATGCGGTGGACGGCCGTCACCTCCTCCGATGCCCGGATGCGGCTGCACGCCGCGAACCAGATCCACATCGGCGCATCGTCGGTCAGCCATTCGGGATGCTCTTCCGGCCGCACCTCCGCGTAGTAGCGCAGGATCAGCTCCCGCCGCGCGACGGCCGTGCAGTTCTCGACCGTATTGTCGAACAGCAGCCGGTCGAAATCGCAAAAGAGCTCTCCGGCAGGATAGCGCCGCCGCTCGCCCGTCGTCTCGAACCGCCGCTCGGAGCGGGTATAGCTCAACCCGCAGGCGGGATCGGCCTCCAACGCCTCGACCTGCCGTTGCAGTTTGAGCGGGTCGCACCACCAGTCGTCGCCGTCGCACATCGCCACGTAACGGCCCCGACACGCTTCGATCGTGCGCCGGTAGTTGGCGCGCATCCCCACGTTGACATCCCCCGTCAACAGCCGGATGCGGTCGGGATAACGCGCGGCGTAGTCGCGGCAGATCGCACCCGTGCCGTCCGTACTGCAATCGTCGCTCAACACCAGCTCCACGGCGAACGTCGTCCGCTGCGACAGCACCCCTTCGATCGCCCGGCCGATGTAGGGCGCATGGTTGTAGGCGGTCATGCAGACCGATACGAGAGGTTCGGCATTCATCATCTGTTCCCATTCAAAAATTCATGTCGGGCAGAGCGGCGGAGCGCACTCCATACCAGCTTTCCGCCCCCTCTCCACACGAACAGCAGGGAGGGTTCCCGACGGACGTCGCGCCACCAGCGGCGCAGACAGGCACCGCCGCCCGCATCCCTCATCAGCGTGAGGATATATTCCATGCGCATCCTGGCGATCCGCCGCCGCTGACGGCCGCCGCCGTAGCGGGCGTCGAACCAGCACTTGATGTCGAAAATCGCATCGAAATAGACGATCCGGCGATCCAGCGACGACTGGTGACTGCCGCTGTCGGGCAGTACGCGGAAAACCGCCGTCTCGCAGTCCAGAAACCGGATCGTGCAGCGCGGCGCCATCCAGAGCCACATCGGGTAGTCTTCCAGCGGCCACGGCCGTTCGAGCGGCCGCAGTTCGGGATCGGCATAGTAACCCGCGAGCAGGTCGCGCCGCACGACGGCCGCACAATTGGGAATCGTATTGTTCAACAACAGCTCCTCGAAGGTCGTCGCACCCGCCCCCATCGGGTAGTTCTCGACGTAACGCCCCTCCTCCTGCGCATAACAGCGCACCCGCGTATAGCAGATGCCGCAGGCGGGATCGGCCTCCAACGCTTCGACCTGCCGTTGCAGTTTGAGCGGGTCGCACCACCAGTCGTCGCCGTCGCACATCGCCACGTAACGGCCCCGGCACGCTTCGATCGTGCGCCGGTAGTTGGCGCGCATCCCCACGTTGACATCCCCCGTCAACAACCGGATGCGGTCGGGATAACGCGCGGCGTAGTCGCGGCAGATCGCACCCGTGCCGTCCGTACTGCAATCGTCGCTCAACACCAGCTCCACGGCGAACGTCGTCCGCTGCGACAGCACCCCTTCGATCGCCCGGCCGATGTAGGGCGTGTGGTTGTAGGCGGTCATGCAGACCGATACGAGGGGGGGGGTCGCGACGCACCCCGACGCCGCAGGCGCGGCAGGATCGAAAACCGGTATCATCGTTTCGTCAATTTGGCGAATTTCGCAAGCAGGGTCTTCTCGCCGTACTCCTCGAAGACGACGACCAGCTTATGATCGGCCGCCAGCGTTTCGATACGCACGATCTCCCCGTACCCGAACTTGGGATGCTCGACCCGCTCGCCGACGGCATAGCCCGACGCCGCGGCGTTCCCTGCGGCGGGTGCCGCTCCGCCGCCCAGCCGCCGCAAATTCTCCGGCACAACGGGGCGTTGCAGCGCAGGGCGCCGGAAGGCGGAATCCGTCCCGCCCCGCCCGCCGAACGAAGGGGCGCCGCTCTCCGGCCGCGAACCGCCGGAATAGGCTCCGCCCCGTCCGCCGAACGAAGATTTCTCACCGCCGAAGGAGGGGTTGCCGCTGCCGCCCGCCCGCTGCTGATAACGCACGTCGAAACGCCGGCGCAGCTCTTCGAGCGCCGTGCGGCCGCCGGCTGCGGCCTCTTCGCGCACGGGCGTCTGGCCGGCCCCGACCGCACCGTCGAGATAGCGGGGGTCGATCTCGCGCAGGAAACAACTGGGAACATGATGTTTCGTTTCCCCATATTCGTATCGCATTTCTGCATAGGAGAGCACCGCACTGCATTTGGCGCGCGTGAGGGCCACGTAGAACAGGCGCCGCTCCTCTTCGAAACCCTCGGGCGACTCGGCGGCCCGCTGCGACGGGAAGAGGGTCTCCTCCATCCCGACGATGTAGACGTATTTGAACTCCAACCCCTTGGCCGAATGGACGGTCATGAGCGTCACTTTGTCGTCATCGCCCGCGTCCTCCTTCTTGTCCATGTCGGTGGTGAGCGTCACACTCTGCAACCACTCCTCGACGGTAGCCTCCCCGAGCTCCACGCCCGCGCGGATCTCGGCGTCGCGGATCTCGGCGTCGCGTTGCTCCTTGAAGAGCTTCATCGAGTTGAGCAGCTCATCTATGTTGCCGAGCGCCGAAGTAGCCTCGGGGCTGTTCTCACGGCGGTAGAGCGCCAGAATGCCCGAACGCGACGCCACCTCCATACCGAAGTCGTAGAGTCCCTTCTGTGCACGTTCGAGCGACAGCGAGCGGATGAGCGCCACGAACTCGGCGACCTTGCGCACGATCGTGCGCTGCACGGGATCGCTCACAGGCTCGGCCACCAGCGCGTCGACCGCCTCCCACATCGACACGCCCCGTTCGGCCGCCAGCCGGGCGATACGCAGCACGGTGGTGTCGCCGATGCCGCGCGCCGGATAGTTGACGATGCGTCGGAAGGCCTCGTCGTCGCGCGGGTTGACCACCAGCCGGATATAGGCCAGCATATCCTTGATCTCCTTGCGGTCGTAGAATGCGGCCCCTTTATAAACTCGATAAGGAATTCCTCGTCGGAGTAATGACTCTTCCAAATCCTTAGACAATCTGTTAGCACGATAAAGAATTGCCACTTCATTCCATTTATCACCCGATGTACGAATCTTATCGCGTAATTCTTGCACCACCAACTCAGCCTCTTCTCGAGCTGTAAATGCTTTCAGCACACGGATCTTCTCGCCCTCGTCCCCCTCCGAGAAGCACCTCTTCTCCATGCGGCGCGAATTGTGGACGATCACCGAGTTGGCCGCCTCGACGATCGTGCGCGTCGAACGGTAGTTCTGTTCCAGCTTGAAGACTTTCGCTTCGGGATAGTCGCGCTGGAAGGAGAGGATGTTTTCGATCTTGGCGCCGCGGAACGAGTAGATCGACTGTGCGTCGTCGCCCACGACGCAGACCTTGCCGTGATGCTGCGACAGGCGGCGGACGATGATGTACTGCGCATAGTTGGTATCCTGATACTCGTCAACCAGAATATATCTGAACTGCTTCTGATAGTACTCCAACACGTCGGGACAGTCGCGCAGCAGGATGTTGGTCTGCAACAGCAGGTCATCGAAATCCATCGCGCCGTTGTGCTTGCAGCGCTGGCAGTAGAGGTTGTAGATGTTGCCGAACTCGGGAATCTGCGCCCGCCGGTCTTCGGTGGCGTGCGCCGAATTGGCCAGATAGGCGCCCGGGGTGACCAGCGCGTTCTTGGCCTGCGAGATGCGCGAGGCGATCACATTGGGCTTGTACTTGTCGTCGGCGAGGTTCAGCTCCTTGACGATCGTCTTGATGAGGTTCCTGGCATCGGACGCATCGTAGATCGTGAAGTTCGCCGGAAAGCCGATCCGCTCGGCGTCGGTGCGCAGGATGCGGGCGAAGATCGAGTGGAAGGTACCCATGAAAAGTTCGCGGCTTTTGCGACCGGGCACCATCTGCCGGATGCGTTCGCGCATCTGCTCGGCGGCCTTGTTGGTGAACGTCAGCGCCAGAATGTTCTTGGGGTCGACCTTCTGCTCGATCATATAGGCGATGCGCGAGGTAAGCACGCGCGTCTTGCCCGAACCGGCTCCGGCGATGATGAGCGACGCGGAGTCGTAGGCCTCGACGGCGGCGCGCTGGGCGGGGTTGAGCCCCTGCAATATCGGTGATTCCATCTGTTTCGTACTTGTCGGGCGACAAAGTTACGAATTTTTCGCGATCCCGCCTATCGATTCCCGAAGAAGCGGGGCGGTCGTCCGGTCAGACATAGAGCCGGATCTGGTGCAGCAGCGTGGCGGTGAAGAAAAGGCCGATGACGATGCAGAGCAGGATCAACAGCCCGTTGAGCATCCGTGCGTCGGGCTTGGTGCGCAGTTCGCGGTTCTTGGCGATGTATTCGCGGAAAAAGAGGTAGAGCGCCGGCACGGTCGAGGCGGCCAGCAGGAAGTCTTCGGGAATACCGAAGAAGTAGACCTTCGCCAGCCCGATCAGCGCCCAGTGGCAGAGGAACAGCACGAGGAAGATGTTGATACGGTGCGTGAAGGCCAGCATCAGACCGATGGTGAAGACCGCCACCGAACAGGGCATCACGGGCATGGTCATCATCGGGAACGACAGCCCCCGAGCCAGCGAAAAGAGCGGATAGGCCAGCGGCATGAGGTAGAGCAACAGGGCGAAGCCGTTGGGGCGGCTCGTGCGCTCGAAGCGCGTGAAATCGGCATAGAGGTCGTAGAGCCAGATCACGGCCATGATCCCCCAGAAGAGGGCCAGCACGTCGCTGTGGCTGCGCTGGCCGCACCAGACCAGATAGTAAACCACGGCGATCCAGGCGTTGAGACCCGCCAGAAAGAGTTTCATGGCCCGTTTGACATTCTGCGTCGGGCGGAGGTAGAGCAGGACGGTGAGCACTGCCGCCGCTGCCACGATCGCGATCTGCCACGGCCACGTGGCGGCATTGTAACGTGCGATGGTATTCCAGAAAATCTCCATGCAATCAGGCTTTACGGGGTTTGCGGCGCCGCGTGAGCGAGAAGGCGCGGCGGCGGAAGAGTAAGATCGGCACCGTCGAACCGACGGCCAGCATGAAGACGACGCTGACGGTGACCGTCGCGTTGAGTAGGAACGCATCCATATACTGCCGCGCCGCATCGCTCTCGGCGGTGTGCTGCATGAGCATGATCAGGGCGAAGACCGTCTTGTAGGCGTAGATGCCCGGCACCATCGGCAGCAGCGCCGGAATCGAGAGGACGGTGGTCGGGCAGTAGATCCGGCCGCCGAGCCAGAGGCTTCCCAGTCCGATGAGCAGCGAGGCGCAGAGCGTCGCCGTGGTAATGTCGAGTCCCGCGCAGGTCATCAGGCCAAAACGCAGGGCGTGGCCTGCGGCGGCCAGCAGGGCGATCGACGGGAAGGCCCGCAGGGGCGGGTCGGAGATGGCCCCGAACCCGATCGCCGCGACAGCCGCGAAAAACCCGTCGACGAAAATATCCGCAGCGATCATAGCAGGCTTCCCTTAACCATTAACAACGTGACGGACAGCCCCACGGCGATGCAGAGGATCAGCAGCAGGGCGCCGATCAGACGGCTGCAACCGATCAGCACGTGCCCCTCGACGATGTCGATCACGCCGTTGATGAGCGGCACGCCCGGAACGAGGAACAGCACGCTCGTGGCGATGGCCGTCTCGGCCGTGCAGTCGAAGCGCAGCGCCGACGAAGCGCACAGCGACGCGACGAAGGCCGAGAGAATGAAGATGATGAAGTGGTTCACGCCGGCTTTGGTCAACTGCTGCCGGGCCGAAAAGCCCGCCAGCGTGGAGGTGAAGACGATCCCCACGGCCACCCAGTCGCCGTTGAAGAGTTTGCAGAACGAAGCGTTGGCCAGCCCCACGACCATGAGCACGAACATCGGGTCCATGCGCGGCTTTGCGGTCAGTTTGCGGAACTTCTCGCGGATCACATCGAGCGGCAGCCGCCGGTCGACGGCCTCCCAGCTCAGCGAACTGAGGTCGGAGTTGCGTTCGAAACTGATCGGCAGGTGCGGAATCTCGACCACCTGCGTCACCACCTGCGGGTTCCCCTCCTCGCGCACGGTCAGGATCGACGTGCGCTGGAAAGTGGTCAGCCGCACGTCGACCGACTGCGAGGCGCCGATACGGCGCGCATTGCGCACCACGCGCGAGGTATGCACGCCCGACCCCAGCAGGTAGGTGGCGTACTCGCCGATAAAATCGAGCAGCTCGGTCAGTTCCGCTTGTGTTTTCATGACGGCGCAAAGTTAATAAAAATTTTAAACAACCTCGCGCTCCGGACGAATTGACCCATCCGTCGGAAGAAAAAACCGAATCCTCCGTTTTTTCGGCGGGCAGTCCAATTTTTTCCGTTTTTTTTCGTTAGATTTGTTAGAATATTAAACGTCAAAATGGCCGGACTCTATCTCCATATCCCCTTCTGCAAGCGTGTCTGCGCCTACTGCGACTTCTACAAGTCGGCCGACCTGCGGCCGATGAAGGCCGTCGTGGAGGCGATGCACGACGAACTGCGCCGCGAAGCGGGATTCCTGCCTGCGGAGCAGTTGCGCACGATCTATTTCGGCGGCGGAACCCCCTCGCTGCTGCCGCCCGAGGAGTTGGAGGAGTTCATCGCCCACGCCGCCGAACTCTTCGACTGCACGGTCCTCGAAGAGTGCACCGTCGAGGCCAACCCCGACGACCTGACGCCCGACTACCTGCGGCGGCTGGCCCGCACGCGGGTCGACCGCCTCTCGATCGGCGTACAGTCGTTCGACGACGGGGAGCTGCGCCTGATGAACCGCCGCCATACGGCCGACGCGGCGCGCAAGGCCGTGCGACAGGCGCAGGAGGCGGGCTTCGGCAACGTGACCGTCGACCTGATCTTCGGCGTACCCGGATTCGGCGCCGCGACGCTCGCACGCAATCTGCGCGAAACGGTCGCGCTGGGCGTGCAGCACGTTTCGGCATACCATTTGACCGTAGAGCCGCAGACGGCCTTCGGCCGCCGCATGGCGCAGGGCAGGTTCTCCCCCGTGACGGAAGAGACGAGCGAAGAGGAGTTCCTCACGGTGCACCGCACGCTCCGCGACGCCGGATTCGAGCACTACGAAGTCTCGAACTACGCCCTGCCCGGCCGCCGGGCGATCCACAACAGCGCCTATTGGAGCGGAGACCCCTATCTGGGAATCGGCCCTGCGGCACATTCGTTCGACGGCGAATGCCGGCGCTGGGCCGTCGCCGACATCGGGCGCTACCTGGCCGGCGGCGACCGCTACGAATCGGAGCGCCTGACCGAACGCGACCGCTACAACGAGACCGTGATGACGGCGCTTCGCACGGCCGAAGGGCTCGATACGAAGGCGATCGGGCGACGGTTCGGGCCGGCACGGCTCGAAACCCTGCTCGACGCGGCGCGCCCGTGGCTCGACGCGGGCGACGCCACCCTGCGCGACGGACAGCTGGCGATCCCCGCCGAACGGTTTTTGCTGTCGGACGCCGTGATCGCCGCTCTGTTCTGGGAATGTTAAGGTTAAGTTATTATTAAATATTTTTATGAATTTGCAAATATAGATCATTCGGCAGTACCTTTGCAGGTGAAACACCTTCCTGTCGACCGCAGGTACGAACCGAATTATCAAAAATCCGACAAGATATGAACGAAAACGAACTGCTGACGCCCGACTACCTCTTCGAGGTGAGCTGGGAGGTCTGCAACAAAGTCGGCGGCATCCACACCGTCGTTTCGACCAAGGCCCGCACCGTCGAAAGCAAACTGGGCGACAACTATCTGCTCATCGGCCCCGACATCCAGCGCGAAGGCGACAATCCCGAATTCGAGGAGGACGACGAGCTGCTCAAAGCGTGGCGCCAGAGCGTCTACAACGACGGCATCCGCATCCGCATCGGCCGCTGGCGCGTCGTCGGCCGTCCGATCGCGGTGCTGGTCGACTATACGTCGCTCTTCCCGAAGAAGGACGACATCCTGAAATTCCTGTGGGAGACCTACCACGTCGATTCGATCTCGGGACAGTGGGACTACATCGAGCCGGTGCTCTTCGGCCACGCGGCCGGACAGGTCATCGCCTCCTACGTGGAGAACTTCTGCGCCTCGACGGACAAGGTGGTGGCCCACTTCCACGAGTGGATGACCGCCGCCGGCGGACTCTACCTGCGCAAGTACTCGCCCTACGTGGCGACGGTCTTCACGACCCACGCCACGGTGACGGGCCGCTGCGTGGCCGGCAACGGGCTGCCGCTCTACAAGGATCTGGGACGGCTCAACGCCGGCGAACTGGCGCGCCAGTTCAACGTCGTGGCCAAACACTCGATCGAGAAGATCGCCTCGCAGGAACACGACGTGTTCTGCACCGTGAGCGAAATCACCGCCCGCGAATGCGAGAGCCTGCTGGGCAGCACGGTGGACGTCGTCACCCCCAACGGCTTCGAGGACGACTTCGTGTGGAACGGCAGGGAGTTCGACGAAAAACGGGCCGAGGCACGCCGCGCGATGATCCGCACGGCCGAGGCGACGCTGAGCTGCAAATTCGACGGCGAACCCCTGATCGTCGGCACGAGCGGCCGCTACGAATTCCGCAACAAAGGCATCGACATCTTCCTCGACGCCCTGAAACAGCTCGCCGAAACGGACGCCCTCGACCGCGAGGTGCTGGTCTACATCACCGTACCGTCCGCCACGACCGGCCCCCGCAAGGATTTGCAGGCGCATTTGGCCGACGAAAACAGCCCGATCGATCCCAAGCAGAACCGCTTCTGCACCCACTATCTCGAACATCCCGAATGGGATCAGATCCTCAACTCGATCGCCGGCAGCGTGCTGGCCAACCCGTCGTCGAAGGTGAAGGTGGTCTTCGTCCCCACCTACCTCAACGGCCGCGACGGCATCTTCGACAAGAGCTACTACGAACTGCTGGTGGGAATGGACATGACGCTCTTCCCCTCGTACTACGAGCCGTGGGGATACACGCCGCTCGAGTCGACGGCCTTCTCGGTACCGACGCTCACCACCACGCTGGCCGGATTCGGACTCTGGGCCGGTTCTCAGGGCGAACACGAGGGCGTGACGCTCGTCGCACGCAACGACGACAACTACGCCGAAGCAGCTCGCGAAATCGCCAAGGCGCTGCTGCATTTCACCAAATATACCCCGCAGGAGGTCGAAATCGCCCGCAACGCCGCCGCCGAACTGTCGCGCACGGCCCTGTGGAGCGAACTCTACGCAGCCTACGAAAAAGCCTATTCCGAAGCGATCGAACGTTCGGTGACCCGTACCAACCGTGCGGTGCTCAACGACGGAGGCGGCGCGACCGAACAGATCAATTTCGTGCGGCAGCAGCTCATCACCGAAAAACCGCACTGGAACCGCGTGATGGTCGAGAAGGTGCTTCCCAAGCGTCTCCACGCCCTCGAAGTGCTCTCGCACAACCTTTGGTGGAGCTGGACCAGCGGCGCCCGCGACCTGTTCGAGTACATCGACCAGAAGTTGTGGTCGGAGTGCGAGAAGAACCCGATCGTATTCCTCGACCGGCTGCCGCTCGAACGGTTGCAGGAGTTGGAACAGGACGGTTCGTTCCTTGCGATGCTCGACGGCGTCTACGCCATGTTCAACGAATACATGAGCGAAAAACCCGATCCGAAGGCGCCGACGATCGCCTACTTCTCGATGGAATACGGACTGCACTCGTCGTTGAAGATCTATTCGGGCGGCCTGGGCATCCTCGCCGGCGACTACCTCAAAGAGGCGTCGGACAAGAACGTGCCGATGGTTGCCATGGGGCTGCTCTACCGTTACGGCTACTTCACGCAGCGGCTCTCGGCGCAGGGGGCGCAGGAGGCGACCTACGAGGCGCAGAACTTCTCGAAGCTGCCGATTTCGCCCGTGCGCGACGAGTTGGGCAACTGGACGACCGTACAGATCGCCCTGCCGGGGCGTACGCTCTCGGCCCGCGTCTGGCGATGCCAGGTCGGCCGCACCGACCTCTTCCTGCTCGACACCGACTACGAAGCCAATCTCGACGAAGACCGTCAGATCACCCACTACCTCTACGGCGGCGACTGGGAGAACCGGCTCAAACAGGAGCTGCTGCTCGGCCTGGGCGGCATCCGCGCCCTGAGGGCCATGGGCATCAAGCAGGAGGTCTACCACTGCAACGAGGGCCATGCGGCCTTCATCGGCATCGAGCGCATCCGCGATCTGGTGCGCCGCAAGCTCACCTTCTCCGAAGCGCTGGAAGTAGTCCGCTCGTCGTCGCTCTTCACGACCCACACCCCCGTGCCGGCCGGCCACGACGCCTTCCCCGAGTCGATGATCCGCCAATACCTCGCCCACTACCCCGACGTGCTGGGCATCACGTGGGAACAGTTCATCAATCTGGGCAAGACCAACCCCAACGACCCCGAAGAGCGCTTCTCGATGTCGGTGCTGGCGTGCAACCTCTCGCAGGAGGTCAACGGCGTGTCGTGGCTCCACGGCGAGGTGTCGAAGGACATCCTGGGCAACATGTGGCCCGGCTACTTCAAGAACGAGCTGCACATCGGTTACGTCACCAACGGCGTACACTTCCCCACGTGGTGCGCCTCCAATCTGCGGCGGCTCTACATGCGCTACTTCCCCGAAGGGTTTTCTGGGCACGACTACGACATCCCCGCCTGGCAGAAGGTGCACGACATCCCCGCCGCCGAACTTTGGCAGGAGCGCATTTTCCTCAAACGCAAGCTGGTGGATCACATCCGCAAACGGTACAGCGACCCCGCCCAGGTGCGCATCGACTCGCCGCGCCAGATGGTGCAGATCGTCGAGGGGATCAAACCCGACGTACTGACGATCGGCTTCGCACGCCGCTTCGCCACCTACAAGCGCGCCTACCTGCTCTTCACGAACCTCGACCGCCTGTCGGCGATCGTCAACAACAAGGAGCGGCCCGTGCAGTTCATCTTCGCGGGCAAGGCGCACCCCAACGACAAGCCGGGGCAGGATCTCATCAAACGCATCGTCGAGGTGGCGGCCATGCCGCAATTCGTCGGGAAAATTCTCTTCCTGCAAAACTACGACATGGAATTGGCGCGAAAAATGGTACAGGGCGTAGACGTGTGGCTCAACACGCCGACCCGCCCGCTCGAAGCGTCGGGTACGTCGGGAGAGAAGTGCGTCATGAACGGCGTGCTGCAATTCTCGGTGCTCGACGGCTGGTGGGTCGAGGGCTACAAGGAGGGCGCCGGCTGGGCGCTGCCGATGGAACGGACCTTCGCCGACCAGCGGTTCCAGGACGAACTGGACGCGGAGATGATCTACAACACGATCGAGGAACAGATCGTACCGCTCTATTACAAGCGCGACGAACAGAACATCCCGCGCGACTGGGTCGAATCCGTCAAACGGTGCGTGGCCGACATCGCGGCGAACTTCACGACCAACCGCATGATGCGCGACTACGAGGAGCGCTTCTACGGCAAGCTGGCGGCACGCCGGCACGAGATCGTCGCGGGAGACTACATGCTGGCGCGCGAAATCGCGGCATGGAAACGCCGGATCTCGGCCGCGTGGGACAAGGTGCGCATCGTCGAGGTCAAGCAGGCGAAGATCGACCGCGAAGCGATGTTCGTCGGGGAGCACTACCCCTTCGAGATCAAGATCGACGTGGCCGACCTCCGTCCCGAAGACATCGGCGCCGAGCTGGTCGTGGCCAAGCAGATCGAGTACGGCCAGCCGGTCAACGTGATCGAAACCGTACCGCTCGAACGCACGGCCGTCGAGGGGACGACCGTCACCTACGCGCTCGACTACCGTTCGGGCCGCTCGGGGTCGTTCGACGTGGCGCTGCGCATCTACCCCTCGAACCCGCATCTGCCGCACCGCATGGATTTCGCGCTGGTGAAGTGGGCGTAGACGCGGTCGCCGCCGCAAGAGACTTCCGGACCGCTCCTCCGGCGTCGTTTCCGGCGCCGGAGGGTCTGCGGACCGCAAACGCAAAATTTCGGCAACCCGTTTGAGCCGGGAAGGTGCCGCCCCGAAAGGACGGAGGAGTGCGAGGCTGCGATTTTTACGTTTTCGTTGTTGGAAAACCGGATATTTTTCAATAACTTTACTGAAACGATCCTAACTATCACAACATAAACCATGTCTGCACTTACTTTCGACAAGAACGAACTGGGCAACCTCGAATATTCGCTGCAACGCGAGGTGCTCTCGACCGACCGCCGCGGCGGCTACATGAGCACCACGATCGTATGCTGCAATACGCGCAGGTACCACGGTCTGATGGTCGCCCCGATCGGCAGGGGCGACCAGACCTGCGTGCTGCTGTCGTCGCTCGACGAGACCATCGTCCAGCACGATCAGTCGTTCAATCTGGCCATCCACCGTTTCCGCGGCGTCTACGAACCGCGCGGCCACAAGTACATCACCGACTTCGCCTACACGCCGACCCCGACGATCACCTACCGCGTGGGCGGCGTCATCCTGCGCAAGGAGCTGCTGTGGATTCACAAGCGCACGCAGCTGATGATCCGCTACACGCTGCTCGACTCGCCGGCCGACATCCGCCTGCGGCTGCGGCCCTTCTTCGCCTATCGCGAGAAGGAGGCGCTGACTCATGCCAACATGGAGGCCAACGGCCGCTCCTACCCCGTGCAGGGCGGCGTGAAGAACCGCCTCTACGAAGGCTATCCGTGGCTCTACCTCCAAACGAACCGGCCCGACGCCGAATTCGTGGCCGCACCCGACTGGTACTACGGATTCGAATACCCGCAGGAGCTGGCCCGCGGCTACGACGGTTACGAAGACCTGCTGACGACGGGCTATTTCGAACTGCCCCTGTCGAAGGGACAGAGCGTGATCTTCTCGGCGTCGGTCGAAGAGATGGCCTCGTCGGCCGAGATCGGCGCGCTGTTCGACCGCGCGCTGGCACGCCGCACCCACAAGATCGATTTCCACAGCCTGCTGCGCCACTCGGCCCGGCAGTTCGTCATCCGGCGCCCCGACGGCCGCACGGAGGTGATGGCCGGCTATCCGTGGCTCACGGCGCAGATCGCCCGCGAAGCCTTCATGTCGCTGCCGGGCATCACGCTCGAACAGGATCACAAGGAGGACTGCATCGACGTGCTGGACAGCGTGTGCCGCACGCTCCGCGACGGCGATTTCGCCGGTTCGGCATCGGCCGCGCAGGAAGCCGACGCCCCGCTGTGGTTCTTCTACACATTGCAGGAACTGGAATCCGAGATCGGCAGCCGCGAGATCTGGCGCCGCTACGGCGAAGCGATGAAGTCGATCCTCGCGGCTTACCGCCGCGGCATCGGCGGCCGTGTGGCGCTGCACGGCAACGGACTGGTCTGGGCGTCGGACGAGCACGTGGCGCTCACATGGATGAATTCCTATGCGGACGGGCGGCCCGTCACCCCGCGCAACGGGTATCAGGTCGAGATCAACGCCCTGTGGTACAACGCCGTCAGCTATGCGCTGTCACTGGCCGAAGAGGCGGGCGACAAGGCGTTCGCCGCCGAATGGAAGGAGGCTCCGGCGCAGACCAAGGCGTCGTTTCTGGAAAAATTCTGGCTTCCGGAAGAGGGATACCTGGCCGATTTCGTAAACGACGCCGAGACCAACCGCTTCATCCGCCCCAACATGGTCGTCGCCTGCGGCCTAAACTACACGATGCTCGACGAGGAGCAGCTCATCTCCGTGCTGCGCATCGTCCGCCAATACCTGCTCACCCCGAAGGGGCTGCGTTCGCTCTCGCCGCAGAATCCGCTCTACAACGGCTCCTACGCCGGCGACGACCGGATGCGCTCCCACGCCGCGATGAACGGTACGGTGTGGGTATGGCCGCTGCCCTTCTACGTCAAGGCCCGCTATGCGCTCACCGGCGCCGACTACACACCCGAAGTCGAGCGGTTCCTCGCCGACTTCGACGAGGACATCCAGTGCCACGGCATCGGTTCGATCTCGAAGATGTACGACGCCGACCCGCCCTTCGCCCCTAAAAGCGCGATCTCCTATGCGTGGAGCGTCGGCGCCGTGCTGGAACTCTACCGGCTCATGGAGCGCTTCGACCCCGCATGGCGGAAGAAGAGGGAGAAGGCCGCCCCGAAAACAGGCTCCCGCCGAGCGGCCGGTGCGGCGAAACCCCGCACGGCGACGGAGGCGGCGGCCGCGCCTGCGGATTCCGCACGGAAAGGGGCGGCGGACGAAGAGGCGAAACCCGCGAAACGCCCCAAAGCCCCGGCCAAAGGGAACGGAAGGCACAAAACAGAACGTAAAACCGTCAAAAAATAGTCAGCCATGAGAGTGTTAATGTTCGGATGGGAATTTCCCCCTCATATCGCAGGCGGTCTGGGTACGGCCTGCTACGGCATGACGCGCGGGCTGGCGCGAAACGATGTCAACGTGACCTTCGTCATGCCCCGTGCTACCGGAGACGAAGACCAGAACTATGTGCGCGTGGTCAACGCCAGCGACGTGGAGACGCTCTTCGGCGCCGCCTCCGGCGATACGGAGGAGCTGTGGAAGAAGATGTCGTTCATCCATATCGACTCGAACATGGTCCCCTACGTCTCGCCCGAAGAGTACAAGTCCTATCACGACGAGTACGTCCGCACGGGACGCAAGACGCGGGAGACGACCGACCTCTGGAAGCAGCGCTACACCTTTTCGGGCAAATACGGCGCGAACCTCATGGAGGAGGTGGCGCGCTATGCGATGGTAGCCGCGCAGGTGGCCCGCGATCTGGCGGGGCAGTTCGACGTGATCCACGCCCACGACTGGCTCACCTACTTCGCCGGAATCGCCGCCAAACGGGTCTCCGGAAAACCGCTGGTCGTGCACATGCACGCCACGGAGTTCGACCGCAGCGGCGAGAACATCAATTCGCAGACCTATGCCATCGAACGCGCGGGCATGGAGGCCGCCGACCGTGTGATCGCCGTGTCGAACCTCACGCGCAACATCATCGTCACCCGCTACGGCATTCCGGCCGAAAAGGTGGTGACGGTGCACAACGCCGTGCGGTTCGCCGAGGCGGAGTGCGCCGCCCCCGAACGCGGCGTCGGGGACAAGATCGTCACCTTCCTGGGGCGCATCACCTATCAGAAGGGGCCCGACTACTTCGTCGAGGCGGCCGCCAAGGTGCTCAAACGGGTGCCGAACGTGCGCTTCGTGATGGCCGGTTCGGGCGATATGATGAACCACGTCATCCGCCGCGTGGCGCGCCTCGGCATCGCCGACCGCTTCCACTTCACGGGATTCCTGCGCGGCGAGGATGTGCACCGCATGTTCCAGCTGTCGGACGTCTACGTGATGCCCTCGGTGTCGGAACCCTTCGGCATCTCGCCGCTCGAAGCGATGCGCTCGAACGTGCCGGTCATCATCTCCAAGCAGAGCGGCGTGGCCGAAGTGCTCGACTACGCGCTCAAAGTCGACTATTGGGACGTGGACGCCCTGTCGGATGCGATCTATGCCCTGATTACCTATCCCGCGCTGGCGAAGATGTTCGCCGAGAAGGGGCTCGACGAGGTGACCGGACTCAAATGGGACAACGCTGCCGCGAAGATCAAGGCGGTCTATCAGGCGGTCATCGACGAGGCGGCCGCACGCCAACGGGAATAACAACACAAACGACATATCACCATGAAAACGATTTGTTTCTATTTTCAGGTTCATCAGCCCTGGCGGCTGAAAACCTACCGGTTTTTCAATATGGGCGTGGATCACAACTACCTCGACGATCTGACCAACCACGCCATCCTGCAAAAAGTGGCGCGGCAGTGCTACCTGCCGATGAACGCCCTGCTGCTGAACCTCATCAAGGAGCAGAAGGGCAAATTCCGCTGCTCGTTCTCGATCACGGGGTCGGCCGTCGAACAGTTCCGAGCCTATGCGCCCGAAGTGCTCGACTCGTTCCGCGAACTGGCTGCCACGGGATGCGTGGAGTTCCTGGCCGAGACCTACTCCCACTCGCTGGCATCACTCCGCTCGAAGGAGGATTTCGAGGAGCAGGTGAAACTCCATACGGCCCTCGTGCGCAAGGAGTTCGGGATGAAACCCACGGCCTTCCGAAACACGGAGCTGATCTACTCCGACCAAATCGGCGAAACGGTCGCCCAGATGGGGTTCAAGACCATCCTGGCCGAAGGCGCCAAACACGTGCTGGGCTGGAAATCGCCCAACTACGTCTATGCCAACGCACTGAATCAAAAACTGCACGTGCTGCTGCGCAACTACAAGCTGTCGGACGACATCGCCTTCCGTTTCTCGAACCGCAGCTGGAACGAATGGCCGCTGACGGCCGACAAGTTCGCCGGCTGGATCGCCTCGGACGATACGGTGGGCGAGGTGGTGAACCTCTTCATGGATTACGAGACCTTCGGCGAGCACCAGAAGGCTTCGACGGGCATCTTCGATTTCATGAAGGCGCTGCCCAAAGCGGCGCTGGCCACACGCAAGCTGGAATTCGCCACCGTGAGCGAGGCGGCGAAGAAGTACCAGCCCGTGGCGGTGCTCCACTGCCCGCACGTGATGTCGTGGGCCGACGAGGAGCGCGACGTCACGGCATGGCTGGGCAACGAGTTGCAAAACGAAGCCTTCACGAAGCTATACGGCCTGAGAGATAAGATCAAGGCGTTAAAAAACAAGGATTTCGACTACGTGTGGAACTTCCTCCAAACTTCCGACCACTTCTACTACATGGCTACCAAATGGTTGTCGGACGGCGACGTGCACTCCTATTTCAACCCCTACGGATCGCCCTACGAAGCCTTCATCAACTACATGAACGTACTGTCGGATTTCGAGATCGAGGTGGACAAAGCCTGCGAGGCCAAACGCATACGGCTCCGCGCCTGAGCGCATACCGCCCGAACGTGAATATGCGGTGCGACGGGAGATCCCGTCGCACCGCATTTCGTTTCGTCCCGGCCCAGGTCTCCCAAAGGGAAAGCATCCGCGCCGCACTTCGGCGGCTGCTGCGGACAGCAGTGCGAAACGACGCACGCCCCTGTCCGAAGCGAGTGCGGACCCGCAGCACCGCACGACGCCGTACGACGAAAGGCTGGAAAGCGAGAAGGTCAGGCTTCGCCGATCTTGCCGCCGAACTGGTCGCCCGTATGCTGCGGCGTAGGAATGACGATCTGACCGTGCACGCTCTCGTAACGCACGATATTCTCCTGCAACGACATCAGCAGGCGCTTGGCATGTTCCGGCGTGAGGATGATGCGGCTCTTGACCTTCGCTTTGGGAACGGCAGGCATGACAGCCGCGAAATCGATGATGAACTCCGAAGTGGAATGCGCGATGATGGCGAGATTCGAGTAGTTGCCCTGCGCGACCGTCTCGTCCAGTTCGAGATCGATACCTAAATTTTTGTTCTCAGCCATAACTCCATGTAGGAAAGACGTAATTAAAATATGTATGAACCGAGGCTTTATCAACGATGAAATTACGTCCTTCCTAACTTACGGCGTCTTCCGACGAACGCCAAATTCCATGATTGACACATCCTCCGAATCCCCCGTCGGGAAGGGAAACCTGCAATGAAGACCCTGCACGCGATGCACCGGTGCGGCGCCAGGCCGGTTGTTTCATGGCAAAGATAGATTCCGGCGCCCGAAAATATTCGTCCGGCGGCACAAAGTTTTCAATCATTTATCAACAATCGCACCCCGCCCGACGGCAAAAGCACGACCTCCCGACCGTGCTTCCGATCAAAAACGCGGCCGAGCCGCAGAGCGATTCTAAGATATTGATAAAATTTATAAATTTTTCACCCTCCGCACTTGATTTTGCGGATTTTTTCATATATTTATAATCCGAAAAACAGGAAAAACCTTAAAACTTCTCGATATGAAAAACTACTCAGCGAAAGAGATCAAGAACATCGTCCTGATCGGCGCCCCCGGCTCCGGAAAAACCACCCTCGCCGAAGCAATGGCCTACGAGGGGAAGGTCATCGACCGCAGGGGCGCCGTCGAAACGAACAATACGCTGTCGGACAACACCGACATCGAACACGAATACAAACGCTCGATCTACTCCACGATCCTCTTCACGGAGTTCATGGAACGCAAGCTCAACATCATCGACTGTCCGGGATCGGACGACTTCTGCGGCAGCCTCTTCTCGGCCTTCAAGGTGGGCGACGTGGGAGTAATGGTCTTCAACGCCCAGAACGGCTGGGAAGTCGGTTCGGAGATTCAGGCGCGCTATTCGCGCGAACTGTCGAAACCGCTCATCGGCGTCATCAACCAGCTCGACGCCGAGAAGGCCAACTTCGAGGGGACGGTCGAGAGCATCCGCGCCGCATCGCGCGTGAAACCCGTCGTCGTGCAGTACCCCGTCAACCAGGGGCCGGGCTTCAACGCCTTCATCGACGTGCTGATGATGAAACTCTACCGCTTCAAAGACGAGAACGGCACGCGCGAGGAGCTCGATATTCCGGCCGAGGAGATGGAGCGCGCCACGGAGCTGAACCGCGAACTGGTGGAGATGGCCGCCGAGAACGACGAGGCGCTCATGGAGCTCTATTTCGAAAAGGGGACGCTCACGCAGGACGACATCCGTTCGGGACTCAAAATCGGTCTCTCGCGGCGTGAAGTCATGCCTCTGTTCTGCACCAGCGGCAAGCGCGACGTCGGAACGAAACGCCTCATGGAGTTCATCATCAACGTCGCTCCGGGGCCGCTCAAAGCGCCCAAATTCCTCTCGACCGAGGGCGAGGAGATCGCCGCCGACGAGACGCAGCCGGCCGTGGCGTTCGTCTTCAAGAGCCAGATCGAACCCCACATCGGCGAGATCAGCTACCTGCGCGTGATCCGCGGCAAACTCACCGAAGGCATGGAGCTGCTCAACACCCGCACGGGCAACAAGGAGAAGGTTTCGCAGCTCTTCGCCGTGGCGGGCAAAAACCGCATCAAAGTGACCGAACTGGCGGCCGGCGACATCGGCTGCACGGTCAAGTTGAAAGGCACGCGCACCAACGACACGCTCGCGGCACCCTCCGCACCCGTGACGATCACCCCGATCGTATTCCCCGAACCGCGTTACCGCGCCGCCGTACAGCCCAAGGTCAAGGCCGACGAGGAGAAGCTGGGCAAACTGCTCAACGACGCCAAGTACGAAGACCCGACGATTCTGGTCGGATATTCCAAGGAGCTGAAACAAACGATCATACAAGGCCAGGGCGAGCACCACCTCAACATCCTCAAAGCGCGCCTGGCCGCCGATAACAAGATGGAGATCGAGTACATCGCGCCGCGAATCCCCTACCGCGAGACCATCACCAAAGTGGCGCAGGCCGACTACCGCCACAAGAAACAGTCGGGCGGATCGGGCCAGTTCGGCGAGGTGCACATGGTGATCGAACCCTACTACGAAGGGATTCCCGAACCGAAGAGCTACAAGATTCCGGGCAAGGGCGACATCTCGGTCAACATCAAGGGCAAGGAGGAGTACGACCTGCCGTGGGGCGGCAAGTTGCAGTATTACAACTCGATCGTAGGCGGTGCCATCGACGCGCGCTTCATGCCGGCGATCCTCAAAGGCATCATGGAGAAGATGGACGAAGGCCCGCTGACGGGCTCCTACGCCCGCGACATCCGCGTAGTAATCTACGACGGCAAGATGCATCCGGTGGATTCGAACGAAATCTCGTTCAAGCTGGCGGCCCGCAACGCCTTCAAGGAGGCATTCCGCAATGCGGGCCCCAAGATCATGGAACCGATTTACAGCATCGAGGTGCTGACGCCGAGCGAATACATGGGCGCCGTGATGAGCGACCTGCAAAACCGTCGCGCGATGATCGAGGGCATGAACTCGGACAAGGGATTCGACCGTCTCAACGCCCGCGTACCGCTGGCCGAGCTCTATCGTTATTCGACGACGCTCTCGTCGCTCACGTCGGGGGCGGCGACCTATACGATGCGTTTCTCCTCCTACGAACAGGTGCCCGCCGACGTGCAGGCCAAACTGCTCAAAGAGTACACCGACACCGACGAGGAGTAGACCTCCGCAGCCATTTACGACCGAAGAGGCGCCCGATCAGTTTCGGGCGCCTCTTCTCTCATTCCCGCCGGCGGCGGTACGAAAACGGATCACAACACCTCGGCCACGACGAAGGTCGAACCGCCGATGAAGATCGTGTCGGCGGGAGCGGCGAGCGCCTTCGCCCTGGTCACGGCCTCGGGAACCGTTGCGACCGCTTCGCCGTCGAGACCCGCCGCCGCAGCGCGGGCGGCCAGTTCCGACACCGGAAGCGCCCGTTCGCTGGCCGCCTGCGTAAAGAGATAGTAGGCGTCGCGCGGCAACAGCGCCAGAATGGCGTCGATGTCCTTGTCTCCCGAAAAGCCCACGACGCAGTAGAGACGGCCGCCTTCATGCGAGCGGCGCAGCTGTTCGGCCACATAGGCCAGTCCGTGCGCATTATGCCCCGTATCGCACAACACTTTGGGCCGCTCGCCCAACGACTGCCAACGCCCTTGCAACGCGGTCGTGCGGGCGGCGCTCGCCGCGCCGTCGACGAAGGCGCGGCGGCTGATCGTCAGCGGCGTCTGTTCGTGCAGCAAGTCGAGCGTGGCCAGCGCCGTCAGGACATTGCGGCACTGGTACTCGCCCAGCAGGTCGAGATCGAAATCGAGCACGTGGCCGTCGCGGCGGCGCACCATGCGGAAGTGCTGCCGGTTGCCGCACAGCTCGTGGCCCTCGCAGGCGAACTCCCGCTCGGCGTAGACCACGCGCGTCTTGTTCGCGGCGGCAACCTGCTCGAACACCGCATCGTAGGCCGCGTTCGCTTCGCCCAGCACGAAGGGAATGCTCTTCTTGATGATACCGGCCTTCTCGGCGGCGATCTTCGCCAGCGTATCGCCCAGCAGCGCCGTATGTTCCAGTCCGACGTTGGTCACCACGCTCACGATGGGCAGCAGGATGTTCGTGGCGTCGAGCCGCCCGCCCAGCCCCGTCTCGATGACGGCCACCTCGACGTCGCTCTGTGCGAAGTAGTCGAACGCCAGCGCCGCCGTCATCTCGAAGAACGAAAGTCCCAGCTCGGTCATCTTGTCACGGTGCTTGTCGACGAAATTGACCACTTTCTGCTTGGGGATCATCTCGCCGTCGACGCGGATGCGTTCGCGGAAATCGTGCAGATGCGGCGACGTGAAGAGACCCGTGCGGTAACCGGCCTGTTGCAGCACGGCGGCGATGATGTGCGAAACGGAACCCTTGCCATTAGTTCCCGCGACATGGATCGTGAAGTAGTTCCGCTGCGGGTTGCCTAAATGCCGGCAGAAAGCCGCGATACGTTCCAGACCCGGTTTGTAGGCCGTGACGCCCTTTTCCTGAAACGTCGGCATCGACGAAAAGAGAAATTCGAGCGTTTGTGAATAGTTCATGCGAAGCGATATTTGTTTGGATTAATCGACCAGGTAGTTGCGCCGCTTGACGCGATAGGCGACGTAGTAAAGGAGGCAGAGCAGCATCACGTACTGGGCTATCCGCCCCAGGTAGTCGCCGTAGCGGGTATAGACGGTCAGCTCGTCCGACAAGGCGACCGGAGCCGTCAGCACGCCCCGACGGGCCCAGCCGAGCGTCGGGCCGACCACGTCGCCCCGCGCGTTGATGAAGCCCGAAATGCCGGTATTGGCGCTGCGCGCCACGGCGCGGCGGTGCTCGATCGCGCGCAGACGCGAAAAGGAGAAGTGCTGGCGGTGAATGGCCGTATCGCGCCACCAGCCGTCGTTGGTGATGACCAGGATCAACTGCGCCCCGCCGCGGACGAACTCGCCCACGTAGGCGCCGTAGACCGATTCGTAGCAGACGGCCGGCGCCACCCGCACGCTGTCGGCCGCAAAGACCGTGCGCTGCGTATCGACGCCCAGCTGGCCGGTCGTACCGCCCAGATCGATGATAAGGAAACTCAGCCAGTCGAAGAGCCACGGCAGCGGCATCTTCTCGACACCGATCACCAGCCGCGACTTGTGGTGGATGTCCCGCACACCCCCGGCGTCGAGAGCCAGCGCCGTGTTGAACCGGTCGTACCAGACACCGTTGCGGAAACGCGCCGTCGCGGTCTGATTTCCCTCGGCATAGACTTTATAGGTGTCGGCCCCCACCACCAGCAGCGCATCCGGATGGTCGGCCGCCAGCGCCGCCTCGAACTGCGCGAGCGAAGGACTGGCCGACAGCCAGGCTTCGTTGAGCCCCTCGACGAGCGCCGTCTCGGGCATGGCGATCAACTGCGCCGACGAAGGAACTTCGGCCAGCAGCGACAGCAGGTTTTCGTGCTGCCACCCCGGCGCGGTATTGAACTTGTCGTAGCAGTCGACGTTGGGCTGCACGACCGCCGTCTCGATCCGCTGCGCAGGCTCCTCCCAGCACGCATAGATCGCAAGCGACACGGCCGCCGGCACGACGACGGCCAGCGCCGCACGCACCCAGTGCCGCACGCTGCGCCGATGCAACCACGCCTCGAAAAAGAGCAGGTTGCAGACCAGCACCCACAGCGTACCGCCGAAGATACCCGTATATTCATACCACTGCACGGCCCATGTGTCGTTCGCGAAACCGTTGCCCAGCAGCAGCCACGGAAACGAGAATTCGCCCACGGTGTACCAATATTCGGTAGCGATCCAGCCCGCGACCAGCAGCGTGTAGGCCAACGCCTTGTGCGCCCGCTTGCTCACCGTATGGAACAACATGAAGGCCAGCATATTGAGGAAGGTCGAGACGAGCGTCGCGGCGAACGGACCGACGGGCGTCGAATACCACAAGCCCCAGATCGTCGCGCCGTTCCAGAGGACGAAGGCCAGCCATGCCCAGCCGAACATCCCCCACCAGTCGCGGCGCGAAGACCCGTAACTGCGGCTGATCCACAGCAGGGGCACCAGCGCTACGACGAGCGGAAGGCCGGACAGTCCGAGCCACCCCGCCGCAAGCAGCGCCGCGGAGAGGAGCACGCATAAAAATCGCCGAAGAGTCAACCCCATAAGTTCGACGCCGAACCCGCGCTTCTCACGCGCCGATACGTTCCGGCCCGTTTCATTCCCGATGCGGCCGGAACGGCCGGCCACCGATCGGATTCGGCTTTGCAAAAATAGTCAAAATATACCGATAAACAGCCCGCGCCGCCCGATTTTTTCAACCGTCGTCCGAAGGGGCTCCCGCCTGTCGCGCCGCGACCTTCCGAAAGGGGTTTTCACGCCGAAAACACAATATTTTCGGGAAAAATTTTTGCGTGTCGTTTTTTTGTTATACATTTGCACTCCGCAAACTGCGCAAATTACAAAACAAAAAGGATACTGCTATGGCAATGAAAAGAACGTTCCAGCCGTCGCGCCGGAAGAGAATCAACAAGCACGGTTTCCGCCTGAGAATGTCCACGGCTAACGGTCGCAAGGTGTTGGCCGCCCGTCGTGCCAAGGGCCGTAAGAAGCTGACCGTATCGGACGAATCGACGTTTAAATACGCCTGACCGTCCGCAGGCATCTCCATGCCATAGCACAGGCGCTGCAATTGCCGTTGCAGCGCCTGTGCTGTTTCCACCTCTCGCCGAACCGCACATCGCCGCCCCTGCGAACATTTTCGCAGAGGCTGCTTGCAACCTCTGCCGAGGCGAGAAAACGAGCACGATCGTGAACTTGGGGATCAAGCCGAAAGTACAAGAAAGAATGTTTCCGAAGAAACGTCGGCGAATTCCCGAACCGGCGGTTCGCGTGTTCTTGCGAGGAGCAGTTTTTACCACCTTTTGCTGCCAAAAGGTGGCGCCCAAAGCATCCGTAGAGCGAAAAAGTCGGGGAACCGCCGTCGGTTGCGCCTAAAACGCTACGCGGACAAGCTCGCGCCCGCGTTTTCGACGGCGCCACCGCCGTCGTCTCTTCTTCCCGATTTTTCGCACTACGGAATGACGGTGCGCTCCGCGCGACCTGATTTTCGTTCTGCACCGGATTTGCGGACTATGCCGAGGCGAGAAAACGAACACGAAAGTGATCGACAATTCGCAGCCGCCGCTTTCAAATCTCTGCGAAAAGATGTACCTTTGTACAAATAGACTTCACATGATATGAAAGTAGCATCGCTGCAATTCAATCCGATCTGCGAAAACACCTACGTGGTGTGGGACGACACGAACGAGTGCATCGTCGTCGACGCCGGCAACTCCGACGAGCGCGAGAACGCCCGGCTCAAAGAGTTCATCGACTCGCGCGGGCTGCACCCCCGCATGGCGGTCAACACCCACGGGCACTTCGACCATACGCTGGGCGTGCAGTTTCTCAAAGATACCTACGGCATCCCCTTCGCCCTCTCGGGCAAGGACAAGTTCCTGCTGGATAACGCCGCACCGGGCAGTTCGATCTTCGGCGTGAAGGTCGGCGCCATGCCCTCGATCGACCTCGACCTCGATACGACCGACGAGGTGCGTTTCGGCCACACCGCCTTGAAAATCATTCCCACGCCCGGCCATACGCCGGGCCATGTGTCGCTCTACGCGCCGCAGGCGAAGGCCGTCTTCACGGGCGACACGCTCTTCCGCGAGTCGATCGGCCGCACCGACCTGCCGGGCGGGGACTACTCGTGGATCATGCGTTCGATCCTCGACCGGCTCATCCCGCTGGGCGACGAAACGGAGGTCTACCCCGGACACGGCGAGTCGACCACGATCGGCCACGAGAGCCTCTACAACCCCTTCGTCGTGGAGGTGCTCAACGGGCAGGTGAATTACGACAACTAAGGCCCGTCGCCCGAAATGAACAGACTGCTGCACAAACTTCTCTACCGGATTCTGCCGCTGGGCGGCTACCTGCAAACGGTGAGCGCGATGTTCTTCCTGTCGCACCGGCTGGGTATCGGGCGCCACGCGCCGGCCACGGAATATACGTTCCACCTCGACCGCCTGATGCGGGCGGGCGATCTGGCCATCGACATCGGCGCCAACCTCGGCTACTACGCCCGCCTGATGTCGCGCATCGCCGGCCGCAACGGCCACGTCTACGCCGTGGAACCCGTGGCGCCGATCCGTCGGGTGCTGGAACGCAACCTGAGCGGCTGCGGCAACGTCGACATCCTGCCCTATGCGCTCGGCGCCGCCGAGGGCGAAATCCGCATGGGCAACGCCACCGTCCGCACGGGCGGCTACTTCGGCACGGGACAGAATTTCGTGATGGAGGCGGGCGCCGAGGCCGACGTGGAGTTCACCGCCGAGATGCGGCGCGGCAGCGAGCTGTTCGGCCACCTCACGCGCATCGACTTCATCAAATGCGACGTCGAAGGTTACGAAGTCGTCATCATGGAGGAGATGCGGCCGCTGCTGGAACGATTCCGCCCCACGGTGCTCATCGAGACGGGCGGCGAGAACCGCGACCGCATCGTCGCGCTTTTCACCGACCTCGGTTACGACGCCTACACGCTCCACCGCGGGCAGGAGATTCCGCTGCGAGCCGGAAGTAAAAAGGACATCATCTTCCGACCGAAGAAAAAACGTTAATTGCCAAAGCCATGCGTATCGACATACTGACCGTAGTCCCCGAACTGCTCCGCTCGCCGCTCAACGAATCGATTCTCAAACGGGCGCAGGAGAAGGGGTTGGTGGAGATCGTCGTCCACAATCTCCACGACTACGCCCACGACAAACGGAAAACCACCGACGACTACCCCTTCGGCGGCGAAGCGGGCATGGTGATGAAGCCCGAACCGGTCTTCGAACTGGTGGAGAAACTCCAAACCGAACGCCGCTACGACGAGATCGTCTACACCTCGCCCGACGGCGTGCGCTACGACCAGCACGAGGCCAACCGCCTGTCGACGCTCGAAAACATCATCGTGCTGTGCGGCCACTACAAGGGGATCGACCACCGCATCCGCGAACACCTCATTACGCGCGAAATCTCGATCGGCGACTACGTGCTCACGGGCGGCGAACTGGCTGCCTGCGTGATCGCCGACTCGGTGGTGCGGCTGCTGCCGGGCGCCATCGGCGACGAGTCGTCGGCGCTCACGGACTGCTTCCAGGACAACCTGCTGGCGCCGCCCGTCTACACGCGGCCGGCCGAATTCCGCGGCTGGCGCGTCCCCGACGTGCTGCTGTCGGGCAACTTCGCCGAGATCGAGGCATGGCAGGACGAACAGTCGTGGGAGCGCACCCGACGGCTGCGCCCCGACCTGCTGGACGATAAAAACTGACATGCCATGAAGTACTACCTCATCGCCGGCGAAGCGTCGGGCGACCTGCACGGATCGAACCTCATGCGGGGATTGCTCAAAAGCGATCCCGCGGCCCGCTTCCGTTTCTGGGGCGGCGACCGCATGGCCGAAGTCGGCGGAGCGGAGAATCGGGTGCGCGACTACCGCGAAACGTCGTTTTTCGGCATCGTGGGCGTACTGCGCAACCTGGGAACCATCTCGCGGCAGCTGCGCGAGTGCCGCGAAGATGTGCTGCGCTACGCCCCCGACGTGCTGATCCTCGTCGACTACCCGGGCTTCAACATGAAGATGGCGCGCTTCGCCAAAGAGCACGGCATCCGCACCTTCTACTACATCGCCCCGAAAGTGTGGGCGTGGCGCGAATGGCGCGTGAAGGCGATCCGCCGGTACGTCGACCGGCTCTACATCATCTTCCCCTTCGAACGCGACTACTTTCCCCGCCACGGCATCACGCCCGTATTCGAGGGGAATCCGCTGCTCGACGCCATCGCGGCTCGGTCGGCGACGCTCCCCTCGCGCGAGGAGTTCGGCCGTGCGAACGGACTGGACGAACGGCCCGTGGTGGCGCTCGTGGCGGGCAGCCGCCGCGGCGAAATCGAAGCCAACCTGCCGCTGATGTGCGCGCTGGCGCCCCGTTTTCCGCACTATCAGTTCGTGGTGACGGGCGTCTCGTGGCTCGACCGCGGGCTCTACGACCGCCATCTTGCGGGAACCGACGTGCGCATGGTCGTCGACCAGACCTACGAAACGCTCCGCAACGCCGTTGCGGCGGTGGTCACTTCGGGTACGGCCACACTGGAAACGGCGCTGATGCGCATTCCCGAAGTGGTCGTCTACCGCACCGTATGGTGGCAGGTATGGTTGCGGCCCTACGTGCTGAAAGTGCCCTTCATCTCGCTGGTGAACCTCAACCTCGGCCGTGAGGCGGTGCGCGAGCTGGTGCAGTCGTCGGCCGATCCGACGGAGGCCCAGCGGGCCCTCGGCGCGATCCTGCCGGGCGGCTCCGAACGCGAGCGGATGCTCGGCGACTACGACGAACTGCACGCCGTCATGGGCGGGCCGGGTGCCAGCGACCGCTTCGCCCGCGACATGGTCGCCGAACTCCGCAAGGGAGCGCCGAACGGCGACCGCAAAGCATAAAACAGAACGATCCATGAAAGAGACACTCATCATCGCCATCATCCTCGGCGCCTTCGCGCTGCTCGCCTCGCTGCGGGCCGCACGCCTCGACGCGGCCAACGCCGCAAAGCCCCGCCGCAACGGCCGCACGGGCGGCAAAGAGTCTGCCGGAAAGGGAGCGGAGCAGGGGCGGTTGCGCCCCACGATTCTCCGTACGGCGGCCGTCGGTATGGCGGTGCTGGCCATCGGCATCACCCTGACGACGTGGCTGCTTCTCCGCGCGGGGGTCACGCCGCCGACCCTCGCCTCGGTGCGGATCGGGATTCTCGTCGCGGGCGCTGCTGCCATCATCACGGTCATCGAACGCCGCAAACGCAGAAAATAACACCCGAAACCCTGAACCCATGACCGAATCACTCGTCATCGCGGCTATTCTGGCCATATGCGCCGTCATCCTCTGGCTGCGGCCGCAGTCGATCTCGACGCTCAGCGGCAACCCCGAAGAGAACCCCGAACTGAACTGGCGCGCCGTGCGCCGCATCGGGGCCGGCGGATTGCTGCTGCTGGCGGTGGTGATCGGAGGCGGCAGCTGGCTGCTGCTTCGCGCGGGCGTCGAACCGCAGACGATCACGGTGCTGGGAATACTTCTCCTCTTCATCGGCGCGATCGGCCTCACCGCGGCGGTCGAGCTATGCAAAAAACGGAAATCATGAAGATCATCTGCATCGGCCGCAACTACCGCGACCACATCGCCGAATTCGACGGCGGGCCGCTGCCCGCGGAGCCGCTCTTCTTCCTGAAACCCGACACGGCCCTGCTGCGCAACAACGACCCCTTCTACATCCCCGACTTCACGCAGGAGGTGCACTACGAATGCGAACTGGTCGTGCGCATCGACCGACTGGCGCGCCACATCGCGCCGCGCTTCGCCCACCGTCTCTACGCCGAAGTCGGACTGGGCATCGACTTCACGGCGCGCGACCTCCAACGCGAGGCGATCGCCAACGGATGGCCGTGGGAGCGTGCCAAAGGATTCGACTACTCGGCCGCCGTGGCGCCGCAGTTCGTCCCCGTCGCCGAGCTGGGCGACATCCGGCAGCTGCACTTCACGCTCGAAATCAACGGCGAGGTACGGCAACGAGGGTATACGGGCGACATGATCTTCGGGGTGGACGAACTGCTGAGCCACGTCTCGCGCTACATCACCTACCGCACGGGCGACCTGTTTTTCACCGGCACGCCGGCGGGCGCAGGCCCCGTCGAACGGGGAGACGTGCTGCGCGCCACGCTCGAAGGACGCGAACTGTTGAATTTCGAAATACGCTGATCCCATGATCCTCCAAGAAAAACTACGCCCCTACCGGCTGCTGCTGGCCTCGCACTCGCCGCGGCGGCAGCAGTTGCTGCGCGACTGCGGACTCGACTACACGCTCATCGACCGCTACGAAGTCGAAGAGCGCTACCCCGCGGGACTGCCGCCGCACGACGTGCCGCTCTTCCTGTCGCAACTCAAAAGCGACGCCTATCCCGAACCGCTCGCCGCAAACGACATCCTCCTGACGGCCGACACGGTGGTCGTGGCCGCCGGCGGGATTCTCGGCAAGCCGCACGACCGCGACGAGGCCGTCGGGATGCTGCACCGCCTGTCGGGCGCCGAGCACTTCGTCACCACGGGCGTGACGCTGCGCACCGTACAGCGGCGTTACAGCTTCGCCGTCACCACCGCCGTGCGCTTCCGCGCGCTCGCGGACGAGGAGATCGCCTACTACGTCGACCGCTTCCGCCCCTTCGACAAGGCGGGCGGCTACGGCATCCAGGAGTGGATCGGCTACGTGGCCATCGAAAGCATCAACGGTTCGTTCTACAACGTCATGGGACTGCCCGTCCAGCGGCTCTACGTCGAGCTCGACCGGTTCCTCTCCCAGCAGGCCGGCTGATGCTGCGGCCATCCGCCCTGCCGCAAACCGACAAAAATCAAACGATCGTATAATCATGAAAAGACCTCTCAACCCCACCTCCCGCCGGAAGCGCCCTTGTCGTATGCCGCGAATCGCAGCGGCGATCCTGCTGACGGCGTTGACGGCAATCGCCGCCCCGAAGGCCCGCGCCGACGAGGGGATGTGGCTGCCGAGCCTGATCGGCGAACGGATCGACGACATGCGCGCCAAGGGATTCCGCCTCACGGCCGAAGACATCTACTCCGTCAACAAAGCGTCGATGAAGGACGCCATCGTGCTTTTCAACGGCGGCTGCACGGGCGAGCTGATCTCGCCCGAAGGATTGCTCGTGACCAACCACCACTGCGGTTACGGCGCCATACAGGGCCATTCGACCGTCGAACACGACTACCTGACCCACGGATTCTGGGCGCGCGACCGCTCGGAAGAGCTGCCCAACGAGGGGCTGTGGGTGCGGCGGCTGGTGCGCATGGAAGAGGTGACCGACCGCCTGGCGGCGGGCGAAACCGCCGAAAAGATCTGCGAGGAGGCCGCCGAAAAGGGGCGTTACCGCACGGCAATCGAGCAGATGTATTACGGCAACCAACAGTTCCTCTTCGTCTACGAGCAGTTCGACGACGTGCGGCTGGTCGGGGCGCCTCCCTCGTCGATCGGCAAGTTCGGCGGCGATACCGACAACTGGATGTGGCCGCGCCATACGGGCGACTTCTCGCTCTTCCGCATCTATGCCGACCGCGAGAACCGACCGGCGAAATTCAGCCGCGAAAACGTACCCTACCGCCCTGCGCGCTACTTCCCCGTCTCCACGAAGGGAATCCGCGAGGGCGACTTCACGATGATCTACGGTTTTCCGGGCAACACCCAGCAGTACGTCACGGCCGACGCCGTAGCCTATGTCGTCGAACGGTCGGACCCGATGAAGATCGACCTGCGCACACGACGGCTGGAAATCATCTCGGCGGCGCAGGAGGCCGACGCGGCGACCCGCATCCGCTACGCCGCCAAACACGCTTCGATCGCCAACGCATGGAAAAAATGGCAGGGCGAGCTGCTGGGGCTGCAACGGCTCGGCACGGTGGCGCAGAAGAAGGCCTACGAAACCGCATTCGCCCGCTGGGCGGCCGACCGCCCCGAATACGCGCATCTGCTCGACTCGCTCCGCGCGGTCTACCGCAGCGCGACCGAAGGCTATTACCTCCAAGAGCTGTGCAACGAGAGCGTGAAGGGGATCGAGCTGGCGACGTTGGCCGCCGCATTGAAGCAATACGCCGCCAAACCTTCGGAGGCGCTCGCCGAGCGGATCGCCAAACTCTATCGCGACTACGATCCCGCGATCGACCGCCGCGTGGCCGTCGAGATGCTGCGCGGGCTGGAACAGTACCACCCCCGGCCGCTGCCGGAGGCCTACACGGCCGAAACGACGCGCTGCAAAGGCGTCGAAGGGTATGCCGCCCGCCTGTTCGACGCCTCGGCGATCGTGCGGTTCGATGCCGTCGAACCGCTGCTGCGCGACACGGCGGCACTGCGTGCCGCGCTGCAACGCGAACCGGTGCTGCATCTGGTCGGCATCTTCGACCGCGGACGCATCCCCCGCAACCTGAGCAATCTGCCCGCCGTCGAACGTTGGTACCGCCCCTACATGAAGGCGCTGCGCGAATTCGACCGCGAACGCCCCTTCTACCCCGACGCCAACCTCACGCTGCGCGTGGCCTACGGGCAGGTGGCGGGCTACTGGTATGCCGACGCCGTCTACCACCGTCCGCTGACGACGCTCGACGGCATCATCGCCAAGGACGACCCGACGGTCTACGACTACGACATCCCCCAGCGGCTGCGCGCCTGCCACGCCGCGAAGGATTACGGACGCTGGAGCATCCCGACGGCCGACGGCGGCGTGACCGTCCCCGTCTGCTTCCTGGCGACGAACCACACCACGGGCGGCAACTCCGGTTCGCCGGTCGTCAACGCCGACGGCGAACTGGTGGGCATCAATTTCGACCGCACGTGGCGTTCGACGATGAGCGACCTGCAATTCGACCCCGCGATCTGCCGCAATATCGCCGTCGACATCCGTTACGTGCTCTTCACGATCGACCGCATCGGAGGAGCGGAATACTTGTTGAAGGAGATGGAGCTGCGTTAACGCACGGAGGACAGTGCCGAAAGAGAGCGGAACTCTCCCGATAACGGGGAGTTCCGCTCTCTTTTTCAGCGACGATCTCCGAACGGAGACCGGCAAGGCATGGATTCCGAAACTGGCCGGCGACCGAAATCCTCACGGGACGCACGACCGGAAAACGTACGGGGCGAACCGGCATATCGCGTCACGACGCATCCGCCGGATACGCTTCACCCGTTTCGCCCCGCCGAATTCTACTTATTGAGGATTTCATCCAGACGGCGAACCGTCTCGGCCACCTCCGGCTGATCGGGCAGATGCGAGACGTCGCGGCGAAGATAACTGGCGTAAGTCGTATAGTTGATACCGAAGATCCGACGGGCGTGATTCCGCCAGACGCGACGATGCGAATAGAGGTGCTCGCCTTTCTGGTAATACAATTGATCCAGCGCCTGCACCGCCTTGATGCGTAATAAAAGATTCTCCTTATTAGACATGGTGAGAATTAGTTAGATTGTGTTGATTTGATAAAAATACGGTTTCCAAGGCGAATTTCCAACGAGAATACCAAAACTTGCCACTTTTTTCGTTCTTCGAAAGAAACGAAAGACGTCCGGAATATCCGGACGTCTCCAGTATCAGTAAAATTCGATTCGGTTTCCCGCGCGACGACAGGGCCGAATACCGGCCACGAAATCGCCGGATGGAAAAAGGCTCTGCTATTTAAGATTAGAGACTTTGAGCCGAGAGGTACGATCCATCAATTCGATAGCAGCAAGATGCCGATAACGAGTATGGAACATCATTGAACTGGTAGGAGCGGAACTCGGCGATGTGGGAAGATCATCGAGCGAAGCAGGGAACTGCATCGTATCCACAGAGATTTTTCCAGGTACGCCCTCAGCATCATAGGCCAAAGCATAGTTGCAGACCGTCGCCCCCAAAGCATCCTTTACAAAGGTAAACACGGCCCCATTGCTACCTTGCAAAACACTGCTGTCATACCATAATCCCTCCGGATTGGTACTCATATTCAACGATTCGTCTCCGAATGCCGCGATCATCGCCTCTTCGCCGGCTTCCTCCACCAAACCGGGTCCATACCCGATCATGAAGCGGAAACTCGCACAATCCGAATTCGGAGAAAAGGTAATTTGTGCAGCAGGATTTCCTTCGTCATTGAATAAACTGTTCGACAAACCCACCGATGCATTGCTGCGCTCGGTCGTCGGCGGCGTCGGTTCATCGCCCCCCCCCTGATTGCCATCCATGACCGCTTCGACACGCGTCATCGAAAGCGGCCCCGTCACACCAGCGGCATTCACTCCGATGGTCGTCACGTAAAGTACTTCACCCCACTCCAAAGGCACAACGCGATCTGTCAACGCATCGGTATACAAATTGGCAGGGTCACCCAGCATAAAAGCGATAATATCCGCTTCCGGCATTTCGAGAACAGTTTCATAGAACAAGCCTACTGCCCATTTCGCAGTAGCTTCATTGGGAACCAGATCGAATAACATTACGGCCTTACCTGCGAAATCGGGATCGACATACACATATTTATCACCGTCGTCAATCACATAGGTAAGCTGCACTTTCGCTTCCGGCGAAGTAGTCTTCGTATTCGCCTTGAACAGACGCGTGGTCTCTTCGGCCTTGCCTGCCGCCGATTTCTGAACGCCGAACGCCACGACGCTGTACTCGGTACCGATGCTCAGACCCGATGCGTTGTAGTTGCTCGTACCGCTGCGGAACTGTGCGGCAGCGACGGCATCCCAGCCCGACTTGTCGATCTCGGCATTGAGCGCAGCCAGCTGCGCGTCCAGAATCTCGCGGTCGCTCATCCCAGCCACGTCGGCCGACTTGACCGCCGTCACGAAATAGGAACCCGAACCGGAGGGGACGCACTTGGCCGAAATCGCCTCATCGCCCGCATTCATGACCGAAACATCGATCGACATGCGGGGATCGACGGCGGTCGAGAACTTCTCCGAACGGCTCAGCACCGACGTCGAAGCACCCCTGTCCGCATCGTAACCGAACGCTACGGCCACATAGGCGGTTTCGGGATCGAGCCATTTCGTCTCGATCGTCTGTTCGCCCTTGACCAGCGACTCCGGTTCGATATCCTTTTTGAGCATTTCGATAATGGCGTTGCTGTTCTTGTCCAGCAGCAGCGAACTCTTCACCACGGCGAAGAAATAGGTCTCGTCGGCGATCGACGGCTCGACCTTCACCGTCGCGGAGTCGTACCCCACGGGGTCGTCGACCGTGAAGGCGAACGTCTGCGACGAAAGTCCCTCGGCCGGCGTCTCGACGAAGATTTCGGCATATTCCGAATCGGCCAGCTGCGAGTCGGCAGCTGCGAGCGCCTTCACCTTGACCGTATATTTCGCACCTGCGGCCGCATCGTCGAAACGCAGCGACGTCTTGTCGGTCTGGGTTTCGGGACAAAACTCCGACGTGTTTCCCGCAGCGTCGCTTTCGGTCACCACATACTGATATCCGGCGGCCTTATCGACAGCGTCCCACTCGACTCCGAACGACGTCGGGGTGTTCTCGCTGACGGCTACGACGGGTTTGGATACCGCCGGAACGACCGGATCTTCCACATCGTCGCTGTCGCAGCCGACGAAGGCCGTCAACAACGCAATTGAGATGAAAAGTCCAAATTTCTTCATAAACTACACTATAAAATATTACAAATTCATTCCGTACACAAGGTGTCCAGTCCGGCAAATATAATCATTTTTTCACAGAATATCTTATTTCCCGGCCACAAGATTCTTTTTTCAATCCCCGTTCATGCGACAAATCATAAGAAACGATGCCGGAAACCGCATCTTTAAAAAACGGAATCGCGGCCGTCGGATTTCAGATCGTAATTCCGGGCGGGCGATTTAAAAAAAATCGCAACCTCTCCGCCCGCTCATGCCAACCGCGTCGTCCGGGATTCGGGAAGCAGCCGCATCGCGGAAAAATCGATCCCTTCGAGCACCACAACGCCCGGACGCCGCCCCGGCGCGATCTCCCCCAGTTCATCGCCGAAACCCAACGCCGCCGCACCGCCCGCCGTCGCCCACAGCAGGCGTTCGGCCAGCGGAACCCCGTCGCCCAGCAGACGCAGTTCGTCGACGAGCGACAACGCGCCGTTCGACGCCAGCGAATCGGTTCCCACACAGATATTCAACCCGTTCGCCCGCAGCAGCTCCACCGGCGGGCGCAATCCCGAGATATACCGGTTCGAACCCGGGCAGAGGCACCACCACACGGGTGCCGTGAAGTGCGCCGTCACGCGGTCGATCGTCCGCTGCGTCACACAGCAATTGTGGACGAGCAGCACGCTGCGCGTGGGCGGGACGCTCCCGACGAGCCGTTCGACCGGCGAGCCGTAATGCAGGAAATCGCACCGCCAGCCCCGCTCGGCATACCACGCCGCCAGCTCCCCTTCGCCGCGGTAGAGCGCCTCCTCGGCCGGCGACTCCATGAAATGGATCGACAGCGGAGCGTCGCCCCCGCTGCAAATTCTGCGGAAAAGCGCATCGGGGACGGAATAGGTCGAATGCGGCGTGAGCGACGTGGCGGCATGGCGCAGCAGCCCGTCGACAGGGGCCGTCGACACGGACTGCAAGCCGAAAAGTTCGGCGAACGTACGGTAGCGGATCGCGCTGCGCGCCTTCACAGCGAACGTACTCTCGCCATTGGCCACGTCGCCCACGGCCGCCACGCCCTCGCGCCACATGCGGGCGTCGGCCGCCTCGATCGCCCGCCGCCGCTGCTCCTCGTCGAACCGTCCGCGCTGCGCGCCCATACCCCGCGCGAACGCGGCGAACCCGCCGCCCGCGGGAATCGCACCGCGCAGGCAGGACAATTCCAAATGACAGTGGGCGTTGACCATCCCCGGCAGCAGGATGCCGGAGTAGAACTCCACGCCAGCCTGCCGGTCGGGATCGCGCCACGTATCGACGCCGACGACCGTACCGTCGTCAGCGAGCGTCAGCAGCGGCCGGGGCCGCAGTCCCGAGCGAGTCAGCAGGTAGTGCGACGCGATCCGGCGCGGGGAGGGGGTTACAGAAATCATCGGCGAAAATCTTGATGTTCAACTGACGCAGGAAGAGGCTGTCGACCGCCTCGGCGGCATCGGGGGTATAGACCACCCGCAGATTGCGGACGGTCATGTGCGGTCGCTTGGGTTTCGGGCTGCGGATCTCGTAGAGATCGAGCACCAGCCGCCGCATCGAGGTATCGGCCTTCATCTCGCGGCGGTACTCCGCCGCACGGCGGCGTGTCAGATAGGTCGGCGACACATTGACCCGACGGTCGTCGGCCCGCTCGAACCAGACGCTGGCACGCAGCTGCGTATTCTCGTCGAGCGAATCGATCAGATAGTCGAACGCGATCGTATAGTCGCCCGGACGGATGCTGTCGAAGACGAAACGGAGCCGCGCCGTATCGCGCAGCCGCGTGACGCGGACGAGCGAGTCGGCGTAGAGCGTGCGGCGGAACGTGCGGCGCGCGACGTTGTCGATCGTATCCAGAATCGACACCTCGCGGTCGAGATGCTCCGCCTCGGTTTCGAGCAGTTTGATCGCCTGCTCGACCACATCGCTCAGGCGGGCGCTCTTGCGCTTGGAGAAGTTGCCGATCGTATACTGCACGTCGGCCGTCGTATAGCCGTACTTGGCGAAGATCGGCTCGTAGAGATTCAGCGAATCGGGCCGCATCCCCCGATGCTGCATGTAGGCATTCGAGAGGAATGCGTCGTGAAAGATGAGCGCGAGCTGCTCGTCGGGGATGATCTTGTATCCCGAACAGGCCAGCAGCAGGCCCGATACCAATATATATATAAATCGTTTCATATCCCGTTCGTTTTCAACAGTCGTTTTCCCGCTTCGGCACGGCCGAAACAGGAACTTGTCATTGCGCCGTGCGGCCGGCGGCCATGTCGTCCGCACGAACCGCGCGCCGCACCGTCACGGCCGTCATCGCCCCCACCACGACCGCGAAAGCCGCCACGACGGCCGCCACGTCGCCCCCGCGCAGCAGGACGGGGTAGCTCTTGACCAGAAAGCTGTCGGCCGGAATTTCGATCACGCCGAAATAGTGCTGCACGAGGCACAGCCCCACGCCCAGCACGACGCCCGCTCCGGCGCCCAGCACGCCGATCAGCCCCCCTTCGAAGAAGAAGATGCGGCGGACGAACCGCGTATCGGCCCCCATGGCGCCCAGTGCGACGAACTCCGGCCGCTTGTCCAGCACGAGCATCACCACCGTCCCCACGATCGAGAACGAGGCGATGACGAGCACCAGCAGCGAAATGAGGAAGATGCCCCACTTCTCGTACTGCATGATCGTGTAGAACGAAGCGTTCAGCTCGTCGCGCGTGCGCACCTCGAACGCCCCGCCCGCCGCCTCCGCCACGCGCCGCTTCACCTCCGCCGGACGTGCGCCGCGGGCCACGCGGACCACGGCCGCCGACGCCCGATCGGGATAGGAGAAGAGCTCCTGCGCCAGCCTGAGCGACGTAAAGAGATAGCGACCGTCGGTCTGGGCGTCGGCCGCGAAGACCCCCGCCACCTCCGCCTGCCGACGCGTGTAGCCCTCGACGGGCAGCAGCGACGAGAATCCGGTGCGGCGCAGGGCGTAGAGCACGCCGTCGGACTCGCCCAGCGAGCGCAGTCCGAGTTCGTAGGCCACGCCGCGGCCGACGACGAGCCGGTCGAGATCGCCCAGCCGGACGGCGTAGTCGCCCGCCGTAATGCACTCGGCCACGGGAACCACCCGATCGTAACCGTCGGCGACGCCCCGCACCGTCACCATCGCCTGACGGCCGCGGTACTCCATGAGCGCGCTCTGTTCGAGCGCCAGCGACACCGCCTCCACGCCGGGAAGCCGCCGCAGCGCGGCCGTATCGAGCGATTCGATCCCGAACGTCTGTCCCTCGCGGGGCGTGAGCGTCAGATCGGCGTCGAAATGCGAATTCATCGACCGCACCAGTTGCTCGAAGCCGTTGAAAACCGACAGCAGGACGATCATCGCCGCCACCGGAACGGCCACGGACACGACGCTCACGCCGGCGATCAGATTGATCACCGAGTGGGACTTCTTCGAAAAGAAGTAACGTCGTGCGAACCAGCCGGCGAGCATCCCGTAGCCGCGTTACTTCTCCTCGCGGAGCAGATGGTCGATATTGTCGATATACTCCAACGAGTCGTCCAGAAAGAACTGAATCTCGGGGACGGTCTTCAACTGGTTGTGGACGCGCTGTCCCAGACTGCGGCGCAGCAGCCAGTTCTGCTTGTCGAGTACGGCCATCACCGCCGTGCTGCGGTCGAAGGGGAAGACGCTGACGTAGATCTTCGCATAACCGAAATCGGGCGAGACGCGCACGGCCGTGACCGTGACCATCGTCCCTTGCAGAAACGAAGCGGCCTCCTTCGAGAAGATGTCGGCCATGTCGCGCTGTATCTGTCGGGCAATCTTCTGTTGCCGCATCGATAGGTTCTCTGTCATAAGTATCTATTTCTGTGGTTTTTCTCCGAAATCGAATCCCGCCTTCATCTTCTCCCGTTTCTGCCGCTTCACGGTCCACGACTTGAATTCGGGGGCAAAGCGGTAGGCTACGCCGATACGCACCATCAGGTTGTCCATCGGCGAACGCTGGGGCGTATACCAGAAGGGGTTCTCGGCGCCGTCGACCGCATTGTCGTAATATTTGTTGCGATTGCGCAGGATGTCGGAATAGCCGAAATAGTAGCGTGCGCCGGCGCTCACCTCGAAGCGCCCGATCAACACCGCGAGCCCCGCGCCGCCCGCCAGGCCGTACCCCCAGCGGTTGTCGCGTGCGGTCTTGAATTCGTACTTGCCGCGCCACGGTTCGACGCCGTTCTCGCGGGCGACGTCGTTGACGTAACTCGAATCGAAATTATAGGAGAAGGTCAGCGCCGCTTCCAGATAGACGCGCAGGTGACGCCGCGCCAGATAGAAGTGGGGCTGCCACACGAGCGGCACCACGAACGAGTTGAGCTTGCGCGTATAGTAGACGTAATCGGCTTCGTTCTCGGTGGTCGAGGCGAAAGGCGCATAGGCGAACCCTCGCTGCAAGAATTCCAGATCGACACCGACGCACCCCACGAAGCGCGTGGCCGAATAATAGCGCCACGAGAAACCGCCGGAGAAGCGTCCGCCGACGGATTTCGTCTCCTGCGCAGGGTAGAAGCGGGCCGTACCCGTCCCGAAACCGCCGAAGACGCCGACCGTGTGCTGCGCACGGGCCGCGGAGGCCGCGAGCAACACGGACGCACAAAGAGTTATGAACTTCATCGTTTTCATCGTACACATTTAGAACGAGTTGCCGAATCCTCCCAACGCACCGCCCATGCCGCCGGATCCGCCCATGCTGCCCAGACCGCCCATCGCGCCGCCGAAGCCCATGCCCGACGAAGACTGCCCCTGCTGGTCGTCCTTGCGGTTCTTGCGGTTCTGCTGCTGCTCGTCGAGGTATTTCGACAGCCGCTGCATCTCCTGCTGTTCGAGCTGTTCGATCAGCGACTCCATCGTAATGGGGGCGAACAGTTCGTTCATGTCGATATCGAGTTCGACCTCCCAGTTCTCCTTCGTGGCGAAGGTCGACTCGCCGTCGGCGTTGACATACATCTCGGCCCGCTCGGGCTGCCGCCGTTCGACCAGGTTGCCCGAATCCCAACGCCCGTTGCCGTTGAGATCCTCGATGACGCGCAGCCGGATTTCGCCCGCCGGCACATAATCGAACCGCAGATCGCCCGTCGTGACGTCGCGCCGCTCCTGCAACAGGCCGTTCGACCCGTTGAGCAGCTGCACGACATACTTCGCATCGGGAGCCTTGCCCTCAACGTGCAGCCGGATCGTAGCAAATTTCTCGGGGTCGGCCACCGTATAGGTGCCGCGCAGCGAATCGTTCTGTTCGTTGGCGATATTCTCGAAAGCACCCGGCGGCACGAGCAGCTCGTACTTGCCGCCCAACTGCCAGTCGGATTTCAGCCGCCAGACACGCATGTTGGCCGTATCGCGTTCGAACCGCACCTCGGCAGGACGCGGTTCGGGCTGCTGCTCGGTGGTATAGGTGAGCTGCACGGCCGCGGAATCGAGTTTGCGCAGCGGATAGTCGAACTCCAATTTGAGGTTGTCGAGCGGATTCACGTCGCCCGTGGTCGAGAGGTTGACCTTGAAGGGGTTGGGCTTTTCCGGCTCCTCCCACTCCTCGCCGGCCGCTTCGGCGCGTTTGCGCTCGCGTTCGAGCTTTTCGCGCTCCTTCTCCTCCGACTTGCTCTCGATATACCGCCATGCGAGTTTCAGCGGTTCGGTCACCTCCTGCAACCTGTTGACCGTATCGTGTTTGAAATAGGTGATCTCGCCCTTGATCGTATCGGGAAGCGAGGCCGAGGGCACGTCGAACCACAGAGCCACCGTATCGCGCCCCACGGTCTGGGGATCCCAGATGACCCGCTCGGCGGGGATGCTGTCGAACCGCAGGCCGGTGACTTCGGGATGCGCGGCGCCGAAATAGAGCATGGCCTTGTGCCGTGCGGGACGTTCCGACTGCTGGAGCGTCTGCCGTTTGAAGGCCACGTCAGTGAACATCCGCATGAAGACCTGCGGATCGGCCGTGACGTAATGGCGCAGCGAGTCGTACCAGACCGAAAAGTCGGGCATCAGCGCGGGGTTGATCAGACTGTCCAGAAAACCCACCTTGTCGATCGACGGTTCGTACATCTGGTTGTCGTTGGTATCCTGGAAGGCGTAGACGCGGTAGGGAACCGGTTTGAGGTTCTGCGCCAGGAAAATGCCGTTGGTCTCGGCGCGGGCGATGACCTGCGGCTTGTAGTTGAACAGCGTCGAATCGTACTCCTTGGGTTCGGGAACCGAGTCGGCGATGTAAAAGTAGATGAAGCTCTTGCTCACGCTGTCGGCCTTGTAAGCGTCGACCGTATAGCCCGACAGCACCATCGAATCGATCTCGGGTCCGGTCGAAAAGACGTAACGCATCGAGTAGAGGGGGTTGCCCTCGTTGTTGTCGCAGATCGCGCTGCCGAAATTGAGCGCATAGGTGGTATTCTCCCTCAGCGTATCGCGCAACTGAACGGAGATTCCCCGCCCGCGCAGGGTGATGGTGGGTTTCTTCTTCATCTGCGGCGAGGTGAAGAACTCCTTCTGCTGATCCTTGATCTGGACGAACTCGTCGAACTCGATATAGATCTTGCGATCCTTGAAATTGGTCGTGAAGTTGTCGGGCGTCATCAGCGTGATGACGGGGGGCAGCGTATCCTTCGGGCCGCCCGTGGGCGTCATGATCGTGGCGCAGCGCCACAGAAACGCCGTACAGAAGAAGACTGCGAGCGCCGCGCGCCCCAGCAGCGGGACGAAGCCCCGTCGTTTGTCCTTATCGCTTGTTCTCATCGCCGTATATTCCGATTGTCGACGCCCGATCCCTGCGAACCGGACGAATCGCCGCCCGTTTCACCGCCGGTCTCACCGCCAGTCTCGCCACCAGTTTCGCCGCCGGGATTGTCGGGCTCCTCGACATAGAAGTCGTTGAACATCCGCCACGTGCCGTCGACATATTTTTTCATCTGTTTCCACGGGCGGAAGATGACCGACGTGAAGAGCTGCGGCAGATTCTCGCCCAAATCCTGCTGCCGGTAACCGTAGAGCCGGTTCTCGGTATCGACCGCCACGACCACGACGGGCGTACTGCCCACCCGCATCAGCAGCAGATCCATGTCGACCGAGTCGACGCGGTAGGCCGTACCTTGCACGGGCGAAACGCCCGCCTCGTCGGTTCCCTTGCGCGTAAGGACGCCGTTCAACGCATCCTCGTAGGAGGCGACCGTCCACGTCACGGTGTCGGCCTCGAAGGCATAGGCGACCACCCCCTGCGCCGGTTTCAGCTCGGCGGCCGACTCCGTCTGCACCCAACTTTTGAGGATCACGTCGGTATCGTAACCCACGCTCTTGAAACAACCGCCCAGCAGCAGCGCGGCGGCGGCATATAGTATCGTCCGTTTCATTTCGTCTTTCGTAACAGGTTATCGCGCAGTTCGCCCATCGTAAGCCCCAGCACGGGATGAGGCCGCTGGCGCAGTACTTCGCACAGCGGCGTGAGGACGAACTCGCGCTCGGCGATGCCCGGATGCGGGATCGTCAGCTCGGGCGTGGAGATCACCTCGTCGTCGTAGAGCAGGATGTCGATATCGATCGGCCGCGAGACGTAACGCTGCCCCGTAGCGGCCCGTTCGACCGCCTCGGCGGCACGGTTGCGCCCCAGCTCCCGCTCGATGCGGTGCACCTCGGCGAGCACCTCGTGCGGCGCGAGATCGGTGTCGGCCACCAACACCTGATTGACGAACGGCTGTTCGGCCTCGAAGCCCCACGGGGCGCTCCCGTAGCAGTGCGAACAGCGCAGCACGGCTCCGATGCGGGCGTTGACCAACCGCTGCGCCGTGCGCAGACGCTCCTTCACGTCGCCGACGTTGCCTCCCGTCAAAAGTACCACACGTGCCATAATCTCCTCCCTATTTTCGTCGAATCTGTTTGCTGACGCTCAGCGCGAAGTGCGTAAAGACGATCGTCGGATTGCCGTTCTGCGTGATCTGACGCATCGCCCGTTCGATCTCGTCGAGCAGGAACTCCACGTTCTCGTTGCCGATAAAGGGGGCGAACTTCCCGCAAAAATCGGCTTCGGCGCCCCACAGGTAGCTGATGTCGGCCAATCCGGCGTGGAGCATGTAGCTCTCGCGCAGCAGACGCGCCGCGTGGCGCAGGAACGCCCGCTGCTGTTCGCGCGAGAGATGCGCCACCTCCTCGGCCCACGACACCAGTTCGAGGTGTTTGTCGTTGTAGCTCAGCCGCATGAGCGAGCAGAACAGTCCGAAGCAGTCGCGCGTCAGTTCGTCGTCCTCGCCCGCCAGCAGCCGTTGCAACGTCAGATAATCGCCTCCGGCCAGCCGCGCGAGGTTGTGCAGCCGCGCCGGATCGCTCTGGCCGTGCCGCGCCGCCACCGCCTCCAACACCTCGGTCGAAATGCGCGGAACGGCCACCTCCTGCGTGCGCGACAGGATCGTCTGCAACAGCCGGTCGGGAGCCTCGCTCACCAGCAGGAAAACGGTCTTCTCCCACGGCTCCTCCAAAATTTTGAGGATCTTGTTGGCAGCCTCCTCGTTCATCGTCTCCGGCAGCCAGACGAGCATCACCTTGTACTCCGCCTCGAAACTCTTGAACGAAAGCTTGCGGATGATCTCGTCGGCCTCGCGGGCCGAAATCGCGCCGCGCAGCGTCTTGCCCAGGTCGAGCGCGTCGTACCACTCCTGCGGCGAGAAATAGCCGTTCGAGCGGGCGAATACCGTGCGGAACAGCGGCAGGAAGGCATCCGACGTAATCACTTCGCCCGACTTCTTGCCCTGCTTGTTGACCGGAAAGACCAGATGCAGGTCGGGATGCGCGAGGGCTGCGATCTGCCGGCAGTCGGGACAGACGCCGCACGAATCGCCGTCGGCGCGGTGCCGGCAATTGAGGTACTGGGCGTAAGCCACCGCCAGCGGCAGCGTGCCCGCACCCGCCGCCCCCGTAAAGAGCTGCGCATGGCTCACGCGCCCCGCCGCGACGCTCGCAACCAGTCGCCGTTTGAGCTCCTCCTGACCGATAATATCCCGAAACTGCATCTTGCGTCAACGTTTTTTATTCCGCTTCACCGCCCGCACCGTCTGCACGACGGCGATCGCGACCAGCCCCATGACCGAGGCGGCCAACACGCCGTTGCGCACGACGCCCGGCTCGCTGTAAAGCGCCCGGACGCCCACGATGAAAATAGCGAAACTCAGCGACAGAATCAACAACTTATTCTTGGTTTCCATCTTTTTCTCAATTCATCGTTTCACGACCGATCGCAACAGCCGCCCTACGTCGATATGCTCGCGCCGCACGGCGAACAGGCCGAACAGACCGAACAATACGCCGTTCACCGCATATTCCGCGCCGCGCACGGGGAGCCAGCGCGCGAAAACCGCACTGGCGAAGAAAACGCCCAGCCCCAGCGCGACATACTCGCCGATACGGCGCAGGTCGTAGGGCGTGGGGTAATAGCGCCGGTTGAGCCAGTAGCTCACCCCGACCATGGCCGCTTCGCTCGCGAGCCGCGCCCACGCCGCGCCCACGTAACCCAGCGCCGGAACGAGCGCCACGTTCATCACGACGGTGAAGAACAACCCCGTGAAAGTGACCCACACGGCCAGCTGCGTCCGCTCCTCGCGCTTGTACCAGAACGAGAGGTTCAGCCACACGCCGCTCAGGACATTGGCCCCCAGCACCACCGGCAGGATGAAGATCCCCTCGCGGAAATCGGCCCCCACGATCAGGGAGAAGAGATCCTTGAAGAGGGCGATGCCCAGAAAGATGAACATCGAGGCCATCACGTAGTATTTCATCGCCGCGGCGTTCATCGCCACGAAGTCGCTCTTGCGGTAGTCGGCCAGAAAAAAGGGTTCGGCCGCCAGGCGGTACATCTGCGTGAAGAGCATCATCACCACCGCGATCTTGGTAATGGCGCCGTAAACCCCCAACTGCGCCATCGCCCCCGCAGGGACGAGGTACTTGATCATCTGCCGGTCGATGAACTCGTTGGCCGTACCGGCTACGCCGCTGACGAGCAGCGGCAGCGAATAGACCAGCACCGCGGCCAGCAACCGGCGGTCGATGCGCGGCACCGTGCGGTCGGTCGTCAGCAGGATGACATTGAACGTGACCGCGCTGGCGATGAGGTTGGCCACGAAAACCCACCCGACGCCGAAGGGCGTACCGTAGAGTCCGGCCAGTGCGAACCCGATGGCCAGCGCGACGTTGACCACCACGCCGAGCGCCTTGATCCCCACGAAAGTCATCGCCCTGCCCTGTTCGCGCAAACGCGAGAAGGGCAGGCACGCCGCCACGTCGAACCAGACGACGGCGGCCACGAGCAGCACGTACTCCGGATGCGCCACGTAGGCTTCGCCCATCCACTCCGCCACGCGCTCGCGGCCGAAGGCCGTCAGCAGGAAAAAGAGCGAGGCCGCGAGCAGCGTCACGCCCCACGCGGTGGCGAACAGGCGCCGTTTGCCCGCCCGCGCCTGTGCGGCGATCTCGCCCTCCGTGCCGCCCGCAGCCGCGGCTGCGGCGTCGGCCTTGGCCGCAAAGCGGAAATAAGCCGATTCGAGCCCCATGGTGAGCACCACCAGCGCGAACGGAATCAACGCATAGACGTCGGTAACGATGCCGTAAGCCTCCGGCTCGAACACCCGCGTGAAGACGGGCGTGAGCAGGTAGCTCAGAAAACGCACCGCAATGGTGCTGATACCGTAAACGGCGGTCTGTTTGGCCAGCTTTTCAAGCATCTCTTCTCAATCGCTCCCGCGCACAAGGCGTTTTATTCTGCAAAGATACGAAAAGTCGAGCGCAGAAGCAAGCGCCAGCTTGATTATGCCGAGACGAAGTATCTACGATGAAGTCAAAGATACGAATAAGCGAGAGCAATGTCAAATTTATTTGAACATTGCCGAGCGGGAGTATCTTCGGCGTCAGCCAAAGATACGATTAAGCCGAGCGCAGAAGCAAGCGCCAGCTTGATTATGCCGAGACGAAGTATCTACGACGAAGTCAAAGATACGATTAAGCCGAATGCAATGCAAATTTATTTGCTTTTTGCCGAGGCGAAGTACCCACCAGGCGTCAGCCAAAGGTACGAACCAGCTGCGGCATCTCCTGCTGCGCGTTTCCAAAAAGAACGTAACGAAGGGTTTTTTATGGTGCGAAGTTGACCGTATTGTTTTTTTTCGTATATTTGCATCAATTGGAAAATAATGAACTTAAATGCCGAAGTTGTATGACAACAAGGTAGATGTAGCGAAAAAACCCGGCTGGCTGAAAATTCGCCTCCACCGCACGACGCAATTCGCCGAGGTGGACCGGATCGTTCGGGAACATGCCCTGCACACGATTTGCAGCAGCGGGATGTGCCCCAACAAAGCCGAATGCTGGAGTCGCCGGACAGCTACCTTCATGATTCTGGGCGATGTCTGCACACGGAGCTGCCGTTTCTGCGCCACGCGCACGGGACGTCCGCTTCCGCCCGACGATGCAGAGCCCGGGCAACTGGCCCGCAGCGTGAAGCTGATGGGTCTTCGGCACGTTGTCGTAACATCCGTTACACGTGATGATCTGCCCGACGGAGGCGCCCGCCACTGGGCTGCCGCCGTCGAAGCCATCCGTCGAGAGAATCACGACGCAACGATCGAGCTCCTTATTCCAGATTTCGACGCCCGCCCCGAGCTGTTGGACACGGTGGTGGCGGCGAAGCCCGATATTATCGGGCACAACATCGAAACCGTCGAGCGACTCACCCCGCAGGTGCGTTCGCGCGCCCGTTACGCGACCTCGCTCCGCACGCTGGAGCTGCTCGCACGACGCGGCGCCGCGACCAAAAGCGGCCTGATGCTCGGCCTCGGCGAAAGCGATGACGAGGTGTTGCAAACGCTGCGCGACCTGCGCCGGGCAGGAGTGCGGATCGTCACCCTCGGCCAGTATCTTCGACCTACATTGGAGCACTATCCCGTTGCGGAATACATCACTCCTGAGAAATTCGAAGCGTACCGGCAGCAGGCGCTCGCCATGGGATTCGATTACTGCGCGAGCGCACCGATGGTGCGTTCGTCGTATCGGGCCCAGGAAGCGCTCGCAGCAATTAAAAATGAGAAATCAGAGACGAGGCATTAGCCGCCGCCCGAATTCCCGAACGGGGAGGAGGTTCCGGTCCGTTTCTGATTCGCCGTTTTTAATTTTTAACTTGACTCGTATGTTGACTGTTCGGACGATCGACCTGGGGCGTGTGCCCTACCGCGACTGCTGGGAGTACCAGCAGCGGCTGTTCGACGTCCTCACGGCGCGTAAGGGCGATGCCTCGGACGATGCGGGCTGGCTCCTGACGGTCGAACATCCGCCGGTCTACACGCTCGGCAAGAGCGGCAAGGCGCAGAACCTGCTCGTGGGAGAGGAGTTCCTGCGGGCCAAAGGAGCCGAGTACTACCACATCGACCGCGGGGGCGACATCACCTTCCACGGCCCCGGACAGGCGGTCTGCTACCCGATTCTCGACCTCGCCAGACTGGGAATCGGCCTGAGGGAGTACATCTTCCGACTGGAAGAGAGCGTCATCGAGGTCGTGGGCCGCTACGGCATCCGGGGCGCCCGCATCGCAGGCGCTTCGGGCGTCTGGATCGTCGAAGAGGGCGCCGCGCCGCGCAAGATCTGCGCAATAGGCGTCCGCGCATCGCGTTTTGTTACCATGCACGGCTTCGCCCTCAACGTCTCGACCGACTTGGAGTGGTTCGGCCTGATCAATCCCTGCGGATTCGTCGACAGGGGCGTGACCTCGATCGAACGCGAGACGGGGCGCACGGTGCCGATGGACGAAGTGAAGAAATCGATTGTAACCGTTTTAAGCGAGAAATTAGATGTTAAAATATATAATAAGTAAACAGTATGCCTATAGAAAAAAGATGGGTTGTCAAACCGCAAGGCGACCCCGCGACCGTGGAGGCGCTCGCCTCTGCGCTGCGGATTCCGCCCGTGTTGGCTAACCTGCTCGTACAAAGAGGCATAGACACCGAAGAGAAGGCACATTCGTTTTTCAATCCGCAGCTCTCGGACCTCCACGACCCCTTCCTGATGAAGGACATGGACCGCGCCGTGGAGCGTGTCGAGGCAGCCGTCCGCAACCAGGAGAAGATCATGGTCTACGGCGACTACGACGTGGACGGAACGACGGCCGTGGCGCTGGTCTACAAGTTCCTGCGGCACATCGGCCACCGCAACCTGCTCTTTTACATACCGGACCGCTACACCGAAGGGTACGGTATCTCCGTCAAGGGAATCGATTACGCCGCCCGCAAGGGGGTGACGCTCATCATCGCCCTCGACTGCGGCATCAAAGCCACGGAGAAGGTAGCCTATGCGAAGACTCAGGGCGTGGATTTCATCATCTGCGACCATCACCTCCCCGCCGAGGAGATTCCCCGTGCGGTAGCCGTTCTCGATCCGAAACGCACCGATTGCACCTACCCGTTCGACGAGTTGTCGGGCTGCGGCGTGGGATTCAAGCTGGTGCAGGCCTATGCGATGAAAAACGGGATGCCTTTTTCGTCAATCGCGCCGCTGCTGGACCTGCTGGTGGTGAGCATCGCCTCGGACATCGTGCCGCTGGTGGGCGAAAACCGCATCCTGGCCCATTACGGGCTCGAACTGCTCAACCGCGCGCCGTCGAAGGGTCTGCTGTCGATCATCAAGATCTGCGGACTGAACAAGCACTCGATCACCATCGACGACATCGTCTTCAAGATCGGGCCGCGCATCAACGCCGCCGGCCGTATGCGGATGGACGAAAACGACGAAAACGCCGCGCCGTCGGGCGGATACGCCGCCGTGAACCTGCTCGTCGAGAACAACGAGAGCGACGCCGAAGACTACGGGTCGATCATCGACGCCTTCAACCAGGACCGCAAGTCGATCGACCGCCACGTGACGCAGGAGGCGCACGAGATCATCGAGAGCGACCCCGAACTGAAAAACTGCAAGAGCACGGTCATCTACAATCCCAGGTGGATGAAGGGCATCGTCGGTATCGTCGCGTCGCGCCTGATCGAGACCTACTTCCGGCCGACGGTCGTCCTGACGCAGAGCAACGGCTTCGCGACGGGTTCGGCCCGTTCGGTGCCGGGCTTCGACCTCTATCAGGCCGTGGAGTCGTGCGCCGACCTGCTGGAAAACTTCGGCGGGCACATGTACGCCGCAGGGCTCACGATGCGGCCGGAGAACGTCGGGGAGTTCACGCGGAGGTTCAACGCCTACGTCGAAGAGAACATCGATCCGCAGATGCTCGTTCCGCAGGTGGACGTCGACGCCGAACTGCTCTTCTCGGAGATCACGCCCGCATTCCGCCGCGAGCTGAAACGGTTCGAACCTTTCGGGCCGGGCAATGCGGCGCCGATCTTCGCCACGCGCAGCGTCAGCAACCGCGGCGACGCCAAACTGGTGGGAGCCGAGTGCGAACACCTGCGCATGGACCTCACGCAGCGGCAGAAACCCAACACGACGTTGCAGTGCATCGCCTTCCAGCAGCCGGAGCATTTCGAATGGATCCGGTCGGGGCGGCCGGTGGACGTATGCTATCAGATCGTGGAGAACCATTACCGCGGCACGGTCTCGACGCAGCTGCGCATCAAGGACATCAAGCGGGTGGAGAAATAGCGCGAAAGCGCATCGCTGCGAATCGGGGTGCGGATTAAATCCGCACCCCGATCGTTTAACAGGAAATCACGCCTCGCGGCCTCCGCTCCGGCGGCAAAGCAGACGCTTCATGCCGTAGAAGATCGCCGTCAGCAGGACGGCCGCCACGAGAGCCGCCACACTCATCCGTCCCGCCGCGAAAGGCTCGTCCGCCGCCCCGCGACTCAGAAAAGCGAGGGCCGAGAAGAAGTAGAGGCCGACGAAAACATACAGGAACAGCGCCAGCGGCCTGCGCACCGATTCGCGCGGACGCGGCACCTGCGCACCCTCGTTCAGTTCGAGGTGCCACCGCCCCACGACGACGTCGTTGAAGAAGCCGAAGGCGAAGGCAGCCGCCAGCGCATAGACCATCGTCCACACGAGCGACAGCCGTTCGTCGGGCCGCTGAGATTCCGACGGCAGAAGGGTCATCAGCCAGAAAAAAAAGCAACCATTTCGTTAAGCCGAGCGCAATCGAGTTTACTCAAATTGCCGAAGCGAGAAATGGACGAAAGAAATTCAACGCATTGAAAGCGAATTCGTAGACTTTGTACGGTCTCTCCATAGCTGTCCTTAATTTAGTTTTTCCGGCTCCGTGCGAAGGGGTCGAAGAGATGATCCAGCAGAGCGAATACCAATGCGACGACGAGGCTGTACCCCAGTGTCCGCACCGGCGAATAGGGTTCGCGCCAAAGCCAGAGCGTGCAGGCGGTGTCGATCACGAAGAGTCCGACGAACCACATCAGCGCCCTCACGAGAAAACGGGAAGTTCGACTCATAAAATAGCGTACTTAGTCAGGCTACAAACCATCGCAATCCGGAACGAAGCCTACGGCCGGAACCTCGCCCAATAAACCAACCCATCGGCCAACATCAATGCGCTCGTCACGAACAAAGCATTATCCAAACACCGGCCGACCGGAAACGGGGAAACTCCACAACTCTGATAAGCGTAAAACAAGAACAGAAAGAAGAATACGAAGATACTCTTCTTGATGCATAATCTGATCATTCCATTTCGTTCCATCGACTTATTCCGGATTTGACGTCAACACAAATATAAATAAAACGCCCCCATATTTCAAATATTTCGATATTTATTTCAGATATTATTTCATTTGTTTATATATTGATTCGGACTTCATAAAATAATCTTTGCAAATTAACCGAAAACCGCATATTCGGTTACACATCGTAACAGCGATCCGACAGGACAAGAGGGCTTCCGAACCGCGATTCCGCCCCATCCGCAGGCAGTAGGCCTTTTGCAGCGTCGTGCTTCGTCCGTAAAATCCGGCCGCGGATTCCTCCTCAATGACAATACGGCCCTTGCCGCGCGGAAAATGCAACGCCGCGGTACAACCGACATCGAGAGAGAACCCGGTCTGCAAAAAAAGCCCCGCCGAAAGGCGGGGCCGAAATCAACGTTTTCGTTAAGCCGAGCGCAGAGCCGAACTTGTTCAGGCTATGCCGGGGCGAGAAAACGACTGTTGAAAACAAACGAACGGAATTTCCGATCAGAGATTGGGATTGATCTTCGACCACTCCGATACGGGCGGCACGATATTGAGCGTGACGAGCTCGTCGCGCATCTTGCAGAGGTGCTCGTAGCTGGCGTCGAGGCTGGCGACCTCGTCGGCCGTACCCGTCGGAACCTCGAAGTGGCAACCCGTAGCGTCGAGCGTGGTCTTCATGGCCATCATGATGCACTTGTACTTCTCGTTGTTAACGAACGTGCCGGCCGGCCAGCGGAACGCCTCGCCGCCCATGGCCGAACGGATCATCTCGACCGAGAGGTAGGACGGGCTCTGGAACGACGAACGGCCGCGCAGCTCGATGATCTTGGCACCGCCCTTCGTCACGTCCTGCTGCATCTGCTTCCACTCCTCGACGGGGAACTCCGCCGTACCAATAATCTCGCTCAGCGGCTTGCCGGCAACCTTCACGGCGCTGCCGAACACGGCCATCTGCTCGCCGTGGCCGCCATAGGTGGCGCAACCCGTGATCTGGTTCTGCATCACGCCGAACTTCTTGGCCAGCGCACTCTGCAAACGCGTCGAGTCGAGCGCCGCGAGCGTCGTCACCTGCGAAGGTTTCAGACCGGAGTAGAGCAGCGTCACCAGACCCGTCAGGTCGGCCGGGTTGAAGATAATCACCACGTGCTTCACATCGGGGCAATAGGTCTTGATGTCCTTACCCAGCTGCTCTGCGATCTCGCAGTTGCCTTTGAGCAGATCCTCGCGCGTCATGCCGGCCTTGCGCGGTGCGCCGCCCGAAGAGATGATATACTTCGCGTCGGTGAAAGCCTCCTTCACGTCGGTCGTCGCCGTGATGTTCACGCCGTCGAAACCGCACTGGCGCATCTCCTCGGCCACACCCTCCGGAGAAAAGACGTCGTACAGGCAGAGATTGGAGGTCAGACCCATCATCAGGGCGGTCTGCGCCATGTTCGAGCCGATCATGCCGGCAGCGCCGACGATCGTCAATTTTTCGTTTGTCAGAAAAGCCATAGCTACAATATTATTGTTAGTGAATTAACAGTGATCGCACCACAAAAGTAATACTTTTTTTCAATTAATGTACACTTTCTTTACATTTGTTCGAAAAATCGCCCTGTTTCTGCGACGGATGTCGTATCTTTGGGCCGCTTTTCCGCAAAAGAGAGCGGCGAAGAGATCCTCTCCGGACGGAACCCGCCGCACCGGAAGACGACTGCACAGGATCGGCGACTAGAAATCCGACGCAGGCAGAACGCCGGAACAGGAGTCCGCCGCATCTCCTCTTCGACCGATCCCGCAGGCGGACCGAATCGCAACGTCGAACTCATACACGAAAGACTATGTTCTCTGAAAAACACGGAAACATCCTCCACGGCATCCTGCTCATCGCACTCTTCTCGTGCGCAGCGTTCTACCTGGCCGACACGCAGCCGGCACGCAGTCTCTCGTTCAGCCCGCTCATTCTGGGCATCCTGCTCGGAATGCTCTATGCCAACAGCCTGCGCAACCATCTGCCCGAAACGTGGGTGCCGGGCATCCTGTTCTGTTCGAAACAACTGCTGCGCGCGGGCATCGTGCTCTACGGATTCCGCCTGACCTTCCAGAGCGTGGCGGCCATCGGCGCGCCGGCCATCGGCATCGACGCAGCGGTGGTCGCGGGGACGCTCCTGCTGGGCGTATTGCTGGGCCGTGCGCTGAAAATGGACCGCGACCTGGCGCTGCTGACCTCGACGGGCAGCGCCATTTGCGGCGCGGCGGCCGTGCTGGGCGCCGAACCCGTCGTGAAGGCCGCGCCGCACAAGACGGCGGTGGCGGTCTCGACCGTAGTGATCTTCGGTACGGTCTCGATGTTCCTCTATCCGGCGCTGTGGCGCGCCGGCATTCTCGGCCTGACGCCCGAACAGATGGGCCTTTACACGGGTGCGACGCTGCACGAGGTGGCCCACGTCGTCGGGGCGGGCAATGCCATGGGCGCCGAAATCGCCGACGGCGCGGTCATCGTCAAGATGATCCGCGTGATGATGCTGGCGCCGGTACTGCTGGTCATGAGCCTGCTGCTCACCCGCCGCACGAAGGGCGGTGCGGGCCGCGCGAAGGTCACGATCCCGTGGTTCGCGTTCGGATTCCTGGCCGTCATCGGATTCAATTCGCTCGACCTGCTGCCCGAGGCGGCGGTGGCGGGAATCAATTCGTTCGACACCTTCCTGCTGACGATGGCTATGACGGCGCTGGGGGCGGAGACCAGCATCGAAAAGTTCAAACGCGCCGGCGCGAAACCCTTCCTCCTCGCCGGACTGCTCTACCTGTGGCTGCTGGGCGGAGGCTATCTGCTGAGCCGCTGGATCCTATAAACCCAGCAGGCGGAGCGACAGACGGCCTCCCGCCGTGGAGGAGGGTATCCACCGCCGCGCCATGCGTCCCACGGCCCAGGGAATGAGGACGCCCGACAGGAAGAGCAGCGCCGAAAAGAGGGCGGGATCGACCGCCAGACGGGGATAGAGCAGGCCGCGCAGGAGGCCGACAGGCAGCACGTGGAGCAGGTAGACCGTAAAGGTATACCTGCGCAGATCGTCCGCGAGCGGTAGGCGCAGCCTGCGGTCGACGGCCAGCGCCGCACACGAGGCGACGAAAAGGATGCCCGCCGCCGCATAGAACGGTGCGGCGACGTGCGACGGGAACCGAAGCGTCACGAGCGACGCCGCACCCCAGAAAACGAGCGACGAGGGGCGGGCCAGCCGCGGCCACAACCACGTGCGGCCGTCGCAGGCGACGGCTCCCAGCAGGAAAAAGCCGGTATACCACAGTACGTCGGGCAGCATCAGCAGCTCGCCGCCCGTCGGGGCGATCAGCCGGTTGGCGGCGATGCACGTCCCCGCAACCGCGGCGAGCGCAGCCGGCCGGCTGCGGACGATCCGGTCGACGGCATATCCCGCAAGACTCACCTCGAACAGCACTTCCAAAAACCAGAAGGGACGGATCGGATTGTCGGCCGGATAGAGAAAGGCGTGCAGATAGGCTGAAAAACTCAACTCCGACGGCCGCATGGCATAGGCGCTCAACAGCCCCTTGGGGATGAAGACGAGCGTCGTCCACACGACAAGCGGCAACAGCAGCCGCAGCGCACGGCGGCGTGCGAAAGTCCCCGCACCGACCCGTCCGCTCCCTCCGCCGTAACGGAACAGATAGCCCGAAAGGGCGAAGAAGAGCGGCATGTGGAAGGCGTAGATCCAGCGGAACAGCGCCGTCGAAGCGAAACGGGGATCCACTCCCGAATGGCCCGCTACGACCAGCAGGATCCCGATCACGTAGCAGAGATCGATCCGACGGTCGCGCGGGAGACGATCCGCCGGTCGGGACGTCGGGATCGGACTACTTTTCATAGATCGACTCGGAGCGGGGCGTATCGTGCGAATGTTCGTCGTTCTGGCGGCTGACGCTCAGGATCATCCCCAATGCGATGACCGTGAAGAGCACCGACGAGCCGCCGCGCGAGATGAGCGGCAGCGTCTGTCCCGTCTCGGGCATCAGGTTGACCGTCACCATGACGTGCAGCAGCGCCTGACAGGTAATCATGAGTGCAAGCCCCAAGACCAGCAGTCCCGGAAAGGCGGTGCCGCAGCGCACGAAGATTTCGCGGGCGCGGAAGAAGATCCACAGGTAGAGCATCAGCAGGATACCGGCCAGGATGATCCCGTACTCCTCGACGAAAAAGGCGTAGGCGTAGTCGCTTTCGGGATGGATCATCTCCACGCGCATGGCGCTCTGGCCCGCCCCCTCGCCCAGCAGTCCGCCGTTGTGGATGGCGATCATCGAACGTTCGGTGTCGGTGAGCCGGTCGATCGGTTTCTCGGTCTGCGACGACGTCCACAGGTCGATCCACGTACTCACGCGCCCGCCCGCCGTCTCGCTGCGGCCCAGATTGAGCAACCCCGCCAGCAGCAGGGCAGCGCAGGCCAGCCCCACGAGCCGCACCAGCTCGCTCACCCGCACACGTCCGATGAGCATCATCACCAGCGAGGTCAGAAAGACCAGCATCGCCGACGACGTATGCGCCGGAAAGATCACCGCACACGACAGCACGACGGGCAGCAGGATGGGCCTCGTCCCCTCGCGCCAGATCTTGCGCTGCGCGGGCCGCCCCCACCGGAAGGGGTTGAGCGACGGGACGATCCGGATGCGGTCGATCTTGCTCTGGCACGACGAAAGGCGGCGTGCCAGCAGCAGGATCGTGGCGACCTTCAATGCCTCGGAGGGCTGGAACTGGAATCCCGCGACGGGAATCCACCGCGCGGCGCCGTTGGTCGTGGCGCCGATGAAGTAGACGGCCAGCGTGAGCAGCAGACTCAGCACATAGACCGGCTGCGCCAGCCGGTTGTAGACGCGGCAGTTGATCTTGTGGACGATGACGATGATCGGGACGCAGAGGATCAGAATCCCCACCTGCTGACGCAGGAAATGCGCCGTCGAACGCGCCGTATGGGCGTCGTAGGCCATTTTGGCCGTCGACGAGTAGACCACCAGCACCGAAATGACGGCCAGCGCCGCAATGATGATCCACAGGACGCGGTCGCCGGTAAACACCGAGCCGACCAGCGCCCGCAGGCCGCTCTGCGGCGCGGAGGATGCAGTTTCGGAAGATCGGGTCTCTTTCATTGTTCAGTCGTCGTTAGCGCCGTGCGGCGGGTCTTCCCGCACCGCACGGACTCGTCATCGGAAGGGTCAGCAGTGTTCGCCGACCCATTTTTTGAACAGCTCGCCGCGCTGTTCGTAGTTGCGGAACAGATCGAACGAGGCGCAGGCGGGCGACAGCAGCACGGCGTCGCCCGGACGCGCCGCACGGCGGGCAGCCTCCATCGCCTCGTCCAGCGACGCCGTGGAGATCACCTCCGGCACGACACCCGTGAAGGACTCGACGAGCTTGCGGTTGTCGACACCCATGCATACGAGCGTATGCACCTTCTCGCGGGCGAAGGCTTTGAGCGGTTCGTAGTCGTTGCCCTTGTCGGTGCCGCCGGCGATCCACACCACGGGACGTTTCATGCTTTCGAGCGCATACCACACCGAATCGACGTTGGTCGCCTTCGAATCGTTGATCCACAACACACCGTCCGTTTCGCGCACGGGTTCGAGACGGTGCTCGACCGGCGCGAAAGCGTAAATCGAACGGCGGATACGGTCGGGCGCGACGCCGGCCGCGAGCGCGGCCAGTGCGGCAGCCATGGCGTTGTAGGCGTTGTGCAGCCCGCCGATACGCATCCGGCGCGTGTCGATCTCGACCGAACGGTCGCCCACGGCGGCCGTGAAGCGGCCGTCGCGGCTCAGGAAGGCGTCGCCGTCGCTGCCGGCGACGGCAGCCCGTGCGGCGAAGGGCAGCTGCCGCTGCGGCAGCCGATACGACGGCAGCAGCGACCAGATCGTTTCGTCGTCGGCCGAATAGATGAAGTAGTCGCCTGCACGCTGGTTCTGCGCAATGCGCATCTTCGCTGCGGCATACTTCGCGAACGAGTGGTCGTAGCGGTCGAGATGGTCGGGCGTGATGTTGGTCAGCACACCGATGTCGGCCCGGAACCGGAACATGCCGTCCAGTTGGAACGAGCTGAGTTCCAGCACATACCAATCGTACCGGCCGGTTGCGACCGAATAGGCGAAGCTCTCGCCGATGTTGCCGCCCAGGGCGACGTTGCAGCCCGCGTCGCGCAGAATCCGGTAGACGAGCGACGTGGTGGTCGTCTTGCCGTTCGAACCGGTGATGCAGATCGTGCGCGCACCGTCGAGATAACGCCCCGCGAATTCGATCTCGGAGATCACGGGAACGCCCCGTTCGCGCAGTTTGCGCACGATGGGCGCCGAGTCGGGGATGCCGGGCGACTTGACGCATTCCGAAGCGGCGAGGATGCGCTCCTCGCTGTGGCCGCCCTCCTCGTAGGGCACGCCCCATACTTCGAGTTTCATCCGGTAGCGGTCGGCGATGCGGCCGCTGTCGGACAGAAAGACGTCGAACCCTTTCCTGCGGGCGAGGATCGCCGAACCGTAGCCGCTGATACCTCCGCCCAATACAACGAGTTTCTTCATTTCAAAATGGCGTCAGGCGTTGAGAATCCGCTGATACATCTCGCAGACGAAGTTGAGAATCGGCGCATAGCGCCCTTCGCGCAACGACTCGGAGAGCATCGAATAGTACTCCACCACCTCTTCGATCGGGAAGGGCTGGCAGGTGAAGTAGTAAGCCGACAGCGGCGACGAGGGGTTCTCGCGGATGTAGGCGCAACGGCGCTCCTTGATGCCGCGGTCGAGCAGACGCAGCTCGGCGTTGAGCTGCCGCTGCCGCTCCGGCGACAGGTCGTCCCACTCGCCCGCGAGGTTCTGGCGGCGCAGCGTCGCGGCGCGAAGCTCCTCGCGGCGATACTTCCTGCCGTATTCGTAGTCGGCTTCGAAGACGGGCGAGCCCTTCACGCGCCAGTCGAACGTATCCCCGTCCTGAAACAGGCCGAGGACTTCGAGCTGCTCGCCCGGAAGGATGAAGAAGCTGGCGAGCGCCGGCGCACCGGCCGCATCGTCGCGGCGGTGGAGCGTCACGGCATAGATCTTATCGTCGTCGGGCAGCATGTACCGCCCTTCGAGATCGGTCTGCGCCGTTCGCAGGTCGCCGGAGAAGGCCTTGTCGTACTCCGCATAACTGAGCCGCATGTCGACGCGCGGAACGCTCACGGCGATACGTCCTTTGAGCGGAGCCGGCGCCTGAGCCCGTGCGGCGAAACAGCCGAGCAGCAGCAGGGATACAATCCAGATTTTTTTCATGTCATTCATCGTTTTTTGGTTTGATTATCGGATTTTGAGCGTCGCGAGCGCCGCGAGCGACAGCAGCATGCTCACGATCCAGAAGCGGATGACGATCTTCGTCTCGAAGATTCCCTTCTTCTGATAGTGGTGGTGGATGGGCGACATCAGGAAGATGCGCCGTCCCTCGCCGTAGCGGCGTTTGGTATATTTGAAATAGGAGACCTGTATCATAACCGAAAGACTCTCGACAAAAAACACGCCGCAAAGGATCGGCAGCAACAATTCCTTGCGGATGCAGAGGGCGAAAACGGCGATGATGCCTCCGATGGCCAGCGACCCCGTATCGCCCATGAAGGTCTGAGCCGGGAACGAGTTGTACCACAGGAAACCGATCAGTGCGCCGGCGAAGGCAGCCGCGAAGACCACCAGTTCGCCCGAACCGGGGATATACATGATATTGAGGTAGTCGGCATAGACGATATGGCCCGAAAGGTAGGCCAGGATCGCCAGCACCACCACGATCGGCGCCGAGACGCCCGAAACCAGTCCGTCGAGCCCGTCGGTGAGATTGGCGCCGTTCGATACGGCCGTGACGACGAAGATCGCCACCAGCACGTAGAGAATCCATGTGGCCACGCGGTTGCCGCCCGTGAACCACGCATAGTCGAACTCGTTGTTCTTGACGAAGGGGATCGTCGTCTGCGTGGTCTTGACGCTCTCGGTGCCCATGACCACGCGGTTCGTCGTGACGCTCTCGATCACCTCGCCGTCGTCGTCCACGAAGAGCTGCTGGACGGGTTCGACCACCTTGTCGCGCACCACGACTTCGGGCGAAGCGCACATCACCGTACCGACGATGATGCCGATGCCCACCTGTCCCACGATTTTGAACTTGCCTTTGAGCCCCTCCTTGTTGTGGCGGAAGACCTTGATGTAGTCGTCCAGGAAGCCCAGCAGCCCCAGCCAGACGGTCGAAACGATCATCAGCTGAATGTAGATGTTGTCCAGCCGGCCGAACAGCAGCACGGGAACCAGCACGGCCAAAAGGATCATCACGCCGCCCATCGTGGGCGTGCCCCGTTTCTGGAGCTGGCCTTCGAGGCCGAGGTTGCGGATCTCCTCGCCGATCTGACGGCGCTGCATGAAGCGGATGATCCCCTGTCCGAAGGTGATCGTAATCAGCAGCGCCAGGATGACGGCCAGCGCCGAGCGGAACGAGATGTACTGGAACATGCCCGCACCGGGCAGGTCGTAAGAACGGTCGAGATATTGGAAAAGATGATACAGCATACGTCGATAAATGCCGGTCGGCGCCGGCGGAATAAATGAGGTTAGCGGTGAATGGAAAACTGATGTTCGATCTGTTGACGGTCGTCGAAATGGCGGCGCTCGTCGCCCACGATCTGGTAGGTTTCGTGGCCCTTGCCGGCAAGCAGCACGATGTCGCCCGGACGGGCCAGCATCGCCGCCGCGCGAATCGCTTCGCCGCGGTCGGCGATGCGCAGGTAGCGGGCTTCGGGGGGCAGGCCGGCGACCATCTCGTCGAGGATCGACTCGGGGTCTTCGTGCCGCGGATTGTCGGAGGTGAAGATGGCCGTCGCGGCGTACTTCACGGCCATAGCGGCCATTTCGGGACGCTTGGTGCGGTCGCGGTCGCCGCCGCAGCCGCAGACGGCGATGAGCTGTCCGCCGCCGGTGAGCAGTTCGCCGAGCGTCCGCAATACGTTCTCCAACGCATCGGGCGTATGGGCATAGTCGACCACGGCCGTACGGCCGTCGGCCGCACGCACGAATTCGAGCCGCCCGCTCACGGGCCTGAGGCAGCTCATCGCCGTCAGCACCTCGCTGCGGTCGGCGCCCAGCAGCAGTGCGGCGCCGTAGACGGCCAGCAGATTCGAGGCGTTGAACCGGCCGAGAAATCCGACCCACACCTCGTCGCCGCCCAGACGCAGCAACATGCCGTCGAGGTGCTGTTCCAGTACGCGCCCCGTGAAGTCGGCGGCCGACCGGAGCGAATAGGCGGCCACTCGTGCACGGGTATTCTGCACCATGACGCGGCCATTGCGGTCGTCGGCGTTCGTCAGGGCGAAAGCCCCGGCGGGCAGACGGTCGAAAAAGAGCTTCTTGGCCTCGATATAGGCGGCGAAGGTCTTGTGGTAGTCGAGATGGTCGTGGGTGATGTTGGTGAAGATGCCCCCTTCGAAATGCAGGCCGCGGATGCGCTCCTGCACGATGGCGTGCGACGACACCTCCATGAAGCAATAGGCGCAGCCCGCGTCGACCATTTCGCGCATCAGCGCGTTGAGCCGGATCACGTCGGGCGTGGTATGCGTCGACGCGATGCGCCGTTCGCCCACGCGGTAGACGACCGTCGAAATCAGTCCCGCCTCGTAACCCAGCCGGCGGAAGAGGTCGTAGAGCAGCGTGGCGACGGTGGTCTTGCCGTTGGTGCCGGTGACGCCCACCAGATGCAGTTCGCGGCTGGGATGATCGTAGAAGGCGGCCGCCATGTCGGCCATCGCCGCATGGGTGTCGGCCACCGCGACGTAGCACACCCCTTCGGCCAGCGTTTCGGGCAACTGCTGGCAGACGACCGCAACGGCGCCCGCCGCAACGGCCTGCGGAATAAAACGGTGTCCGTCGGCCGCCGTCCCCGTCACGGCGAAGAAGCAGCTGCCCGCCGCGACCTCGCGCGAATCGCAGGTCAGCGAGCGAACGACCTGTCCCGCCGCATTGCAGACGGCCGCGACCGGCGTCGAACCGATCAGATTGTCGATACGTTTCATATAGTTCATTTATCTCAATTTCAATGTTACGGTTTGCCCCCGCTGTATCTTTGCGCCGGGCGGCAACGTCTGTTCGCGCACGGCCCCCTTGCCGGTAAAAGCGACCCGCAGTCCGCGGCTTTCCAGCAGAAAAACGGCCTCCTTCAATCCCATGCCGCGCACGTCGGGCATCGTATGCGGGTCGTCCGCAAGCGGCGTCACCGTCACCCTGCCGAGCGAATCGACGCGCGTGCGCCCCCAGCCCGAACGGCGCTCGCTCACCACGCGGGGCATCAGTTCGCCCGCCGCCTCGCGGATCTGGGCGATGTCGCCCCCCTTGACCGTGCGGGCGTAATGCGCATCGTCGGTCTCTTCGACGCGGCCGTACCACTCGCGCTGACGGTTGTAGATGTAGTTGACGATCTGCTGCTCGACGGGACCCGACAGACCGGCCCCGTAGTAGGTCGTACCCCGTCCGCGGCGGGTGAACATCGCCGTGAGCACCGTATACTTGGGTTCGTCGGCCGGAAAGTAGAGCACCATCGTACCGAGGTAGTAGCCGTCGGAGTATTTGATCCCGTCCTGCGCGAACTGCGCCGTACCGGTCTTGCCGGCGATCTTGAAGAGCGTCGTATCGCGGAAGAACTGCTTGGCCGTACCGGTCGTACCGACCTCTTCGAGGCACTCGCGCACCTTGCGCAGTGCCGACGAGGAGCAGATCTTGTCGACCAGCACCCGCCGTTCGGGACGCTCGACCACCTCGCCGCCGCGCCGGATTTCGCGCACGAGCCGCGGGGCGACCATGCAGCCGTCGTTGGCCACGGCGTTGTAGAGCGTGAGCGTATGCAGCGGCGTCAGTTCGATGGCATAGCCGTAACCCATGTTGACGATCGAGACGTCGGGGTACCAGATCTTCATGCCCGGCGCGGGGAAGATCGGGGCCACGGCGCCGAACTCCTCCAACCCTACCGTACGGTCGAGGTGCAGGTGGCGCAGGTAGTCGACATAACGCTCGGGATCGTCCTTGTAGGTCTCGTAGACGGCGCGGGCGAAAAAGACGTTGGACGAGTGCGCGACGGCGTCTTTCAGATTGAGCGGCGGCAGCCCGTGCGAATCCTGCACCGTCGTGCGCCCCACCTTCACGCGGGCGCCGTTGCCGGTGTCGAAGGTCTCGTCGAGCGACATCCCCGCATCGTCGACCAGCGCCAGCAGCGCCGCGAGCTTGAAGGTCGACCCCGGCTCCATACGCGACGACAGGGCGTGGTTCTTCACCTCGGCGTAGGCGCCCGACTTGGTACGCGAAAGGTTGGCCATCGCCAGCAGGTCGCCCGTGGCGACCTCCATGACCAGCGCCGTACCCCACAGCGCATTCTGCGCTTCGAGCTGGCGGCGCAACGCGCGGTCGGCGACATCCTGCATCTCCAGGTCGAGCGTCGTCACCACGTCCAGCCCGTCCTCGGGTTCGGAGTTGTCGCCTCCGACCACGCGGCCGTAGAAACCGCGGGCGATGCGCTGACGGCGCGCCTTGCCGTCGCGTCCTTCGAGCACGTCGCGCAGAACGTACTCCACGCCGTAGTTGCCCTTGTCGCCGACCTGCCCGATCGTGCGGCGCGCCAGTTCGCCCTGCGGATAGACCCGTTCGTCGCGTTCGCGCAGGCGGTAGGTCATGCCCATATTCCAGTTGAGAATGGGATAGCGGCGCAAGGTCTGCCACTCGGTGTAGTCGATTTCGCGCGGGAAAAGCGCCACGGGCGTGTGGTCGCGCAACGTGTCGTAGAGCTTCACGGTCAGGAACTCCTCGCCCCGCATCCGGTCCCACCAGCGGGCGAGGCCCCCTTCGGAGCGCGGCACGAGCGTATCCTTGCGGTAGGTGACGCGGTAGCGGCGGGTGTGTTCGCGCTGCATCGCCTGCGCATAGGCCGCGGCCGATTTGTCGCGGAAATAGAGCGCCAGCAGCTTCGCGAGCGAATCGCTCTGCTCACGGAACGTGCGGAGCGAGTCGAACCCCGGGCTGCCGTAGTCCATTTCGACCTGATAACGGAAGAGCGACGTGGCCAGCGGCTCGCCGTCGCGCGTCAGGATGTTGCCGCGCCGTGCGGGAATGATCTCGTCGGTGAAGATCCGCCCCTCCAAACGTTCGGCGTTGTAGGCCACCTCCGACGAGAAGAGCTGCACCCAGATCAGACGCGCGAAGACCAGCGCCGCGATTAGGACGAAGGCGGCGTAGAGCAGGTGCACCCGGAAGAGGATGTCGCGCTTGATCGGGGAGTTTTCCTTGGGCTGCGGCATGGTCACTCTTCGATGATTTCGCCCGGAGCGGCCGGATCGTACAACGGAATGCCGCGCTCCGCGAGCGCGCGCACGACGGCCGAATGGGTCGTCGAACGGAAACTCTGCTCCTGCAAGCGCACGGAACGTTCGCGCAGGAGCTGCACCTCGCGTTCGAGGCGCGTATATTTCATGTCGAGATGCAGCGCCGTGAACATGACGAAGATGCTCACGAAGAACGTGACGGCCATATAGATCAGGTAGCGGTAGTAACCCGAAAAGCTTTCGCGCACGAGGATGTTGCCCGAAAAGAGCAGCCACAGGAAACTCGACTTGCGGCGGCGCTCCATGCGGGCGGCGCGCTCCTGCTCGGCACGCTGCTCCTGCTCGGCCTCGCGGTCGGCACGCAGGTCGTCGTCGGCCTCGCCGCGCTGCACGCGCAGCACCTCGCGGCGGATCTTGCGGGCGAGTTCCGCCTCGCGGGCCGCGGCTTCGCGGTCGGCGTCGGTCGCGGGATCGAATTCGGTGTCTTCGTAGCGCATGGGTTACCGGTCGTTTTTAATCGCCGCACGCAGTTTGGCCGAGCGGGAGCGGGGATTGCGATCCAGCTCTTCGGGCGAAGGCGTGACGGCCTTGCGGGTAAGGAGCGTGAAAGGACTTTCGGCACGGCCGTAGAAATCCTTCTCGACGCGGCCGTCGAAGTTGCCGCTGCGCAGGAAATTCTTGACCAGCCGGTCTTCGAGCGAATGGTAGGAGATCACCACCAGCCGACCGCCCGGCCGCAGCACCCGAAGGCTCTGTTCGAGCGCCATCCGCAGCGCCTCCATTTCGCCGTTGACCTCGATGCGCAACGCCTGAAAGAGCTTGGTGAGGAACTTCGCCTCCTCCCGTCTGGGCGTACACGGCGCCACGGCCGCTACCAGCGCGTCGGTCGTTGTGATCGGCGCGGCGGCACGGGCCCGCTCGATGCAGCCCGCGACCTTCCACGGCGTGGAGAGTTCGCCCCAGTCGCCCAGCACGCGCGTGAGCGCATCGCGGTCGTAGGTGTTGACCACGTCGGCCGCCGTCCTGCCGCCGCGGCGGTTCATCCGCATGTCGAGCGGCGCCGTGCCGCGGAACGAGAAGCCCCGCTCGACGGCGTCGAAATGATGCGACGAAACACCCAGATCGGCCAAAATGCCGTCGACCTGCGCAACGCCCCGCAGGCGCAGCGCAGCGCGCAGAAAGCGGAAATTGCTCTCCACGTAATGAAAGCGCCCGTCGTCGGGACGGTTGGCGAGCGTATCGCGGTCCTGGTCGAAACCGTAGAGCCGCCCTTCGGACCCCAGCAGCGAAAGAATACGGCGCGAATGGCCGCCGCCGCCGAAGGTCAGATCGACGTAAGTGCCTGCCGGATCGACAGAGAGCAGTCCGACGGACTCCTCGAGCAACACCGGAGTATGGTAGCCCTGCTCCATGCGAGAAATAGGTATAAAAGCGTAATTTGGGGGTAAAGTTACCTATAATAAAAAAAATATCCCAACAAAATCGTTATATTTGCATGACGATACGGATATTCCTATGCCCCGAATTGATATCGACGAAGTGCTGCGCGAAAAGGCGCCCCGATTCGCAAAATACATCCCCCGTTTCGTACGGAACTGGCTCCGGCGCACCATTCACGAAGAGGCGCTCAACGACATCCTCGCCGCAGGATGGAACCGCCCGCCGCAGGAATTCATCCATGTGGCGTTCGAACGGATGCGCATCGCATACCGGATCGACGGACTGGAACGCCTCGATCCCGCGGAGCGCTACCTTTTCGTGGCGAACCACCCCTTCGGCGGGCTGGACGGAATGATGATCGCCGACGCGCTGATCGAGCGGTTCGGCGATGCGCGCGTGGTGGTCAACGACCTGCTGATGCACGTCGAACCGCTGCAACCGATCTGGCTTCCGGTCAACAAGCACGGACGGCAGACGGCCGCATACGCCCGCCGCTACGACGAAGCCTTCGCCGGCGAGCTGCCGATCCTGACCTTTCCGGCAGGACTCTGCTCGCGGCGGCGCGGCGGCGTGGTGAGCGACACGCCGTGGCGGCTCAACTTCATCAAGCGCGCCCACGCTTCGGGGCGCAAGATCGTACCGCTCTACGTCGAAGGCCGGCTGTCGGACTTTTTCTACCGCATCGCGCGGCTGCGCGAACGGCTCGGCATCAAACTCAACGTCGAGATGCTCTGGCTTCCCGACGAGATGTTCCGCCAGGGCGGAAGCCGCTTCCGTATCGTGGCGGGCGATCCGATAGCGCCCGACGGCCTGCGGGGGACGCTGCGGCAGCAGGCCGACACCGTTCGCGGGGAGGTTTACCGACTCAAAGAGAAACTGCCATGCACGAAATAAAACCGATCATCGATCCGCTGCCCCGGGAAGAGCTGCTGCGGGAGCTGACGCCCGACCGCAAGGTGCGCGACACGAAACGCGCCGGCAACGAAATCTACATCTTCACGGCGGCCGAATGCCCCGCGCTGATGCGCGAGGTGGGGCGGCTGCGCGAAATCGCCTTCCGCGCAGCCGGCGGAGGCACGGGAGAGGAGGCGGACATCGACGGGGAGGACAGGGCCGAGGGAGGATACCACCAGCTGATCGTCTGGGACCCAGCGGCGCAGGAGATCGTGGGCGGATACCGCTTCATCGTCTGCACGTCGAGCCGGCAGCCGCATCTCTCGACGGAACACTACTTCCATTTCAGCGATCTTTTCCGGCGCCGCTACCTGCCCCACACCATCGAATTGGGGCGTTCGTTCATCCAGCCGGCCTATCAGGCGCGCTCCAACACGAAGAGCATCTATGCGCTGGACAACCTCTGGGACGGGCTCGGAGCACTCATCGTGCTGAATCCCAAAGCGAAATACCTCTTCGGGAAGGTGACGATGTACAGCTCCTACCAGACCGTAGCCCGCAACACGCTCATCTATTTCCTGCACAAATACTTCCCCGACCGCGACCGGCTGGTCACGGGACGCCATCCGATCGATCTGGGGCTGGACGATCCCTACTACGAACGGATCTTCACGGGGGAGAACTATGTGGAAAACTACCACATCCTGATCCAGCGCATCCGCGAATTCAACGAGAACATTCCGCCGCTGATAAACTCCTACATGAATCTGTCGCCTACGATGCGGGTCTTCGACACGGTGGAGAACCCCGATTTCGGGGGCGTGGAGGAGACAGGCATCCTGCTGGCGATCAAGGATATATACCTCGAAAAACGCGAACGCTACACCCGCTGGGACGGCTGGCGCGCCAACCTGCGCGCACGGCGGCTCGCCTTCGCGGAGCGGATACGGAGCCACCTCGAAGCAGTCAAGTAGAAGCAACCGCGCCGCAAAACCCGCCAGCCCGCAGCCTGCCCGAAACGGAACTCTTCGAAACGGAATCGCCCGCTCTCTCCCCGCAAGCGTCTCCCGCCTACGCATGCGATATGAAATTACGGCATGAAGAGTTTGGTTCCAATGTTTTTTTGAGTAACTTTACCTCGTACTGCGGAAATATGCCGCTGCATACGAGCGGCATATTTTGTTAACGGATCTTCACATAAAGTCATGAACAAAACCCTGAAACCTCTCTTTGCATGCCTGTTTTCGGGCCTGATCTGCACCGGCGCAGCAGCCGCGGAACCGCAGGTCATCAACATCAAGACCGACGGATCGTCGATGGTCATGAGCGTGACTTCCGACGGCGAAGTCCTGTTCCACCATTTCGGAGGACGTATCGACGACGCGGCACCCGTGACCGGAATCAAGAGCTACCGCCGCACGGATCACGGCACCGACAACCTCGCCTACTCGACGATGGGCGGCCGCAACTTCCGTGAACCCGCCCTGCGCGTGACCCATGCCGACGGCGACATGAATACCGAATTGCGCTACGTGTCGCACACGACCCGAACGCTGGCCGACACGAATGTCACCCGAACCGTCATCAAGCTGACCGACACGAACCAGGCGCTCGACGTCGAACTATTCTATACGGCCTATGCCGAGGAGAACGTCATCACGACGCACGCAGTCATCCGCAACCGGGAGAAGGGCAGCATCGTGCTGCACAGCTTCTATTCGTCGTCGCTGCCCGTCAAGGCACGCAGTTACCTGCTGACACACCTCTACGGCGCGTGGGCGCGCGAAAGTCAGGTCGACCACACGCTGCTCACGCATGGTTCGAAGAGCATCGAGTCGCGCAAGCAGGTACGCACGACGCATACCGAGAATCCGGCCTTCATGATTACGCTCGACAGCGAGTCGTTCGACGAGAATTACGGCGAGGTGATCGCAGGAGCACTGGCATGGAGCGGTAATTTCCGCCTCAACTTCGAAGTGGACGAATTCAACGTGCTCAACATTCTGGCCGGCGCCAATCCCTATGCGTCGGACTACACGCTCGGCGCGGGCGAGTCGTTCACCACGCCCGAGATGATCTATACTTACAGCTCCGAAGGCGCGGGCGGCGCGAGCCGCCACCTGCACGACTGGGCGCGCAACTACGGCGTATGGCACGGGCATACCTACGCCCCGACGCTGCTCAACAGCTGGGAGGGCGCCTATTTCACGTTCGATGCCAAGACGCTCACGGAGATGATCGACGATGCCGCCGACATGGGGCTGGAAATGTTCGTGCTGGACGACGGGTGGTTCGGCAACAAATATCCGCGCAACGACTCCAATGCGGGACTCGGCGACTGGCAGGTCAACGCGAAGAAACTGCCCGAGGGCATCGATTACATCGCATCGTACGCCCACCAAAAGGGGATGAAATTCGGTATCTGGATCGAGCCGGAGATGGTGAACCCCCGAAGCGAACTGGCCGAGAAACATCCCGACTGGATCGTGAAGGCGGGCAACCGCGAAATACCCCGTATGCGCAACCAGTGGCTTCTCGATCTGAGCAATCCGAAGGTGCAGGATTTCGTCTTCTCGGTATTCGACAATACGATGAAACTCTCGCCCAATATCGACTATATCAAGTGGGATGCCAACCGCCACGTCGAAAATGCAGGGTCGGAGTACCTGCCCGAGGACAAACAGTCGCATTTCTGGATCGATTATACGCAGGGCTTCTACAAGGTCATGGAACGCATTCGGGCCAAATATCCCGATGTGCTGATCCAGGCCTGCGCCTCGGGCGGCGGCCGCGTGGAGTTCGGCGCAATGAAATACTTCAACGAAGTGTGGACCAGCGACAACACCGAAGCGCTTTCGCGCACGCGCATCCAGTACGGTACGAGCCTTTTCTATCCGGCGACGGTCATGGGGTCGCACGTGTCGGCCACGCCCAACCATCAGACCGGCAATATCACGCCCATCAAGTTCCGCTTCGACATCGCCTGCGCGGGACGTTTGGGCATGGAGCTGCAACCCAAGCGGATGGACGACGCGGAGAAGCGATTCGCACGGAAGGCCGTCGCCAGCTACAAGGCGTATCGCGATATCGTCATGGAGGGCGACCTCTACCGTATCGGCACCCCCTATGACGATACCGGCTACTACGGGATGATGTATGTCTCGAAGGACAAGAAAAAGGCGGTGCTCTTCACCTACTGCATCCGCTACCAGAGCCGCACGCTGATCCCCAAGTTCCGCCTGCACGGCCTCGACGCCAAAACCCGTTACACCGTCCGGGAACAGAACACGGACAAAAAAAGGTTCTGGTTCGACGGCGGCACCTTCACGGGTGAGTACCTCGCCAATGCGGGCATCAATCCCAATCTGAGCAAAATCTACGACAGCGCCGTATTCGTGCTCGAAGCACAATAGCCGCTTCTTTCGATCGGCCCGGCACCGTTCCCAAAGCAGCCAATGAAGCAGGAACAGGCCAACAGACCGGACAAAAAAGGCCCCTGCCGGAGAGACTTCCGGCAGGGGCTTTTTTTTCGGCCGCTGACCTCCGGAACTCAGCGTCCCGTGTATTCGACCGCGACACCGCGCGCGAACGTGCGGAACGCCTCGAACTCGGCGGGCGAGATCGCCTCCGGATAGCTCATCACCATGAGCCGGTGGGGCTGCGGCGGCCGCAAGTAGGAGGGGTGGATATAGTCGTATTCGTTGTAAACGAAACCGTTGCGTTCGTAGAATCCGCGACGGCGGCGCGAAATTTCGTCTTCGGGCGGATCGATCTCCAGGATGACGCGCCCCGCACGACGGCACAGGTCGTGCAGAATGCGCGCACCGTAATTGTGCCCGCGCAGAACGGGTTCGACGGCCAGATGTTCGAGGTAGGCGCAGCCTTCGTCGGCGAGCCACCAGAAGACCAGCCCCACGAACAGGTCGCCGTCCCACACGCTCTCGGCATGCAGGCGGCCGTCGGCGAGCGCGGCGTCGTAGTCCCGTTCGCTGCGGCGCTCGCACGGAGGGAACGAAGCTTCGTAAAGTCGGTACGCCGCAGCCCAGCCGGCGTCGGCGGTGGAGAGGAATCTCCGGTATGTCAGTGTTTCCATAGGCGCTAAGATACGAAGTTTCGCGAATTCCGCCAAGATAGCCCTAACAAAACTTCACACGTCGTTCCGATTCCGCGCAGGTGTCGTCACTTCATCCGCTCTTTTCGCGGTGCGATCCCGCAGGCCGAGGCTTGCCATGCACGGACGCCAGCAAATAATCATCGTTGCGCGCAGCGCACAACACTTCCGCATCGCACCGGAGGCAGGACAATACAGTCTTCCGTACCCTGCGGGGAGAATATTTCCCCCGCAGGAAAACGCAGACGGCGACGGGTTTCGAGATTACGACAAATTTCGTACATTTGCCCGACTTTATCGAGCAGAACAGGCATGGAGTGGATCGATACCCTTTTCGTGGAACATACGGCGTTGCAGGCGGTGGTCGTCGTCGCCCTGATCTGCGCCGCAGGCATGGCACTGGGCAAGGTGCGCATCGGCGGCATCTCGCTGGGCGTCACGTTCGTCTTCTTCGTGGGAATTCTGGCCGGTCACTTCGGGCTGTCGGTCGACGAAGAGATGCTCGAATATGCCGAAAGCTTCGGACTGGTGCTCTTCGTCTACTCGCTCGGATTGCAGGTGGGACCGGGCTTTTTCAGTTCGTTCCACCGGGGCGGCGTGCGACTCAACCTGCTGGGACTCGGCGTCATAGCAATCGGCACCTGCATGACGATCCTCCTGAGCCGCATCACCCCCGTAGCGCTCCCCGAAATGATGGGCGTACTGTGCGGCGCGACGACCAACACGCCGGCGCTGGGTGCGGCGCAGCAGACGCTTAACCAGTTGGGAATTCCCTCCGACGGAGCGGCGCTGAGCTGCGCGGTGACCTATCCGCTGGGTGTCGTAGGGGTGATCCTGGCCATTCTCGTGATGCGCCGCCTCTGGGTGCGGCCGTGCGACCTGGCCGCGACCGAATCCGGCGACACGCACAGCACCTACATCGCAGCCTTCCAGGTGCACAATCCCGGCATATTCGGCATGACCGTGCGCGAGGTCGCACGTATCAGCCACATCCCCTTCGTCATCTCGCGGCTGTGGCGCGACGGCAAGGTCTCGATCCCCACCTCCGACACGCAGTTGCAGGAGGGCGACCGACTGCTGATCGTCACGACCGAACAGAACGCCGAGACACTCACGGCGCTCTTCGGCGAGCAGGAACAGACCGACTGGAACAAGGAGGACGTCGACTGGAACGCGATCGACAGCCGGCTGATCTCGCAGTCGATCGTCATCACCCGCCCCGAAATCAACGGCAAAAAGTTAGGAGCGCTGCGGCTGCGAAACAGCTACGGGATCAACATCAGCCGCGTCTACCGCAGCGGCGTACCGCTGCTGGCCACGCCGAGCCTCGTATTGCAGATCGGCGACCGCGTGATCGTCGTGGGCGAAGCGCCGGCGGTGCACAACGTCGAGAAGGTGCTCGGCAACGCCGAAAAAAACCTCAACGAACCCAACATCGCCGCCATTTTCATCGGCATCATCCTCGGACTGGCCGTCGGCGCCGTGCCGCTGCATCTGCCGGGCATCTCGGCGCCCGTGCGGCTGGGACTGGCCGGAGGGCCGATCATCGTGGGTATCCTGATCGGCACGTTCGGGCCGCGGCTGCACATGATTACCTACACGACGCTGAGCGCCAACCTGATGCTGCGCGGCATCGGGCTGTCGATGTACCTGGCCTGTCTGGGACTGGACGCCGGCGCACACTTCTTCGACACGGTCATGCGTCCCGAAGGAGCGATGTGGATCGGTCTGGGTTTCGCGCTGACGCTGCTGCCGGTGCTCGTCATGGGATGGATCGCCCTGCGCTGGTCGCGGCTCGACTTCGGGTCGACCTGCGGCATGCTGTGCGGCGCCATGGCCAACCCCATGGCACTCGGTTATGCCAACGACACGATCGAGGGCGACAACCCGTCGGTGAGCTACGCGACGGTCTACCCGCTGTCGATGTTCGTGCGGGTGATTCTGGCGCAGGTGGTGCTGCTCTTCTTCCGCTGAGCCTTCCCGCTACATCGGTTACGCACTACCCGTCGATACGGCGGAGCAGGCGGGCGGGAACGCCTCCCACGATGGTATTCGCCTCCACGTCTTTCGCAACGACCGCACCGGCCGCCACGACGGCATTGTCGCCGATGGTGACGCCGCGCAGGATCGTCGCGTTCGAACCCACCCAGACGTTCCGGCCCAACACGATCGGCGCGGGAACGGTCGTACGGCGCTCGGCGGGTGCGATACCGTGGTCGAGCGTGGCGAAGACCACGTTGTGGCCGATCTGGCAACCGTCGCCGAGCGTGACGCCGCCGTGGTCCTGAAAATGGCAGCAGGCGTTGATGAAGACTCCCTTCCCCACGGCGATGTTCCGGCCGAAATCGGTGTAGAATGGAGGGAAGACCCGCACCCAGGGATCGATCTCGTATCCGAAAAGCCGCGAGAGAAGCGCCCGCACCTCATCGGGCGTATGGTAGGAGCCGTTGAGCTCGAAGGTGATGCGCCGCGCGGAGTCGCTCATCTCATCCATGAAACGGCCGATCTCCTCCGTATCGAGCGGACGGCGCGTTGCGGCGAAAGCCAAAAATTCGGAGAGGTTCATCGCAGGTTCTCTTTGAAAAACGATTCGATACGGTCGAAGGGAATCCGCTCCATATTGTCGTAGAGGTCCGTATGGTTGGCGTCGGGGACGATGTACAACTCCTTGTTGTCGCCCGTCAGCCGCCGGAACGCATCCTCGCTGAAATAGCGCGAGTGCGCACGCTCGCCGTGGAGCAGCAGCACGGCGCTGCGGATCTCGCCGGCATAGGTCAGAAGGGGCATGTTGAGAAACGACAGCGAGGAGGTCGCGTTCCAGCCCTCGTTGGAGTTGAGCGACCGCCGGTGATAGCCGCGCGGTGTCTTGTAGTAGGCGTGATAGTCCTTCACGAACTGGGGCGCATCGGCGGGCAGCGGATCGGCCACACCTCCCGCACGGGCGTAGGTGCCACAGCGGTAATCCTCCGTGCGCTGCGCATTGAGCCGCCGGCGGAGTTCGTGGCGTGCGTCGGCGTCCATCGCGTCGAAATAGCCGTTGGCCGTCACGCGGCTCATGTCGTACATCGTCGAGGCGACGGTCGCCCGAATGCGCGTATCGACGGCAGCGGCATTGAGCGCCATGCCGCCCCAGCCGCAGATGCCGAGGATGCCGATGCGCCCGGGATCGACCCGCTCCGAGGTCGAAAGGAAATCGACCGCGGCGCAAAAGTCCTCCGTATTGATGTCGGGCGACGCCACGTAGCGAGGCTCGCCGCCGCTCTCGCCCGTGTAGGAGGGGTCGAAAGCGATCGCGATCAGGCCGCGTTCGGCCAGCGTCTGGGCGTAAAGCCCCGACGCCTGCTCCTTGACCGCCCCGAAGGGTCCGCAGACGGCGACGGCCGGCAAGCGCCCCGCAGCATCTTTCGGAATATACATGTCCGCCGCCAGCGTCAGGCCGTAGCGGTTGCGGAAGGTCACCTTGCTGTGGTCGACCTTGCCGCTCCGAGGGAATACCTTGTCCCACTCGGAGGTCAGATTCAGTTGCTCGTTCATCGTGATATCGGAATTGAAAATCGGATCGGCCGCATCGCTCCGGCGGCCGCACCGACCGTCGCAGGAGCCGGAAAGCATCGCTCCGGCCAGTAGCGTAAAACACACAAATCGTCGCATGGCGTCATTCGTTCGTTCATATAACGGATTTCCCTCCGGCCGCACGGACACCGAACCCGTACAGGCCCGAAGGGAATTTCCTCCGATGCAAAAATACGGGTTCCGCACGGACGGACAGGCAGACGGATTACGGTTTGTCTTACCCGAATTACCGATTTTCGACGAACCGGGCGCCGATCACTCCGATTTGGCCTCCTTCGAGCAGTTGACGCCCTTGGCGTGGAGCGCCCACTGGCCGCGCGCGCGCAACACCTGCTCGACGATGTCGCGCACACAGCCCCGACCGCCCGGATACTCGGAGACGTAGCGCGCCGCTTCCAGAATCTCGGAGGCGGCGTCGGCCGGTGCGACGGGGATGCCGACGGCGCGCATACATTCCAGATCGGGAATGTCGTCGCCCATGAAGACGACGTTGCGGGCGTCGAGGCCGTATTCGTCGAGAAATTCGCGCAGCGCCGCGATCTTGTCGGCGCAGTCGGCGTAAATTTTCGTGACGCGGAGCCGCTCGAAACGCTCCTGCAACCACTTGCCGCGGCCGCCCGTGATGATGCAGATCTTATACCCCAGCTTGGAGGCATAGGAGACGGCGTAGCCGTCCTTGGCATAGTAACGGCGGATGAAGTCGTCGCCGAAGGGGGTGATACCCCCGTCGGTGAATACGCCGTCGACGTCGAAGACGAAGGCTTCGGTCTTTACGATATCTTCCTTGAAGTTTCCCATATGCTTTGTGTGATAAGTCGGTAGATGTCGCTCAGGAGGGCGTCGTCCGCCAGCAGGCGGAGATGGCGCTCCTGCGTGGGCAGGTCGCCCCGCACGGCGGGGCCCGTCTGTACGGCGGCCGGACGCGCGGCGGCGAGCGCCTTGGCCGTCGTCTCGGCGATGAGCGGCCGCAGCAGGTCGGCCGACACGCCCGCACGGCGCAGCACCTCGCCGCCCAGTTCGAAGAGGTGGTTGGCGAAATTGCAGGCGAAGACCCCCGCCAGATGCACCTGCCCGCGCAGGGCCGAGTCGGCATAGAGCACCGTGCGGCTCAGGCAGCGGGCGAAGGCCTCCACCTCGCCGCGCAGGTCGGGCGAGGCGGTCTCGACGAGGATCGGAATCTCCGAGAAGTCGACCTCGCGCCCCTTCGTGAAGGTCTGGAACGGATAGAAGACAGCCCGCCGCGGAAAGCGGGCCAGCGCATCGACCGGCACGCTGCCGGCCGTATGCGCCACGACGGCCGCGGCATCGATCGGCAGCGACGAGGCTACCTCCGCGACGGCCGCATCGCTCACGGCGATCAGATAGATGTCGGCACGGGCCAGGCGTGAGGGATCGCTCTCCCCCACGGTGCCGGACAATGCCGCGACGGCGGCCACGCGGTCGCGGTTGCGGCCGAAAACCTGCCGCAGGCCGAGCGGCGAAGCTGCGACGGCGCGGGCGAGCGCTTCGGCGAGGTTGCCGCTGCCGATGATGACGACGGAACGGATCATGGATCAGATATCGATTAGGAGTACATTGGCCTGCGACCGCCGTGCGGCGGCGCGAATATCGGCGAGCAACTCGCCGACGACCTTCATTTCGGGTGAATCGCGGAAGTCGAGCGCCGAATCTCCGTGGCTCTCGACCTGTTCCAACACGTCGTAGAGCGTCAGCGCATGGATGTCTACCGCCGGAGAGAAGAGGGTTTCGCGGTCGTCGGACTCGCTGCGCACGGCCACCAGCAGCCGCGCCGTGACCAGCGAAAAGAGCACGTCGTTGACGATGCGCGTCGGCAGCCGCAGCGCAGTATGGATCTCGACGGCCGAAACGGGACCGTGGCCGTCGCGGAAGATGCGCGCCACGTGCAGCATGACGGCCAGCGTCACCTGACGGCGGTGGTCGTAGCTGATGCGCAGCGATTCGCGCTCCTCGGCAAAACGCGAGATGTTCTGATAGGCGAAGGCCAGCTCGCCGCCGAAGAGCAGAATCTGCCACGACCACTGCACCCAGATAAGGAACAGCGGCAGGGCGGCGAAGCTGCCGTAGATGGCATTGTAGGAGGTCATGTAGCGTTGCAGCCAGACGTACCCCCACTGGAAGGCGAGGAAGAGCGTGCCGGCGACGATGCCCGCCATGACGGCGCTGCCCAACCTCACGCGCGTATTGGGCACCACGACATAGATGAACGAGAACATCGCCCAGATGACCAGCAGCGAGACGGCGCCCGACAGCAGCGTGTAGAGCGCACCGAAGGAGTCGATCCCCAGCAGATGACCGGCATAGCGCCCCGCCGTGCTGCCAACGACCCACAGAATCGGCGTAATGACCACCACGGCGATGTAGTCGGTGAACTGCCGCGTGAAGCTGCGCGAGACCTTCACCTCCCAGATATTGTTGAAGGCCTCCTCGACCGAGCCGAAGACCCGCACGACGGCCCAGAAGAGCATGACGATCCCGACGAAGGCGACGACGCCTCCCTGCGCGGCGGCGAGCGCCTTGTCGGCGAAGGTGATGAGGTAGTCGACCACCTCGCGGTTGTGCGGAAAGAGCGAATAGAGGTTCTGCATCAATCCGTCGGCCAGCCCGAACCCCTTGACCACGGCGAAGACGAGCGCCGCGATCGGAACGATCGACATGAGCGTGTAGAAGGTCAGCGCCGCACTGCACACCAGCGTGTCGTGTTCGTCGAGCCCGCGCGCCGTATAAAAGAGCAGCTTGTACTGCCGCACGCCCCAACGAATCAGTCCGTTGCGGTAGTTGCGTTCGTCTTTCAGAAAAATCGTCTCCGTAAGGAACGTCCAGAGGTTTTTGAAAAAGGCCATGCGATTGGAGAATTAACGCTGCCGGCCGCACCGTGCGGCCCTCGACGGATCACAACCATTTTTTGTACCGGAAAAACCAGATCGTACCCGCCGAAAAGAGTATCATGAGTCCGATGGCGAAGAGGTAGCCCAGCGGCACGGTCGTCCCGTCGGGAAAGGTGTATACCCAGTCCAGTTCGGGCATGGCATGGAAATTCATGCCGTAGATACTCGCCACGAGCGTCGCGGGCATGAAGATCACGGCCGCCACCGAAAAGATCTTGACGATCTCGTTCTGCTCGATGTTGATGAGCCCCAGCGCGGCGTCCTGGATATAGTCCAGACGCTGGAAGCTGAAATCGGCGTGGTTGATGAGCGAGTTGACGTCCTTGATCATCAGTTGCAGGCGAGGGTAGATGTCGTTGGGGAAACGCTCCGAGCGCAGGATGCCCGACAGGACGCGCTGACGGTCGAAGATATTCTCGCGCAGCAACATCGTGCTCTCCAACAGGGCGTTGATGCGGTGGATCACCTTCTTATCGATCGAGTCCTCCGAATTGATGTCCTTCGACAGGGCTGCGACCTGTTTGGCGATCATCTCCACCAGGTCGGCGTCGTAGTCGATGCGCACCTCCAACAGCGAGATGAAGAGGTGGTAGCCCGTCGAGAAGCTGCGGTAGCTCATCTGCAACCGCTTCTCGGCCTCGCGGAACGTGCGGAATTCGGCCGTGCGCACCGACACCAGCACGCCTTCGTTCGAAATGATGAACGACACGGGCTGCACGACGAACGAATCGCCCGTCGGCACGAAGAAGTTGGAGTTGGAGATGATGGCGTTCTCCGTCTCGGAATACTTCGAGGTCGACTCGATCTCCTCGACCTGCTGCTTGGTTTGGAGGCTGATCTCCATGAAGCCTTCGACGGCCTTCTGCTCCTTGATCGTGGGGTTCAGCAGATCGATCCACAGGATGTCGTCGTACCCCAGTTCGTCGAAGAGCTTGGGATCGGCATTGCGGATGATCTTGTTGTATTGTTTGAGGTAAATGGTAATCATAAGCACCCGGTTTGTATCCGGCGAACCCTCGCGGCGGCCGGATCGGTTGGACGTATCGTGAACTCCGAAAGGTGCTGCGCCCGCCGGCGCGGCGATTACCCTCTTCAGCCGGGTTCGACCAAAGGCGTCACCTTGACGCCGGAGGTCCAGAACTTTTGAAGAGCCTTGCGTTTCTCGTTATCGAACAAAAAATCGATGTTGCGCGTCAGGTAGTCGTAGGCATAGGGACGGTCGCGGTAGTCGCTCTGCTGGACAGCCTCGTAGATACGCTCCACACCGAAGGTGAGCGCCTCCTCCAACGCATCGGTCACCTCGTAGGGCGTCCCCTTGCGGGCGACCCACACCGCGAAGGCGAAGGGAAGCCCCGTCGCCTCGCGCCACTCGGCGGCCAGATCGTAGGAGTAGATGAACTCGTCCTCGTGGTCGAACACCTTGTCGCCGATGAGCAGGAAGGCGTCGCCCTCCTGCGGCGTGTCCAGCACCGCATAGTCGCTCATGTCGAGCCACTGAGGCGCGATCTTCCACCGGCGGGCCGCCAGATAACCGGTCAGCTGCACCGACGTGCGCGAATGGGCGTCGAGCCAGATGCGGCGCACCTCCTCGATCGGGGTGTTGGAGACCACCACCACCGTGCGCACCTCCCCCTCGGCGCCGATGCAGAAATCGGTGACCAGCTCGGCATCCTTCAACCGGGGAACGACGGCCGACGGCAGCAATGCGATGTCGGCATTGCCGTCGATGAAATTGCTTGCACAAAGGGCGGGGGGCGTCAACAAGAGTTCCGCGCGCAGGTTACCTGCGTGCCGGATACCGTAAATGAAAGGTATCGTATTGAGATACGATACGGCCGCTATTCGGGGGATAAGAGCCATCATCCATACGTGTTTACCTTTCGTCAGACTTCCTGTCCGGCTCGGAGCGGGAACATTGCCGTTCTCCTGCCGCTCCGCCGGATCCGCTGCAAAGATACGAATAAGCCGAGCGCAATGCAAATTTATTTGCAATTGCCGAGGCGGAGTATCTAAGGCGTCAGCCAAAGATACGAATAAGCGAGGGCAATATCAAATTTATTTGAATATTGCCGAGCGCGAGTATCTAAGACGCAGTCAAAGATACGAATAAGCCGAGCGCAATGCAAATTTATTTGCTTTTTGCCGAGGCGGAGTATCCAAGGCGAAGTCAAAGGTACGAAAAATTCGGGAAACGACCTCCGGCACGGGAGTTTATTTTCGGAGCGGGCGGGACTCCGGCCCTTCTTCGAATGCAACATGTTGATTTAAAATATATTGCATAAAACTTTTTCTAAATCCCGTGAAAAGGCTTGACAAAGGGGGTTTCGGCATCGTATATTTGCCCTGTCGATCGACCGCAGGCCGGAGTTATCAACACGATCGCAGCCGGCAATTCCCCGTTATCAACATTCCGTCTCGGCTCCATACGCAACAGAAGTATCCGTTTCGTGAAATTGCGAACGGTTATCAACAATCCGTCAAAAACCTTTTCAACAATGACCCGCGTCCATCTCGCGCAATTGCTGCGCGACCTCGCCTCCGCGCACGACTACGCCTTCTTCTCGGCTCCGGACGAGTACATGCCCTCCGAAATCGACCGCTATCCCGCCGCCTGGCTTACCCCGCCCCGCCTCAAAGAGGTCGAAGGCCGCCGTCACGGGAAACGCACCTACGAAATCCAACTGCACCTGCTGCAACCCGGCATGCGGCTCACGCACGCCGAACGCGCACGGCGGCTCGACGAAATGGAGCAGACGTTGCTCGGAATCTTCACGGAGCTGACCGAAGACCCGAAAGTCATCTGCGTCGAACGGCTCTCGATCCGCCCCCGCACCTGCGCCTTCACCAATCACGGAGAGATCTCGCAGAGTGCCACGGCCGAAGCGGTCGTCTGGTTCTGACCGCCCGCCCTGTCCGGCTCCTCCGCCGGAAACCCGTCCGGCACGATGCGAAACCGCCTGCCGCAGCCCGCCGCACGGACAATTCCTGCCGGAACAGGCGTATGCACCTGCCCGAACCGCAATCAGCGCAAATTCGTAAATCATCCATCGATCATGAGTTTTTACAAGATTCCCCAGAACTATGCACCGGGGTTCGTACCGCAACGCTACACCTTCATCAACGACGCGGCCGCCGCGACGCTGACCGCCCGTCTGACCGACACGCGCACCGCAGAGAGCGTCGCCGAACTGGTGCTGCGCGACCTCTGGATGCCGGAGATCGACGTATCGGCCTTCCTGCGGCGCATGGCCGCCGCCCTCCCGTTCGAGACGGGAGCGACCGGCCTCTACGCACCGACGACACGCACGATGACGCTCTCCCTTGCCATCGGCAGCGACAAGGCGCCCGACCGCATCTTCCTCCCCGCGACGCGGGAAACCCGCTCCGGCGAACCGCTCACTTCGCTGCCGGAGGTACGGCTCATCGGCGCCGAAGAGACGGACGAGGTATCGGTACACTGCCGCACGCAATGCTCGGCCCTCCTCACGGCGACCTGCAACGGCATCCCGACGCAGCGCACGTACGGCGTCGCGGCCGAGGGCGTCGCCCTCTTCCGGCTCGCAGCGGCGGAGTTCCCCGACGCGGAGGCGTTCGACCTGCACCTGACGGCCGACGGCGTAGAGTCGCATTTCCGCTACGAGGTGGCCGAAACGCCCGCAGGGAGCCGGCGGCTGGCGTGGCTCAACGAGGCGGGCGGCATCGACCGCTATACCTTTCCGCTGACCGAAGAGCGGCGTTACGAGATCGAAAGGCGCCGCCTGCTGCTCGAAGAGAGCGGATACACCCAGACGGAGGCCGTCGGCGAGGAGCGGCTGCGGATCGGATCGGCCTACGAGCCCGCCGCCGTACTGGATGCGCTGGCCCGGCTGGCCGCTGCGCCGGCGGTGTGGGCGGTCACCGAGGCGGGGTGGACGGAGGTCGACGTGGTGAGCGATTCGCTTCGCATCGAACGGCCCGGCACGCTGCAACGGCTGTCGCTGGAAATTCGCCCCCGGCAGAGAGGAGGGCGGTTATGATCCGGCTGCGAATCGATTCCGTCGTCTGCGACCTGGCGGCGGAACAACCACTGACGCTGGCATGGAGCGGCCGGACGCTGACCGATCCCGAAGCGGGGCGCAGCGGAGAGGCGCTGACCTTCGAACTCCTCCCGACGGCCGCTGCCGAGGCGTTGTTCGGCGCGGAATGCCACCTCTACGGCGCCGGCCGGTTCAACGCCGCGCTGCACCGAGGCGAGCTGCTGGCCGGCGGCACGCCGCTCGTAAGCGGCAGCGTACGGCTGGTGGAGACGCGCTGGCACGGCACGGAGCACCGCTACCGCGTGGAGCTGCGGGGCGGGGCGCACGCATGGGCCGAGCAGGCGGCGAAGGGGTGGTTCAGGGAGTTGGAGGTAGCCTACGAAGGACGGCTGCTGCCGACCGAGATCGCCGCGGGGTGGAGCGACGACTCGCCCGTAAAATTCCTGCCGGTATACCGCGACCGCTACGAAATCGAGAACGGCGACGCGGGGCTCCGACCGCCCGAGCGGCTGCTCTCGACCGACGACTACCACCCCTTCCTGTCGATCCGCGCATTGGTGCAGGCACTCTTCGCCAAAGCGGGGTACACCGTCGAAAGCGCCTTCATGGAGAGCCCGTGGTTCCGCTCGCTCTACATGAGCGGCGCCTACGCCTCGCACGACACCCGCGTCCGGCAGCAGAAGATGGGCTTTCTGGCACGGCGCAAGGCCGACCGCACGACGACGGCCAATGCGCTGGGACGGGTGGAGGCCAACCCCTTCGTGACGCACAACACCGTGGGCAACCTCGTCGACGCCTTCTCGCCGCAGGAGGTCGACGAGACGGGGGCCACGCTCACCGACGCATACAGCGCCGGAGGCTGCCTGCGCATCGAGGAGGGCGAACTCTGCTTCCGGCCGCTGACGGAGGTGAGCGTGGGGTTCGAATACGAACTCCGCTACACGACCGACTACCGCATCCGTTCGCGGACGCGCCTGACGGGCTTCGACTCGGTGTGGCTGGGCGAAGACGCGGACGTGCGGTTCGAGCTGGCGAACCGCTTCGAAGACCGGCGGGAGGCGCTGCGCCCCTCCTTCCGGTACCGGATCGTCGTCTTCGACCACACGGAGGGCAACCGATGGACGCTGCGCTGCACGACGGACGGCGCGGAGACGACGCTGACGGACTTCACGACCCGTTCGACGCTCTTCACCACGCCGCAAGGGACGACACTCGTCAACGCACGTCTCTACCGCAACGTCTCCGGCGTCTACGTCCCCTACACGGAGGACTGGGCGCTCTACGACGGGTATATCGGCGAAACGGGCCGGACCGAGGTGCAGATCACCGTGCGCACCTCGCCCGAAAGCGTGACGCCTACCGCGCCGAAATACTTCCGGCAGATCAGTTTCTACGGCGCCGAGGAGGGGATGAACTTCACGATCAGCCGCCGGTGCCGGCTGCGCCCCTGCTTCTCGTCGGCACCCGGATACGGCGCGGCGCTCGCCTTCGACGACGTGGCGCGGCACGAGATCCGGCAGGCGGAACTGCTGCGGGCGCTGGCGCATCTCTTCGACCTGCGGTTCCACACCGACGAACAGCTCAAACGGGTCTACATCGAGCCGGCGTGCGAATTCTACGACGCGACGACCGTCTGGGAGTGGAGCGACCGCATCCTGGGCGACACGCCGATCGCCGGCGCCGACCGTGCGCTCGACGTCCACGACCGGCGGACGTGGGGGTACCGCGACGCGGACGGCGCCGTGGCACGGTTCGACGCCGCCAACGACACGCGCTTCGGACGTTGGAGCCACGCCACGGCCTCCAAAGCGGCCAAGCAGGGCGAGGAGGTGTCGCTCAACGAACTGTTCGCCCCGACGCTCTGCGAAGCGGGCAGATACGCGAACGCACCGTCGGCGCTGATCCTCTGCGTAGGCGACCGCGACGACGCGACAACCGACGACGCGACCGCCGTCACGCCGCGCATCGTGCGCTGGATGGGGCTGCACGGCCTGCCCGCAGGCGAACGGTGGGGCTATCCGCTCGGCGACGAACGCTATCCGCTGGCGGCCTTCCACTTCACGGGCGACGCCGAGACGGAGGGGTTCACCCTCTGTTTCGAGGACCGCGATGCGCAGGAGGGGCTCCACCGCTTCTACGACGCACGCATCGCGGCCGAAGAGGACCGTCAGCAGGTGACGCTCCGGCTGCGGATCGCCCCCGACGAGTACGCGGCGCTCTTCCGGTTCGCAGGCGAAGCGCATCCCACGATACGCTCCCACTTCCGGTTCCGGTTCGCAGGCGGAAGTTCGCTCTTCACGCTGCGCGCCGTCGAGGCCTACAATCCGCGCGAAGGCGTGGCGCACTGTACGTTCGACCGACTCTGCGACGACTGACCATGCGGCACGAAGAACGACTTCTGGAAGAACTGCGCCGCGAACTGCGCGGACTGAGCACGACGCAGGCGCTCGCCTACCTGCTGCGCGAGGGGCTGCTCGACCTGCGGCGCGCGGAGGAGGCAGCCATCCGCCGCGACGTGGCCCGGCGGACGGCGCGCGGCGAAAAGAAATGTCATGCGATGGGCGAAACGGCCTACGACTACTGCTGCTCCTACGAGAAGGTGCGGGGCATCATCTACCGAAACAAAGAAAACCAGTAACCATGAAATCCGACATTCAAATCAGAAATTCGGCCGACGTCTGCTACATCGATATCGAGGGGACGATCGGCGTACCCGAACAGTGGCAGTTCGCATCGCCCGACGACCGCGTGGCCACCTACGAAAAGTTCCGCGACGCGGTGGCGCGCATCGCAGCGCTCGACGCCGAAGTGACCACCCGCTGCTACGGCTACGTGGCCTCGGCCGCGACGCTCATCGCACAGGCCGCATCGGAAGGACGGCGCGAAATCTCGGCAGGGGCGCTCTACCTGGTGCACGCGGCGGCCTGCGCCGCAGAGGGCAACGCCGCAGAGCTGGAAGCCCGCGCCGAACTGCTCCGCAAGACCGACGAACGGCTGGCCGCCCTCTACGCCCGACGGTCGGGACGCCCGCAGGAAGAGTTTGCGCAAAGGATGGCCGAGAACAACGGCAACGGCCGCTGGCTCTCGCCCGAAGAGACCGTCGCGGCGGGGCTGGCCGACCGGATCGTCGAGGGAGGCGAAACGGCCAAAGGCGAACGGTCGGCCGTGCGGAACCTCGCGAGCGGCTGGAACCGGCTGTTGGCGGCGCTCGGTCTGCACGGCGCGGCGGCTCCCGCCGACGCAGCGCGGAAGGAGGACCGCCGCAACATCCTCCACCTCGACGACGCGGATCCGGCCGCCGGCCGTTCGGCGATCGAAGCCGCCGAAGGGCAGCGGCGCCACCGTGCAACGCAGGTGCTTGCGGCCGAAGACCCGTCCGTCGGCGAAATCCGCCGCTCGGCCAACGAAGCGGCCTATGCCGCCGACGCGCGGCAGTTCAAGACGGGGATATAACGGAGGTCGTTTCCCGAAGAATCGGCGGGAAGATCTTCCTCCAAATTCTTGCAGTGCTTTTGGATCAAGCCAGAAGCACAAGAAAAAAGGAATGAAATCGATTCTTACTTTTACTTTGGGAAAGTTCCGATCCTTCGATTCGGCGTTTCCTGCGAGGAGCAGATTTACCACCTTTTGTCACCAAAAGGTGGCGCCAAAAGTGTCCGCAGGACGAAAAACTCGGGAACCGGCCGACGGCTTGCGCCTGAAACACTACGCGGACAAGCTCGCGCCCGCGTTTTCGACGGCGCATCCGCCGCCCGTTCTTCATCCCGATTTTTCGCAATGCGGAACTGTTGTGCGCTTCGCGCAACGATGATTATTTGCTGGTGCCTATTCTTAGCTGTCCTTTGGCCTGCCCGAATGCACTGCTTCCGCTATTTTCGCAGTGCGATCCCGCAGACCAGAGGCTTGCTAAAATACAATTAAAAGATTCGCTCTTCGGCCGTAGCCGAAGAGCGGCAACCCACAGCTACCCCACAATCGATCCACATCCCGAAATCCTCTCCGGCTTCCTTCGCAGGAGGACGGAACGGATTTTCAATTCTTAATTTTTCACTCTTAATTCCTTAAATCCTATGTCTTTCATTGAAAACGCGAAGACCTACACGGGCCGCGATCTCGAAACCATCTTCTTCCGCCCGATGCTCAGCGGCCAGTCGGCCCTCGACCTGGGCGTGCGCATCCTCTACAACATACCCGCACCGACGACCGTGCAGTTGTGGGAACGATCGGGCGACATCCTCCAACAGTACACCGCCGCAGGCTGGACGGGCGGCGATCCCGCCCGAAAACTCCAAAAGACGATCGACATGTCGAAGGTCAAGGCCGAACTGGGCTATTCGGCCGCCGACTACTTCTCGATGATCTACGAACTGATTACCAACCGCGCCGACGTCAACATGGACGACCTGACGGGTACGGAGCTCGAACAGGCCGAAACCGAGCTCTTCAAACGCGCCATCGCCGAAAGCCTCCGCGTGACGATGTGGATCGGCGACAAGGAGGCGGGCGCGGGCACGGAGTACGCCACGTTCAACGGATTCATCAAACGCATCTACGAACTGCTCGTCGAGAACAAGATCACGGCAGCGAAGACCTACGCCGCGGCCGACCTCGAAGAGGCCGCAGCGGCCGTCGATATCTTCGACGCCGCATGGACCGAAGCCGCCGAAGAGCTGACCGACCTGAAACCCGACGGACAGCTGGTCTACTTCGTCACCTCGGATCTCTACCACCTCTACGAAAAGTATCTCGACTCGTTCGCCAACACCGAGGCGGCCTACATCGGCCGGACCGAAGGCCGGCCGGTACTCACCTACCACGGCATTCCGGTCGTCGACCTCCACCTGTCGTCCTACCTGCGCGATACGACCTACGCCCAGTCGTTCTGCCTGCTGACCGACCGGCGCAATCTCGTGCTGGCGGTCAACACCTCCGACTTCCCCGGCAACGAAATCCGCATGTGGTACAACCCCGACCTGATGGAGAACCGACAGCGCGCCGTCTTCATGGCCGGCTGCGAAGTGCTCGACGAGAAACTCGTGTCGTTCGCCTACAAGGAGTAATCCGGCCGGGCCGGCGCGACCCGGACCGGGCGTTCCGGCCCGCCTTTTTCCACCGACTTATGGACAACGCACAGAATTCATCGACACTGCCGCGCAAACCCGTGGGCGGCATCCGCCGCGTGCGTCTGGCATCGGCGCGCGCATTCTCGCCGCAAAGCCGTTTCGCGGAATACGAGCTCATCGACGACCGCTCGGCCTACGTCGAGACGCTGACGGCCGACGAAGGGCTGCCGCGCGTCCGCCACACGCTGACGCTCGTCTTCGACAAACACCAGGCCGACGCATGGTTCGACCGGCGGTGGCTGGAACGCTGCGCGACCGACGGAGTCGTCGCCGCGATCGAAACGGCCGCAGGCGAACGTCTGCGAATCGGCCGCTCCGACCGTTTCGGATGCGAGCAGGCGTTGCGGCTCGAACGTTTCACCTTCGCGTCGGGCGCTGCACCCGGCGACCGCCCGACGGCGACGCTCGTACTTGCGAGCGAGGACACCGACCGGGCACAAACAGATACCGACGATTATGAAGAAGATTAAACCGAAAACGGCGCTGGCCGTCGGCAACCGCACCGACCCTTATCTCACCCTCGGCGCAGGCACCGTCCAGAGCGACCGTTTCTGGCGCTGGGGCGACGACAACCTCTTCCCCGCGGCGCTGGCGCTCATGTCGCGCCGATCGACCACCCACCGGCGCATCATCAACGACAAGGCCGACTACATATCGGGCAAGGGCGTGGTCTGCGACACGGCCTCGCCGCTGCTGGCGCGGTTCGTCGAGGCGGTAAACGGCGACGGCGAATCGCTGCGCCAGCTGCTCAACAAGCTGGCCTACGACAAATCGCTCTTCGGCAACGCCTTTCTGGAAGTCGTGACCGACGCCCGGCGTTCGTTCCTCTCGCTCTACCATCAGGACGCCTCGCGCTGCCGGCTGGCCAAGGATTCGGCCCACGTGCTGCTGCACCACGACTGGGCGGCCTTCCGCGCCGAAGAGGCCCGCACGCTGCCGCTCTACCCCTCGTTCGAGAAACAGGCCGACGGGACGCTGCGCGCCGCGGTCCACTACAAGGACTACGAACCGATGTTCACCCACTACGGCGTACCGCCCTACATCGCCGGCTTCGGGGTCTCGGCCATCGCCTACAAGACCGACCGCTGGAACATTTCGCGGCTCGACAACTCGTTCCAGCTCTCGGGCGTGATGATGCTCGACAGCACGGTCGACAGCGAAGCCGAAGCGGAACGGGTCGTGCGGACGGCCGAGGAGCGTTTCGCCGGCAACCCCGGACAGGTGATGTTCGTACTCAAAGAGGGCAGCGAGAACGACCATTCGCGCTTCATCCCGATCGCTTCGCAGAACGACGGCGACTGGAAGGCGCTGCACGATCAGGCCGTGTCGGATATCGTGGTGGCGCATTCGTGGTTCCGCTCGCTCAGCGGACTGGACTACGCCTCGGGGTTCAGCGCGGAGCGCATCCTCCACGAATACGAGGTGGCGCTCAACACCGTCATCCTCGGCGAACAGGCCGAGCTGCTCGAACCCATCCGCGCGCTGCTGCGCCGGACGCTCGGCGTCGACGCCGCATCGCTGCAAATCGTCAACCGCCCGCCCACACGCTCCAAACCGCTCTACATGAAGGTCTGGGAGGCCCGCAAGGCCGACGGACTGGACTACGACCCCGACGACGAGAGACAGCAGCGCTATCTCTCGGAGATCACCCGCTACAACCTTACGCACATCGACTGACCATGCAGACACTCATCACCCCGACCGTCGTCGTCGCGCGGGCCTTCGCCGACGGCGAGTACATCGCACCCGAAACCGTCTCCGAAGCGGCGATCGTCGCCGCGCAAGAGACCTACCTGCGCCCCGTGACGGGCGACGCGCTCTTCGAACGGCTGCTCGCCGGCGACCATGCCGACTTCGCCGACGAATACCTCGCCGCGCCGCTGGCGCTCTACGTGCGCTATCTCATCGCCCCGCAGCTCGACCTGCGGCACGGACAGGGCGGCACCGTGCAGCCCCGATCCGACGGCTTCGCGGCGGCCTCCGACGCAACGCTGCGCCGCAGCCGCCGCGCCCTGCTCAAAACCGCCCGCCGGCTGCTGCGGCGCGCCTCCGACTACCTCGAATCCCACGCCGCGCAGTTCCCGCTCTACGACCCGCAGGCCAACGTCCTCAACCGCTGTTCGATCGATGGAAAACTTGTACAGACCCGTTAGCGGCGCAGCGGCCGCACTGGCCGGCTGGTTCGCCCCCATCGTGCCGCTGGTAGCGTGCGTCTTCGGCTTCATCGCCGTCGATTTCCTGACGGGCGTGGCAGCCAGCCGCGCCGTCGCACGGCGCGAAGGCCGTCCGTGGTGGTTCGAAAGCGCCGAGGCGTGGCGCACGGTGCAGAAACTCGCGCTCGTCGCCACGGGCATCGTCATGGCGTGGGCCGTCGACCGCCACGTGCTCGACTTCATGGATCTGCACGCGGCGCGGCTCTTCACGGGCTTCGCCTGCGGCGTGGAGTTCTGGTCGTTCCTCGAAAACGCCGCCCAGCTCTCGGACGCACCGCTGTTCCGCTGGCTGAAACGCTACGTACGGCGGCGTATGCGAAAGGAGGCGGGCGATGTCTGAGCTGCCGCGCGGCCTGCGCAACCGCAACCCGGGCAACATCCGCCGCTCGGCCGTGCGCTACAAGGGCGAGACGGAGAGCGACGACGCGGCTTTCAAGACGTTCGCCTCGACGGCGTGGGGTTACCGCGCGATGTTCGTCCTGCTGCACACCTACCGCGTCCGCCACCGCATCGCCACCCTGCGCGGGATGATCGCCCGCTGGGCCCCGCCCTCGGAGAACGACACGGGCGCCTATCTGCGCACCGTCGTCCGGCGAAGCGGCGTCGACCCCGACGCCGAAATCGACACCCGCGACGGCCCGACCATGACGCGCATCGCGGCGGCGATGGCGCGCGTGGAGAACGGCGTGGAACCCGACGAGGCGGAGATCGCCGAAGGATGGCGGCTTTTCAGCGCGGATTTCTGACTTTTCATGCTATATTTGCGGTATGGGAGACACGCCGCTGCATCCGCCGCACAGCCAAAGCCGTCCGCTCCGGAAGGCCGCGGGGCCGTACCCGATGGCCTGGGTACTGCTCTTCACGGCGGCGGGAGTGGCCGTCGCCCGCTACGCGACCCTGCCGGCCGGTTTTCTGGCCGCAGCCTTCGCCGCAGCGACACTCATGGCCTTCATAACGTATCGACGGCGCATCGGCAACGGCTACATCGCCATCGCCCTGCTGCTGCTCGGCATGGCGCTGCCCGCGCTGCGACCCCAACCGGCCTACGGCCCCGCCGGCACGAACCGCCTCCACGAAGCGGCGTCGGAACGCATCCGACGGCTCCATCTCCCGCCCGACACGGAGGCCGTCGCGCTGGCGATGGCCGCAGGCGACCAGACGGAGCTGACACCCGAGCGGCGTGCGCCCTACGCCCGCACGGGAACGGCACACGTGCTGGCCGTATCGGGGCTTCACGTGGGGATGGTTTTCCTCTACGTCAATCTGCTGCTGGGAGCCCTCGCGCTGCTGCACCGAGGCCATCTCCTGCGCAATGCGGCGGCCATCGCCGTCATCTGGCTCTTCGCCGCGGCGGCAGGGCTGTCGCCCGGCACGATCCGCGCCGCCGTGATGTTCACGGCCCTGCAACTGGCGCTGGCCACGACGTCGCGCTACGCAGGCGTCAACATCCTCTCCGCGGCGGCCTTCGGGATGCTGCTGTGGCGGCCGTCCTATCTCTTCCACGTCGGGTTCCAGCTGTCGTTCCTCTCCGTGGCGGCGATCCTCCTATGGGGTATCCCGCTCTACCGGCGGCTGCGCACGCCGTGGCGGGCGGCAAACGCCGCGGTGGGAATGCTCGTCGTCGGCGCGGTCGCCTCGACGGCGACGGCGCCGCTCGTATCCTACTGCTTCGGGCAGATCCCGCTCGTCGGACTGGCGGTCAATCCGCCCGTCATCCTGCTCACCTACGGGGTGGTCGGGGTATCGCTGCTGTGGCTGGCGATCCCCTGGCCGCCCCTTTCGGTCGTCATCCGTCCGCTGCTCGAAGGGCTGCTGTGGCTGCAAAACCGGCTGGTCGCCGAAGCGGCCGCCCTGCCCTGTGCCGCGATCGACTACCGGATGACGGCGGCGCAGACCGCCGTGGTCTATCTCTTTTTCGTAATTTTCACCCTCGTGGCATACCGTCCATGGCGGAAAAATCGGTAACTTTGCCCGCATGACACGCGAAGAGTTCGATACGTTGTGCCGCGACGACGTGCGGCGCGCCGTGGAGGAGAATCTCGGCCGCGATCCGCTGGCCGTGGCGCTCGACCGGCGCACACCCCACGCCGCGCTGGTGGCCACGCAGGTCAAATACCTCGAACGCGCCCGCACGAAACTCCCCTCCTACTACGCCGCACGCTGCATCCTGCCGCCGCGCGCCTTCGAACAGGCGTCGAGCGAGGCGTGCGCCGCACACAAGGAGCCGGCGGGCGACACGGCGCTCGATCTGACCTGCGGGCTGGGCGTCGACGCGCTGGCGTTGGGCCGCCACTTCCGGCGCGTCGTGGCGCTCGAACGCGATCCCGTGCTGGCGGCCGTCGCGGCCCGCAACCTGCGGCTGCTGGGCGCCGCGAACGTGGAGGTGGTCTGCGCTTCGGCCGAGGAATACCTCGCCGCGACGACCGAGCGGTTCGACTGGGTGGCGGCCGACCCCGACCGCCGCAGCCGGACGGGGCGCAAACTCGTCCGGCTCGAAGAGTGTTCGCCCGACATCCTGCGGCTGCTGCCCGCCGTGCGGCGCGTCGGCGCGCGCCTCTGCCTGAAAAACTCGCCGCTGTTCGACGTCGACGAAGCGCTGCGGCTCTTCCCGACGGCCCGCATCGAGGCCGTATCGGTACACGGCGAATGCAAGGAGCTGCTCGTCTACGACGACGGCACGGGGCCGCTGCTGCGGGCCACGGCGCTCGGCGGGGGAAGCGTGATGCTTCCGCCCGCTACGGCTCCCACACCGCCGCCACCGCCGTTCGACCCGACGGCATACGCCTACCTCTTCCTGCCCGACGTGGCGTTGCAGAAGATGCGCCTCGTGCGGCGGGCGCTCGAAGGGCGGGCCGACGTGTGGAGCGAGAACGGATTCGCCTTCGCCCGCCGGCCGGTCGAGGGCGTTCCGGGGCGGACGCTGGCCATCGGCGCGATCGGGCCGTTCGACGCGAAGGCGCTGCGGCGCGAGCTGCGCGGCGAGGGCATCGAAATCTTCAAACGCGACTTCCCGCTCACGCCGGAGGAGATCCACGCCCGCACGGGGACGCATGCAGGCAGCCGGCAACGGCTGGCCTTCACCCGCATCGGCGGAAAGCTGTGGACGATCCGTCTGGCAGCCGACGCACCCGAAACGGGGAGGGAGGGATAAGGCGAGCGTCCGACCGCTCTGGCCGCAACTGCGGTTCGCCGCCGGCGGCAGGTAGTGCACGAGCCGGAGCGAAGTGCAGTCCGCCGCATGGGGCGGCGGCGAACTGCCGACATCGCCGGGCGATGTCGGACATCGGATTCAGAAAATAAAAAATGCGGATACGCATAATTTAAGGAAATACAATGGACGACGTAAGACTGGACAAATACCTGTGGGCGGTGCGCATCTTCAAGACGCGCAGCGACGCCGCCGAGGCGATCCGCACCAACCGCGTGACGGTGGGCGGCGCGACGTGCAAGCCCTCGCGCGAGGTGCGCATCGGCGACGTGATCGCCGTGAAGCGGATGCCCGTGGTCTATCAGTACAAGGTGCTCGACCTGGTGACGAGCCGCCAGCCGGCCAAGAACGTGCCGGCCTATTGTCTGAACATCACCCCGCAGGAGGAACTGGACAAGCTCGACGCGCCGCGCGAGACGATCTTCGTCTTCCGCGACCGCGGCACGGGGCGCCCGACCAAGAAGGAGCGGCGCGAGCTGGATTCGCTGATGGACAACATGCTTTACGAGGAGGAGTAGCCGATGCGACCCGAACGACTCTTCGAGATCCTCGCCGTGGCCGAACGGCTCAAATGCAATACGCGCCACTCGTGGACGTCGACGGGCCGCCGCGAAAGCGTGGCGGAGCACAGCTGGCGGCTGGCGCTCATGGCGCTGCTGGTGGCCGACGAGTTCCCCGACGTGGACTGCGGCCGCGTGGTGCGCATGTGTCTGGTGCACGACCTGGGCGAAGCCTTCACGGGAGACATTCCCGCCTTCGAGAAACGGCGGCAAGACGAAACGCACGAGGCGGCGTTGCTCGCCCGCTGGGTAGAGACCCTGCCCGAACCGCTGCGCGCCGAATGGCGGTCGCTCTATGCCGAAATGGAGGCGCTAGCCACACCCGAAGCCCGACTCTACAAAGCGCTCGACAAACTCGAAGCGGTGATCCAGCACAACGAGGCCGACATCGCCACGTGGCTGCCGCTCGAATACGACCTCAACATCGCCTACGGTGCCGACGAGGTGGCGTGGAACGGCTACCTGCGACGGCTCAAAGAGGCCGCCAACGAAATCAGCCGGCAGAAAATCGCCGAGGCGCGTCGTCAGGCGCCCGACGATGCGGGGAAATAGCCGGAGCAGTCCGACGGAGTGCGCAGCGCTGTGCACCGCAGTTTGCAGAGTCTCAGCAAAAGTTGTACGTTTTGGCAGACCTTCGGCCTGCACGAATGTGCTTCGGAACCATTCCGAACCTTTTCTTTGGCGTTTCCTGCAAGCAGCGGGTTTACCACCTTTTGGCACCAAAAGGTGGTGCCAAAAGCATCCGCCAGGCGAAACCGCCGGGGACCGACGGTCGTTCTGTTTCCCGCGTTTTCGCAAGGCAGAGTTCGTGGTGCGCTATCGCGCAACCGTGATTATTGATTTTCCACACATGGCCACACGCGAGTTGGCTGTATTGCCGATCTTGCGGGACGAAGCCTGCGGAGCACGCATAGCGGGCCTCCGCGGGCGGAGGCTTCGGCCCGCGCGGCGCCCCATGGCGCCGTAGTGTTGCAGCGAGTAGATCCTTCATCTTGGCTTCGCCGAAGATACTCCGACTCGGCAATTGCAAATAAATTTGCATTGCGCTCGGCTTAATCGTATCTTTGCACCGCTATGGAAAAGAAACTGTACGAAAAACAAGAGATATACGACCCTGCAACGATCGCCGAACTGAGTGAGCACTACGCCGCCATTCTGCGGCTGCTGGGCGAAGACCCCACGCGCGAGGGGCTGCTCAAAACCCCCGAGCGGGTAGCCAAGGCAATGGCTTTCATGACCAAGGGCTACGCCGAGGATCCGCGCGACATTCTCCTGTCGGCTATGTTCCGCGAGGAGTACCGGCAGATGGTGCTCGTGCGCGACATCGAGGTCTACTCGCTGTGCGAACATCACATGCTCCCCTTCTACGGCAAGGCGCACGTGGCCTACATCCCCGACGGCTACATCACGGGGCTGTCGAAGGTGGCGCGCGTGGTGGAGTGTTTCGCACGCCGCCTGCAAGTACAGGAGCGGCTGACGGTGCAGATCCGCGACTGCATCCATGAGGCGCTGCACCCGCTGGGAGTGGCCGTCGTGATCGAAGCCAGCCACATGTGCATGCAGATGCGCGGCGTCGAGAAGCAGGAGTCGTCGACCACCACCTCGGCCTTCACGGGCATCTTCCTGCGCGACCACCGCACGCGCGAGGAGTTCATGGAGCTGATCCGGTAACGCCCCGCCGACGGAGCGGCCGCGACGCGAGCGGCTCCGTCGGGACGATCCTTCCTCAACGAAATCCGCCCCGAAAGTTTCTGCTTTCGGGGCGGATTCATTGCACGCCGGCGCGCAAGCCAACGCCCGCAATTCGGCAATCCGGCGACGCACTCCGGCCGGATCAGTCGACGTAGACCAGTTCGATCCCTGTGGTATCGCCGAGCCGGTAGTCATCCTGATCGCGCCGCAACCGAATTCTGCGCAACGTCTCCATAGGCCGGTATTCGATCGAGTGAATGTAGCTTCCGGAAATATCCAGCTCTTCGAGCAGGTTGCCCTGACAAGAGAGCGTGTAAACCTCCGGCGGAAGTATAAGCGTCGTCAACCGGTTGTCGCTGCAATCTACCGTTCCGAATCTGAAATCGCCGCGCTGCGAAAGATCGAGCGACGAAAGCGCCGTTCCGGTACAGGTAAAACTACTCAACCCGCGACAGTCGCCCAGATTCATCTCCGTCAATGCCGGACAATTTTTACAACGGATCGTCCTCAGAATGGAGGAGAAATCGATCCGTTTCAATCGTTCGCAGTTTTCGATATGGAAAATAGTCGCAAACCTCGTTTCATCGACAGTACCTTTCACCTCCAGCCGTTCGAGATCGACCCTATTCAACGTGACAGAACCTACCGATGCCGGCAAATCCAGCTTCGTCAACGGGACGTCGGCAATCGTCACATAATCCAACTTCGAACAACCGCTCAGATCGAGACGGGTACAATCCGCCTGCACCAATGAAAAGTAATCCAATGCAGAAGTACCGCCGAAGTCGATATCCGATATTCGGGACTCCCGAAGAAGCAGTCGATACAACGCCTCATGACGTGACAGATCGAGTCGTTCGCACGATACGTTCCAACAATCCAGATATTCCAGTTTCAGATTTGCGGACACGTCCAATCCATCGATATCCGAACAACGCAGTGCCATCAACTCGGGATTGGAGCGCACGTCCAACGTCATAAAGACGTTGCTGTTACAATATAGTACCAACAAGGTGAGATAATCCGTCACGTCGAGTGTCGTGAGCAGGTTATCGCTGCAATCGAGCGCAGTCAACGTCGCCGTGCGAGGCAGCAGCAACCGCTCCAACCCGCAGCCGGAACAGCTCAGCGTCTCTAATTCCGAACAGCTGCTCACATCGAGTTCTTCGAGCGAATCGAAGGAGCAATCGAGATGGCGCAAACGGGGATTTCCCGACAGATCGATCGATGTGAGCAGTTGACCGCCGCAATACAGCGTTTCGAGGTTGGCGAAATAGTGCAATCCTTCGAGACTTGATATCGCCTTCACATAACTCGGATCCGGCGTGCAGTCGATCTTTCTCACGGCCAACGCCTCCTCCTTGGAGATGACGCCGTTGAGATCGGTATCGGCGAGTTGCAGACACAATACCCGAAACTCCCCGTCGGGAATCGCATCGGCCACATTGGGCGGGTAGACCAGCCCGTCGTCGTCCGAGCAGGCGGACAAACAGAGCGACAGGCTCCAAAGGAGACAAAACAGAAAGGGCGTTCTTTTCATGGTTGGAAGATAGTGTTACTGAACATATTCGATTTCGATCAGGTGCCGGCAATCTTCGCCATCTTCATTGCGAATCTCGAACTGCATGTCCAACGGAGCCTCTTTCCGCAGCCGAATCTTCGAAAGCGACGAACCGGCGAAAGTCTGCACCGAAAGAACTTCCAGTTTCGGACAATGGCTCAGATCGAGCACCGCATCCGGATAGAAATCGCAATAGAGCCGTTTCAGATTGACTGCGCCGGCAAGCAACGCATCGTAACAGCCGGCATCGACAGCCGCAATCGTCAGATATTGCAAGTGCGAAGGATCGGGCAGATCGATCGTCGCCGATATCGCATCGGCGGGAACCCTGGCGGAAATCAACAGCTCCCGCACGTTCGCACACCCCGACAGATCGAACGTTTGCAGCTTGCGGCATGGGTTCAGGAACTCGATCGTAAGCGGAGTGTAGCCCACGGGACCTCTGAAAACAACGAGATTCGAAGATCCTTCCAAACGCACTCTTTTGAGTCGGGTGTTGTAGCGCAAATCGAGATTCGGGACGTCGCAGTAGCCCCAATACAGTTTTTCGAGATTTCCGAAATATTCGATCCCTTCAAATGAGCGAATATTTCGCGCATCATAATTAATCATGGAAGTTACCGCCAGTACCTCGTCCTTCGACAGACGACCGTCCTTGTCTTTGTCATACCGTTCCAGACAATATTCACGGAACCTCTCGTCGGGAATCGCCGTGGCCACGTCGTCGGGCCAGACGAGCGGCGGCAGCTGAGGATCGGGCTGTTCGTCGTCGGAACAGCCGGCCAGGCACATCGTCAGTGCGAAAAGACCCGACAGCAGGATACTTCTCTTTTTCATGGTCGCGCGATTTGATTTATTCGACATATTCGATTTCTACACTGGAAGAGCAATCGTTTCCCTTTTCATCGCGGATGTCGATGCCCCCACCGTATATTGCTATCGGTGCATTTTTGTGCATGCGAATCTTTTTAAGCTCCGATCCGGCACGAACGTGTATGATAAGGTCTGCCAGTTTCGGACAATGGCTCAGATCGAGTACTTCACTCGGATAAAAATTGTAATAGAGCTTCTTCAGATTGGCTCCGTCGGCGAGCAACGCATCATAGCAGCCGGCATTGGCAGCCGCAAACGCCAGATATTGCAAGTGCGAAGGATCAGGCAGATTGACAGAGCTCAATTTCACCTCGGAAAACGAATCGACGAAAAGCCGCAATTCCTGTACATTCCCGCATCCCGAAAGATCCAGTTCTTCCAAATTGAACAACGAATAAAGCTCAATTTCAAGTGGAGTATAACCGACCGGCCCGCGGAACCTGATTAAATTCGAATTATACAGACATGAAATCTTTTGCAGCCGGGAGTTGTAACGCAGATCGATCTCTTTCGGACCACTGTACTCCCAAGCAAAATTCTCAAGATTGCTGAAATATTCGATCCCCTCTAACGACAAAAAACGGCCCGACGCATCGGGAAAATGGATCATTTTCTTAACAGCCAGCACCTCGTCCTTCGACAGACGGCCGTCCTTGTCCCTGTCATACCGTTCCAGACAGTATTCACGGAACCCCTCGTCGGGAATCGCCGTAGCCACGTCGTCGGGCCAGACGAGCGGCGGCAGCTGAGGATCGGGCTGTTCGTCGTCGTCGGAACAGCCGGCAAGCAGCGCCAGACACAACAGCAAGCAGAGGGTTTTCCAAGAGAAATAAGGTTTCATAGGCTATGGATTCAGGGAGTTCGCAGCACGATCCGCCGCGGGAAACACGGCAGCGAAAGGGTTCCGCCCCTCTGAAAGCGGGGGAAGGTGCCGGGGCCGACCCGATCGCCGGATCGGCCCCATCGGCATCGGAGACAATACACGTCGGCGTGATCGTTCCATCAGAGAGGGTGGTTTTGGGTTGGTTATCACAAATATACGAAACAATTTCCCGATTCTGCAACTTTTTCCGCAAAAAAATCGGGGGGGGGTAAATTATTCCATTCGGACGTGGAAATAAGACATACGAACTTTTCGAGCCATACGTTCATTCGGTGTCGTCCGGCAAGAGAGCGGCCGCAGCCGTCGGGTGCCTGTCCCGACGGCCGCGGCGAACCGGAACGAACCGCTCCGTCAAAGGGGCCTGCGCACGACGTAGATCCAGTCGTCGGGCAGTGCGTAGCGCCGCCGCTCCTCCGCGCTGAAACGGGCCGCATAGTCGATCTCGCGAACTTCGAACCCCGCTTCGCGCAACCGCCCGCCGTAGTCGCGGCCATAGATGCGCCGATGGTCGTACTGCCCGAAAATACGGGTGCGCTCCGCCGGATCGGTGATCGAATCGTCCTCGAAGGTCGCAGCGCGCGACCGGTCGACGGGCGAGAGCAGGATGCCCCAGCCGCCCGGACGCAGGATGCGGTAGAACTCGCCGAGCGCACGGCGGTCGTCGGCGACGTGTTCGAGCAGATGGTTGCAGATCAGCACGTCGTAGGAGGCATCGGGAAGAGGGATTTGCAACACGTCGAAATGCAGTTCGGCCAGCGGGCTCTCCAAATCGGCCGTCGTATAGTCGGCCGCCCTGTGCCGCAGCCGCTTCATCAGGCAGACTTCGGGGGCGATATGCAGGATCCGCTGCGGCCGGCGCAGCAGATCGGTTTCGCGCGTGAGGTAGAGCCACAGCAGCCGGTGCCGCTCCAACGACAGGCACGACGGACAGAGCGCATCGGCACGCGGCGCGACGTAGCCGTAGGGCAGGAACCGACGGCGGCGCGCACCGCACACGGGGCATTCGCGGCCGCGCCCCACGTAGAAAAGGCCCGCGACCGGCACCGCCCACCCTGCAAGGCGTTGCAGGAGGGGCCGCGGCACATGATTGAGCGCCCAACGGATCAGCCGCTTCATTCTCCGGTGATCTTTTTCACGTCGGACTCGGCCTTCAAGAGCCGTTTGCGGCAGAAGGCGATGAGCGTCGTGGCGCGCCTGACCTCGGCGGCCAGCGCGTCGACCGACATCTCCTCGTTGCGGAATTTGGCGAGGATGGCCTCGATCTCGGCCATCGCTTCGTCATAGGTGAGTTCCTTTTTATCCATCGTTCTATCGTTTTTTCTTCGTACATGCGACCACCGCGGCCTGCACTTCGCCGTCGGCCAGCGTAATGTCGAGCCGGTCGCCCGGCGCGAGCCCCTCGGCGCTGCGCAACGCTTCGCCGCCGCGGCGGACGACGGCGAACCCGCGCCGCAGCACCCGTTCGACCGAGTAGCTCAGCAGCAGCTCCGAAGCGGCCGCGAGCCGGCGGTCGTGCCCGCGCAGCAGATCGGCCGGAGCCGCGAGCAGCGTCTCCTCCGCCCGGTCGAGGCGGCTCCGCCCCTCCTGCAACAACCGCTGGCTCTGCTGTGCGAGAGCCGCGCCGAGCCGTTCCAGTCCGACCGCCGCCGAATGCGTGATCGCCAGCGCCGCATTTCCCAACTGCAATCCGGCCCACGCCAGATAGCCGTCGGCCTGCGCCATCCGTTCGACGAGCCACGCCGCCACGGCCGTCGGCGTTTTGAGCGCCGTATGCGCCACCAGATCGGCGACGCTCGTATCCTTGTCGTGCCCGATGCCCGTCACCACCGGCAGCGGAAACTGCGCCACGTGGTTGCACAGGCGATAGGCGTTGAAACAGTTCAGGTCGCTCGACGACCCGCCGCCGCGGATCATCACCACGGCATCGAACGCCTCCCCGGCAGCGGCGATGCGGCTGAGCGCGTCGACGATCGAATCTTCGGCCGCCGCGCCCTGCACGACGGCGTCGAAGAGCGTGAGACAGAAGCGGTAGGGGCTTTTAGCCAGTTCGTTGCAGAAATCCTGATACCCGGCCGCACGGCTGCTCGACACCACGGCGATGCGCTGCACGACGGCAGGCATCGCCTGCTGCCGGTTCATCTCCCACACCCCTTCGGCCTGCAAGCGGGCGATGGTCTGCTGCCGCTGTCGCTCCATGTCGCCCAGCGTGTAGGCCGGATCGACGTCGAGCAGTTGCAGCGAGAAGCCGTAGAGTTCGTGGTAGTTCACCGTCGCTTTGGCCAGTATGCGCATGCCGGCGGCGAGCCGCTGCCCCGTCTCGGCCTCGAAATAGGCGGCGATGCGCGCGTACTGCGACCGCCAGATCACGGCGCGCGCCTGCGCTTTGGGAACGCCGTCGCCCTCCCCCTTCTCGACCAGTTCGAGGTAGCAGTGCCCCGAATAGTTGACCTTGACCTCCGCGATCTCGGCACTCACCCACAACGGCAGCGCGAAACGCTCTTCGAGCACCTGCCGCACGCGGCGCTGCAACTCGGACAGCGTGATGTACTGCGCAGCGATCATCGGTTACTTCAACTCCTCCTTCGTAAAGGGTACGTCGACCTCGCCGATGGCATAGCAGGCGATGTCGTAGGGGTTGTAGTGGAAGACGATCCCTTCGGGCGTGACCTCGAAATTCTCGGTCGGGGCGATCGTTTCGGGGAAGAATCCCCGCTGGGCGAGCTCCTCGTCATCGGCGGCACCGTACTGCTCGCGGAGCTTCGCCTTGATCCGCTCGGTGAGCCGGGGAAGCTGCTCCTCCGGAAAGAGGTCGCCGAGCGAGAGTTCGTAACCGCCCTTCGTCCAATAGTTGTGGTACTCGGTCGTGCGCATACCGTGCGCACCGCCCGTATAGCTCTCGCGGCGGATCGTGTAGACCGTGAGCGTATCGACCGGCGCCTGAGCGGCCGCGACGCTGAGCGAATAGCGCATGTCGGGCATGTAGAGCGTATCGCAGGCATTGTCGGCGGCGAACCGTTCGATAAAACGGCGTGCGGCCTCCTCGGCCGTCCCCGTGAAGTCTTCGAGTGCGAAGAAGTAGTTGACGTTGGCGTTCTCGATGGCTGCGAGCGCCTCGCTGCGGTCGGCGTTGGCGATCGTGAGGAAGCGGTACGACAGATCGCACGGCACCGCCCCGCACCGGACGACCGTATCGAGCGACCGCTCGGTGAATTGCGGCGCGGCCGCACGCCGGCAGCAGCCGGCCATCCCCGCGGCAAAGGCCGCCAGAAGAACGAGAGCAGGTAATTTCATAAGGCGTGGTCTTCAAAAATTAACACCCGTAAAGGTAGCACAAATAATAGGGAAAAAGGTGCGAACGACGATTTTTTCCGAAAAATTTTGGAGATTCGGATTAATGTATTACTTTTGCACCCACAATCGGTGGATTCATCTAAGGGTTAGGATACATGCCTCTCACGCATGACATAGGGGTTCGAATCCCCTATCCACTACGCAGGACGATCGCTACGGCGGTCGTCTTTCATTTTTTGCGGGACGGTGCGGGGAGTCGGACGGGAATATCCGCGCAGGACTCGGACAAACGGAGCCTCAGAAGACGGAACGACGAAAAGCACGTTTCGCCGAACGCGACATTCGAAGAGAGGCGCGGCGCGCCCCCATCCGCCAAGACGAGCGGCCGGAGCCTCCGGCTGTTCGTCTTCTTCGGGAGACTCCATCCCGCCCGCCTCCGAACGATCATGCGAAAAAGAGCGTAAACGTCACCTTGCCGTCGACATTGGAGGTCAGGCGCAGCGATCCGCCGTGCAGCTGCATGATGCGCCGCGATACGCTCAATCCGATCCCCGACCCGTCGGGTTTGGTCGTGAAGAAGGGCGTGAAGATATTGTCGGAGACTTCGGCGGGAATGGCGGCGCCGTTGTCGCCGAAGTCGATCCGCACGGTTTCGTCGGCCGAAATGCGCGCCACGACCTCGATGCGGCCATCGGAGAGCCCCTCCGCTGCTTCGCGGGCATTCTTCAACAGGTTCACCGCCACCTGTTCGACCAGCCCCTCGTCTGCGTAGATCAGCATCTGCGACGGTTCGACGTCGAGCCGCACCACATCGGAAACCCCTGCCAGCATGACGGCCCGTTCGAGCATCCCGCGCACCTCGAATGCCGATTTCCGAGGTTCGGGAATACGTGTGAAACGCCGGAACGTCTCGACGAAAGCCGTCAGACGGCGGCTCGTCGAAGAGATCGTATCCAACCCGCGCTCCACATCGGCATCCAGCCGCCGGCCGAGATGCAGCAGCGTATCGCTCAGCGAGGTGATGGGCGCCAGCGAGTTCATGATCTCGTGCGTCAGAATCCGGGTGAGCTTGCTCCACGACTCGACCTGCACCGCACTCAGATAGTCGTCGATGTCGCTCACGGCCACGACGCGAAGATGCCGCCGGTCGAGCGTGATCTCCGAACAGGTCAACGACAGATTGACCTCGCCGCTTTCGGTCCGGCTCCGCACGCGCAGACGCTCGCCGGAACGGATCGCCGTCAGCGCGCGACAGGCTTCGGGCAACAGCGGCTCCACCTGCCGCACATGCGTCATCCGCGGCAGACCGAAGATACGCAGCGCCTCGTCGTTGACCTGGTAGACGCTGCCCCTGTCGTCGACGGTCAGCAGCCCCGTGCGGGCGCACTCCATGATGAGCCTGTAATAGCGTTCGCGTTCCTCGGCGCGCAGCTTGGCCCGCACGATGATCTCGCGGATACGGTTCAACGCCACGTTGAGCGCCCGTTCGCCGCCGGAGGCCGCACCCTCGCAGAAACGGAAATTCAGATCGTTGTTTTCGACGGCATCGAGCAGAAAGGTCACACGGCGCATCGACGCGTCGTACAACCGCACGAGCCGGTAGACCGCGATGCCGCCGAACGGCAGAAGCAGCAGGGCGAAGGCATAACGCCCCGTCGCCGACAACGCAGCGGCAGCGGCCGTCACGGCGATCAGCACGACGACGTGGGATACCAGACGGAAGAGATCGCCACCGTATTTCATAAGCCGTAGCGTTTGATTTTGTTATAGAGCGTCTGCCGCGTGACCCCCAACTGCTGCGCTACGGCCGAGAGATTGCCGCCGTGGCGTTCCATCGCCTGTTCGATCATCGCACGCTCCATCTCTTCGAAGGTGGTGAACGCCGCGGGCGACGGCCCCGTCGCGACGGGGCGCAACAACAGCGTCGCCGGCGATATTTCCGTTCCGTCGCACAGGATAACCGCCTTCTCGACGGTATGCTGCAACTCGCGGATATTGCCCGCCCACGCATGAGCGACCAACTCGTGCTGCGCCGCCGCATCGAAATCGCGGATCGGTTTCCGGTACTTGCCGGCATAACGCACGAGAAACGTCCGCGCCAGCAACAGAATATCCTCGCGGCGTTGGCGCAGGGGCGGCAGATCGATGTGAATGGTATTGATACGGTAGAGCAGGTCTTCGCGGAACGAGCCTCCGGCCGTCATCCCGAACAGATCGCGGTTGGTCGCCGAGATGAGCCGGCAGTCGACCTTCACGGGCAGATTGCTGCCCACGCGGACGATCGCGCCGCTTTGCAGCGCCGTCAGCAGTTTCGGTTGCAGATGCAGCGGCAGGTTGCCGATCTCATCGAGGAAGAGCGTACCGCCGTCGGCGACCTCGAACTTTCCGGCACGGTCGGTGCGCGCATCGGTGAAGGCACCCTTCACGTGGCCGAACAGTTCGCTTTCGAACAGCGTCTCGGGCACGGCACCCATATCCACGGCCACCATCGGACCGCCACTGCGATGCGAGCGGCGGTGAATCTCGCGCGCCAGCATCTCCTTGCCCGTACCGTTTTCCCCCGTAATGAGGATATTGGCATCGGTCGCCGCGACCTTTTCGACGATCTCGCGGATACGTTCCATCGCAGGACTCGTCCCCCAGAACATCGGCTCGTCGACCGTCAGTTCGCGCCGGATCTCCCGCAGCCGTTTCACCTCGCGCTGCGAACGGGCCAGCTCGCAGGCGTTGCGCAGCGAGGCGACCAGCCGCTCATTATCCCAGGGCTTGACCACGAAATCGACCGCACCGTCGCGCATGGACCGCACTGCCAGATCGACATCGGCATAGGCCGTAAAGAGAACGACCTTCACGTCGGGACGTATGTCGCGGATCCGCCGCAACCAGTAGATGCCCTCGTTGCCGTTGTTGACGCCGGCCGTGAAATTCATGTCGAGCAACACGGCGTCCACCGCCTCGCCGCGCAGCACGGTATCGAGCAGTTTGGGCGAAGTCAACGTCGTCACCTTCGCAAAATGACGCTCCAGCAACAGCCGCAAAGCACCCAGAATGCTGCTGTTGTCATCCACGATCAATAAATTACCCTCTTTCGCCATCGTACAGCGTTGGTTTGCGGCAGTCGTTTTCCCGCCCCGGCACAAGCCCGAATAGCTCCGGAATTGCACCCGGCTCGACGAAACCACCCGTCTTTCCGGTAAAAGTAACTCTTTTTGGTGAAAAACCGGCAAAGACTGTCTACTTTTTTTACATCCCTGTCCATTATTTTTACACCTTCGCAACCGCTTTATCACGACAAACACTTGATTACAAAGCATTTTAAACGATTGGCATCGAATTGGCATCTTCGGTGAGCAAACCAAGAATACGAGAAAAAGATGCTGAAACTATCGTTTTCGATCGTCATACTGTCTATTTTATTGACACCCTCCGTCGCCCGACAGCGGATCGCCGCATCCGAAACGCCGCCGGCTGCCGATACGGTCGCACGAACGGAACCGCCCGCGTCGGACGGAACGGCGGCACTCCCCCGTCCTGCCGCAGACACCGTCTCCGCAATGACACTCGACGCCTGCATGGCCTACGCCGTCGAACACAATCCCAACGTCCGGCAGCAGATCTATGCGAACCGCAACTACCGCCAGGAGTATATCGCATCGATCGCCGCACTGGTTCCCTCGATCAGCGCATCCGCCAGCGCCACGACAAGTTTCGGCCGTTCGGTCGACCCCGAAACCAATACCTACACCACCGTCGCCAATCTCGACAACTCGTACAGCCTGTCGGGGCAGATTCCCGTTTTCGCAGGATTGTCGGGAATCAACACCGTGCGGGCGGCACGTGTCATGCGGCTCATGGGCATCGAGGAGCTGCAACAGGCCCGCGACGAAGCGGCGCTGAACGCCATGCAGGCCTACTTCGACGTGGTGTACTACACCGAAAGCGTCCGGCTGGCACGCGAACAGCGGCAGACGAGCGCCGCCAATCTGCGCAAGAGCCGCAAACTCTACGAACTGGGGTTGAAAAGCGCCGCCGACGTGGCGGAGATCGAATCGCAATGCGCCTCGGACGATTTTCTGCTCACGCAGCAGGAGAACAATCTCGCGCTGGCCAAAATCTCGCTCTGCGAAGCGATGAACTATCCTTCGGGCTGCTGTCCGGAGATCGTCGCCGAGATCGCCGTCGGCACCCCTGCCGGCGCGGCCGCCTACGGAGAGGTACTGGCCTACGCCCTCGAAAAGCACCCCAAAGCGCAGCAGGCAGCCTACAACGTGCAGCAGATGCGACTCAAATACTCCGTCGCAAAGGGAAAATACTACCCGTCTGTTTCGGCAGGCGGCGGCTACTCGACCAACTTCTTCATGAGCCTCGACGACCGTTCGCTCTACGCCCCGTTCGGCAGCCAGCTCCGCGACAACCGGGGTTATTACTTCTCGGCGCGGCTCTCGATCCCGATCTTCGGGGGACTGACCAAGCGTACCTCGGTCAATCGGGCACGCAACAACTGGCGGATCGCCGAATTGCAGCGCGACGCGACGCTGCGTACGCTGCAAAGCGAGGTGGCGCAAGCCTACCAGCAGATGCTGGGTGCGGGCAAGGAGTTCGTACAAGCCTCCAAGAAAGCGGAAGCCGCACGGCTGGCCTACGAAGCCGTCGCCGGCAAGTACGAACGGGGCATGGTCTCGGCGCTCGACCTGCAAACGGCCTCCGACAAGCTGCTGCAAGCCCGCGCCGAACGGATTCGCACCCGCCTGCAATACATCATCAAAACCCGATTGGTGGAGTACTACAACGGCGAGCCGTTGATCCGCTGACACATAAACGACTACAATGGATATTCAGATCGAACGAAAAAAAGGACTTCGCATCCTGTTCGCCAAACGGAGTCTCCCCTATTGGGGCGGTATGCTCTTCCTGCTCTTCGCCGCATGGCTGTTGCTGCGCGACAACGCCTCGACGCTGCGTGTCGATGCCGGCACGCTCTCGGTCGCCGAAGTGACGCAGGGCGATTTCAACGACTACATCCGCGTGACGGGACAGGTCGAACCCATTACGACGGTTCAACTGAGTCCGCTCGAAGCGGGTGTCGTCGAACGGCTCGTGGTCGAGGAGGGAGCTTCGGTCCGCAGAGGCGACGTGCTGGTGGAGCTGAGCAACCCTTCGCTGACGCTCGAAATCCTCAACAGCGAAGCCGAACTGGCCGAGAAGCAGAACCTGCTGCGCAACACGCTCATCTCGATGGAGCAGGAAAAGCTCACCCTGCGGCAGAACAAGGCGCAGCTCGATCTTGACGTGGCACGCAAGCGGCGCGCCTTCGAACAGAACGACGAACTCTACGCACACCGGCTCATCGCCCGCGAAGAGTGGTTGCAGGCCAAGGAGGACTGGGAGCTGGCCGAGAAACAACGCGAGCTGAACATCGAGCGGCAGATACAGGATTCGCTCTACCGCACCGTGCAGGTCGAACAGATGGAAGATAATCTGGCCAACATGCGGCGCAACATGCAGCTCATCCGCCAGCGCATCGGCAACCTCGCCGTCAAATCGCCGATCGACGGCGAGATCGGCCTGCTGGACGTCGTGCTGGGACAGTCGGTCGCATCGGGCCAGAAGATCGGACAGGTCAACGACCTCTCGGACTTCAAGGTCGAGGCGCAGATCGACGAAATCTATATCGACCGCGTCCGCACAGGCCTCGAAGCCTCCTTCGAACGGCAGGACTCCAACTATCGCATGCGGCTGCGCAAAGTCTATCCCGAGGTGCGCAACAACGTATTCCGCGCCGATTTCAACTTCACGGGAGCCTATCCGGCCAATATCCGCAGCGGGCAGACCTACTACCTGCATCTGCAACTGGGACAACCCACCGAAGCGGTTCTCGTCCCGCGCGGCACCTTCTACCAAACCACGGGCGGCGCATGGATTTACGTCCTCTCGCCCGAAGGCGACCGCGCCTACAAGCGGCCGATCCGCATCGGCCGCCAGAATCCGCAGTACTACGAGGTGCTCGAAGGACTGCAACCGGGCGAGCGGGTCATCGTCTCGGGCTACGAGTCCTACGGCGCCAACGACGTACTGCTGCTGAACCGCCGAATAAAATAACTCCGACCATCCAAAACAACGCTTTCGTCAAGCCGAGCGCAGATCCGAACTTGTTCGGACTATGCCGAGGCGGGAAAACGAAAAAAGAAATTCAACCATTATGTTCCGACAACTCGACTTCCGTTCGTTTTTCAACTTCCTGGGGCGCAACAAGCTCTACACGGCCATCAACATCTTCGGCCTCTCGCTGTCGCTCATGTTCGTCATTCTGATCGCGGACTACACCGTCCGGCAGCTCACCGTCGACAGCTTCCACTCGAAGGCCGGCAGGATCTACGTCGTAAGCAACGAAAACACCGTCGCCAGCGCCTATTTCCTGCAAAAGCATCTTCTGGACCGCTATCCCGAGATCGAAGCCACCTGCGCCGTATCGTTCGAAGATCACCATACCGTAGAGGCGGACGGCAAGCTGGCACTGGCCGACGTACTCTACGCCGACACGACCTTCTTCCGCATCTTCGACTTCGAACTGGCCGCCGGCGACAGGCGGCAGGCGCTCGCCGCACGCGACAACGTCGTCCTCTCCGAATCGTTCGCGCGCCGGATGTTCGGCGACGCCGATCCCGTGGGGCGTTCGCTCGTCGCCGAGGGGAAGAGCTACACCGTCAGCGCCGTGATGCGCGATATCGAGCGTTCGGTCATCCCGCCGGTCGACCTACTCTACCGCGGCGATCTGCTGACGAAGAAGAACAATAACAACGAAAGCATGAGCAATGTAGGGTCGTGCTGCACCTTTCTGCTGGCACGCGAAGGGGCCGACCTGCGGGCCAAACTTCCCGACATGCTCGACTATTTCAAAACGATCTATTTGCCTTACACCCGCGGCTTTTACCGGCAGGTAACGCTCCTGCCCCTGCGGGAGGTCTATTTTTCGTCCCTCGACAGCTACGGGAACCTCTCGTCGGGCAACCGCTCGTTCGTGACGATCCTCATGGCAATCGGCATCGTCATCCTGCTCTTCGCCGTCATCAACTACGTCAACCTGACGGCCGCACAGACCGGATTCCGCGCCAAGGAGATGGCCACGCGCCGCCTGCTGGGCGCGACGAAAGGGGAAGTCGTGCTCAAACTGATCCTCGAATCGACTCTGATGTGCTGCACGGCATTCGCCGTCGCCTTTCTGCTGGCCGAAGCGGCCGAGCCCTACGCCGCAAGGCTGCTCGGCGCGAAGATCGACATCTCGGCGGCAGCGACACCGGAGCGGATCGCATGGTACGCACTGTTCCTGCTCGCGCTGGGCTTCGTTTCGGGCATCGTGCCGGCGACGCTGGTAGCCCGCTACAAACCCGTGGACGTCATGCGCGGATCGTTGCGGCACCGCACGAAGCAGGTATACAGCAAAGTGCTGATCGTCATTCAGAACGCAATCACCGTCGCAATGCTCGCCACCTCGCTGACCGTCTATGCGCAGACACGCCACCTGATCGACGCGCCGCTGGGATACGACACGAAAGACATTCTCATGCTTCGCCACGATATATTCGACGGCTACGACCAGATGCGCCGGCTGCGCGACGAACTGTGCAGCGAACCGTCGGTCGAAGCGGTCGCATTCAGCAATGCGACACCGCTTACGAAAGGTTCGAACTGGACGATGCAATATGACGGCGGGCGCATGATCTCGTTCGAATATTTCGTCGCCGACTCGGTCTTCTTCCGCATTCTCGGCCTCGAACTGCTGCGCGACAACCATACCGAAGGATGGGGGTTCAACCAATACGCATTCAAACAGATGGATATCCCCGAGGATACGCCCGGCGTCCGCTTGGCGAACATAGAGGACCCCGTTTCGGTCGCCGGCATCTACCGCGATTTCCGGTTCGGATCGGTGCTCGAAAAACCGACGGCGATGATCCTGTGGAACATCGGCGACTTCGATCGCTTCTGGAACGGGAAAAAACTCTCCGCACCCCGCTTCCCGGGGTACATGCTCGTCAAGACGCGCGGAGACCACGACGAGGCTTACGCCACCATCCGCAGCATTTTCGAACGAATCAACGACGACGGATTTTTCGAGGGGCGTTATTTCGAGCAGCAGATCGCCGACTTCTTCGCCGACGAACAGCGCACGCTGCGCATCGTGGGGATATTCACGCTGGCTGCGATCCTCATCTCGGCGCTGGGGCTGCTGGCCATGTCCACCTACTACATGCAGCAGAAACAGCAGGAGACGGCCGTACGCAAGGTCTTCGGAGCGACGCGGCGCGAGATGCTCCGACGGCTGGTGGGCAACTTCATGGCACAGGTCGCCGTCGCGTTCCTCATCGCCGTACCGGTCGCATGGTACGCCCTCGACCGCTGGTTGCAGGATTACAGCGTCCGCATCCGGCTCGGCGCGTGGATCTTCCTCGCAGCCGGCGCATTCGCCGCGACCGTCGCACTGGCCACCGTCTTCTGGCAGAGCAGCAGAGCCGCTGCCGCGAACCCCGTCGACACACTCAAAAACTGACCCGCTCGGCGATACCGTTCACCCAAAAACGAATCACAACCAATCAAATCATTCCGTCATGTTGAAAATCGAAAATCTTCGGAAAGTCTTCCGGACGGACGAAATCGAAACCATCGCGCTCGACAACGTATCGTTCGCAATCGAAAAAGGCGAGTTCGTCGCCGTCATGGGGCCTTCGGGATGCGGCAAATCGACGCTCCTGAATATCCTCGGCCTGCTCGACAATCCCACATCCGGCAGCTACACCCTGCTCGGGCAGGAGGTCTCCGCTTTCCGTGAAAAGGATCGCACGCTGTTCCGCAAGGGCAATATCGGCTTCGTCTTCCAGTCGTTCAACCTCATCGACGAACTCAACGTCTTCGAGAATGTCGAGCTGCCGCTCATCTATCTGAGCGTGAAGGCTTCGGAGCGCAGACGCCGCGTGACCGAAATTCTGAACCGCATGAACATCTCGCACCGCGCCAAACACTTCCCGCAGCAACTCTCCGGCGGTCAGCAGCAGCGCGTAGCCATCGCACGCGCCGTCATCGCCAACCCGCAGCTCATACTGGCCGACGAGCCGACCGGAAACCTCGATTCGAAAAACGGACAGGAGGTAATGGAACTTCTTTCGGAACTGAACCGCGAAGGGACGACGATCATCATGGTCACCCACTCGCAGCACGATTCGACCTACGCCCACCGGGTACTGCACCTCTTCGACGGTACGCTGGTCAAGGACCTGACGAACAAACTCTGAACGCCGCCGCAAGAAACGCGGTCGAAAATCTCACAACGCGAAGACCGCAAGCAACAGAATTGCTTGCGGTCTTCGGTGTGCCCAGGACAAGACTCGAACTTGCACGAACTAAACGTTCACTACCCCCTCAAAGTAGCGTGTCTACCAATTTCACCACCTGGGCTTTTTAAAACAGGCCGCGGCGTTCGGCATCGAACCCTTGGCGCATGTTCGCGAAACACACGGTTTCGGAGTGCAAATATAGACAGGATTTTGTTAAGCACAAAATTTTCAACCGATTTTTCGGAAAAAAATCCTATCTTTGACTGCGTCTTAGATACTCCGTCTCGGCATAATCAAGCTAACGCTTGCTTCTGCACTCGACTTTTCGTATCTTTGTATTACCGAACTTCAAGGTAGGCAGGTCGCATTCCGGCAGAAGCGGCCGCCGCCGGAGTCCGGCCCGCATCGTTCCCGCCGGCGGAGCCGCTCCGTCCGCAGGCGATGCCGACCGCCGAAAACCGATATTCGAAACAAATAAAAACGATTCACCGAAATGAAAAAAACGATTCTGACCGCCCTGCTGCTCTTCGCCGCAGCCGCCGTCTTCGCGCAAAGCGAGTACAATTTCCAGCGCCGTTCGCTCTTCGAGAAACTGCCCGTGACCTCCAAGGACATCGTATTCCTGGGCAACAGCATCACCGACGGCGGCGAGTGGAACGAACTGCTGGCCAATCCCCGCGTCAAGAACCGCGGCATCAGCGGCGACCGTTCGAGCTGGATGCTCGATCGGCTCGATCCGATCGTCGGCGGACAACCCCGCAAACTCTTCCTGTTGATCGGCACCAACGACCTGGCGGCCGGTACTCCGGCGGCGGAGGTCGTCGCCAACGTCCGCAAGATCGTGGAGCGCTTCCAGAGCGAATCGCCCCGCACGAAATTCTATGTGCAGAGCGTCTTTCCGGTCAACGACTCGTTCAAGAAATACGCTGCCAAACACGGCCGTCACGACGCCGACATCGTGGCCGTGAACAAGGGCCTGCAAGCGCTGTGCGCCGAGAAGGGGATCGTCTACATCGACCTGTGGACGCTGCTGGCCGACAAGAACGGCAAGCTGCGCGCCGACCTGACCAACGACGGCCTGCACCTGATGGGCGAGGGCTACATCGTCTGGCGCGACGCGGTGCTGCCCTATGTGAAATAGAACGATCCGCCCGTCCCGAAACGGAAAGGGAGCGCCCGCATGCGGGCGCTCCCTTTTACGCTATTCCGCGCTTACTCCACCCACTGCACCCGCTCGACGGGTTCACCCGCGGGGAGCGGTTTGGGTTCGAAATCGGAGTAGCCCAGCGCGATGACGCACAGCACGCCGCACCCCTCGGGAATCGGCAGGAAGGTGCGCAGGTAGTCGACGGCCTGCTCGCCGTCGGGCCGTTCCTTGCTGCGGGGACGGCCGTTGACATGCACCCAGCACGATTTCAGACCGGCGTCGACGAGCGCGAGTTGCAGGATCGTAGCCGCGATGGCCGCATTGTCGACCCACAGGTCGCTCGCCGCACGATCGCCCATCACCACCACGGCCGCCGGAGCACCCGCGAGCGGCACGGCACCGTAGTCGCGCATGGCAGCCATACGGTGCACCGTCGCGGCGTCGCGCACCGCCAGAAACCGCGTCGAACGGCTGTTGCGCGACGAGGGGGCGTGCAATGCCGCCTCGATCGCCTGCGCCAATACTTCGTGCGGGACCTCCTCGTCCCTGAATTTGCGCACGGAACGCCGTGCCTCGATCACCTGCTGAAAGTCCATAAGCGGAATGTTTTCGATTTTCGAGACAAATATAGAATGCAAACGCAAAAAACCGGCCGCAGACGGGCGGTTATTTTCATTTTTTGCGTACTTTTGTCGGGCAGGCTCGCCTTGTCGCTGCCCCTCGCGGGGGAGAGGAAAGTCCGGGCAACGCAGAGCACCGTCCAAGCTAACGACTTGATAGCCGTGAGGTTATAGGAAACGTAACAGAAAACGACCGCCCCTGCTTGCAGGGGTAAGGGTGAAAAGGCGGGGTAAGAGCCCACCGCGGCGGCAGCGATGTCGCCGGCCGTACGTCTGACGGGTTGCAAGACCGTGTATACCGGCAGTTAAGGGTTGCTCGCCCGATGTCGGGGGGTAGGTTGCTGGAGGCGGCGGGCGACCGCCGTCGTAGATAAATGACAGGGGCTCCGCACCGGAAGCGCGCAGCGGAGTACAGAACCCGGCTTACAGAGCCTGCTAAAACAAAAGGATGCCTTCGGGGCATCCTTTTTTCCTTAAAAACGGTAGCGATTCCACGCTCCGCTGCATTGCGTCCGGATCGACGATTTCCAAACGGGCGGCCCCGCATTCCGCGGGATTCGGGCAGGGCGAAACTACGGATCGGTGCAATGAAAAAGGGAGCGGTCGAACCGCTCCCCTCCGATTGCAGGCCGCCGGCCGGTCAAAGTCCCATCTTCTTGCGGATAGGTGCCGGAATAGCCTTCTTGTTGACCATGACCGACATCGTCTTGTAGGCCACGAAAGGACGCGAGAAATAGTAGTACCCGTCGTAGGGAGGACGCACGCCCCATGAATTCTTCACCTTGTAATAGTCGTTGCCCGCCTGGTCGACCGCCGTGCCCATGATCTGCATACCGTGGTCGTCGGTAGTCTCGTAGTTGTCGAACGCCTCCTGACGCATCTGCTGCGTGATGACGCGCTCCTTGCCGGGCTTGTCGAACTTGTAGAGCGCCGCCTCCTTCTCCTTGTCGGAGAGTTTGCCCCAGCGCTCGGCGTCGGTGCCGCTCATGCTCGTAAGGTCGGCCTCGGGCACGATGCCGATCGCCTTCGTGCGGCTGAAACCCTTCTCGCTCACGTCCGTCCCCCAGAGCACCGTATAGTCGTTGGCCAGCGCATTGTCCACGACGGCCATCATCTCGTCGAGAGGCAGGTTCCAGACCGTCCCCCACATCCAGTTGTCGGGCACTTCGAGGATGAACTCCTCGTAGAAGGGGTGGTGCGTATAGGAGCTGATCTCGACGTAGTCGTCCATGTCGAGCCCCAGCGATGCAGCGAACGACTGCGGCGTATACTCCTTGCCCTTCCAGGTGAATTTTTCGGGTTTGGGGCCGAGATAGGCGTCCAGAACGGCATCCAGGCCGCGCTGCCAGGCCGTCGTCAACTTGTCGCCGGCGATCACGGCGTCCATATACCCCTTGACGACGCGGTCGATCTCCGTGAAGTCGGGCAAGTCGGTGCCGTAGCAGAGACCCGGATAGACCTCCGTCGGCACGATGCCGTATTTCTTGATCCCGTCGGTCACGTCGCGCGAACCGCCGCCGACGGCCAGATTGAGCGAACCGTGCATACGGGCGTACTTCACCGCCTTCTCGAAATAGGCGTTGCGCACGATCCACATCGCCGACAGGTCGTACTCCCCGCCGCCGTTGCGCAGAATCTCGCTTTCGAGAAACGCGAGGGCCGAGTAGGCCCAGCAGGTGCCGCTGCGGTTCTGGTTCTTGACCGAAGTCACGGGGAGGGTCTTCACATCGGTGAAACGATACCCCTCCTCCTTTTGCTGTTCCTGCGCCCCGACGCCCGTCGCGAGCAGCGCCAGAAGGGCCGTAAAAAGGATTTTCTTCATAAATCGCATGAGTTTCGTTGAATTACGTCATTTCTTCGACGCGGCGACGATTTTCAGGCACTCGTCGAGCGTCAGTTCTTCGGGCTTCGTCCCCTTCGGGATGCGGTAGTTCTTCCCCTTGTAGGCGATGTAGGCACCGTAGCGGCCGTTCTTGACCAGCATGTCGGGATCTTCGGCGAAGCTCCGAATCGGCGTGTTGGCCGCCGTCCGCTGCGCCTGATGCGCCTTGATAAGCTCCACGCCACGTTCGAGCGTCAGCGTATAGGGATCGTCGCCCTTGGCCAGCGAGGCGAAGGTCGACTTGCCCCAGCGCACGTAAGCGCCGAAGCGCCCCAGCCCGACGACCATCGGCTCGCCCTCCCATTCGCCCAGCGTGCGGGGCAGGGCGAAGAGCGCCAGCGCCTCGTCGAGCGTGATCGACTCGATGAGCTGCCCTTTTTTAAGCGAGGCGAAACGGGGTTTCTCCTCGCCTTCGCCCTCGATCTCGACCATCGGCCCGTAGCGGCCGATGCGGGCCTTGACCGTGCGTCCCGTCTTGGGATCGGCACCCAGCACGCGCGCCTGCCCGTGTTTGTCGGACTGCGTCTCGATCGCCGTATCGACCATGCGGTGGAACGGCCCGTAGAAAGCGGCGATCATCTTGTCCCACGTGATGTCGCCCTCGGCCACGCGGTCGAACTCCTTCTCGACGTTGGCCGTGAAATTATAGTCGATGATCGGTGCGAACTGCTGTTCGAGGTAGTCGTTCACCAGCATACCGATATCGGTGGGTTGCAGCCGGTTCTTCTCCTTGCCGAAGCTCTCGCTGAGCGTCTTGGCCGACACGCTGCCGCCCGCGAGCGTCAGTTGTTCGTAGGTGCGCTTCTGCCCCTCCTTGCTCTGCTTGACCACATAACCGCGGTTGATGATCGTCGTGATGGTCGGCGCATAGGTCGAAGGGCGGCCGATGCCCAGCTCTTCGAGCCGCTTGACCAGCGACGCCTCGTTGTAGCGCGCCGGCGGCATCGTGAAACGCTGCGTGGCCGTAATGGTATGATAGAGCACCTCGTCGCCCGCCGAGAGTTTGGGCAGCAGCCCTTCGCTGTCCTCGGCCGGCTCCTCGTCGGTCGACTCCGAATAGAGCCGCAGGAAACCGTCGAAACGCACCACTTCGCCCGTGGCGACGAACTGTTCGCGGCGGCCGTCGATCGCGATCGTGATCGTCGTGCGGTCCAGCTCGGCCGAAACCATCTGCGAAGCGACCGTGCGCTTCCAGATCAGGTCGTAGAGCCGCTTTTCGGCCGGCGTACCCTCGATCGCCTGCCGCTCGATATACGACGGGCGGATCGCCTCGTGCGCCTCCTGAGCCCCCTTGGTCTTGGTCTTGTAGTTATGGTACGACGAATACTTCTCGCCGTAGAGATTCGTGATCTGCTCCTTGCACTGCGCCAGCGCCAGCGTCGAGAGGTTCACCGAGTCGGTACGCATGTAGGTGATAAGACCCTGCTCGTAGAGGTGCTGCGCGACGGACATGGTCTGCGAAACCGACATCCCCAGCTTGCGCCCCGCCTCCTGCTGCAACGTGGAGGTCGTGAAGGGCGGCGCGGGATAGCGCTGCACGGGCTTCTCCTCGACCTTGGCCACCGTGAAGGTCGCGCCGACGCAGCTGCGGAGGAACGCCTCGGCCTCCTCGCGCGATTCGAAGCGCGTCGGCAGCTCGGCCTTGAAGAGCGTCCGATCCTTGTCCCCGGCGGCATGGAACTGCGCCACGACGCGGAAATAGGGGGTCGACCGGAAGGCGATGATCTCGCGTTCGCGCTCGACGAGCAGCCGCACGGCAACGCTCTGCACGCGGCCCGCCGACAGCGACGGCCGCACCTTCTTCCATAGCACGGGCGACAGCTCGAAACCGACCAGACGATCCAGCACGCGGCGCGCCTGCTGGGCGTTGACCAGATTCATGTCGACCGTCCGCGGGTTCTCGATAGCCTCCAAAATGGCCCGCTTCGTAATTTCGTGGAAGACGATCCGCTTCGTCCCCTCGACCGGGAGACCCAACACTTCGGTCAGGTGCCATGCGATGGCCTCTCCTTCGCGGTCTTCATCGGAGGCGAGCCACACGGTCCGGTCCTTCGCGGCGCGCGTGAGTTCGTCCACGACCTTGCGTTTATCCTTCGGGATCTCGTAGACCGGCGCGAACCCGTCGGCGAGATTGATTCCCAGATCCTTTTTCGAGAGGTCGCGAATATGGCCGAAGCTCGACTTGACCATGAAATCCTTACCCAAGAACTTCTCGATCGTCTTGGCCTTGGCCGGCGACTCGACGATAACTAAATTTTCCTGCATCGTAAATCGTTTATACATGCGAAAACCTAAGTATCGCAACTTAGGTTCGCAAAAAGCAATGTGTAAATGCCGTCTCTATTTTATCAGCGTATAGGTCAACTCCATGTGGATCGGGGCGTTCTCGCCGGCCTTGATCCCGCCCTGCAACGCGATGCGGTTGAAGGTGAACAGATCGGTGGCCCCCGGCGCCAGATAGAGCGTCATCATCCGCTTCTGGGCCTCGGTGTACTGCCGCTCGCCCGTTTCGGGATCGATCGGCGCCTCCTGATACGCCCGCCACAGGCGTTGTATATGGCTCGAAATATTGAGCGTGTAGCATCCCAGGCTGCGGTTCAGATAACCGCCGTAGGGAAGCGTCACCTCGTACTGCTGTTCGTAATCGTAGGCGTAGTCGGACACGGGCGTCAGCGTCTTGAAATCGGTGTAGAGGCCCAGCCGGCTGATCGACGCGTCGAAACGTTCGATCACCTTCTGCGAGAATCCCTGCTCCCAGCCGCCGTCGGTCACGCCGTCCACGTAGATCGAGAGCAACGCCTGGTTGATCGCTACCGTCCGGTACCCCTCGTCCTCCTGCTCGGCCTGCAACTCGCCCAGCACGGAGAGGAACTCGTCGGTAAGCGTCAGCTCGACGAGCGCGCCGCCCATTCCCTCAACATAGCCCAGTTCGAAGGGCTGCTGCGGCTCGACGGTTCCGCCGCCGGGCTTCTCGACAATCGCGTCGTAATCGATATAGCGCGTGTTGGTGCGCTCGACAGTGTTGACCGACACGTTGCCGTAGGTGGTCGCGTATTCGTCGTAGAAATAGAAGAGCGTCTGCAACGTATCGCGGATCAGCGTCGCATCGACCGAATCGCGGTTACGCCCGTAGAGCATCATGCCCGACTCGGCAAGCGTGGTGGCGAAGGTCGCGCCCGTGGTGCCGTTGAAATCGAGCGGCAGAATGGCCAGGCCGCAGAAGTAGTTCACCCACAGCGAATCGTTGGTATAGACCGTCGAGTCGTTCTTGTATTTGCCCTCCTGCATCATCAGCTCCTTGACGTAGTCCAGCCCCGCCGCCGTCGGCTCCAGCGTGACGGCCGTCGTGGCGGGCCCCGTCGTCGTCCCGTCGGGGAAGGTGAAGGTGAACAGCGGGTCGTTCTCGTCGACGCAGCCCGCCTCCACGGGATTGAAACTCGTGAAGAAGGTCGTATCGGTCGTGCCGTCGCCGTTGCCGTCGTTGTCCTTCAAATAGTCGTTGTTGAGAATCCGGTAGACGCCGAAGCGCTGCGGCTGGAGCGTGTCGCCCGCATACGAGGAGACGCTCAGGAGCAGTTGCAGCGAATCGAAGATCGGCCGGTAGCCGTACCAGTTCTTGCGGTCGGAGATCGACGCCCACAAATACTGGGTCATGAACCCGGCCTTGCGTATGCCGAAGGTGTCGCTCTTGGTCGTACCGAAATAGCCGTAGGAGAGGTTGGACGACTTGACGGAGTCGCTCATGAACATCCGGGCTTCGAAGCCTTTGCGGATGCTGTGCAGGCGCATCTCCATCTGCTGGTTGCCGGGCACGAGTTCGTACCCCAGCGTATCGTCGACCTCCGTACAGCCGGCAAAAGTCAGCATTCCCGCCACGCCCAGCACCAAAACGGCGTTGAGCCACTTGCGAACGCCTCTATAATTCTTCATAGAACTTATTATAATTATCGAATCCCTCCGCCTCCGGCGCCTGATACTCCAATACCGGCTTGCCGCTGCGGCGGGCATACTCCGCCAGGGCGGCATCGACCCCTTCCGAAGCGAGCACGATGCCGTCGGCATAGTCCATAACGAAACGCATGAGGTTTTGGTATGACGAATTGTCGAGAATTTTCAGATTTTCGTCCTGCACGCCTTCGTGTTCCACCTTGGCGCGGAAACCGGCGTCGAGTTCGCCGGGGAAGGCGTCGTCGTAGAGCGACACGGCGATCTTCACGTCGCGGAAGACGGGATCGTCGGCGAACATGTGTTTGAGGTAGATCGGAACGACGGCCGAGAACCAGCCGTGGCAATGCACGACGGACGGGTTCCAGCGCAGTTTCTTGACCGTTTCGAGCACGCCGCGCGCGAAGAAGATGGCGCGCTCGTCGTTGTCGGCGAACCACCCCGCATCGTCGGAAAGCACCGCCTTGCGCGCGAAATAGTCGTCGTTGTCGATGAAGTAGATCTGCACGCGGGCGGTCGGGATCGACGCCACCTTGATGATGAGCTGATGGTCGTTATCGTCGATGATCAGGTTCATGCCCGAAAGCCGGATCACCTCGTGAAGCTGGTTCCTCCGTTCGTTGATGCAACCGTAACGCGGCATGAACGTCCGGATCTCGTTTCCCCGCTCCTGCATCGCCTGCACCAGCTGCCGGCACAGCGCGGACTGCTCGGACTCCGGAAGGTAGGGGAAAATCTCCTGACAAACGTATAATATCTTTCCTGCCATCGCCAATGTGAGTTTATTTTACAAAGGTAGTGAAAATTTTCCGAAAAACCGCGCAGGGCCGGAAATCCGCACTCCCGCAGCCTCAAAGGAGCAGCATCGCGTCGCCGTAGGTGCCGAAGCGGTAACCCTCCTCGCGCGCGATCTTGTAGGCGTTCATCACGCAGTCGTATCCGCCGAAAGCGGCCACCATCATCAGCTGCGTCGAATAGGGCAGGTGAAAGTTGGAGACCATCGCGTCGGCCACCGTGAACTCGTAGGGCGAGAAGATGAACTTGTTGGTCCAGCCCTCCCCCGCATTGATCGTGCCGTTGGTCGAAACGACCGTTTCGAGCGTCCGCATGACCGTCGTCCCGATCGAAACGACCTTGCGGCCGCTCCGTTTGGCGCGGTTGACGGAGGCGGCCGTCGCATCGTCGACGATGTACTGTTCGGAGTCCATCTTGTGCTTCGACAGATCCTCGACGTCCACCGTGCGGAAATTCCCCAGACCGGCGTGAAGCGTCAGGAAAGCGCGTTCGACACCGCGGATCTCCATGCGCTTCATCAGGTGTTTCGAGAAGTGCATCCCCGCCGTGGGAGCCACCACGGCCCCCTCCTTCGCGGCGAAGATCGTCTGGTAGCGTTCGCTGTCCTCCGGTTCGACCTTCTCGCGCACCCAGCGCGGAAGGGGCGTCTCGCCCAGTTTGAAGAGCGCCGTCTTGAATTCGTCGTAATCGCCGTCGAACAGGAAGCGCAGCGTGCGGCCGCGCGAAGTGGTGTTGTCGATCACCTCGGCCACCATCAGGTCGTCATCGCCGAAATAGAGCTTGTTGCCGATACGGATCTTGCGCGCCGGATCGACCAGCACGTCCCACAGACGCAGTTCGCGGTTCAACTCGCGCAGCAGGAAGATTTCGATCTCGGCGCCGGTCTTCTCCTTGTTGCCGTACAAACGGGCCGGAAAGACCTTCGTGTCGTTGAAGACGAACAGGTCGCCCTCGTCGAAATAGTCGATGATATCCTTGAAAATACGATGCTCGATCGTGCCCTTGGCACGGTTCACCACCATCAGACGCGCTTCGTCGCGGTTCTCGGCAGGGTACTTGGCCAGCATCTCCGGCTTGAACTCGTACCCGTACTGTGATAATTTCATTGTCGGAAAGTTGAATTTGACCCTTCGTTTTCCACGCCCGGCACAGTCCGAAAGCGGTCTTGCGCCCGCACCGGCCGGATCTGTTTCTCTATCGCAGAAAACACAAAACAATCAAGGTATATACGTCGGAAAAACTATTTTGTTTCACTCTCCCCTCAACTTTTTCAGAAAATCATCCAATTGCCATGCCGCTTCGACGTCGTGCGTACCGCTGCGCGTGCGACGCAGCGAGGTGAGATAGGCGCCGCTCGACAGCGCTTCGCCGATCTCGCGCGCAAGCGAGCGGATATAGGTTCCCTTCGAACAGCGCACGCGGATCGTCAGCTCCGGCAGACGGCATTCCAGCAGCTCGATGTCGTAGATCGTGACGAGCGACTGCCGCATCTCGACCTGCTCGCCGGCACGGGCGAACTCGTAGGCGCGCGTCCCCTCGATCTTCTTGGCCGAATAGAGCGGCGGCGTCTGCAACCGCTCGCCCACGAGCGAGGCGAGCGCCCGTTCGACCTCCGGTCGCGTGATGTGGTCCGTCGGGAAGGTCCGGTCGACCGTGTGTTCGCGGTCGAAGCTGGGGGTCGTGGCACCCAGCCGCACGCCGGCTATGTACTCCTTCCGCTCGGCCTGCAAGGCGTCGACCCGCTTGGTCGCCCGTCCGATGCAGACCAGCAGAACTCCCGTGGCCAGCGGGTCGAGCGTACCGGCATGGCCGACCTTGATCCTGCGGTAACCCGCCTTGCGCAACTCGAACTTCACCTTGCGCACCACGTCGGTCGAACTCCAACGGTAGGGCTTGTCGATCACGGCGACATAGCCCTCCTCGAAGTTCACCCGCTGCAAATCGGTACTTTCCATCGTCTTACAGCACATAGGAGAGGATCGACACCGTACCCGCCGCCGCGCAGTAAAGCGCGAACCAGACGAGTTTGCCGCGTTTGACGATCTCGATCATGAACTTGCAGGCCAGACACCCCACGACGAAGGCCGCGACGAAACCGGCCGCCAGCGGCGCCGAGCCGATCGCCTGCGCGCCGAGGTTGCCCTTCATCAATTCCAGGAAGGTTTCGCCCAGGATCGGAGCCAGCACCATCAGGAAGGAGAACTGCGCCACCGTCTGCTTGCGGTTGCCCAGCAGCAGCCCCGTAGCGATCGTCGATCCCGAACGCGACAGGCCGGGCAGCGCCGCCACGGCCTGCGCCACACCGATCAGGAAGGCGTCGCGGTAGGAGAGCTGCGCCTTCTGCCGGGGCTTGGCGTAGTAGGCGAAAGCGAGCAGCGCCGCCGTCACCAGCAGCATACACCCCACCACGAGCAGGATCGCCGGCGACTCCAAAAGGGCGTCGAGCCGGTCTTTGAGCGTGAAGCCGACGATCCCGATCGGAATCATCGACAGCAGGAGTTTCAGCACGTAGGCCTGCTCCTCGTTGAACCGCCGCGAGAAGAGCCCCCGCAACAGGCGCGCCACCTCGCTCCACAGCACGACGATCGTGCTGAGCACCGTAGCGGCGTGCAATGTCACGTCGAAGAGCAGGTTCTGTTCGATCTCTACCCCCATGAGCGCCTTGGCGATTTGCAGGTGCCCGCTGCTCGACACGGGCAGGAACTCGGTAAGCCCCTGCACGATGCCCAGGATAATGGCCTCTATCGTATCCATCTTCTACCAGCGTTTGAGGATGGCGTAAATTTCGAATGCGAAACCGCCGATGACCAGAATCGGCGCCAGCGTGATGCGCCGCCACGAAAACATGGCGTAGTTGAACTCGTCGGGCGAGTCGCTGCCGCCGCCCGACATGAGGATCATCCCCAGCAGAATGACCGCCGCCCCGACGAGCAGCAGCACGTAATTTTTCGCCGAGAGCGGCATCTTGGCGTCGTTGGGATCGCCGATTTCATTGAATTTTTTCATTGCGTATCGTCTGTTTATCAATTTCCTCTACACGGGCGGCAGCCCGACAAAACGGTCCTTGTTCCCGCCGGCCGACCGCAGCCGAAGGGGCAGACCTGCGGAACGAACTCCCCGAAGTCCCCTCCGAGGAGGAAATTCAGGAGAGGGTAAAATCCGGAAACACGGCCGCGGACCGTGACTGCACCCGTACGAAACCGGATACCGAACCCATTTCTGCTCAAACGTCCGACCCCTCAATACAAGTGTATCTTGTCCGACCTCATGTCGACGAACCGGTTGACCGATACGGCCGTAAAAAGCAGCGCGAGCGCCACGCCGCCGGCCATCATGCTCCCCACGATGATCATCGCCTTGGTCATCGCCGCGAGCGTCGTCAGTTCGGGCAGGGCCGCGCTCAACCCGTAGAGCGCTACGCCGAACAGCGCCGAAGCGCCGGCCCCTGCCGCCAGCCCCTGCCAGACGCTGCTGGCCAGAAAGGGCCGCATGATGAACCACTTGGTCGCGCCGACCAGCTTCATCGTATTGATGAGGTAACGCTTCGAGTAGATCGAAAGCCGGATCGTATTGCTCAGCAGAATCAGCGAAATGGCCAGCAACGCCGCAGCGAAGACCGCCAGCACCAGCTGGATCTTGTTCACCGTGGCGTGCATCCGCCGGATCATCGGCAGCGGGCAGGTCGCACGCTCCACGCCCCGCATCCCGCCGGCCTTGGCCATGAAGGCGTCGAGCCGCACCGAGTCGGCCGACTCGGCCGAGAGGTGCACCTCGAAACTGTCGTTGAGCGGGTTTTCGCCGAGCACCTCCTCGATCTCGTTTTCGAACATGTGGCGGAACTCCGCGTCGCCGATCTTCGTCTGCTTCGAGACGAACTCGATGTCGCGCACCATCTCGTCGCCGCGCAGGCGGCGTTCGATCTCGCCGCGCCGCAGCGAATCCACCCCGTCCGCCAGTTCGACGGTCACCGTCACGCTCTCTTGAAGCGTCCGCGCCACACGCAGCGCGGCCGTCATCAGATACCCCACCGAACCGAGCAGGAACAGCACCAGCGCCATGCTCACCGTCGAGACGATGTAGGAGTTGCGCACGCGCCGTTTGAGTCGCTTGTTGTCTTTCATCGCTTTTTTCGTTTATACCACTCCGCAGCGGCCAGTCCGGCGATCAGGAGCAGGATCGCCGCCGAGCAAAGCCCCGTCACCCCCTCGACCGCTCCCCAGTGCGGCGCACGGAACCGCCACTCGACCGTATGATCGCCGGCCGGAAGTTCCAGGGCGCGCAGCAGGTAATCGGCACGGAAATAGGGTGTCTCGACGCCGTCCACCCAGGCCGTCCAGCCCTTGTCGTAGAAGATCTCGGAGAAGACCGCCGTGGCGGGCGCCGCGGAGGTGTATTCGTATTTCAGATAGTTGGGGCGGTATTCCGTGAGCCGGATCGTACCGCCGAGCGTATCGACCGCCGGAAGCGCCCCTTCGCGGGCACCCGTCATGCGGGCATAGTCGGCGGGGTTGACCACCGCCTGACGGCGCAGGTCGGCCGTCGCCAGCGCCGCCAGCTCCTGCTGCGGCGTCGAGGCCGTCACGACGTCGCGCACCAGCCACGCCGCACCCTGCGCCGTCGCGCGCAGATGCGCTTCGGGCCGCCCGTCGGCGCCCGGCAGGATGAGGTAACGGGTATTGAGCATGTCGAGCACCGCTTCGTCGTTCGACGAGAGGTAGCGGTCGATCACGTCCTGATAACGCGACATCTTCGCGCCGTGGTAGCCGCCCACCGAACGGTGGTAGTAGCTCGTCGTGGCGTCGTTGAAGGGGCTGACCGTGAGGTTCAGCACACGGAAGCCGGGCGTCGTGTCGCCGAGAATCAGCTTGTCGGCCCCGCTCGGCGTCCACTGCTGCCGGCGCGGCGACACGAAGTCGTCCGACGACAGGTAGCGCACGTCGACACCCCACAGATCGGCCGCGACCAGCACGCCCGCAAGCGCGACGGCCGCGCCGCGCCACGCCGGACGCACGATCATCAGCCCCACGGCGGCCGCCGTGAGGAGCACGAAGAGCAGCGACCGCCAGGCGTCGGCCGTCATCATCGCGGCCCGCTCGTCGGCCATCGCCGCACCGACCTCCTCGCCGATCGTCGCGTCGAGTCCCTGTCGCAGCAGATCGTCGGCGCCGTTGGCCTGCAAAATACGGTTGAACTGCGCGGTCATCTGCTCCACGGCGGCCTCGCGGCCGAAATCGAAGAGCTGGCCGCCCGCTACGGCGAAGAGCAGGCACAGCCCTCCCGTGACGCCCGCGGCCCACGCCAGCGCACGGCGCAGCCGCACAGCCGGAAGCTCCGCGCACCAGAGCCGCTGGAGCGCCAGCGCCGCCAGCAGCGGCACCGTCCACTGCACGACCACGAGGGCCATCGAGACCGTGCGGAACTTGTTGTAGCCGGGAAGGTATTTATAGGCCAGTTCGGTCAATCCCATGAAGTGATGCCCCCACGCCAGCAGCAGCATGACGAGGCTCGCCGCCACGATCCACCAGCGGTCGCGGCCGCCGACGAGCAGCACCCCCAGCAACGCCAGGAAGAGCGCCGCGGCGCCCAGATAGGTGGGCCCGCCGGTGTAGGGCTGTTCGCCCCAGTAGGCGGGAAGCTGCTGCGCCGCCTGCGCCATGCCGTAGGGCGTCAACGCCGCGGCGACGGGGCCGTCCTCCGAGAAGGCGCGGGCCGAGTCGCTGCCCATGAAATCGGGGATCAGCAGGTTCCAGCTCTCGGCACGGCCGTAGCTCCACGCCGTCGCATAGGCCAGATCCAGCCCGCCGCTCCCGGCATCCCCGGCCGCCAGTTCCGAACCGCTGCGCGTGGTATCCTTCGCGTGCTGGGCGGTGTACCACAGCGGTGCGAAGTTCGAACCGAGCGCCAGCAGCCCTGCGGCCGCCAGCACCGCCGTACGTTTGGCGAAGGGTTTCAAGAGTTTCTCCCGCAAGGCGACGATGCCTTCGCTGAGCCAGAACAAGGCGGCCGCCAGCAGGAAATAGTAGGTGATCTGCGGATGGTTGGCGCCGATTTCGAGCGAAGCGAAGAGCGCCGTGAACGCTCCGCCCCACCCCGGACGCCCTCCGCGCAGCGTCATCCAGATGCCGCCCATCATCGGCGGCGCATAGACCAGCGCCCACATCTTGGTCAGGTGCCCCGCCCCGATGATGAGCAGGAAATAGGTCGAAAGGCCGTAGGCCAGCGACGGCACGATTCCCACCCACGGATCGATCTTCATCATGCGGAGCATCACCCAGAAGGCGCACATGGCAAAAAAGATGAGTCCGGCGGGGATCGGCACGGCCCGCGTCAGCGGTACGGCCGCATCCTTGACCAGTTGTGCGGGATAGCGCACGTCGACCAGATAGGCGGGCATACCGCCGAACATCGAACCGATCCACTGCGGGTCTTCGCCGTAGGCCTCGCGCGTCCGATGGATCTCGCGACTGGCCCCTTCGTACTGACGCACATCGTGTTGCGGCAGCACGTCGCCGCCGAACTGGGGCGCGAAATAGAGGGCCGCCAACGTGAAGAAAAGGAGTACGGCCACGGCCGCCGGCAAGAATTTTCTGAATAGAGTGGTCATAGCAGCGATTGTTCGTCGGTTCAAAGGTACGAAAAGTCGAGCGCAGAAGCAAGCGGCAACTTGATTATGCCGAGACGGAGTACCTAAGGCGAAGCCAAAGATACGAATAAGCCGAAGGCCATGCAAATAAATTTGCATTTGCTCGCGCTTATTCCTATCTTTGTCCTACAAAACGTCACCCGAGCTATGGTTACACTCGATGCGATACGCGGCCCCGTCGCGCAGGAACTGGAAGAGTTCGATGCGTTCGTCCGCCGGAATTTCAAGGTGGAGAACGAATTGCTTTCGGGCATGGTCGACTACATCCTCTCCTCGCGCGGCAAAGGCGTACGGCCGCTGCTGGTACTGCTTTCGGCGGCGTTGAACGCGCCCGCCGGCGGGCGCGGCATCGGGCAGCGCACCTATCTGGCAGCAATGCTCGTCGAGATCATCCACACCGCCTCGCTCATTCACGACGACGTGATCGACGAAGCGGACACCCGCCGCGGCCGCGCATCGGCCAACGCCAAATGGCAGTCGCGCAACGCCGTGGTGTTGGGCGACTATCTGCTGGCGCGCAACATGGAGCTCGGGATGCGCAGCGGGCAGTACGACCTGGTCTCCTACGTCATCGCCTCGATCGCCACGCTCTGCGAAGGCGAGCTGCTACAAAGCGACCGCGCCGAGCGCATGGAGATCACGCGCGACGCCTACCTGGAGATCATCTACAAGAAAACGGCCAGCCTGCTGGGCATCAGCGCCGGCGTGGGGGCGCTCTCGGCCGGCGCGAACCGCGAACAGGTCGCCCGGATGCGCCGCTTCGGCGACGCGCTGGGCATGGCGTTCCAGATCCAGGACGACATCCTCGACTTCACGCGCGGCGCCGAGACGGGCAAGCCGTCGAACAACGACCTGCGCGAACACAAGATCACGCTGCCGCTGCTGCTGCTGCTCGACCGTGCCGACGCGGCGCGGCGCGACGAGCTGCTCGCCCTGCTGGCACGCTGCCGCGAGGACGAAGCGGCGGTCGACGCCCTGCAACAGGCCGTCGAGGAGCAGGGAGGCTTGCAGGAGGCGTCGAAAGTGATGCAGAGCTACCTGCAACGGGCGACCGCGCTGCTGGCCGAATGGCCCGACGGTCCGATCCGCTCGGCCCTGGTCAACCTGTGCGCCTACGTGGCCGAACGCAACCGATAACGGAGAAAACCAATCTGAAATACTTTATGGAAACACAGAAAAAAAACTACGTTCTGCCCATTGCGATGATGTTCGCGCTCTTTGCGATGATCTCCTTCGTGACGGGGCTCCAAAACCCGATGGGAATCATCGTCAAGAACCAGTTCGGCGCGTCGAACTTCATGTCGCAGCTCGGCAACGCGGCCAATTTCATCGCCTACGCCTTCATGGGTCTGCCGGCGGGCCTGATGCTCCAGCGCATCGGCTACAAGAAGACGGCGCTCGCTGCCGTGGCCGTAGGCTTCATCGGCGTCGGCATCTCTTATCTTTCGGGTCTGATGTCCAGTTTCAGCGTCTATCTGATCGGCGCCTTCGTTTCGGGTTTCTCGATGTGTATGCTCAATACGGTGGTCAACCCCATGCTCAATACGCTGGGCGGCGGCGGCAACCGCGGCAACCAGCTCGTGCAGTTCGGCGGTTCGCTCAACTCGCTGGCCGCCACGATCGTTCCGGTGCTGGTAGGTTATCTCATGGGGAACGCCGCACAGGCCACGATCAGCAACGCCGCACCCGCCCTGTTCATCGCCATGGGCATCTTCGCGCTGGCCTTCGTCGTGATGCTCGTGATGGAGATTCCCGAACCGTTCGCCCTGACGAACGAAAAGTCCGCCGAGAAGAACGAGCACAGCGCGCTGTCGTTCCGCCACTTCGTCCTGGGCACGGTAGCGATCTTCGTCTACGTCGGCGTCGAGGTGGGTATTCCCAACTTCGCCAACCTCTTCATGACCACCGACCTCGGGATCGACACCACCGTGGCCGGTTCGGTCGTCGGCACTTACTGGTTCCTGATGCTCATCGGCCGCTTCGCGGGCGGTCTGCTCGGCGCCAAGGTCTCGCCCAAGGCGATGCTTTCGACCGTTGCGACGGCAGCCTGCCTGCTGGTCATCTGCGCCATGCTCTGCCCCGTCAGTGCGGTGGTGAGCATGCCCGTCTTCCAGAGCGACATTTCATTCGGCATGGCGCAGGTTCCGGTCAGCATCATGCTGCTCGTCCTCTGCGGCCTGTGCACCTCGGTGATGTGGGGCGGCATCTTCAATCTGGCCGTCGAAGGACTCGGCAAATACACCTCGGCCGCTTCGGGCATCTTCATGGTGATGGTCTGCGGCGGCGGCATCCTGCCCCTGATCCAGGGTCTGGTGGCCGACCACGCAGGTTACATGATGTCCTTCTGGGTGGTCTTCGCCGGTGTGCTCTACATCCTCTACTACGCACTCGCCGGACACAGGAACGTCAATACCGACATCAAGGTGGACTGAACCGTCTGCCGATCGGCAAAACGGGCCGGCCCCTTCGAGGGCCGGCCCGTTGCGATTGCAGGAAGGCGCCGGTCACATCACCACGCGCCGCGTGACGCTCCAGCGGCTCATCGCCCAGACGACGAGCGCGCTCGCGGCGAAGGCCGCGACGCTCATCCCCGCGAGCCGCACCCAGTCGGGCAGCGCGGCGCAGTCGAGCAGGTCGTAGCACACGGGGATCACGGCGAAGTGGCACAGATAGATGCCGAAGGTGAGCGACGCCAGACGCGAAAGCCACGGACGGGCGGCGACGGCGAGCTTCTGCACGACGACGAAGACGGGCAGCGTCATCATGAAGACGTTGATGCCGCAGAAGTACCACACGATCTCCAAATAGGCGAAATTACCCGGAAACCGGTTCTGCGTGGCGACGAAGCCCAGCGCCGTTATGAGGTAGCCGACCGCGAAGAGCGGCGCCATCACGCCGAGCGTCCGCCGCCAGCTCCACCGCAAGGGATAGCGCACCAGATAGTAGGCCAGCACCAGATAGCCGACGAAGCCCGAAAAATAGTAGAACGTCCCGTAGGCGTTCCAGTCGCAGACGCCCCACAGCCCCATGTTGCCGCCGTTGCCCGCATAGCCCAGCAGCGGTGCCGCCACCTCGACGTAGGGCAGCAGCAGCGCCGCGCCCCACACGGCCAGGAAGAGTTGCAGATCGCGCTGCGAAGCCTGCCGCAGCCATGCGCCCAGCACCGGCATCACGAGGTAAAGCCCCACGAGCATATAGAGATACCACAGCGGCGTGGTGTCGTAGTTGAAGTTGAAGACGAACGTATAGAGGCGCACGACGAGCTGGCGCACGGTATACGACGCCGGATCGACCGTCGGGCTCTGCGTAGCGGCGCCGAAGGTGTGGAGATAGGCGAAGAAGAGCAGCGGCAGCGCCAGCGACCAGAACAGGAGCGGCGGCACGATGCGGCCGATGCGCCGGCGGTAGAAGGCCCCCATCCCCTCGCCTACGGGCAGCAGCAGCACGCCGGTCATCATCACGAAGAGCGGCACGCTGCACCGGACCAGACTGCCGGCGAAAGCGCCGGTCAGAAACGCGCCGCGATCGGCGTCGAGCTGCCCCACGAAGGGGTCGCAGCAGTGGGCGAAAACGACCAGAAAACAGGCCAGCACACGCAGCAGGTCTACCCAGCCGATGTGCTCTCTGCGAGAAAACGAATCTTTCATCTATTCGAAGTTTAGTACGTTCCGGTTGCAAACAGAGGCCGCGCGCCGTCAGGGGCGCACGCCCATTTCGTCGAACTTGGCCGCCGCATGGAGGAAATGGGCCGTGATCCAGAAGACCGTCCATCCCTCGGCATATCCGCCACGGAACTGCGTCACGTCGCTCAGATCGCCGCGCTGTGCGAAATTCGTCTGCTGGATCTGTTCGCCCTGACGACCCCACGGATCGATCAACTGGCCGCAACTGCGGTACATCACGCGCGCCAACGACTGCAAGTTCTCGTCGTTCGTATACGTTCCCAGCCGGTAGAGTTCGGGGGCATAAAGCACGCCGTAGACGTCGAGATGCTGATTCTGGGGAGAGACCGATGTCCAGCCGCGCGTGCGTAGTCCACGGTCGGCCAGACGACCCGCCGGCAACGGGATGTCCCACACCACGGTATAGCTCAGACAGACATCGGCGGCATGTTGCGCACGCCGCAGCCACTCGGCATCGCGCGTATGCTCGTAGAGCGCCAGAAACCCCTGAAAAGCGGCCCACGCCCCCTCCTTGTCCTCGCCCGACGCGTCGAGCGTGCCGCCCCAGTAGGGCTCGTCCATCGACAGATGCCGTGCGGCATAATGGTCGGCGGCACGCGCCGCGGCAGCGGCATAACGCTCGCAGCCGAAAAGCTCGGCGGCGGCGAGCAGCGGCGCGATGAAAAAGGCTTCGGCCGTCGACCGCGGATGCCAGGCCGGATCGGCGACCCGCCGTGCGGCGAAGTCGCAGGCACGGCGCAGGAAGGCCTCCCATCGGGCCGTATCGTAGCCGCCCGTCCGGCGGGCCGAGCGGATCGCCAGCGCGAAATTGTACATCGCCTGCCCCATCGAAACCGGATCGGGCGACGACCAGCATTGCGAAGCGACATCGTACCGCACGCGAAACCCCTCCCCGTCGAAAGGCGCCCGCGTCAGGAAATCGAGCGACCGCTGCACCATCGCGTGCATACCGACCGTATCGACCCCGAGCGCACCGAGATGTTGGAGGAAATAACCCGGCGCGGCGGCTTGTCCGCACCACCCCATCACGATCGCCCGCCGCGGCGCGGGATACATGTTGAATCCAGCGACCGGACCCTCGTCGATCCAGCGCGAACGCGTCATGAGGCATTTCGCCGCCACGATCTCCTCGAAGCCCGGCAGCCCCTCGCACGAAAAAGGCGCATACAGCTCCAACGCCCGATGGACAGGCCGCCGGAAAGCTGCACCGCGCAGTGGCGCGGGATCGATCGCCAGCCGGAACTCCTTCTCGATCACCGTCCCCGGTCGAACGGCCAGGTATTGACCGGGCAGTTGCAAACTCCCCTTTTGGAGCGCTTTGCAGGCCCCCGCACGACCATTGTAGCCGATCGGTCCCGACAGCAGCAGCAATTCGGGATGCCCGTCCGCCTGCCGCACGCCGAGCGACCACCAGTGATCCGCATAACGCGGATCGGCGAGCGGGCTGGGCAACGTAAAGAGCGACGCTGCCGCGCAACGTTCGCCGCATTCGATCTCGAACGCAGCGAACGGCATCGGATAGCGGTGTTCTTCGAAAAGGGCGAACTCGCCGGCCCGGCCTTCGTAACGCACGACATTGTCGGGCGTATTGCGCGCGCCCGACGGATTGCCGTAGTAGAGGATCCCCGGCAGAAAAGGCCGCACCGGACATGGGGGCAGCTGCCACCGGATACCGAGCGTCACCGAATCGAGCGCCGGACCTTCCGTCCACTCGTAACGACGGATGCAATGCAGCAGATCGTCCTCGACGCGGTAAGCGTCGCGCAGCAGCCACCGGCCGCCGCGGCAGGCCAGTTCGCCCGAAAGGATCGTCCACTCGCCCGTCCGTTCGCATGTCACGGCACGTACATGCCGCCACTCGGCCGGAGCCCCGTCGCGCCATGCCGTAGCGATCGACCACAGCCCCTCCGCAGGCGGCGTCACGACGAACTGGCCGCACGACCACCGAGGGACGAAACCGGCGGAATCGCGCACGACTTCGAAGCGAGGCGAAGCGCCGAGCGGCGCGAACGAAAAACAAGCCAGGAAAAGCGCGAGGCAGGATATTTTCATGACACGGAACTTCACGAGAATCAAAATACGACACACCGAACGACGAATGAATTCGCTCGAAATTCGCCGAGACGAAGTCAAAGATACGAAAAGTCGAGCGCAGAAACAAACATTTATGTTTGATTATGCCGAGACGATGTATCTAAGGCATAGCCAAAGATACGGAAAATGCGGCGGATTGCAAATTTTTCACCGGCGACATGCAGGATTTCGCAGTCGAAGTCATTTATTATATGACCGAAAGCGGGAGTACCCGATTGAAAAGAGGCGATTTACAGGTCGGACGCACGAGAATGCAGGGTTGGCCGTACAAAAAAAATCGAGGTAATCCGAGAAGGTATTCGATTTCGGACGAGCACCGTCCTGAAATCTTAGTAACGAACGAGTCCGTTACAACCTCTCGAGTTCCTCTACCAACCTAAAACTACTAACCTAAATGAACCTTAAAACTTCGGGTACAAAGATAAGGCGTTTTTCGAGATTGTGCAAGTATTTTAGTAAATATTTTTAATATTTTATTCAGATTTTTTGGTAACTATGTGGTTATGTGGTTTTTCGCTCCCGGGGAATCGTGCGGCGGCTACGGCAGGAAACCTTGTGCGGAAGAGCATCGCAGGGTTCTCTTCGAGATCGGAGGCACGGCACGGACGTTGTTCGGCAAGGACAAAAAAAGAAGGAAACCCGATACCGGGCAGAACGCCGCGGCTCGCTGTTTCCTCACCAACCTAAAACTACTAACCTAAATGAACCTTAAAACTTCGAGTACAAAGGTAAGGCGTTTTTCGGAATCGTGCAAATATTTTAGTAAAAAAATTTACAATTTTTTGAATATTTTTTAATATCAATATATAAACTCCTAATTTACAATCAATTGAAAGCTACGCCGAATTTTATTGTTTTCCGATGAAATAGTCGTAACTTTGCACGCCCTATTAAAAGTCTATGGTTTCGGTCATTATTCCCAACTATTGTCACGCGCCCTATCTCAGGCAGCGCATCGACTCGGTGCTCGCGCAGTCCTACCCCGATTTCGAGGTAGTGCTGCTCGACGACTGCTCGACGGACGGGAGCCGCGAGGTGATCGAACGTTACCGGAACCACCCGCGCATCAAGCAAATCGTCTACAACGACCGCAACGGCGGTTCGGCCTTCGCCCAATGGCGCAAGGGGTTCGCGCTCACGCAAGGAGAGTACATCTGGATCGCCGAGAGCGACGACTACGCCGATCCGGCGTTCCTCGAACGCTGCGTGGCGGAGCTCGATGCCGATCCCGCGTGCGTACTGGCCCACACGCTGAGCCGCACGGTCGACTCGGAGGGACGGCCGTTCGGGAAAGTCCGCCATGCGGGACGTCCCGTACGCCGCATGGACGGGCGACGCTTCGTGCTGAGGCACCTGCTGCGCCGCAACGAACTCTACAACGCCAGCATGGCCGTCTTCCGCCGTTCGGCACTGCCTGCGGCAGGGGAATACGAAGGATTCCGCTACGCCGGCGACTGGTATTTCTGGATGCTCGTCGCATTGCAGGGCCGCGTGTCCACCGTCTTCGAACCGCTCAACGCCTTCCGCCGCCACGACGCGGCCACGACGACGCAGGGCGAACGGACGGGCGGACTCTACGAAGAGGTGTTGCAGATCCTGCCTGCCATCTTTTCGCGGATGCGGACAGCGGCACCGGTACGCTGGGCGCTCGAAGGCAAGCAGCTTTGCCGGCTGCACAGAGCCCGCCGGCGGTTCGGACGGAACGAAGCCTACGAACGGCTGTGGAGCCGCTGGTGCGAAACCTACCGATGCGACCCGTTGCGCAGAGCATGGTACCGAATTTACGGGGCGCTGCCCGACAGCATGTTTTTTTAATGTGAAGATGGAACAATTCAAGACATCCCTGGTCATCTCGACCTACAATTGGCCGGAGGCATTGGAACTTTGCCTGAAAAGCAGTTTACGGCAGACGGTCGCGCCCGCCGAGATACTGGTCGCCGACGACGGTTCGGACGAGCGCACCGCACAGCTGATCGCACGTTACCGCGTGCAGACGTCCATCCCGATCGTCCACGTATGGCAGGAGGACACCGGATTCCGCGTCGGCAGCATCCGCAACAAGGCGATCGCGCGCGCCACGGGCGCCTACATCATCCAGGTCGACGGCGATGTCATCCTCCATCCGGATTTCGTGCGCGACCATGTCTCCGTCGCACGTCCGGGACGCTTCGTCAGCGGCAGCCGCGTGCTGCTGGGTCCCAGATATTCGGCAGGACTGCTGGCGAACCGCTCGATCGACATCAACGCATGGAAAAAGGATGTCTCCAACAGGCTGAACGCCATCCGCATCCCCTGGGCATCGCCGGTCTTCGGCCGCTACAAGCCCGAAGTGACGCGCGGCTGCAACATGGCCTTCTGGCGCGACGACGCCATTTGCGTCAACGGCTACAACGAACTGATCCAGGGCTGGGGCAGCGAGGATTACGAATTCGGCAGCCGGCTGTGGCACATCGGCGTGCAGCACTTCTCGCTCAAACTTTCGGGCATCGTCTATCATATCTACCACAACGTCCGAGCCCGCGACCAGGCTGTCGCCAATCAGGTATTGGCCAACCTCACGCGCAGTCGGCGTCTGCTGCGCTGCAAACAGGGCATTTCGCAATATCTCTATCCCGATCCCGAAACGACGACACTGGTCAGAGAGGTGCAGGAGTAGCCCCGCGCGCGGATCACTTCGCGGCGGGGATGATCCCCCGCCACGCCCGCCGCATGCGGCGTTTCGTCCAGCTGTGACAACCGAACGGCAGGTCGCCGCCCAGCCGCCGCAGGGCGTAGGCCGGATGGGTGTCGATCGAGAAACGCAGCGCCTCGTCGGGCGCCGGATAACGGAATTCACGAGGCACGACCGCCCAGAACACATCTTCGTTATGGAGATGGCAAGGATCGGCGAGGTAGCTCTCGGCCTCCGTGCGGTAGGTCGCACAAGCCCGCCGGAACGCCTCCACACGGCGCAGCGACAACCCGCCGTTGCCGACGCGGCCGTAAAGCACCTGCCGCGAAGCCTCTCCCCGGCGACGTTTCATCTGCTCCCTCCACTGCATATACTGTTTGACCAGCGGCAGATCGTAAAGCGGCCGCCGAAGCCACGGCGCCGCCACGCAGTCGTAGCCCCGCCGGCACCAGTCGCCCAGCTCGTCGCGGAAAATCCATGCGTCGGTATGGCAGATCAGGATATATTCGGTATCAGGAAACGACGCATAGAACTCCTCGCTGAGCATCATGCGGTTGTAACCCGCAATGCCGTTGCGCCGGCCGAGCCACTCGTCGCCGACGGCGCGTGTCTCCACCCCCAGTTCCCGGCAGCAGGCGGGCGGCGTCACCCCCCGGGGATGAAGCACCGTGAAAGGCCATGCGGCCAGCACGCGGACGTTGTTCCGCAACGAAGACTCCTCGTCGGGCGTCAGCTCCCGATAGACGGGAACGACGACGCGCACGAGCGAACGGGGGGAATCAGCCATGACGAACGAGCGATTTGAGATGATATTTCAGATACTTGAACGGCAGCGCCCATGAGGCGGTACGGCCGGGATAGGTACGGATGTAGCGCACGATCCGCCGGAAGGGGCAGGCGCCGAAGAGCCGTTTCTGGCAGAGCAGTTTCAGGAAATAGGCCTCGGCGCGGCGGTCGAGATCGGCCAGCCGGGTCCCGTCGAGCGGTTCGACGCCGAGCGGCAGCCGGCCGGCCCATTTGCGGTGGTAGGTTTCGAGCGCTTCGAGCCAGCCGTAGGAGTAGGCTCCGGCCGAGAAGTGCTCGACGAGTACCGTATTGCAGACGTAGTTGCGACGCCCCGCCGCGAAAACGGCCGTCGTGAAATCGAGGTCGTAACAGTGGAAGCCGGGGAACGTCCGCCCGTCGAACGGCGTGGCGGCCCATACGTCGCGCCGCACGACGAGGCACATGCCGTCGAGCGTGACGACGGGCGAGAAATCGGTCCCGCCGGGATTCTTCGCGTGGAGGTGACGGCCGCCGCCGTGGTGCTGTACATAGTTGGCGCGCATGTCGCCCACACCGTGCAGCCACGCCGTCGTCCGCCGCAGTTTGAGCACGCTTCCCGCAAAGCCGATCACCCCGCAGTCGGGTTCGCACAGCTTCGCGGCGAGCCGCGCACCCCACCCTTCGGTCAGGAAGCGGACGTCCTCGTGCACGAAGCAGAGATACTCGCCACCGCTGCGTTCAGCGCAGCGGTCGTAGACGTCGCACAACCCGACATTCCGGCCGCGGTTGTCCCACACGTCGAATTCGAACGGTTCGCCGATCGTCGCGGCGACGTTGCGCCGCAGCGCTTCGGCAGCGGCCGGATCGACCGAGCAGCATATCAGCGTGAAACGAGGTGCATCCATTCCGTCATCGCATCGTTGCATGTTCCACATAATCGGCCGCGGCGTCGGCCATCCGTTCGCCGTCCAGCGCCGCCGAAACGATTCCGCCCGCATAACCTGCCCCTTCGCCCGTGGGGAACAGTCCCCGCACTTCGGGGTGCATCCCCGTGGCCGGATCGCGCGGCACGCGCACGGGCGTCGACGTGCGCGACTCCACCCCGACGACCACCGCCTCGCCGGTCACGAAGCCCCGCATCCGCCTCCCGAAGGTCCGCAGGCCCGCCCGCAGGCTTTCGGCGATGAAGCGCGGCATCCACCCGTCGAGCCGCGACGGGGTGATCCCCGGGATATAGGAGGTCGCGGGCAGCGTCCGGCTCGGCCGTCCCGCCACGAAATCGGCCACACGCTGCGCCGGCGCGACCTGCGCCGCACCGCCGTGCAGTCGGGCGGTCTCCTCGAACATCTGCTGGAAGCGCAGTCCCGCCAGCTCGCCCCACTCGTCGCGCAGGTGGGCGAAATCGTCGAGCCGCACCTCGGTCACCAGCCCCGAATTGGCATAGGGCGAGTTGCGCAGCGAAGGGGACATGCCGTTGACCACCGACTGCGCAGCATCGGTCATCGCCGGCACGATAAACCCGCCCGGACACATGCAGAACGAGTAGACGCCCCGTCCGCCCTCCTGGCTCACGAGCGAATAGGAGGCTGCGGGGAGGTATTCACCGCGTTCGCGGCAATGGTACTGGATCGAATCGACGAGCGCCTGCGGATGCTCGATGCGCACCCCCATGGCGAAGGGCTTGGCCTCGACGCGCACGCCGCACGCATGCAATGTCTCGTATATATCGCGCGCCGAGTGGCCCGTGGCCAGTACGACGGCCGCACCCTCGATGCGTTCGTCGCCGCAGCGCACGCCCGTGATCCGCCCGTCGCGCAGGTCGAAGCCCGTCACGCGGCTGCCGAAACGGATCGCGCCGCCCGCCGCCTCGATCGTTCGGCGGATGTTGGAGATGATGCGGGGCAGCTTGTCCGTCCCGATATGGGGATGCGCCTCGTAGAGAATCTCCTCCGAAGCGCCGTGGAAGACGAGCGTCTGCAACGCCTTGTGGTAATCGCCGCGCTTCTTGCTGCGCGTGAAGAGCTTGCCGTCGGAAAACGTCCCCGCGCCGCCTTCGCCGAAAGCGTAGTTCGAGTCGGGATCGACCGCGCCGTTGCGGTTGATCTGCGCGATGTCGCGCTTGCGCTCCGCAACCCGTTTGCCGCGTTCGAGCACGATCGGACGGTAGCCCCGCTCGATCAGCCGCAGCGCCGCGAACAGTCCCGCCGGGCCGGAACCCACGACCACCACCTCGGTGCGGTGGCCCACCTGCGGGTAATCGAAATGCACGGGAGCCGGCTGCGGTTCGCCGTCGGCATAGAGTTCGAGCGTGAGATGCACCTTCGGCTGCCGCTGCCGCGCGTCGATCGAGCGTTTGACAACCCGCAGCAGCGCCACGTCCCGCTCGGCGACGCCTGCGGCACGGGCGGCCAGCGGCGCATAGCGGTGCACGTCGGCGGCCTCCTCGGGTTTGAGCGTAAGGACAACGGTCTGCGGCATAACGGACAGGGATAACGTGCAACAAAGATAACGTTTTTTGCGCATTTTCGCGCACAGTCCGCCGCAGCAGCGGGAATTTCCGAAACGACCGTCCCCCGATTCCGGCGCCGCCCTCCCCATACAGTCCCTGCCGATCCGTGTCACGACCGCAGTGTCTTCGGTCACACGCCGAAGCCTTAATGTACTCAATATACGCCACGGCGCCTTTCCGCCACGACGATCGCCGCCTATTTCCGAACCTCTTCCGTGTACCCACGGCTCCGCACGGTTGCGGATCGAAAAATTTCGGTTCCCTTTGACTCGACCTTAGATAGTTCGTCTCGGCATAATCGAGCTAACGCTTGCTTCTGCGCTCGACTTTTCGTATCTTTGGCTTCGCCTTAGATACTTCGCCTCGGAAAAAATGCAAGCGAGCTTGCTTTTTTCTCTCGGCTTATTCGTATCTTTGTCCCATCCATGCGGGTATGGTGGAATTGGTAGACACGTCAGACTTAGGATCTGATGCTTCACGGCGTGGGGGTTCGAGTCCCTTTATCCGCACAAAGGAGCCTTTTCGAAGGGCTCCTTTTTCGTTGCCCGTTCGGTGCAAACAAGTGCAAATTGATTGTATATCATCGTTTTGCAAAGGTTGTTCGGAGCTTGTTCGGGAAGAACCGGAACGCATTTCGAAGAAGATCGTCAGGTGGCAAAAAGGTGGGCAGAGCCTATTTTCAGCTTTCGAAAAGGGAACTGCCACCTTTTTAGCATAGAATGCGCTGTTTTACTGTGCGTTGCGTCGTAATAAAGTTTCCTTGCCGACGTTTTGTTAACCCTTAAAACCGTCACGAGTTATGAGACAGGAAACTTTTACCATCCTTTTCCTCATGCGGAAAGGAAGAACGAAAAAGAACGGTCTGGCGTCGATTTACGCCCGCATCACTACGGGCAGTCTGCGGCAGGAATTCTACTTCCATTGCGAGGGCAGGCCCGAACTGTGGAACCAGAAGAAGGAGCGGATGATGGGCACGAGCCGTCTCGCGCTGAAAGTCAATGAAATGCTCGACGAGTTCCGCGTACAGATACTCGACATCCGCACCAAGCTGCTGGCCGAGGGCTATGCGGCCAATGCGGCGCAGATCAAGCAGCGCTACCTCAACCCGACCTGCAACACGATGATGCTCATCGCAGGCCTCGCCGACTACGCGAAGCGGCGGCAGGGCGAGGTGGGCGTGCGCATCACGCAGCGCACGGCCGACAAGTACGAACGGCTGCTGCGCTACCTGAAACAGTACCTCGCCCAGCGCGGCAAGGCCGAGGACATCCCCGTCGAGCGGATGAACTACGAGTTTCTGGACGGCTTCAACCTCTTCCTGCAAACCGCCCACCGCTGCCGCCACAACGGGGCGGTCGCCGTCATGGACTGTCTGCGCAACTTCGTCCTCTACTGCCTGCGCAACGAGTGGATCACGAAAAATCCGTTCCGCTACTATAAACTCAAAGAGGACGAGGTGCAGGCCAAAGAGCACCTCACGGCGCATGAACTGGAACTGCTGACCCGCAAGGAGCTCGACCACCGGCTGGCCCGCATCCGCGACGTCTTCGTCTTCTGCTGCCTGACGGGGCTTGCCTTCGCCGACGCCGACCACCTGCGGCGCGAGCACCTCTCGCAGGACGACGAGGGGCGGTGGTGGATCCACAAGCCGCGCGAAAAGACCTCCGTCATGAGCCGCATTCCGCTGCTTCCGGCCTCGCTCGAAATCCTGCGCCGCTACGAGCGGGACGAGGCGTGCCTCGCTCGCGGGCGCGTGCTTCCCACGCCGAGCAACCAGAAGATGAATGCCTACATGAAGGAGATCGCGGCCGTGTGCGGCATCGACAAGGTGCTGACCACCCACTGCGCCCGCCACACCTTCGCCTGCATGGCTGTCGAATACGGAATGCCGATCGACGTGCTGGCCAAGATTCTCGGCCACTCGAACACCAACATGACGCGCCACTACGCCAAGTTCTCCGAGACGGTCATCGGCCGCGCGATGGAGGCCTTCGGCGAGCGGCTGGCGTCGGCGGCTTCGGCCGAGTAACAGGTCGTCGAGGTCTCGGACGGATCGACACGAGGAAAAGAAGATTACCCCGCCGTTGAGCACGCAGCCGGCTGCGTGCCGGCCCCGACGGAGCGATAACGGAGCGAGCGGCCCTTATCGGGCCGCTCGCTTTGGTCGTTACGGAGACGGCGGCGAATCGCTCTTCGGCTGCGGCCGCGCGGGATGCGGGGACGCTGCGCGGGTGTCGCTCAGCGGCGACGCCGTACCGCCTCGGCAACTCGATTCCAGTCCTGCTCGAATCGGTCGCTCAGGCAGCATTCCAATTGAAATAGCGGCAGGGAGCGGGGATCGACTGCGCCCGAACGGATGCGCATCGCGTATTCGACGAGCTGCGACAGGGCGCAGCAGTCGCGTAGAGCGAGATACGGTGCCGCGCGGAAGCCGTCGCTGCGTACGGTCATCGATCCTTCGCGTCCTGCCAGCCGGACGATCGGCCGGTCGTCCTCCGCCGCATCGCCGTGCAGGATATAATCGTCGAGATTGAAATCCGACTCGGTGAAATCGAGGCGGAACGACCGCTCGTCGAGATAGGTCGCCCGATCGACCAGCACGTCGCGGACGTACCGTGCGAGGTCTAACGAAGGGTCCGTGCGGAAATCGTCGATCGGCCGGTCGACCACGCGGATCGGTAGGTCGGCCGCCGCGAGATCCAACGTGCCGACTTCGCACAACCGCCCGACGATCGTCGCTACATAGCGGGCATGGAGCTGTTCCGACACGCGGTCGCGCGCTTCGTCGCTCAGCGCGATCGGGCCTTTTCCGGTCTTCATGCGCCGTGCGCCTCCCGCACGCAGTCGATCGCCGCGAGACGTTCGTACTGCCCGCGCAGCTCGGCGACGATCTCGGTGTTGCAGCGCCGGACGATCCGCCGGAGCCGTGCAGCGTCTTCGGCCGTCAGTGCATAGCGCGCGATCGTCTCTTCGTCGATCGTCAGCGGCTCGTTCGCGAGAATCGCCTTGCGGCAGCGACACATCATGTAGTTCGGGAATTCGCTGACGATTTCTTCGACCGCCGTATCGAGGTCTTCGCTGTCGACCTCGCAGAGCGCCGTGCCCTCGGGCGAGCAGAACACTTCGCCGTGTTTACGGTACATTTCCTCGCGCTCCTTCTCCGTGCAGTAGACCGAGAAGCTGATAAGAAAGATCTGCCCTTTGGGCTCGAAGGAGGCGTAACGGGCGCAGAACTCGGGGATGGTATAGGTTTCATCGGGGAGGTCGCCACGCGAGAAATCCTCGGTCAGCGCGATGCGGAACTCCGTCTTCGGCGCGGCCTTGAAGAGGGCATAGATGTAGGGCGCCCGCTCGTACAGGGCCGTCAGGATCGAACGGATGTCCCGCCGGTAGTCGAGGTTCGGGGAATCGTCCTCGGTTTTCACGTCTTCATCGGTTTCGAGCAGGAGGAGTCTGGCCAGCTCGTCGGGGAGTGTCGTTGCCTTTTTCATTGTAATTTAAGTATCGGATTAGTTGTTCAGGGGTCGTATTAAGTGCAATTTGCGGAGTATATCGGAGCTGCCCCGCCACTCCGCCGCACAGCTCCGTGCGGCGGAGGCGACGTACCAGTACTCGTCAGTTACGGATCGCGGGGACCGTATGGGAAGGCAGCGACATCGCCATAACCTAAAACTTTTCAATGAAAAAGAAACAAGGCGATGCCGCCGCCTGTAAGATCGGCGGAGCGTGAAAGGCGACCGAACCGTTGCGGGCAAAAGCGTTGCGGACGAAGGCGTCGTGCCTGCATACCGATTCCGCCGGCTGACGGTTCGGCAGGTGAAGTTCGTATATTTTATTGTATTCAGGGCGGGACGACGCATAACGTTCGGGATAACGATGTGTGCGTTCGCTGTGAAAACAAGCGTGAAGAGCCCCCAAACTGTTGCGGACGAAAGTGCTACGAACGATGGTGTTGCGGACAAAGACGTCGCGGACGAAGGCGTCGTGCCTGCATACCGATTCCGCCGGCTGACGGTTCGGCAGGTGAAGTTCGTATATTTTATTGTATTCAGGGCGGGACGACGCATAACGTTCGGGATAACGATGTGTGCGTTCGCTGTGAAAACAAGCGTGAAGAGCCCCCAAACTGTTGCGGACGAAAGTGCTACGAACGATGGTGTTGCGGACAAAGACGTCGCGGACGAAGGCGTCGTGCCTGCATACCGATTCCGCCGGCTGACGGTTCGGCAGGTGAAGTTCGTATATTTTATTGTATTCAGGGCGGGACGACGCATAACGTTCGGGATAACGATGTGTGCGTTCGCTGTGAAAACAAGCGTGAAGAGCCCCCAAACTGTTGCGGACGAAAGTGCTACGAACGATGGTGTTGCGGACAAAGACGTCGCGGACGAAGGCGTCGTGCCTGCATACCGATTCCGCCGGCTGACGGTTCGGCAGGTGAAGTTCGTATATTTTATTGTATTCAGGGCGGGACGGCGCATAACGTTCTGAGCGATGGATCATGCGCCCGCAGAGAAAAGAAAAAGGGGCGCGGTGTCAGCCCCTTACAGCAGGTCTTGGAGAAACCCTTAATGCGAAGCTGTCCTGCGCCCCAGCCGTGTCCTACCCTAATGGGTAGGACATAACCGGGACTGACAACCATTATACCACATTAAACATCCTCCGTAGAGGTCTCCAAGTTCGCTGTAAGGTATAAAGAGTTGTTTACCCTTTATGAGTTATGTCCGTCGGCTATGCCGAGTTGTTCAGTTGCAAAGGTAGCATAATTTATGTACTTAATTTCAAGGTTTGTTAGGCAAATATAACAAATAAATTCGATTCAATACCGATCGGTATGCGATTTTTATTCGGGGAGATGATTTTTTTGCAATAAATATGAGTGTTCCTCGGATAGATACACAACTCAACAAAGCTCTTGCGCAAAAACTTAAAGATTTGCGCATAGCCCGGGGATTGTCTCAAATGCGGGTAACGATGGATACCGGGGTGAATGTAAGTCGTGCTGAAAGCGGAAAACGATCATTGTCGGTTCATTCGGTTGCCATCCTTTGCAGATATTATGAACTCTCTTTGGAGGAATTTTTCCATAATATCGAACTCTCCGTTGTTCCTTGGGAGTAAAGCCAATCATTATTTTGCGAAAAAGGGATAATAGAGACGGAACATAATGTTCCGTCTCTTTTTTGTATGAATCAAATCGGCGTTGCTTGATTTCCGTTCGTCTCCGGCCGACGGTTCAGCAGGTGCAGTTCGTATATTTTATTGTATTCGGGTCGAGACGGCGCATAACGTTCGGAGCGATGGATCATGCGCCCGCAAGGAAAAGAAAAAGGGGCGCGGTGTCAGCCCCTCACTACAGGTCTTGGAGTACCTATCAAAAGAAGCTGTCTTGCGCCCCAGCCGTGTCCCACCCATAAAAAAGTGGGACATAACTGGGACTGACAACTATTATACCTTTTGATAAACATCCTCCGAAGAGGTCTCCAAGTTCATAGTGAGGTATAAAGAGTTGTTTACCCTTTATAATGTTATGTCCGTCGGCTATGCCGAGTCGTGATAATTCCTCGATCGTTGCATCATTCTTGCTTTTTTCGGTTCGTTCCCGGGCAGCCTGTGCTGCCCCTCTACAACTGAACCGCGTCAAGGAATCCTAAGCAAATATACGAAAGATTTTCGAATCAAACCCGATAGAGCCGTGTATTTCTGGAAAAATATCGCTAATTTTGTGAATATGAAGAGCGATATCACGTTTTTGCCCGAACGCAAGCAGCGCGACCTGCACGAACTCGTCGCATTGATCCGCGAGGAGATCAGGGATGTCGTAATGATTATCCTTTACGGCAGTTATGCGAAGAACACCTACGTCGATCTGGACGAGCGGCACGATTTCGGGGTGCGCACCTACTACATGAGCGACTACGACCTGCTGGTCGTTACGCAGCGGCGGCTGGGTGTCAGGGAGGCGACGGTCAATGCACGGATCAAGGAGCGTTTTTCGGCCGGCAAGGGCGAGTTCCAGACCTATCCGCAGCTTATCAACGAAAGTTTCACCAAACTCAACCATGCGCTCTCCGAGGGGCGATACTTCTATGTCGAGATCGTAAATCAGGGCATCCTGCTCTATAATTCGGCGAAAGAGGAGCTGGCGACGCCGCGAAAGCTGGACTACAACGAATTGTCGAGAATGGCGCAGGAGTATTACAATAAAAAATTTACACGAGGAGAGAGATTTTTATATCATGCCCGGATAGATTACGACGACAAAGAATATGTTGAATGTTCATTCTTTTTGCATCAGGCAGCCGAGTATTTTATAAAGACGATCCCCTTGGTGTATAGTCTGTACGGCTACAAGGAGCACGACCTGCATTTCCTCTGCGAGCGGAGCAAGCCGTTCACGACGGAACTCGCGAACGTCTTTCCGTGCGACTGCGAGGAGGAAAAACGCCTGTTCGAGCTGCTGCGTGCCGCCTATATCGAGGCGCGTTACAACGATAAGTTCGTCGTAACGAAGGCCGACATCGACGCTCTGCTGCCCAAGATCGAGCTGCTGCGCGATGTGGTCGAACGGGTCTGCAACGAGCGGCTGGCCTACTACGACAGCCGGATCGAGAAATAGCCCCCCCCCTTATGACGCAGAAACAGGCCATACAGCTCTTCGAGCAGCGGAAGGTGCGTACCGTGTGGGACGACGATGCGGGGAAATGGTACGTTGCCATTGTGGATGTCGTTGCCGTATTGACCGACAGCATCGACGCCGCAGCCTATTGGCGTAAACTGAAACAGCGGTTGAAGGCGGAAGGGAACGAAACCGTGACAAGTTGTCACGGTTTGAAAATGCCTGCTGCCGACGGGAAGATGCGCATGACGGACGTGGCCGATACGGAACAGCTTTTTCGTTTGATTCAGTCGATTCCTTCTCCGAAAGCCGAACCGTTCAAGCTGTGGCTGGCGTCGTTGGGGCGCGAGCGGCTGGAAGAGCTGGACGACCCCGAACTCGGTATCGACCGGATGCTGGAATACTACCACCGCAAAGGATACTCCGAGAACTGGATTAACCAACGCCTGAAATCCATCGAAGTGCGTAAGGAGCTGACCGATGAGTGGGAGCGGCGCGGCATCAAGCGAGGACAGGAGTTCGCCACGCTGACCGACATCATCACGCAGGGCTGGTCGGGCATGACGACGCGGCAGTACAAGCGATACAAAGGATTGAAAACGGAAAGTCTGCGCGACAACATGACGAATTTGGAGTTGGTGCTGAACATGCTCGCCGAGGCGACGACGACCGAAATTTCCAAAGAGCGTCGTCCGCGCACGTTTGCAGCCAACCGGATCGTGGCGGCACAGGGCGGACGCATCGCGGGCAACACCCGCCGCGAAATCGAGGCACAGACCGGAAAAAAGATTGTCTCACGGCTCAATGCCGAACAGGTGTTGGCGGCGAAAGAAATCGAACAGAACGAGGAGGAGAAGGAGTGACCGCGGCTCTTGGGTAATGATTCCTCGGCGCGATGGGCGAGCGGAGGTCGCAGACCTGAGAACCGTCCTCGGAGGGGTGCGCCGTGTGCCGGATGCCATTTACACGGCGATCGCCGCACTCTCGGCGAAGGTATCGCCGGTTCTTACTTGTTTATCGTCCGATCGGATTCAACGCATAATAGCTCACGTACATTCTGTTTGAAACGTCGCACGATTCTTATCATGTGCGTTTAGGCTCCGTTCGTCTCCGGCCTCCCCTCACCGACATTTTCGAGGATGTCCGTTCGGGTCGGCCGGAGCTACGGGCGGGGTCAGAGCAGCTCGCGGGAGTTCCGGTCGTTGTGCAGACGGTTGATCTCCTCGCGGTAGGTTTCGAGGTGCCACCGCAAAATGTTGTCCGCATAGGAGGTTGCGGTCATACGGTCGGGCCCGATCTTTCGCACGACGTCCAGTATCTTGCGCTTGGTTTCGGCATCGACATAGATCGCCGCGCGGAAGCGGATCTCCGTGCGGGCCATGAACCTCCGCTCGAAATCGGGAAGCAGGATTCTCCTGCGCCGTTCGGCGGCTTGCGGAGCCTCGTCGGAATCCTCCACCGTCTTTATGATCCGCTCGTCGAAGGGCGGCGGGTCGGCGTCGAGAATCGACGGGGTGTTTCCGATGGCACGGCGTACCAGCTCTTCATCGATCACGGTTTTCTTCGTCATGATATGCAGTCTGTTTTGTGCGAATGAACGGTCGGCGACGAACGAAAAGGCTTTACGGCCCTGCCCCGTTCGAGCGATCATTCATTCTCGAATTTGTTGGAAGATGTTCGCGGCGAATCGGTCTTGTCGGCTCGCACGGGCGGAAGCACGGCGGCGGACGATCCCGCATCCGTTCTTTCGTGCTTCCGGCCGCAAGATAATACGCCATCGTGGCCCCCGAAGCGGTTGGCCGCTCCTGACCGCCGGAGGCCGTCCGAAGGGTTTGCCGCTCTCGCCGCGACGTCGTAATATTGCACCTTGAAAACCGGGTGTCGCCGGAGTGATCCGCGTATGATTTTCGATGCGGGGAACGAGCGATCCGTAGTGCGGCGTTTTGTTCCCGCTGCGGGAACAGCGAGCTGTACCTTTGTCCGACAAACCGGCGTTTGTCCGACAAAGGTGCTCGCCCTGCGGGGCCGCGGCATACGGTAATGTAAAACCCTTTAAAACGAGAGAACGATGAGAAAGAACCGCGCATCGGACAACAAGAGCCGCAAATACTCCTTCCGCCTGACCGAGGAGCAGCATATCCGCTTCGAGCGGATGCTGTGAAGGGCGGGTTTGGAGCACAACCGCAGCCGCTTCATCGTCGGGCGAATCTTCGACGAGACGTTCCGCGTGGTCAGGGCCGACCCCACGAAGCAACGCTACATTGTCCGGCTGAACGAGTACATCGCCCAGATTTCGCGCGTGGGCAACAACTACAATCAGGTCGTCAAGGCGATCAACACGTACCTCTCGCGCAACATGCTGCCCCGCCAGATCGACACGCTGGTAGCCTATACGCGCGAGTTGAAAGCCCTCTCGGAGCAAGTGTCGGAGCTGACCAAACGATTACGGGAGGAGTGGTTGAAAGAGTGATCGGGCAAGGGGAGGACTTGCCCATCGCGGCAAAATGACTATCTTTGTGAGGGTAAAGCGGTTTTTAATTCCCGATAAACGACCCGAACGATGACCGACCGACTGATTTTCGTACACGACAAGCGGCGCGACGCCTACGTCGACAAGACGTCGGAGATCGTCGGGCTGCGACCGGCCGGAGCGTACGTGTATGTCGATTACGGTGCGGCGCGGGTATTCCGCTATCGCAAGGAGCATGTAGTCTGCTATCCCCTGCTCGCCACACGCCGGCAGGTACGCATCTACAAGGACGGGACGTTGCAGGAGCCGTACGATACGCTGTTCGACTACGGGACATATGTCCGGCTGGGCGCCGGAGAGGGCTTGCGTTCGCCGGCGATCGAGAAGTCGCGGATCGAAGCGGTCGACGCGCAGCCGCTCGCCGCAGACAAAGAGCGGCTGCTTTCCTATTTCGCGGAGGTTCTCGCAGCCAAAGCCTCTCTGGAGTCGGAGACCGATACGGAGGCCGCAGAGGAGGTTCCCGAAGGGGAGAAGAAAAGTTCGATCGCCGCCCTGCTCGCCGAGACGATGCAGCGCATCGATCCGCAGGATCCCCGTACGGCGCTGTATGCCTATCTGAACGGGCGGACGGCGGCGTGCGATGTCGACAATGCGGCCCTCGTCTATCCCTTCGGCTGCAACGCCAGCCAGAAACTCGCCGTGCAGCGGGCGCTGGGCAATCGGGTGAGCGTGGTCGAGGGGCCTCCCGGTACGGGAAAGACGCAGACGATTCTGAACATCGTCGCCAATCTGCTGATGCAGGGAAAAACCGTCGGTGTCGTGTCCAACAACAATGCGGCGGTGGACAACGTGCGCGACAAACTGTCGAAATACGAGTACGGGGCGTTGATGGCCGAACTGGGAAACCGGACCAGACGGCAGGCCTTTTTCGCGGACAAACAGCAGGATTTCATGCCCGACCCTGCGTGGCGGTTGCCGGCGGAGGAACGCACGGCCCTGCGAACGCGGCTGGGCGAGCTGTCAGCGGTCATAGACGAGCTTTTCCGCGTCGACGCGGAGCTGGCCGACCTGCGGACGAAACGCTCCTATGCCCAATGCGAATACCGTCATCTGCTGCGGGAACAACCGCTGGATGAAGCGCGGATGCGGCGGGTCGACCGCTGTTTCTTCCGTCCGATCGACAGCCGGCGTGCGCTGTCGTTCCGGCATCTCGTTACCGAGAGGTGGCAGGGCGGAAGGCCGTCGCTCGCTTTGCGGGCCGGACTGCTGTTCCGGTGCGGCGCGTGGCCCGGGAAGCGGCTGTTCGCGGATGCGGAGCTGCTGCCCGCCTATGCCGATCGCAAGTTCTACGAAACCTACATCGCCGAGCTTTCGGCCCGCATCGCCCGGCTCGGGGCACCGTCCGACAAGCAGCGTGCGAAGAGTCTGATCGAAGCGTACGGGAAGGTGTCGGAAGCGCTGTTCCACGATATGCTCTACCGCAAATACGAACGGCTGAACGAAGCGCGGCAGGAGGAGCGGCCCCCGTTCACGATGCAGAACTACCGGACGTATTTCCGCGCCTTCGTCGAACGCTATCCGGTCGTGCTGAGTACGACCCATTCGCTGTGCGCTTCGATCGGCGCGGGGCATCTGCTCGACTATGTCATCATCGACGAGTCGTCGCAGGTCGATATCCTCACGGCGGCCGTCTGCTGCGCCTGTTGCCGGAATATCGTCATCATCGGCGACAGCCGGCAGCTGCCGCATATCGTGGAGGAGCAGCTCAGGGCGAAGGCCGAGGAGCTGCGCGACAAACATCGGGTGCCCGACGCTTACGATTACGTGCGGCAGAACATCCTCTCCTCCTTCAAACGGGTCTTCGCGGAGCGGCTGCCCGTCACGCTGCTGCGCGAACATTACCGCTGCCATCCGCTCATCATCGACTTCTGCAACCGGAAATATTACCGGAACGAGTTGCTCATCATGACCGAACCGAAGGGCGGCTATCCCTTTACGGTCCTGACGACGACCGCCTCGAAAACCTACTCCCATAACGGCCGGATCTACAATCAACGCCAGATCGACGCCACCTGCGACTGGATCGAGCGGCAGCATGCGGAGCCGGAGCAGATCGGCGTCATCTCTCCCTACCGGTATCATGCGCAGGAGCTGCGGCGGTGCCTGCCGCCGGGTGTCGAGGCCGACACGATCCACAAGTTCCAGGGACGGGAGAAGAATACCATCGTATTCCACACGGTACGTTCCGAAATCACGGCATTTCTGGACGATCCGAATCTGATCAACGTGGCCGTCTCACGGGCCGTCGAGCATCTGGTCGTCGTCAAGACCGAAGGGATGTGGATCGCCCACGGGTCGGATATCGACGACCTGCTGCGCTACATCCGTTTCACGTGCGACGACGTCGATTCGGTCTTTATCACCAGTCCGATCCGCTCGGTTTTCGACGTGCTGCATACGGAGTACGCCGCCATGCGGTTCGCCTCCGATGCAAAACGCGAATCGCCGGCCGAACGGATCGCCGAACGGCTCATCGGAGGAATTCTCGCCGAGGAGGATCGGTTTTCCGCCATCGGCGTCCACCGACACTACCGGCTGTACGATCTGGTCGGACGGAACGTCGAGCTGTCCGACGAGGAGCGCCTCTTCGTCCGCCGCCGCTCGCATCTCGACTTTCTGCTCTACAACCGGATGGACAACACGCCGATTCTGGGGATCGAGGTGGACGGCGTGCTCCACCACCGCTTCGACGAGGTGCAGGTCGCCCGCGACCGGCGCAAAAACGGCATCCTCGCCAAGATCGGCCTGCCGCTTCTGCGTCTCTCCACGGACGGCAGCAGCGAAAAGGAGCGGATCGTAGGCGCTCTCGAACAGGCCATGCAGCAGGGGTGAGTGCCGAACGGCGGAATTCGAAGTGGACGACTATAAAGTCCACTCTTCGATCCATCGTTTTCTAAAATGAAATCGTACCTGAAGATCCCTGTGGTTTTATTCGCAAGCGATTGGCCGTTCTGTGTCCTAAATACCCGATTCGCAAACGGCGATATTCCGACGTTATGAATAAAAACGTCAGGAGAAAACATATCCTCAAAGAATTGCCTTGCGGATTATTTCCTATCTTTGTATTATTGCATCAAAAAGCTCGTTGCCATGACAACCCAAAGCGAAGCAGCATTAGAGAACGGATTGATAAAGACGCTGATCGACAACAGCTACGAGCGCGTCATAATCAAAGAGGAAGAGAATCTGAAGACGAACTTCAAGGTGCAGTTGGAGAAGCATAACCAAAAAGAGTTGCAACTTCACGGCCGATCGCAATTTACCGACAAGGAGTTCGAAAAGATCCTCATTTACCTCGAAGGCGGCACACGATTCGAAAAAGCAAAGAAATTACGAGACCTCTATCCGTTGGAAACAGAAGATGGCGAGCGTATTTGGGTGGAGTTTCTCAATCAAAAAAAGTGGTGTCAGAACGAGTTTCAGGTTGCCAATCAGATAGCCATTGAGGGCCATAGGCAATGCCGCTACGACGTCACGATTCTCATCAACGGTCTTCCGTTGGTGCAGATCGAGTTGAAGAAACGCGGCGTGGAACTGAAGCAGGCATACAATCAGATCCAGCGTTATCACAAGACGTCGTTTCATGGGTTGTTCGACTATATTCAGCTGTTCGTAATATCGAACGGCGTGAATACACGCTATTTTGCCAACAATCCGAACAGCGGCTACAAATTCACGTTCAACTGGACGGATGCCGAGAACCGGCCGTTCAACGACCTGAATATGTTCGCCAACTTCTTTTTCGACAAGTGTACGTTGGGAAAGATCATCAGCAAATATGTAGTGCTGCACGAGGGCGACAAGAGTCTGATGGTATTACGGCCCTATCAGTTCTATGCCGTCGAGAAGATTATCGACAAGGTGGAGAACACCAACAAGAACGGTTACGTCTGGCATACGACAGGCGCGGGGAAGACCCTGACCTCGTTCAAAGCGGCGCAGCTGGTCTCGGAAATAGACGGAATCGACAAGGTGATGTTCGTCGTAGACCGTCACGACCTCGACACGCAGACGCAGTCGGAATACGAAGCGTTCGAGCCGGGTGCGGTAGACAATACGGACAACACGCACGAGCTGATCAAGCGGTTGAGCGGTGACTCGAAAATCATCATCACCACGATTCAGAAGCTCAATTGTGCCGTCACGAAAGATTACTACAACCGGCATCTGCAAGAGATTCGGAATAAAAAAGTCGTAATGATTTTCGACGAATGCCACCGCAGTCACTTCGGCGACTGCCACAAAAATATCGTCAACTTCTTCAACAACCTGCAAATTTTCGGATTTACGGGTACGCCTATCTTCGTCGAGAATGCCAAACAGGAGCACACAACGGCCGAAGTTTTCGGCGAATGCCTGCACAAGTATTTGATCAAGGATGCCATTGCCGACGAGAATGTATTGGGCTTTCTGGTCGAATATTATCAAGGCAGCACGACGACCGACTGCGAGAGCGAGGCGCGTATGCGGGAGATTGCACAGTTCATTCTCAACAACTACGACAAATCGACCTTCGGCGGTGAGTACAACGCACTGTTCGCCATTCAGTCCGTACCGATGCTGCTCCGCTACTACAAGATTTTCAAGGAACTGAATCCGAAGATTCGAATCGGCGCCATCTTCACCTATGCCGCCAACGCCAGTCTGGACGACGGGCAGACGGGAATGAATCAAGGGTTTGCCGACTCAAAGGTCGCTGCCGACGAGCTGCAAGCCATTATGGATGACTACAACGCGATGTTCGGCACGTCTTTTACGACCGACAATTTCAGCGCCTATTACGACGACGTAAACGAGCGCATGAAGAAACGCAAGAAGGATATGCTGCCGCTCGACCTGCTGCTGGTCGTCGGAATGTTCCTCACGGGCTTCGATGCCAAGAAGCTCAATACGCTTTATGTCGACAAAAATCTGGAATATCACGGGTTGTTACAGGCGTTCAGCCGCACGAACCGCGTGCTGAACGAGAAAAAGCGTTTCGGAAAAATCGTATGCTTCCGCGACCTTAAAGCCAATGTGGATGCTGCGATCAAACTTTTCAGTAACAACACGCCCAATGAGAAGATCATACGCCCGCCGTTCGAGAAGGTGCGCAAGGAGTTGAATCTGAAAATGATCTCTTTTCTGGAGAAATATCCCGACGTCAGCCGCATCGACGCGCTGAAAAGCGAACCTGAGAAACGCGAATTCGTGTTGGCTTTCCGCGAGATTATCCGGGGAAAAATCGAGGCGCAAATCTACGAGGAGTACGAAGCGGACGATCCCTATTTCATCATGTCCGAGCAGGAATACATGGATTTCCGTTCCAAATACCTCGACATCGCCATCGGTCATACGGGAGACAAGCAAAAGGGCACTCCCGACGCTACACAAACCGAGATCGAACACGAAAATATCGACAACGTGGATTTCTGTTTGGAGCTGCTCCACAGCGACGTCATCAATGTCGCCTACATTCTGGCGCTGATTGCCGACCTGAACCCCGACAGCGAGGATTACCGGCAGAAACGTCAGCAGATCATCGATACGATGATTCGAGACGCCTCGATGCGCAACAAGGCCAAACTCATCGACGGGTTTATCCAGCAGAATGTCGATGACGACAAGGCCGGATTCAACCGCGCAAAGGCGGACGGGTCCATCGACTTGGAGACGCGGTTGACGAACTACGTCAGCGCAGCCCGCGAACGGGCGATCGAACGTCTGGCCGATGAGGAGGCCCTGAGTCACGATGCGTTGAGAGAGTTTCTGGCGCAATACGATTACCTTCAACGCGAGAAACCCGAAATCATTCAGAACGCTATCAAAGAGAAGAAGGTAGGGCTGAAGGAGCGTCGCAATATCCTCAAACGGGTATTGGCTAAGCTCCGCATAATTATCGACACGTTTAACTGGGAATAAACACACAACGCATATGAGCGAAGAACTGCAACAAAAATTGCGCAGCCAGCTTTGGACGGTTGCCAACACCCTGCGTGGCAACATGTCGGCCAGCGATTTTATGTATTTCACTCTCGGCTTCATCTTCTATAAGTACCTCTCCGAAAAAATCGAGTTGTATGCCAATGAGGAACTGAAGGAGGACGGTATGACCTTCAAGGAGGCATGGGAGAGCGACGACGAAGAGTTGAAGGTCGACCTGAAAGAGGCGTGCGTGCAGGATTTGGGTTATTTCGTCGAGCCGGAATACCTTTATTCCACCATTATCTCGATGATCGACCGCAGGGAGAATATCCTCCCAGCATTGGAGCGGTCGCTCAAGAAAATCGAGGACAGCACCATCGGTCAGGAAAGCGAAGACGATTTCGGCGGTCTCTTCTCTGACATCGATCTCGCATCTCCCAAGCTGGGCAAGACGGCCGACGATAAGAATAAGTTAATCAGCGACGTGCTTGTCGCATTGAACGGCATCGACTTCGGGCTGAAAGATGCGCAGGAGATTGATATTCTGGGCGACGCCTACGAATACATGATCGGTCAATTCGCCGCCGGAGCCGGGAAAAAGGCGGGCGAGTTCTATACACCGCAGGAGGTCAGTCAGATTCTTGCAGAAATCGTCATCACGGGCAAACAGCGTTTGAAGACGGTCTACGACCCCACTTGCGGCAGCGGCTCGCTCCTGCTCCGCACGGCTCGGAGCGGACAGGCCGATGAGATTTTCGGGCAGGAGAAGAACCCTACGACCTTCAATCTCTGCCGCATGAATATGTTGCTGCACGGTATTAAGTATAACGATTTCGACATCCGCAACGGTGATACGCTCGAAGCCGATGAGTTCGGCGATCAACAATTCGACGCCGTAGTGGCCAACCCGCCCTTCTCGGCCGATTGGAGTGCCGCCGCGAAATTCAACAACGACGACCGGTTCAGCAAGGCCGGAGTGCTTGCCCCAAAATCGAAGGCCGACTATGCGTTTATCCTGCACATGATCTACCACCTCAACGAGGGCGGCACGATGGCTTGCGTAGCTCCGCACGGCGTATTGTTCCGCGGAGCGGCCGAAGGTAAGATCCGTCGGTTTCTGATCGAGAAGAAGAATTATATCGACGCAATCATCGGACTTCCTGCCAATATCTTCTACGGCACCAGTATTCCGACCTGCATCCTCGTGATGAAAAAATGCCGCAAGCAGGAGGACAATATTCTCTTTATCGATGCTTCGCGCGAGTTCGAGAAGGTGAAGACACAGAATAAATTACGCCCCGAGCACATCCGCAAAATCGTCGAGACTTACCGTAACCGCACAGAGATAGAGAAATACAGTCATTGCGCAACATTGCAGGAGATTGCCGAGAACGACTACAATCTCAATATTCCGCGCTATGTCGATACGTTCGAAGAGGAAGAGGAGATCGATATCCACGCCGTGATGGCCGAGATCAAGGAGTTGGAGGCCAAACGCGCCGAATTGGATAAACAAATAGAGGTTTATCTTAAAGAATTGGGTATTGTCGAATAAATCCGAAAAAGCAATGGCAACAAATAACAACAATAAAGCCCTCAATGTTCCCCATTTGAGATTTCCGGAGTTTACGGGGGAGTGGGAGAAATGTAAGGTCTCAGACTTGCTGGATTTCTATTCCACCAATTCACTTAGTTGGGAGCAGCTTGAATATGATACTAATACCGTGATGAATTTGCATTATGGACTTATCCACGTGGGACTTCCGACTATGGTAGATTTAGCAAAAGACAAATTGCCTAATATAAAAAAGGAGAATATGCCCAAAAACTTTGAATTGTGCAAAGAGGGCGATGTAGCTTTTGCAGATGCCTCGGAAGATACAAATGAAGTAGCCAAGACTATTGAATTTTATAATCTTGCAAGGGAAAACATAGTCTGTGGATTGCATACAATTCATGGGCGAGACAATAAAAATAAAACTGTTGTCGGATTCAAAGGATATGCTTTCTCATCTGCTGCTTTTCATAATCAAATAAGACGAATAGCACAAGGAACAAAGATTTACTCAATTAGCACCAAGAATTTTTCTGAATGTTATATTGGATTGCCATCAAAACCTGAACAGACTAAAATCGCGACCTTGCTTCGCCTTATTGACGAACGTATCTCCACCCAAAACAAAATCATTGAGGACTTGAAAAAACTAAAGTCTGCGATTAGTAAACATTTGTTCGCACGAAAAGATTTGTTAGAAACTACCATATGCTTGTCGGATATTGCGACATTGAAAAATGGTTACGCATTCCAGAGTGGCATGTATAATGCACTGGGCAAATGGAAAATCCTTACAATCTCAAATGTGTCTGGCGAGCGATATATAAACGATAAGGATTGTAATTGCATAATCAAGTTGCCGAACGATATACAAGACCACCAAGTATTAAAAGAAGGAGATATTTTAATATCTCTTACGGGTAATGTTGGGCGCGTTTCTCTTTGTAAGACTGGGAACTATTTACTCAACCAACGAGTTGGGTTGTTGCAACTTGCAAAAAATGTAGATCAAGAGTTCCTATATCAAATTTTATCTTCTCAAAGATTCGAGAATAATATGATAGCTTGTGGTCAAGGTGCTGCCCAAATGAATATTGGCAAAGGGGATGTAGAAAGCTTTGTATTACCATACTCCTCAAATGTCAATAACATTCGTTTAGTCGCAAAAATACTACATTTATACGATGAGTGCGTCATTAATGAGCTGCGAAGACTAATCTTACTAACCATGCAGAAGCAATATTTCCTTGCCCAAATGTTCATATAAACATCTGGGACAAAAGATAGTTCTTTTGTCTATTGAACAGTTCAAGTACTGATAACTCATTGTCGATTTTAGCATCAAAGCCTTGCAGTGTTGACGCAATTTCCATATTGCGACTATGTCCATAAGTTGGAATCATTATTCCACGAACAATATCAGCGTTGATATTGCTTTGTGTACCAGTTTCAAGATACTTATGGATGTAGCGATACTTAAAATATGACAAGTAGTAGTACAGATAATCTAATAAATCTTTGTCTTTGAGCTGCATCGCAAACATTGCCTGACTTGTAGTAATGGGTATTTCATTTATAGTTACCAAGCCAACCGATGCGTACATTGACATTATTAAACTATACTTTGGAACCATCCATGCCGAAGAGTTTTCTAATCCACTTTGGCTCAGATGATTTTCTGTGTATCGGACATACTTACCTTGTTTTGTTATATCGTTAATACTCAAGAATGGTATTTCTCCATTATAGTATTCTTTATTTGTGGAAGTCGGAGTACCACCAGCCTTGCCTTTTGAGAACAAAGTGTCTAATCTATTCCATCCATTAGGCTTTTGAGCAAATACCTGTTTACTAATCGCAGAATTAAGGTATTGTTTTCCTAAGAAATCATTTTTGTATTTTAGCAGAAAAAAGAAAGCGATGCTAACGAATGAATTTCGGATTTTTGATCCTTTAAAGGATGATGTAAATACAGTACCTACTCTATCAGGAAATTACATTTTCGCATTACGAAAAAATAGTAAACTTCCAGATATTGGTATTCCTGTAATCTATACTAAGTTTAGAGATTATGAAGTTATTTATGTCGGTTTAGCCAGTACTAGCCTTAGAGATAGAGATGTAGAGAAACACTTCAATGGAAATGCTGGAAGCTCAACTCTGAGGAAAAGCCTTGGTTGCTTGTTTGGATACAATTTAATACCACGAGATTCACATTATAATAACAACGGGAAAACTAAATTTAATGTTACCGATGAAAGCGAGCTCTCAGATTGGATTAAAACAAATCTATTACTGTTTTATTATCCCAATAAAGAATTTGACCGCATTGAATCTCTTTTGATTCAAGCATTAAATCCACCATTAAATTTAGATAAGAATCACAATGTTATTAATTCAGAATTTAGAAAACATCTTTCTAAACTAAGAAACCAAAAACCGGTACATTTTTATGACAATATGGGTGAAATTATGAATCAAAGAAATTTAGGAAAAGAGTTATATGTTCAAATATGGCAAGAATATTTATCGGAAATTTTGTATGCTATAAATTCTATAAGTAAAACAATGAAGCTTAACCGCTCTTTATTTGAATCCGTTGGAAATAGAAAAAAATCAGGATATACTTTCCGTTTAGAAATAGTTGATGGTATAGTACCAAGAAAAAAAGGCTCTGCTGTTGCACGTGATTTGAAAAAAGTATTGGATAAAAGTATTGATTTTAAAACACTTGCCAACAAAAAGAGTATAATAATCAGTTTAAATACTAACTTTGAACTGGTTGTGCAAGTAATATAGAGAAAATTAAGCCTTAATCAAGGGACTTAGAAATGAGATTTTTTGGAAACTTAGGAAAAATGTAGGTTTTAATGCGATGATTGGCGATGTTCTTGATTATGAGCAGCCACAATCATATATTGTTGAAGATACGGAATATATAGATAAAGGAACTCCAGTGCTAACTGCAAACAAAGCCTTTATTTTGGGTTACACATCAGAAACAGAAGGAATATATGACAAGGGTGATTGCATCATATTCGATGATTTCACTCTTGATAGCAAATATGTTGATTTCCCTTTTAAGGTCAAATCGTCTGCCATCAAAATTCTATCTGCTGAGAATAAAGAACTCTTACGTTATACGTTTGAGTTTTTGAAATATCTTGATTTGTCAACAAGTGAGCATAAAAGGCATTATATTGCAGAAACGCAAAATCAAGAATTTATTTTGCCAACGACACAAATAGTCAGAACAATAGCACATACTTTTTCTATCTTATCATTACGAATGGAAACTGCTATAAAGCAAAGACTTCTATTTGAAAAACAAAAACAGTATCTGCTCCGCCAGATGTTTATATGAACATCTGACGAAGCAGGTATTGCTTCTGTAAACTAAGGCTTGCTAAACTATTCTGCTCTGTTGATACTTTGCCATCTATTGCCGATAATAATCTCGCATACTGGAGTTGTTTTGTATATGATGGACAAAAGATTTTGGCTTTGCCATAGTCTTTGAAATAGATGTGAGGTATCGCCATCCCTGTTTTATACGGTTCGAAGTTGAATACCTTCAGTATATAGTAAAGGTATTGAAGCGAATAGCCTTCTTTAGCTTGCAAAGTATTCAATGTTCCTGTTGTAGAACATTGGCCTGTAACATAAGAAACCGTTCCTACCCCTGAACCATCTTTAATAATATAGACAGCCTCATCCTGAGTGCTATAATTGTCAAGGTAGCCAACAATCCCATTAGCACCATATACAGGATATGTACCAGATCTCAAGGCATCACTTTCTTGCAAAGTTGAAGAAGTACATTCTAAGCATTCTGATATGCGTACATTGGGCTTATTATGGAGTGTTATATTCTGTGTAATTCCCTTGATTAAGGACTGCAACTTGTCAATGATTTTGTTTTGGGTAGCGATACGCTCGTCTATCAACGACAATAGCCCTGCAATCTTTTGTTGCTCAACATCAGATGGAATAGATACTTGAATTTTACGAACTTCATTTGCAGAAATTTCTAAAAAGGTTGATCCACAAGACTTCCTGATTAAATCGTTCTTTTTCGTTTGTATCAGATAGTAAAGAAAATCTACATTGCATTTTTTAGATACAAGAGATTGAAAACCTTGGTTTGTAGCACATTCTCTGAGGGATAATGAGCATTCTCCAATTGTGGCACGGGAACTTAAAAGTATCGTATTGGGAGGCAAACGTTTTGCACTGGAATTGTTTAACCCGTCTTCTGTTATAGTACGCAAACTTGAATCAACATATTTAGTTTTACCTATTTCAGAAGGCGTAAACCATTGTATTTCTCCGTCCCAATATGATTTTACAGTAGTATCAGGTGTTCCACCACCAATAACAACCGCTAAATCATTTATTGGTTTTGTCTCCCACTCCTCCGTAAACTCCGGAAATCTCAAATGGGGAACATTGAAGAAAATCGAATCGTAAAAACTCCGCAATTCCTATCTTACTGCTATATAATTTAAAATCCGTTAGTATGATAGCAGAAAACAAATTTTCGAAGATTATCGCTCTATGGAAAGAGGACAAGAAGCAGTATGTAAAGCGTTCGACTTTTGCGGCCTACACACTATTGATTGAAAATCACATCTTGCCTTCATTCGGCGAAATGGCACTCGTTGAGGAACAGGACGTGCAGACTTTCGTATTTCGGAAGCTCAACGAAGGCTTGAGCCATAAAACGATCAAGGATATTCTGATCGTTCTGAAAATGATATTGCGTTTCGGCGTCAAAAATCAAATGACCGAATATCGTCAAATAGATATAAAATTTCCGACTGAACGAGATAAGCATTCAATAGACATATTGAGCCGTTCGCACCAGAAACAAATCATGGAGTATATTCGGTTACATTTTACCTTCAAGAATTTAGGTATTTACATTTGTTTAAGTGCCGGTATGCGCATCGGGGAGATTTGTGCGTTGACATGGGACGATTTAGATGTCGAGAATGGGATTATCCATGTTCGAAAAACGATTCAGCGCATCTATGTTATCGAGGAGCACCGAAAATATACTGAAGTGATTCTCGATACCCCGAAAACAAAAAATTCCATCCGCGAGATTCCAATGACAAAAAATCTATTGAAGATGATTCGTCCCATTAAAAAGATCGTGAACGGAAATTTCTATGTCCTGACGAATGAACCGAAGCCTACAGAACCTCGCACCTATCGAAACTACTACAAACAATTCATGCAGTCGCTCGGCTTGCCTTTGATGAAATTTCACGGCCTTCGTCACAGTTTCGCTACGCGCTGCATCGAAAGCAAATGCGACTATAAAACTGTGAGCGTTTTGTTAGGACATTCCAATATCAGCACGACGCTCAATCTATATGTTCATCCCAATCTGGAGCAGAAGAAACGGTGTATGGAGCAAATGTCAAGATTGTTACGATAACCGCATCATTGAATAGAGTAATAGGACTTGAAAGTCCTATTACTCTATTCAAATCATTTTAATTATTCTTATTTATCAGATTCACCACCACCTTCGTCATCACGTCCTTCTCCTCGGTGCGGCTCTCGGCGATCATTAGCGTCAGGGCCACCAACGTGTTGTTGTCCAAGAGGCGCGAGCCGTCGGGGCGGTAGAGGATGCGGTTGTTCTCCAAAAACCAGAGGAACAGGAACGCCGCGATGCGTTTGTTGCCGTCGCTGAACGAGTGGTTCTTGACCGTCAGGTAGAGCAGGTTGGCCGCCTTCTCCTCGACGCTCGGGTAGAGGTCGCGGCCGCCGAAGGTCTGGTAAATCGCGCCCATCGTGCTCTTGAACGACTCGTCCTTCTCGCGGGCGAACAGTGCGCTGCCGCCGAACTTGTCGCGCAACACCTGCAACGCCGCCATCGCATTCTCATAGGTCGCGCGGAACGGCTCCTCAGACGTAGTGGCCGACACCTCCAACTGCTGATAATCGTAGCGGTCGAGCGTATCGAGGCCATAAGTATAGTCCGTAATCACGCGCAACAGCCCGACCGCCTCGGATTTCGTAACATCCTTCGCAGCCAAGACATTGGAGAGCAGGCGGATGGTCTTTTTCAACTCCTCCAACTGCTCGGCTTTCGCCTGGTTATTGACGGCATACCCCTTTATAAGGTACTCTTTCAGCACCTTGTTCGCCCAGATGCGGAACTGCGTGGCGTTTTTGGAGTTGACACGATAACCTACCGACAGAATCATATCGAGGTTATAATATGGAATCATACGCCGCACTTGCCGCAGCCCCTCATGCTGAACTTGTGCAATTTTTGCACAGGTTGCTTCCCGCTCCAATTCGGACGACTTATAAATGTTGTTGACATGTCTGACAATAACCGTTCTGTCGACTCCGAACAATCGCGCAATCTGCGCCTGCGTCAGCCATACGCTGTCGCTTTCCATGCGGACTTCCAAACGAGTCTCGCCGTCGGCCGTCCGGTAAATGATGATCTCCCCATTGTCCATATGAACAAATATAGAAAAATCCGCCTGCATCTCAAAATTTTCCGGCATTTGGATTTCTCGCCCGAAATCGTTATCTTTGTACTGTCATGCAAGGAGATACGGCGGCCGCGCAGGCGAAACGGGCAGGCGGGCGCAAGACCGAGCAAAATGACGGTAGGCGATGCGGGGACAGAAGCCGAAAAACCGTCGCAATTCGTTGATATACATCGGGCTTACATTCGTGCGGAAGCACCTTTATCCGCACAACCCTCCCCGAAACCGACCCGACACTTCTTCGGCGATCGACCTTCGACGGCCGGGATCGCTCCTCAGAACGCCAACCGCCAGATCCGCCAGATGCAATACCCCAGATAGACGGGTGTCACGAAGAAGCCTATCAGCATCGAGAGGGCGACCTTGATGAGGAAATACCAGAAAATCGCCTCGACGGAGAACCAGACGAAGACGAACGGGCAAAATCGGTTGATGAACTTCCAGCCGCCGTAGACGCTCATCAGCATATAAGCCCCGAAGAGGCGATCCGGCCCCATGAACTCCGAATTGTACCCGATCGCGAAGAGCAGGCCGCACAGCAGCAACGGCACGATACACCCGCGCAGTTCGCTGCGGCGCCGCACCCCGTTGCATTCGGGACAGATCGGAATCGTAAAACGCGTGGCGCAACTCCGGCACAACCCCTTGCCGCAATCCGCGCATTGGGCGACCGCATCGTGGTCGGGATGATAGTAACAGTTCATAATCGCTCGTTCACGGTTGTATGCTCCGATCGGCACGATCCTCGGACGACTTCCGCCCGCTTATCGGAAACAATCGTTTTCCGCGGCCGGCGACACCACGCGCCGTATCCCGCTGCTCGAAAACGGATCGTTCAAAATTAACCATTCCACCCCGTTACTCCAAATTTTCACCCTTCTTTTTCAGCCGCAAACCCGCGAACGGCAGCACGATACCCTTTCCGGCGCATCCGTCTGAAAACGCCGCAAAAAAAACGCGCGACACGTTGCCGTGTGTCGCGCGCGAATCGTCGCACTTCCAACCGCTACCACTCGGAGGGCCACTCAGGCTCCCAGCCGCCGCTGCCGCCGTCGCCAGCGGCCGTAGCATCGACCTGGAACAATGCGGTGGTCGGGGCGCCCATATAGCCGAACGCGAAGATGTAGTACTGCTCACCGGCGGCGATGGCCGTACCCGAATACTCGGCCGAACCCTTGAACGGCGTGGGTGTCGAGACCAGTCCGGCGTTGTTCTCGCCCATGAAGCAGTTCATCATGATCAGTTCGCCGGCCTGCCCGACCACATCCTTCATGAAGGCCTCGTCGTCGGCAAAGGTTTCGTAGGTGCTCTTCTTGACGATACCCGTATAGTAGTACTCCGTATCGATCGAAGGTTTCACTCCGTACTGGAAATAATAGAGCTTTCCGCCGAAGAAATCGTTGGGATCGGTCTCCGATCCGGGCTTCACGTCCTTGACCTCGAGCGTCATCGACGAGGGAACGACGGCCGTCGTCCGCGTCGTGGCGGTCGCCACCTCGGTCGTACGGACTCCCTCCGCACTTACGCCGAAGACATAGACCGTATAGTCGGTTTCGGGCTTGATGATCGTAACGCCCAGATTGCGGCGCGAATGGAGCGTCTGATCACCCGTGAAGACACGCGGATCGGTCGACCAGTCGACGGGCGGCGTGAAACCGTTCTGGAAAGCTATTTCGGCGTCAGCCACCTGCGCCGGGGTCATGTTCTTCACTTCGTCGGTCGCCTTGACCGTCGCGAAATAGCGGGTCGTCGCCTTCGAGGGCTTGACTGCGATATTCATCAGGATCGAATTGACGTCGAGCACCGACACATCGAACTTGCAGTCGTCGGTAATGGCCACCGCATCGGTCTTGAAGGGCGTCTTGGTGAGTTTCGTACATGCCGACACGCTGTTGTCGATGCCGAACGCCAGTGCGTAGTACTCCGTATCGGGCAGCAGCCCCTCGACCTCCAACGAACCTTCGCCCATGCGCACCGAAGCGACGTCGGGCAGTTTCGACCCGTCGTTGCCGATACCCATGCGGATGCTTCCCAGCGCATTGTCGATCACCTGCTGGTCGTCGCCCTTGAACGAATCTTCGTACTCGGTCTTGCTCGTATAGCCCAGATAGTAATAGGTGAACTTCTCATCGGGATTGCCTTTGAGCGTCGCAGTCGTCTGTCCTTCGTCCTCGACCGTAAGGTTGAAGTTGATCTCCTTCAAATCGTTGGTCTTGACGAGGCGTCGCACCAGAGGAGTCGTAATCTCGCCCTTCACATCGATACCGTAGGCATAAATGTAGTACTCCGTATTGATTTCCAATTCGTCGCGGTTCAGGTTCTGGCCTTCGGGATTCCAGTCGCTGAGCAGGAAATCCAGATACTCTTCCAGCGAAGTGAACCAGCCGTCGGAATCCAGAGCCTCCTCCTCGAGCGCTTTCAGCTCCTTTTCGAGGAATTTCTCAGGCGAACCGATGGCATCGTAATCGCTCTTCTTGACCAGATTGAACAGGAACGTCTGCGCCGGATCGTCCGTTTCGAGTTTGGCCTTGATCGAGGCGACGGTCACCTCGGTCACCTCGATCGAGATCGCACGTTCGTTCTGCGCCACTTCGACGGCCACCGATTCGGCACCCGGATAACTGATCGTCACCGTAGCCGAACGCGTCAACTCTTCTCCGACATTTTCATCGGCCACGAAGGTGATCTGCCCGAACGTTTCGCAATCGAAATCATGTATCCACTCCTTATCGCTTTTCGCCACGGCGAGTTTGCCCTCTACGGCATCGGCCACCTCGTAATTCAGCGTGACGGTCTGGCCCGCAGCCTCCACGTTGATCACACCCAATGCATTGTCCTTGATCGTCAGCACGGGAGTCTTGCCCGGCGTCGGGTCATCGGTCGCGTCGTCGCCGCACCCCGAAAGCAGCAGGGGGGGGGTCAGCAGAAGCGCCCAAAGCGCAAAAAATTTGATTTTTTTCATATGAAAGTTTAAAATTGGTTGTTCGATAATTCGCCTGAACTGTCGGCAAAAGTAACTATTTTCCGCCGATCCGCAAACTCCGGTCCGGCCTCCGGACGGCAAAAGCTCCCGCCGTCCCCGCCGATGCGGGTGCGTCGACAAGCATTTCCCGATCCAACTCCCGACGAAACAACGAATTGGAACGCACCGGAGCCGGCCCGTTTTTTTTCGAAAATTTCCCGAAACGACACGTCCGGTCTCCGACCGCCCACCCGCATTCAAAGCAGGATCACGGCCCGTTCGGGCGGCATGGCGCGCCCTTCGGGGAGCTGCACGCGCAGCACGTGTTCCGTCTCGACCGGCCGGCCGTCCTTGGTCGCGGGCGACCACCGCGGAGCCTCTTCGACGGCCTTGACCACCTTGCGGCGCAGCCGTCCGTCGGTCGATTCGAGCAGATCGGTCAGCACGACGCTTCCGTCGCACTGCACCTTGAAGCGATAGACCACCCGCGCCACGGGATCGGTCGCATCCCACTTGATGCGGCGGGCGACGTAGCGGTCGAACGAAAGGCTGTCGGCCGTGAAAACAGCCTTGCTGTCGTATTTCAACGTAATGAGAATCACTCCGTTCGACGCATCCGAACCGTAGCGCTCGATGGTCTGTTCGTCGGCCGGAAGCTGTTCCATGCGCTCGATCTCCGCAGGCGGGATCTCCCGAAAGGCATCCCCTTCGTAACGCTCCCCGTTGACGATGTAGACGGGCCGCCGCTCCTGCGCGGACAGCGGCAGCGCGACAGCGGCGGCAACGAGTAGAAACAGGATCGTGCGTATATTCATTTCGAATCGGAATTTTATCCTCTATAACGGCAGCGCCGCGGCGAATATTGCCTATTCGGCGTCGGTGCGTACGTGTGTGGCGTAGTTCTCCCACCGGTCGAGCACGGCGCGGAAATCGGCCGGCAGTTCGCTCTCGAAGTAGACCTCGCGCCCCGTCGAGGGGTGTACGAATCCCAGACAACGGGCGTGCAGCGCCTGCCGGGGCAGCAGCGCGAAACAGTTCTCGACGAACTGGCGGTATTTCGAGAAGGTCGTCCCTTTGAGGATGCGGGCGCCGCCGTAGCGGGCGTCGTTGAAGAGCGGGAAACCCTTCCACGCCATGTGGACGCGGATCTGATGCGTGCGTCCCGTTTCCAGACGGCACTCCACGAGCGTCACGTAACCGTAACGCCGCACCACGCGCCAGTGAGTCACGGCGTGCTTGCCCTGCTCTCCGTCCGCGAAGACGCACATCTGCAACTTGTCCTTCGGCGAACGGCCGATATTGCCCTCGATCGTCCCCTCGTCGGCGTCGGGATTGCCCCACACGAGGGCATAGTAGCGGCGCACGATCGTATGGTCGAAAAACTGCTTGGCCAGACGGGCGTGCGCGCGTTCGTTCTTGGCCACGACCAGCAGCCCCGACGTATCCTTGTCGATGCGGTGCACCAGACCGGCGCGCAGATCGCCCTCCCGGAACATCGGCAGCGTGCGCAGATGATAGGTCAGGGCATTGACCAGCGTCCCGTCCCAGTTGCCGTGGCCCGGGTGCACGACCATGCCGGCGGGCTTGTCGACGATCAGCAGATCGTCGTCTTCGTAGGGGATGTCGAGCGGGATGTTCTGCGGCACGATCTCGACCTCGCGCTTGGGATAGGGCATCACCACGGTGATGCGGTCCAGCGGCTTGACCTTGTAGCTCGACTTGGCCGGACGTCCGCCCACGAGCACGCTGCCGCTGTCGACCGCCGTCTGGATGCGGTTGCGCGAGCAGTGCTGCATCCTCAGCGTGAGGAATTTGTCGAGCCGCATCGGCTCCTGCCCCCGGTCGACGTCGACCGCGAAGTGTTCGTAGAGCTCGTCTCCCTCCTCCACCTCGCCGCCGTCGGCCTCGGCCTCGCGCCGCAGCGACTCCTCGTCGTCGGGCGCAGCGCAGCCGTGCGGCTCTCCGCCGCACTCCGCGGGCCGCAGTTCCGCATCGCCGTATCCTTCCTGCGATCGGTCCATCGTCTAAAAGAAATTATCCTCCTCGGCGTTCGCCGTCCCGGCGCCGCGCTGCAACTCCTCGGCATGGCGGCGCACCTCGGCCTCGGCCAGCGAATCGGCGAGTTCGGCCCGCCGGCGCTCCCGCTCCTCGCTCAACGCCTGCGCCTGCTTGTCCGAAGCGGCGCTTTCGCGTGCCACCTTCTCCGCGTCGAGCGTCAGGCGCAGCCCCACTTCGGAACCCACTACCGTCGCATATCCCTGCACGGGCTGCTGGCCGTAGACACGTGCATCCTTCTGGTTCAGCAGGTCGATCCCCTCGTCGAAGACGACCGCTCCTACGTTGAACCCCTGCTCCCACAGGCGGCTTTTGGCCTCGCGCAGCGACACGCCGATCACCTTCGGCACGACGACGACCGAATCGCCCTCGGCCACGCCCACATAGAGCGTCACCCCCGAACCCATCTCGATCTGCCGCTTCGTCCCGGCCTCGATCGGACGGCCGTCGACGCGCTGTTCGAGCACGTAGTTGGTCGCCATATCGGGCTGATAAACGAGCCTGTCGATCTCCAATCCGGCGATTTCGAGCATATTCTTGGCCTGCCGGAGCGAACGCCCCGCCACGTAGGGAACCTCGACCTTCTTTTGCGAGAACGAGTTGATCGTCACATAGACCGTGCGGCCGCCCTTTACCTGCGTCCCTTCGTGCGGCAGCTGGTCGAGCACCACCCCTCCGTCGTAGGCCGGAACGAACAGCGAGTCGTTGACGCGCAGTTCGAGGCTGTTGCGCTGCGCCAGCCGCCCCGCGTCGTCGAGTGCGAGACCCGTGAAGTCGGGCACCGTGCGGTGCTGCCCGTGGCGCGTGCCGAGCTGCATGGCGAAGTGCGCCGCCAGCAGCAGTCCGGCGACGACTCCGGCGATCAGCACCAGATGATAGAGATAGGGATAGCTTTTGAGCCGTTTCCAATAGTTCGTCATGGCAGTATCAGAGTTCGTTGTACAGCGTGTCGCGTTCGACCGCCCGCAGCCCCGCGTGGCGGACGATCGTCCGCATCTCATCGGCCGTCATGCGGGGACGCCGGTCGTCGGCCCCCGCCATGGAGTAGATTTTCGTCGTATCGTCGATCGTACCGTCGATGTCGTCGGCCCCGAAGGCGAGCGCCAGTTCGGTGGTCGCCTTGCCGTACATCACCCAATAGGCCTTGACGTGGGGGATGTTATCCAGATAGATGCGGCTCATGGCCAGCATCCGCAGATCCTCGATCACCGACACCTCGCCCACCTCCGACATCGCATTGCCGTAGTTGCGGTATTTGAGCGGGATGAAGGCGTTGAAGCCCCCCGTGCGATCCTGCAACGCACGCAGGCGGTCGAGGTGGTCGATACGGTGCTCCACCCCCTCGATATGACCGTAGAGGATCGTGGCATTGGTCTTGATGCCCAGCCGGTGGGCCGCTTCGTGCACGGCGAGCCATTCGGCCGTCGACCCCTTGTCGGGACAGATGCGGGCGCGGATCTCCTCGTCGAAGATCTCGGCGCCGCCGCCCGGAATCGCTTCCATGCCCGCTTCGCGCAACCGTCGCAGCCCCTCTTCGAGCGACAACCCCGCCCGGCGGATCATGTACGACAGTTCGATGGCCGTAAAGGCTTTGACGGTCGCTTCGGGCAGAATCGCCTTCACGCGGCGGATCATCTCGACATAGTAGTCGAGGTCGTGGTCGGGATGCACGCCCCCCACGATATGCACCTCGGTCATCCCCTGCCCCGCATGGGCGCGGGCGATGGCCTCGATCTCCTCCATCGAGTAGTCCCACGCCTCGGGATCCCCCTTCGGACGGCGGTAGGAGCAGAACCGGCAGTTGAAGACGCAGCGGTTCGTCGGTTCGATATGGAAATTGCGGTTGTAGTAGACCTTGTCGCCGCTCACGGCCCGCTTGCGGCCGTCGGCCAGTTCGCCCAGCAGCCACAGCGGCGCCCCGCGCCACAGCGCGAGCGCCTCGGCAGCGTCAATGCGGCGGCCCGAGCGCACCTTGTCGGCGATATGTTGTAGTTCGGAATCCATTATTTCGGTGCTTTCTTATAGAGGTAGATGGCGATAAAACAGTAGAGGATATTGGGAATCCACATCGACAGCCCCGTCGGGAGCGTGCCGCTTTTGGCGAACTCCTCGAAGAAGCGCATCAGCAGGATGTAGGAAAAACAGAGCCCCACGCCCAATCCGATGTGCAGTCCCGTGCCGCCGCGCACCTTGCGCGACGAGAGCGAAACGCCGATGAGCGTCAGGATGAAGGTCGAAATCGGGTAGACGAACCGCGCGTGTCGCTCCACCTCGATGATGCGGATCGAGTCCGATCCCTTCTGCCGCTGCTGTTCGAGAAAGCGGTTCAACTCGCCGATCTTCATCGTCTGGATCAGCTCGTTGATACGCCCCAGCTCGGTCACGTCCAGATTGATGAGCGTATCCAGATCGCGGCGCTGTTCGAAACGCTCCATGCCCAGCGAGTCGAACTCGCGGGTGATGTAGCGCGACGCTGTCCACCGTTTGGTGGCGGGGTCGATTTTCAGGTCGGCCGCTTCGAGCGAAGCGGTCATCTCGTTGTTGCGGAAGTGTTCGAGCGCGAGATACGAAGCCTGGCTGGATGCGGCCGAATAGCCCCGGATATAGGCGAAGACGCCCGGCTCGATCTGCCGGTAGATATGCCGGTTGACCGTCGCGTGCTCGCGCACCCGCTTCTTGATGTATTTCATCTCGAAGGCGACCTGCGCACGCTGCGACACGGGGATCACCCACAGGTTGAGCGTGAGCGACAGCGATGCGATCAGCAGTGCGCTGACGAAATAGGGCCACATCAGCCGCCGGAACGACATGCCGCCCGACAGCATCGCCACGATCTCGGTCTGGTAGGCCATTTTCGAGGTGAAGAAGATACAGGCGATGAAGGTGAACAGTCCGCTGAACTGGTTGATGAAGAAGGGGACGAAATTGAGGTAGTAGTCGAAGATGATGGCCTGCACGGGCGCCTTCATCTCGGTGAAGTCGTCGAGTTTCTCGACATAGTCGAAGAGCACCACCACCACGATAATCATGGCGATGGCGAAGAGGTACGTCCCGATGAACTTCCGGATGATGTACCGGTCGAGGATTTTAATGCCGGGCCAAATCTTCATTCAAAATCAAGCGTTAAAAATCAGGAATCGCAGGGGCGCCGGCCGCATCGCCAAGCGAGCGTCCGGCCCGTCCGTTCCCGATTTTCCATTTTCAATCGGTTCACAGTCTTCTTCCCAGTTTCGCCACGGCGGCCTCCTTCCACTCCTTGAAATCGCCGGCGAGGATGTGCTCGCGTGCGGCGCGCACCAGCCGCAGGTAGAAGGCGATGTTGTGCAGCGAGGCGATCTGGGCGGCCATCATCTCGCCGCACGTCACCAGATGATGCAGGTAAGCCTTCGAGTAGCGGCGGTCGAAGGTCGTCCCCTCCGGATCGATCGGCGAGAAGTCGTCCTCCCACTTCTTGTTGCGGATGTTGATCGTCCCCTCCCACGTGAAGAGCTGCCCGTTGCGGCCGTTGCGCGTAGGCATCACGCAGTCGAACATGTCCACGCCCCGTTCGATCGCTTCCAGGATGTTCGTCGGCGTCCCGACCCCCATGAGGTAGCGGGGACGGTCGGCGGGCAGGATGGCGTTGACCACTTCGATCATCCGGTACATCACCTCCGTCGGTTCGCCTACGGCCAGTCCGCCGATGGCGTAACCGTCGGCGTCGTACTGCCGGACGTTCTCCGCCGCACGGGCGCGCAGGTCGGGGTAACCGCATCCCTGCACGATGGGGAACAACGCCTGGTAATGGCCGTACCGGGGCTGCGTTTGCGCGTATCGTTCGAAACAGCGGTCGAGCCACCGCTCGGTGAGCGCCAGCGACTTGGCGGCGTATTCGCGCGGTGCGTCGCCGGGCGGGCACTCGTCGAAAGCCATCATGATGTCGGCGCCGATCGCCCGCTCGGTGTCGATCACGCTTTCGGGCGTGAAGAGGTGCTTCGAGCCGTCGATGTGCGAACGGAAATGGCACCCCTCCTCGCGCAGCTTGCGGCAGTCGGCCAGCGAAAAGACCTGGAAGCCGCCCGAATCGGTCAGCATCGGCCCCTCCCACGTCGAGAAGCGGTGCACGCCGCCCGCCTCTTCGAGAATCTTCGTCCCCGGACGCAGGTAGAGGTGGTAGGTGTTGGCCAGGATGATCTCGGCCCCGGCCTCGTCGCGCACGTCGCGGTGGAAGATGCCCTTAACGGCGGCGGCAGTTCCCACGGGCATGAAGATCGGCGTGCGGATCACGCCGTGGTCGGTCGCGAGCTCTCCCGCACGTGCTTCGGTACGGGTGTCGGTATGTCGGAGTGTAAATTGCATCATGTCTGTCAATACGCCGGCGCCGGCGGTCGCAGCCGTGCGGCCGCGGGACGCGGACGCCGCCACGAATCGTCCGCACACCTCAGGAAGCGTGTACGATCCGGCCGTCCGGTACGCCGGCGTACCGGACGGTTCCGGCGGGTCGGACGGTGTCGTTGCGTCGTACAAAGGTACGAATTTTTGGCGGTTTTCGTATGCCGCCGCAAGAAATTGAAAAACGACGTGCGGGAATCGAAACCGATCGGCCGTTCCGAGTGCCTCCCGCCGCGTCGGAATCCGCCCCGCCGGACTGCACGGCTGATTTTATTTGCAACCCATTGCATTTGCCCCTGCTTATCCGTAATCTTTGCCTTCGCTCAGATACTCCCGCTCGGCAATGTTCAAATAAATTTGACATTGCACACACTTATTCGTATCTTTGACTGCGTCTTAGATACTTCGCCTCGGAAAAAATACAAGCGAGCTTGCTTTTTTCTCTCGGCTTATTCGTATCTTTGCCCGAATAAATAAAATCCTGCCGTCGGACGGACGGCATCTCGGCCAACCGGACGGATTCTCTCTGCCGCGCCCGTCTTGCGCCGTCTTTGCAAAATCGGTTATGGAGGTCACTGAAATGACGCTTTGGGAAAATGTCCTCGCCCACTACGGCTGGCAGGGCGCCGCGCTGGCGGCGGTACTCGTCGTACTGCTGTGCGTACAGCTCTGGTACTATCTTTTCGCCTACGGCCGCATCCCCGGCTACAAGAACAGCCGGCGGCGGCAGGTGCTCGACGCCGAACCGCCGCTGTCGGTCATCGTCCCCATGTTTTCGGAGGACGCGCTCTTCGTCGAGGAGCGGCTTCCGCTGATGCTGGCGCAGGAGTACTCCGATTTCGAGGTGGTGATCGTCTACGTGGGGCGCGACAACGACTTCTTCGAAGACCTGCTGCGCATCCGCCAGTCCTTCCCGCGCGTCACGGTCACCAAGATCGAACAGGACGCCCGCTTTCCGATCTCGACCAAAATGGCGCTCAACGTGGGCATCAAATCGGCGCACTACGAACATCTGATCGTCACCTCGACCGACGTGCGCCCGCTCTCCGACCGCTGGCTGGCGCTGATGGCCAAAGGATTCCTGCGCGGCGACGTCGTCGTGGGCTACTGCGGCCTGGAACGCAGGCGCGGTCTGGCCGACCGCTGGATGCGCACCGACCGCATGATGGAGTCGGTGCAGTGGCTCGCCCGCGCCGTGGCGCACCGCCCCTACCGCGGCATCCGCTACAACTTCGGCTTCACGAAGCGTCTCTACTTCGATGCGCGGGGATTCAGCCACCTCAACATGAATATCGGCGAAGACGACCTCTTCCTGCAACGCATCCTGCGCGACGACAACCTGAGCGTCGTGCTCTCGCCGCGCGCCTCGGTGGTGCAGCGCGTCTGGGGCGGACTGGGCTGGTGGACGCGGCAGCGGCGCCTCTACGGTGCGGCGCGGCGTTACTACCCGCTCGCAGTGCGGAACTTCATCCGCTGGGAACCGGGCAGCCGCCTGCTCTTCTTCCTCGCGGCGGCCACGGCGATCGCCGTCATGCCGCTCGAATACAAGCTGGCGACTGCGGCGCTCGTCCTGCTGCGCTACGGCGTGGTCTTCGCCGAGATCTGGCGCATCACCCGCCGGCTCGGCGAACGGGGGCTGCGCGGCGCCTACTTCGTCTACGACCTGCTGAGTCCTTTTTACGAAATGCTGGTGGCGCTGCTCTGCCTGCGCCGCGACGACCGCGTATGGAGATAGCCGACTATATCGTTGCCGACGACCGGCAGCTGGCCCGACTGGTGCTCGGCGGCGACACGGCGGCGTTCGAATACCTCTTCGACCGCTACCGCGACGCCATCCACCGCCTCTTCCTGCAACGCACGGGAAATACCGAAGATGCCGACGACCTGTTGCAGGAGACCTTCATCAAGGTCTACATGAATCTCCACCGTTACAGCCCCGAATACACCTTCGGGCAATGGCTCTACACCATCGCCCGCAACACCTTCATCGACTACGTGCGCAAGCGGCAGGACGACCTGCCGATCGACGAGAAATTTTCGTCGCCCGCCTCGAACACCCCCACGCCCGAAGAGAGCGTCATCAACTCGCAGCAGCGCCACCAGATCGAACTTTGCATCGCCCGGCTGCCCGAGAACTACCGCAGGCTGATCCGCATGCGCTTCTTCGACGAATACTCCTACGAGGAGATCGCCGTCAAGTTGTCGCTGCCGCTCGGCACGGTCAAGACGCAGATCCACCGCGCCCGCGAACGCATGTGCCGCCTGATCGTCGAAAACGATAACCGATAACCCCGACCGCAACATGGACTCCGTTTTCCGCTATTTTCCCGACCTCACGCCGCGCCAGCGCGAACAGTTCGCCGCGCTCGGGCCGCTCTACGCCGAGTGGAACGCCCGCATCAACGTCGTCTCGCGCAAGGATTTCGATCAGCTCTACCTGCGCCACGTGCTCCACTCGCTGGCCATCGCCCGCGTCTGCGCCTTCGCGGCCGGCGCGCGGGTGCTCGACGTCGGCTGCGGAGGGGGCTTCCCTTCGGTGCCGCTGGCGATCCTCTTCCCCGAGGCGCGTTTTATGGCCGTCAACTCGATCGGCAAGAAGATCACCGTGGTGCGCGCCGTGGCCGAAGGGGCGGGCATCGCCAACCTCGAAGCGCGCAACTGCCGTGCCGAGCAGCTCGCGGAGCGGTTCGACTACGTCGTCTCGCGCGCCGTGACCGACATGGCGACCTTCACGGGCTGGGTTTGGCCGCTCGTCGAACGCGGACGGCGCGGCACGCTGCCCAACGGCATCCTCTACCTCAAAGGCGGCGATCTGACCGACGAACTGGCCCGCACCCGCCAAACGTGGCGGGAGTACCCGATCTCGGCATTTTTCGACGAAGAGTTTTTCGAAACCAAAAAGGTAGTCTACACCTCCCGCTGATCCGGTTTCCCGATCTGCGGGGATTTCCCCGAGCGCCCTCCTCTCGACCGAAGGGGCATACCGCCCGCCTCCCAACAGCCGCCTTTCCGCTCAATCGGCCGTGACCGTCGACCGCCGGCAGACGATTTTCCCCGTTTGCGTGATGCCCTCGATCGTAATGTCGTAGTCGGCCGGTGCGTCGGAGGTGTAGAACTCGACGGTGGCACGACCCGTCTCGTCGAATTCAACCGAAGGGTTCCAGTAGAGCGTCGTGCGGTAGTCGGGAGCCATCGAACGGCGGGCCTTCTCCGTCGCGTATGCCGGAGCGTAGAACTCAGCAGGCGTTTGGTAACCCAAAGGAGAGGCGAATCCGACATCTCGGGCAGATAGTGTTTGGACGGCATTATCCAAATCTTCGCCCCGTTTTGTCGTTACAGATATAATCCCTCGACTATCTCCTACATCTCCCCATAATACCGTATTTCCACCTTCAATCAGATCCACTCGTTCGACAATATTTAGTGGATACCAAATAAATGAAGGCAATTCATCGTAATCGGCCTGATAATGTATCGAGCGCTTCGGTCCAGCTTCAAAACTTTGTTCTCCCGGAGTAAATAAACTGGAAACTTTAACATTTGGTCTTTGTTGCAATGTTCTGTATCCCAGATCACTATACAAAATATCGGCAAGAGGTTGTTCGATATGTCCGTCCAACATGAAGGTTACATTCTTTTGTCTGTATAGAACCGTTGTTCCGCGAACCAGTACCCCCGGCATTCTTGCGATGAAGTCGAGGATGGTTCCGGCTCCCGATTCCTTGATCTGCTCGGCCGTCCATGTATGCGCCGCCAACCGATGCTCGGGTCGTGTGGATTCGAGGCGTTTGTGATGCGTGACATACACCGTGTCGATGAGGATGTTTCGCATATCGGTCTGTCCTCGCTGCTCGATGTAGTGCCGTGCCTGGGCGAGGTAGGGACTCGCCGCATCCGTTTCCGGCACGCGGGGCAGCGTCCCCACCTCGGGGAACGAATCGCGCGCGACCTTCACCGTCGCCTCCGGCAGCAGCCCTTTCGCTGCTGCGGGCCGCAGTACGAAGAGCGTGCTGTCGGGGAAGTCGAAGCCGTTGAGCGCGAACCGTCCCTCCTTGTCGATCGGCGCCTGCGACGAGTAGTGCCACCGCGGCACGATCATCCGCATCTCGTAGCGGTCGAGCTTCTTCTTCCTGTTCCACAATCCGCCCTTGTTGATCCGCCCCGCGATCTCCTGCCCGACTTCGAGCGGGTAGGCCGGCGTCGCATACTCGCCCCGTACCGCGGCCGGCACGTCGTAGCGCCGCCACCCCTGCGTGAGCAGCAGTGCGTCGAGCGCCGCGACCCGTGCGGCGTCCTGCCCCTCGAAGTACCAGTCGGGCGTCTCGATCGTACCCCGCAGTTCGGAAGTGAGCAGCAGCGTCGAGTAGATGCTGCCCGACGTCGCCGAGGGCACCGCCGCGCGATCCGTCACCGC